>Ga0164290_1000673_pt1 | contig 93992 bp, 76 predicted proteins | sample Micstemetagenome_FD_108782 | JGI IMG/M metagenome (GOLD analysis project Ga0164290, IMG submission 108782) | Contaminated culture microbial community from soil near Moab, Utah, USA - Microcoleus steenstrupii SON62 (Illumina Assembly) | ecosystem: Environmental > Terrestrial > Soil > Soil crust...
CACCTTCGACATCATCCCCGCCGCCTTCGCGCATTTCGGCGCCTTCTGGCCGACCTTGAAGGCCAACTGGCGCATCATGTCCTTCCGCTTCGGCCCGGCCTTCTTCCAGGCCCTGGGCGAGCGGCGGTGGAGCCCGGAGCAGATGAGCCCCTTCGAGGCGATGCGGGTGCTGAACCCCGATCCCGACCGGCGGCTGCTGGCGGAGGTGATGGCGGAGGCGCGGGCGCTCTATCCGGTGCTGAAGGAGGCGCAGGCGGCTGAGATGTGGGCCGGCATCATCGAGACGACGCCGGACGAACTGCCGGTGCTGGGCCCGGTCGACCCGATCCCGGGGCTCTTCATCGCGACGGGGTTCTCGGGCCACGGCTTCGGCATCGGGCCGGGGGCGGGGTATGTGACGGCGCAGATGGTGATGGGGGAGACGCCGATCGCGGATGTTTCGCAGCTCAAGTGGGGGCGGTTCTGAGATGCTTTCCCGCTTTGCGCGGGCCCGATGGCTGCCATCGCGGATTTGCGGCCTGTGTCTTGCACAAAGAACAATCGATGCTGGTAGAATCGCCGGCTGAGGCTGTCGGATGGACCGGGGCGTCCCGGCCGCGAGGAGCAGGGCTGGAATGAAAAAGCCGGTTGTCGGGATTATCGGCAATACGCATCAGGTGGAGAACCGCTTCGCGGCGCAGCTCGTCGGCGAGCGCAACATGCGCGCCGTGGCCGATGTGGCGGGCGCGCTGCCCTTGATGTTCGCCGGTTCGCCCGAGATCACCGATATCGGGGCGCTGCTCGACGTGGTCGACGGGGTGGTGCTGACCGGGGCGCGGGCCAATGTGCATCCCACCCGCTTCGGGATGGACCCCTGCGCCGCGCACGAACCCTATGACATCCATCGCGACGAGGTGGCGCTCTCCCTCGCGCGGGCCTGCGTCGAGAAGGGCGTGCCGATCTTCGGCATCTGCCGGGGCCTGCAGGAGATGGCGGTGGCCTTCGGCGCCACGCTGCATCCGGAGATCCGCGAGTTGCCGGGGCGGATGAACCACCGCATGCCGAGGCTCGAGAACGGCGAGATCCATCCCGATCCGCTGGTCATCTTCGCCGACCGGCATGACGTGCACCTCGTGGCGGGCGGGGCCTTCTCGGCGCTCTATGGCCGCGACAGCATCCGGGTGAACTCGCTGCACGGGCAGGGGATCGAGGTGCCGGGCAAACGGGTGGTGGTCGAGGGCGTGGCCGAGGACGGCACCATCGAGGCGATCCGCATCGACGGCGCGCCGGCCTTCGCGCTCGGCGTGCAGTGGCATGCGGAATACGACCCGCAGACCAACCCGATCAACCGGGTGCTGTTCGAAGCCTTCGGCGCGGCGCTCGGGGCGCATAAGCGCGCGGCTTAGCTTTCCCCTCTACCTGGGGGAGAGGGTGCCCGGAGGGCGGGTGAGGGGCACCGCTTCCGGTGAATCGCGCGGAGAGGGTGTCCCTCATCCGACCGCTTCGCGGCCACCTTCTCCCCCAGGGAGAAGGGACTCTCGTCTGGCGTTGGCTGGTCCGTCCTCGTCCTTCGAGACGACCGCTCCGCGGTCCCTCAGGATGAGGACTAATTCTGTAAATTGAAGTCCTCATGCTGAGGAGGTTGCGGAGCAGCCGTCTCGAAGCACGAGGGCTGCACTGACCGCTACTCCTTGCCCCAGCCGTCGCGGGTCTGGGGCAGTTTCTTCTTCAGGATGACGCTCGCCACCACGTTCCTCAGCACTTCCGCCGTGCCGCCGCCGATGGTGAACATGCGGACGTCGCGGGCCATGCGTTCGAGGGGGAGGTTGCGGGAATAGCCCCGGGCGCCGAAGAACTGGAGCGCGTCGTTCACCACATGGATCGCGTTCTCCGAAGTGAAGACCTTGGCCTGGGCCGCCATCAGCATGTCGGGGAAGCCGCCGGTGCCGGACAGCGCCGCCTTGTAGACGAGCGCCTGTGCTGCCGCCAACCGGATCGACATGTCGGCGAGCTTCCACTGCAGGCCCTGGAATTCGTTGATCGGGCGGCCGAACTGCTCGCGCTTCTCCGACCATTCCAAGGCATGGGCATAGGCGCCTTCCGCTATCCCCAGTGCCACCGTCGCGGCACCGACGCGCTGGGAGTTGTAGGCGTTCATCAGGTCGGCGAAGCCCTTCTTCAAGCCGCGCGGCGGGATGACCAGGGCATCGGGCAGGAGCTCCATATCCTCGAAGGCGATCTCGGCCTCGGGGATGCCGCGCAAGCCCATGGTGGGTTCGCGCTTCACGATGCGCAGGCCCTTGGTTTCGTCGCGGATGGCGAGGAAGCCGCCGATGCCTTCCTCGTTGCCGTCGCGGTCGAAGACCTTGGCGAAGATGAGGTGCAGCCGGGAAACGCCGCCGCCGGTGATCCAGTGCTTGGTGCCGTTCAGCACGAAGCCGTTGCCGACGCGGTCGGCGCGCGTCGTCATGCCGCCGGCATCCGAACCCGCTTCCGGCTCGGTGATGCAGATGGCGGGCTTGTCGCCGGACAGCACCATGTCGGCGGCCATCTTCTTCTGGGCTTCCGAGCCATAGGCCATCACGGCCGAGATGGCGCCCATGTTGGTCTCGACGGCGATGCGGCCCGTCACCGAGCAGGCGGCGGAAAGCTGTTCGATGACGAGGACGGCGTCGAGCCAGTCGCGGCCCTGGCCGCCGTAATCCTTCGGGATGGTGAGGCCGAGGAGCTTCGCCTCCTTCAGCCGCTCGACATGGTCCCAGGGGTAGGCTTCGGTGGCGTCGACTTCCGCCGCCCGCGCCGCGACGGGGCCTTGCGCCAGTTCACGGGCGCGCGCCTGCAGCTTCAGGCGGTCGGGCGACAGGTCGGTCATCGGATGGGCTCCCAAAAAGATATCGGGGGAGCCTAGTTGCCTTCTCCCTCCGGGAGAAGGTGCCGGCAGGCGGATGAGGGCTGTCCACCGTCCGCGCCGGCCCTCATCCGGCCGCTGGCGCGGCCACCTTCTCCCGGAGGGAGAAGGATTCAGGCCGCGCCCTTCAGGGCTTCGCTGCGGGCGGAGCCGTGGGTGCCGAAGAACTGCTCGCATCTCGCCGCGTGATGGGCCTGGGCGGCGGCGTCGAAGACGCCGGCCGGGCGGCCCTCGAGGTCGAAATGGCCGTAGGCGTCGCTGCCGCGGACGAGGCTGGCGGAGAGGCGGCGCGGGCCGGTGTGGCGGACGCGCGTCGGGATATAGCTGATGCCGATGCCGATGCGCCGGTCGGTCCCGAGGTTGGGGCTCGACTGGTGCAGGATATGGGTGTGGTGAAGCGAGAACTGGCCGGCCCTGACGATGAGCGGCGCCTTGGTCGCGGCGTCGATGCTGGCCTGCACCGTCTGGCCGTTGGAGAGGAGGTTCGAGGCGTTCGCCTCGCTCTCGTGCGGCAGCTGGCCGAGACGGTGCGAGCCCGGCAGCACATGGACGCAGCCGGTCTCAGGCGTGCTGTCCGACAGGCCGACCCAGGCGGTGACATGCTCGAAAGGGGTGAGGTGGAAATAGGTGCCGTCCTGGTGCCAGGAGACGAAGGCGCCGTCGCCCGGCTCCTTCACCCAGCAGGTGAGGTGGAAGAGGAGGATGTCGGGGCCGGTGAGGGATTCCACCGCGTCCAGGATCTTCGGGTGGCGGACGAGATCGGCCATCCAGGGGAAGAGGAGGTGCGTCTTGGCGCGGACCTGTTTCGGCATGGCGCCGAGCTTCATGCCCTGGGAGGCCTCGAAGGCTTCGAAGTTTTCGCGGAGTGCTGCGACTTCGGCCGGCGACAGGCCGTCGAGGGGGCAGAGATAGCCGTCCTCATGGTAGCGGGCGATCTCGGCGGGGGTGAGCGATGCGGGCATGGCGGACTCCGAAATGAGTGTCCAAGTCTATGCGATGTCCGTGCCAGCCATCGTCCTTCTCCCCCCGGGAGAAGGTGCCGGCAGGCGGATGAGGGCCCTTCGACGCCGGCGCCGGCCCTCATCCGGCGGCTCACGCCGCCACCTTCTCCCGGAGGGAGAAGGACGTCAGCTGTACTTCTTCCTGGCGAGCGCGGCGCCTTCGCCCAGCGCCTTCAGCTTCGCCGCCGCGACCGCGCCATCGAGGGGGGCGAGGCCGCAATTGGTGCAGGGGTGGAGCTTTTCCTTCGGCACGAACTGGAGCGCGGTGCCGATGACCGCGGCGATTTCCTCGGGCGTCTCGACCCGGTCGGTGGCGACGTCGATCACGCCGACCAGCACGTCCTTGCCTTCCAGCAGCTTCATCAGCCTCGGCGGCACGCGGCTGTTGATGCATTCGAGGGAGACCTGGCCGAGGCTGCTCTTCGCCAGCGCCGGGAAGAAGTCCTCGTACTGGCGCCATTCGCGGCCCAGGCCCGCCTTCCATTCGATATTGGCCTTGATGCCGTAGCCGTAGCAGATGTGGACGGCGGTGGTGCATTTCAGCCCGGCGACGGCGCGTTCCAAGGCCTCGATGCCCCAGCCCGCCGCCTGTTCGGGATAGGCGTTGAAGGCGGGCTCGTCGAACTGGATGACGTCGACGCCGTCGGCTGCGAGCGCGAGCGCCTCGCGGTTCAGGAGCTCGGCGAAGGCCATCGCCGTCTTCACCCGGTCGCCGTAATGCTCGTCCGCCAGCGTGTCCATGATGGTCATGGGCCCGGGCAGGGTGAACTTCACCTTCCGCTTCGTGTTGGCGCGGAGGAAGGCGCCTTCCCAGGGATGCGCGCGGCCCTCGAGCGTGAGCGGGCCCACCACGCGGGGGACCATCGCCTTGTAGCGGTCGGCGCGGATGCCGATCTCGACCTTGTTCTGCCGGTCGATGCCGCCGACATTCTCGACGAAACCATGGACGAAATGCTGGCGCGACATCTCGCCGTCGGCGATGACCTCGAGGCCGGCTTCCTCCTGCACCCGGATCCATTCGAGCGTCGCCTTGCGCTTCGCCTCTTCCAGGGCCGCGCCCGAAGCGGTCCATTGCGGCCAGAGCTTCTGCGTCTCGGCGAGCCAGGCCGGCTTCGGCAGGCTGCCGGCGATGGAAGCGGGAAACAGCATGGGCGGGACCCTCCCCTTGTGCGTTGGGCCCGAGGATAGCACGCTCGGGCTTCGGGTTTGAGGGAGTGGAACATGCCGGTTGCCGTCATCACCAATGTTTCCGACTATGCCGGCGGGCCGGCGGCGAGCGCGCTCGCCGCGCAGGGCTTCAGCGTACTGGCGCATGACAGGAGTTTTGCCGAGGCCGGCGCGCGCAAGGCCTTCGAGGCGGCGAATGCCGGCTGCACGGCGGCCGAGGCGGCGGAGCCCGAGGCGCTGGTGGCGGAGGCGGTGGAACGCTTCGGCCGGCTGGATGCCGTGGTCAGCAACGATGCCTTTCCGGCGAAGCGGACGAAGGTGGAGGAGGGGTCGGCGGAGGACTATCGCGCCGCGCTCGACGCGCTGATGGTGGCGCCCTATCGCCTGGCCGGGGCGGCGGCGGGCGTGATGAAGAAGGCGGGTGGCGGACGGATCGTGCTCTGCACCTCGGCCGCGCCGATGCGGCCCTATCCGGGCTTCACCGTCTATGCCTCGGGCCGGGCGGGGGCGAGCGGCCTCGCGGTGGCGCTGGCGAAGGAACTCGGCCCCTTCAACATCCAGGTGAACGCGGTGGCGCCGAACTTCCTCTATTCGGAAACCTACTATCCCAAGGCGCAGTGGATGGAGGACCCGAAATACGTGCAGCGGGTGAAGGACATGGTGCCGCTGGGGCGCCTCGGCCGGCCGGAGGAGATCGGCGAGCTGATCGCCTTCCTGCTCTCGGGCAAGTCCGACTTCGTCACCGGTCAGGTGATCGGCTTCACCGGCGGCTGGCCCTGAGCCAGGAGGCGCGCATCCAGCCGGTCGAGCAGCGCGTGCAGCGTCTTGCGCTCGGCCGGCGACAGCACGGCGGTGAGCTCGGCCTCGAAGCCGAGCGCCAGTTTGGCGATGCGGGCATGCACGTCCCTGCCCTTGGCCGAGAGGGCCAGGCGCAGCAGGCGGCCATCCGAGGGGTGCGGCGCGCGGACCAGCAGCCGGCCCTTCACCAGCCGGGCCACGGCGCGGGAGATGGTGGCCTTGTCCATCGCCGTCTTGTCGCCGATCTCGTTGGAGGAGAGCGGCGCGAAGCGGCCCAGCACCGCCACCACCCGCCATTCCGGGATGGAGAGGCCGAATTCGCGGTCGTAGAGTGTGGCGAGCGCCCGGCTCGACCGGTTCGCCACCACCGACAGGCGATAGGGCAGGAAGCCCTCGAGGTCGAGGGCGGGGCTTGACGATCGTTTCACTTGAAACGAGATTGATGCGCGTGCATCGGCTGAGGCTAGAGCCCGGCCGGCAACCCCTCAAGCGGGAGAAACGCCATGGCGAACCGCAAATACATCCCGGTGCAGAAGCTGGAGGGCCAGGCCTCGCGCCAGGCGCATTGCAACCTGCCCGAAGGCACCTTCGAGCGCGAGTTGGGCAAGGAGGGCTTCTTCGGCCCGGCGACGCATATGTATCACGCGCATCCGCCGACCGGCTGGACGGCCTGGGAGGGCCCGCTCAGGCCCCGCGCCTTCGACCTGGCCCGGATCAACGAGGCGCAAGCGAGCCCCTTCGACGCGCCCATGGTGCTGCGCAACAACACCGTGAAGCTGCGCTTCTGGCGGGCGCCCAGGGCGATGGACCACCTCGCCCGCAACGGCGACGGGGACGAGCTTTTGTTCATCCACGCGGGCGAGGGCGACCTCTTCTGCGACTACGGGCATCTTTCCTTCGCGGCCGGCGACTACATCGTGCTGCCGCGCTCGACCATGTGGCGGATCGAGAGCCGCTCGCCCGTCGCAGCACTCCTGATCGAATGCACCAACGGCAGCTACACGCTGCCCGACCGCGGCATGATGGGCGCGCATGCGGTGTTCGATCCGGCGATCCTGGACACGCCCGGCCTCGACGAGGCCTTCCGCGCCCAGCAGGGCGAAAAGGAATGGCGGGTCAGGATCAAGCGGCGCGATGCCATCTCGACCGTCACCTATCCCTTCAACCCGCTCGATGCGGTGGGCTGGAAGGGCGATCTCGCGCCGGTGCGGCTCAACGTGAAGGACATCCGCCCGCTGATGTCGCACCGCTACCACGTGCCGCCCAGTGCCCACACCACCTTCGTCGGCGAACGCTTCGTCGTCTGCACCTTCACGCCCAGGCCCTTCGAGAGCGATCCGGACGCGCTGAAGGTGCCGTTCTTCCACAACAACGACGACTACGACGAGGTGCTGTTCTATCACGCGGGCGACTTCTTCAGCCGCGACAACATCCATCCAGGCATGCTGACCTTCCACCCTTGCGGCTTCACCCACGGCCCGCATCCGAAGGCGCTGGGCGGCGCCTTCACGCCGAAGAAGCCGGCGACGGACGAATACGCGGTGATGATCGACGCCCGCGACGCGCTCGAGGTGGGCGAGGGCATGGCGGCGGTGGAGAACACCGGATACGTGAACAGCTGGATGACCCCGGCGACGAAAGCCGCGGCGGAGTAGGGATGGAGGTTCCTTCTCCCTGGGGGAGAAGGTGCCCGGAGGGCGGATGAGGGGCGCCCTCAAAAGTGATTCACCGGGAGCGGTGCCCCTCACCCGGCGCATTCGCGCCACCCTCTCCCCAAGGGAGCGGGAGATTCTCTGGGAGACTGGTCATGAAACTCGCATCGTTGAAGGCCGGCGGGCGGGACGGGACACTGGTTGTTGTCTCGCGCGACTTGACGAAGGCCGTCGCCGCCGAGGGGATTGCGCCGACGCTGCAGGCGGCGCTGGACCGCTGGGATGACGCCGCGCCGAAGCTGCGGGCGCTGGCCGCGAAGCTCGAGAGCGGCGCGGTGCAAGGCTTCGCCTTCGATCCGGCGGCTTGCGCCTCGCCGCTGCCGCGGGCCTATCAGTGGCTGGACGGGTCGGCCTATGTCACCCATGTCGAACTGGTGCGGAAGGCGCGCGGGGCGGAGCTGCCGCCGAGCTTCTGGACCGATCCCCTGATGTACCAGGGCGCCTCCGACCGTTTCATCGGGCCGCGCGACGATATCGAACTGGGCGATGACGGCTGGGGTCTCGACCTCGAGGCCGAGATCGCGGTGATCACTGGCGACGTGCCGATGGGCACCCCTGCCGCGGCGGCGGGAAAGCACATCCGGCTCGTCATGCTGGTGAACGACGTTTCCGCCCGGCTTCTCATTCCGAACGAACTCGCCAAGGGCTTCGGCTTCGTGCACGGCAAGCCTGCCACCGCCTTCTCGCCCGTCGCGGTGACGCCGGACGAGCTGGGCGATGCCTGGCAGGGAACGAAACTGCACCGGCCGCTCATCAGTACCGTGAACGGCAGGGAGCTGGGCCACCCCGAGGCCGGGGTCGACATGACCTTCGATTTCGCCACGCTGATCGCGCATGGCGCGAGGACGCGGCATCTCGGAGCCGGCACCATCGTCGGCTCCGGCACGGTGGCGAATGAGGTGAGCCGCGAGCAAGGTTCGCCCGTCGGCTCCTCCTGCCTCGCCGAGCGGCGGATGCTGGAGACCCTGTGGCATGGCGCGCCGAAGACGCCCTGGCTCACCGCCGGCGATACGGTCCGGATCGAGGTGCTGGACGAGAAGGGGGCCTCGATCTTCGGGGCGATCGAACAGAAGGTGGTGCGCTACCCCGCCTGATCCGCCGCGGCCGGGGTTCATTTGCCTGTCTTACGCGCCGGACAGGATCCGTCTGCGACGCTCTCTCCGGGTGCCGCGGGGAGCCGTGTTCTGGTAGTGTCATGGTTAATCAGGCAATGGAACCGAATTCTCGATGGCCAATCCGCTTCTCAGCGGCGGGCGCAGCGCCCGCCTTTCCTCGTTTCAGAAGCCTTCTGCGAATCATGCAAGCCGGAGTTCGGCTCGGAACCCGCTGAGTACATTGGTAGTTCTGCTGCTGGGATCGCAGATGGCGGTGGCCGGCTGTTCGATGATGGAAAAGCCCGCGGCGGAACTGTCGTCAATGCCGCTCTATGGCCATTGGGCACCGGCCACCGACATGGCGCGCGTGCAATTCACCTCCGATTCACCCGCATGCCGGATGCCGCGGTTTCTTTCCGGGCAGCCCGCCTATACGGTCCCGGAAGCCCAGGCCGGCGTCTCGCTCGCCTCCGCCGCCGCCTATGACGGCGGCAATGGCTATGGCGAGGCTATTCACTGCTACTGCTACGCCACGCAGTCGCCGAAGGATCTGAGCTATGGCAACCACCGCACGCTCGTGGTCAGCCAGATCGGCAACCTGACGGCCGGGGAGATGAAGGTCGAACGCGACGCCTTCTTCAACACCAGTGTCGGGACCCGCTACGAGTTCGAAGGCTCCTTCCCCAGCATGGGAAGCATGTTGAAGATCTACGGTGCGCGCGATTCGGGCCAGCTCTGCTCGATCTCGAACGTGGTGGCCTGGAATCCGAAGGACAAGGAGGCGGCCGACCGGGCGCTGAAGTTCATCGCCACCAATGCCTCCGAGCCGGCGGGCGGACGCATGCCGAACTTCGATAGATCCGCGGCCGCGAGCCGTGCCCCGGACGAGCGGCTGCGGCAGTTGCAGCGCCTGCGTGACGAGGGGCTGATCAGCGAGCAGGAATATGCCGAGAAGCGAAAGGCGATCCTCGACCAGCTCTGATGGCACCGCCTTGCGAGGCGCGCCTCACCACTCGCCGTAAAAGACGCCCGCCTGCTTGTAGCGGTTGGTGCCCCGTTCCACCTCGGCCAGCGTGACGGACCCGCGGCGCTTCAATCCGCGCAGCCAGTCGAAGAGGCGGGTGCGCATCGCCTCGCGAATGCCTTCGTGGGTCGCCTCGGCGCCGAGATCGGTGAATTCGTCGGGGTCGTTCTTCAGGTCGAAGAGCTGCGGGCGGAAGCCTTCCCAGTGGACGTATTTCCAGCCCGCCGTGCGCACCATCCAGGCGCGGCAGGCGTCGGGCGCGCGTTCCAGGATCTGGCGGGCGAGGCGGTAGGAGTAGTCCAGTTCGGAGAAGACGGCGTCGCGCCAGTCGCCCGCTTCACCGCGAGTCTGCGCCAGCAGCGAGCGGCCCTCGACCACATGGCGGGCGGGATCGAGGCCCAGGGCCTCGAGCGCCGTCGGCACCACGTCGATCGCCTCGACGAATGCGGCCGAGGCCTCGCCGCGCGTGGCATCGGCTTCCGCCGACGGGTCGTAGAGAATGAAGGGCACGCGCTGGACGGTGTCGTGGAACTGCTCCTTCTCGCCGAGCCAGTGGTCGCCCAGATAGTCGCCGTGATCGGCGGTGAAGACGATCACGGTGTCCTTGAAACGGCCCTGCTTCTCCAGCACCTCGAACAGGCGCCCCAGGTGGTCGTCGACCTGGGTGATCAGGCCCTGATAGGCGGGGCGGACATGGGCGGCCACCTCGTCCCGCATGAAGTTCGCGCATTCCTCCTGCCGGCGATAGGCGGCGAGCACCGGGTGCTGGTCCTCCAGCTCGCGCGGATGCCGGCTGACCGGCAGGCACTGGTTGCGCGAATAAAGCGCGTGATAGGGCGCCGGCGCCATATAGGGCCAATGCGGCTTCACGTAGGAGAGGTGGATGGCCCAGGGGGTGTCGCCCGCCGCCTGGATGAAGTCGATGGCGCGGCCGGTGGTATAGGCGGTCTCGGAATGCTCCTCCGCCACTCTTGCCGGCAGGTGGGCATTGCGCATCTTCCACCCCGAAACGATCCTGCCGCCTTCGTCGAGGGCGGAGATCACGTAGTCGGTCCAGGGATCGTCGCCGGCATAGCCTTTCGTCCGCAGCCAGTCGGCATAGGGGCTGTGGGTTTCGGCATGGTGGCCGTCATGACGGTCGAGCGGGTCGAACCCGCCTTCGACGAGATAGCGGCCGAGCGGGCTTGCCGGATCGATGCCGAGCTTCTTCAGTCCGTGCTGGTCGGCCATCGCATGCGTCTTGCCGACCAGCGTGAGTTTCCGCCCGGCGGCGCGCAGATGATCGCCCAGCGTCCATTCGGCGATGGAAAGCGGCACCCGGTTCCAGGTGGCGCCGTGGGAGGAGACATAGCGCCCCGTATAGAAGGACATGCGCGAGGGGCCGCAGACGCCCGACTGCACGAAGGCGTTGCCGAAGCGCACGCCACGCCGCGCCAGCGCGTCGATGTTCGGAGTCTTCAGCCACGGGTGCCCGGCGCAGCCCAGGTGATCGGCCCGCAGCTGGTCGCACATGATGAAGAGGAAATTCCGGGCGGTCATGTGATCGCCGGCGCGTTCGTGCCGACGAACTGGAGGCGCAGGTCGCGCTTAAGCACCTTGCCGGTGGCGTTGCGCGGCAGCGCTTCGACGAATTCGACCGACTGCGGCACCTTGAACTTGGCGAGCCGGGGCACGCAATGGCCGATCACCGCCTCGGCGCTGATCTCCATGCCGGGCTTCACCACCACCACGGCCTTGCCGACCTCGCCCCAGCGGTCGCTCGGCACGCCGATCACGGCGGCGTCGGCGACGGCGGGGAGCTGGAAGATGACGTTCTCGACCTCGGCCGGATAGACGTTCTCGCCACCCGAGATGTACATGTCCTTCCAGCGGTCGACGATGTAGATGAAGCCTTCGTCATCGGCGCGCGCCGCGTCCCCGGTCCGGAGCCAGCCGCCGACGAAGGAGTTCTTCGTCGCTTCCGGCTTGTTCCAGTAGCCGGGCGTGATGTTGGGCCCGCGGGTCCAGAGCTCGCCGATCTGGCCGCGGGCGACATCGCTTCCGGCCTCGTCGACGATGCGCACTTCCGTGTGCAGCAGCGCCTTGCCGGCGGACCCCACCTTCCGCACCGCATCGGAGGCGTCCAGCATGGTGGCGGAAGGACTGGTCTCGGTCATGCCGTAGCCCTGGACCAGCGGCACGCCGCGCGCGGCCCAGCCTTCCAGGATGGCGAGCGCGCAGGGGGCGCCGCCGACACCGGCGATCTGCAGCCGGCTCAGGTCGGTCACGGGGAAGGCGGGATGCTGCATCATGAACTGATAAGGCGCCGGCACCCCGAAGAAATGGGTGATGCCGAGCGAGGGATCGCCGATATGGCGGAGCGCCTCTGCGGGATCGAAGGCGCGCATGATCAGGATGGTCCCGCCGGCATGCAGCACCGGGTTGGCGTAACAGTTGAGGCCCCCGGTATGGAACAGCGGCAGCACCACGAGCTGCACCGTGTTGGGATTGATCAATGCCGGCACGCCGAGATTGACGCAATTCCAGAAGTTCATCCCGTGGGTGATGACGGCACCTTTCGGGTGCCCGGTGGTCCCCGAGGTGTACATGATGGTGATCATGTCGTCATGGGTGAGCGGCAGGATGCCGGGCTCGCCCGAAGCATCCGCCAGGGCCCGCTCGTAGGGACTGTCGGGCCGGGCGGTATCGATCTCGATCAGGTGGCCGATCCCGCAGGCGGCCTTCAGGGCCAGGGCCTGGTCGCGGAAGCTCGCGTCATGCACCAGAACGCTCGGCCTGGCATCGCCCATGATGTATTGCAGCTCCGGCACGGCGAGGCGCCAGTTGAGCGGCAGCATGACGAGGCCGGTCTTTCCGGCGGCGAACTGGACTTCGAAGAATTCCGGGCAGTTCGGCGCCAGGATGGCAACCCGGTCGCCCTTCTTCAGGCCCAGCGTTTCGAGGTGTCGCGCGAGAAGCCGGGCGCGCAGGTCGAGCGCGGCATAGGTGAGCTTCCGCCCGGTCGCGAGATCGTGGATGGCGAGCTTCTCAGGCCGGCGGCCGGCGTGATGGGAGATCCAGTCGTAATAGCGGATGGTGGCTGGCATGCCTTCTGTTCCGGGCGCTTCCTCTTGCAACAGCCCGGAGACTAGCACGACGTCATGGGGCGTGAACCGCTACTGCCAGCCGGGTACGCCGCGCATGTCGGGCAGCTTGTGGGCGATGCCCTTGTGGCAGTCGATGCAGGTCTTCTGCCGGGTGAACAGGAAGCGCTCATGAGCCTCGGCGGCGCGGGGGCTCTGCTTGGTCAGGTCCATCGAGCCGGAGCCGTGGCAGTTGCGGCATTCCAGCGAATCGTTCGCCTTCAGCCGGGCCCATTCATGCATGGCGAGCCGGAGGCGCTCGTCGAGGAACTTCTCGCGCGTGCTGATCGTGCCGAAGACATGACCCCAGACTTCCTTGGAGGCCTGCATCTTCCGGGCGATCTTGTGCGTCCAGTCATGCGGCACGTGACAGTCGGGGCAACTGGCCCGGACGCCGGACCGGTTGCTGAAATGGATGGTGGTCTTCAGCTCCTCGAAGACATTCGTCCGCATCTCGTGGCAGCCGGTGCAGAAGGCCTCCGTGTTGGTCGCTTCGAGGGCGGTATTGAAGCCGCCCCAGAAGATCACGCCCGTGCCGAAGCCCGCCAGGAGCAGGGTGCCCAGGCTGAAGACGGCGCTCGGCCGCCGCAGGACCCGCCAGAGATCCAGCAGGAAGGCGATCAGGCGCGGCCGCGGCCGGTCCGTCCGCCCGGCCGGGTCGCTCATCGCCGGCCTCCCGGCGCGGTGCGGGAGAGCAAGGTGTCGATGTCGACGAAATCATTGGCAACCGGCGGGCGCGCCTCGTGCTGGGGCACGTGACACTGGGTGCAGAAGAAGCGGCGGGGAGAGATGGTTGCCAGGAACTGCCCGTCGCGATCCATGAAGTGCGTGATGCTGATCATCGTCGCCTGGGATTCGCCGGTGCGCGTGCGCGCATGGCAGGACAGGCACTGGTTGCCGTTCAGGTCGACGTGGTAGCCCTCGATCTTGTGTGGGATCACGGGAGGCTGTTCGGGATAGTTGCGGATCTCCTTCTCGGTGGTGTTGCGCTCCGGCGTCATCCGCGGCGCGGGCGCCACCTGATCGAGCGGCGTCGGTCCGCGCAGCGGCAGGCGCTGCTGGGCGATCGCGCCGACGGTGCCGGCAGCGATCACGATCCCGAGGCCGATGGCGATCAGGCGGGCGAAGGGCCTCATCGCGTACCCTCCGCCAGCGCGACGCGAACGGCGCACTTCTTGAAGTCGGTCTGCAGCGAGATCGGGTCGGTCGCGTCGAGGGTGACGCGGTTGATCAACTGGCCCTCGTCGAACCAGGGCACGAAGATGACGCCGCGCGGTACGCGGTTTCGGCCCTTGGTTTCGACCCTGCTGCGGATGTAGCCGCGGCGGGATTCCACCTTCACCTCGTCGCCGCGCCGAAGCTGAAGCTCGGCCGCGTCGTCGGGATGCATGAAGCAGACGGCTTCCGGGAAGGCCTTGTGCAGTTCCGGCACGCGACGGGTCATCGAACCGGAATGCCAGTGCTCGAGCACGCGGCCGGTCACCAGCCAGAGCGGGAAGTCCGTGTCCGGCGATTCGGCCGGCGGTTCGTAGGGCAGGGCGAAGATGCGGGCGCGCCCATCGGGGAAGCCGTAGAACTCCACCCCCTTGCCCGCCTTGACATAGGGGTCGTGGCCTTCGCGGAAGCGCCAGAGGGTTTCCTTGCCGTCCACCACCGGCCAGCGCAGGCCGCGCACCTGGTGATAGGTGTCGAAGGGCGCGAGATCGTGCCCGTGGCCGCGGCCGAACATGGCGTATTCCTCGAACAGCCCCTTCTGCGGATAGAAGCCGAAGGCCTTGGCCTCGTCATTGGCGTAACCTGCCTCCAGGTCGCTGGCGGGGAAGCGGTCGACCTGGCCGTTGCGGAACAGCACGTCGAACATCGTCTTGCCGCGCACCTCGGGCTGCTTGGCGATCAGTTCCTCGGTCCAGACCTCTTCGATACGGAAGCGCTTGGAGAACTCCATCAGCTGCCAGAGATCGGACCGTGCCTCGCCCGGCGCCTGCACCAGCTGGTGCCAGAAATGCGTGCGCCGCTCGGCGTTGCCGTAGGCGCCTTCCTTCTCCACCCACATCGAGCTCGGCAGGACGAGATCGGCGGCGAGCGTCGTCACGGTCGGATAGACGTCGGAGACGACGATGAAATTGTCCGGATTCCGGTAACCGGGCAGACCTTCCTCATTGAGGTTGGCCGCCGCCTGCATGTTGTTGTTCACCTGTACCCAGTAGGCGTTGAGCTTGCCGTCCTTGAGCATCCGGTTCTGCAGCACGGCGTGATAGCCCGGCGTCGCCGGGATGGTGCCTTCGGGCACCTTCCAGATCTTCTCCGCGATGTCGCGATGCGCCTTGTTGGTCACCACCATGTCGGCGGGCAGGCGATGCGAGAAGGTGCCCACCTCGCGGGCGGTGCCGCAGGCGGAAGGCTGGCCGGTGAGCGAGAAGGGGCTGTTGCCCGGCTCGGAGATTTTCCCGGTCAGCAGATGGATATTGTAGATGAGGTTGTTGCACCAGACACCGCGGGTGTGCTGGTTGAAGCCCATGGTCCAGAAGCTGACCACCTTGGTCTTCGGATCGGCATAGATTTCGGCCAGCGCCTCAATGCGATTGGCGGGAACGCCGGATATCTGCGAGGCCTTCTCGATCGTGTAGTCGGAGACGAAGCGGGCGTATTCCTCGAAGCTCATATCGGCCGAATCGTTGACCTTGCCGGCGCCGGTGGCCGCGCGCTGCAGCGGATGCTCGGGGCGCAGGCCGTAGCCGATGTCGGTCTGGCCACGCTTGAAGGTGGTGTGGCGGGCGACGAAGTCCTTGTTCACCCGGCCGGTGCGGATGATGTGGTTGGCGATGGCGTTCAGCAGGTAGAGATCGGTCTGCGGCTTGAACACCATGCCGAGATCGCTGAGATCGAAGGAGCGGTGCTCGAAGGTCGAAAGCACGGCGACGCGCACATGCGGGGCGGAGAGCCGGCGGTCGGTCACCCGGGTCCACAGGATCGGGTGCATCTCCGCCATGTTCGAGCCCCAGAGCACGAAGGCGTCCGCGGCCTCGATGTCGTCGTAGCAGCCCATCGGCTCGTCGATGCCGAAGCTGCGCATGAAGCCGGCCACCGCCGAGGCCATGCAATGGCGCGCGTTGGGGTCGATGTTGTTGGTCCGGAAGCCCGCCTTGAACATCTTGGAGGCGGCATAGCCCTCCCAGATCGTCCACTGTCCCGAGCCGAACATGCCGACGCTGTTCGGGCCCTGCTTCTTCAGCGCGGCCTTGAACTTCTCGGCCATCACGTCGAAGGCTTCGTCCCAGGAAACCGGCGTGAACTCGCCGTCCTTGGCGTAGACACCGTTCTTCTTGCGCAAGAGCGGCTGGGTCAGGCGATCATGCCCGTACATGATCTTGGAGAGGAAATAGCCCTTCACGCAGTTGAGGCCGCGGTTGACCTCGGACTTGATGTCGCCGTGGGTGGCCACCACCCGGCCGTCCTTGGTCGCCACCATGACGCTGCAGCCGGTGCCGCAGAAGCGGCAGGGTGCCTTGTCCCACTTCATCTCCGTCTGGGCGCGGTCGGTGACCAGGTTGGCGGCGTACGCCGGGGCGGCGAGGCCGCCGGCGGCGGCGGCCATGGCGGCCGCTTCGGCCTTGAGGAAGGTGCGGCGGCTGAGACGGTCGTCGGTCATGATGCTGCTGTCTCCTGGGAGGCCGGGCGCGCGGAATCGATCGCGTGATAGACGAGCGAGGCGCTCAGCACCTCGGGCATCAGCGAAAGACGCGTCAGCGTTTCGCCGATGAGCGCGCCGTCCTCCGCTTCCAGCACGACGACGAGTTTGCCGCGCGGGTCGCGCTGGAAGACTTCGGCGCCGGGGATCGCGGCGATCGCCGCTTCCGCCGCGGCGAGGCGGTCGGGACGCACCTGGAGCAGGAAGCTCGCGATCTCGACGGTGCCCTCGGGCGTGGCGGCGAAGGCCGTCGGGCTGATCCAGCGGCCATGGATGAACTGACGGCGGCTGCGGCTCACAGCGGTGCCCCCGGGGGGCCCGCGATCATCTGGTAGATCCAGACGATCAGCCCGTAGCCGCCGACCACCGCCACGGTGGCGCCTGGCAGCAGGATTCCGGTGAGGAAGAGGAAAGCGAAGATCTCGAGCCGGCGCTCCTTGCGGACATCCACCGGCGCACCGGCTCCACCCTGTTGCAACTCCGACATCGACCCTCCCGCAGCACTGCTTTCGTAGATTAGTTGCATCGCCGGTGGGGTGCCTTGACTTTGATCAATCAGCGCCCGCTTACTGGGCGAAATCCGAGGGCTTCCGCGGCCCCGCCTGACACGGATGCGACAGATCGGCTGGGAGAATGCCCATGCTTTGCGCACTCGAGGAGCGGGATGTCGCTCAACTAAAACGTATTCGGCCCTTCAAAGGTCTGGACGAGGGCGATATCGAGACGCTGACCGAGCCGGCACGCCTGCAATCGCTCGCGCGGGGCATGAGCGTGTTCGAGGCCGGCGAACGCGTCGAAGCGATCTTCGTCATCCTGGACGGATGGGTGAAGCTGTGCCGGACCGGGGCCTCCGGCAGCGAGGCGGTGATCGGCGTGTTTTCCCGCGGTTACTGCCTTGCCGAAGCTGAGGCCCTGACCGGGCGGCCGCATGCAGACGCGGCGACGGCGGTGAGCGAATGCCGGCTCGCGGCCATTCCCGCGGCGCATCTGCGGGCCTGTATCCGCGCCTCCCCGGCGATGGCGCTGGCCATGCTGGCCTCGCTCGGGCGGGACCTGGCGGAGATGACGCAGGAAGTGGCCGAGCTGAAGAGCTGCGGCGGGCCTGAGCGGGTCGCCCTCTTCGTGCTGTCGCTCTGCGAGGCGGAGCGCTGCAGCACCGTGGTGCTGCCCTATGAGAAGCGGCTGCTGGCCGCGCGGCTGGGGCTGCAGCCGGAAACACTGTCGAGGGCACTGCTGCGGCTGCGCGACTGGGGGGTGGAGGTCGACGCCTCGACGGTGCGGGTCGCCGATCTCGGCGCCCTGCGCGTTCGGCTCGGCCTCGCGGTCTGGTAACCGCCCGTTCACGCCTGCGGGATGAATATCGCCCCCATCGATGCAACCAGGGGCCGGACATGAGGGAAATTCGATCGGCGGCGCGGCGCGGCATGGCCGCGGCCTGCGGCTGCGCGCAGCATCTCGACCGCCGGAGCCTCTTTGGGCTGGGCGCGGGCATGCTTGCGACCTTCGCCGCCGCGCGGTTCGCCCGCGCCTCGGGCAAGACGGAGGCGCTGCTCCTCTCCTGCATGGACTACCGGCTGATGGACGACGTCGCCCGCTACATGGACGGGCGGGGCCTCGCCGAGAAATACGACCACGTCATTCTCGCCGGGGCGTCGATCGGGGTCACCAACACGCAGAAGCCGGCCTGGGGGCAGACCTTCTGGGACCATCTGGCGGTGGCGCAGGACCTGCACGCCATCAGCAAGGTGATCGTGCTCGATCACCGCGATTGCGGCGCCTACAAGCTGTTCCTGGGCGCCGAACGCATGGCCGAGCGCGGCCGCGAGACCGATGCGCATACCGGCGAGCTGAAGAAGCTGCGCGCCGCGATCCTGCAGAAGGCGCCCAAGCTCGAGGTCGAGACGCTCCTGATGTCGCTCGACGGCAAGGTCGAGACGATCGGCTGAGAGCGCGTCAGCGGTCCTGCAGCGGGCCGCCGTCCATCCCGCCGGTGTCCCGCCCGAGATGGGCGAGCACGGTGGGCGCGATATCGACGATGCTGCTGGCGGCATGGCATTCGGTATGCGCAGCGAAGGCGCTGCCGGTGGCGATCAGGAAGGGCGCCTGTTCATAGCGCCCGAGGCCGCCGTGCTGGCCGACGCCCAGGACCTCCTTGCCGCCGCTCGCCACCACCACGTCGCTCAGGCCCGGCACGCCGTAGCCGTTGGCGGCGCCCGACTTCCGCATGCTGAAGGCGATGGCGAGGCCGCCTTCGGGGGCATGGCCGAAGGCGTTCATCTCGTGCCCGACCAGGAGATCGGCGATGAAGTCCTGCCGGGCGAGCCAGTCGGCGATCGGGCGCAGGCGCGGGGCCGCTCCCTCCGCCAGATAGAGCAGGCCGGAGGTGCCCTGGCCGGCAACCGCGACATCGGTCGAGGTGAGGCTGAGCTTAAGCCCGGCTTCCACCAGCAGCCGGTCGAGCGCCACGGCCCGTTCGACGGTTTCCTGGCCGTGGTCGGAGCCGACCATGAACAGGATGTCATCGCCCCCGGCCCTGAGCTGCGAGACGGTTTCCGCCACCAGGGCGACGCAGGCATCGGCGGCGGCGATGGCGTCGAGATGCGCGGGCGAGCCGAGCGGATTGGCGTGCATCGTGTGGTCCGGCTCGCACAGCCAGAGGAGTGCGAGGGCGGGGCGGCGTTCCCGCAGTACCTCCCGGCAGAAGCGCTCGGTCATCGCCCGGTCGCCGGCGGCGTCGTGGCTGACGGCGAGATGCCCGGCTGTCGCGACGGCCTGAAGACCGGGGGCGAAGGAGCCGTCGCGGTGATAGACGAATCCGTGCCCGTCCGGATCCTGGAAATAGGCGGCCCCGGGAGAGACGTTGGAGAAGACGACGGCGTCGCCGCCGAGCCGTTCCGCCAGGGTCGGTACCTTCAGCGTGCGGCCGGTGGCGGCGCGCATCCAGTCGCGGAAGCCGGGATGACCGACATCGCGTACCGCATAACCGTCCGCCTCGGGCAAGCCCATGGTGTTGCCGTGCAGGCCATGGCGGCCGGGATGACATCCGGTGGCGATCGAGGCCGAACTCGCGCGGGTGACGGAGGGAAACACGGACCGGTGCGCCATGAAGCGCTGGCCCGTCCGGGTGAGGCCGGCGATGGCAGGGCAAAGGGCGGGCGAGACCATATCCGCCCGATGCCCGTCGCAGATGACGACGACCGCGCGCTGCATGCCGCATTCTCCGAATGATCCGACACGATTGCATCATCGGCCTGTCACGCGCCGATGACCAAGGCGTTGCAGTCGCGTGACGGTCCTTCAGGAGGCCGGGCGCGCGGCGCCGTCGCCGACCAGGGTGAAGGCCGCCCAGAACAGGGGATGCGACCAGTAGAGCGGGAAGGCCTCTCCGGCGCCGACCAGAATGCCGAGCTGGGCCTGCCTGAGTGCCGCCGCCTTGCCGAGCGGCGCGGCATTCTGCTCGAACAGGCGGGTCATCAGTTGCGCGGTGGCCCGGTCCTCGACCAGCCAGTGCGAAACGAGAAGCGCCCGCGCGCCGGCATAGAAGAACGAGCGGGCGAGGCCCGACAGTGCCTCGCCGCCGGTTTCCCCTTCGGCACCCGCCGTATTGCAGGCGGAGAGCACGACCAGGTCGGCATCGAGGGTGAGGTCGAGGATCTCGCTCGCTTCCAGAAGGCCACCGCCATCGGCGGTGGGGGTCAGCATCAGCGCCGGCTCGGTCAGGCATTCGAGGTCGTTGGGCAGCAGCGCATGGGTGGCGAAATAGACCACGCGGTAGCGGTCGAGCGCGCGGGCGGTCACCCCCTTGCGGGTGAAGGCATCGCCCAGCACGACGGAATCGGCCGAGGCGCCCAGCGCCTGGGCCACCGTGCGCACCTCGCCCGCGGTGGCGGGAAGGGCGCCCAGCGCGGTGAGACGGTTGCGATCCTCGACACAGGCGTCGCGCAGGCCCGGGCGGGTGAGTGCCGGATCGGCCGCCGGCCTGAAATCGCCGAAGCCGAGGAACGGCTCCGGCGCGCGCGAGGCGCCCGCGGTGCGCCGCAGGTCGGCGAAGGAGCGGACCGAGGGGATCAGGCTGACCGCCATGCTGCGGGCGAGGAAGCTCACCTGGCGATAGTCGTAGTTCCGGACCGGCGGCGGCGGCTTGTCGACGAGCAGCGCGAAGGGGAGGCTGAGGAGCGGGCCGGTCGGCGCCACGAAGAGTTCCTGAACGCCGGTGAGACGTGCCTCGGCCGGGGCCAGTACCTGCTTGTAGACGGCATGGGCGCGGGTGGCGTTGAACACCGGCACGCGGCCGCCGAACTGTGCCTCCACACCCGCGCGCAGCAGCGCCACCTGCTCGGTCGCGTCGGCCATGCTCATTTCGAGCGGGTGGGCGCTCGCGGTCCCGTCGCGGAGCACGAAGAGATAGCCGCCCTTGTCGCCCAGCACCATGGAGAGCAGCGCCTCGCCCGGCTTCAGCAGGGCCAGCACGCTCTCGGCGGTGGTCGGGGCCTCGATCAGCTGGTTGTAGCCGGCGGCGGCGGCCTGGACCTGCTCATCGAGGGCGCGCAGCCTCTCGTCGATGTCGCCCAGCGCATTGCGCAGGCGGGTGAGTTCGGCACGGTCCTGCAGGTCGCGCGGCGCGGCGGCCTTCTCGTTGAACTGGCCTTGCAGCCGGGCGCGCTCGCGCTCGGCCTCCTGGCGCTCGCGGATCACCTCGCCGACCTTGCGGTCGCTGGACGACAGGCGGGCGGCGGCGAGTGCGATGGAGCGCGCGGTGACCCCGCTGCGGGCGAGCTGTGCCGATTCGAACATCTCGGCATGCAGGGCGCCGCGCCTGGCCGGATCGCGATCGGCGGCCTGGGCCAACGCTTCGAGGTAGGGCTGGATCTGTGCGTAGCGCAGCCCGCCGCCGGCCTCGAGCAGGGTGTCGCGGCCCTTGCGGAAGGCTTCCAGCGCCGCTTCGAGCTTGCCGGAGGCGAGCAGCGCCTTGCCGAGGGTGATATCCGCCATGCCGGCCGGCCGGGTCTTCGGATACTGGCGGTTCCATTCCTCGGCCAGGCGCCGATAGAGGTTTTCGGCCTCGGAGAAGCGGCCGGCGCTGAGCGCCAGGTCGGCCTCCAGGTCCAGGAAGTTGAGGCCCCACCATTCCGGCGAGGCGCGGGCCTTGCGCAGCGTTCCGACGGCGTCGTCGCGCGCGCGTTGCGCACCTTCCAGGTCGCCCATGCGCAGAAGCAGGCCCGCCTCGATGAACAGGCTCTGCGCGATGTCCACCGTCGCCGCCTCCGCGCCCATATTGGCCAGCACGCCCGCCCCCTCGGCGAGGGCGAAGCTGTCCCGGTCGCGCATCGCGCTGGAGGCCGTCTCGTCGACCGGCGACAGCTGGGCGCGGATCTTGCGCCGCATGGCCGTCGCCTCGCGGGCCAGTTCCAGCGCCGGCTGGCGGTTGCCCTGGTTGGCGAGGTGGATGGCGCGGTAGCTGAGGTGGCGGGCGACCTCCAGCGACTCCTTGCCGCGCCCCAGCAGCCGGCGCGCCTGCGCCAGGAGCGAGCCGGCTTCGCGGAAGCTCTCCTGATTGGTGAGCGAGAGCGCCAGATGCATCAGCGCATCGGCGGATTCCGGATTGTCGGCGCCCAGCACGCGCTGATGGACGGCAAGGGCATCGCGATAGGCCTTGGTGGCGTCGGCGTGGTCCTTGATCGTGGTGTAGTACTGACCGAGCCGCATCAGACGGTAGTAGTCCTGCAGGTCTCCGGTCCCGAACAGGCGGTCCTTCAACGCCGCGGCGAGGCGCTGCATGCCGGCCGATCGCGCCGGTTCGCCACCGGTGCCGGCATCCTTCGGCCTGATGCCGCTGGCCTGCCCGATCAGGGCCTCCACCGCTGGCAGGGCCGCCGGAATGCCGTCGGCGAGAAAGAGCCCGTCGCCCGCCGCCGCCGCCAGCGCCACGAAGGGCCAGCCGCCGTTTCGCAGCTTGCAGTTCAGGAACTGCGCCGGCAGGGCATCGAGGATCTGGATGCTTTCCGGCTCGCCGCAAGTCATGCGCTGTTCGAGCGCCGCGCGCCAGCCGCTGCTGGAAGCGACGTCCTGCAGCGACAGGCCCGGCGCGGCGGACTGGCGCGCGACGCGCGCGCTCGGCTGGTCCCAGTTGCCGCAGCGCACGCGGTAGTGCTGCTCGATGCCGCCGTCGGCGCCGGCCCGGTTGGCCGCTTCCGCGGTGCAGGGCTCGCCGATCAGGTTGACGCCGAGCGTCGTCTCGCCGCCGGCGGATGCCTTCTGGCCGCTGCGCACCACGCGGCTGACGCTCTCGGAGCCGCCGTCACCGTCGGTCACGCAGCCGCCCGGCAGCGCGGCGAGCAGCAGGAGGACAAGGAGGCGGAACGGCATCATGCGGCGGATGCTACCAGAGTTCGCGATCCGCCGGGCTGGAGTACTGGATGGAGAAGTCGTCGCCCGAGGACTGCACTCCCGCCGAAAGCAGGCGCGGCGTGCGCATCGCCGGCGAGCCGAGCGAACCGCCGGTGCCGCGGCTGCCGGCATCGGGATCGTCGCGATAGGGAGGCAGACTGACGCCCTGGAACACCATGTCCATGCCACAGGTGGTGGCCATGATGCAGCCGTTGATCGTGTAGCTGGCGCTGACGCCGTCCGGGCGGCGAACGAAGAAGGCGGCGAAGGCGTCGCCCTGGCCGCGGACGCTGGAGAGCGTCAGGTCGGCGGTGCCGCCGATGCCGCGGATCAGCAGTTCGTCGGTCGCGGTGACGTTGCGGGCGAAGGTGAGGCCGACGACGTCGATATCCAGGATGCGGGTCATGATCTTGGTGACATCGGCCCTGAAGCTGGAGCCGCTGAAAACGCGCAGGCGGCCCACTTCCATGTTGGCCCCGATATCGCCCTGGAATGCCACCGTGCCCTGGGTGCCGGCGAAGATGTCGAGCCCCTCGAGGAAGGACGTGCTCGCATCGACATTCTTCATGAACGTGACGTCCGCGCCGGTGGGGACGGATCCGTTGGCGGTGGTGTCGAGCACCGCCGTCGGCAGCGCCTGCCGGCCAGGCTGGGTCGAGAGCGGAAGAGCGGCGCCGAGGCGCACGGCATCGTTGAAGACGATGTCCTGGCCGGCGGTGATGATGGAGCCGTTCAGCGTGGTGGTGGCGCCGCTGCCGAGGAATTCGAAGCTGGCATTGCCCTGGCCGGTGAGCGTGCCGTTCAGCCCCACGCTGCCGCCCGGCGCGGGACTGCGGAAGGTGACGGGATCCCGGAAGGTGACGGTGCGAATGTCGATCCGGCCGGAACCGTCCTCGCGTCCGATGTTGATCCGCGCATGACCATCCGCGATCAAGTCGATTTCGGACTGCTGCAGCGAGAGTTCGCCCGCGACCGCGGCGCCCAGGGTGATGTTGCGAGAGACCGTCGTGCTCTGCAGCGTCACCACGCCGCTGCCGGTGATGGCGGAGGCGATCTGGATGTCGTCGCCCTGCAGCAGGAGATCGGCGGCGCCGGCCGCGACCGAGGCCGTGCCCTGTACCGACAGGGTCGCGCCGGTCGCGGCGGCGATCAGCGAGATGCCGCCGCTGGCCTGCACGGCGCCGGAGATGACGAAAGTGGCGGCGGCCGAGGCGATGTCGAGACGGCCGCCGGCGGAGAAGCCGCCGAGAGCGCCGATCAGGTTGTCGGCCCGGTCCAGGGTGCCATCGCCGCCGCTTGCGCCGGCCAAAGTGCCGGCGCTGAGGGCGCCCGACTGGGTGAGGTTTCCGCCGGCCGCGAGGGTTGCCGCACGGCTGGCTGACAGCGGGCCGAGTACGAGGTCGTCCTTGTCCGTCACGGATACATCGCGGCCGCCCGAAGCGGTGAAGACCGCGAAATCGTTCCCCGTACGGTTCAGGAGGATATCGGCACCGGGGACGGTCGAGAAACTCGCCGTCCCGCCGACGAAGATGTCGGCGGACTGGGTGATCGCCCCGCCGGCCGCCACGGCGAAGTCGCCCGTTATGTTGACGGTGCCGAATTCCAGCGCGCCGGCTTTTGCGATCGTCGCGCCGCCGGCCGCGAGGATCGACAACCTGTCGAAGGCATTCGCGGTGTCGGCCAACATGATCACGCCGGTGCCGGCGTTCAGGATCAGGGCATTGGCAACCGTCAGCGTGCCGGACTGGGAGATGTCGCCACCGGCGGTGACCGTGAGCGCATTGGCGCTGCTCGCCGCGAGCAGGACGCCGTTCGCATCCACGAGCGCGATGCCGCCGCCGGAGAGCGCGATCGCGCCCTGGAAATCATTGCCGCCGCGGGTGAGGGTGATGGCGTTGTTACCCGCCGCGATCACGGTGGTCCCGGATACGACCACATCCCCGGTCTGGGTCAGGGTGCCGCCGACGGTCAGTGCGAGGCTGCCTGCCGCGGTACTGCCGAGGAGCAGGGCATTGACGTCCCGGAGGGCGAAGGCGCCCACGCTGGCGGAGGACACCGGGCCCGCGAAGTCGTTGCCGGCGTTGTCGAGCGTGATGGCGGCGGCGTTCAGGATCGTGGCACCCGAGACGACGAGCACCGTGGAAGCGCTCTGCGACAAGCCGCCCTGCGCCGTGGCAGCCAGGCTGGTCGCCGAAACGGCGCCGAGCAGCAGGTCGTTCTGATCGGCCAGGGCCGTGGCACCGCCGCCCGTGATCGTCACGGCGCCACCGAAGTCGTTGCCAGCGCGATCGAGCGCAATGGAAGATCCGGAGCCGGTGACCTTGGTGGTACCGGCGACGGTGATCGCCGTATCGCCGGCCTGTGCCAGGCTGCCGCCGACCGTGATGTCCAGGATGCCGGCGGCGATGCTGCCGAGCAGCATCGCGCCGGCATCGCTGAGCCTGACGGTGCCGGCGGTGACGGCGGTGACGGCGCCGCCGAAATCGTTTCCCGCCCGGTCGAGAGTGATGCCGGCGATGCCGGCGGCGAGGGTGGTGGGGCCGCCTATGGAAACATCGCCGGCCTGGGTGATGCCGCCGCCTGTGGCGATCGTCAGCGAGGCGGCCGTGGTGGCGTCGAGAACGACCCCGGCGCCGCTGATCAAGAGGGCGCCGGTGGTGCCGCCGATGCGCAGGCTGTTGGCGTCGGCGATGGAAACCGAGCCGCCGGCAACCGTCACGGCACCGCCGAAGTCGTTCCCGGACCGGTCGAGCGTCACGTCGTTGGCGCCGGCCGAGATCGTGCTGGTGCCGGTCACCACGACATCCCCGGTCTGGGTGATCGGGCCGCCGGCGGCAAGGACGAGCGACGCCGCCGTCATGCCGGCCAGGGTCAGTGCGTTCTGATCGGTGAGCGCGACGGCCTCGCCTGTCAGCATGACGGGGCCTTGGAAGTCGTTGCCGGCGCGAGCGAGGGTCACGTCGTTGTTGCCGGCGTCGATCACGGTGGCGCCGGTGGCGGTGATGTCGCCGCTCTGCGTGAGGGCGCCGCCCGAGCGCAGGGTCAGTGCGGCGGCGGTGACGGTGCCGAGGTCGAGCGCGCCGGAATCCGCGAGGGAGACGTCGCCCGCGCTGTTCACCGAAACCGCGCCGGTGAAGTTGTTGCCGGCGTTGTCGAGGGTGACGCCATCGGCGGAGAGGTTGCTCGCGCCGGCGGTCAGCGTCGTACCGGTCACCTGCGTGAGGTTTCCGGTGACGTCGAGCGTCAACGCACCGGCGCTGGCATTGCCCAGTACCATCCCGCCGGCCGCGTTGGAGAGCGACACCGCGCCGGTGGTCGAGAAGGTTACCGGGCTGCCGAAACTGTTCCCGGCATTGGCGAGGATGATGGCGCCGCCAGCGCTTGCGGTGAGGCTGGTCGGGCCGGAAGCGGCGAGGAGCGCGCCGGCCGCCTGGGTCATCGCCCCCGCGCTGCGGAGCGTGAGGGCGGCGGCCGAGATGTCGCCGAGAAGGAGCGCATTCGCATCGCGGACCGAGACAGCGCCGGCGGAAGACGCCGTTACGGCACCGGTGAAGTCGTTTCCCGATTGCTCGACGGTGATCGCGCCGGAAGCCGTGGCGAGCGCGGTGGTGCCGCCGATGAGCAGTGCGCCGGAGGCCTGGGAGATGGCGCCGGCGCCGCCGGTCGTGACCGTCAGGGCACCGGCGGTGATGTTCCGCAGCGCGATGTCGCCGCCGTTGCTGGAGAGCATTACGGCGCCGGCGGCGGCAATCGCGCTGCCTCCGGCCTGTGCGACATTTCCGACCGCCTGCACCTCGAGAGCGCCGGCAGCGATGCTGCCGAGGACGATCGCGCCACCGTCGCGCAACGACACCGTCGCCGTCGTCGAGGCTGTGATCGGGCCCCCGAAACTGTTGCCGGCATCGGCCAGCGTGATCGAAGCCGTGCCGGCGGACAGCGCCGTCGTGCCGAGGATCGCGATGGCGGCGGTCTGGGCGATGGCCCCCGTCGCGGTGGCGTCGAGCGAGCCTGCGGTCAGGGCATCGAGGGTGAGCGCGCCGCTCGTCGTCGTCAGCGCGCCGGTGATGCCGCCGATGCGAAGTGCATCGGCATCGGCAATCGACACCGTTCCCGCGGTGACGGTGACGGCGCCGCCGAAGTCGTTGGCGGGATTGTCCAGTGTCACGGCGCTCGCACCGGCGGCGATGGTGGTGGCGTCCGCGACCGAGATGGCGCCGCTCTGGCTGATGGCGCCGCCGGCGATGACGGCAAGCGACCCGGCACCGGTCGTACCGAGAACGAGCGCGTTCTGGTCGGTGAGGGCCACGGCTCCGCCGGTGACCGATAACGCTGCCTGGAAATCGTTGCCGGCGCGATCGAGGGTGACGGCATTGCCCCCCGCCGCGATCACGGTCGTACCAGCGACCGTGAGATCGCCGGACTGGGTGACGGCGCCACCGGAGGAGAGGTCGATCGACGCGGCGGTGATCGTTCCGAGGAGGAGCGCGTTCGTATCCGCGAGGGTCACGGCGCCGCCGGTGACGGAGACGGCGCCCTGGAAGTCGTTGTCGGCCCGATCGAGGGTGACGGCGCCGGTGCCGGCGGCGATCGTCATTGCACCGCCGACCACAATGCCGCCGGTCTGGGTTAGCGCGCCGCCGGCGGTGAGGGTGAGGACGGCGGCGCCGGTGGTTCCGAGAACGAGCGCATTGGCATCGCGCAGGCTGACAGCGCCGGCGCTGGCGGCCGATACCGCGCCCGTGAAGTCGTTACCGGCATTGGCCAGCGTGATGCTGACGGCATTCAGGGCGGTCGTGCCGGCGATGGCGAGCACGGTGCCCGCGACCTGACCGAGTGAGCCCTGGGCAGCCACCGTCAGGCTGCTGGCGGTGACATTGCCCAAAAGCAGGTCGTTCTGGTCGGCCAGGGCCGTATCGCCGGCACTGGTGATCGTGACCGGGCCGCCGAAATCGTTGCCCGAACGATCGAGGGTGATGGCGGCGCCGCTTCCGGTGATGGAAGTCGTTCCGCCGACGGAGACGTCGCCGGCCTGGGTCAGGGCTCCGCCGGCCGTGACGGTGAGCGAGAGGGCGGCGACATTGCCGAGGATGAGCGCATTGGCATCGGCGAGCGTGACGGCGGTGCCGCTGGCGCCCGTCGACCCGCCGAAGTCGTTGACCGCCCGGCCGAGGTCGACGCTGCCGGATGCGACGAAACTCGCCGTGCCCGCTGTGGTGATCGCCCCGTCCGCCGTCTGGCTGATGTCGGCCACCCCCGTAACCGCCAGGGAGCCGGCGGATACGGTGCCGAGAGAGAGATTGCCGATGCCGCGATAGGCGATCGCGCCGCCCGCCACGAGGTCGGCGCGGCCGGCGATCGAATTGCCGGCGAAGGCGAAGAGGAACGGGCCATTCAGGATGATGTCTCCGCCCGCCGTGGCGGAAAGGGACCCCACCGTGATCGGCGATGCGAGCGGGCCGAAGATCGTAGCGCTGGGGGCCTGAATGACCGATCCGGTGGCGTTCAGCAGAAGAGAGCCGGCCGGGCCGCTAATGCCTCCGAACAGCACGATGTCGCCGTTGGCGACGAGCGATAGAGCACTGGCATTGCTCCAACTCAGCGTGCCGGTCTGCAGCGTGATCCCGCCGCCCTGGATCGCAAGGTCGTCATCGAAAGCGAAGGGCGTGATCGATACCGCGCCGGTGCCTTCGGCGCGCCCGATCGTGATCGAGACGGGAGAGCCGTTGCCGAGGAAGGCGAGTTCCGCCGCCGTCAGTTCGAAACCGGATCCCGCGGTGCCGAGGGTGAGGGCACGGCCGGCATTCCGGGGCCGCACGGTGCGGGCGCCGCTGCCCGACCAGTTGTCCGAGAGGTCGATCGAATCCGCGGTGAGCAGCACGGTGCCGCTGCCATGGCTGAGGGTGCCGACACTGATGCCACCACCGCTGGCCGTGAGCGTCACATCCCCGGTGGCTGCGATGCTGGTGAAGGCGAGTGAACCGGCGCTTGCGGCAAAGGCGCCGACCGCGGTTCCGGCCCCGATGCTGCCGATGGAAAGCGCGCCGCTGCCGACATCGATGCCGAGATCCTGACCGCCCGCGCCGGAACCGCGGATGCCGCCGGTGACGGTGAAGGTGGCGTCTTCGGTCGTGAAAGTGGAGGCACCCGACAGAACCACGCTTCCGGTGTAGCTCTGGCTGCCGGTGGTGGAGGTTCCGGCCGCCATGGTGATGAGGCTGCCGCTGACATCCAGGCTGGAAAGCCGAACGGCGGCACCCACGGCGCCGAGGGTGACGGTGCTGCCCGCCTGGATGACCAGGCTCTCGCCGCCATCGGTGCTGCCCTCGACACCCGCGGCGAGAGAGACGCTCCCGCCGGCGGAGGTGAGCACGGGCGAGGCACTGGCGGAGAGTGTCGTCGCAGCGCCGAAGGTGATGTTGCCGGACGTCGTGATCGACTGCCCGAGGGCAATGGCGCCGCCCAGCAGGGAGAGGCTGCCGGCATTGCCGGTCAGGTCCAGCGCACCGGCCACGGTGATCGTGCCCGTACCGTCGGCCCATCCGATGACGAGGCCGCTCGCCCCCGACAGGGCGTTCAACTCGGCATCGGTGAGGGACAGGTTGCCGGCGGCCTCGGCGCCGAGCCGGATGCCGCGGGCCTTGTCCTGCGGCCTGAGCGTGACGGCACCGGTGGTGGCGATGCTGCCCGACAGGGCCATGCTGTCGGCGGTGATCGTGATGGCGCCGCTGCCGGCCGTGATGCCGCTGATCTCGAGATCTGCGGCGGCGAGCGACACTGCCCCGCCGGCGGTTACGCTTACGGCGTCGCCGAAACTGTTGCCGGCATTGGCGAGGGTGACGGTGGTGCCCTCGAAGCTGCTGGTGCCGGCGACCTGCAGCGTCGTGGACGCGGCCTGCGCCAGGGCGCCGCCGGCATCGATGGCGAGGCTGCTCGCCGTGACATTGCCGAGTGTGAGCGCGTTCACGTCGGCGAGGCTGACGGCGGCGCCGGTGACGGTGACCGTCCCGCCGAAATTGTTGGCCGCTGTGGCGAGGGTGATGACGCCGGCCGAGAGCGTGGTGGCGCCGGTGACGGTGATGCTGCCGGTGCTCTGGCTGAGCGCGCCGGTGGCGGCAACGGTCAGGCTGGCCACGGAAACGCCGCCGAAGTCGATGTCGCCGGTGGCGGCGACGCTGGCGTCGCTGCCGGCGCCCGACAGCGAAAGCGTCCCGCCGAAGCTGTTGGCGGCGGCATCGAGTGTGATCGCGCCACTGCTCACGGTGATGCTCGTGGTGCCGGTGGTCTCGATCGAACTGCCGGACACTTGGGTCACCGCGCCCCCGGCGGTGACGGTGAATGACGCTGCGTCGATATTGCCGAGCGCGAGCGCCCCGGTGTCCTGGATCGAGATGTCGCCTGTCGCCCGGAGGGTGAGCGTACCGGTCGCGCCAACCGATACGGCGAGCGCGTTTGCGTCGCGCAGCGATATGTCGCCGCTGGTGGTCACGGCGACGGTGCCGGTGAAGTCGTTGCCGGCATTGGCGAGAGTGATGGCCCCGGCCCCGGCGTTCAGCGTCGTGGCGCCGGTGGCGCTGATGGCGGTGCCGGCCGACTGGGTGAGCGTGCCGTTGCTTCGCAAGGTGACGGCGGTGCCGGACACATTGCCGACCACGAGAGCATTGGCATCGCGGATCGAGACGGTGGTGGTGGCGGCGGCGGATACGGCACCGCCGAAATCGTTGGTCGTCTGCGCCACGGTGATGGCGCCTGCACTGGTGCCGAGCGTCGTCGTCCCGGTCACGGTCAGGGCACCGGTCGCCTGCGAGATGTCACCGCCGGCGGTCACTGCGAGGCTGGAGGCGCTGATGCTGCCGAAGGCGATGGCGCCGGTGTCGTTCAGCGAGACCGTGCCGCCGGTGACGGATACCGCGCCGCCGAAATCGTTGCCGCTCGCGGTGAGTGTGACGGTGCTGGTTCCGGCCGCGACGCTGGTCGTGCCGATGATCGAGAGGCTTGTCCCGCCGTCCTGGGTGACGTTGCCGCCGGCCGCGACGCCGAGCGACGCGGCGGCGACGGTGCCGAGAGTAATGGCGCCCGTACCGGTGATCGAGACGGCACCGCCGCTCGCGGAAACGGCACCGCCGAAGTCGTTGCCGGTCCGGTCGAGGGTGATCGCATTGCTGCCGGCCGCGAATGAGGCCGTGCTGCTCACCGCGAGGCTCGTTCCATCGGCCTGGGTGATCGCCCCGCCGGCGGTGATCGAGAGCGAGTCGACGTCGCTGGTGCCGAGCGTCAGGGCACCGGCATTGGCGATCGTCACGGCGCCGCCCTCGATCGAGAGCGCGCCCTGGAAGTCGTTGCCGGCGCGGTCGAACGTGATGGTCCCGTTTCCGGCATCGACGCTGCTCGACCCGGTGACGGTGATGTCGCCGGTCTGCGTCAGGGCACCATTCGCGGTGACGGTGAGCGCGGTGGCGCTGGTCGTGCCGAGCGAGAGGGCGTTGGCGTCGTTGATCGAAACGGCGCCGCCCGAAAGGGAAACCGCGCCCTGGAAGTTGTTGCCGGCGCGCGTGAGCGTGATCGCATTGCTGCCGGCATCGACACTGGCTTCGCCGGAAACCGAGAGGCTCGATCCGGCTTCCTGCGTCACGTCGCCGCCGGCCGCGATCGTGAGCGATCCGGCGTCGATGTCCCCGAGCGACAGCGCGTTGGTGTCGGTGATGCTGATGGCGCCGCCGGTGACGGCGAGCGCGCCCTGGAAGTCGTTGCCGCTCTGCTCCAGCGTCACCGCATTGCCGCCGGCGTCGATGCTGGCGGCGCCGGTCACCGAGAGGCTGGTGTCGGCGGTCTGGACGACCGCGCCCGTTGTCGTCAGGTCGAGCGAGGCCACCGAGAGGGCGGCGAAGGTGATCGATCCGCCCTTGAGGGTGAGCGCCGCGGCGCTGCCGCCGAAGCTGCCCTGGAAATCGTTGCCGGCGTCGTCCAGCGTCACGTCGAAGCCGGCGGCGTTGATCGTGGTGTCGCCGGTCACGGTCAGCGCATCCGACTGGCTGACGGCGCCGCCGGGGTTGAGCACCAGGTTGCCCGTGCGGGAAACGGCGCCCGCGAAACTGATCCCGGCATTGCCGGTGACGGTGAGGGTCCCCGATGCGAAGGTGGCGGCGGGCGTCCAGTCGTCGAAGGTGATTGCGCCCGAAGTGGCGCTGCCGATGATGCCGTCGGTCGCGCGGATCGTCGCCAGTTCGTCGGCGGAGAGCGCGAGGTCGCCACTTCCGCCGGCAATGCCGATGCTGCGTCCGGCGGTGCTGCCCGTCAGCGTGACCGAGGCGGCCGATCCGCTGCCGGCCGCGGTTCCCCCGACCTGGGCGGCGCTGTCGATCGCCATCGAATCGGCGCGCAAGGTGACCGATCCGGTGCCGAGCACGAGCGTGCCGGCGCCGAGGGAGAGGCTGCCCGCCCCGCCGTCGAGGAGGACCGTCCCGGCAGCGCCGTCCAGCGTGACGCCGGCTGCGACGGAAAGCCCGCTGCCGGAGAGCTGCAGCGCCGTGCCGGCGATGTCCGACTGGACGGCGAGCGCGCCCCCCGACGTGGAGATCGCCACCGCGCCGGTGCCGCTCACGGTGCCGGAAACGGTGAGGCCTCCGGCGGCATCGTTGAGCGTGATGGCGCCGCCGGCGCTGCCGGAGGCCAGCGTGTCGATCGCATTGGCACTGCCGAGCGAGACCGCGCCGCCCGCGCTGAAGCTCACGGATGCCGCAGTGATGCTGCCGCCGCTCTGCGTGATCGCGCCGGTGGTGTTGAGGCTGATCGAATTGCCGCTCAGGTTCCCCTGCAGGCTGAGGGCCCCGCCGGCGGTGGTGATGCTGACGGCGCCGCCGGTGGCGGTGGTGACACCGGAAACGATCAGTCCGCCGGTCGTGTCGTTCAGGGTGAAGGAGCCGCCGGCACTGAAGGCGCCGAGCGTTCCGATCTGGTTCGCCTTGTCGAGGGTGATCGAGGCGGCCGAGCCGACGCTGGCGCGAAGCGTGGCCACCGATATGGTGCCGGCAGCCTGGCTGATCGAGTTGTTGGCGCGCAGGTCCAGCGTTCCCGCCGTGCCGGTGAAATCGTTCGACAGCGTGATCGCTCCGTCGGCGATCAGGGTCAGTGTCGCGGCGCTGGTCCAGGTCACGCCGGCCGAGGTCGTGATGTTGCCGGCCTGGGTGCCCGACGCGTCGGCGGTGGTGATGGTGACATCGGTGCCGGCGTTCAGCGCGGCCTGGATCGCCGAAGCGGCCACGGTGGCGTTGTCGGCGGTGGGCGTGAACGTGCTGGCTGCCAGCGCACCGTTGGCGGTCGCCGCCGCGATTTCCACGTTGCGGGGGTCGAGCAGCCATTGCCCGCCCTTGCCCTTGGGCGCCGAGGCATCGACCTTGCCCGTCGCGATGCCGAGCGTTTCCTTGCCGGACGTTTCGACGAAGCCGCCGTCGCCGCCGGCCGCCCCGCCGCGAGCCGTGATGGCGCCGTCGAAGCGCGTGTGCCCGTCGGACCACACGACGACCGTGCCGCCGTTGCCCGTGCTCAGCGCATCGGCGGCGATCAGCGCGCCGCCCGTGACCAGCGTGCCGGCGGCGCGTTGCTCGGGACCCTGGCCCTGGACATTGCCGCCGATCAGCGCCACGCCGCCGCCCTGATCGCCGGAGACATCGACCCGTGCCGTCGCCTGCAGGGTGACGCTTTCGCCCAGCACCTTGACCTCGCCGCCGGTGCCCCCCGCCTCTCTTCCAGAAGCATCGAGCGTGCCGGCGACGGCGACGCTGCCGGCTCCCTTCAGGACGATCTTGCCGCCCTGCTTCTCGACGCTGCGGGCGGTGACCGTGCCACCCATGTTGATGGCGCCATCCACAACGCCTTTCGCTTCGGCCGTGGTGAGGAGCACGCTGCCGCCATCGGCATGGATGGCGCCGTCATGGGTGACCGAGGTGGAGACGCCGGTATCGAAGGCGATGAGGCCGTCGCCGTAGAGATCCACCGTCGCCGTTTCCGCGCCGCCGAGGGCGACGCGGCCGAGGCGGGCGGTGATGACGCCGCTGTTGCGGACGGTGGGCGCCACCAGCGCGGCGAGGCCGCCGTCGCGGATGCTGATGCTGCCCTCGTTGACGACGGCGGCGCCGGCCACGCCCGACGGACGATCGAGAATGTACCGGCCGGCCATGAAATTGGCGTTGCTGAGATCGGTCGTGGTGGCGACCAGGCCGCCGACATCGACGCTGGCGCCGCGGCCGAAGATCACCCCGTTGGGGTTGACGATGAACACGTTTCCGGTGGCGGTCAGGCGGCCGTCGATCAGCGAGGTCTGCGACCCGGTCACCCGGTTGAGCGTGACGGAATTGGCCCCCGGCTGCTGGAAATCGACGTGTTCGCCGGCCCCGATGCTGAAGCCGCGCCAGTCGATCACCGCCCGGTCGGTCGATTGGACGACGTTGGTGCGCCCGCCGCCGGCCTGCTGGATCGCCGCCTGGCCGGCCACCACCTGGCCGTCCTGTGGACCCGCCGCGGCCTCGAGCGCGAAAAGGCCGGCGAGCGCCGTCGACGCGCCGAGCACGCGCCGCCAGGCGCTCCCCCGGAGCTTCGCCGATTGCTGCTTCAACGACCCACCGCCTTCGCCGATCTGGTTAATTTTCGTATGGTTCCGCAAAGGGCTGCTCGAACCCGAAAAGACTGCCGATGCAATAAGCATGTCAAGTCGTGGCCGCTTCTAACCCCTTGTTCCGAAAAGCCACATTTCCAATGCCGTGGCGGACTGTATAGAAGTTCGACAATGCTGCGAAGTGATCGCCGTCGCGCCGGTAGGGTTAATATCGAACCGTAAGGCGGCCGTAGAGGACCGAGACCTTCTCCGGATCGCTGCGCGCGGAGCTGACCCGGGTGAGCTGCCGGGCCACCTCGATGTCGAGCGACATCCACTGCGTCACCTCCAGCCGCGTGCCGATGCCGGCGGAGGCGAGCGATTCGCGGCCGCGGTTGGTCAGGTCGTAGTTCCACACCGCTCCGAAATCGTGGAAGGCATAGAGCTGGTATCGCTGCAGGATGTTCCAGGAGGTCGTCGCGTTGTATTGCAGCTCGAGCGTGGTCGCGACCGCCTTGTCGCCGGAGAGTTCGGCGGGCACGTAGCCGCGACCGAAGCGTTCGCCGCCCAGCCGGAACTCCTCCGAGGCCAGCAGCGGGCCCCTGGTGTACTGCCCGGCGACCACGGTCAGCAGGTTGATGCTGGACTGGTCGTCGCGCCAGATGCTCTGCACCCGCGACAGCTCGGCCGTGTACTTGGTGAACAGGCTCTCGCCCTCCGAGCGCGACTGCACCCGCCCCTCGTTCGGGCTGGTCGCGCCGAAGAAGCTCGTTCCCACGTGATAGCCCATCGTCAAGGCGGTCAGGCCGCCGATCTGGTCGCGGTAATCGATCGAGCCCGACAGGCGCATCACCCGCAGCCGATCCTCGGTCGAACGCAGGCCGAGATTGTCGGTGCGGCTGTTCTCGATATCGAATCCCATGTCCATCTGCACGTTGAGAGAGCGCGAGCGGATGAAGGGCGCGGCGAAATGGATGCCGCCGGAGGTGGTGACGCTCTCGATCTCCAATTCCTTGACGATGAAACCCGGGTTGCTGGGTCCACGGCCGTAGGTGATCCGCAGGCGGCCGCCCTCGCTGCCCACGCGGCTCTCGACGGTGACCTGGCCGAACTGCTGTTCCTTTTCGGGAAAGCTGCGAAAGAAGATGACCTCGACCCGCTCGCCGAAAGGCGTGAAGGCGCTGGCGCTGGCACCCACCGCCCCACTCCACGGTCCGGTGAAGCGCGAGCCGCGGTTCGATGCCGTGGCGAAGGCGTTGAAATGGTCGACGGCGACATCGACCACCAACTGGCTGGCACCGGCTTCGCCGCCGGCGGGTCGGATGGTGCCGCGGGCGGCGACGCCCGGCAGGTCGTTCACCAGCAGAAGATAGCGTTCGATGTCGTTCAGCCGCACCGGGCGTTTGCCGGCGATCTTGGCCAGATAGTCCTCGATCCGGTCCTGTACGGGGCCGGCGTCGCCCTGCAGCACGATTTCGCTGACGTAGCCCTCGATGACGCTGATGCGGAAATTGCCGTCCTCGACCACCTGCTCGGGCACGACGACGCGGGTCAGGACGTAACCATCGTCGCGATAGCGGGTTTCGATCAGGGTCGCGATCTCGAACACGGTCGCGAGGGAAATCCGCTGTCCGATGTGATCGCGGTAATATTCGGACAGTTCGTTTTCATCGTAGGTTGTCGAACCCTCGATGACGATACTCCGCAACACCACGTCGATCTCGCTCGCCCCCGCCGGTGCCTCCGTGGCACGGCTCGGGCCGGTCGGCGTTGCCGCCGGGGCGTCGGGCTGGGCGCGCGGCGGCTCCATGCGCTCGCGCGGGGGCTGCGGCTGGGCCGGGGTGGGCAGGCGTTCGATGGCCGATTGCGCCGCTGCCCCGCCGGCCCCGATGCAACAGGCAAGGAATGCGATCACTCCACGGCGCAACGACGACATCCTCCGCAAATCCGCCAACCCCCTGTACCATCGACCGCGGTGGCCGGTCTTCCGCTGGCCAATTCATTGCGTCGCATGGAAAGCGTTTGGTACCCTAGCATCCTATCCATTCGCAACGGGCCGCGTCGCGCGCCCATATCCCGGGAGACCGCAATGAACGTCCCCATCCGCACCGCTGCCGTCATAGTAGCTCTCTCCGCCGGCATGACCGCGGGCGCGGCCCGAGCCGATGTTTCGGCCGGGATCCTGCTCGACGTCAAGGGAACCGTCACCCCCGCGGTCACCGCGCTGTCGGAGGTCGAGGCCGGAGAGAAATTGGCGCTTGGCCCCGATTCACGGCTGACCCTGGTGCATTACCGGAGCTGCCGCACGCTGACCGTGGTCGGCGGATCGGTGACCTTCAACCTGACGCAGCTGATCGTGCAGGGTGGCAAGATCGAGGACGAGAAGCGCCGCTGCCCGAAGCGCTTCGCCCTGGCCGACGGCGGATCGACCACGGCCGGTGGCCTGGTGCTGCGCGGCGGACCGGGCGAAACCCAGCAGATGACGCAGCGCCCGATCATCCTGCTGTCCGGCCCCCGCGCCGCCGAGATCGCCGATGCGGAACTGCGCGGGCCCGGCGGGACGGTCGCGCGCTGGCCGGCGGGCACGCGGCGGCTCGAACTGCCCGCTTCCGGCAGCGCGTTGCAGACCGGCACGAGCTATGACCTCGTTCTCCGCGCGCGCGCGGGCGGCGCGGAGGAGACCCACAAGCTGACCGTGTCTTCCGCCGCCGGTGCCGAGGCGATCGACAATACCGTGATACTCTCGCTCGAATAGGCGGCACGATCGGGGAAAAGGGGATAGAGGGGGGATGCGCCAGGCGCTGATCCGGCACTACCGCCAGGTCGCCGCGCTTGCCTGTGGCCTGGTGGCGGCTTTGACCATCTGGACCAGCAACGGCGAGATCGAGCTGATCGACGGCTTCGTCTACGACATCGCCGTCACCCTGCGGGGGACCCTGGACCGCAGGGCGGAGCCGCCCCAACCCGTCGCGATCATCGCCGTCGACGCCCGTTCACTCGATTCGGAGGAACTGGCGACGACGCCGCGGGTATTCATGGCCCCGCAATGGGCCGGCATGCTGGACGCGGTGTTCGACGCCGGCGCCAAGGCGGTCGCCTTCGACGTCATCTTCGCCTACAGCGCCAGCTCGTTTTCCCGCGACTACGACAAGCCCTTCCTGTCCGCCCTGCTGAAGTACGGCGACAGGGTCGTGCTGGGCCGGTCGGCACGCACGCCGATGATCGATCCCATTGCCGCGGTGCTGGATGAGGAAAGTGTCGGCTTCGTCGAGTTGAAGCACGACGCCGACGGGGTCTACCGTCAGGTGCGCCGCCACCGGGAGGTGGAATCCTCGACACCCGGCGGCCCGCCGGAGAAGGTGAGCGGCCTTGCGGGTGCTCTCCTGGATCGTGTCGGGATCGGGCCGATGCCCGACGGTGTGCTGCTCGCGCCGCGCCGGCATCTCGAGGCCATGCCGACTTATTCGCTGGTCGATGTGCTGCGCTGCGCGAAGATCGCGCCGGATGTCGTGGCCCGGGCCTTCCGGGACAAGCTCGTCTTCGTCGGCACCACGCTACCGGAAGAAGATCGCAAGACGACTCCCGACCGCTTCATGAAGCCCCCGCCTGCGCGCGAGGTGCCGAACGACCCGGGCGCCTGCCGGCTCGAGCATCCGGGAGCCTCGGATCCGACCAACGACACCGTGCCTGGCGTTTATGTGCATGCCGCCGCCGCCGCCGCGGTCGTGCAGAATCGGGCCCCGGTGGTAGTCGGTATCGGTCTGCGCGGATTGTTCGCCGGGCTGCTGGCGGCGGCCACGGCATACTTAGCCGTCGTGGTCCGCCCATGGGTCGGGGCGGTGGCGGGCATGATCGCAGTCCCCTTGCTGGTGCTGCTGGCCGCCTCGCTGCTGGCGCAGGGCTGGGTGCTGCCCGTGGCGGCGCCTTTTGTCGGCATGTCGGCCTCTGCGCTTTTCGCCTATGCCTTGCGCTATCTCGTGGAGGAGCGCCGCCGCCGCCGGATCGAGAACGCATTCGGCCACTACCTGGCGCCGAGCCTGGTGGCCCAGCTGTCGGACGACACGGGTAACCTGAATCTGGGCGGCGAGACGCGCGAGATCACGGTGATGTTCGCCGATTTGTCCGGCTTTACCGCGCTTTCGGAGAAGGTTTCGGCTGCCGAGCTGATGGCCGTCACGAACCGCTATCTCGCCTTCATCGTCGAGTGTGTCGAAGCGGAGGGCGGCTATGTCGACAAGTTCATCGGCGATGCCGTGATGGCGATCTGGGGAGCGCCGATCTCCGAACCCAACCATGCCCTGAAGGCGGTGCGCGCGGCGCGGGCCACGGTCGAGCGCATCGAGGCGGAATGGCGGGAGACCGAGACCCGCGGCGAGCATGGCTTTACGGTCAAGATCGGTCTCAATTCGGGTCCGGCTGTGGTCGGCAATGTCGGCACGGAAAGGCGGATGAACTACACGGCCGTGGGCGAGACGGTGAACATTTCCTCCCGCCTGGAGAGCCTGCCGAAAGACTATGGCTGCACCATCGTGGTGGGCGAGAATACGGCCCGTCTGGCCGCGCATGGCTTCGTCTTCCTGGAACTCGACCTGATCCGGGTGAAGGGCAAGCAGCACCCGATTTCTGTTTTCGAGCCGCTGGCGGAGGGGCCGGCGCCGGGTGACGCCCTGGCGGAACGGATGGCGATCTACGGCCAGGGCCTGAAGCTCTACCGGTCGGGTAAGTTCGCGGCCGCGCGGGCGGTCTGGCGCAGCATGGAGCCCGGCCCCTGCGCCTCGGCGGCCGCGGCGATGATGGACCGCTGTCAGCACTATATCGACAACGGCGCGCCCATCCCCTGGGACGGGGTGTGGGTCCGCACCACCAAGTAGTGCCCGCGGGGGTCACAGCCTGTCGACCGGCAGCTTCAGATAGACGGTGCCGTTGTCGTCGGCGGGGGGAAAGTATCCGGCGCGCATGTTCACCTGGATCGACGGCAGGATCAGCGCCGGCATGTCGAGCGTGGCATCGCGCTTCTCGCGCAGGCTGACGAAGGCGTCCTCGCCGATGCCGTCATGCACATGGATGTTGCGCTCGCGCTGGGCCGCAACGGTGGTCTCCCAGGCGAAGTGATCGCGCCCCGGCGCCTTGTAGTCGTGGCACATGAACAGGCGCGTCGCCGGCGGCAGCGCGAGGATGCGGCGGATCGACCGGTAGAGCGCGCGGGCATCGCCGCCGGGAAAGTCGCATCGTGCCGTGCCGTAGTCCGGCATGAACAGCGTATCGCCTACGAAGACCGCATCCCCGATCCGGTAGCTGACGCAGGCGGGCGTATGCCCCGGCGTATGCATGGCTTCGATTTCCAGATCGCCGAGCGCCAGGCGGTCGCCGTCCTTCACCAGGCGGTCGAACTGGCGGCCATCGGGTTCGAGGTCGGCCGCATTGAAGACCGGCTTGAAAACGGCCTGCACGGCCTGGATGTTCTCGCCGATCACCACCGGCGTTCCGAACCGCTCCTTGATCCTGGGCGCGGCCGAAAGGTGATCCGCATGGGCATGGGTTTCGATCGTCCAGCGCAGGTCGAGTTGCCGCGCGGCCACGACATCGAGCACCGCGTCGACCGAGCGGGTGGAGGTGCGGCCCGACTTCGGGTCGAAGTCCAGGACGGGATCGATCACCGCTGCCGCGCGCGTGACCGGGTCGGCGACCAGGTAGGTGATCGTGCAGGTGGCGGGATCGAAGAATCCCTGGACATCCGGGTGCATCGCCGGCCTCTCGGGCTTGACATTATATGAGTATTATCTAATTTAGATAAATCTAATACAAGAGCGACAGATGGACGCGCCAGCTGCCCTCGATCCCACGGCCTTCGCCGCCAGCGCCTCGCGCGCCACTGCCTTCCTGAAGGCTCTGGCGAACGAGAAGCGCCTGATGATCCTCTGCCAGCTGGGCGAAGGGGAGCGGACCGTGGGCGAACTGGTGCATCTGGTCGGGCTCGAACAATCGGCGCTGTCCCAGCATCTCGCGCGTCTCAGGGAGGAGGGACTGGTGGCGACCCGCCGCGAGGCGCAGTCGATCCACTATCGCCTCGACAGTCCCGAGGTCGTCGACGTCATCGCCGTTCTCGCCCGTCACTTCTGCCGTTGAACCGCACCGAAGGAGATTCGTATTGTCCGCCCTTCCCGCCATCGATGCCCCGACCCTGAAGCGCCGCCTGGATGAAGGCAGCGCCATCCTGGTCGATATCCGCGAGCCGGGCGAATACGCCCGTGAACACATTCCGGGTGCGCGTCTCGTGCCGCTCGCCGCCATGGACCGTCACGATTTCGATCGCGATCACGGCAAGGCCCTCGTATTCCACTGCCGGTCCGGGAACCGCACCGCGACCGGCGCGGCGCGCATCGTGGCCCGCGATTTCGCCGAGGCCTACCAGCTGGAGGGCGGGATTGAAGCCTGGAAAGCGGCCGGGCTGCCGACGCATGTGGACCGCTCCGCCCCGATGGAGCTGATGCGCCAGGTGCAGATCGCCGCGGGCTCCCTCGTTCTGCTCGGCGTCCTGTTGGGATTCTTCGTCTCGCCCTGGTTCTTCGGGCTGTCCGGCTTCGTCGGGGCGGGCCTCACCTTTGCCGGCGCGACAGGGTTCTGCGGCATGGCGCGCATGCTGGCGGTCATGCCCTGGAACCGTCGAGTGATCCCGGCCTAGACCACTTCCGTCGTCAGCGCCGCAACCAGCCGGGCCAGCAGCGTGCTTCCAGAAGTGTCGGATCTGCTGTCCAGTGCGGCCGGCTCGCTCGTGGGCTTTACGCTCGGGCTCGTCGGTGGCGGCGGCTCCATCCTCGCAGTGCCGCTGCTGCTCTATGTCGTCGGCGTCGGCAGCCCGCATCTGGCCATCGGCACCAGCGCGGTCGCCGTGGGCGCCAACGCCCTCGGCAACTTCATCGCCCATGCCCGGGCGGGACATGTGAGCTGGCCGAGCGCATCGGTGTTTGCCGCGGCCGGGGTGCTGGGTGCCTGGGGCGGCGCGTCGCTCGGCAAGATGGTCGACGGTCAGCGCCTGCTTCTCCTTTTCGCCGCAATGATGGTCGTGGTGGCGCTCGCCATGCTGCGCAGCCGTCCGCTCGGCGGTCGCGACAATCCGCGGATCGACCTCGGTACGGGCCTGCGTCTGGGTGCCGTCGGGGTCCTTACCGGCGGGGTCAGCGGCTTCTTCGGCATCGGCGGTGGCTTCCTGATCGTACCGGCGCTGATGTTCGCGGCCGGGCTGTCGATCCTCCAGGCGGTGGGATCCTCGCTCCTCTCGGTCGCCGCCTTCGGCCTCACCACGGCCGTCAGCTATGGGCTTTCCGGCCTGGTCGACTGGCGGCTGGCGGCGTTCTTCATCGCCGGTGGCCTGCTGGGTGGCCTCGGCGGCACCTGGGCCGCCGGCCGGCTCGCCCGCCGCCGCAATGTGCTGGGGCGGATCCTGTCTGCTGTCATCCTGACCGTGGCCGCCTACATCGTCTTCCGCACGCTTCGCTGAGCGGGGCGTGTTGCCGGCATCGATCGGGCATCCGGTGCCGGCACCGCGGCGCTCCCCTGTGCGGGAAATTCGGGCTAGGCTCGTCTCCGGGGAAGGGCAGGGGAGAGTATGGGCAAGAGAGACGAGTTCCACATCGCGGTCTTCCCGGGTGACGGGATCGGCCACGAGGTGACCGAACCCTGCCTGGAACTGATGAGCGAGGCCGTCCGCCGGGCCGGCAACCTCTCCCTCGTCTTCGAAAGGCTGCCGGCCGGCGCAGGGACCTGGAAGGAGACCGGCGAGGCGCTTCCGAAGGCATCCATGGTCGCGGCACGGAAGGCCGATGCCATCCTGCTGGCCTGCATGGGCGACCCGTCGATCCGCTATCCCGACGGGACCGAGATCGCCCCTCAGCTCGACCTGCGTTTCGAGTTCGGCCTCTATGCCGGGGTGCGGCCGGTCTTCGCCATACCGGGCCTTGCGCCGGTGCTGGCCGATCCGCGCGCGGCCGCGATCGACTTCGTGCTGATCCGGGAGTCGACCGAGGGCCTGTTCGCCTCCCGCGGCAAGGGCGAGATCGACGCCGATCGCGAGGCGCGCGAGACCCTGGTCATCACCCGGGGCGTGAGCGAACGCTTGTTCGACTTCGCCTTCGCGCTCGCCCGCAACCGCAAGGCCAACGGGCGGCCCGGGATCGTCACCTGCGTCGACAAGGCCAATGTGTTCAAGGCTTTCGCCTTCTTCCGCGGGATTTTCGACGAGCGCGCGGCGCTTAACCCCGACCTCGGGGCGCGGCACGCCTATGTCGACGCCACCGCCCTCGACATGCTGCGCCGGCCCTGGGACCTCGACGTCCTCGTCACCGAGAACATGTTCGGCGATATCCTCTCCGACCTCGGGGCCGGGCTCATGGGAGGCCTGGGGCTGGCGCCGTCGGCCGATATCGGCGACGAACACGCGGTGTTCCAGCCCTGCCACGGCAGCGCGCCGGACATCGCCGGCAAGGGCTTCGCCAATCCGGCGGCGATGATCCTGTCGGGGGCGATGCTGCTGGAATGGCTGGGTGATCGCCATGCATCGCCCAGTTGCACGGTTGCCGGCGGCCTGCTCCGCCGCGCGGTCGACGCTGCCTTCGCCATCGGCCGGCTGCAGCCCCGCGAAAGGGGCGGCAACGACGGTACCGCCGAAATCACCGGCGCGGTTGCCGCTGCGCTCGCCGGTCTGCCGGTGGCCAAGGCCTGAAAGGAAAGTGGAAATGGAGTATCGCAATCTCGGCCGTTCCGGCCTCAAGGTCTCGCCGCTCTGCCTCGGCGCCATGATGTTCGGTGACCAGACCGAAGAGGCGGAGGCGGCGCGCATCGTGGATGCGGCACGCGCGGCCGGCATCAACTTCATCGATACGGCCGACGCCTATTCCAAGGGCGCGTCGGAGCGGATGACCGGCCGGCTGATCTCCGCCGATCGCGACCGCTGGATCCTGGCGACCAAGGTCTACAACCAGATGGGCGAGGGGCCGAACCGGGGCGGCAGTTCGCTGCGCTGGCTGATCGGCGAATGCGAGCAGAGCCTGAAGCGTCTCGGCACCGACTGGATCGACCTCTACTACCTGCACAAGGACGATGCCGACACGCCGATCGAGGAGACGGTGGCCGGGATGGATCACCTGATGCGCGCCGGCAAAGTGCGGTACTTCGGGGTTTCCAACTTCCGCGGCTGGCGGATCGCCCAGATGGTGGAGACCTGCAAGGCGATGGGTGTACGCCCGCCGATCGCCTGCCAGCCCTGCTACAACCTGATGGACCGCACGGCCGAGGTCGAGGTGATCCCGGCATCGGCGGCATACGGCCTCGGTGTCGTGCCCTACAGCCCGCTGGCGCGTGGCGTGCTGACGGCGAAATACCGTCCCGGCGAGGCGCCGCCCGCCGGCACTCGGGCGGCCCGCAACGACCGCCGCATCATGCAGACCGAGTTTCGCCCCGAATCGATCTCGATCGCGGAAAGACTGGCACAGCATGCGAAGGCGCGCGGCGGCACGGCGAGCGGCCTCGCCCTCAACTGGGTGCTGAACAACCGGCATGTCACCTCGGTCATCGCCGGGCCGCGCACGCCCGCGCAATGGGATGACTACCTGGCGTCGCTGACCGCGTCCTTCGGGCCGGCGGACGAGGCCTTCATGTCGAGCCTGGTCCCGGCCGGGCATCCCTCCACGCCCGGCTACACGGACCCGCAATATCCGCCGACCGGGCGGGCGGCGCGGGTGGGATAGCTCTCAGCCCTTCTCCTGGGCGAGCTGCGCGCGAAGCTGGGCCTTGGCGATCTTCTCCAGGGTCGAACGGGGGAAGTCCTCGACCAGCCGGATCTCGCGCGGGCGCTTGAAATCGGCCAGCGCCTGGATGCAGGCGGCCTCGAGCGCCGCGATCATCTGCGCCGGCGGCGGCGCGCCCACATCCGGGCGCACGAAGGCCACGGGCACTTCGTCCAGCATCGGGTGCTTCCTCGCCACCACCGCGACTTCGCGCACGCCCGGGACCAGCATGATCACCCGCTCGATCTCGGACGCCGCCACGTTCTCGCCGCCGACCTTCAGCATGTCCTTCGAGCGGTCGGCGAAGGAAATGTAGCCGTCATCCTGAAGCGTCACCTGATCGCCGGTCCTGAACCATCCCTGTTCGTCGAAACTGTCGGCGGTCGCCTGCGGGTTGTTCAGGTATTCGAGGAAGAGGGAAAGGCCGGGCACTCCTTTCACCAGCAGGTTGCCCGTCTCGCCCGCTTCGACCGGGCTGCCGTCGTCGCGCAGGATGGCGATACCGTATTCGGGTGCGGGCTTGCCGATCGCCATCGAGCGGTTCGGCAGATGCGCCTCGCCGATGATGCCGTGGGTCATGGTCTCGGTCATGCCCCACCAGCCGATGGTCTTGACGCCGAAATGCTTGTCCGTCGGTGGCTCGCAGATGGCGCTGCCCCAGAGGCGGAAATGGTGCTTGGGCACTTCGATGTCCATGAGGGCGCGGACGCAGAAGGGAATGACCGATACCCAGGTGCAGCGGTGCTCCAGCGCCACCGGCCAGAAGCGGCTGGCCGAGAAGCGCGGCTGCACCACGCAGGTGGCGCCCATCCACAAGGCCGACAGCACCGAATAGGCCTGGGCGTTGGTGTGGAAGAGCGGCAGGAAGCACAGGTGCGTGTCGGAAGGCTTCAGGTCCTGGTGGATGGCGTTGACCTTGGCGCCCCAGAGCGCATTGGCATTGGTCCAGACCACGCCCTTCGGCCGCGAGGTGGTGCCCGACGTGTACTGGATGCCGACCCGCCGCCAGGGATCGGGCGGAAGGGCCGGAAGCGAGGCCGGGTCGCCGTACAGCGCCTCGAACCGGTCAGCCTTCTGCGGCATCTGCCCGGCGGCGGGCGGGGCGCCGTTGTCATGCGCCGTGACGATCAGGAAGCGCGCGGCCTTGTGCGCGGCATTCACCAGTTCAGCGAATTTCGGCTGGGTGATGGCACCGACCGCGCCAGAGTGCTCGGCGAAATAAGTGAGCTCGTCCAGGGTCGAGCGGGCGTTGGTGGTGACCGCGATGGCGCCGATCTCGGCGCAGGCATACCAGGCGAGGATCGATTCCGGGCAGTTGTCGAGATGCACCAGCACGCGGTCGCCGATGCCGACGCCGCGCTTCAGGAGGCCGGCGGCGATGCGGCGGATGTCGTCGTGGAAGCGGGCATAGGTCCAGGTCTCGGCCGGACGGTCGAAGGGAGCCCAGACGATGAAGGGATGCTCGGCGCGGGCCCGGGCCTGCATGGCGACGAGGCGCGGCACGTCGAAGGCGGAGAAGGGATGGACGTTCGGATGGCGCAGGCCGTTCATCGGCGTTTCCTCTGGCGGACGACTTTCTTTTTTCGCTCGGCCGATCCTAGCCCGGCGCGCGGCGGCTGAGCAGCCCCAGGATGTTCGGCAGGAACACGGCCATCAGGATGATTGCGATGGCCGCGCCGTCGCGCAGGGAAATCACCTCGCCCACGAAGAGCGCGGCGAGGCCGGCGCCGATGGGGCTGACCAGGGGCGGGAACAGGCTGATCCGCGCCACCGGCAGATGGCGAAGCGCGTAGTTGTAGAGAATGAAGGGCCCGAGGCTGGCGAAGACGCCGAGATAGAGAACGACCAGCAGCACTTCCGTGGGCGCCGTGAAGACATGCGTCGGCGCGCCTTCGCTGACCAGCACCACCCCGATCATCAGCAGCGTGGCCGTGGTGATCTGCATGCCGGTGGTGACCAGCGCGTCGCTCCCGGTCTTCTGCGCCACGCGGCGGGCCATCAACTGGTTGGCGATGCCGCAGAAGACACCCATGACACAGAGAGCGTCGCCGACCAGGTCGCCGCCGCCATGCCGGCTCTGGCCGTCCAGCAACAGCGCCACCCCGCCCACGGCGATGCCGGCGGAGACCAGGTGAATGGGGCGGAGCGCTTCGCCCAGCACGAACCGCCCGAGGATCGGCATCAGGATCGGCATGAGGGCCCAGAAGGAGGCGGCGTTGACCGCCGAGGTGCGCGACTGGCCCAGCAGGAAGAAGAGCGTGACCAGGCCCGGTTCCAGGATGCCCATGGCGAGCGGCCGCCAGCCGATCGCCCGCACCTTGCCGAGCCGTCCGGTGAGGGCGACGGCCGCCCAGATGACGACGATGGCGATGACGAACCGGCCGAGACCCGCCTCGCCGACCGGCAGATGGGTGACCAGGATCTTGTTGCCGACGATGGACGACGACCAGAAGAAGGTCGCCGCCAGCATGGCCAGCAGCGGCAGCATTCCGCTCATTCTTCCACTTGCTTCCTCCGCCGCCGGATCGGCCCCCAACCTCGGGGCTGAAACGGAGCGAGGGGCGGTCGATGCCGCCCCTCGCGATAGCTGATTTTGTCGAATGCCGCGGGCTACCCCGCCGCCGAGGTCAGGACAGGCTGATCTCGGTCGCTTCGCGGCCCTTCTGCGTCGTCACCACGGTCATCTTGACCTGCTGGTCCGGTTCAAGTGACGCGAGCCCGGCGCGGCGCAGCACGTTCAGATGCACGAACACGTCCTTGCCGCCATCGGCCGCGGTCACGAAGCCGAAGCCCTTCTCCGCGCGGTACCACTTGACGGTCCCTTCCATCTCCTCCGAAGGGCCCATCGGTGCCGGCGGACCGCGGTCGCGCGGCGCGCCGCCGAAAGGCGGGCGCGGGGGGCGGGCACCGAAGCCGCCACCACCGCCGCCGCCGAACCGGTCGCCGCCGCCGCCGAAGCGGTCACCGCCACCATAGCCGCCGCCGCCGCCGAAGCGATCGCCACCACCGCCGCCGAAGCGGTCGCCGCCGCCGAAGGGCGACCGGGGCGGACGCGGGGCGCTGGGGGCGGCCGTGCTTTCGTCGACCTTGAGGAGTTTGCTGACCTGGCGGCCCTTCTGTCCCTGCACCACTTCGCAGCGGACGGTGGCGCCTTCCGAGAGCGACATCACGCCATGGGCCTGAAGCGCGGAGGCGTGGATGAACACATCCTCCGATCCGTCAGAAACCGTGACGAAGCCAAAACCCTTGGTTGGATTGAACCACTTGACCTTGGCGTCGATCACTGCACCCGCAGCATCCCCACCGCGCGCAAACGGAGGCTTAAACATCGGCTCAGAACTCACCCCAGGCGTTAGATTAAGGCCAAGTCTACACGGTGAATGCTTTCGTCAATAGCGAAAATAGTGACGTGTGGTCGCGCCTCGAGTGAACCATCCCCGGCTTCCCCGAGGCCTCTCTTCGTGTAGAACAACGGCGACGTTTCAATCCCCAGGAGGAACCCCGATGAGCGCGGCTCCCGACCTCAAGGCCAAGACCGGAAAACCCGCATTCCGCTGGGAGGATCCCTTCGATCTGGATGGCCAGTTGACCGACGACGAGCGCATGGTGCGCGACACCGCGCGCCAGTACGCGCAGAACAAGCTGCAGCCGCGCGTGGTCCAGGCCTTCCGCGAAGAGAAGACCGATCCTTCGATCTTTCGTGAGATGGGAGAACTCGGCCTGCTCGGTCCGACCATCGAGGGCTATGGCTGCCCCGGTGTTTCCTACGTCGCCTACGGACTGATCGCCCGCGAGGTCGAGGCGATCGATTCCGGCTACCGCTCGATGATGAGCGTGCAGTCCAGCCTCGTCATGCACCCGATCCATGCCTATGGCACCGAGGCGCAGCGGCAGAAATACCTGCCCAAGCTCGCCACCGGCGAATGGATCGGCTGCTTCGGCCTGACCGAGCCCGATCACGGCTCCGATCCCGGCGGCATGAAGACCCGGGCGAAGAAGGACGGCGCCGGCTACCGGCTCACCGGCTCGAAGATGTGGATATCGAACGCGCCGATCGCCGACGTCTTCGTCGTCTGGGCCAAGACCGACGACGACGTGATCCGCGGCTTCGTGCTGGAAAAGGGCATGAAGGGCCTGTCGGCGCCGAAGATCCAGGGCAAGCTCTCGCTCCGCGCCTCGATCACCGGCGAGATCGTCATGGACGACGTCTACGTCTCCGAAGACCACCTGCTGCCGAACGTGAAGGGCCTGTCCGGTCCCTTCGGCTGCCTGAACAACGCCCGCTACGGCATCGCCTGGGGCGCGCTCGGCGCCGCCGAAGCCTGCTGGTTCGCCGCGCACCGCTACACCATGGACAGGAAGCAGTTCGGCCGGCCGCTCGCCGCCAACCAGATTGTCCAGTTGAAGCTCGCCAACATGCAGACCGATATCGCCATCGGCCTTCAGTCCTGCCTGCGGGTCGGCCGGCTGAAGGACGAGGGGCTGGCGGCACCGGAGATGATCTCGCTGATCAAGCGGAATTCCTGCGGCAAGGCGCTCGAGATCGCCCGCGTCGCCCGCGACATGCACGGCGGCAACGGCATCCACGAGGATTTCCACATCCTGCGGCATGCGATCAATCTGGAAACGGTGAATACCTACGAGGGCACGCATGATGTCCATGCGCTGATTCTCGGCCGCGCGCAGACCGGCATCCAGGCGTTCTTCTGAGCCGGGGCCTTGGCGGAAGGGCCAGGTAGCGCCGGCGTCCCGCGCAACGCGCTGCTCGGCATCCTGTTCATGATCGGGGCGGCCATCGCCTTCCCGATCATGAATGCCGTGGTCAAGTATCTCGGCCTGCGCTATCCCGTGGTCGAGGTCGTCTGGGCGCGCAATCTCGGCCACATCCTCTTCGTCACGGCGGTCTTCGCGCCGCGCTTCGGCCGGCGGCTGTTCGTCACGCGCGCGCCCCGGCTGCAGATCCTGAACGGGACGCTGCTGCTCACCTCGACCGGCTTCTTCTTCAGTGCCGTCTCCCAGATTCCGCTAGCCGAGGCGACGGCGATCACTTTCATGGCGCCCATCCTGGTGGCCGGGCTCGCCGGCCCCATCCTGGGGGAGAAGGTGGGCCTCGCACGCTGGCTCGCCATTGCCGGCGGCTTCACGGGGATGCTGGTGATCGTCCGCCCCGGGACGGGTGTGCTCGGCCTGGGCGCGCTTCTGTGCTTCGGCTCGGCCCTCTGCTACGCCTTCTATCAGATCGTCACCCGCCGCATCGCCGCCTTCGATCCCGCTCCGGTGACGACCGCCTATGGCGGGCTGGTCGCGACCGTGATCGCCTCCTTCGCCGTGCCCTTCTTCTGGCAGGCGCCCGAGGGATGGCTGCACCTTCTCGCCTTCGCGGCGCTGGGTGTGTTCGGCGGCATCGGCCACTACTGCGTGGCGCGATCCTTCACCTATGGCGACGTCTCGGTGGTGGCACCCTTCCACTACGTCCAGCTGGTGGGAGCGAGCCTTCTCGGCTTCCTGTGGTTCGGGGAATTGCCCGATCTCTATGCCTGGATCGGTTCGGCGCTGATCGTGGCGAGCGGCATCGCCCTCGCCCTGTTCGAGAGCCGCCCCCTCAGGTCCGCCAGAACGACGGAAACAGAAGGACCATGACGGTCAGGAGTTCGAGGCGGCCGAGCAGCATGGCGAAGGAGAACAGCCATTTGGCGCTATCGGAAAGCGGCTTGTAGGTTCCCGACGGGCCGATGATCTCGCCCAGCCCCGGCCCGGCATTCGACATGGTGGCGGCGACGCCGCTCGCGGCGGTCACGAAGTCGAGGCCGAGAAGGCTCGCCACCAGCGTGAGAACACCGAAGGTGACGATAAAGAGCAGGATGAAGCCGAAGACCGAGAAGAGCGTCTCCTGGGATACCCGGCGACCGCTGTAGAACAGCGGTATGACGCGGTTGGGCGCGAAATTGAGAATCACCAGCCGGCTCAGTCCGACCCCGAAGACCTGCCAGCGGAAGACCTTGATCCCGCCCGAGGTCGATCCCGAGCAGCCGCCGATGAAATAGAGCAGGAAGATCGCCATCGCCGGATAGGCGCCCCAGAGCGAATAGTCGTCATGCACAAAGCCGGTCGTGGTGATGAGGGAGACGACGTTGAAGGTGGCGAGCGTCACCGCCCGCCCGACGCCCCAGTCGGCGGTGACCATCAGCCAGAGCGCGATGGTGAGGCTGATCAGCGCGGAAAGCAGGACGAAGATCCAGACCTGCTGATCCTCGGTCACCGCGCGCCAGCCTTCGCGCAGGACGCGCACGTGCCAGGTCAGCGGCACCCCGCCCGCCAGCATGAAGACGATGATGATCCAGTCGATGGTAAGGCTGTTGAAATGGCCAACCGAGGCGTCGCGGGTGGAGAACCCCCCGGTTGAGACGGCGCTGAGCGCATGCAGGATCGCCTCGAAGGGGTTCATGCCGGCGAGCCACAGGGCCGCTGCGCAGAGCAGCATCAGCGCCAGGTAGATGGTGCCGATGGCAGTGACGACCTGGGTGAAGCGCGGGAATGGCCGCTCGGACCGGTCGGAACTTTCGGCGCGGAAGAGCTGCGCGCCACCGACCTTGAGGAACGGCAGGATCAGCACGCCCATGACGACGATGCCGAGGCCGCCCATCCCGTGCAGTAGGGCGCGCCACATCAGTATGCCGTCCGGGGTGTTGGCCAGATCGTCGATCACCGTCGCGCCCGTGGTGGTCAGGCCGGACATCGCCTCGAAATAGCTATCCGCGAAGGACATCTCGAGGCTCGAGAAGGCGAAGGGCAACGCGCCGAAGGCGGGGACGACCACCCAGGCCAAGGTCGTCAGCACGAAGCCCTGGCGCGGGTTGATGTTCGCGACATCCCCCCGGCTGGTGAGCGCCAGCATCGAGCCGATGAAGATGGTGATCGCCGCCGCGACGAAGAAGACCTCCGCGTCGCGAACGCCTTCGGCGAGGTCGATCAGCCCCGGAATGACCATGGTTGCGCCGAGGCCGACCAGGAAGAGGCCGGTGATGTAGAGAACGGGCTGCAGGAAGAGGAGCATTGCTGCTCGCTTAGCCGAAGCGCCGCATGGCCGCAATCTTCACCGGTTGTCTGTCCCCCTGCCGCGCCGCTACCGTCGGCGTTCCTCCTGGCAAGGATAGCAGATGCCGAACAGTTCCTCCCCCACGGCCGCGGCCCGCGACTTCTACGGCTATGGCCCCAATCCGCCGAAGGCCCGCTGGCCCGGCGGGGCCCGTGTTGCCGTTTCCCTGGTGGTCAATGTGGAGGAGGGGGCGGAACTGACGCTCAGCATGGGCGACGAGCGCAACGAGCGCACCTACGAGGTTACCGACGAGGTGATCGGTGTTCCCGATCCCTGCATGGAGACCCATTTCGAGTACGGCTCCCGCGCCGGCTTCTGGCGCATCATGTCTCTGCTGGACGAGCACCAGGCGCGCTCGACGTTCAACACCTGCGGCCGGGCGGTGGCGCTGTCGCCCTGGATGGCGGCGGAGGGCGTGAAGCGGGGGCATGAAATCGCCTGTCATGGATGGCGCTGGGAAAGCCATGCGCAGATGGAGGAGGCCGCCGAGCGCGCCGCCATCGCCCGCGCGGTGGAGGCGATCGAGCGGGCCGCCGGGGTCACGCCGGTGGGTTGGCACACCCGCTCGGCGCCGTCGCCCAACACCCGCCGGCTGCTCGTCGAACGGGAGCACTTTCTCTACGACAGCGACGCCTACGGCGATGACCTGCCCTATTACGTGCAGGTGGAGGGCCGGCCGCACCTCGTCCTTCCCTACAGTTTCGATACCAACGACATGCATTTCCACCAGGGCATGCAGCGCTTCGTCACCGCAGCGGATTTCGCCGAATACGTCATCGACGCGGCCGACTGGCTGTGGAAGGAAGGGGCCGAGACCCCGAAGATGCTCTCGATCGGGCTGCATCTGCGCATGATCGGCCGCCCGGGGCGCATCGGCGGGCTGGAGCGCGTGCTGCGGCATATGCGCGAGAAGGGGGGCTTCTGGTTCGCCCGTCGCGACGAGATCGCGCGGCATTGGCTGAAGGAGCATCCGCCGGATTAACTTCCCTCTTCCTTGGGAAGAAGGTGACGCGGATGCGCCGGATGCGGGGTACCCTCGACGGCTATTTGCTGGAGACAGCGCCCCTCACCAGCCCTGTGGGCACCTTCTTCCCCAGGGAGAAGGCAGCTTGTCTTGCACCCGGACCCGGCAGCACCTCGACGTCGCGCGCGCCCAGCGCCTCGCCGCAGACCGAGCAGGTCGTCAGCGGGTCGAAGGTGTGGCCGCACTGCTTGTGCCGATGGAGCAGCGGCCGGCCGCGCTTCGAGACCATATGCACATCGCCCCAATGCACGACGGCCATCATCACCGGGTGAAGATCGAGACCCTTCGGCGTCAACCGGTATTCATAGCGCCTGGGCCGGTCCTGATAGGCCTCCTTCCGCAGCACGCCGGCCTTCACCAGCTTTCTCAGCCTGTCGGCCAGCAGGTGACGGGTGATGCCGAGGCTCTCCTGGAACGCCTCGAACCGGCGCACGCGGGTGAAACAGTCGCGCAGGATCATCAGCGTCCAGCGGTCGCCGATCACCGAAACCGTCCGTGCCACCGAACAGGTTTCCTTCTCGAGTTCGCCCCAGCGCATCGACCTCTCCCACGCGCCGGCAGCCGACCGGCTTGACAAGTTCCTTTTCGGAACTGAGACTGTAGTCAGTTCCGAAAAGGAACTCAATATGACCGATTGGTCTGCGGAGGATGCGATGGCGCAGGGCAGGGCCGCTCTGGTGATCGGGGCGGGGGACGCGACCGGTGGCGCCATTGCCCGCCGCTTCGCCCGTGAAGGCTATACCGCCTGCGTCGTCCGCCGCACCGCCGACAAGCTACAGCCCTTGGTCGACCGCATTGCGCAGGAGGGCGGCAAGGCGGTCGCCTTTGGCACCGATGCGCGCAAGGAGGACCAGATGGTGGCGCTGGTCGACCGGATCGAGGCCGAGGTCGGTCCGATCGAGGTCGCCGTCTTCAATATCGGCGCCAATGTGAACTTCCCCATCCGCGAGACCACGGCCAGAGTCTATTTCAAGGTCTGGGAGATGGCCTGCTTCTCGGGCTTCCTGCTCGGCCGCGAAGCAGCCCGGGTCATGGCACCGCGCGGCCATGGCAGCATCATCTTCACCGGCGCCACCGCGTCGATCCGCGGGCGGAGCGGCTATGCCGCCTTCTCGGGCGCCAAGCACGCGCTCCGCGCGCTGGCGCAGAGCATGGCGCGGGAACTGGGGCCGCAGGGCATCCATGTCGGCCATGTCGTCATCGACGGGGCCATCGACACCGACTGGATCCGCGAGAACTTCCCCGAACGGCATGCATTGAAGGCGGAGGACGGCATCCTCGACCCCGATGCCATCGCCGAGAACTACTGGCGCCTGCACAGCCAGCCCCGGAACGCCTGGACGCATGAACTCGACCTTCGCCCCTGGCGCGAGGCCTGGTGAGAAGAAACGCGAGGAGATCAAGAATGGCCGTGACAGCGGAATTCCACTTCGACTTCGGCAGTCCCAATGCCTATTTCTGCCATCGCGTCCTGCCCGGCATCGAAGGCCGCACGGGCGTGCGCTTCACCTATGTGCCGATCCTGCTGGGCGGCGTGTTCAAGCTCTGCAACAACGCCTCGCCCATGGTCCAGTTCAAGGACGTGAGAAACAAGCCGGCCTACCAGATGCTGGAAACGCAGCGCTTCATCCGCAAGCACAAGCTCGACCGTTTCCGCATGAACCCGCATTTCCCGGTCAACACGGTGCAGGTCATGCGCGGCGCCGTCGCCGCCGAGATGGACGGCTACCTGCCGCAGTACCTGGAGACGGTCTTCGTCGCCATGTGGGAGGATGGCCTGAAGATGGACGATGCCGAGGTCATCCGCGCCACCCTCGACAAGGCCGGTATCGACGGCACGAAGCTCCTCGCCCGCATCCAGGGGCAGGAGGTGAAGGACAGGCTTCTGAAGAACACCGAGGCCACGGTGGAACGCGGCACCTTCGGGGCGCCGACCTTCTTCGTCGGCGGCGAGATCTTCTTCGGCAAGGATCGCCTGCGCGACGTCGAGGAAGAGATCCAGACCCAGAAGGCCGCGTGATGGCGACCAGGGAAACCGCTCTCGTCGTCGGCGTCGGCGCCAGTGAAGGCCTGGGTGCCGCCTCCGCCCGCCGTTTCGCCCGCGAGGGCATGCATGTCGTGGTGGCGGGCAGGACCGCCGCCAAGGTGGAGCAGGTCGCCGCCGAGATCCGGGGCGCCGGCGGTTCGGCCGAAGCGGTGGTGGGCGATGCTTCCGTGGAAGCCGATGCCGACCGCTTCGCCGCTGTCGCCGATGCCGCCGGTGACCTCGTTCTGGCGCTGCACAACGCCGGATCGAACCGGCGCGACAGCTTCCTCGAACTGCAGCGGGCGGATTTCGAGGCGCTGTGGCGCGAGCACACGCTGGGCGGCTTCCTCGTCGCCCGGGCGGTGGCGCGGCGCATGGTCCCGCGCGGGCATGGCAGCATGCTGTTCACCGGCGCCTCGGGCTCGCTTCGCGGCAAGGCGATGTTCGCCGCCTTCGCCTCGGCCAAGGCGGGACTGCGCGCGCTCTCCCAGAGCATGGCACGCGAACTGGGCCCGAAGGGCATTCACGTCGGCCATGTCATCATCGATGGCGGCATCGAGGGCGCGCGGCTCCTCGCGCGGATGCCCGAACTGAAGGAGCAGCGCGGGCCCGACGGCCTCCTCAATATCGATGCGATCGCGGATGCGTTCTGGCTGCTTCACCTGCAGCACAGGAGTGCCTGGACGCTCGAACTCGATCTTCGCCCCTGGGCGGAACAATTCTGATAGAAAGCCGCAAAACGCCGCTGAAAGAGGAAATGTCCATGGCTCTCCCCCCCATCCTGCGCGAACGGCTCCGCCTTCCGGTCATCGCTTCGCCGCTGTTCATCGTGTCCGGGCCGGAACTCGTGATCGCCCAGTGCAAGGCGGGCGTGGTCGGCAGTTTCCCCTCCCTCAACGCGCGCCCGGCCGAAATGGTCGAGGTCTGGCTGAAGCGGATAAGGGATGAGCTCGATGCCTGGGATCAGGCCAATCCGGACAAGCCCTCGGCGCCCTACGCGGTCAACCAGATCGTGCACAAGTCGAACGACCGCCTGCAGCACGACGTCGACCTCTGCGTGAAGTACAAGGTCCCGATCGTGATCACCTCTCTCGGTGCCCGCGAGGACCTGAACCAGGCGATCCACTCCTATGGCGGCATCGTCCTGCACGACATCATCAACAACAAGTTCGCCCGGAAGGCGATCGAGAAGGGCGCCGACGGCCTGATCGCGGTCGCCGCCGGCGCCGGCGGGCATGCCGGCGTCATCTCGCCCATGGCGCTGATCCAGGACATCCGCGAATGGTTCGACGGGCCGTTGGCACTGTCGGGCTCGATCGCCACCGGCAGGGCGGTGCTGGCCGCCCAGGCGATGGGCGCCGACCTCGCCTATATCGGCTCCGCCTTCATCGCCACGCAGGAGGCGAACGCCGCCGATACCTACAAGGACATGATCGTCGGCTCGGATGCCGCCGACATCGTCTATTCCAACCTCTTCACCGGCGTGCACGGCAACTACCTGCGCCCCTCGATCGTCAATTCCGGCCTCGACCCCGACAACCTGCCGCAATCCGACCCCTCGAAGATGAGCTTCGGTTCGGGCGGCAGCAGCAAGTCGAAGGCCTGGCGCGACATCTGGGGCTCGGGCCAGGGCATCGGCGCGGTCAAGGCCGTGGTACCGGTGGCCGAGCTGGTCGCACGCCTGACCCGCGAATACGACGCCGCGCTGGACCAGGCGGCGGCGATCCACGCCCGCCGGCGCACCGGCAACTACGCGGCCGCCGCGGAATAGCGGCGCGCGAGGGCGGGGCGCGCCACCGCGTTCCGCCCTTTCGATTTCATGACATGTGACGCCGCCCCCGTTCGGGTGGCACTCTGCGGCCTCGAATCAACACGTCCGAGGCCGGCATGCGCATCCTCCTGATCAACGGCAACACCACCCAGGCGATCACCGACCGTGTTGCCGCCGCCGCCCGCGCCGTCGCCGCCCCCGGGACCGAGATCCTGGCGCTGACCGCCGCCGCCGGCCCCCGCATCATCGGCAGCCGCACCGAGAACGCCATCGCCGCCCGCGGCATGCTGGAAATGCTCGGCGCCAACGCCAAAGGGGCGCAGGCCGCCATCAACGCCGTCTCCTTCGACACGGCCATGGACGCGCTCCGCGAAGCCGCGCCCTTCCCGGTGGTGGGCATGACTGAGGCCGCCCTGATGGTGGCGGCGCTGCAGGGCGGGCCGATCGGCTTCCTCTGCCCCGGGCCGCGCTCGGTCGGCGTCTATCGCGAGACGGTGGGGAGGACCGGTCTCGGGTCCCGCGTCACCTCCTATGCCGCCATCGACATGGCGCCGGAGGACTACCTCAATCCCGGCCCGCTGCTCGACAAGGTGACCGGCGTGCTGGCGGCGATGGTCGCCCGCGACGGCGTGGAAAGCATCATCCTGGCCGGTGCCGCGCTGGCGGGCTTCGTGCCGCAAATCCAGGCAAGGCTGCCGGTGCCGGTGGTCGACGGCATCCCCGCGGCGGTGGTCATGGCCGAGGGGCTGGTGCGCCTCGGACTGCCGAAGCCCACGACCGGCTCCTATGCGGCCCTGCCGTTTCGCCAGCTGGATGGCCTGCCCGACGGATTGCGCAGCCTGTTTCCGCCATCGCAAACCTGACGGCCGGTCTGCGGGTATGAAGCTTGCACAGCCCCCGGCGGTGGCAGCGACAAGAACGGAGACTTCCGGTGACGCCAGAGCAGATCGTCCTCATCCAGAATTCCTTCAACAAGGTCGTACCCATCCGGGAGCAGGCGGCGGCCCTGTTCTATGGCCGGCTGTTCGACCTCGACCCGGCGCTGAAGCCGCTCTTCAAGGGCGACATGAAGGAGCAGGGGCTGAAGCTGATGGCGATGATCGCGACCGCGGTCGGCGGATTGCGCAATCTCGAGCAGATCGTTCCGGCCGTGCAGGCCCTGGCGAGACGCCATGTCGGCTATGGCGTGCAGCCATCGCATTACGCCACGGTGGGGGCGGCGCTGCTCTGGACTCTGGAGCAGGGGCTTGGCCCGGATTTCACGCCCGAGGTGAAGGAGGCCTGGACTGCCTGCTACGGCCTGCTCGCCACCACCATGCAGCAGGCTGCCTACGCCTGACCCGATTCGCCCCCGAGTCGGCCCCAGATCCTGGCGGACGACCCTAGATATTGTGACGGGGAGGGGGCATCCCTCCCTCTGCTTGTGTGTGCTTGAACGCCGAGTCGCGCACGCCTAAGGTCGCATCCGAATTTGTATCTTGGGCTAGGTGCGCCGGGCGATGTTGAATGATCGATTGGAGGGGCTCAGCGAATACCCCTTCCAGCGTCTGCGTGATCTGATCGGTGGCCTGAAGCCGCCGGCGGGTGTGTCCCCGATCGTCATGTCGATCGGCGAGCCGCAGCATGCCTATCCGGACATGGTGGCCGATACGCTGCATCGCCACCGCGACCTCTACGGCAAGTACCCGCCGATCCCGGGCACGCCGGAATACCGACAGGCCGCCACCGCCTGGCTGAACCGGCGCTACCGCCTGCCGGCCGGCATGCTGGATCCCGACCGCAACCTGATCCCGGTGGCCGGCACCAAGGAAGGCCTCTACCTGATCGCCCAGGCGGTGGTGCCGTCGCGCAAGAACGGCGCCGTGCCGCTCGCCCTGCTGCCGGACCCCTTCTATCCGGTCTATGCCGGCGCCGCCGCGATGGCGGGGGCCGAGGCGCGCCTCCTGCCGGCCCGGCGCGAGAACAGGTTCCTGCCCGATTTCGACGCCCTGCCGCCCTCGGTGCTGGAACGCACGGCCATCGTCTATCTCTGCTCGCCGGCCAATCCGCAGGGCACCGTGGCGGATGTCGACTACTGGATGCGGCTCCTGGCGCTGGCACGGAAGTACGACTTCACCGTGATCGCCGACGAATGCTACGCCGAGATCTACGCCGAGACCCCGCCGACCGGCGCGCTCGAGGCCGCCGCGCGGCTGGGGGGAAGTCTCGACAACCTCGTCTGCTTCCACTCGCTGTCCAAGCGGTCCAGCGTTCCGGGCCTGCGCGTCGGTTTCGTGGTGGGCGACGCGCGCATCATCACCGCCTTCACCAAGCTGCGTTCCTATGGCGGAACCCAGATTCCGCTGCCCGTCCTGCATGCGGCGACCGCACTCTGGCAGGACGAGGCGCATGTGGTCGAAAACCGCGGGCTCTATCAGAAGAAGTTCGCGCTGGCCGAGCGGATCCTCGGCAACCGGCTCGGTTTCTTCAAGCCGCCGGGCGGCTTCTTCCTCTGGCTCGATGTCGGCGACAGCGAGGCTGCGACGAAGGCCCTCTACGAGAAGGCGGCGGTCACCGTGCTCCCCGGCGCCTATCTGGCGAAGGCCGACGACGGGACCATCGGCAAGCCTTACCTGCGGGTCGCCCTGGTGCACGACCTTCCGACGACCGAGGAAGGCCTGACCCGAATACGCGACGTTCTGGGCTGAGGGGGCGCGACATGGCTGAACGGAGCGGCGTGGCGCGGCGACTGACCTTTCTTCCGGAGAATGCGAAGGTCTTCCTCCGGCGCCGGCTGATCGAGTTGGGCGGCGTGGCGGTCTTCGCGGGCGCGGCGGCCCTGGGGCTGATCCTCGCCACCTATTCGCCGTCCGATCCCTCGATGAACCATGCGACCACCGCGCTGGCCGCCAATGCTCTCGGCCGCTTCGGCGCCTACGCGGCTGATCTGCTCCTGCAGACGCTCGGCATCGGGGCGCCCGTCCTGGTGCTGGCGCTGGCCGCCTGGGCCTGGGCGATCGTCTCGCATCGCGGCGTGCGCTGGTTCCAGGTCGCGCTGCTGCCGCTCGCCCTGATTCTCGCCGCCGCGGCGATGGCGAGTTTCGACGGGCCCGACGGGACCCGCCTGCCCGCGGGGCTCGGCGGGGTGATGGGGCATCTCCTCGTTCACGGCGCGTTGTTGCCGGCGCTGCAGGGCCAGCCGTTCGCGGCCGGCGCGGGCTGGCTCGGTCTGCTGCTGCTGCCGCTCGCCTTCTTCGTGACGACACTGACGATCGGCATCGGTCCTCGCGCGCTGGCGGCCGGTTCAGGCCGTCTCCTGCGTGGGATTGCCGCCTTCCGTCTCCGCCGCGCCCCTTCCCGGGTCGAGGCGGAGGCTGAGGAGGTCGACGAGCGGCCGGCGCGACCCAAGCGCGAACCCCTCCTGAAACCGCGCCGCGCCGCGGACACCGCCGTCGAAGCCGACGAGGAGGACGAAGACGAGGAGCCGGTGGCGATGCGCCGGGCCGCGCCCAAGCCCCGGGTCGAGAAGCAGCCCAAGGCCAGGGCCAACCCCCAGGGCAAGCTCGAACTCGCCGTCGCCGGCGAATACCAGCTGCCGCCGATGGCGCTCCTGGCGCAGCCCGTCGTCAGCCGTATGGAACTGGTGAACGAGGAGGCGCTGGAGCAGAACGCCCGCATGCTGGAATCGACGCTGGAGGATTTCGGCGTCAACGGCGAGATCGTGAAGGTCCGCCCCGGCCCGGTGGTGACGCTCTACGAACTCGAACCGGCGCCGGGCACCAAGTCCTCCCGCGTCATCGGCCTGTCGGACGACATCGCCCGCTCGATGAGCGCCATTTCCGCCCGCATCGCCGTGGTCCAGGGCCGCAACGCCATGGGCATCGAGCTGCCGAACGCCAAGCGCGAGACGGTGTTCCTGCGCGAACTGCTGGCGGCGGCCGAATACGACAAGACGCAGGCTTCGCTGCCGCTGGCGCTCGGCAAGGACATCGGCGGCGGGCCGGTTATCGTCGACCTCGCCCGCATGCCGCATCTCCTGGTCGCCGGCACTACCGGTTCGGGCAAGTCGGTCGCCATCAACACCATGATTCTGTCGCTGCTCTACCGGCTGTCGCCGGACCAGTGCCGCCTGATCATGGTCGATCCGAAGATGCTCGAACTCTCCGTCTATGACGGCATCCCGCATCTCCTCGCCCCCGTCGTCACCGAGCCGGGCAAGGCGGTGGTCGCGCTGAAATGGGCCGTCCGCGAGATGGAGGACCGCTATCGCAAGATGTCGGAACTCGGCGTCCGCAACATCGCCGGCTACAACCAGCGCCTGGGCGAGGCCCGCGCCAAGGGCGAGAAGCTGGCGCGCACCGTGCAGACCGGCTTCGACAGCGAGGGCAAGCCCACCTTCGAGGAGCGCCCGCTCCCGCTCGACCCGCTGCCCTTCATCGTCGTCATCGTCGACGAACTGGCCGATCTCATGCTGGTCGCCGGCAAGGACATCGAGGCCTCGGTGCAGCGCCTGGCCCAGATGGCGCGCGCCGCCGGCATCCACCTGATCATGGCGACCCAGCGCCCCTCGGTCGACGTCATCACCGGCACCATCAAGGCGAACTTCCCGACCCGCATCAGCTTCCAGGTGACCTCGAAGATCGACAGCCGCACCATCCTGGGCGAGCAGGGGGCCGAGCAGCTGCTGGGCCAGGGCGACATGCTCTACATGCCGGGCGCCGGCCGCATCCAGCGCGTGCACGGCCCCTTCGTCTCCGATACCGAAGTGGAACAGGTCGTCGCCTTCCTGAAGGCGCAAGGGGATCCCGTCTATGTCGAGGCGGTGACCGCCGATATCGAGGGCGGGCCCGGGGGAACCGGCGCGGGCGGTGGCGAGGAGGGCGAATACGACGAGTTCTACGACCGCGCCGTGGCCCTGGTGACGCGCGAGCGGAAGTGCTCCACCAGCTTCATCCAGCGCCACTTCCAGATCGGCTACAACCGCGCCGCCCGCATCGTCGAGCGGATGGAAGCCGAGGGCGTGGTCGGCCGCGCCAACCATGTCGGCAAGCGCGAGGTTCTCGCCCGCGACATCGACGATCGGGAAAGCTGATTCCGGTCGTTCCGGCCTCCTCGCCCGGTCAAATCGAACTGTGCGGCCCGGCTGAATTCCGCTAGACAGGCGCCCGGATCCCAATGGGAGGAAACGGGGCAATGCGTGTGTTTAGTGGTTTTGTTGCCGGTGCGGTCATTCTCGCCGGTGCCTATGGCGCCATGGCGCAGGAAAAGAAACAGCTTTCCATCGCGACCGGCACCACGGGGGGTGTCTACTACCCGCTGGGCGGGGCGATGGCCAACCTCCTCTCGAAGAACGTGCCCGGCTGGTCGGTGACGGCGGAAGCCACCGGCGGCTCGGTCGCCAACCTGCACAACATCCGCGACGGCAAGGCCGAGATCGCCCTGATCCAGGCCGATTCCAGCTCCGACGCGGCCAAGGGCGAGGACAAGTTCACCGGCAAGCCGGTGCCGCACCGGGTGCTGATGTTCGTCTATCCGAACCTCGTCCATCTGGTCAGCATGGAAGGTGCCGGGATCAACTCGGTCGCCGACATGAAGGGCAAGCGCATCTCGACCGGCGCGCCGGTCAGCGCCACCGAAGTGCTGGCCCAGCGGCTCCTGGAAGCGGCCGGGATGAGCTTCTCCGACCTGAAGCGCGAGCGCCTGGCGCCGGCCGAGTCCACCAACGCGATGAAGGACGGCAAGCTCGACGGCTATTTCTTCGCCGGTGGCCCGCCGATCGCCGCGGTGACCGATCTCGCCGCCTCGCCGGGCGTCAAGATGAAGCTGCTCGACCATCACGACCTGATCCCGAAAGTCACCGCCAAGTACGGGCCGCTCTACGCCCCGTCGGTGATCAAGGCCGGTTCCTATCCCGGACAGGACAAGGACACCAAGGTACTGGCGATCTGGAATCTCCTCATCGTGCACGAGAAGATGTCGGAAGCCGACGCCTATGCGATCACCAAGACGCTGTGGGAGAACCACGCCGAACTCCTCGCCACCCACAAGGCGGCCGCCGACATGCTGGCCGAGAACCAGAAGGCGGCGAATGCCCCCGTGCCGTTCCATGCGGGTGCGGTGAAGTACTTCACCGAGAAGGGCATCAAGCTCCAGTAGACGGCGGAAGACGGGACGGGGCATTCGTGCCCCGTCCCTCTTTTTTTGCCGAGGCTGAAGTCGCCAGGGCGGGAGACGCAGGTTGAGCGATACGATCAAGGCCGCGCCGGAGATCACCGAAGAGGCGATGCGCCAGGCGGAAGCCCTCGTCGAGCAGGAAGAAGGCGCTACCCATCGCTTCCGTGGGCCGTGGGGATGGGCGATCAGCATCCTCGCCGTGATCATGACCGGCTTCCATCTCTGGGCGGCCTTCAGCACCGTCGACCAGCAGACCCTTCGCCAGGTCCATGTCGGCTTCACGCTGACCTTGGTCTTCCTCTTGTTTCCGGCCATTCCCCGGCTGCGCGGGCGTTTCTCGCCGATCGACTTCGGGCTCGCCGCCGCTTCGATCTGGGTCATCTGGTACATGTACCAGGGCGGTGATGATTTCCTCGACCGCTACGTCTCGCCCGACCGGATGGACATCATCGTCGGCGCCGTCCTGATCGGCGTCATCCTGGAAGCGACGCGGCGCACCACCGGCATGATCATGCCGATCATCTGTGGCCTGTTCTGGCTCTATGCCTCCTTCGGCGCCAGCCTGCCTTCGCCCTGGACCCACAAGGGCTATGATTTCGAGCGACTGGTCAGCGAGCTCTACATGACGCTGAACGGCATCTTCGGCAACGCGGTCGAAGTCTCGGCGACCCTGATCATCCTCTTCACCATCTTCGGCGCCATCCTCCAGTCCTCCGGTGCCGGCAAGTTCTTCATCGACTTCTCCATGCGCGCCATGGGCGGCAAGTCGAACTCGGCCGGCCGTTCGGTCGTGATGGCCTCGTTCCTGCTGGGGGGCCCGTCCGGCTCGGGCGTCGCCACCACGGTGACCCTCGGCGCCGTCGCCTGGCCGCTGATGTCACGGGCGGGCTATGGCAAGTCGGCGGCCGGCGGCCTGCTGGCGGCCGGAGGGCTCGGCGCCATCCTCTCGCCGCCGGTGCTCGGCGCTGCCGCCTTCCTGATCGCCGAGTACCTCAAGATCTCCTATCTCGAGGTCGTCCGCATGGCGGCGATCCCGACCTGTCTCTACTACCTCGGCCTGTTCGCCATGACCGAGATCGACGCGCGCATCTACAAGCTGCGCGAGGTCGACCTCGGCGTGCAGGAGAGCCTGTGGTCGCTGACCCGCCGCTACGGCTTCCACTTCACCTCGCTGGTCTCGATCATCGTCCTCATGTTGTGGGGCTTCTCGCCGACATATGCGGTGTTCTGGTCGATCCTGCTCGCCATCCTCGTCAGCTACTGCCGCCGCGACACGGCGCTGGTGCCGCGCAAGCTGTTCCGGGCGCTCGAGGCGGGCTCGGTCCAGGCCCTCGGGACGGCCGCCACCTGCGCTTGCGCCGGCATCATCGTGGGCATCGTCACGCTGACCGGTCTCGGGCTGAAGTTTTCCTCGATCGCGATCGACATGGCCGGCGGCAGCCTCACCCTGACCGCGATCTATACGGCGCTGATCGTCTGGGTCGTCGGCCTCGCCGTGCCGGTGACGGCGAGCTACATCATCTGCGCGGTGATCGCCGCCCCGGCGCTGATCAAGCTCGGCGTGCCGGATTACGCCGCCCATATGTTCATCTTCTACTACGCGGTGCTCTCGGAAGTGTCGCCCCCGACCGCGCTCTCGCCCTTCGCCGCAGCGGCGCTGACCCGGGGAGACCCCTACGTCACCACGCTGCAGAGCTGGAAATACGCGCTGCCGGCCTTCCTGGTCCCCTTCGTCTTCGTGCTCGATCCGATCGGCATCGGGCTCCTGCTGCAGACGCCGAAGGAGGGCGGATGGCTGGCCGTGGTCTGGGTCAGCATCGCGACCGGCATCGGCGTGATCTCGATCGCGGCCGCTACCCAGCGGCACATGATCCATCCGCTCGGCCTGGTCGAGACGATGCTCTGCTTCCTCGCCGGCATCGTGATCACCTTCCCCGACCTGATCGACGATTATGTCGGCGGCGCGCAAGCCGGGCGATTGATCGGCATCGCCGTGGTGGTCGCGATCTTCGCTGCACAGTTCCTTCGTCGGCGGTCCGTCGCGGTGTCTTCGGGCTGAAGCCTATTCCGCCGCCCCGGCCTGCCGGCGCTGCGTACGCTGTGCGATCAGTGCACGCAGCGCCGCCGGGCGCACCGGTTTCAGCAGCACGTCGACGGTGCGCTCTCTTGCGCGCATCCGCACGTCTGGACCGCGATCCGCGGTGATGATCGCGGCCGGGATGAAGGCGCCGCGCTCGCGGCGGATCGTGTCCACGACGTCCAGCCCGTCCATCCCCTCGCCCAGATGCAGGTCGACCAGCAGCAGGTCGGGAAGACGGCTCACTTCGTCCAGGGTCCTCCGCGCCGCCTGGAGCCCGGCGGCGGTCAGCACATCGCAGTTCCAGGCCTTCAGCAGGGTCGCTATGGCCTCGCGTACCTCCGTCTCGTCATCGATGCAGAGGATCAAGGCCGTGTTCGCCGCCGGCGCGGCGGCCGGAACCGGCGGCGGCTCGCTCGCCGGCACGATGGAATAGAGCGCGGGCGGCACCAGGATCGAGAAGGTCGAGCCGCGGCCGAGCGACGAGCGCAACCCCACCGGATGGCCGAGCATTTCCGCGATCCTGTCGACGATGGCGAGCCCCAGCCCCAGGCCGCGGCCTTCGCCGCTTTCCTGCATGGCGCCGCCCAGCCGGATGAACTCCTCGAAGACCGCTTCGCGCTTGTCCTCCGGAATGCCGGGGCCGTTGTCCCAGACCTCGATGCGGATGTGCCCTCCGCTTCTGCGGCAGCCGATCACTACCCTGGGCGGCAGGCTCGGCCCGCCGCCGTAGCGCACGGCGTTGGAGATGAAATTCTGCAGCACGCGCCGCAGCAGCGTCGGATCGCTGAAGGCGATCGCTCCCGTCGGCATCACGCTCAGGCTCCCGCCGCGCCGCTGCGCGATGGGTGCGAAGGTCTCCGCCAGCTGGCTCAGCAGCGGACCGAGGGGCACCGGCTGCAGGTCGGGCTTCAGGGCGCCGGCATCCAGCCTGGAGATGTCGAGAAGGGCATCCAGGATCGCCTCCACGCTGGCGAGGCCCCGATCGATCCGGCTGACCAGCGGATCATCGGGGCTGCGTTCCGCCAGGGCCGCCGCGTAGAGCCTCGTCGCGTGCAGGGGCTGCAGCAGGTCGTGGCTGGCGGCGGCGATGAAGCGGGTCTTTCCCAGATTGGCGGCCTCGGCTTCGGCGCGACTGGCCTCCAGTTCGGCGGTGCGTTCCACCACCCTGCGCTCCAGGGTCTCGGCTGCCTGCCGCAGCGCAGCCTCGCCGCGGCGCCGCTCGGTGATGTCCTGGTACAGGCAGAAGAAGCCCAGAACCTTTTCGTCCTCGGCGAAGTGGGGAATGTAGGTGCCGTGCGCCACCTCGATCTTGGTGTCGTTGGTCGGGAACTCGATCTCGAAGACCTGCGCGGTGCCTGCCAATGCGCCTTCGATCATGGGCTTCAGGCGGCCGTAGCGCTCCTGGCCCAGCACCTCGGGGATGGTCTTTCCCTCGGTCTCGTGCGGCTCCAGGTTCAGCGCCGCCTGATAGGGGCGATTGGTGAAACGGTAGCGTTCCTCGCGGTCGATATAGGAGATCAGCACCGGGACGTTGTCGGTGTAGATCCGGATGCGCCTTTCGCTGTCACGGATCACCTCGGCGGCGCGGGCCCGCTCGGTCACGTCGCCGACGGTGACGATGAATCCGCCATCCGGCAGCCGGTCGATCCGGATTTCCAGCGTGATGCCGTCCGTCCGCCGGCGTTCCATGGTCGCGTCACCATCGGCCCGGGTCAGTTCCTCGAGCGCGGGAGCGTAGAGCCCGAGTTCGGCGACACGGGTCCCGACCCGCACGGCGCCGGGGGCGAGGTCGAGGAAGGCGACGAAGCGGTCGTTCCAGAGTTCGAGCCCTCCTTCGGGGTTGAAGGTGGCGATGCCGAGGCCGACATGGTCGAGCGTCTTGCGTTGCAGCTCGTAGTTGGAACGGATCGCTTCGGAAGCCTCGCCCAGGATGGCGCGGGCCTGGCGCAGCGACCAGCGCCGGCGCTGCTCGATCGGCGCAACCACGACGCGTGCGGAAGCGGTGCCGATGCTGCCGGCCAGCAGGCGCTCGGTATAGGCGAGCGCCTCTCCCGGCGGAAAGGCGCGGCCGGCGAAGGCGGCGGCGGCCCGTTCCGGCCCGAGGAAACGGGCGACCAGCGCCCGCAGCTCGTCCAGGCGCGGATCCTCCGTCACCACCGGCTCGGGGGACCGCTCGCCGGCGACGAAGGCGAGGGCCTGGGCCCGGTCGCGGGCGGTGGTCCGCGCGATCAGCGAGACGACGATCATCAGCGCGACGTTCACGGTGATGCTGCCGAGGAACCCCTGGGCGAAGAAGTCGAGCCCGCCCAGCGCATCCGGCATCCAGTCCGACAGCGGCGGCTTGCGGCCGCCGCCCACCCCGCGCGTGATCGATGGCAGCAGCAGTGCGTGGACCCAGATCGTGAAGCCGCCGAGCAGCCCGGCGATCACGCCGTACCGATGCGCCGCCTTCCAGTACAGCCCGGCGATCAGCGGCGGCGCGAAATTCGCCACCGCGCAGAAGGAAATCAGCCCGATGGAGACGAGCGGCAGATAGCCGCCGAGCGCCGTGTGGTAGAGATAGGCGGCGGCGATGATGACGAAGACGGCGCTCCGGCGCACCGCCAGCACCAGCGGCCCCAGCGCGGAGGCATCCCGGGCGCGCCGGCGCAGCAGGATGGGCATCACCAGCTCGTTGCCGATCATTCCCGACAGCGCGACGCAGGCGACGATGATCATGCTGGTCGCCGCCGACAGGCCGCCGATGAAGGCGAAGATCGAGAGCCATTCCCACCCTTGCGACAGGGGCAGCGTCAGCACGAAGAAGTCGGGGTCCGACGTGGCGGGTTCCCGCAACAGTCCCGCCGCGGCAATCGGCAGGACGAAGATGTTGATGGCGACGAGATAGAGCGGGAACAACCAGCGCGCGGTACGGAAGCTCTGCGGATGGTCGTGCTCCACCACCGCCACGTGGAACTGCCGGGGCAGGCAGAGGAAGGCGAATCCCGCCAGCACGGTCATCACCACCCAGCCGGTCGCGGGCCCGGTTCCGATCAGCTTGGTGGCCACCTGCTGCTGTTCGGTGGCCGCCCGCAGCAGCGCGCCCGGCCCGTCGAACATGCCGAAGACCACGAAGATGCCGACCGCGAACAGCGCCACCAGCTTGACGATCGATTCGAAGGCGATCGCCAGCATCATGCCCCGATGCTGTTCCGATGCCTGGATGTTGCGGACACCGAACAGCACGGTGAAGACCGCCATCACGATGGCGACAACCAGCGCCGTGTCCTGGAACAGGAAGGGAAGGTTGGGATCGGCGGTATCGCCCGGATGACCCAGCAGGGCGGCGAAGCTGAAGGACATCGCCTGCAGCTGCAGCGCGATATAGGGCAGCACGCCGATCGCCGCGATCAGGGTCGCCACCACCGCGACCGCGCGGCTCTTGCCGTAGCGCGAACTCAGGAAGTCGGCGACCGAGGTGACGTTCTCGCGTTTGGCCACCGCGATCATCTTGGTCATCAGCGGATAGCCGGCCAGCATGACCAGGATGGGGCCGACATAGATCAGGATGAAGTCCGGACCGGCCGTGGCGGCGCGGCCGACGGAGCCGTAGAAGGTCCAGCTGGTGCAGTAGATGGCGAGGCTGAGGCCGTAGATCACCGGCCCCGCGGGCCCCTGCGACCATCGCTTGGCATGCCGCTCGCCGACATAGGCAATGGCGAACAGCAGGCCCAGATAGCCGAGCGACAGCGCCAGAACCGTCGTGCCTTGTGGCATCCCGCCTCCCCCTATGGCGGGATTAAGCGCGAGGGCGCTCTCGAAGTCTAGTCCGCGGCGCGTCCGATCAGGGCGATCAGGCCGCCGCCATCCGGGCCTTGGTGCTCCGCCCCGCCGGAGACGAACAGCCGGGTCTCGCCCAGGACACCGGCCACCAGGCCGCCGACCGCGCCCCTGATGTGCCGCTGCGCGTTGATGTCGGTGTCGTCCAGCATCGTGTGTCTCCGCCCGCGGATGCGCCCCCGCCGGTCGGGTTCGCACTTGACCAGCGCGGCTTCAATTCCCTCCTCCCCGGGCCGCAGGCCGAGATCGGCGAGGCAGCCGATGACGGCCTGGAAATCCAGCGCATCCGCCATCGGCCGGCTGGCGATGGCGAGCGCGCCCGACCACCGCCGGCTGTTGCCCAGCACCACCACCTCGTTGCATTCGACCTCGACGCCCGAAGAGATGCTCGCCCGCGGCGACTGCAGCGTGAAATCGCTCAGCATCGCCTCCTCGCTGAGCCGCTCGGCGGGAACCTCGAACAGGGCCAGCGCCACGCCGAAGGCGCCGGCGGCCCGGGCATAGGCCATGGAACGGCCGGGATCGGCGGTGCGCGGCGGGGTGGCCGCGGCCTGCGCCCGCTCGACCGTGACGCAGGGGCATTTCACCTGCACGAAGCAAACCTCGCTCGCATCCTCGATGTCGGCATCCGCCATGGCCGCCCGCACGGCCGCGGCGACCATCTCGACCTGGGCTCGCCGGCCGACCGCTTCCGCCGGCATCGGCGGACTGAAGGCGCGGCCGACGGCGAGCCGGGGCGGTCCTTCGGCCGGTGGCCCGGCGCGGCGGCAGAACACGGTGAAGTGGGGGCTCAGCACGCCCTCGGTGCCGCCCGACAATACGCAGGGGATTTCACGCGCCAGCACCTCCGCCGGCCGCCGCAGGTGCCGCGCCAGCGATTGCATCAGCGCCAGCGTGAAATAACCGCGGGTGAAATCGTTCACCCCGCCATTGCCTTCGGTCTTGCCGATGACGGCGACGATTTCCTCGGGCCTGATCGCGCCCTCCGCGATCATCCGGTCCAGCGCCGATACATCGCCTGGATGCGCCATGGTCAGTCGGTGAACATCGGCCCGCATCGTCTTCCTCCTGCGACGGTGTTTCGATCATGCAACGTCGGTGCCACCGGATTGGGCGTCCTGGCCAGATAAGCGGCACTTCGGCTGCCGATGCTGCCTGCATGCCGCGCCGATGCTCGCGCGGCCTTGGCACGCTGGTTGCTCCCTCGACAGCCTGTTCCCGGGATTCGAGGGTGTCATGGCGGGTGTCGTCACCGGTTTGCTGCATGTCGCGATCAAGACCAACGATCTCGGCCGGACCAATCGCTTCTATACCGAGGTCATCGGTCTCTCCCATGCGGCGCGGCCCGATTTCGGCTATCCCGGTGCGTGGCTCGCCGTCCCCACGCCGGTGGGCGAGGCGGTGATCCACATCTATGCCGGCGGCCCGGCGCTGGGGCCGGAGGGGCGCGCGCCCGCGGGCACGGCGGCGATCGACCATCTGTCCCTGACCGCCGTCGGCTATCACGACTTCATCGCCCGCTTCCGGAAGTACAACCTGCCCTGGCGGGAGTTCGAGATCCCGGGCACCACCTACTGGCAGCTCTTCGTCTACGACCCCTCCGGCGTGCAGCTCGAACTCACCTTCGACGGCCGCGTCGAGACCGGGCCGAAGCCCGACATGTCGCCGGGCCGCAAATACGTCGCCGGCGGCGATTTCTTCGATGCCGCCGTCTACCGCGACCTGTGAGAGGGGCTTTGCAGATGAGGAAGCCCCGTATCGTCATCGCCGGCACCGGCGTCGCCGGCTCGATCGCTGCCCAGTTCCTGACGGGGCGCGACGACATCGACCTGATCTGCCTGGAGCGCGCTTCGGCCGAGGACCAGACGCTCGCCGGCACCGGCCTCAACGTCGGTCCCAATGCCCTGAAGTCGCTCGCCTCCTTCCTGCCCGCCCTGCATGCGCTGGTCCGCCGCCACAGCCTGCCCTGGTCGTCCTGGCGCACCTCGCTGACCGACGGGACCGAGCTGATGAACCTCGATCTCGCCACCGTCGCCGACAATCCCGGTATCCGCATCCGCTGGGCGGCACTCTATGCACTGCTGCGCTCGGGCATCGAAGGGTCGCTCCGCTTCCGCACGTCGCTGCTCGCCGCCCGCCGTGCCGGCGCGGGCGAGAAGGGGCCGCTCGCCATCGACATCGAAGGACCGAACGGACCGGAGACGATCGAGGGCATCGATCTGCTGGTCGCCGGCGACGGCCGCTATTCGCTGGTGCGCGAGCACCTGATCGGCCGGCCGGAGCCCCGGCATTTCGGCATCGCTCTCGGCCGCATCCTGGCACCCCTCACCAGTCCGCTGATCGGTGACTACGAACAGTGGTTCAACGGCCCGAACCGCCTGCTCGCCTTCCGCGTGCCGGGCGATGCCAGCTACATGACGGTGGCCTTCCCGCTGCCCGATGCCAGCGCCATCCCCGACGACCTGCGCCGGCCGGAGGCGATCCTGCCGCTCTTCCTGCCGGCCGGCGGAAAGCTGGGGGCCCAATGCGACTGGCTGCTCTCCTCGATCGCGAAATCGGCCGATACCTTCCACTGGGCCCGCCTGCAGGAGGCCGATATCGCCTTCCGCGACCCGAGCGGCCATGCGCTGCTGCTGGGTGACGCGGCGCATCCCATGGTGCCGACGCTCGGGCAGGGGGCGACGCAGTCGATGGAAGATGCCTGCCTCGCCGGCGCCATGATCGCCGATGCGCTCACCACCGGCTTCGATGTCCCCGCGCTGACGGCGGCGATCGAGGCGGCACGCCGGCCGCGCATCGATTTCGCCATGGCGCTGTCGCGGGAAGGCTCGGACACGCTCTTCCCGGGCTGCGACCCGGTGCGTGACACGAAAAAGAAGGTGGAACCGCCCTTCCTGGCGAAGCTCGCCCGGCTCTATCGCGATGCGCCGACGAAAGAGACGTTCAGCGCGGCGGCGTAAGCTTGGCGACTTGTCGTTTAAGTCCAGAATGACCATATTGACCAGAACTCGGCGTCGAGGTCTGGCATGGACGAATCGAGATCCTGGACGGTGGCGGAGGCCAAGGCGAAGTTCAGCGAGGTAATCGAACAGGCCCGCGGCAGCGGCCCGCAGGTGATCACCCGTCACGGCCGAACCGCCGCCGTGGTGGTTTCGCCGGAGGAATGGGAGCGGCGGACGAAGCGGTCCGGCACGCTCGCCGACTTCTTCGCCGCCTCGCCGCTCCGCGGCGCGCCGCTCGACCTGCCGCGAATCAAGGGCGGAAAGCGGCCGGTCGATCTGTGACCTGGCTGCTCGATACCAATGTCGTCTCCGAGTGGGTGAAGCCGCAGCCGGATCCGGGTGTCATCCGCTGGCTGGCGGAAGCGGACGAAGACCGCGTCTTCATCAGTGTCGTGACGCTCGCCGAACTGCGCTACGGCATCGATCGCATGCCGGCCGGCGCCCGCCGCCGGCGGCTGGAACTCTGGCTGGATGAAGACCTGCCGCACCGCTTCGACGGCCGCATCCTGGGAGTCGATGCCGTCGTTTCCGATCGCTGGGGTCGGCTTCTGGCACTGGCGGAGCGGAAGGGCCGTCCGATCGGCCCGATGGACGCTTGCCTCGCCGCCATCGCCGCCAGCCGCGGGCTCACGCTGGTCACGCGCAACGCTCGCGACTTCACCGGCGCCGATGTTCCGCTACTCGATCCGTGGGAGAGACGTTGAAAGCCTTCTTCGCCGGAAAAGTGGTGCCGCAGGAGGGATTTGAACCCCCGACCCCCCGCTTACGAAGCGGATGCTCTACCGCTGAGCTACTGCGGCGGACCTCGTCGAAAAAGCGGCCGGACCTTAGGCCGGGGGGGATCGATCCGCAACCCTCAATCGGCGAGCCAGCAGATCAGGCTGAGGCAGGGTGAATCGGCATCCCGGCCGACCAGGTAGAGCAATCCGTCGAGCGCCAGCGCCACCGCCAGCACGGGGAGCGCGAAGCGGGTGGCGAAGAACCAGGCGGCCCAGGGCGTGAAGGCGGGTCCGGCCGCGCGGATGCCCAGCACGGTCTCGGTCCGGCGCCAGGGGAGGCGAAGCTGCGGCAGGGGCTACACTCCGGCCAAGCGAATCGATTCCCGAACACTCTCCGCTCCGGCCCCCGCATGCAACGTCCGATCGACAACCGGAAAGACTGGGACGCCCAGGGCGCGGGCTCGCCCTTCTTTCCGCTCGAACAGGCCTTCGCCTATGGCGAGGCCCTGGCCTTTCTCGGCCAGCGGGTGGATCGCGTCGCGCTCGAGGGCGGCGGCGCCCAACTCTTCACCCGCCGCCTGTTCGGCCTCTGGACGCTGACCCAGAGCCTCCGCGGCCCCTTCTTCGCCGAAGCGGCCGATGTGGCGGCGGGGCTGCGCCGGGTGCTCGCCGCCTGTCCGCCGGGCTTTCCCCGCATCCGGCTGCTGATGCCCGAACTGGAGGCATCGCGCCACGCGGCGATGGCGGCCGCCGGGCTCCGGCGGGTGATCTCCGGCTATCACACGGTGCTGCTCGACCTGCGCCCCGGGGCCGAGGCGGTGCGCAAGGGCATGGAGGGGCGCTGGCGCAACCGGCTGGTGGCGGCGGAGGGGGAGGGATTGCGGGTCGAATACTCCAAGGGCGGCCGGCCCTTCGACTGGTTGATGCAGAAGAACGCCGCCATGGCGAGAGAACGCGGGGTTCAACTGCCGAAACCGGTGCTGGTCCGGGCGCTCGCCGCCGCGGCGGGGCCCCCGCGCACGCTCCTGGTCAGCGTCCTGGAGAAGAACGAGCCGCTCGCCGCCGGCCTCTTTCTGCGCCACGGCCCGGATGCCACCTATTACGTCAGCCACACCACGCTGGCGGGACGTGATCGCTCGGCCACCAACCTCATGCTCTGGGCCGCCATCCGCCGCCTGTCCGAGCAGGGCGTGCGCCACCTCGACCTCGGCGGCATCGATACCCGGGCGGCGCCGGGCCTCGCGCGATTCAAGCTGGGGACCGGGGGCCGCCTGCTCTCGCTCACCGGCACCTATGCGCGCTGACCCCGCTTTGCTAGCTTCCCGCCACGCCCGATTCCACACGGCGCTTGGGAGGAAATGATGAACGCACCGGTGAAGATCTACGGTATCCCGCAGTCGCGCGCCTCGCGCTGCCTGTGGATGGCGCGCGAACTCGGCGTGCCCTTCGAGAACGTCCCCGTCCATTTCGCCAAGGCCGGCGAATCGCCCGAGCTGATGCAGGCCAATCCGAACGCCCGCGTGCCGGCGATCGACGATGCCGGCTTCACCCTCTACGAGAGCATGGCGATCAACCTCTACCTCGCCAAGAAATACGACAACGGCAAGGGCCTGGCGCCGAAGAGCCTGGAAGACGAGGCCCGCGCCATTCAGTGGTCCTTCTGGGTGATGACCGAGCTCGAGAAGCCGCTGGTCACCAATCTGCTCCACGTCGTCGGCATGCGCCCGCAGGACGACAAGACCATCGAGCAGTGCAAGCAGGACGTGACGCGCCCCTTCAAGGTGCTGGAGGCGCATCTGGCGAAGCAGCCCTATCTGCTGGGCGACAGCTTTACCGTGGCCGATCTCAACGTCGCGGCGGTCATGGGCTGGGCCAAGGGCGGCAAGCTCGACCTCTCGCCCTATCCGAAACTCTCCGACTGGCTCGCGCGCTGCCTGTCGCGCCCGGCCTTCAAGGGCTGAAGCGATCGGGGAGGGCGGAAGCCCTCCCCGTTGCTCCTTACCGCCCCTTCCAGTTCGGCTTCCGCTTCTCCGCGAAGGCCTTCGGACCCTCGATCAGGTCCTCGCTGGCGCGGAGCGCGATGACGGCCGGATACAGCGTCTCGTAGGCGGTGCGCAGTTCCACCTGGTCGAGGCCCTTGTAGACCGCCTCCTTGCTGGCCCGGATCGACATGGGCGAGCATTCCATGATCTGCCCGGCCCATTTCTTGGCGCCTTCCAGCGCCTTGCCGGTGGGGACGACCTCGTTGACGAAGCCGAGCTCGAAGCCCTCCTTCGCCGGCACGTGCCGCCCGGTCAGGATCATGCCCATGGCCCGCTTGGTGCCGATGGTCCGCGGCAGCCGCTGCAGCCCGCCGGCGAGTGCTGCGAGGCCGACCTTCGGCTCCGGCAGGGCGAAGGTCGCGTTCTCGGCGGCGATGATCAGGTCGCAGGCGAGCGCGATCTCGAAGCCGCCGCCCATGGCCACGCCGTTCACCGCCGCGATGACGGGCTTGGTCAGGTCCCAGCGCGTGGTGAGGCCGGCGAAGCCCGACTTGGTGGCCCAGCGCTTGCCGCCCTGCGCCTGGTACTTCAGGTCGTTGCCGGCCGAGAAGGCCTTGTCGCCCGCGCCGGTGATGATGGCGACCCACAGGTCGGGATCGGCGGCGAAGCCGTCGAAGATCTTGTCGAATTCGTCATGCGCCGGCGAATGCAGCGCGTTGTAGACCTCGGGCCGGTTGATGGTGACGACGAGGAGCTTCCCCTCGCGTTCCACCTTGGCGAACTGATAGTCGGACATGATTGTTTCCTCCGGGAATTTCGTCTGCGCCGACAGCTTGCCCGCATCGCCCCGGGGCGGCAACGGCTCAGGGCTTCAACAGCTTCCACAGCCGCAGCAGGCGGGTGCCGCCGTCCTTGGTCTCGCTCATCACATGGAAGCCCTCGGTCAGGTAGAAGCCGAGGCCCTTCAGGTTCTCGGCTTCTACCTCGAGCTCGATGCTGCGCGCGCTCGAATGCCGTGTGGCGAGATCGGCGATCAGGTGCCGCCCGATCCCCCGGCGTTGCCTTGCGGGCAGGATATAGAGCCGGGCGATGTGCAGCCGGGTCGGCGCACGCAGGCCGCCGAAGGCATGGCCGACGATCGCGCTTCCTTCCGTCGCCACCAGGAAAGACCAGTCCTGCCGCTCGAGCTGCTGCTCCAGCACCTGCGGCGCGTGCCAGGCGGTGGTGATGGCATCGACCTTGGCCCGGCCCATGCTGGCGTCATAGGTGTCGTGCCAGGTCTCCACCAGCAGCCGGTGCACGGCCGGGATATCGGCCGGGGTCGCGACGCGGATGACGAATTCCGTCACTTCCCCTTCACCGCCTGCGCCACCGCGCCGTGCCGGTGGCAGTCCAGCATGTGGTCGTTGACCATGCCCACCGCCTGCATGAAGGCGTAAACGATGGTCGGGCCGCAGAAGTTGAAGCCCGCGGCCTTGAGCGCCTTCGACATGGCCTGGCTCTCCTTCGTCTCGGTCGGCGCCTCCTTGGGTGTCTTCCAGCGGTTCACCCGCGGCGCGCCGTCGACGAAATCCCACAGGAAGCGCGAGAAGGCGCCTTCGCCGCCCTTTTCCATGATGGCGAGCCAGGCCTTCGCGCTCTGGACCGAGCCTTCGATCTTCGCCTTGTTGCGGACGATGCCGGCGTCCGCCATCAGCTTGTCCAGCTTCGGCTGCTTGTAGCGGGCGATCTTCGCCGGCTCGAATTCGTCGAAGGCGCGGCGGAAATTGTCGCGCTTCCGGAGGATGGTGATCCAGGACAGCCCGGCCTGGAACCCGTCCAGGATCAGCTTTTCATAGAGCGCCCGGTCGTCCCATTCCGGCACGCCCCATTCGGTGTCGTGGTAATGCACGTAGAGCGGATCGGCACCGCACCAGGCACAGCGGATCAGGTCGGCCATTCGATTCGTCTTCCCCGAGGTCTCCGGCCGGGACCATAGACGTTCCCGGTTTGATCAGGGAAGGGGGCTAGAGCAGCGTCCGCTGCTCTAGAAGCTCGCCCAGTCGGGCTTCACCGGATGCAGCACCGCCTCGCCGGCCTTCAGCGGCTCGCCGGTCGCCACGTCTTCCAGCCGCAGCAGCGCCAGCCCAGCCCCGTCGGCGCTGGAACACATCGTCCCCGCCTCGTGCTCGCCCCGCATGACGAGCGTGCCGGGCGCGGGCAGGGCGCCGTCCGCGGTTACCTTGTACAGCCGCTTCTTCACCAGCCCGCGATACTTCGTGCGCGCGGTCAGTTCCTGGCCGATGTAGCAGCCCTTCTTGAAGTCGATCGCGTTCAACTCCTCGAAATTGTGCTCGAGCAGAAGGCCCTTCTCCACCGGCACGTCCCGGCTGCCGTCGGGCACCCCGAGGTCGAGGCGGTGCCGGTCCCAGGCGGCGAAATCGCTCGCCTCGCCCGCGGTCGAGAGGAGGCGGGCGACGCTTGCCTCCGGCCCGATCACCCGCAGGCCGAGCGCCGCGAGGCGCGGGTCGACGAAGACGATGGCATCCTCGACCGCCCGGGCGCTGCCGGCTTCTCCGCCGAGGCCGAGGGCCGCCGCCGCCCCTTCGCCCCAGAGCGTGCCGGTCACCCAATCCTTCTTCTCGATCGTTACTTTCGAGCGCAGGCGGTAGAGCGTGAGCCGCTTCTGCAGGTCGGCGAGGCGGGGCGCTTCCGCGTCCAGCAGCAGGGCTTCGCCCTCGCCCGCCACCAGGAAGTCGAACAGGAAGCGGCCCTGGGGCGTCAGCAGCGTGGCATAGACGGCGCGGTCGGGCCCGGCGCGGGCCACGTCGTTGGACACGAGGTTCTGCAGGAAGGGAACGGCCTCCGCGCCCCCCAGGCGAAGATGGCCACGATCAGGCAGCAGGCAATGACGGAGCATGGGTGACGTCGATCTCCGAAGGTCCGCGATGTGATCGAGACGAAAGACCTAGGTGCAGGCCCGGTCCAAGGCAAGCGGGATATGGCTATAAGGAAGCATGCGAATCCTCTTCCTCACCTCCAACCGCATCGGCGATTGCGTGCTTTCCACCGGCGTTCTGGGCTGGATGGTCGACAATCTGCCGGCGGCGCGCTTCACCGTCGTCTGCGGCCCCGCCGCGGCACCGCTGTTCGAGGGCCTGCCGCGGCTGGAGCGGATCATCCCGCTGCAGAAGCGCGACTGGGGTCTGCACTGGTGGGACCTGTGGCGCCAGGTGGCGGGGACGACATGGTCCTCGCTGGTCGATCTGCGCGGTTCGCTGCTGGGCCAGGCCATCGTCGCCCGCCGCCGCCTCGTGCTCCGCTCGACCGGCGGGCGGGCGCATCAGGTGATCCAGCTGGGCAGCCTGCTGAAGCTGCTGGTGCCGGCCTCGCCGCGCGCCTTCCTCACCGGGGAGAACCGGCGCCGCGCGGCGGAACTGGTGCCCGAGGGCGGGCCGGTGCTGGCCCTAGGCCCCGGCGCCGCCTGGCCGAACAAGCGCTGGCCGGCCGACCGCTTCGCCCGGCTCGCCCATCGCCTGACCGCGCCCGAGGGCATCCTGCCCGGCGCCCGTGTCCTCGTCGTGGGCGGGGCGGAGGAGACCGCGCTCGCGGCCGGGGCCCTCGCCGGCCTGCCGCGCGACCGGTGCATCGATCTCGCCGGAGCCGTCGATGCGGGCCTCGCCCAGGCCTGCCTCGCCCGGGCCAGCCTCTTCATCGGCAATGATTCGGGCGCCATGCACATGGCCGCCGCCGCCGGCACGCCGACCCTCGGCCTGTTCGGTCCCTCGCGCGAGGACCGCTACGGCCCCTGGGGCGAGCATTGCCGCAGCATCCGCACGCCGGAAAGCTACGCGGCGCTGCTCCGCAGCCCGAGCGGCCCGCATCCGATGGACGGCCTGACGGTGGAAGCGGTGGAAGCAGCCGCGCAGTCGCTCTGGCAGGAGTTGAGGGAATGAAGCCCTCCCTCGCGCGTAAGCGTGGGGGAGGGTTGGGTGGGGGCGGTGCCGCATCGGTACGGCTGTTGCAGACTTCACCGCCCCCACCCAACCTCCCCCAGCAAAGCTGAGGGAGGAGTCGACGGCTCTCCTCAGCGGTCGCTCAGGATCTCGCGTGCGATCAGCATGCGCTGCACCTCGCTCGGCCCTTCGCCGACGCGCCTGATCCGCATCTCGCGGTACCAGCGTTCGAGCGGCAGGTCCTTGGTCATGCCCATGCCGCCCAGGATCTGCATCGACCGGTCGACCACGCGTCCGCCGCCCTCGGAGGCGATCAGCTTCGCCATCGCCGCCTCGGTGCGGAAGGGCTGCTTTTGGCGCGCCTTCTCGGCGGCTTCCAGCGTGAAGTAGCGCTCCGTCCGGATGTCGATCTCGTTGTCGACCAGCATCCACTGGATCGCCTGCCGGTCGGCCAGCCGGGCCCCGAAGGTCTCGCGTTGCTTGGCCCAGTCGACCGCGATCCTGTGCGCGGCGATGGCGACGCCGATGCAGCCCGCCGCATAGGGAATGCGCTGGCGGCTCAGCCGGTCGTTGGCGATGGCGAAGCCCTTGCCCACCTCGCCCAGCACATTCGCGTCCGAGACATAGGCGTTGTCGAGCTCGAGCTCGGTCGCATAGGCCGAAGAGCGCAGCGTGTGGACGATCCGCCGCACCCGGAAGCCCGGCGTGTCGGAATCGAGGATGAAGCAGGTGATGCCCTCGCGCCCCTTGGCCGAATCGGTGCGCGCGAAGACGATGCCGTAATCGGCCTGGTCGGCCCGGCTGATGAACAGCTTGGAGCCGGTGAGGCGCCAGCCGTCCCCGTCCTTCACCGCCTTGGTCCGGATGGCGCGTGCGGGATCTGAGCCGCCCGAAGGTTCGGTCAGGCCGAAGAAGGCCGATTTCTCGCCCCTGAGCGTGGGATGCAGATAGCGGCGCTTCTGGTCCTCGTTCGCCTCGTAGAGCTGGGCGAGGCCGGCGCCGCCGAAGACGCCGTAGCAGGGGACGTACAGCCCGGCACGGTGCTGGGCCATCTCGATGGCGAGCAGCGTGCGGGTGGTGATGTCGAGGTCGGGGCCGCCGAACTCGGCCGGGATGTCGATGCCGAAGAGGCCCATGGCCTTGGTCTTCTCGACCAGCCGGGCATGATCGGCGGCCGGCAGTTCCGAGGCATCGGGATCGAGCGCGTTTTCCAGCGGCAGGATCTCTTCCTGCACGAAGCGGCGCACCTGTTCGACCAGCAGGCTCTGTTCTTCGCTCAGGTCGAAGTCCATTTCACCCCCCTGGCCATCTCATCTTCCCCACAGGCGGCCGAGCTTGCGCGGCGGATTGGCGGCATTCTCCGGCGGCAGGGTGCCGTGATCGGCCTGGTGCAGCATCAGGAGTTCGCGCCAGCGGCTCTCGTACTGCATGTTCACTTCCAGCCGGAAGCGGTGCCCCGGACCGCGCGCGGCGAGTTCGCGCTGCAGCTCGCCGCGCAGCCCGAACAGCGAGCGTCCGCCGGCGAAGCCGATGAACAGCGTTTCGCCCGCCTTGTCGGAGATCGCATAGACGCCGAGCTGGCCGCCCAGTCCCTCGACCAGCGCCGGTGTCAGTTCCTCCCAGGGTTTATCCAGCCGCAGCCGCATTTGTGCAGCAGTCTACCCGCCCTTGCTTCTCGCCGGAAGGGTGACGGGACTCACATCGCACCCGTGATGGCGGCTACGTCGCGCGGTTCGTCGGCCTGCTTTGGATGGCGCCTCGTTGACCGAAGGGAGTCGAATGAATGTTGGCGGTCTGGTGTTTGCGCTTGTCGGTGATCTATCTGGTGGTCGGCATGTCGATGGGCATGTACATGGGCATGAACCAGGATTTCACGCTGTCGCCCGTGCATGCGCATGTGAACCTGCTGGGCTTCGTGGTGCTGGCACTCGCGGGGCTCGTCTTCGTGGTGTTTCCGGAACTGGCGGCAACCAGGCTCGCGACCGCCTTCTTCTGGCTCTACAACCTCGGCTCGCCGCCGGCCCTTCTGGCGCTCGCCTTCGTGCTGAATGGCCATGACACGATCGCGGGGCCGATCCTCGTCGTGACCGAGACGATGATCTGGATCGGCGGCTTCCTCTTCGCCGTCAACCTGCTGTTCAACCTGCGCAGTCTCGAAACCGCCGCCGGCCGCTTCCTCCTGGGTGCCGCCGTCAGTCGAGGCAGGTGAAATAGCCGCCGAGCTTGTCGATCCGCGCGGCGATGTTCGCCGCGCGGCGTTCGACATGGGCGCTGGGCTTGCCGGCCGAGAAGCGCCGCGGATTGGGCAGGATGGCGGCCAGCAGCGCCGCCTCGCGGCGTGACAGCCGGCTCGCCCCCTTGCCGAAGGCGGCCTTCGCCCCGGCTTCCGCGCCATAGGCGCCGGGACCCCATTCGACCACGTTGAGATAGACCTCGATCACCCGCCGCTTCGGCCAGGCGGCGTCGATGGCGAGCGCGATCGGCGCCTCGATCCCCTTGCGGAAGAAGCCGCCGCCCGGCCACAGGAACAGGTTGCGGGCCAGCTGCATCGTGATCGTGCTGGCGCCCCGCAGGCGGCCGCCTTCGTCGAATTCCGCCACTGCTTCGCCGATGGCGTTCCAGTCGATGCCGTGGTGGGAACAGAAGCGATTGTCCTCGGAAGCGATCACGGCGCGGGCGAGATCGCGATCGAAGCCGGCGAACGGGCGGTCCTCCTTCTCGAGCCCTTCGCCTTCGGCGAGGCGGATCAGCATCAGCGGCGTGATCGGCGGATCGACGAAGCGGTAGAGCACGATCAGTGCCGCCACCGCCAGGACGAGCAGCATCAGGGTTCGGACCAGGAGGCGGAACAGGCGACGCATGCCGCCCATGCTACAGGACTCGGCTTGCTACAGGACCCGGCTTGCTACGGGACCAGGCCGGCTACGGGATCAGGCCGCCTACGGATTGGGCCTGCATCGGTCGCCAGTCAGCTGGTGGCCTTCCTCGCCGCGGTCTTCGCTTTGCCGGTGGCCTTCTTCACAGCCACCTTCGCCTTGCCGGTGGCTTTCTTCGCAGCCGCCTTGGCCTTGCCGGCCACCTTCTTCACGGCGGTCCCGGCTTTCGCGCCCGCCTTCGCGGTGCCGGCCTTCGCCTTCGCCGCCGTGCGCTTCGCCGTCGCCGGCGTACGCTTGGCCGTCGCCGCCGTACGCTTGGCCGCCACCTTCACCTTGGCCTTCGCCTTCGGCGCGGCCTTCGGCGCCGCCCGCTTCGGCTCGACCGACTTCGCCATCACGCGATTGGCGGCCTCGACCCGGCGGCGCGCGCCCCGCACGACACCCAGCGCGCCGTCCGCGATCAGCGCCTCCACCTTGCCGATCTGCGTCTCGACGGTAGCGATGGCTTTGGTCAGCTTGCTCTTTCGGGCCATGAATGCGCCTTCCTCGGTTGCGTGTCGCCACAACGTGCGAGGCGAATGAGAGTTCCAGCGACATCGCGCACGAACGGCTTCGGCTCTACGCTGCGCTCCGCCACCCCTCGCTGCCGTAGGTCGCGACCAGGCGGGTGACCAGGGCCCGCTCCGTCTCCGTCTCGGCGATGAAGGAAACGCCCGTCCCCTTCGCCGTATGCGCGACGAGGCGGACCCGCAGAGCGCCGAGGCCGGCGAAGTCGAGGCTCGCCACGCTGCCCGGGGCCGTCTTCAATTCGCCCCCGAGGAGCGCGCCGCCGAGCGAAACGTCGCGCACCTCGACCTCGAGATGCTCGCCGGGCGCCGCCAGCATTGCCGAGAGCGGTTTCGGGCCGGTCGGGAAGCGCGGGTGCCGCCGCCGGTCGCTTTCCGGAGTCGCCGAGCGGATGACCCGCACGATCGCCGATTTCAGCGCGGCGATGCTCTCCGTCATCTCCGCCGTCAGCAGGCGCACGTTGTCGGACCGCTCGCCGGTCTGCTCGGCCTCGCGCGAAACCTGCGCGATCCGCATGGCCACTTCCGCGGCCGATTGGTTGGTCTGCGCGACGTTCCGGGCGATCTCCGCGGTGGTCGCCTCCTGCTGGGTGATCGCCGAGGCGACCGAGGCGGAGACGCCGTGGATTTCCCGCACGTGCTCGGCCACGCCGCTGACGAAGCGTACGGCGGCATCCGTGCGGTCGCGGACATTGCCGATCAGCCGCGCGATGTCCTGTGTCGATCGCGCGGTCTGGTTGGCGAGCGATTTCACTTCGCCCGCCACCACGGCGAAGCCCTTGCCGGCATCGCCGGCACGCGCCGCCTCGATGGTGGCGTTGAGCGCCAAGAGGTTGGTCTGGCTGGCGATGCTTTCGATCAGCCGCGTGACGTCCTCGATCTGCCCGACCGCCTCCGCCAGCGAGGCGATCATCCGGTTGGCTTCCTCGCCACTGCTGACCGCGCGCCGCGTGCCGTCCGCCGCCTGCGTCATCTGCCGGGCGATTTCGCCGATCGATGCCGAAAGCTCCTCGGTCGCCGCCGCCACCGCCTGCGCGGTGCCGGAAACCTGCTCCGCCGCCGCCGCGACCTCGCCCGCGCTTTCGCCCATGCGCGTGGCGGACTGGGCCATCTCGCGGGCATCGCTGCTGACGGCCTCGCCACCCTGGTGAACCCGCTCGACCGCGCTCGTGGTCTCGCGCTCGACCAGGTTCGCCATGTCCATGATGGCTTCCGCACGCTCCGCCTCGGCATGCCTGCGCTGGGAGGCTTCGGTGGCGCCGCGGTCGGCCTCGGCCTTGCGCATGGCCTCTTCGGTCTCGCGCAGGCGCCGTTCCAGGGTCGCCTGCGCCTCGGCCCGCTCGGCCTCCTGCCGTTGCGCGGCGGCCTCGCGCTCGGCCGCCTGTTGCGCGCGTGCCGTCTCCGCCTCGGCCTGCAGGCGCTCGTTCTCGATCAGACCCTGTTTGAAGACTTCGACGGCCTGCGCCATGGCGCCCACCTCGTCGCGGCGCTCGATGCCCGGCACGTCCTGCGCGCGCGCGCCGGCGGCGATCCCGCTCATGCTCGCCGCCAGGGCGCGGACCGGGCGCACGATGCCGCGCCCGATCAGGGCCGAGACGACGAGCAGCACGGCCAGCGCCGCCGCCGCCGCCGATCCCTTCTTCCACAGGGCCTGCCTGAGCGCCGCGTCGATCTCGTCGACATAGACGCCGCTGCCGATGATCCAACCCCAGGGCGCGAAGCCTTTCACGTAGGAGACCTTGGGCACCGGCTGATCGAGGCCGGGCTTCGGCCACATGTAGTCCACTTCGCCCGCCCCCTGCGCCTTGACCGTCTCCACGAAGGCGACGAAGAGGTGCTTGCCCTCGGGATCCTTGAAGGCGGAGAGGTCCTTGCCGTCGAGCTCCGGCCTGAAGGGATGCATCACCATCCGCGGCGCCATGTCGTTGATCCAGAAATACTCCTGGCCCTCGTAGCGCAATGCCTTGACGACGGATGCCGCCGCCGCCTGGGCCGCCTCGCGCGGCATCCTGCCGGCCTTCTCCTCGGCCTCGTAGTGCACGAGGACGGAATGGGCCGCCTCGACCAGGTGTCGCGTCCGGAGCGCGATGTCCTCGCGCATGGACTTGCCGAGGGTGGCGAGATCGAAGGCGATGATCAGCGCGAGCGCGGCCGCCGCGGCCAGCGTCAGGAGTTGAATGCGCCTTGCGATGGGAACGTCGCGCAACCGAACCGAAAGCATCTTGCGTCCTCTCTGATGGGACACCCCCGGGGGGCGGCCTCGGCTCAGATTGGATGGGGCCCGTTAAACGCCGATATACGGCCTCGCCGAAAGGACTACGTAGGATTACCTACCCCTTCAGGCGGCATGCGACAGGAGGAAGGCGTCGAGGGCGCCGCCGGCGCGGTCCAGCGCCTGGTCCAGTTCGTCCAGGAGGGCGGCGCTCTCCGGGGCGCGGACGTCCTGCCGCTCGAACCGCGCCGCGATCGCCTGTACCTGCGCGATGCCGAAATTGCCGGCCAGGCCCTTCAGCGTATGCGCCGATACCGCGAGCGCCTTGGCATCGCCGCCGCGCACCGCGAGGCCGAGCGCCGTCGCCGCCTCGCGGAGCGCCGGCGCCACGGTTTCCAGCATGATCCGGAAGGCGGCCGGATCGATCAGCGCCGCCAGCTGCTCGAGCTTTTCGGCTTCCACCGGCGGCAGCGGCGTCGCCTGCCGCGCCTGCGCCCGTGCCGCGTTGCGCAATCCCCGCGAACGCGTGATCGCGGCGGCCAGCGCGGCCGGGTCGATCGGCTTGGTCACGTAGTCGTCCATCCCGAGGGCGAGATAGCGTTCGCGGTCGCCCACCAGCGCATTGGCGGTCAGCGCGACGATCGGCGTGCGGCGCGCCTCGCCTTCCAGCGCGCGGATCTCCCGCACCGCCGTCGGCCCGTCCATCTCCGGCATCTGGACGTCCATCAGCACGACATCGAAGTCTCCGTCCCGCACGGCGGCGACGGCGGCGATGCCGGTGCCGACGATCTCCACCATGTGCCCCTGGCCGCGCACCAGCGTGCCGATCAGCAGCTGGTTGATCGCATTGTCCTCGGCCACGAGGATCTTCAGCCGCCGCTCCTGCGGCCCGCCGGTGCCGGGTGCGGGCTCGGGCTCGGCGGCGGGTGTGCCGATCATCAGCGGCAGGACGAACCAGAAGCGGCTGCCTTCCCCCGGCGCGCTGTCGAGGCCGATTTCGCCGCCCATCAGTTCGACCAGCTGCTTGCAGATGGCGAGCCCGAGGCCGGTGCCGCCGAACTTGCGCGTGGTCGAGGTGTCGGCCTGGCCGAAGCGTTCGAACACACGCGCGCGCGCTTCCGGCGCGATGCCGATGCCGGTGTCGCGCACCTCGAAGCGGACGCGGCCATAGGCGCGGGTCACGCTCACCTCGACCCGGCCGTGCTCGGTGAATTTCAGCGCATTGCCGACCAGGTTCATCAGGATCTGGCGGATGCGGGTGGGATCGCCGCGGAACCAGCCGGCGGCGGCGGGCGCCACCTCGGCGCGGAGCGTGTTGCCGCGCGCCTGCGCCCGGGCGGTGAACAGCGACTGCACGCCGTCGACCAGCGGGTCCAGGTGGAAATCGATGGTCTCGAGGTCGATCCGCCCGGCTTCCAGCTTCGAGATGTCGAGGATGTCGTCGAGGATGGACAGCAGGTGCTCGGCGCTCTGCTGGGCCAGGGTGCGGTAATGCGCCACCGCCGGCGGCAGGTCCTGCGACTCCATCAGCCCCAGCATGCCGATCACGCCGCCCATCGGCGTCCTGATCTCGTGGCTCATCATCGCCAGGAAGTCGGACTTGGCGCGATTGGCCGCTTCGGCGCGGTCGCGCGCGGCGGCGTAGTCCTCGGCCAGCGACGACAGCGCCACGGCCTGGCGTTCGATCTGCTCGCGCGCCTTGTCGGCCTCTTCGGCGCGGTGGCGCAGTTCCGCCTGCGTTTCGCGGAGCGCCTGCTCCTGGTTCTTCAGGTCGGTGATCGAGGTGAAGGTCATCACCACCCGCCCGCCGCTGGCCGGAAGCGCGTTGAAGCGGAACCAGCGCCCGCCGGTGGCGCGGAATTCGAAGGGCGCCGCCACCGGGGCGCGATAGGCGGCCCTGGCCCGGCGAACGAAGTCCTCGACCGGCATCCCGTCGGGTTCGGCCCCCAGGACCGCGCCCAGGCGGTCCATGATCTCGTCCAGGGTGAGGCCCTTCAGCGCCCCGGATTTTTCGCGCAGGCCCGCCATGAACAGCGCGTTGTGCAGGATCAGGCGGTCCTCGGCGTCGAACAGGCCGAAGCCCGCATCCGTCGCCTCGATCGCGTCCAGCAGCATCTCCTCGGCCTGCTTCAGCGCGGTGATGTCCGTCGCGACCATCACCCGCCCGCCATCGGGCGTCACCTTGCGGCTGACCAGCACGCAGCGGCCGTCACGCAGGCGCTGCTCGTTCGACCGGCCGTCGCCCTGCCGATGCGCCTCCATCCGTTCCGCCACCCAGGCGGCGGGATCGCTCACCGCCAGCGGATTGGCGACGTCGTTGGCACCCGCGGTGCAGATCTCCCTGAAGCCGCGGCCGCGCAGGTCGCCGAGGGCGCGCAGGCTCGGATAGACGTCGAGGTACTTGTCGTTGTGCATCACCAGCCGGTGGTCCGGCCCCCAGATGACGAAACCGTCGGTGATGCTCTCGATCGCCTCGCGCAGGCGCTGCCCGGCGGCCTTCACCTCGGTGATGTCGGTCAGCGTCACCACGGTGCCGCCCTCGGACGTGGTCCGCCTCGCATAGCGCAGCCAGCGGCCGCCGGGCGCCGGCAGTTCCGCCGCCAGCTCGCTCTTGGACAGGATCACCGCGCGCCAGCGCTCCACCAGCGCGGCCATCTCCTCGCTGGCGCCGAAGCGTTCGCTCATGGTCGCAGCCGCCTCGGCCAGGTCCTCGAAATGCCGGCCGACGAAACTCTTCCCGCCGCGGACCACCGGCGCGAACTGCTCGTTGTGCAGCACGATGCTGCCCTGGCCATCGAACAGGGCGAAGCCCGGCTCGATGCTCTCGATCGCGTCGCGCAGCCGCGTCTCGGTCCGCTTCAGCGCGGTCACGTCCGACATGGTGAGCACGGTGCCGCCGCTCCCGGTGCGCCGGAAGACATAGCGCAGCCAGCGTCCGCGCGGCGACGGCAGGTCGATTCCCTCGCCATCGGCGCGGTCGAAGGCGGCGGCGAGGGCGGCGGTGACGGCGCCATAGTCGAGATCGGCGGCCACCGCCGCGCTGCCGGCGCCGTAGATCGCGAGCAGCGCATCTACCTCCAGCCCCTGCAGGGCGGCGCGGTCCGGCGCATCCGGCATGAACAGGCCGTTGTAGCGCCGCAGCCGGCGGTCGGGGCCGAACACCGCCAGTCCCACATCCATGCTCTGCACCGCATCGTGCAGCTCGGCCTGGGCTTCGGCCAGCGACCGGCTGAGGCCCTCGGCCCGGCTGAGTGCTTCCTGGCGCGCGCGGCCGAGCCGCCAGACGGCTGTGGCGAGCGAGAGCGAGAGAACGATCCCGAGCGCATCGGCGAGCCAGGGTTCCGCCGGCCGGGGCGCGAGCGATTCCACCGTCACCCGCCAGTACTGCGCCCCGAGCGGCACCAGCACTTCATGCGGCGTCACCCGGGTGCCGGGCTGCTTCGAATCCAGCCGGCCGGCGACGGCGATCGGGCGGTCGAGGAGGCCCTGCTCCGGATCGGTGATGCTGAGCCGCAGCGCCTCCTGCGGGTCGATCAGGTCGGCCAGCAGCGGCTCCATCAGGATCGGCATCGTCACCCAGCCCATCAGCGCCCCGCGCCGGGCATCCTCCGTCTGCGGCGCGGCGCCCGGCCGGAAAACGGGGAAGGCCATCACGACGGTCGGCATGCCGCCGCGCAGTGCCGGATCGAGGGTGGCGCCGCTCACCGCCGGCTCGCCGGTGGCCAGGGCGCGCATCAGCACCGGCCCGATCTGCGCATTGCCGCAGGCATCGCGGCCGACGGCGGCGCCGTTGCGCGCATGCGGCTCGCTCTGGACCACGATGCAATGCGGGCCGGTCTCGGCGCGGTTCCACAGGGAGAAGTTCGGCTCGGTCCGCATGCGCAGGCGCAGGAAGTTGTCCAAGGCGCCGCGCTCGACCAGCTGGACATAGGACAGCGCATAGAGGCCCGGAAAGCGCTGCTCGATATCGAGGCCCTCGACGAAGCGGCGCCAGCGCTCACGGTCGGGGCTGCCGTCGACGCCGGCCACCGCCTGCGCCGCATGGCCGGCCGCCTCGATCGTCGCCATCTGGCGTCGCAGGTCGTGCAGCAGCCGGACCACGCGCCCGTCCTGCGCCCGCGCCTCGGACTGCCGGCCGTGCTCCCGCTGAACCTCCCGCAGCCAGACGGTGGCGCCGAGGCCCGCCAGCAGCACGCCGAGGGCGAGCCAGGCCGTCCAGTCGTGGACGATCCGTCTCCAGGCGCTCATCGGACCGGCGGCCGTGGACAGGGGCGGTTGCAGTCAGGCATGCGCCATCGTCCCATGGCGGCGTCTCCGCAGGGTTAACGCCCGGTCCGGTCGGCCTGTCCGCCTTCGCGCCGGCCCCGCTCAGCCCGGTTTTTCGGCTTTCCGCCGGCTCATTTCCGCCAGATACCGCCCCGGCAGGTCCATCAGCGGCTTGCGCTGCTTCAGCCAGCCCGCATGGTCGGCCCGCGAATGCACCCCCTGGTTCACCGGCATGTCGGGCCAGGACGGCACCTCCAGCCACAACCGCAGCATGTGCCGGCGCCGCGCCACCTCGGGCCAGTCCTGATAGCCGGCGCGCCCGTGCAGCAGCACCCGGTTGTTCAGGAACTGGATGTCGCCCTCCAGCATCGGCATCTCCAGGACGAAGGCGGGCGAGGCGGCGGTCTGCTTCAGCATCTCGAGCGCTTCGGCCTGCTGGGGCGTCAGCACCGCGTCCCCCGCCTCGACGGCGCGGCGGATATAGGCGTTGTTGAAGTTGCAGGTGAACCCGCCCGAGGCGCGCGAGAAGATCGCCGCCTTCCGCGACAGGATGCCCGAGCCGCGCTCGGCATCGATCTTCATCCGCCGGAAGGTGAATTCGCCGTAGAGCCGCGCCAGCACGTCGGGACGGTTCTCCAGGATGTGGTTGTGCACGGCCGCCGCGCTGACGATCCGGCTGTTGCCGCCGCTCTTCGCGGTCCGAAGGCACATCAGCGCCACGATATCGGCATGGTCGCTGTGCATGCCCTGCGGCCCGCCGGCGTGATAGCCCCGCGCATTGGGCTCGATGTCGCTCACATCCAGCACGTGGCCCAGCACCTCGCCCTGGTGCGACTGCGGGATGGCGCGGCCCAGATGCGCGCCGAGGCCGATATGAATGCGCGCCATGTCGTCGGCGTCGAAAGTTTTGCGCGACAGCCCGCGCAGCAGCATGAAGCCGGGCCCGCGGGCGAGGAAGGCGGGCAGGCCGGCCAGGAACGGCCCCAGCACCGGCAGCGGGAAGTCTTCGGCGGTGATCTCGGTGAGGTCGATATCGCCGCGCGCCTTCAGATGCGCCAGCGCCGCCTCGATCTCGGCCAGTTCACCGGCGCTGAGCTGGTGCAGGCCTTCGCTCTTGTAGTTGATCTCGGGCCCGCGCCAGTCCTCGGAACCGTCGACGGGGTCTTGTATGCCGATCATCGTCACTCGCCTGCTTGGCCCGGCCGGCACGAAGAACCCTCCACCGGGACGGGGAGGGGGGCGTGGGCGGCGGCGCGCTTTGGTGTCCCGGATGCGGCAAGGCGCGGACCTCTATCAGGTGCCGGTGGCGCGCTTGCCCGAAAGGGACGGATGAACCGGATGCCGGAATGGAACGGCGGGCTCGCGGTCAGGATGGACGTTCGCCCCCGCCGCCGCAAGTCCGCCGTCTCCGTCAGCCGTTCGTCACGTGAACGCCCGGCACCCGGCCTTCGTTCCACTTGCCGCCGACCGCCCGCTCGATCTGCGCGGCCAGCTGCAGCAGCAGCCCGTCATTGCCCTGTTTCGCCTGCGCCTGGATGCCGAGCGGAAGCCCGCTCTCCTGGCGGCCGAGCGGCAGCGAGATGCCGGGAATGCCGCAGAGGTTGCCGAGCGGCGTATAGGCGAAGGCCCGCCACAGGTTCTGGAACCAGTCGAGCACGTCCGGATTGTCGCTGGTGCTGAGATATTCCTTCGTGCCGATCACCGGCGTCGGCAGCGCGGTGACCGGCGTCAGCATGATGTCCCATTCCTCGAAGAAGGCGCCGAAGCCGCGCGAGGTGGTGTTGAACACCGACTGCATCCGCGCCCGGTCGGTATAGCTGCTCTTCAGCCCTTCCTCCCAGACGCGGATGTTGATCGGCTCCACCATGTCCTCGGGCGGCCGGGACAGGCCGCGCGCCGCCAGCAGGTTCGAGATCGTCTGCGCGAAGTTCGAGATGTAGCAGGTGGTCTGCGCGGCGAAGGCGGCGACGATGTCGACCTTCGGCATCGCCCAGTCGACATGATGCCCCAGCCCCTCCAGGAACCGGCCGACGCGCTCCAGCTCGGCCACGAAATGCGGGCAGGCGCGATACTCGCCCCATTCGTGGCTGAGCGCGATGCGAAGCCGCCCCGGATCGCGCTTGATCAGTTCGCCATAGGGTTCCGCCGGGCTCCAGAACGGCATGAACTCGCCCGGCGCCCCGCCCCGGCAGGCATCGACGAAGGCCGCCGTGTCGCGCACGGTCCGCGAATGACAGCCCTGGATGGAGACGAGGCCGGTGAGGTCGGAGGCGAGCGGCGCGAGCGAGAAGACGCCCCGGCTCACCTTCAGCCCGATATTGCCGTTCGCCCCGGCCGGGATGCGGATCGACCCGCCGCCGTCGGTGGCATGCGACAGCGGCAGCGCGCCGGCCCCCACCATGGCGCCGGTCCCCGCCGAAGACCCCAGCGTGGTGTAGTCCGTGTTCCAGGGATTGCGCGTCACATAGACGGCCGGATTCTCGGCCGAGGAGCAGAGGCCGAATTCCGGCGTCGTGGTCCGCCCGATCAGGTTGAGGCCGGCGCGGCGCATCTGCTGGACGAGGAAGGTGTCGGCCGCCGCGCGGTTCCCCGCCATCAGCTTCGAGCCCATTTCCTGCAGCCGGCCCTGCATCGTCGGCCCCAGGTCCTTCATCAGGAAGGGCAGGCCGGCGAAGGGGCCGCCCGGGTCCATCCCGTCCTTCAAGGGATCGGCGATCACGTCCTCGAAGACCTCGATCACGGCCGAGAGCGGGGGATTGGTCTTCGCGATCGCCGCCGCCGCCTGGGTGGCGAGCTCGGCCGGCGTCAGCTCCTTCTTCCGCACCCGCCCGGCCAGCGCCATGCCGTCATGCTTCGCCCACTCGTCCCAGCTCATCGCCAATGTCATGTCGCCCGGTCCCCGAAAAGAGAGCGCCGACCCTAGATCAACGCCGGCCGGGGTCAATCCGGCGCGATGGGCCAGTCCGCCGGCCGTCACCGCGCGTTAACCATCCCGCTGCTACACCGCACCACTGCATCAGCGGAAATCGCGGCCATGTTCCAATACGCTCTGTCTCTCGGCGCCGTCTGCGCGCTGCTCGGGATTGTCGGTGCCGCTTCCGGCGCCGTGCCGCTCGGCTACGCCGACTGGACGCTCTGGTTCCTGGGCTGTTTCGCGATGATGGCCGGCGGCTTCTGGTCCAGCATGCGCTTCACCCCGATTCCCGACCTGATGCTGCCGAACGCGCCGGCGCCGATGAAGGCGCGGCCGAGGCTCACCGTCATCCGGGGCGGCAAGGGTTAGCCGCGCGACTGAGGCGCCGCCTGCCCCAACCCCGCCACCGGCACCATCGGCCGCCGGTCGGCGCGCTTCGCCACCAGCGCCTTCGCCGCTTCGGCGCGCCCGTCCTTGAGATAGGCCGCCAGCAGCGTGTTCTCGAGCAGGTCGCGCTGCGCCCGGCTGCCGCCGATCCTCACCGTCTCGGCCCGCGCCGCCTCCAGGATGCCCGCCGCCTTGCTCCAGTTGCCCGCGGCATAGGCGGCGAGGCCGGAGGCCAGCGCCGGGACGATGCCGCCCGAGGGGTACTTGCCCGAGGCGAGGCGCTCCTCCACCTCGGCCGTGATCCGCGCGAGCGCCGCCTCCTCGCCGGTGGCGGCACTGGCGAGCGCCGTATGCACGTCGACGAAGGCGATGCCGGCCTTGGGGAAGCACTTCTGCGCATGCGCCCGCGCCTGTGGCCAGAACTCGGCCCGCCGGGCCTCGCCGGCCAGTTCCGCCCGCCACAGGAAGGAAATCGAATCGGTGACGGAATTGAGCGGCGGCCCCCAGGAGCCGCCCGGATGCACCTGGGCCTCGTAGACCGCCCAGGCCTTCTCCGCCTGCCCGATGGTGAGCGCGAACAGCGCCACGTGCCAGGAGAGATGGCAATGCATCGGCCCCGCCTTCGGATAGGCCGGCATCCACTGCTCGAGATAGGCGAGCGCCGCGGCGTCCTCGCCCATCTCGTAGAGCACATGCCCCTTGATATGGGCGCCATGCGCGCTCTTCGGATTGGCCGCCATGCTGGCCTCGATCAGGTCGAGCGCTTCGTCCAGGCGGCCCATCTCCTCGACAGCGAAGGCGTAGACCATCCGGAACCACCAGTCGTCGCCGTAATGGGGCTTGAGCGCGTCGAGGAAGGCCACCTGTTCCGGTTCCCGCTCCTGCCGGCCGCTGAACCCGATCATGCCGAAGACGCCGGTGGCCGGTGCCGCCACCAGCGCGTCGCGCGGATGCTCCTTCAGATGCGTCTGCATCGCCGCGAAGGCCTCCACGGGCTTCCCCTCGATGGCCAGTGCCAGCGTGTTGATGTGCCCCTGCTCGCGGGCGCTCGTGCGGGGCGCCAGCTCGCGCGCCCGCGCCGCGGCGGCCCGCGCCTCGGCCACGTTGGCGATCAGGAAATGCGCCCGCGCCAGCGCCATATGCGCCAGCGCAAAACCGGGATCGGCCTCGATCGCGCGCGCCAGATGCGCCTCCGCCCCGGCCTCGGCCGACAGCACGCAATCGGCCCCGGCGACATAGGCATCGCGCGCGGCGGGCGAAGTTGTGGTGAGGGCGAGGCCGTATCGGTCGGTGAGCATTTCGTTTCCCCCTGGCCAGCAGGTCTGCGGACGCCCTGTCTGAGGCCGTGATCTCACCCGCTTACGGAGCGTGCGGTCAAGGCGGGCGGTATCCTATTATCGAAAGAGTTACGGAGCGGGGGTGGAATAGTCGCCGGACTAACGCCCTCGTCGTCGGACGGAGTGCGCCGAAGATGATCTTGGTGACGCAGTCGGTCGAACCCGTGCGGGCGAGCTATACGATCTCCCTGCGCATTCTGTTCAAGTCTAACTGTCCTCGGTGGGATCGGGTCATCCGGATCAGCCTGCTTGGCGGACTGATGGTGGCGTTGCTCCCCGATATGTTGAACGGCAGTTTCTGGACCATTTCGGACTGGGAATCGCTGCGGGCGATGCTCCTCCGAAACGGCTTGATCGCCATATTGGCCTTGGTGTCGGTTCCGTTGGTTGTGCTTTTTGAGGCCTTGGTTATGACGCTCTGGCTGCATCATCGCCTTCGCCCAGACCAGCTCCGGGCATGGGCCGAGATCAGTCCCATGGGCATCACCTTGTCGACCGAAGACAATGACAGCTCTTTAGTCCCTGGACCGCCATTCGCCGTGTCATTCAATCAACGGCCTATTACCGATTTGAAACCTCCGACCGCATGCGGTTGATCATCCCCGTCGCAGCCTTTTCGGCCGCGCAGATGGAGAGCCTGCGCGCGATGATTCTCGCCGCGGGCGTGCCGGCAGACCTGCGCTGAGTCGGCGGTCTGGTGTGATACTCGATTGGATTTGTTGATGCAGGACGGCACCGACCCCATCACCATCCGACAGGAAGACCCCGCACAACCCGACGTCGTCGCACTCCTGCGCGATGGCGAGGCGCATTCGGCCGCGCTCTATCCGGCCGAAAGCAATCATCACCTGGCCCTCGATGCGCTCAGGGCGCCGGGAGTCCGCTTCCTGGTCGCCCGCGATGCGGCAGGGAAAGCGCTTGCTACCGGTGCTGTTGTGCTGCACGGCGACTGGGCCGAGATCAAGCGCATGTACGTGGCGGAGGAGGCGCGGGGGCTCGGCCTCTCCAAGACCGTGCTGGCGGCGGTGACCGAGGCGGCGGCGCGCGAAGGCGCGCGGACCCTGCGACTCGAAACCGGCGTCGACAGCCACGCCGCGCTCGGCCTGTACGAGAAGGCCGGCTTCCGGCGCTGCGGGCCGTTCGGGGAATACGGGCCGGACCAGCTCAGCGTCTTCATGGAGAAGGCCCTCTGACGGTAGAATAGCGCGTATAGAGCAAATATCTTCTTTTGTTCTCACATTTATTCCTGTATAATGCCTCGTTTCTGTGGGCTAGGACGAAATCATGCAGGAAACGGAAGCGGTGCCGCTGGCCGACCGGATCGAGGCGGTGCAGTCGGACGGGGTGCTGTCGGCGGCGGCAAAGGGGGTGATGATCCGCCTCCTGCTACGGCATCCGGAAGCGAAGGCGCGGGACGACTGCCCGCTGCCGGCCATGCTGGCGCCCTGGCTCTGTCTCACCGAGCGGAGCGTGCGCCGCGCCTATGCCGAGCTCGAGCGCTTCGGCTGGCTCGGCGGCGCGACCGACCGCTCGCTGCAGCGCCCGGTGCTGCTCGCGGGCGACCCGCTGACCCGGGAG
>Ga0164290_1000674_pt1 | contig 93710 bp, 84 predicted proteins | sample Micstemetagenome_FD_108782 | JGI IMG/M metagenome (GOLD analysis project Ga0164290, IMG submission 108782) | Contaminated culture microbial community from soil near Moab, Utah, USA - Microcoleus steenstrupii SON62 (Illumina Assembly) | ecosystem: Environmental > Terrestrial > Soil > Soil crust...
CACCGGGCCTCCCACGCATGTGACCCGAGCAGGCCGCTCCTGCCCGGCGACTCACGACCGTTGCGCGAGCGAGGCCCCGGCCGCAACCAGCCTCACGAGCCGGTCACGCCATACCGTCTAACCGATAAGTAAGCGTCGGGATGTGAGCGAACGGCGGCGACGTAGTCCCGAAGCCTTCGCTCCGCCGTCGGCACGTTGATCGCCGGATCGTCTCCGACGAGCTCCGTCCTCAGGCCGTCGGCGAAGGCACAGACCGCCGCGGCAGCGTCGCTGGAGAGCCGCTGCCCGTCAACGGTCCGGACCATGGCACGAACCTCTTCCCGATCTCTGCGGCCCACGTGGGCAACGGCGGCGACCAGGTGCGGGTTGCCTGCGGCCTGCTCCGCTCGCGCGAGCTCCCGCAGGGCAAGCCAGGCGCGGACGCCGGCGACCTCCTCAGCACGTGTCGGCAGCGAGAGCGAAGGCTCGTCGCTCAGCAGCGGCCCGCGCGACCACAGGTGCCACCGCTCGCCGAAGGTGACCACCACCAGGTGCAGGATGCGGGCACGAGCACCGCGGTCCTCCTCGCGCCAGCGCACCGTCAGCGCGGGCGGCGTGACACCGATCCGCCGCGCGATCGCGCTGATCGAGAGCCCGCCCGACCCCGCCTCGGCCAGAATCGAGCGCAGCATCGGTCAGCATGTCGAGCTCGCTGGCCGAGTCGGGCCGCAGGAACGGGTTCACCCGGACACCCTCGCAGGGCGGGAGACGACCCACGGGACCTCTCCACAGGGCTCCCGAACGTCCTACGCTCGACCCATGACTCACGTTCACGACGCGGTGATCGTCGGCGCCGGCTTCGGCGGCATGGGAGCGGCCATCCAGCTGCGCCGGCTGGGGTACGACGACCTGCTCATCCTCGAGCGCGAGGACGATCTCGGCGGCACGTGGCACGTCAACCGCTACCCCGGGCTGGCGGTCGACATCCCGTCGGCGACGTACTCCTACTCCTTTGAGCCGAACCCGCACTGGTCGCGACTCTTCGCACCCGGAGCGGAGCTCAAGGCCTACGCGACCCACGTCGCCGAGAAGTACGACGTCCGCCGGCACATGCGCTTCGGCGTGGTCGTCGAGAGCGCGCGGTGGGACGAGGACGCGTCGGTCTGGGAGGTCACCCTCGCGGACGGCACCACCGAGCGGGGCCGCTACCTGCTGACGGCGACCGGCTTCCTCTCCCAGCCGCGGATGCCCGACATCGCGGGGATCGACGAGTTCGCCGGCACGGTCATCCACACCACCCGCTGGGACGACGACGTCGAGCTCGAGGGCAAGCGGATCGGGATCATCGGCACCGGTGCGACCGCCGTCCAGCTGATCCCCAAGCTGGCCAAGGTGGCTGACCACCTGACCGTCTACCAGCGCACGCCCATCTACGTGAGCCCCAAGATGGACGGCAACGTCCCCGCGCCGGTGCGCACGGCGTTCGCCAGGGTCCCGCTCACCCAGAAGGCCGCACGCCTGGCCGGGACGTCCATCCTCGAGGTGATGATGGTCGCGGGCGTCCTGCACTTCCGGAACATGCCGTGGGCCAACGCCATCGGCAAGGCTGCCTGCGAGCGGCACCTCAAGCGGCAGGTCAAGGACCCGGAGCTCCGGGCCAAGCTGACGCCCGACTACGACTTCGGCTGCAAGCGACCGACCTTCTCCAACACCTACTACCCGACCTTCACCCAGCCCCACGTGGACCTGGAGACGACCACGATCGACCACGTCGACGCGGCCGGGATCGTCACCGCTGACGGGCGGCGCGCGGACCTCGACGTACTCGTCCTGGCGACCGGCTTCAACCTGTGGGACGAGAACTTCCCCGCGATCCAGGTGATCGGCCGGGGTGGCCGCGACCTCGGCAGGTGGTGGCGGGACAACCGGTTCTGCGCCTACGAGGGCATCAGCGTGCCGAGGTTCCCCAACTTCCTGTCGCTCAACAGCCCGTACTCCTACTCAGGCCTCTCCTACTTCACGACCATCGAGACCCAGATGGCCCACATGGAGCGGCTGTTCACGGCCATGGAGCGCAAGGGCGTGGACGTGTTCGAGGTCCGTGAGGAGGCCAACCAGGAGTTCCTCGACCGGATGACCGGCCTGCTCGGCAACTCGGTCTTCAACGCCGGCAGCTGCGCGACCGCGCGCAGCTACTACTTCAACCAGCACGGCGAGGCGGTGCTGCTCCGGCCGACGTCGACGCTCAGCGCGCACCGCGAGGCGGTGCGGTTCCCGATCGACGACTACGAGTTCCGTACGTCCCGTCAGTACTCGACCTCGAGCACGTAGGACTCACTCGGCTCGGTCAGCGAGAAGGTCTCGAGGAGCTCGAGAGACTCGATGTCGTAGCGCAGCAGCTCGTCGGTCGGACGCACGATCCACAGCTCGCCGTTGACGATCCGGATCTTGTCGATGCCCACGATGTCGTCCACCTCGGGCAGCTCCAACTCGGTCGTCAGGGTGCCCGAGTCGGTGTCGAGCCGCGCGACCGTGCTCTCCTGGGTGCCGACCCACACCCCTGACTCCTCATCGCCTGCGATGGTCCACGCAGTGACGTCCTCCGCCGGGTACTGCTCGACCAGCTCGAAGCTGTCGGCGTCGATCTCCATGACGGAGGTGTAGCCCGCCACCCACAAGCTGTCGCCGATCAAGGCGATGTCGGGCGACACGCTCTCGTTCTCGACGACGGCGACGTCGCCGGACTCGGTGTCGACCTTCACGAGTGAGCTGTCCCAGCCGTTCACGAGGTACAGCGCGCCATCGGTGACGATGATCTGGTCCGGGCTGAAGTCCTCGATGCCGAGCTCGATCCGCTCGCCGAGCTCACCGCTCGCAGGGTCGTAGGGGACCACAGCGGCGGCGGGGTCGTCGACCGCGAACCACACCTGGTCCTCGGACGCGCCGACCGAGTCGACCGAGTCGCCGAGGCTGTCCTCGAGGTCCAGGTCCTCGACCACCAGGTCGTCGCCGATCCGCACTCCGTCGTACCCGTCGATCCAAGCCGCGTCGGACGTGACCGCGAGCGTGGCAGCGGAGTCGACCGCGCTGGCCGATTGGAGCTCATTGGTCTCGAGGTCGAGCCGGTAGACCTCGTCCGCGCTCAGCGATGCGACCCACAGTGCGGTCGCCCGGGGAGGCCCCTCGGCAGCCGGCTCCTGATCGTCGGACCCGTCGCCGCCGTCGTCCGAACCACAGGCCGCGGCGAGCAGGAGCGGAAGGAGCACGGGGAGCACCATCATCCGGTTCATGGACGGAACGTAGACCCGCAAGCCCGTGACGACGCCCGATGGAGTCCCCGTTCGTCCCTGAGGACGACGGAAATCATCCGGAAGGTTGAGATGCGCCTATCCGCCGGTCGCGTTCGGGTCGCGCCAGGTCCGCTCGAACGGCAGCCGCCAGGCGTACGGCGCGATCAGCTGGTGGATCGCGTTGGGGCCCCAGCTCCCCTGTCGGTAGGGCCGCACGATGGGTGGGTTGTCCAGCAGCGGCGACGAGACCTCCCAGAGCCGTTCGATGCCCTCGGCGGACGTGAAGAGGGTCTGGTCGCCGCGGGCCGCGTCGTAGATCAGCCGCTCGTAGGCCTCGAGGACCGATCCCGCCCAGGTGGTGTCGCCCATCGCGAACTGCATCGACAGCTTGTCCAGCCGCATCCCGGGACCGGGCCGCTTGCCGTAGAACGACAGCGACATCCTCGCCTAGTCGGCGAGGTCGAAGGTCAGGTGGTCGGGACCGTGGTCGCCCACCCCCGAGTGCTTCGGGAACATCGAGCGCGGCGGCTCCTTGAACGCGATCGAGATGATCCGCGCCCCCTCCGCCATCCGCTTGCCGGTGCGCAGGTAGAACGGCACGCCGGCCCAGCGCCAGTTGTCGATGTAGCACTTGAGCGCGATGAAGGTCTCGGTCTCCGAGTCGTGCGCGACGCCCTCGATGTCGCGGTAGCCCTGGTACTGGCCCCGGACGACGTCGGCCGGGTCGATCGGCAGCATCGACCGGAAGACCTTGTTCTTCTCCTCCCTGATGGCGTCGGGCGAGAGCGAGGTCGGCGGCTCCAGCGCGATGAACGCGAGCACCTGGAAGAGGTGGGTCACCACCATGTCCTTGTAGGCGCCGGTCGACTCGTAGAACGTCGCCCGCTGGTCGAGACCGAGCTCCTCGGGGATGTCGATCTGGACGTGGTCGATGTTGTTGCGGTGCCAGATCGGCTCGAACAGGCCGTTGGCGAACCGGAACGCGAGGATGTTCTGGGCCGCCTCCTTCCCGAGGAAGTGGTCGATCCGGTAGATCTGCGACTCGTCGAAGACCCGGTGCAGCCTGCTGTTGAGCTCCTTCGCGCTCTCGAGGTCGACGCCGAACGGCTTCTCCATGATGATCCGGCTGCCCGTGGCCAGGTCGGCCTCCTGAAGGGTCTGCACCACGGCCAGCGCCGCCTTGGGCGGGACGCTCAGGTAGTGCAGCCTCGTGCGCTCACCCACCGAGGCGACCTCGGCCTTCTCCACGGCCGACCGCAGGCCCCCGGGACCCTCCGACCCCGGCGCCCAGTGCAGGCGCTGGGCGAACTCCGGCCAGGCGTCCAGGTCGCCGTCGTTGCCCGAGAACTCCTTCACGGCCTCGTGCACGAAGTCGACGAAGGACTCCTCCGTGTGCTCGTCGAGCGACGTGCCGATGATCTGCAGGTCGGGTATCAGCTCCGACTCGAAGAGGTGGAGGAGGCCGGGCAGCAGCTTGCGCCGCGACAGGTCGCCCGTCGCCCCGAACAGCACGACCGTCACCGGTTTCATCGCCATGTCGTCCACAGTGCCTCCCCGATGTTTCTTCGACTTTAACGTCACGATTCAGGCCTCATGCACCGCGCGGCCAGGCCGTCGAGGATCAGCCCCAGGCCGAGCCCGAAGTCGTCGGCGTCGTCGTCCTCGTGGGAGAGCACGAACCGCACCAGCGTCCGCGCGCCCACCCGCGCGAGCCGGGCCTCGGCACCGCCCCGCTCGAGCGCCGAGCGCATCGGCCGCTCCAGCGCCTCCGCGTCGGAGCTGTGCACCTGGGCGATCAGCGCCGCGCCGTCCCGGTGGCGCCGCATCGCGTCTCGCAGCTCGACGCAGAGCAGGTGCAGCTCCGCGTCCCAGGCGACGATCTCGGCGGGCCGGCGTCCGCGCCGCAGGATCTCGTCGGCGATCGCCGCCAGGAGGGCCGCCTTGTTGTCGAAGTGGTGGTAGAGCGCACCCGCCTGCACGCCGAGGTCGGCGGCGAGCTTGCGCATGGACAGGCCGTCGAGCCCGGTGTCGTCGAGGAAGCCGATGGCACGCTCCACGACCTCCGCGCGGTGGTAGCCCATGTGACACCTCCTCCATCACGGTCTATCGTGGCCACCTGAACAGTGTTCACCTTCGGTTTAACGTACCGTGCCTAGGAGTGCCATGACCGCGCAGTTCGACCAGATCGCCACCCGGATCCTCGAGGGAGGCCCCGACTCCGGAGCCACCGAGGCCGACGCGCTCGCCGTGCTCCGGGCCGACGACGCCGACCTGCTGGCCGTCGTGGCTGCCGCGAGCCGGCTGCGGCGCCGGTTCTTCGGCAACACGGTCAAGGTGAACTACCTGGTCAACCTCAAGTCCGGCCTGTGCCCCGAGAACTGCAACTACTGCAGCCAGGCGCTGGGCTCGCAGGCGCCGATCCTCAAGTACTCCTGGCTGTCCAAGGACGAGACCCTCAAGCAGGCCGGCGCCGGTCTCGCCGGTGGTGCGACCCGGGTCTGCATGGTGTCCTCCGGCCGCGGACCGTCGGACCGCGACATCGACAAGGTCACCGAGATGGCTACGGCCCTCAAGGACGAGTACGCGGGAGTCGAGGTGTGTGCCTGCCTCGGGCTGCTCAAGGACGGCCAGGCCGAGAAGCTCAAGGCCGCCGGCGTCGACGCCTACAACCACAACATCAACACCGCCGAGTCCCACCACGACACCATCGTCCAGACGCACACGTACGACGACCGCGTCGACACCATCGGCAAGGCGAAGTCGGCGGGGCTCTCCCCCTGCTCCGGCCTGATCGCCGGCCTCGGTGAGTCCGACGAGCAGCTCGTCGAGGCGCTGTTCGCGCTCAAGGCGCTCGACTCCGACTCGATCCCGGTGAACTTCCTGATGCCGTTCGACGGCACGCCCTTCGAGAACACCTGGGACCTCTCCCCCGCACGCTGCGTCAAGATCCTCGCGATGGCGCGCTTCGTGTGCCCCGACAAGGAGGTCCGGATCGCGGGTGGCCGCGAGATGCACCTCCGGTCGCTCCAGGCGCTGGCGCTGCAGGTCGCCAACTCGCTCTTCCTCGGCGACTACCTCACCTCGGAGGGCCAGGACGCCAAGGCCGACATCGAGATGATCCGCGACAACGGCTTCGTGATCCTCGGTGCCGAGGACGCGTTCGACCCCGCGGTCGAGCCCGCCGAGACCCACGAGCCGGCGATCCGCCACCGCGGCGCCGGCACCGAGGCCCCGGCGAACGCCTGACGAGGACCTGACCAGAGGAGCGTCCGCCGGTGGTCGAGCCTGTCGAGATCCTGCTCGCGTACGACCGCGAGCACCTCTGGCATCCCTACACCTCGATGACCGCGCCGACGCCGGTGCGGCTGGTGACCGGCGCGTCCGGGTGTGAGCTGGAGATCTCGGGCCCGGCGACCGGCTCGGGGGCCAACGAGACCGTCCGGGTGGTCGACGGGATGTCGTCGTGGTGGGCCGCGATCCACGGCTACCGGCACCCGGTGCTCGACGCTGCACTGGCGGCGCAGGCCGGCGACTTCGCCCACGTGATGTTCGGCGGGCTGACCCACGCGCCGGCGATCCGGCTCGCCGAGCGACTGGTCGAGATCACCCCCGACGGCCTCGACCACGTCTTCCTCGCCGACTCCGGATCGGTCTCGGTCGAGGTGGCGATCAAGATGGTGCTCCAGCACCAGCGCGGGATGGGCCGTCCGGAGCGCACCCGGCTGCTGACGGTCCAGGGCGGCTACCACGGCGACACCTTCGGCTGCATGAGCGTGTGCGACCCGGTGGGCGGCATGCACTCGATGTTCTCCGGCGTGCTCCCCCAGCACGTCTTCGCCGACCGCCCGCCTCCGTCGGACGCCGACGTCACGGCCTGGGCGGACGGCGTACGACGCCTCGCAGCGACCCACGCGCACGAGCTCGCCGGCATCATCGTCGAGCCGCTGCTGCAGGGTGCCGGGGGGATGCACGCCTATCCCGTCGCATGCCTGCAGGTCCTCCGCGACATCGCGGACGAGCACGACCTGGTCCTGGTCTTCGACGAGATCGCGACCGGCTTCGGCCGCACCGGCACCCTCTTCGCGGCCGACGCCGCGGGCGTGACGCCGGACGTGATGTGCCTCGGCAAGGCGCTGACCGGCGGCTACCTCACCCTGGCCGCCGTGGTGTGCACGGGTGCGGTGGCCCGCGGCCTGTCCGCGTCCGAGAGCGGTGTCCTCATGCACGGTCCGACCTACATGGGCAACCCGCTCGCCTGTGCCGTCGCGCTCGCGAGCATCGACCTGCTGCTGGCCGGCGACTGGCAGGACCGGGTGCGCCGCATCAACCAGCGCCTCACCACCGGACTGGCACCGCTGCGTGGCCACCCCGGTGTCGTCGACGTGCGGACGATCGGCGCCGTGGGCGTGGTCCAGCTCGACCACCCCGTCGACGTCGTCGCCGCGACCGACGCCGCCCTGGCCGCGGGTGTGTGGCTCCGCCCGTTCCGCGACCTGATCTACACGATGCCGCCGTACGTCATCGGCGACGACCAGCTCGACCGCCTGCTCGGCGGGATCACCGCGGCGGTGAAGGCCGGATGAGCGCCACCCCGAGCACCTGGGGCGCGTGGCTGGCCTCGGAGGCGGCGGCGCGCGAGGAGGCGGGCCTGACCCGCCGCCTCAAGCCGCGCGCCGCGGACGACCCGACGATCGACCTGGCGGGCAACGACTACCTCGGGCTGGCCCGCCACCCGGAGGTCCGTCGGGCCGCCGCGGACGCCGCGCTCGTCTGGGGCGGCGGCGCCGGCGCGTCCCGGCTCGTGACCGGCACCCTCGACCTGCACGCCGACCTCGAGCACGAGCTCGCCGACTACCTCGGTCAGCCGTCGGCGCTGGTCCTCTCGTCCGGGTACGCCGCCAACCTCGCCGTGGTCACCGCGCTCGCGGACCGGTCGGCGCACGTCGTCTCCGACGCCCACATCCACGCCTCGCTGGTCGACGCGGCGCGCCTGTCGCGGGCGCGGCTCACGGTGGTTCCTCACGGCGACGTCGACGCCGTGCGCGCGGCGCTCGACGATGGCGCGGGCCAGCGGACGCTCGTGCTGGCCGAGTCCGTCTACTCGGTCCTCGGCGACGCAGCGCCGCTGACGGAGCTGGCCGAGCTGTGCGCGTCGTACGACGCTCTCCTGGTGGTCGACGAGGCGCACGGCCTCGGGGTCCACGGTCCGGGCCTGGTCGCCCGGCTCGGGCTTGCCGGACACCCGAACGTCGTCGTCACCGCGACCCTGTCCAAGTCGCTCGGCAGCCAGGGCGGAGCCGTGCTCGGGCCGCCCGCGCTGCGTGAGCACCTGGTCAACCGCGCGCGGCCGTTCATCTTCGACACCGCCCTCGCGCCGGCGTCGACCGCGGCCGCCCTGGCGGCCCTGCACGTGCTGCGGGACCACCGCGGCCTGGCCGACGTGGTGCGTGGTCGGGTGCGCTCGCTGGCCGACGCGCTCGGCGTCGTCATGCCGGACGGCGCCGTGCTCTCCATCCCGATGCCGTCGCCGCAGGCTGCGGTCGCCGCCCAGGGCGCGGCCCTTGCCGAGGGCATCCGGGTTGGGTGCTTCCGGCCGCCGTCGGTGCCGGACGGCATCTCCCGGCTGCGCGCGACCGCGAGCGCGGGCATCGCCGATGCGGACTGGCAGCGCGCGGTCGAGGTGCTCGTGACCGTGGCCAAGGAGCACCAGTGACGAGGTTCGTCCTCGTGACCGGCACCGACACCGGCGTCGGCAAGACCTTCGCCACGGCCGCGCTTGCAGCCGCGGCCGACGGCCGGGTCCTGGTCGTGAAGCCGGTCCAGACCGGGGCCGCCGACGGCGACAGCGATGCGCGGGAGGTCACCCGACTGGCGGGAGTCGCGGCCGAGGAGTGGGTCTCGCTGCCCGACCCGCTCGCTCCGGACGTGGCCGCGCGCCGCGCGGGTGTCGCCATCCCGACCGTCGCCGATCACGCCGCCCGTCTCCGCGCGCTCGACGGCGCCTACGACACGGTGATCGTCGAGGGCGCGGGCGGCGTGCTGGTCCGCCTCGACGCCGACGGTGGGACGATCCTGGACCTCGCGGGGCTCCTCCCCGCGCCTGAGGTCGTGGTCGTCACCCGCGCCGGTCTCGGCACGCTCAACCACACCGAGCTCACGGTTCTCGCCCTCCGCGCCCACGGCATCGAGCCTGCGGGCCTCGTCATCGGTTCCTGGCCCGCCCAACCGGGCGTCGCCGAGCACAGCAACCGCGAGCTGCTCCCGGTGCTCACCAGCGTCCCGCTCATCGCAGTCATCCCCGCGGGGTCGTCCGTGCCGGAGTGACCGACCGGTCACTCTGGCAAGGACGACCTCACCAGAGCGGCGGGCGGCGGTCGCGCCACGGGGCGGCCGCCTCGACCTGGGCGGCGAGGGACAGGAGGGTCTCCTCCTCGGCCGGTCGACCGGCCAGCATGACGCCCACGGGGAGCCCGTCGGCGGTCCAGTGCAGCGGCAGCGAGATCGCGGGCATCCCGGTCACGTTCCAGGCGGAGGTCCACGGCGTGAACCGCTTCTGCGCCTCGAAGTCCGCCGCCGGGTCGGCATCGTCACGGATCGCCCCGACCGGCAGCGGCGGGGTGGCGAGCGTCGGCGTCAGCACGGCGTCGTACGGCGCGAGCGCGATGAGCGCGGCAGCGGCGTACTCCCGCAGGCGACCGATCGCCAGCCCGAACTCGGGTCCGCTGACCGCCTCGCCCCGCTCCCCCAGCCACCGGGTGAGCGGCCGGAGCAGGGCCCGCCGCTCGGGCGGGAGCGGGGTCACGGACAGCGCGGTGAGCACCGCCCAGCAGGTCTCGAACGTGGCCACCGCCTCCGGCGGCAGCGGCACCGCCATGTCCTCGATGCTGTGGCCGAGGCCGGCGAGCAGGTGCGAGGCGTCGTCGTACGCCTGCCGGCTCTCGGCGCTCACCTCGACGTCGGCGATCACCGGCTGCACGAACCGGGCGATCCGCAGCCGGCCCGGCTCGCGTCGGGTGGCGTCGAGGAAGGTGCCGGTCGGCTCGGGGGCCCAGTAGGGGTCGCTCGCCCGGCGACCGGCGAGCACGTCGAGCAGCGCGGCGGCGTCGCCGACGGTGCGCGCGAGGGAACCCGACGTGGCCAGGCCGATCGGGTCGCCGTACATCGGAAAGCCGCTGATCCGTCCCCGGGTGGGCTTCAGCCCGACCAGCCCGCAGCACGAGGCCGGGATCCGGATCGAGCCGCCGCCGTCGGAGCCCTGCGCGACCGGCATCAGGCCGGCCGCGACCGCGGCGGCCGCGCCGCCCGAGGACCCGCCGGCCATCCGCGTGGTGTCCCACGGCGTCACCGCGGGGGGACGGCCCTCCGGCTCGGTGTAGCAGGGCGACCCGAATTCCGGTGTGCTCGTCTTGCCCAGGCTCACCAGGCCGGCCGCCTCCATCGCGAGGGTCACCGCGTCGGAGACCTCCGGCACGAAGCCGGCGAACGCCGGCGAGCCGAACTCCGTCGGAACGCCCGCGGTCAGGTTCAGGTCCTTGATCGCGGTCGGTACGCCGGCCAGCGGCGACGCGCCGTCCCCCACGGGCCCGACGGCAGCGACCTCGCGGGCCCGCCGCCGGGCGGAGTCCGGGTCCAGGAACGCGAACGCGCCGGCCACGAAGTCCCCCGCTTCGCGGTCGGCGCGTTCGATGCGACCCAGGTAGTGGTCGGTCAGCTCGACGGCACTGATCTCGCCGGAGCGGACCAGGTCGCCCTGCGCGAGGGCACTGAGTTCGTGCAGCTCTGCCACACGGTCAACGTAGCCGCCTGCGTCAGCCGCCCGCGTCAGGCGGCGACGGTGGAGGCGTCGTAGGACGCGAGGTCGGCCACCGCGGCCACGAACCTCTCGACGGTCTCGGCGTCGGCGGACGGGTCGGCACCCCAGGCGTAGGCGTGCGAGAGCGTGATGTCGTCGACGACGGCGGCCCCGGCCACGCGCGCGGACTTGCGGGTGTCGTCGTGGGCCCACTGGCCGCCGTACTGGCCGACGGCGGTGCCGACGACGGCGAGCGGCTTGCCCTTGATCGCACCCACACCGAACGGACGGGAGGCCCAGTCGATGGCGTTGTTGAGGACGGCCGGCATGGTGCCGTTGTACTCCGGTGTCACGACGAGGAGCCGGTCGGCGGCGGCGACCTGGGCGCGGAGCCGGACGACGGCCTCCGGCGCCTGGTCGCCGTCGATGTCCTCGTTGTAGAACGGGAGCTCGCCGAGGCCGTCGGCGATGTCGACGGTCACGCCGGCGGGGGCCTGCGCCCGGATCGCCTCGGCGATCTTGCGGTTGTGGGAGTCGGCGCGGAGGCTGCCGACAAGGACGAGAACGCGGGTGGTGTCAGTCATGCCCAGCAAAACGGACCGTAGTCCGGTTCTATTCCGCGGCGAGCAGAGGAATTTCTCGGCGCTCCGTCGGTCGCTCGACCTAGAGTGACCAGCGCCATGCCCAAGCCGCTCCCTCTGCTCACCTCGCCGCCCGCCGAGCGGCGCGATGCGGCGCGCAACCGCGAGGCGCTGATGACGGCTGCCACCGCGCTCGTCGACGAGGTCGGGGTGCGCGGGGTGACGATGGACGCGCTCGCGTGCCGGGCCGGGGTGGGCAAGGGCACGGTCTTCCGCCGGTTCGGGAGCCGCGAGGGGCTGATGGGCGCTCTCCTCAACCACTCCGAGACGGAGTGGCAGGCCGCCGTGATCGGCGGCCCGCCGCCGCTGGGCCCGGGCGCGCCGCCGTTCGAGCGGCTGCTGGCCTTCGGCGAGTCCCGGATGGTCCTCAACCTGCGGCACGCCGAGCTGATCGAGGCGGCCGGCAACCCCGGAGCCCGCAGCGTCGGCGCCCTGTCGTTCACGACCATGCACGTCCGCTACCTGCTGAGCCAGCTCGGCGTCGAGGGCGACCTGTCGTACCTCGCCACCGCCCTGGTGGCGCCGCTGGAGATCATCGTGCTGCGCGAGCAGGTCGACCGCGACGACGTACCGATGCAACGACTCGTCGCGGGGTGGTCGGACCTGGTCCACCGAGTCGTCGCTGCGACGTAGGGATGCGCTCGCCGCCAGGTGTGGCCGCCCGTCCTCGTCCAGCCACGGTCCGTGGGCGCTTGCGCCGGGGCCCGACGACATGACGCAGTCGTCCGGCCCCGGCTCTCAGTAGGCGCGATCAGCCTCCAGGCTCGTACTGGAAGACGTACAGCCCGAAGTCACGATCACTGGCAAGGACGTACTCCTCGCCGCCCTGCTGGTAGATCTCGACACCCCAGAAGTTGCTGCCGCCGTTGTCGATGAAGGCGCCCACCTCCTTGATGCCCTTGCGGCCGTACTCCACCACCCGGAGTCCACCGGAGTAGTAGGACAGGTAGGCGATCTCGCCGTCGGGGTCCATCGCCACCTCGTGGACGGAGAGGTCTCCGAACCCTTCGGCGTAGTCCTCGTCCTGGGACTCGGGAATCGCGTAGGTGTCGATCTGCGTGATCGATCCCGTCCCGCCGGTCTTCGGGATAGAGGTCCCGAACAGGCGCACGTAGCCCCAGCCGTCGAACACCGACTTGATCGTCGTCGAGGCACTGTCGGCCCCCGGCGCCGGCGTCGCGGCGCCGCAGGACGTGTCGGACTGGTTCAGCATCTGCAGACCCGTGGTGCGCGCGACGAAGAGGAACGGGATGTCCCCCGCAGCGAGCATCGTGACGAGGGCGTCGCATCCGGCCGCGTTGTTGAACACGATGCCGGCGCTGTAACCCGCCGCGGTGATGTTGTCGAGCTTCTCCTGGAACGGGCAGACGCCGCGCTCGACGAGGGCGATCCCGCTTCCGGCTGCGGGTGGCTGGTCGGCCGTGCACGCGCGCCCGACGAACGTGGTGTCACCCGTGACCGGCGAGCCCGGCTCGATGGCAGGGGTGTCGCCCGCAGACACGGCGGTGTACTCGGTGCCGGCGTAGAGGCCGTCGTCGATGGTGGCGATCCCACGGAACGGGTTGAAGTCCTCGTCGGTCGCGATCATGAACTTCTTGTTCGGCGAGAGCTCGTTCTGGTGAGCGTTGCCCTCCGGCGAGATCTCCTGGCCCCGCTTCAGGCGCTCCTCGTCGAGCTGGGCGTAGTCGTGGTCGGCGACGAGCGAGACCTTGCCGGGCTTCGGGTCTGTGACGTCGAGAAGGACGTATCCGCCGTCCCAGTAGCTCATCGTCATCACGTAGCGCTTGCCGACCTTGTAGACCATCATGTCGTGGCTGAAGACCGAGGTGAGGTTGCTCGGGGACTCCTGGTCGACACCGAAGAGGCCGACCAGGTCGAGGGTGTCGTTGACCATCACCGGGTTGGTCGGGTCGGAGATGTCCATGATGTCGACGTCCTGCAGCTCCTCGTTGTCGACGAGCACGACGTAGGTCCGGCCGTCGAAGACGTTGTGCCAGGCGAACATGGAGTGCACGGTGTTGGCGTTGGGGCCCCCGTCCTTGTCCCCGGCATGCAGCGCCAGCGGCTCCGGGTCGGTCGGGTCGGAGACGTCCCAGAGCGAGATGCCACCCACCTTGCCGGGCTGCACCAGGCTGGCGTCGCAGGTCTCGTTCTGGTGGATGAGGACGTCGCGCGCACCGATCTCGATCACCTGCGAGCCCTCGCCTGCATAGGAGCCGGGGCTGGTCGGTATGAAGGACTCGGTGAGCTCGACCGGGTTCTCGATGTCGCGGATGTCCATCACGTGCACGCCGGCCCGCTCGCAGGTCGGCTCGCGGAACGCCGTGAGATACGCGTAGCCGTCATGGGCCGACACGTCAGCCACTCGACCGTCGTTGCCGGCGCCGCTCGGGTTCGTGACCGCGCCCTTCCCGATCAGGTCGACATTGTCGTTGCGCGCCGGCAGGTGCCCGGCGTCGGCGTCGTGCTGCTTGTCGTAGGAGACGCCCTCCCCCGGGAACTGCTCCTGGAAGCTGCCGCCGCCGCGGTCATGGTCGGGATGGGCCTGCGCCCCGCCCGGGACCGCGAGGAGGAGCGCCAGCGCGCTGAGTCCTGCGATCGTCTGAATGCTGCGTCGTCGCGCCGAACTGCCCGAGAAACGTGCCACCAGCTTGCTCCCTGCTCGCGAGGCGGGCCCCGAGTGGACGACCGCCTCGAGAAACGTACTCCGATTTGTGACGTCGGTCACGCGCTCGGACCGGCCAGCCGGGAGCACGCTCCCCCTGGCGACCAGGACTCGCTAGCTGTCGACGTGGTGGCGCACCAGGCCGTAGGTCAGACCGTCGACCAGCGCCTCCCACGACGCCTCGATGACGTTGGCGCCGACGCCGACGGTGACCCACGAGGACTCGCCGTCACTGGTCTCGATGAGCACCCGCGTGATCGCGTCGGTGCCGTGACCCTGGTCGAGGATCCGCACCTTGAAGTCGATCAGCTCGAACTTCGAGATCTCCGGGAAGGCCTGGAGGATCGCGGTCCGCAGCGCCTGGTCGAGCGCGTTGACCGGCCCGTTGCCCTCACCGGTGACCACGTAGCGCACGCCGGCGGCCTTCAGCTTCACGGTCGCCTCGGAGACGGCCTCCTCGCCCGGCTGGGCGTGGGTGAGGGTCTCGGTGATCACGCGCCACGACTCGACGTCGAAGTACGACGGGCGCCGACCCTCGACCTCCTCGATGAGCAGCAGCTCGAACGACGCGTCGGCGGCCTCGAACGTGTAGCCCCCGGACTCCATCTCCTTGACCCGCGCGGTGACCCGGGTGACGACCTCGGGGTGCTCGGAGAGGTCGAAGCCCAGCTCCTTGCCCTTGAGCTCGATCGACGCCCGGCCGGCCATCTCCGAGACCAGCAGCCGCATGTCGTTGCCGACCCCCGCCGGGTCCATGTGCTGGTAGAGATCGGGGTCGATCTTGATGGCGCTCGCGTGCAGCCCGGCCTTGTGCGCGAACGCCGAGACGCCGACGTACGGCTGCCGTGATGCGGGCGGGACGTTGGTGACCTCGGCGACCGCGTGCGCGATCCGGGTGGCCTCGCTGAGCAGTCCGGGCGGCAGCACCCTCCGGTCCAGCTTGAGCTCGAGGTTGGCGACGACGTTGACGAGGTCGGCGTTGCCGGTGCGCTCGCCGTAGCCGTTGATGCAGCCCTGCACGTGGGTCGCGCCGGCCTCGACGGCGGCGAGCGTGTTGGCGACGGCGCAGCCGGTGTCGTTGTGGCAGTGGATGCCGACCCGGACACCGGTCGTCTGCACGACGTCGTGGACGACGTCGGCGACCCATCCGGGGAGCATGCCGCCGTTGGTGTCGCAGAGGGCGATCACATCGGCTCCGGCGTCGTACGCCGTCCTCAGCACCTCGAGCGCGTAGCCCCGGTCGAGGCGATAGCCGTCGAAGAAGTGCTCGGCGTCGAGGAACACCTGCTGACCCTCGGCACGCAGGTGGCTGACGGTGTCGCGGACCATCGCGAGGTTCTCCTCGAGCGTGGTGCGCAGCGCCTTCTCGACGTGGCCGGCGTGGGACTTCGCGACGAGCGTGACGACGCCGGCCCCGCTGTCGCGCAACGCGGCGATGAGCGGGTCGTCGGCCGCGTTGACCCCGGCCCGGCGCGTGGCGCCGAAGGCCGCGAGCCGCGCGTGCTGGAGGTCCAGCTCGGTCGCCGCCCGGCGGAAGAACTCGGTGTCCTTGGGGTTGGCGCCCGGCCAGCCACCCTCGATGTAGCCCACGCCCAGCCCGTCGAGCTGGCGCGCGATCGCCAGCTTGTCCGCCACCGTCGGGTTCAGGCCCTCCTGCTGCATCCCGTCGCGCAGGGTGGTGTCGTAGACGTGGAACGCGCCGTGCAGGTCCAGCGGCTGGGCGAGCGCGTCGGCTGGGTGGCTCATCGGTCTCTCTCGGTCTCGGGGATCGCATCAGTGCAAAAGAAAAACCTCTCGGAGACGAGAGGTTGGCGCGTCGAGGGTCTCGACGCGCTAGCTAATGATGATGCGGGTGCGGTACTGCACGGTTTCAGTGTGCCATGCCGTCGCCCGGGCCGGTGTCCTGATCTCGACACGCGGGTCGCCGCGGGTTCGTCAGACGGGCGGGGCGGAGCCCGGCCACCAGGTGACGCCCTGGCTCGCGACGACCAGTCCGAGCACCGCGGCGACGACGAGCAGCGCGGCACACAGAGCGAGCCCACGTCCCCAGGTGCGGGCGAGCGGGTAGACGATCCTCGACAGCGGAGACCGGAACCTGCTGGCGCCCGGCCCCGACCACAGCGCAATGCCGAGCGCGGTGCCCGCCGCGAACAGCGTCGCCGCGCCGTCGACCGCCGCGGCGTAGCAGAGCAGCCCGGCCGCGAGCGCGAGCCCCAGGCTCCACAGCACCAGTACGACCGTGCCCGTCACCGCGCGGAGCGAGTGCCACGGGGTGCTGAACGCGACCTGCGGGGCGTCGTACCACTTGGTGCCGCGGGTCGTACGACGATCCGCGCCGGCCGACGCCGCCAGCGATCCCGTGCGCAGCAGCCACACGCCGAGGACGACGGCCACCGTCGTGACGTACGGCGCGACCGCGGTCGCCGCACCGAGCGCGACTCCCCCGCAGGCGACCGCCGCGCCGCGTCGCAACCGCTCGGCGAGGGGCACCTTGGGCGGGCGCATCAGCCGGGCGTCCCACTGCTGCTCCCACTCGGCGACCGCCACCGCGTGCGCCGGCCAGGCGGGCGGTGCGATGGTCGGCGGTGCGGGCGGGGCGGGCGGTCCCGGAGCGGGTGGGACCGGGGTGGTGAGCATCCGGGTGGCCGGCCGTGGCTCGGGGATCGTGCCGGGCGTCCGCTCGGCCGTCGTGCCCATGCCGTTCGCCAGCGCGACCGGCAGCGTGAAGGCGTCGTCCTCGACCACCCCGCCCTCGACGGGCGGCGGCACCGGAGGCGCCGAGGGCTGCGTGCTCAACGGTCGCAGCCACGCGAGCAGCTCGTGGAGGGACGGCCGGGCCAGCGGGTCGGGGTTGAGCGCGGCGTCGAGGACGGCGGCCAGCGGGCCGTCGATCCCGGTGAGGTCGTGCTCGCCGCGGCGGGCGCGGTCCATGATCGCCATCGACGGTCCGCGGCCGTACGGCGGCCGGCCGGTCGCGCCGTACGCGACGGTGGCCGCCCAGGCGTGCACGTCGGCGGCCGCGGTCGCGTCGTCGCCGTACAGGATCTCGGGCGCGAGGTAGCCGGGCGTCCCGAGCAGCCAGCCCGTCTGGGTGAGCCGCGGGTCGTCGGCGACGCGGGCGAGCCCGAAGTCGATGAGGATCGGGGTCCGGCCCTCCATCAGCACGTTGGAGGGCTTGACGTCGCGGTGGAGCACGCCGGCGTGGTGGACCGCGGCGATGCCCTCGGCGAGGCAGCCGGCGAGCCAGAGCAGGTCGCGGTCCGCGACCGGGCCCTCCTCGACGACGTGGTCGTGCAGCGAGAGACCCGGCACGTAGCGGGTCACGACGTACGGGATGTCCGCCCACGGGTCCGCGTCGAGGAACTCGGCGATCCACGGGCTCCGCACCAGCATCAGCGTCTTGACCTCGCGCGCGAGCCGCGTGCGGGCCTCCTCGTCGCCGACGATGTGCGGTCGCAGCACCTTCAGCGCCACCCGGCGGCCGTCGGTGCTGCGCGCGAGGTGGACGATGCCCATGCCGCCCTCCCCGAGGCGGGTCAGCAACGTGTAGTCGCCCACCCGCGTGGGCGACTCGCCCTGCGGTTGGGTCGTCACGGAACGAGGCTACCCAGCGCAGCGCCGTACGACGCCCAGGCGGGCCGATTCGCCGGTCGCCACGCCGCTCGGGGTACGGTCAGCGCACCCCCTGGACAGGAAGGTTGGGGACCTTGTCAGACGCACCACCAGTCGGCCACGACGCCGGCTACCACTTCTTCGCCAACCTCCTCGCGCACCGCGCGCGCAGGCTCGACCGAGACCTGGTCTCGCAGCGCGTCGAGCAGACCTTCCTCGAGCTCTGCCGCGACCTGTCGCCGACGCTCAGCCTGGAGATCGGCGCCCACCAGGCCGACTTCAGCCAGTGGATCAAGCGCGAGGTGCCGACCGCGCGCTGCGTGGCGTTCGAGGCCAACCCCTACGTCCACGAGAAGTACCAGCCCCGGCTGGCCGACACCGGCGTCGAGTACCTCCACCTCGCGATCTCCGAGACCAACGGCACGGTCGAGCTCGGCATCCCCCGCCAGTTCCACAACGAGGAGAAGGGGCGCCGGTTCAAGAAGGACAAGACCAACCGGATGGCCAGCCTCTCCAGCCACCGCTACGCCGAGGAGGTCGACAAGGTCTCCGTCGCCTCGACCCCGCTCGACGACTTCGTCAGCATCGGGGACGACGACGTCCTGGTGGCGTGGATCGACGTCGAGGGCGCGTCCGGGCCGGTGCTGTCCTCCGGCGCGAAGGTGCTCTCGCGGGCGTCCCTCGTCTACATCGAGGTGGAGAACGAGCCGGTCTGGGACGGCCAGTGGCTCGACGTCGACGTGGCCCGGTTCTTCGCCGGCTGCGGCCTGGTGCCGGTCCTGCGCGACGTCCAGCGGCCGCACCAGTACAACGTGGTCTTCGCCTCCGCCGAGCTCGCCGCCCGGCCGAGGATCGCGCGGCTGGCGAACGCGGCCTTCCGCCGCGCGAAGGGCTGACCGGTCCCGATCAGTCGCGACGGACGTCAGACGACGCGGTGCATCCAGCCGAAGGTGTCCTCGGCCCGCCCGAACTGCACGTCGACCAGCGCCTCGCGGATCTTCATCGTCAGCTCGGAGCTCGCCGGCGCCGGGGTGACGCCGTCCTTGGTCCGCAGCTCGCCGACCGGGGTCACGACCGCCGCGGTGCCGCAGGCGAAGATCTCGACGATCCGGCCCTCGGCGACGCCCTGACGCCACTCGTCGATGCCGAACCGGCGCTCGGTCACGTGGTGGCCCATCTTGCCCGCGAGCTCCATCACGCTGGCCCGGGTGATGCCCTCGAGGATGGTGCCGGTCGCCGGTGTGACGACGGAGCCGTCGTCGAAGACGAAGTACATGTTCACGCCGCCGAGCTCCTCGACGTACTTGCCCTCCTCGGCATCGAGGAACACGACCTGGTCGCAGCCGTTGGCGTAGGCCTCCTGCTGGGCGATCAGTGAGCTCGCGTAGTTGCCACCGGTCTTGGCCGCGCCCATGCCACCGCGTCCCGCCCGGGTGTACTCCTCGGTGAGCCAGAGGTTCACCGGCTTCGCGCCGCCCTTGAAGTAGGCGCCCGCGGGGCTCGCGATCACCATGAAGGTCACGTGCTCGGCGGGCCGGACGCCGAGGAACTTCTCCGAGGCGAACATGTAGGGCCGGACGTAGAGGCTCTTCTCGCCGCCGTCGTCGTTGCCCGGGACCCAGCGCTGGTCGACGTCGACGAGCGCGGAGACCGCCTGCACGAAGTCGGGGACCTCGAGCACCGGGAGCGCGAGCCGGTGGCAGGAGCGGACCATCCGCGCGGCGTTGGCCTCGGGGCGGAACATCCACACCGAGTCGTCCGCGTGGCGGTATGCCTTCATGCCCTCGAAGATCTCCTGCGCGTAGTGCAGGACCGCGGCTGCGGGGTCGAGCGTGATCGGACCGTACGGCGTGATCCGCGCGTCGTGCCAGCCCTCTGCCGGCGTCCACTCGACCGTGAACATGTGGTCGGTGAAGTTCGTGCCGAACCCGGGGTTCGCGAGGATCTCCGCGAGCCGCGCGTCGTCGGTCGGGGTCGACGTGAGCGTGGAGCTGATCTGCATGCCGGACAATTTAGTCGCACTTCCTAGTAATCCGTCCACCGCGGGCGCAGCGAGCCCGGTGGACGGCAAGGAAAGCGGGCGAGCGCAGCGAGATCCGTCTGGCGCGGAGCGCCGGGCGCCGTCAGGCGCCCGTGGCTACTCGGGCTGCGATCGCGTCGCCCACCTCGGGCGTCGACCGCTTCTGGCCGGGCGTGCGGCAGGCGAGGTCCGCGATCACGGCGGTCTCGATCCGGGCGGCCGCCTCGGGGTGGCCGAGGTGGTCGAGCAGCAGCGCGCCGCTGAGGATCGCGGCGGTCGGGTCGGCGATGAGCTGGCCGGCGATGTCGGGGGCCGAGCCGTGCACGGGCTCGAACATCGACGGCGCGGTGCGGTCCGGGTTGACGTTGCCCGAGGCGGCGAGGCCGATGCCGCCGGTGATCGCGGCGGCGAGGTCGGTGACGATGTCGCCGAACAGGTTGTCGGTGACTATCACGTCGAACCGCTGGGGGTCCGTCGCGAGGAAGATCATCACCGCGTCGATGTGGCAGTAGTCGGTGGTGACGTCGGGATACTCCGTCGCCACCTCTTCGAACAGCCGCCACCACAGCGATCCCGCGTTGACGAGCACGTTGGTCTTGTGGACCAGGGTGAGCTTCTTGCGGGGCCGGCGCTGCGCACGGGCGAAGGCGTCGCGGATGACCCGCTCCACGCCGTACGCCGTGTTCACCGACACCTCCGTGGCGATCTCGGCCGGGGTGCCGACCCTGAGCGCGCCACCGTTGCCGGTGTAGGGACCCTCGGTGCCCTCGCGGACGACCACGAAGTCCACCTCACCCTTGGCGAGGACCACGTCCGAGAGCGGAGAGACCGCGCCGGGATAGATCCGCGAGGGGCGGAGGTTGACGTAGTGGTCGAGCTCGAAGCGCAGCCGCAGCAGCAGCCCGCGCTCGAGGATCCCCGGCGGCAGGTTGGGGTCGTTCGGCTTGCCGCCGACCGCTCCGAGCAGGATCGCGTCGTGCCGCCGGATCTCGGCGAGCACGGAGTCGGGCAGCACCTCATGGGTGGCGAGGTACCGCTCGGCGCCCAGGTCGTAGCGGGTCTGTTCGAACTTCACCCCTGCAGGGGCAGCAACCTCCAGCACCTTCAGCGCCTCGGCCGTCACCTCGGGCCCGATGCCGTCACCGGGGACGACAGCGAGAGCCACGCTCCCTTCGGCGGGAGCGGCGGCGGATTCAGTCTGGGGGGCGGAGTGGTTGGCGGTCACGAGCGCAGACGTTAGTTGTCGTCAGGACGGGATTCGTCGTCGTCTCGCAGGGCAGTCCGCATCGAACCGTTGAACGCCGCCTGCAGGGAGTCGTCGTACCGACGCTGCCCGGGGTTCAGAGGATGGTCCGGGTCGTGCTTGGCCGGACCCCAGTCGGGATACATGTCGTACATGGTCGTGTCGCCTTTCGCGCAAGGGCTTCTCGTCAGTGTGAGTGAGAAGCCATCGCAGGCGATGGATGCACGCCGCAGTCACCGCGGCGAGGTGGCCTCTCTCAGGCCTCGCCGCGGCGCACGATAAGTACGAAGAACTGCCGCATGGTGAGTCGAGGGTACGACGCCCGCCGCGATCTGTCGCTGCATTTCCACGCCTTGTTCGGATGGCGAGACGGTTGTTCCAGAATGAAAGACTCGTTGCATGAGCGCGCCCCCTGACCTCCCCGACGTGGTCCTCCGTGCGTTCGAGGTCTGCCGCCGCGCGGGCTACGTGTCGTTCTGCCGCAACGAGACCGGCCGGCTGCTGGCCACGCTCGCGGCGACGCGCAGTGGCATCATGGCCGAGTTCGGCACCGGCTGCGGCGTCGGCACGGCCTGGCTCCGGTCGGGCGTCCGCGACACGCAGGCGCGGATCCTCACCGCCGAGCTCGACCCGAAGCTGGCGAGCGCGGCCGCCGAGATCTTCACCGACGACCCGCTCGTCGACGTGCTCACCGCCGACTGGTCGACGCTGATGGACAAGGGCCCCTACTCGCTGTTGTTCCTCGACTCCGAGCAGCCCAACGAGGTCGGCGTCGACGCCCTCGCCGACCTGGTCGAGCCCGGCGGCATCGTCGTGCTCGACGACTTCTGGCCGTGCGAGCAGTGGCCGCCCCTGTTCGGCGGCCGCGTCGACACCCTGCGCGAGCAGTGGCTCACCGACGACCGGTTCACCGCCGTCGAGATCATGGTCGCCGCGGACTCCTCGGTCGTCATCGCCACCCGCCGCTGACCCCGCGAAGTATCAGGGTCGAGCGCGCGAAGTGTCACTCTCTGCCGCGCGAAGTATCAGGGTTGCAGGCTCGAGGTATCAAGGGTGAGCGCGCGAGGTATCAGGGTTGGTCCCACGAGATGTGAAATTTGCGCACACCTCGGACGACCAACCTCGACACCTCGGACGACCAACCTCGACACCTCGAGCGACCAACCCTGATACTTCGGCGGGCCAAGAGTGACACTTCGGCGGGTCAGTGGATCTCGCCGGGCGAGGCCTTGCGGATCACGATGCGGCTCCACGCGCCGAGGTAGACCCGCTCGTCGGGGGCGATCTCGCGCTTCTCCCCCGGCGCCAGCGGGGTGGTGGGCACCGGGCCGATCGGGCCGCCGACGTACGTGCCGTTGGACGACCCGAGGTCCTCGACCCACCAGCGCTTCCCGTCGGTCGTCAGCTGGCAGTGCCGGCGGCTGATGCCGTTGTCGGTCGTCAGGTCGATGTCCGGGTGGATGTTGCGGCTGCGGGACGTGCGGCCGACGAGGACCGACGTCGTCTTCAGAGGTACGACGACCGGCACCCCTGCCGAGGGCAGCGGATCGCTCGAGTCCTGGTCGGCGTACCAGTCGGGGTCGATCCAGACCTCCGCCACCCACGGATCGGTGAGCGGGGGCGCGATGGACGGAGCCTCCTTGGGGGTCTCGGCGGTCGGCGGGTCGAGGGCGTCGGCTGGCGACTCGACTCCCCCGGCGGGCGTCGCCACCGGCACGCCGAGATCCAGCGGGGACGGCTGGCGCGGCGGCTGGCCGGTCGTGAAGTCGTAACCGCACGCCTCGCAGAAGAGCGCGTTCTCGGGGTTGACCGCCGAGCAGTTCGGACAGGTCGTCTCGGTCGGCACGACCGGCTGCGGGATGTCCGGTGTCGTCGGTGGGACGGGTTGGGGGTCGTCAGCGGGGCCGGCCACTCCCCCGGCGGGGATCGGCAGCCCGCAGACGTCGCAGTAGTCGGTGGCTTCCGAGGTATGCCCGGACGGGCAGGTTGCCACGCTCCTCACCCCTTGCGGACGCGGGTCGTCTTGGTCGAGGCGGTGTCGAGCGCCATCTCGTCGGCCTTGTCGACCGCACGCTTGAGGCGCACCGTCCCGTCGGTCTCGCTGTCGACGTCGACCACCTTGCGCAGCTTGGAGGTCGCCTCGTCGTTGCCGGTCGCCGCCGCGAGCTGCACCGCGCGGCCGAGCTTGGTCGTCGCGGTGGCCTCGTCGCCGGCAGCCTTGGCCGCCAGGCCCTCCTGGATCGCCGCGGCGAGCTCGGTCTGCCCGGTGTAGTGGGCGACCTGCTTGTCGATGCGGGTCGTCAGCTCGGAGTTGTTGGACCAGGTCGCCTTCACCAGGCCCTGGGTCACGACGTTGTCGCCGAGCGCCAGCTGCACGCGGGCGGCGAGCTGCTCCTGGCCGATCGCCTTGGCGGCGACCCGCACCCCGACGTGGTAGTCCCGCGACTCGTCCGCCCAGGCACCGGTCGGGAAGTCACGGGTGAGCGGGTTGACCGCCACCCCGCGGTCGGTGAGGTCCTCGAGGGTCGGCGCGACCTGGCGCACGAACAGGACCTGCGCGCCCTGCGGCGTCCACACCCGCAGCTTGGCGTCGGCGACGCCGCGCGCCATGGAGGCCCGCATGATCTCCTGGAACTGGGCCCGCATCTGGTCGGGCCTCGGGATGATGTCGACGGTGCCGAGCAGCGCCTGGGCGATCCGCCGGATCTCCGCGACCTGCCAGTCGGTGCCGGCGCCGCGGCAGTCGCACTGGTAGTAGCCGGTCGCCCGGTTGATCGCCTCGTCGAGGCGGCCGGGCCGCTCACGGTTCTCGCCGTCGGTGAGGAGCAGCGCGTGCCGTTGGGTCACCTGGGGCACGGACGCGAAGATCTGGCCGGCGAGGTCGAGCCACGTGGAGATCGCCGTACCGCCGCTGCCGACGAACCGGCCGATCGCCGCCGACGCCTCCTGCCGGGTCCGCTCGTCCATCTGCACGAGGGCCGGTCCGGCCGTCACCGGCGGGTAGGCCAGCATCGCGCGGTCGGCGCCCGCCACGACGGCGAACCAGGTGCCGTCGACGATCTCGGACAGCGCCGCCTGTGCGGCGTCCTTGGCAGCGGCCATCGTCGCCGGCCCCATCGAGCCGGACGTGTCGACGATGATAATCTCGCCAGCGCCTCCCGAGCCGCCCTGACCGGCCGTGCCGGCTCCCTCGCAGGTGATCGTCACGATCGCGTTGACGTCGGTCCCGCCGTCCGGCAGGAACTCGTTCTGGAAGACGGCGGTGGTGAACTCAGCCATCGGTCGGCGCTCCCTCTCCTGGTGCCTGGGTCTGTCCGGTCGGTGGTTCGGTGGGCGACGGTGCGGTCGGGTCAGGGGCATTCTGCACCGACGGCGGCGATGGCGGTACGGCGGGCGCGGGGCTGGTCGTCGCCGCGACCGGCTCGGCAGCCGTCGGCGGGGCCGGCGGCGCCTCCGGCAGCGGTCCGACCCGGGCCAGCGCGGCGGTGATGTTGTCGTGCCCACCGGCCGCGTTGGCGAACGCCACGAGCTCGAGCGCGATCCCGACCGGATCCGTCGCGCGGGCGGCCGCGATCTGGGCCGCCAGCGACTCCGGCTGGGACGCGTAGTTCCACAGCCCGTCCGAGCACGCGAGCAGCCAGCCCGGGCCGGTGATGTCGAGGAAGCCGACGGAGGGCACGAAGTCCTGCGAGTCGCGACCGAGCCACTTGGTGATGGCGTGCGCGAACTCGCCGGTTTCGGCGACCTCCTTCGCGACGCCCTCGGAGATCTGCTGCTGGGCGATCGAGTCGTCGACCGTCAGCTGCACCCCCGGCCCGTCGTCGGGGAACCAGTAGGCGCGCGAGTCGCCGATCTGGGCGTGGGAGATCCGAGTACCCTCCAGCACGGCGACCGTGAAGGTCGCCGAGGCGGGGTTCGGCTCGTCGGGGTCGGTGATGGCGACGATCGCGTTCTGGGCGGCAGCCGCTGCGTCGGCGAGGACCTTGGTCACCGCCGCGTCGCGGCCCTGCGGAGTGCCCATGCCGGCGGGCAACGGGGTGCGCAGCACCTCGCGCGCCGCCCGGGCTCCGGCGAGGGACGCGACGTCGGAGTCGACCAGGTTCGACACCCCGTCGAGCACGACCAGGACCGCTCGGGAACCCGGCTGCTCGCCGGCGAGCAGCGCCATCGCGTCCTCGTTGCGGCTCTTCCTCACGCCCTTGTCGCAGACCCCGCCGACCCACGAGGCCGGCGCCTCGCGGAAGTGGTCGCGCTCGCTCGGTGCCTTGGTGCCGCACGAGAGGCAGTAGAGGTCGGGTCCGACCTCTCCCCCGCAGTTGCCGCACGGCCGGCGGCCCGGGTCCGGCGGCGGGTCGGGCAGGGCGTCGACCGGGCGCCGGGTCGGCGCACTGATCGGCGCGTCGAGGTCGGCCGTGTCGTCAGCCGGCGTCATCGTGGGGGGCGCGAGCGGCGCGACCGCGTCGCCGATCTGCGCCCCGCAGGACTCGCAGAAGCGCGCGCCCGCCGGCACGCCGACGCCGCAGGACGGGCACGCCGGCGGCGCGGTCGTGCTCGACCCGGTGATCGGTTCGGTCATGTCAGGCTCCAGTTCCGTACGGCGTTCGCCTGGTTGACCAGGTCCACGCGCTCGTCGACGTCATGGGCATCGCGGGCCAGCAGCCGCAGCGCGTTCTCCAGCCCGTTCCGGATGTCCGGCTCGGAGGCCGGGACGGAGCCGATGTGCACGCCCTGGCGCGGTGCGTTCTTCACGACGACCGGCAGCGCCTCCTTGAGGATCCGCACGGTGTAGCGCTGCCGGGTGGGGCCGTCGACCGAAGAGCTCTCGATGGTCCGCAGCGCCTGGTCGAGCACCGTCAGGTCCATCGCGCTGCCGGCGAGGAGCACCTCCGCGCGCTGCTGGCGGCTCTCGGTGTAGCCGCGGCTCGTCGTCGGCACGAGGTCGAGCGCCGCGACGGCACCGGTCGTGTCCTTGCGGCCGGCTCGCACCCGGGCCATCCCGAACGCGGACGGGGCGACGTACGTCGCGTCCGTGGCGGCGCAGGTCAGGTAGAGCCCCTCGGCGACCTCCGGCTGACCGCCCTTCTCGCAGGCGAACGCCAGCGCCAGCTTGGGCGCGAGCTCGCCGGGCACCTGCTGGTAGACCGCGTTGAACGAGGCCTTGGCGTTCTCCCAGTCCTCCTGCTGGACGGAGGCGAGACCCTCCATCCACAGCGCCCGCCACTCCCACGGGTCGGCGGCGAGGAGGTTGCCCGCGTAGCTCTTGGCTGCCGCCGACTCCTTGAGCTCGAGCGCCGCCTTGCAGCGGGCGAGCCACACCTCCGCGGTGTCCTCCGGCGCCGCGTCGAGGTCGCGCAGCCGCTGGCGAGGGTCGTCCGCGCCGATGGTCGACAGCCAGCCGTGCTGCGGGTCGGTCGTGTCCTCGCGCAACTGGGGCAGCTGGCTCCACTCGGTGATCGGCCGCGCGGTCGCCGGCGACTCGAACAGGACCGACGCCGCGGACGTGAGCGCCGTACCCTGCCGGCCCCTGGCGACGACCTCGCGGAGCACGCCCAGCAGCTGGGTGCGCATCTCGTCGACCGACGCGAACCGGTCGGACGGGTCGGCGGCACAGCACTTGGCCACCAGGTGGTAGAGCGAGTCGTACTGCTGGAAGAGCGGCGTCGACGCCACCGGCGGCAGGCTGTGCAGGTAGGTGCCCTGGTAGCCGCGGAACTCCATCGTCAGCACGAGCAGGGTGCGCCCGATCGTGTAGACGTCGGACGCGACGGACGGCCCGACCTCGGCCACCTCCGGCGCCTGGTAGCCGACGGTGCCGTAGATCGCTGACTCCTGGTCGTCGATGCGCCGCACGCCGCCCAGGTCGATCAGCTTCATCGCGTCGCCGACCTGGATCATGTTGTCGGGCTTGAAGTCGCAGTAGACGAGGCCGAGGTCGTGCAGGTACTGGAACGCCGGCAGCAGCTCGAGGATGTAGGCCAGGGCCTGGTCCACCGGGAGCGGGTCGTAGGCGCCGTTGTTGGCGCGCATCCGGTCCTTGAGGATCTGCTTGAGCGACTTGCCGCCGACGTACTCCATGACGATGTACCCGGCGCCTTCGTGGGTCACGAAGTTGTAGATCTCGACGATCGCCGGGTGCTCGACCTGGGCCAGGAACTGCTGCTCGGCGATGGCGGCGGCGAGCGCGTCGGGGTCACCGGAGTTGAGCAGGCCCTTGAGCACGACCCAGCGGTTGGAGACGTTGCGGTCGCGAGCGAGGTAGATCCAGCCGAGGCCGCCGTGGGCGAGCGCGCCGGCCACCTCGTACTGCCCGGCGACGAGGTCGCCGCCCTGGAGCTTCGGGGTGAAGGAGAACGGCTGGCCGCAATGGGCGCAGAAGCCCTCACCACGACCGGGCTTGCCGTCGATGCTGCGGCCGACCTTGTTGCCGCACTTCGAGCAGCTGCGCTTCTCCTCGGGCACCTGCGGGTTGGCCATGATCGCCTTCGCAGCGTCCACCGCCGGCGCCGGCGGGACGTGGGTGAGGCCGGCGCCGAGGCGGGCGGCGCGCATCCGCTGCGAGCCGGTGCGGGTGCGACGGGTCGAACCCGTGCCCGTGCTTCCGGCGCGCTTCGAGCCGATCGCCGCGGACTGCACCCGGCTCGCCGACGTCGCGACCGATCCTTCGAAGCTCGAGACCGGCTCGGCCTCGGGCAGAGGGACCACGGGCGCGTCGGCCGCCGTACCGCAGACGTCGCAGTAGCCGTCGAGGATCTTGCCGGTGCAGGCCGGTTGCGCGCACGGCGTGCCGTTGACGGCGGGCGCCGGGGGCGCGACGCCCTTGGCCGGCGTTCCGACCGTAGCGGTGGGCACGCCGGTGGTCGCGCCCGTCGAGGCGCCGGGCGTCCCGCAGACGTCGCAGTAGCCGTCGAGGATGCTCCCGGTGCAACCCGGCTGTGTGCAGCTGCTCATCGGTGCATCATGACTGGGACGTCTCCTTCTGAAGCCAGGTCTGGTAGGTCGCGACCAGTTGCTGGGCGACGGACATGGGGGCCGGGTGACGAGCCAGTACGGCGCGCGCCTGCTTCTCGCTCTCGACCAGGTCGGGGTTGCCGGCCACGCCCTGCGCGGTGGCCTTGGCGACATAGGCGTCGAGCAGCGCGACCAGCTCGGTGTGCTCGGCGAGCGCGTCGGCGTACTTGTGCTGGGCGAACTCGAGGGCCTGGGACACGCGGTCGAGCTTCTTGAGGTAGGCGTCGATCTCGTCCGGCGTCACCGGCACCGGGCCGAGGGCCTCGACATCGGGTACGGCGTACCTCGGCGCGGTGTCGACCGTCGCCACGCACTGGGCGGCGAGCTTCTCCACCGCCTGCTCCCTGGCCTCGAGGTCGGCGCGGAGCTCGCGGGCCGAGAGCACCTTGGAGCGGGCGTCGCGACGGCGGGCGTTGCCGACGATGAGGTCGCGCTCGTACGTCGTCGCCTCCACCTCGAGCGGCGCCAGCATCCCGCCCATGTCGGCGCCCTGGTCCGCCCGCTCGCTGATCTGCTGCAACCGTGCCATCAGCCCGGCCAGCCTGTCGACGGCCTGGTCGCGCGTGGTCGCCGGCTCGAGCGCGACCTGGTCGCGGATCCGCTCCAGCTGCGCCCTGACCTCGCGGATCCGGGCGACCTGCTCGGTCGCGTCGTGCGCGAGCGCGAGCTTGGTGCGGAGCTGACCGGCGAGCGCGTCGTTGAGGCGGCACGCCTCCGGCAGGGACACCGCGAGCCCGCCCGGCATCCCCGACGCCCCGTCGAGCCGCCCCCAGACCAGGGTCGAGATCCGCTCCCGCTCCTGCTGCAGGACCCGACCGCCGTCCCAGGTCGCGAAGACCAGCTGGTAGCGGTCGTGGATCGCCTTCCACAACGCCAGCACCAGCTGCATGTCGCCGGTCAGCTCCTGCCCCCGCCCAGACGCGAGCGCCGCCCGGTCGAGCTCGTCGAGCTCGTCCTTGCGGGTGCGCAGCCAGCCGTCCAGCTCGACGAGGTAGCGCTGGATGAGCGCCGGCTCGATGGCCTCGCCGAGCCGTCCGGGGGCGGTGGGTGCGGTGGTCATGGGTGGGCGGTCACTCGTCCAGGTAAGGGAGAACTGGGTTCGGCTGCTCTGCATCGGCCTGGAGCGGCCTGGCCAGCCATCGGTTGTACGCCGCCTCCCACGCGCCGCCCTCCATGTCGTCGAGGACCTGGTTCACGAACTTCACCAGGTCGACGTCGTCCTGGTTCGCGCCGATCCCGTAGGGCTCGGGGTTGAGCGGGTCCTGGCAAGGTGCACCCGTCGCTACCTCGTCACAGGGTGGCGGGACCACGGCGTACGGGTCCTGGGCGGCGAGTCCGGCGAGGACCGTGTCGTCACCGGTGATCGCGTCGACCTCACCCCGCTGGAACTTCACGAGGCAACCGGTGTGGTTGGTCGCCGGCGTGATGATGGGCAACGGGTCGGCACCTGCCCGCTCAGCGGCCCGGGTGACGTTGTCGAGGCTCGTCGACCCGATCGGTGCGCACACCCGGATGTCGGAGAGGTCCTGAGGGCCGCGGTAGTCCTCGGCCAGAGCCTTGCCCAGCAGCACCTTCTGGGTCGCGTCGTAGTACACCTGCGAGAAGGCGATCTCGTCCCAACGACAGGAGTTGATCGTGAAGTTGCGGATGACGAGGTCGAGCTCGCGCTCCTTGAGCAGGTCGATCCGGTCGGCGGCCGTGATGACCCGCAGCTCCAGGTTTCGGCCGGTCTGGAACCTCGAGCCGAAGATCGCCCGACCGATCGCCTTCGCGAATTCGATGTCGAACCCCTCGATCCGGTTGCCCTCCTCGGGGTTCTCCGACGCCATCAGGTAGGTGTCCGCTGACACACCGACGATCAGGCGGCCACGGTCGAAGATCTGCTCGACCTTGCCACCGGCGGGCACCTCATCGCTGGGAGCGTAGGACCGCAATGTCTCCGGATCGGTGTCGCACTCGACCGCGGCCGTCGACGAGCTCGGCTCGGCCTCGGGCTTCTCGGGGAGGGGGGTGTCGTCGTACCCACAACCGACGAGGAGTACGGCGAGCGCGGCTGTTGCAGCGGCGAACTTCGTTGAGTGCCTCATGAGTACTCCCTCCTCCGGACGCCGATCCCTCGGGCGACCGCGACTGCGGCGACGAAGCCCAGCACCAGTGTCAGGAGGCTGCCGACCAGTGCGAAGGACCGGCCGGCGCGCAGCTCGTCGGTCGTGGCGTCACCGTTCGTCTGGACGAGCTCGGCCGCGGCTGCATCGAACGGATCGAACGCGGCCGTCGAGTCGTAAGGCTCGCCCGTCTGCGGGTCCGTAGGGGCGTCGTCCGCGCCGATGGCGATCTTGATCGCCGGTCCACGCTCGTCCTTGTCGTCGTACTCGACGATCTCCCCGTGCGCCGTCACGTACCGTTCCCACTCGTCGAGGATCGACCGGTCCGCGGTCTCCTCGACGACGCTCGCGGCGGCCTGCCACGGGTCTTCGTATCTCGCACCGGAACCGCGGTTGACCAACCGGAGGCTCTCGTTGGCCTTGGCGTCGTTGCCGGCTGTCCGCGCGGCTGCCTGATCGACGGCCATCCGGAGCTCTTCGTCGAGCAGCGCGTCGTTCTGGCTGTCGCCGCGCCACGCGGCTATCGCTGCGACGAGGGTGACGACGATGACGATGACCGCGGCCACGGCGACCCCGACGTTGACGTAGCGCCGGAACCGGCGCGCGAGCATCAGGTTCAGCCAGATCAGCACTGCTACGGCCGCAAGGCCGAGCAGCGTCAACCAGAAGGGATGCTGGCCTCCCATCGCGTCCTCGGCCCGCTCCGTGTTCGCGTCGACCATGTTGGCGAGGATCGGCAGGGCGTCGGCACGGAGCGCCGCGCTGGCACCACTGAGGTACTCCTTGCCGACGGGCAGACCCTGGCGGAGATTCGCGCGGGCCTCGGCGATCGCAGTGGCGTACTCGTTGACCTCGACGTTAAGCGCGGCCAGCGCCTTCTCGTCGGCAGGCTGTGCCTCCGCCGCGGCGGCGATCTCGCGGAAGACTTCGGCCAGAGCGGCGTCGTACTCCGCATCCCGGTCGGCGACCACCGCGGGGTCCGCCTCGTTGCCGAGGAGCGCGAGGTTCGTGGCAATGGCGTCGACGCGCAGGAGCGTCGTCTGGATCTCCTGGACCCGCACCAGCTGCTCGGTGTCATCGGCGGCGCGACCGTCGGACTGGTAGGAGAGGAATTGGATCAGCGCGCTCAACAGGCCGAAGAGCAGGACGGCCGCCATGCCGATGATCTGGAGCCGGTTGAGCAGCGCAGGCGTGTTCTCGACACCGGCGCCCACCGGCTTGCCGGTGGGCGCGGGCCAGAACCCCTTGCGGGGCGCGGACGCCGGCGGTGGCGGCGCCTGCTGGACCGCCGGGGGCGGTGCCGTGGCAGCGGACTGGCTCATGACTTCTCCTGCCCTTCCTCGGCCATGACCTCGACGGGGTCGGCCGGGACCGTCTCGACGGTGGGCTCCGAGCCCTCGTCATCCGGGTCCAACGCGTCGACCAGCTCGGCTGGTTCCGCGTCTGCCGGAGGGAGCAGCGTGCCATCCTCGGCCATCGCCGGCTCGTCCGGCTCGCTGTCATCGGTGATCACCAGGTCGTCGGCCTCCAGCGAGCGCAGCTGTTCGATCGTCGGCTCGGCGACGTCGCGCAGGCGCCAGGCGTGGTGGCCGATCCCGGCCTCGAGCATGTTGCGGACGAAGCGGGCGTTGCCGAACGAAGGGCCGCGCGGCGCCTGGGCGAGGATCTCGCGCAACCGCGCGACGACGGCCTCCCCCGTGTCGTAGTCGGCGCCCGCCGCCATCAGCTCGAAGATCGCGACCAGCTCGTCGTCGATGTAGTTCGCGAACTCGATGTGCGTGCGGAAACGGCTCTCGAGGCCTGGGTTCTCGGAGATGAAGATGGCCATGGGCAGCGGGTAGCCGGCCACGATCACGACCAGGTCGTCGCGCTTGTCCTCCATCTCCTTGACCAGGGTGTCGATGGCTTCCTTGCCGTACTGGTCACCGGAGAGCGCGTACGCCTCGTCGATGAAGAGCACGCCGCCCTCGGCGGACTTCACGACGTCGGCGGTCTTCTGGGCGGTCTGGCCGAGGTATCCGGCCACCAGCTCGGAGCGGTCGACCTCGACCAGCTGCCCCTTCGAGAGCAGCCCGAGCGCGCGGTAGATGCCGGCAACCAGCCGGGCGACCGTGGTCTTGCCGGTCCCGGGGTTGCCGTTGAAGACGAGGTGCCGGGTGATGGTCGGGCTCTCGAGCCCCGCCTTCTTGCGCAGCCCCTCGACCCGGAGCACGGCGGCCTGTCGGTGGATCTCGTCCTTGACGTTCTTGAGCCCGATCAGGGCGTCGAGCTCGGCGAGCAGCTCCTCGACGGTCTTGGTCGGCTCCTCGGGCTTCGGCTGTTCCGCCGCGGGCTTGTCCGGCTCCTGGGTGGCCGTCTGCGCTCGGTCCTCGCCGGTGGTCTCGAGGCTGGGCGCTGTGCCGCTTCCCTCCCCGACCGGCGGCGAGTCGTGTGGTGGTTGAGATGAACCCGGCAGGTTCGTGCCGCCCATCGCCTCGAGCTGGCGTCGTACCTGGTCGCCCATCCGGCGCACCTGGTCGAGCATCTCGTCGCCGACACCCGGCACCGGCTGACGGGCCGGGAGGTCGAACGCGCCCGGTGCCGTCGACGACGGCGCCAGCGTCCGCGCCTCACCGAGCTGTGCGGAGGTCGCCATGGCGGCGGTGCCGACGGCCTCCGGGCCGGGCTGGCCCAGCAGGGTCGCGGCGAGGGCGACCTCGCCGAGCGCCTTGGCGTACGACGGCGCGTGCTCGGACCTGCCGAGCGACAGCTGCGCCATCGCCGGCGTCGGACCGGCGCGGAACCGGTTGCCCTGCTTGGCGGCGACGAAGAACTCCTCGGTGGCGCCGGGACGCCCGGTCTGCTCGCACCAGTCGACGAACGCCCCCTTGGAACGCTCGGCCACGGTCGCAGCCAGGGCCTCGCCCTCGGCGCGCGCGGTGGCCTCGTCGATGCCGGCGGCGCGGGCGGCGGCGACGAGCGCGTTCAGGCAGTCGGCCAGGTTGTCGCTCATGGAGTTCCCAGGTTGAGGTCGGGGCCACCCGTGGAGGAGTGGCCGAACTTGGCGTCGAGGAACCGCCCGTGCGCGATGAGGGCCTGGGCGTCGGCCCGGTTGGCTGCGTCGAAGATCTTGTCCATCGTCACCGCCAGCAGCTCGAGCTGCTCGATCAGCACCATCAGCGACGTCTTGTTGCCGTCGATAGGGCGGGTGTCGGCCCACTCGCGGGGCAGCCGGAGGTAGCCGCCGACGGCCTCGGGGAGGTACTCCGTGGCGGTGGCCATCAGCGAGTAGCCGTCGGCGCTGCCCAGGCCCAGGTCGTCCAGCCGCGGGAGGGTCTGGTGGATGGTGCGCGCGATCTTCACGACCCGCGAGATCACCACCGGTGGGGCGTTGCCCTCACGCAGCATCGCGTTGACGCGGTTGAGCGCCGCCAGGATGTCCTTGTCGGTCGGCGGAGGCGGTACGACGTACTCCTCCAACCCGCCAGCACCGTTGTCGTCCTTGCCGCGAACCTTCTTCAACCACGACCCCAGCCCCACCCGTCAGGCCTTGATGTCGAGGGTGCCGGCCGCGTTGCGCTGGTCGTGCTTCTGGACCCGCTCGAGGTAGGACTTCGACTTCTCGACCTCGGTCTCGAGCACACCGATCGTCGTCGACATGTTGTCGAGCGCCTTGAGCTTGAACTCGTCGATCGAGTCCATCGTCGCGTAGATGTTGGCGAACGCGGCCTGGAGCTGCTCCATGCCGATCGTCGAGGAGGCGGCCTGCTCCTGGATCTTCGCGGAGTTCTCCTTGAGCATCTCCGAGGTCCGCTGGATCATCGTCGAGGTCGTCGTGTTGAGCGCCGTGATCTGGTCGAGCACCAGCTTCTGGTTCGTCAGCGCCTGCGCGACGATGACCGCGGTCCGCAGCGCGGACATGGTGGTCGTGGTCGCGCGGTCGACGCCCTTGATGAGCTCGATGTTGTTCTTGATGATGATGTCGATCGCGAGGTAGGCCTGGATCGAGACCGCGAGCTGGGTCAGCAGGTCCTGGTGCTTCTGCCGCACGTAGAAGAGCACGTCCTGGCTCAGCGTCTTGGCGCCGTCGGGGTCGCTCAGCTCCATCTCGGCGATCTTGGCCGACAGCTTCGCGTCGAGCCGCTCGGCGACGTAGATGTACTGGTTGAGCCGACCCATCACCGACCAGAGGTTGGTCTTCTCCAGGTTGAGGGCGACGTTGTCCTTGGTGAGCTCGTCCTGGCCGCTGCGCAGGCTGTGGAGGATGCCGTTGAGCTGGCTCTGCGAGGACTGGTACTTGCGGAAGTAGTCCTCGATCTTGTCGTTGAAGGGGAGCATGTCCCAGAACTTCTTCGCGCCCTTGGCCTGGCCGGGATCGAGGTCCTCGACCGTACGGCGAAGCGCGAGCAGGGTCTTGCCGACGTCGGAGCTCTGCGAGATCGCGCCGTTCTTGAGCGCGGACACCGGCTTGTCGAGCATCCGGTTGGACGTCTCCGCGGCGCGCCGGATGTCGGCGTCGCCCATGGTCCGCACGTTCTCGGCCTGGGCGGCGAAGCCGGGACTGCCGACCGTCTCGGTGCTCAGCGCGGTGAGGAAGCCGTCGACCTTGGCATCCAGCTCCGGCACCATCTCCGCGGAGACCTGCGGCGCCATCTTGGGCGCGGCCGTCTCGGCGACCGGCTTGGGCGCTTCGGGAGCGGTCAGCGTCAGCGTCTGGACCGGTTCGGGAGGAGCGAGCGGGCTCGGCTCGGGGGCGGCAGCGGAACCATCGGTGGTCATGACCTGAGACTATCCACTAGATCGAGCGACCACACTCAGGGATTTCCCTGGTCCGCCGAGCAGAAGTGCACCCGCCCGGTCGGCGGGGCGGCTCGGACGACCTGCGCCGAGTCCCGTCGGGCAAAGAAACGTCGGTTGCGCGGACAACGAACGCGACGCCCCCTAACGTGACCAGATGTCTCCCCCTGGTGCCCCGCACCGGCACCAGGCTCTCTGGCGGTCTGTCCGCGCCCTCGTCCTCGCCACACTTCTCGCGACGTGCCTCACGGCCGCCCCATGGTCGAAGGCACCGTCCGCCGCAGCGGCCGACACCGTCCTGATCCCGCCGGGCCCGGCGTACACGCCGAACCGAGCGGCAACCACGCCGGTCTCTGCCTGCGGAGGCACGGTGCGCTGCGTAGGCCCGTCGGGCGCCTACGCGACGATCGACGCCGCCGTCGACGCCGCTGCCGACGGCGACACGATCCAGGTCCAGGCGGGCACCTACAACCAGCGGGTCGTGGTCTCGGGCAAGGAGGTGGAGCTGTACGGCGGGTTCGTCGCGGGCTTCGGCTCCCGCAACCCCGCGACCAACGTCACGACGATCAACGGGGGCGGCCTCGGCACGACGGTCACCTTCGACGACGCCGGCGACTCCGTCCTCGACGGGTTCACGATCACGGGCGGCAAGGCCCCGATGGGCGAGTACGACGAAGCGGCCGGCTCGGGCATCCGGGTCGAGGTGTCGGGCGCGGTGACGATCAGTCGCAACATCGTCGAAGGCAATGACGACGGCTTCAACTTCAACACCTGCGGCTGCAACACCGAAGGGGGCGGCATCTTCGCTGACAGCTACCTCCCGGCCTCGATCGAGATCGTCGACAACATCTTCCGCAACAACGGCGCCCACCGCGGAGCGGCGATCTTCGCCAACATCCCCGCCGTGATCGAGGGCAACCTGATCGAGGACAACGACGGTCGGGGCGATCACGGCGGCGCTCTCTTCCTCGCCAGCGACGACACGGTGCTGCGGCAGAACCTGGTCCGGGGCAACGAGGTCGGCTCCCAGGCGGGCTACGGGTGGGGCGGTGGGGGCATCTTCGTGGGCAACGACGCCACGACGAAGCCCTCGATCCTGCTCGAGGCCAACCGCTGGGTCGGCAACGAGGCGCCGAGCCGCGGCAGTGGCTTCTTCATCGACGAGGCTGCCACCGGGGAGGTCGTCGGCGACCTGTTCCACGACAACGTCTGCGGTGAGAACGGTGCCGGGTTCTACATCGACGGCGGGGCCGACAACGGCAGCTCCGCCGTCCTGGAGAACGTCACGATCAGCCGGAACACCTGCGCCGCCGGGCTGGGCGGCGCCGGGATCTTCGCCGAAGGCGGCTCCCGGATCGTGCTGAGCAACAGCATCGTGGTCGACAACGGCGGCGACTCCGAGATCTGGCAGTGCCAGGACTGCCAGGCGACGCCGCCGACCAGTCCGAGCACGGTCACCTACAGCCTCGTCGGCGCCACCGAAGGTGCGGTCGACAACGGCAGCGGTGTCATCAGCGGGGCACCAGGGTTCGTCAACCCGTTGAGCGGCGACTTCCACCTGAGCCCGGGGAGCCAGGCGATCGACAAGGCGGACCCCGCCTCCACCGTGGGCACCGAGCCGGCGCCCAACGGAGGACGCCGCAACGTCGGCTCCTACGGTGGCACCAGCGAGGCCACGACCACCGGCAGCGTCGACCCCGACCCCGACCCGGACCCTGGGCTGCCCCCGCCCGGGTCCGACGTGTGGGACGGCAGCTGTGACGACCCCGCATCGGGCACCGTCTTCGAGGTCGGTCCTGGTCGCGCCTACACCTCCGTGGGCGCGGTGCCGTGGCAGACCCTGGGGCCGGGCGACCGAGTGCGGATCCACAAGCGGACGGCGCCGTACAAGGAGAAGATCCTGATCTCCGAGCAAGGCACGGCCAACGCCCCCATCACCGTGTGTGGCGTCGCCGACGGCAGCGGGAACCGCCCGGTTCTCGACGGCGACGACGCGACCACCCGCCCGGGCATGCAGTCGGACTTCGCCGCCACCCAGCACCGCGGGCTGATCACGCTCGCGGCCCAGGAGGGCGACCCGTGGGGCACCAAGCCCGAGTTCGTCGTCGTCGACGGATTCGAGCTGACCGGTGCCTTCCCTGGCAACACGTTCACCGACTACCAGGGCAACACCCAGACCTACCCCAACAACGCGGCGGCGCTGTTCATCGAGCGCGGCGAGAACATCACCTTCCGCGACAACATCATCCGCGGCAACGGCAACGGCATCTTCGGCGCATCGGCCGACTCCGAGGAGACCTTCTCGCGGAACATCCTGGTCGAGGCCAACGAGTTCGCCGCCAACTCCGTCCCGACCCGGTTCAGCGAGCACCACTCCTACATCGAGGCCGAGAACGTCGTCTACCAGTTCAACCACTACCGCGACACCACTGCTGGGTCCCTCGGCGCAGCCCTCAAGGACCGGTCCGCCGGCACCGTGGTGCGGTTCAACTGGTTCGAGGGCGGGTTGCGCGCACTCGACCTGGTCGAGGCGCAGGAGAGCTGCGAGATCACGTGCGACCTGCCCGCCTACCGACAGACCTGGGTCTACGGCAACGTCATCGACGTCAAGCAAGGGGATGCGACCAACACCATCCACTACGGAGGTGACGGCGGCGCCACCGAGTACCCGACGTACCGGAAGGGCACGCTGTACTTCTTCAACAACACCGTGTCCTACCGGATCGACCAGGCCGACTCCTACAACGCCTCCATCTTCGACCTCGAGACGACCGACGAGACCGTCGAAGCCTGGGGCAACGCGTTCTACGTCGCCAGCGAGACGCCCGGCGAACCACCGATCAACGTGGCCCTGACCCGCTTCAACGGGACGTTCGAGCTCGGCGAGAACGCCTTCAGCCCAGCCGTCACCGCGACCCGCTACCCCGACTTCGGCGGCACCATCAGCGGCTTCGCCGGCCAGACGCGGCCCAGCGGCAACAACTTCGGGTTCACCGACCTCGCCGGCAACGACTTCCGTCCGGCATCGGGCTCTCCCCTTCTCGACGCAGGTGCCGCTCCGCCCATGTCGATCCCGGCCCGGCACCAGTTGAGGTATGAGTACGTCAAGCACCGCCTCGCCCTCGGACGCCTCGTCAACGGCGGGGCCGTCGACCTCGGCTACTACGAGTTCGGCCGCGCCGGGGCGGTCGACGACGATCCCGTTCCCGACCCGGCCACGCCGACGTTCGGCCTCGATGTCCCGACGCTCACCTACGGGACCGCGAGAACGATCGGCGTGGTGGTCGACGGCGACGGGGTTCCGGCCCGTGGGCAGGTCACGCTCCGCGTGGGCCCCCGCACGCTCGACACCGCCACGCTGACGGTCGCCGGCGCAGCATCCCTCGATGTCGGGCGCCGCGCTCTCGTCCCCGGTGAGCACACGCTCGAGGTCGTGTACGGCGGCAGCCCCACCATCCAGCCCGGCGCGGCGACCCGGAGCGTGACCGTCCGCAAGGCAACCGTCTCGCGGCTGTCCCTCAGGGTGGTCAAGCCGGCCCGGGTGGGCAGGCGCGGCACCGTGGCCATCGTCGTCGGCACCCCGGCTGGTCTCGCGCTGGGGTCGGGGAGGGTGCGGCTGCGCCTGATCCGCGGGAACGCCGCGAAGCGGGCGGTCGGGGAAGCAGTCGACGGCATCGCCCGGATCCGGTTGCCCGTGCTGTCCAAGGGCCGCTGGACCGTCCGGATCCGATACGTCGACGACGACTACTACCGCAACCGCAACGCCTCTGCCGCCATCCAGGTGCGGCGCTGATCGGGGTCAGGACACGGGTCGGGCGGCCGAGATGCCGACCTCGACGTCGACCAGGCACCACGGCAGGAACAGCTGCGTGAGCGGACCGATCGCGAGGGCGTAGACGACCGTGCCGATGCCCAGCACGCCGCCCAGCGTCAGCCCGACCAGCACGACGGCGACCTCGAGCAGGGTCCGGACCAGCCGCAGCGACCATCCGGTGCGACGGTGCAGACCGGTCATCAGGCCGTCCCGCGGGCCGCGGCCGAGCTGCGCGCCGATGTAGAGGCCGGACGCGATGCCGCAGAGCAGCACGCCGCCGACCATGAACGCCACCCGCGCCGCGAGGGCGCCCGGCTCGTCGAGGAGCCAGAGCGTCGCGTCGGCGGACAGGCCGACCAGCAGTGCGTTGGCGATGGTGCCGATGCCGGGCTGCTCCTTGAGGGGGATCCAGAGCAGCAGCACGACGAAGCTCATCAGCACGACCGCCTGGCCGAGGGTGATCGGCACGTGCCGGATGAGCCCGGAGTGGAGGACGTCCCACGGCGCGAGGCCGACGTTGCCGCGCACCATCAGGCCGAGGCTGACGCCGTACAGGACCAGGCCGACGACCAGCTGCGGCAGCCGACGGCCGAGCCGACCGGCCCGCAGCTGGGCGAGCGGCCCCAGCTCGGCGAGGGTCCGGGTCGGCGATGCGGCTGTCATGGTCGTCATGCGACAAGGATCCTTACCAGTGGCCTGGTTTGAAATAGCCACTTGTGATCTACTGGACTGCATGGAGCAGTCCATTTCTGCAGCGAGGGTCGCCAGCCTCGCCAGCGACTTCCACCGCTCCCCCGCGTACGCCGGCCTGGCCGATGCCCTGCGCGAGCTGATCGGGGACGGGCGGATCGGCTACGGCACCCGCCTGCCCAGCGAGCGGGACCTGACCGCCGCACTCGGGGTCTCCCGCACGACGATCACCCGGGCGTACGCCGTACTGCGTGACAGCGGGTACGCCGAGGCGCGGCACGGCTCGGGCACCTTCACCCGGCTGCCCGGCGGGCCGACCCGGGCCCACGACCGTGCCCTGTGGCCGACGGACGTGAGCTCCGGCGTGATCGACCTCGTGTGCGCCGCGACGACCGCCCCGCCGGGGATCGCGGCGGCGTACGCCGAGGCGGCCGCCGACCTGCCTGCGCACCTCGGCAGCCACGGCTACTACCCCGCCGGCATGCCGGACCTGCAGAGGGCCGTCGCGGCGTCGTACGACGAACGCGGCCTCGCCACCTCCCCCGACCAGATCATCGTCACCGTGGGCGCTCTCGCCGCGAGCGCCGTCGTCGGCAGCGCGCTGGCCGGACCGCGCGAGCGGGTGCTGGTGGAGTCGCCGACCTACCCCAACGCCGTGCAGGCGCTGCGGACCGGCGGTGGTCGGATCGTGACCATCCCCCTCGACCCCGAGGGGTGGGACCTCGACGCGATCGGCGGCGTGCTCGCCAAGCGGTCGCCGACGCTGGTCCACGTGATGCCGGACCATCACAACCCGACCGGGCTGGTCATGGCGGACAAGGAGCGGGCGGCGTACGCGCGGCTGCTGGCACGGCACGGCGCGATCGCGGTGGTCGACGAGGCCCACCACACGATCCGGCTGGACGGGGGGCCGGCACAGCGCCCGTTCGCGTCGTACGCCAAGGACGCGGTGACCGTCGGCAGCGCCAGCAAGAGCGTCTGGGGCGGCCTGCGCCTCGGCTGGATCCGGGCCCCGCACGGCCTCGTCGACCGGCTCACCCGGGCCCGGGTGGGGCTGGACCTCGGCGCTCCCGTGCTCGAGCAGCTGGTGCTGACCCGGCTGCTCGCGGGCGACTTCGAGGCGCTCCTGGACGCCCACCGCCAGCGGCTGCGTGAGCAGCGCGACGCCCTCGTCGCCGCGCTCGCCACCGAGCTGCCCGACTGGACGTTCCGCACCCCCAGCGGCGGCATGGCGCTGTGGTGCCGGCTGCCCCACGCCGGAGCGACGGCGTTGTCCGTCGAGGCCGAGCGGCACGGCGTCCTGCTCGCTCCCGGCCCGTCCTTCGCCCCGGAGGGCGGCCTCGACCGCTACCTGCGCATCCCCTACACGGTCCCGGTGCGCGACCTCGAGGAGGCCGTACGACGCATCGCCGCCGCCTGGCGGGTGGTCAGCTCGGGAGCCGGTTCACCCGCCGCGCCGCCCAGCAAGCGACGCGCCGGAGTCCTCGTCGCCTGATGACGCCAAGCAACCGCTACCCGAGACCGCGTCGACTGCGTCTCGCGCAATCCAATCAGACGAGGTCGATGGCGCGGATGGAGCTCGCCGAGATCGCGGAGGCGATCTCGCTGAGGGTCTCGGCGGGGATCGCCGAGTCGACCGAGAGCGCGACGAGAGCCTTGCCGCCCTTGCTGTCGCGGGAGACCTGCATGCCGGCGATGTTGACGTTCGCGTCGCCGAGGATCTGGCCGACGGTGCCGACCATGCCGGGACGGTCGTCGTACGTGAAGAGGGCCAGGTGGTCGGTCGGCTCGATGTCGATGTCGTAGCCGTTGACCTCGACCAGCCGCTCCTTCTGGTGGATGCCGACGAGGGTGCCGCTGACCGAGACCTGGGAGCCGTCGGCGAGGGTGCCGCGGATGGTGATCAGGTTGCGGTGGTCGGGGCTCTCCGGGTCGGTGACCAGACGTACGGCGACGCCCCGCTCGGCCGCGAGCAGCGGCGCGTTGACGTAGGACACCTGGTCCTCGACGACGCTGCTGAACACGCCCTTGAGCGCGGCCAGCTCGAGCACCTTGACGTCGTGGTCGGTGATCTCGCCGCGGACCTCGACGTCGAGCTGCTGGGCGACCTCGCCGGCAACGCCGGTGAAGATCTGGCCGAGCTTCTCGGTCAGCGGGATCCCGGGGCGGACGTCCTCGGCGATGACCCCACCCTGGACGTTGACGGCGTCGGGGACGAGCTCGCCGGCGAGCGCCAGCCGGACGGACTTCGCGACCGCGATGCCGGCCTTCTCCTGGGCCTCGTCGGTCGACGCGCCGAGGTGCGGGGTGGCGACGACGTTCTCGAGCTCGAAGAGCGGGCTGTCGGTGCACGGCTCCTGGGCGAACACGTCGAGGCCGGCGGCCGCGATCCGCCCGGTCTTGAGGGCGTCGAAGAGAGCTGCCTCGTCGACGATCCCGCCGCGCGCGGCGTTGACGAGCACCAGCGAGGGCTTGGCCTTCGCGAGCTGGTCGGCACCGATCAGGCCCGCGGTCTCGGGCGTCTTCGGCAGGTGCACGGACATGAAGTCGGACTCGGCGAGCAGGGTGTCGAGGTCGACCAGGCGGACGCCCATCTGCGCGGCGCGGCCGGCCTGCACGTAGGGGTCGTAGGCGATGACGCTCATGCCGAAGGCGCTGAGCCGCTGTGCGACGAGCACGCCGATCCGGCCCAGGCCGACGATGCCGACGGTCTTCTCGTAGAGCTCGATGCCGCTGTACTTCGACCGCTTCCACTCGCCGTTCTTGAGCGCGGCGTGGGCGGGCGCGACGTTGCGGGCCGCGGCGAGCATGAGCGCGACGGCGAGCTCGGCCGCGGAGACGATGTTGGAGGTCGGGGCGTTCACGACCATCACGCCGGCCTGGGTCGCGGCCTTCACGTCGACGTTGTCGAGTCCCACGCCGGCACGGGCGACGACCTTGAGCCGCTTGGCGGCGGCGAGGGCCTCGGAGTCGACCTTGGTCGCGGAACGCACCAGGATCGCGTCGACATCGGCGATCGCGGGGAGCAGCTCGGCCCGGTCGGCGCCGTTGCAGTGGCGGATCTCGAAGTCCGGGCCCAGCGCCTCGACGGTGGCGGGGCTGAGCTCTTCGGCGATCAGGACGACGGGGCGTGCAGTCACAGCAGGTTTCCTTCACTGAGGATCGTGCGCGGGTGAGGGTTGCACGTCGCTGTGCCGACGCTCACGGTACCGGACGGCCCCACCTGTTTCGAACTTGTGTCAGGACACGCCAGGGCTCCGCCTCACGATGGCGGACGGCACGGGAAGCGGCAGTACGACGCCCCTCCGACCGCGGTCGGATGCCGATCGCGCCGCCGCCGACTAACGTTCAGTCATGGGGACCGACTCCCCCGACCCGGTCAAGCATGGGGCCGTGACGCTGGGCGCTCTCGTGCTGGTGCTCTGCGCGCTGGTGGCCGCGACGTTCGACGGTCCGCGCTGGACCGAGCTCCGGGGCGAGGAGGACCGGCCGACGACGTCCGAGGAGGGCCGGCAGGTCGAGAACCCCGACGGGCCCGCCGCCGAGGACTCCCAGGAGCCCGCCGACGACGACGAGCCGTGGATCCCCTGGTTGCCGCCGCTCGACCTGCTGCTCCTGGTCCCGGCCGCGCTGATCTTCGGTGTCGCGCTGTTCGTGGCCGCCCGGCTCCGGTTGGTACGACGACGCCGGCAGCTCACGGCCCGCATCGGACCGCGCCGCTCGGCGGGCCTGGAGGACGAGCTGCCGCCCGACGAGGAGGTCGAGGGACTGCCCGACGCCCTCGACGCCGGCGCCCGCACGATCGGCGAGGGCTCGCCGCGCAACGCGATCGTTGCCTCCTGGGTCCGCCTCGAGCAGGCGGTGGAGGGCGAGCGGTTCCCGCACCGGCCCGAGGAGACACCGAGCGAGCTCGTCGAGCGGGCGTTGGCGGCGTACCGGCTGGACGACGAGGCGATCCGTCGCCTGGCCGCGCTCTACCGCGAGGCGCGCTTCTCCTCGCACCCGATCACCGAGGAGCACCGGCGCGAGGCGACCGACTGCCTGCGCCGGCTGCTCGCGACGCTGGGGAGCGGTGCGCGATGACGGTCGTCTGGGTCGCGCTCGTGCTCGCCGCGGCGGCGGTGGCGTTGTACGCCGCGTTCGTCAGCCGCACCGTCGTCGCCGCGACCTGGCCCGACGAGGCGCCGCTCCAGCTGCGCGAGAACCGTGCCCGCGACCAGCAGATCAACCACCTCGAGCGACTGGTCGCGGCCGATGACCCGACCGCCGCCCACCAGGTGCTGCGGCAGGTGACCGGCGAGCTGCTGGCGATGCCGGTGCTCGCGGAGGTCCGGCTCCACCCCCGGGCCGCCGCGTTCATCGCGGACCCGCCGGTGAGCTCCCCCGACCGCTACCGGCGCGAGCTGGCCGAGGCGCTGACCAGGATCGAGGACATGTGAACGAACACACCGAGGCGTCCCACAAGGCCCGAGCGGTGCTCGACGAGATCGAGCGTGCGGTCGTTGGCAAGCGCGACTCGCTCACCCTGGTCCTGAGCGCGATCCTGGCCGGCGGACACGTGCTGCTCGAGGACTTCCCCGGCCTCGGCAAGACGCTCGCCGCGCGGTCCTTCGCCCAGACCCTGGGCCTGGACTTCCGGCGGGCGCAGTTCACCCCCGACCTGCTGCCGGCCGACCTGACCGGCTCGTTCATCTACGACCAGGGCAAGGCGACGTTCGAGTTCCGGCCGGGTCCCCTCTTCACCGGCCTGCTGCTCGCCGACGAGATCAACCGGACGCCGCCGAAGACGCAGGCGGCGCTGCTCGAGGCGATGCAGGAGCGGCAGGTGACCGTCGAGGGCGAGACGTTCACGCTGGAGCCGCCGTTCCACGTGCTGGCGACGGCCAACCCGGTCGAGTACGAAGGCACCTATCCGCTGCCGGAGGCCCAGCTCGACCGGTTCCTCCTGAGGGTCGGCTTCGGCTATCCCGACTCCGAGGAGGAGTGGGAGGTGCTGCGGCGCCGGCTCGAGCGCCAGCGCGAGGAGCAGACGCTCTCCCAGGTCGTGTCGCGGGAGGAGCTGCTCGCGATCCAGGCGTCCGTCGAGACGGTCACGGTCGACCCCGACATCGGTCGCTACTGCGTCGCCCTCGCCGCCGCGACCCGCAAGCACCAGCACACGCTCGTCGGGTCGTCCCCGCGCGGCGGGCTGGCGCTGATGCTGGTGGCGCGCGGCTACGCGGTGATCGACGGGCGGGACTTCGTCGTACCGGAGGACGTCAAGGCGGTGGCCGTGCCGGCGCTGGCTCACCGGATCACCATCCGACCGGAGCTCTGGATGACCGACATCTCGGGCCGGTCGGTGGTCGAGACGGTGCTCAGCCAGGTGCCGGCGCCGACGGCTCGCGACCGGGTCTAGGCCGATGAGCGCCCGATGACCGGCTGGCAGCCGACCTACGCCCACCTGCGGGCCGCCGTCGTCGGGCTGACACTGCTGGTCGCCGGGGTCGTGATCGGGCGGCCCGACGCGGTGGTGATCGCGGCGCCCCTCGTGCTCGTCGCGCTGTGGTCGGCGCGGCGCCCCGACACCGAGCCGCGAGCGAGCACGCCCCTGACCGCGATGACCGTCAACGAGGGCGAGGAGCTCGCCTGGGAGGCCACCGTCGAGGACCTGCCGCCCGGCGGTGTCGCCACCGTCGTCCATCCTGGGCAGAAGCTGCTCGAGGTCGAGCCGGCCGAGGGCCTGGTGGTCGCGGCGGGCGCGGACGGTCCCGGCCCCGGCTCCGCCGTGGCGCAGATCGGGCTGCGACCGCTGCGCTGGGGTCGCCGCCGGCTCGGCGACCCGGCGGTCGCGGCGTACGACGGCTGGTACTCGTGGCGCTGGGGTCCCGTCCCTCTCGCCGGGATGCGGATGACGGTGCTGCCGGTGACCGCGCCGCTCGACGGCGCCGCACCCGCGCCGCACCCGCGCGGCCTCGTGGGCATGGAGCGCGCCGCGCGCCCGGGCGAGGGCACCGAGTTCAACAAGGTGCGGCCGTTCGGCGTCGGCGACCGGCTGCGCCGGATCCACTGGCCGGTCTCCGCGCGCACCGGGCGCCTGCACGTCACCGCGACCTACGCCGACGAGGACGCGCACGTCGCGGTCCTCATCGACGCCGTCAACGATGTCGGCGAGAGCACCGGGATCGACGGCGAGAAGAGCAGCATGGACCTGGCTGTCCGCGCCGCCGCGGTGCTCGCGCAGCACTTCCTGCACCGCGGAGACCGGGTCGGGATCCGCGTGTTCGGCGCCTGGCGCGTGACCATGGTCCCCGCGTCCTCCGGCCTCCTCCAGCTGCGCCGGATCCTCGACACCCTGTGCCTGATCGAGGCCGGCACCGCCCGCGGCGAGGACGCGCTGGCGGCGCGGCAGGGCCTCGGCGCCGGCACCCTCGCGCTGATGCTGTCGCCGCTCATCGACCGGGCCGCCACCCAGCAGGTCGCGATCCTCAACCGGGCCGGCATCGACGTGGTCGTCATCGACACGCTGCCGCCGGGGATGGAGGAGGAGACCGGTACGACGCCCGACGCCCTCGCCTGGCGGATCCGGATGCTGCAGCGGCGGGCCGAGACCACCCAGCTCGCCTCGCTCGGCATCCCGGTCGTTCCCTGGGCCGGAGCGCACAGCCTCGACCAGGTCCTGCGGGACCTCAGCCGCCGGCGGTCCACTCCTCGGCTGGTGGTCCGATGAGCGACTCCTCGTCCTCCACCGCCGGAAGCGCCCTGACCGGGTTCGTCCTGGAGGACCGCGACGGCACCCGCCTGCTGACGATCACCATCCCCGGCATCGTCGTACGGCTCCTCACGGTGCTGCCGGTCGGGGTCGCGCTCGTCGCGCTCCACCTGGTCGCGCCGGGGACCCCGTGGTGGCCGTCGCTGATGGTGCTCCTCCTCGCGGTGATCTCGGCCGCGCTCCCCGACTCCGGAACGGGCCTGGTCACCCTCGCCGGCCTGGTCTCCTGGTGGCTGCTCGCCGTCCCCGAGGACACGATCTGGTGGGCGCTCCTCGTGGCGAGCTGCAGCCTGGTCTTCCACGCCGCGCTCGCCCACGCCGCCGCCGGCCCGCCCGGCGCCACGCCCACCTGGGCCGTCGTCGGTCAGCTCGCGCGGCGGTGCGCGGTGGTGCTGCTGGTGACGGCCGGGCTGGCGGTCGTGGTCGAGACGGCCGCGGAGTGGGGCGAGCCCCCCGCCGTGCTCGTCGCCATCACGCTCGGCCTGATCGGCGTACTCCCCTGGCTCGCGGCGCGGCGGACCCGGTAGCCCGCCGAAGTGTCACTCTTGGGCCGCCGAAGTGTCGATCTTGGCGGGTCGAGGTGTCGATCTTGGCGGGTCGAGGTGTCGATCCTGGCGGGTCGAGGTGTCGATCCTGGCGCCTCGAGGTGTCGATCTTGGCCGACACCTCGCGCGACCAACCTCGACACCTCGCGCGACCAACCCTGACACCTCGCGGGGCAGACCTCGACACTTCGCGGGGGGTCAGAGGGGGCAGCCGTCGGGGCCGCAGGCCTCGGCGTCGGCGGAGCCGGGGACGGTCTCGAGGGCGGGGTGGGACTCGGTCCAGGCGCGCTCGAGGAGCTGGGTGAAGAAGTCGGCGGGCTGGGCGCCGGAGACGCCGTACTTCTCGTCGACGACGAAGAAAGGGACGCCGGTGGCGCCGTAGGCGCGCGCTTGGGCGATGTCGGCGGTGACGTCGCCGGCGTACTCGTCGCTGGCGAGCACCTCGTCGACCCGGGCGCCGTCGAGGCCGGCGCCGACGGCGACCTCGCGCAGGACCGCGGGATCGGCGACGTTGCGGGCCTCGTCGAAGTACGCCAGGAGCAGCGCGTCCTTGAGCGCGGCCTGCTGACCGGGCGCGCCCTCAGCGAGAGCGAGGTGGAGGAGCCGGTGGGCGTCGACGGTGCCGACGTGCGGCGACTCGTGGTGCCGCCGCCACTCCATGCCCTCCTCCGCCGCGAGAGCGGTGACCATCGCCTGCTTCTCGGCCGCCTGCTCGAGGGTGAGGCCGTACTTGCGCGCGAGCATCTGCTGCGCGGTCTCGGTCGGCCCGGTCGGGGCGGTCGGCGCAGTGGGGTCGAGCAGGAACGAGTGGTAGACGATCTCGACCTGGTCGCGGTGGGGGAACTCAGCCAGCGCCCGCTCGAGGCGGCGCTTGCCGATCGAGCACCAGGGACAGACCACGTCGGACCAAATATCGATGCGCACGACACCTCACAACCAGCGAGACCCCTGACCTGTTCCCAGGGTCGGTTCAGGGGTGGTTCCGGGGGTCTGCCCGACGCGCGCGAGGGGCGGTCACCGGCAGGCTGACGCCCATGATCACCATCGAGTCCCTGACCAAGAGGTACGGCAGCTTCACCGCCGTCGACCACGTGACGTTCACCGCACAGCCCGGTCGGGTGACCGGCTTCCTCGGCCCGAACGGCGCCGGCAAGTCCACCACGATGCGGGTGATGGTCGGACTCACCGAGCCGACCTCCGGCCATGTGCACGTCCTCGGCCGACCGTTCGCCGCGCTGCCGAACCCGGGCCGGGAGGTGGGCGTCCTCCTCGACGCCTCGGCCCAGCACGCCGGCCGGACGGGCCGCGAGATCCTCACCATCGCCGCCCGGACGATGGGGCTCCCGAAGGGTCGCGTCGACGACATGCTCGACCGGGTCAGCCTCACCGAGGAGGAGTCCGGCCGGCGCGTGCGCAACTATTCCCTCGGGATGCGTCAGCGGCTCGGCATCGCCACGGCACTCCTGGGCGACCCGGAGGTCCTGATCCTCGACGAGCCGGCCAACGGCCTCGACCCGGCCGGCATCCGCTGGACGCGCGACCTGCTCCGCGAGTTCGGGGACCAGGGCGGCACCGTCCTGCTCTCCAGCCACCTGCTGCACGAGATCGAGGTCATCGCCGACGACATCGTCGTCATCGGCAACGGTCGGATCGTCGCCGGCGGCACCAAGGAGGAGCTGCTGGCCTCGACCGGCACGCTGGCCCGGGCCGCGGACCCGGCCGCCCTCGCCCACGCGCTGGAGGCCGCCGGCATCGTGACGTCGGTCGCCGACGGCGCGGTCTTCGCCGACGCCGACCTCCCCACCGTCGGCCGTACGGCGTTCTCGGCCGGCATCGCGCTGACCGAGCTCCGGACGGCGGACGGCGCCGGCCTGGAGGAGATGTTCCTCGAGCTGACCGCTGAGAGTCAGCGCGACTCCCTCGACACCCTCGACTCCCTCGACCACCTGGAAGGAGCGGTGGCATGAGCACCGCGACGATGACCCCCTCGACCACCGGCGGTTCCGCGGTGACACCCCGTCCCCGGGAGCGCGCGGTGCCCGACCCGATCCCGTTCACCCGGATCCTCGGCGTGGAGCTGCGCAAGATGTTCGACACCCGGTCGGGGTTCTGGCTGATGGCGAGCATCGTGATCGCGTCCGTGATCGCGACGACGCTCACCATCCTGCTCGGCGACCGCGACGACCTGACGTTCGACTCGTTCGCCGCGTCCGTCGGCAGCCCGATGTCGATCGTGCTGCCGATCATCGGCGTCCTGGCCGTCACCAGCGAGTGGAGCCAGCGCACCGCGTTGACCACCTTCACGCTGGTGCCGAGCCGGGGCCGTGTGATCGGCGCCAAGCTGGTCAATGCGCTGGTGATCGGTGCCGTCTCGATGGTGATCGCCCTCGGCGTCGGCGCGGCCGGCAACCTGGTCAGCGCTGCGATCACCGGGAACGACGCGGTCTGGGACATCCCGGCCTGGACCTTCGCCCAGATCGTGCTGGCCAACGAGCTCGGCATGCTGCTCGGCTTCGCGCTGGGGCTGCTGTTCCGCAGCTCGCCCGCCGCGATCGTCGGCTACTTCGTGGTCAACCTGGTGCTGCCCGGGATCTCCGAAGCACTGTCAGGGTCACAGAAGTGGTGGGCGGACAACGCCGCCTGGTTCGACATCAATGCCACCCGCTTCCTCCTCTTCGACTCGAAGCTGACGTCGGAGGAGTGGCTCCAGCTCGGCGTCACCTCGTCGATCTGGGTCCTGCTGCCGCTCGTCATCGGCCTCGGCCTGGTGATGCGGTCCGAGGTGAAGTAGTCCGTTCTGACTAGGTCGATCCCGACCCAACGCAGGATCCCGCGCCGTCCTCGGCGCGGGATCCTGGACGTCTCACATCGAAACGAGGCAAGACATGCTCGCCCTCCACGCAACGATCCTTCCGGACCGGAAGCCGGCGACCACGCCGACACCCGGCGAGAGGCAGGCGACGTGGGCGACCATCTTCCTGTTCCTGACGGCGTTCTGGCTCGGGGTCGTGGTCGGCGTCAACGCGCTGTGGAACGCGTTCGCCGGCTGACTCGAGCGCTCAGTCCCGGCCCTCGCGCGGGATCGCCATCCACTCCGCCCAGCTGAGGTCCCGCCCGACGTACCGCGGCGCGGTCAGCGGCCAGTCCCTGGCGATCCACGCCGGCACCAGCGCGTCCAGCGCGGCCTCGACCTCGGTCCCGACGTACTCGTCCCGCACCCACCACGAGATGTCGGCGTCGGCACCGGCCTTGTCGGTCGGGTCGATGTAGACGCAGCCGATGAGCTCGGTCTCGTCGGCGTCGAACAGCGCGTAGTTGAAGGACTCGTTGGCCTGCATCTCGTCCCAGTGGTGCTGGAGGTCCTCACGGTCCTGCTCGGCGGTCATGTCGGCCGGGGGCCAGCCCCACGCCTCGCCGTAGATCGACCACAGCCGCTCCCGCGATCCCATCACCGCGGGCATGTCGAGCTCGGTGTCGTCGGCATGGATGGGCCGGAGGTGGTGTCCGGTCGGCAGCTCGACGCGGGTGGGGTGCTGCCACTCCGCGGGCAGCCAGGGGGTCTCGTCACTGGTCACCGCGGCACCCTACGCGGGCACGGCGCGCGGCGTACCGGATTTTCAGTGCTTCAGCGACGGGTCCCAGCGGTTCGCCAGCAACGTGAAGCTGGGCGTGTCCTCGAGGGAGGTCATGGCCTCGTAGATGCGCTCGTACGACGTCGCGGCGATCCGCCACGCCCCGTCGGTGTCGCGGCGGTACTCGTCGCGGTAGTAGCCGGCGCCGCGGATCATCACCTTCAGCTCCGGCACGATGACGGTGTCCTCGAACGCCCAGGAGCCGGTCGCCGTGCGGCCGTCGACCTCGATCTCGGGGTGGTTGGCGATGTGGACGGTCACCACGCCGGGGCCCAGGTTCTCGACCATGAACTCGACCGTGTCGTCCCGGCTGTCGTAGTGCACGGGCTCACCCATCGCCTGGGTGCCGTACCGCGCGTGGACGTCGGCCGTCAGGCAGTCGCCGAACGTCGGCCAGTCCTTGAGGTCGAGGGAGCGGAAGTAACGGTGCTTGAGGCGCTTGATCTCCTCGACGGCGATGAGGTCCACGCGCGCAGCCTAACCCAGACCTAGAACGTGTTCTAGGCGGAGAGTCCTCCGGCCGCAACGGCTCGGACGCACTTGACGTCATACGGCTCGCACCCTCGAGGGTGCGAGCCGTATGACGTAATTGGTGCGGGAGGTCAGCGGGCGGCTGAGCCCTCGGTGTAGTCCGCGTCTTCCTGCTTCCAGGCGAAGTGGGAGCGCAGGAGCTTGCCGGTCGCCTCGATCGGGTGGCCGGCCTCCTTCTCCCGCAGCTGGAGGAACTCCTCGCCGCCCTTGTCCTGGTCGCCGATGAACCGGGCCGCGAACGAGCCGTCCTGGATCTCGCTGAGGATGCTCTGCATCGACTTCTTCACGTTGTCGTCGATGACCCGCGGGCCGGAGACGTAGTCGCCGTACTCGGCGGTGTCGGAGACCGACCAGCGCTGCTTGGCGATGCCGCCCTCCCACATCAGGTCGACGATCAGCTTGAGCTCGTGGAGCACCTCGAAGTAGGCGATCTCCGGCTGGTAGCCGGCCTCCATCAGCGTCTCGAAACCGGCCTGGACCAGGTGCGAGACACCGCCGCAGAGGACGGCCTGCTCACCGAACAGGTCGGTCTCGGTCTCCTCGGCGAAGGTGGTCTTGATGACGCCGGCGCGGGTGCCGCCGATGGCCTTCGCGTAGGACTTCGCGAGGTCCCAGGCGGCGCCGGAGGCGTCCTGCTCGACCGCGATGATGTCCGGGATGCCGCGGCCGGCGACGTACTCACGGCGCACGGTGTGACCCGGCGCCTTCGGCGCGACCAGGATGACGTCGACGCCCTCGGGCGCCTCGATGTAGCCGAACCGGATGTTGAAGCCGTGGCCGAAGACGAGGGTGTCGCCGGCGGTGAGCGCCGGGGCGATCTCGTCGCGGTAGAGGTGCCGCTGCACCTGGTCGGGCGCGAGGATGACGATGACGTCGGCCTCCTCCGCCGCCTCGCGCGGGGTGACGACGCGCAGGCCCTGCTCCTGGGCCTTCGCCCGGCTCTTCGAGCCCTCGAGCAGGCCGACGCGGACGTCGACGCCCGAGTCGCGCAGGTTCAGCGCGTGGGCGTGGCCCTGGCTGCCGTATCCGATGACGGCCACGTGCTTGCCCTGGATCAGGGACAGGTCGGCGTCGTCGTCGTAGTAGATCTCAGCCACTGGGGGCTCTCCTTCGTTGTGGTGGTTGTACGTCAGATGCTGTTGGCCGCAGGCGGCACTGGTACGGCGACCGGCTTGGCGCGCTCCGAGATCGACCGCGGCCCGCGCCCGATCGCGATCGCGCCGGACTGGACGAGCTCGCGGATGCCGAAGGGCTCGAGCACCCGCAGGAAGTCGGCGATCTTGCCGGCGTTGCCGATCGTCTGGATGGTCACGGCGTCCGAGGCGACGTCGACGACCTTGGCCCGGAACAGCTGGACGGCGTCGAGCACCTGGCTGCGGGTCTCCGCGGTCGCGCCCACCTTGACCAGCACCAGCTCGCGCTGGACGGAGGCGTTGGGGTCGAGCTCGACGATCTTGAGCACCTCGACCAGCTTGTTGAGCTGCTTGGTGACCTGCTCGAGCGGGCTGTCCTCGACGTTGACGACGATGGTCATCCGCGAGATCTCGTCGTGCTCGGTCGGGCCGACCGCGAGCGACTCGATGTTGAAGCCGCGGCGGCTGAAGAGGGCGGCGATCCGCGCGAGGACACCGGGCTTGTTCTCGACCAGGACCGAGAGGGTGTGCTTTGCCATGGCTTAGAGGTCGTCCTCGTCGAATTGGGGAGCGAGGTCCCGGGCGTACTTGATGTCGTCGTTGCTGGTGCCGGCGGCCACCATCGGCCACACCATGGCGTCACGGTGGACCCGGAAGTCGACCACGACCGGCACGTCGTTGATCTCCATCGCCTTGGCGATGGTGGCGTCCACGTCCTCCGGCGACTCGCAGGCGAGACCCACGCAGCCGTAGGCGTCCGCGAGCTTGACGAAGTCGGGGATCCGCTTGGAGTGCAGGTCGGTGTTGCTGTAGCGCGAGTTGTAGAACAGCGTCTGCCACTGCCGGACCATGCCGAGCGACTCGTTGTTGATGACCGCGACCTTGATCGGGATGTTGTTGATCGCGCAGGTGGCGAGCTCCTGGTTGGTCATCTGGAAGCAGCCGTCGCCGTCGACCGCCCACACCGTGCGGTCCGGCATGGCCACCTGGGCGCCCATCGCCGCGGGCACGGCGTACCCCATGGTGCCGAGGCCGCCGGAGTTGAGCCAGGTGTTCGGCTTCTCGTAGCCGATGAAGTGCGCCGCCCACATCTGGTGCTGGCCGACGCCGGCGGTGTAGATCGTGTCGGGTCCGGCGAGGGCGCCGAGCCGCTCGAGGACGTACTGCGGGGCGAGGCCGCCGTCGGCGGGCTTGTCGTAGCCGAGGGGGTACTTCTGCTTCACCCCGGCGAGGAACTGGACCCAGCCCTCGTAGTCACCGGTGTTGCCGACCTCGGCCTCGGTGCGCAGCGTCGTGATCAGGTCGATGAGCACCTCCCGCACGTCGCCCACGATCGGGACGTGCGCGTGGCGGTTCTTGCCGATCTCGGCGGGGTCGATATCGGCGTGGATGATCTTCGCGCCGGGCGCGAAGGTGTCGAGGTTGCCGGTCACCCGGTCGTCGAAGCGGGCGCCGAGGCTGATGATCAGGTCGCTCTTCTGCAGGCCGGCGACCGCGGCGACGGTGCCGTGCATGCCGGGCATGCCCAGGTGCTGCGAGTGGCTGTCGGGGAAGGCACCGCGCGCCATCAGCGTGGTGACGACCGGCATGCCGGTGAGCTCGGCGAGCACGCGGAGCTCCTGGTGAGCGCCGGAGCGGATGGTGCCGCCTCCGACGTACAGCACCGGCCTGCGGGCCTCGAGCATCAGCCGCGCGGCCTCACGGATCTGCTTGGCGTGCGGCCGCGTCACCGGGCGATAGCCCGGCAGGTAGATCTCGGCCGGCCAGTCGAAGGTCGTGGTCGCCTGCAGCGCGGACTTCGCGACGTCGACGAGCACCGGGCCGGGGCGACCGGTCGAGGCGATGTGGAAGGCCTCGGCGATCGTGCGCGGGATCTCGGCGGGGTCGGTGACGAGGAAGTTGTGCTTGGTGATCGGCATCGTGATGCCGCGGATGTCCGCCTCCTGGAAGGCGTCGGTGCCGATCATCGCGGCGCCCACCTGGCCGGTGATGGCGACCAACGGGACCGAGTCCATGTGCGCGTCCGCGAGCGGCGTCACCAGGTTGGTGGCGCCCGGGCCGGAGGTGGCCATGCAGACGCCCACCCGGCCGGACGCGGCGGCGTACCCCTGGGCGGCGTGGCCGGCGCCCTGCTCGTGCCGCACCAGGATGTGCCGGATGGGGCTGTCCATCAGCGGGTCGTACGCCGGCAGGATCGCGCCGCCGGGGATGCCGAAGATGTCGGTCACGCCCGCGGCCTCGAGGGACTTCACCAGGGACTCTGCCCCGGTGACTTCTCCGCCGCCCTGCTGCTGCTCAGTCATCCGACTACCCGTTCCTTACCTCTCGTGGTGCTCACGCACCCGGCGCCCACATGTGCCACAACTACTCGTCGTACTCAACAAAAAACCCCTCGGTTGCGAGGCAACGAGGGGCGGACGCGCAGGGCTTGTTCAGCCGGCGCGTCCGGTGCGTACGAGGAGGAGGTCTTGGCGCATGCGCTCAGCGTACGCCGCCGCACCCGGTGCCGTGCGACCAGGCTCCCACGCGTCCCACATGCCAAGACGCGCGTCTCAGATTCGGAGGGGCTCACGGGAGGACCAGCTGCCCGATCGGGCCCGGGTTGAACGCGATCTCCCATCGGTAGCCGTCGGGGTCGGCGAAGTAGCCGGTGTAGCCACCCCAGTCGCGCTCGACCGCCTCGACCACGGGCTCCGCCCCCGCTCGCCGCGCGGTCGCCAGCACGATGTCGACCGCTTCCTTGGTCGCCAGGTTGTGGGCGATCGTGATCGGCGGCAACCCGCCCATGCCGGGCTCCCCCACCTCCGCGGCGAAGTGCGCGCGGTCCCAGAGGGACAGGACGAGGTGCTCGCCCGCGCGGAACATCAGCACCTCCCCCGGGACGTCGACCTCGGGGTGCCACCCGAGGCCGTCGACGTAGAAGCGCCGGGTCGCGTCGAGGTCGGACACGGCGAGCGTCACGAAGCTGATCCGCTGGTCCATGCGCCCACCTTGTCACGCTCCCCCGACACGCGCCTCCAGCTCCTCGAGCACCGCGGGCACCCCGGCGAGCGCGTCGGCGGCGGTCCGCTCGGCGACCTCCACCAGGGTGAGGTACGACGCCCGCGGGGCCGCCTCGTCCGGCAGCGACTCGCGGACGTAGTCGGCCAGCAGCAGGGCGTCGCGGTGGTCGCCGAGCAGGGACTGGATCCGGGAGCCGAGGTCGCCGAGGGCCGCCTCGCTCTTCCCGAGCACGTCGGCCGGCGGCCGGGTGACCGCGTCGACGGTGTGGCGGAGCCGCCGCGCGGCCTTCCGCAGCGCGTGGGCGTCCTCGGGGTCGGTCGTGTAGTCGTCAGCCCGTTCGAGAACCCGCTCGACCTGCGCGTCGAGGACCTCGTGGGCGACGACCCGCGCCGGGCGGGCGCTGCCGATCGAGAGGTGCGGCCGGACCGCCCAAGCACTCAGCGCCGCGGTCAGCTCCTGCGCGTCGGGCGACGCAGCCCACGCCACGAGAGCGCCGTGGGCCCCCGCGTGCGCAGCCAGGACGGGTGCGACCAGTCGCCCGCGCAGGACGCTGTCGAGGCCCACCTCGGCCGCGACCCGCTCACACCACTGCGCTCGGACCTCGAGGTCCCGCGCCTCACCGAGCCGGTCGCCGTACTCCGCCAGCTGCGCGCGGAGACCTCCCACCGCGGACGGCTCGGCGTACTGGGAGAACGCGGCCAGCACGTTGCGCAGCCGGCGGACGGAGGTACGCAGCTGATGGACGGCATCCGGCTCGTCCGCGAGCGCGGCTGCCTGCCGCTCGTCGATGGTGGACGCCAGGCCGCTGACGATGTCGGTCAGCATCTCTCCCGCGGTCGCGTCCCGCCCCATGCCCCCACCCTTCCACGGCCATGTGTCGCCCGGGCCGACGGCGTCGAAACTGTTGCTGACGCACGCTGGGTGGCATGCGACCAGGTCGGCTCCCGCTGCTACAACCAGCTGACGGCCTGGTTCTCGGGCATGCGCGTGATCCACCCGTCGTCGACCTGACGTCGGAGCCGATCGGGCTCGTCGTCGAGGTAGTCGACGATCACCTGGCGCAGCTCGGGTGTGAGCTCGTGGCGTTGACGGCCGATCTTCTTGTTGTGATCGGCGGGGATCGTGCACCTGTCACCGTCGAGACCGATGTGGTCGAACACCCGCCGGCGGAAGACCTCGGGGACCGCGATCATGTCGTCCATCAGGAACGCCGCGAACCGATCACCGGCCAGCTCGTGCCAGCGGTCGATGACGCGCCCTTGGAACGAGTGGTTCACGACGCCGGGAATGCGGATGTACGCAGCCAGGGTGTCGGGGTTGGTGACCACGTCTGACGGCACCGTCCCGATCCGGCTCGCGAGGCGAGGCGCGGGCGTGACCGACCAGTTGTACTGCATGCACACCTGCGACCACACCCGCGAGACCGGCTCGCGAACGACGTACACGAACCGGGTGTGCGGAAACTCCTCGAGGAGCCGGGGAAGCCGCCGTCGACCGAGGATGGCGTACTGCGGGGAGATGTCGCCGCTGATCCGCCGGCCGGCGACGTCGAACAGCCGTCGGTAGGCATCGAGATCCCCGGCGTCGGCATCGGCGGTCTCGAACACCACCCGCCGCAAGAACTCGAGGTTGCGTGGATCGACCTCACCACGCTTCCACAACGCGCGGAGCTGGACGTTGAACCGTCGCAACGCCTCCTCGCGCGCCAGGGGCCACCGGCCACCCAGGAAGCGGAGCTCCTTGATCGGCGGCATCCAGATGTCGGGGTGGCTCGCGGCCTGGTCGTAGAGCCAGTGCGTGCCCGCCTTCTGGGCCCCTATGCAGATGAAGTTCGGTCCCATCGGCAGATCCTCGTCCTCAGCCGCTTGAACCGGGCTCAGGTCGTGGTCGATCGACATGCCGCGCAGCGTAACCGCGCTGGGGTCGCCGCGATGCAGATCCACGACGTCAGCCGCTCCGCGGACCGCCGACCGCCCGCTCGAGTCGCTCGGCCTCGTCACCCACCAGCTCGACAAGCTGGTCGCGCAGCTGCTCGGGCGGTGGGTCGTTGCGGATGCCCCGCCAGCTCGGGCTCGCGGTGCATCGCTCGGCGCTGAGACCGCAATGCTCGAACACCGCCCGGCGCACGCTCGCGGGCGAGGTTTCCGGGTCGTCCAGCCGGAAGGCCCCCAGCCGGTCGCCCGCTATCGACGTCCACTGCTCCAGGACCCGCGACTGGACGGTGGGGTCGATCCGCTTCTCCGACATCACGAGCTCGGCCAAGGCGTCCGGATCCTTCGTGACCGTCGCCGCGGCGCGGCCGGCGTCCACCTCGCGTCGGACGTCGTCCCACAGCCGGGTCACGGGATCGAGCACGAAGTACACGAACTTGGTCTGTGGGAACCCCGCGACGAGAGCGCGTACGGCGACGGGCCGCAGCCCCTCGTACTGGGGAGCGACGACCCCGACCGCGGAATCGCCGCCGACGTTCATCAACTGGCGATAGACCGCCCGGTCACCGCCGGACTGGTCCTTGGTGTCGTACCAGACCCGGCGGAGGAACTCGATGTCGCGAGGATCGACGGCTTCGCCGCGATAGAGGTCTCCGACCAGGACCCCGAGGCGGTCCAGCGCCGTCGCCCGCGTCCGGTTCCATCGGCCTCGGAAGAAGCTGAACCTCGGGAGCGGGGGCATCCAGACGTCGGGGTGGCTCGCCGCCTGCCGGGCGAACCAGGTGCCTCCGGCCGAGGCGGAGCCGATGCAGACGAACCGCGGCCGTGCGCCGCGTCGAGGCGACGCCTCCGGGGTTGCCTCCGCGGTGGGCTCCGTGATGGGCTCCCTGATGGGCTCCGTCATCGGGTCGCCGACCCGTTCTCGTCGCGCGACCGGTGGTCGTGAGGAGCAGGCATCAAGGTTTCTTCACTTCCGGTACGCGGGGGAAGCCGAGACAGCACCGAACGATAGGCGAACCCGTCACGGTGCGCGGCAAGGACCGTCACGTAGACGTGAGACTCGAAGAAAACTTGAAGCCGGATCCTCCACCCTTCCCTCTGTGGGTTCCCTTCAGCACATCGCCTCGCGCCGCCCATCGGCGCGGGCCACCCTCGGCACCCTCGGCGGCGCCATCGACGAGCGCCGCTACGTCTGCCCGGAGCAGCTCTCCAGGCGGCTCGACCAGCTCCTCGACGGGGACTCCGACGCGCGACTGCTGCTGCTGAGCGGCACCGGCGGGTCCGGCAAGAGCGCTGCCCTGCGGGAGGCGGCGCGGCGGGGGGAACGCGCCGGCCACCACGTGATCGCCCTCGACGGCCGGCAGCTGGTCGCTGCCGGACCGCGTCTCGCCGACGTCTTCGCGGACCTGCCGGACAGCGACCTGCTGGTCCTGGTGGACGAGCTCGGCCACCTCGGGGCCGGCGCCCACGCCCTGGGCCGCATGCTGGCCACCCTCCCCGACTCGACCCGGGTGGTGACCGCGGCCGCGGAGCAGCCGCACGAGTGGCTCCCGCCGGAGCTGGAGTCGCTGGCGGCCGCGCTCCGGATGCCCGCCCTCGACCAGCAGGTCTCCGACCAGGTGCTGCGCAACCACGGCGTCGACGACGGGGACGCCCGCGCGGCGATCGGCGCCTGGGCGTGCGGGCTGCCGCTCGCCCTCGTGCTCGGCGCAGCGGCCTGGATGGAGCACGGCTCGGCAGCCGTCGAGCCCGGCGGGGCGGTGCTGACGGCGACCGCGGACGACCTGGTGGGTCACCTCTGCGGGATCGCCCTCGACCAGCTCGACACCCAGCTGCTCGAGGTCGCCGCCGTTGCGAGGTGGGTCGACCACGGGCTGCTGGCCGACGTGCTGCCCGACCGGGACTCCGACCACGCACTGGCCACGCTGGCGTCGTACTCGTTCGTCGAGCGCAGCGGCGCCGGCGTCACCCTGCACCCGCTCGTGGCGCAGGCGGTCGCCGAGCAGGTCCGGCACGACGGGACCCGGGTCGCCGACCTGGTGCTGCGCATCGCCTCCCACCTGCGCGACCGGGCCAGGGTCGGCGACGCCCGTGCGCTGCACCAGCTGGCGTGCCTCTCCGAGGACCCCAGGCTCCGGGCCGGGATGGCGCCGACCCACAGCTCGACCCTGTACGGCGACGACGCGCGGCCCACCGAGGCAGACACGATCGTCGGCTGGGCACCCGAGGGGCTGGCGGACGCCGTACGTCCGTGGCTGCTGCCGCAGCCCGAGTCCTGGCGGACGCCCCCGCAGGTCGTGCGTCACACCGACAGGCGCGTCGTGGGGGTTGCGACCGCGCTGCCGCTCGGCGAGGCCGCCGCCATGGTCCGCGCCGGAGACCCGCGCGCCGAGCTGCTCGCGCCCCTGGTCGAGTACGCCGAGCGGTACGGGATCACCGAGCGGGTCGTGATCAGCCCCTTCCAGCTGATGGCGCCCGGAGCCGCCGAGGAGGACCCCAACCTGATGGCCCTCCGCAACGGCCACACCCTGCAGCACTGCCGGGTGCCCAACCCGCGCTTCGACCTCGTCAACGAGTTCGGCTGGAACGACTTCGAGCGGATGGTCGTCGCCGACTGCGGCTACGAGGAGGTGCCGGAGCTGCGGCGCGAGATCGGCGGCCAGGAGGTGCGGACCTGGGTCGCCGACGTCGGGCCGAGCGGCCTGGTCGGCCTGCTGTTCCGCGGGGTCGCGGCCGAGCACGGCATCACGCTCCCCGAGCCGCGCAGCCAAGGCGAGCTGGTGCTCGCCGCCCTCGACGACTACCACGACGACGGCGTGCTCGCCGCCCTGCCGTCGGCGCCGCTCGGCCACGACGTGCGGCATGCGGCGGACTGCGTCCGCACGTTCGTACGACGCACGATGCTCGCCGCGCTCCACGACCAACCCGACCTGGCGGACCTGCTCGAGCAGCGCTACCTCGACCCCGCCGCCACCCACGACCAGGTGATGCGGGCGACGTTCCTCAGCCGGGCGACGTACTTCCGCCGGCTGCGGACGGCGCGGGAGCTGGTGGCTGCTGCTGCGGATCGGGCGGGGGCGCCGGTTTAGCGGGGGCCTGCAGGAATCCCCGGTGCACCGGGGATTCCTGCACTTATCGGGGGTTGCATCGGCCGATAGCCGCGAGTTTTGCCCACCCCATGTGACGGATGGGACCGATGTGACCCGCGGCGCCGCTACCCCGTCTGCAGCGTCGTCCGCTGCCGCCCCTCATCGTCGAAGTTCGCCGGATCGAGCCAAGCCCGATGGGCGGCCGAGACGCTCGGCCACTCGGCGTCGGTGACGGAGAACCAGTCGGTGTCGCGGTTGCGACCCTGGGTGACCATGTGGTTGCGGAACCGGCCCTCGTAGACGAACCCGAGGCGCCGGGCCGCCCGCCGCGACGGCTCGTTGAGGCTGTCGCACTTCCACTCGAAGCGGCGGTAGCCGAGGTCGTCGAACGCGTAGCGCATCAGCAGGTGGATCGCCTCCGTCGCGGCGCGGGTCCGCTGCAGGGTGCGGGCGAAGAGCACGCCCGCGACCTCCACCTGCCCGGTCCGCGGGTCGATCCGCATGTACGACGCGATCCCGCTGGCTCGGCCAGCGCCCTCGCCCTCGGTCGGGACCAGTGCGAAGGTCAGGTCGTGCGGCGCGTCCACGACGGCCGCCAGGTGCATCCACAGGTTTGCGAGCGACGTCGGCTTGGCGATCGGCCGGTAGGTCCACAACGCGTCGTCGTCGCGCCCGCAGACAGCAGCGAACAGGTCGGCGTAGTGCGCCGACGACAGCGGTACGACGCGCACGTACCCGCCCTCGAGGGTCACCGGCTCGGGCGCCGGCCGGGTCTCCCACCCGGGCACCACGTCGCCGACGTACTGGTGGAAGGCGTTCAGCTCGGGCACGATTACGAGCGTACGGCGACCAGCTCGGCGAACCGCCGTACCACCTCCAACCGCGGATCGGCGGAGCTGCTCCCGCCCCGATGGACGACCGAGAGCTCCTGCCACAGCGGCGGGTCCAGGCTGCGGACCCGGATCTCGCCCGGCGGCAGCCAGCGGGAGTCGAGGCTGTGCCACAGGCAGGACGCGAGGCCGTGCAGCACGGCCTCCATCCACACGCTCCGCTCGTCGCTCTCGACGGAGACGACCGGGTCGACGCCGATCGCGGCGAAGAACGCGTCGAGGGCGGCGCGGCGGTCCGAGCCCGCCGTCGGGAGGACGAGCGGCACGCCGCCGAGGTCCGCGAGCGGCAGCGGGTCCGGGAGCTCGAGCCCGGCCGGCGACACGAACCGCACCTCGACCCGGCCGACCGGGATCACCACGAGGTCGGTCTCCAGGAGCTGGTCGCAGATCCCGAGGTCGGCCCGCCCGGAGCGCACCAGCTCGTGCACGTCGGCCGCTCCGCCGGCACCGAGCAGCCGGCACGGCGTCGTCAGCCCGTGGTCGCCCAGCGCCCGGAGGATCGGGATCGCCAGCGCGGCCTGCAGCGTGGGCGACGCGGCGATCGCGAACGGCGGACCCGGTGCGTCGGCCCCGCCCTCGTTGGCCTCGGCGGCCCGGCGCAGAGCGGTCAGGCTGCGCAGCACCCTGCGCGCCCGAGCCACCACCACCTCACCCTCGGTCGTCACCTCGACGCCCTGCGCCGAACGCGCGAAGACCGTCACCCCGAGCTCGCGCTCGAGGGCGCGCACCCCCCGGCTCAGGGCCGGTTGCGCGACGTAGAGGCTGGCCGCGGCCGCGGTCATGCTGCCGTGGTCAGCGGTCTCGACCAGGTACCGCAGCTGCTGGATGTTCATGGGCCTCGCCGTGGGTCATGCCGAACGGGTCTTGGCCCCGGGCCTCTCGTTCGCCCGAGCCTGGGGACGTGTCCCGACCACCGAGGAGAACCATGACACCGATCCGATCCCGCCGCCGCCCCCGACGCGCAGCCGCCGTGCTGGCCGTCACCGCGTGCGTCCTCACCCTCACCGCGCCCGTGCTTGCCAGCGGGCCGAGCGCCGCCCAGCCCGCGACCCCGTCCACCAGCTCCACCACCCCCTCCGCGCCCCTCGCCGGCCTCCGGGTGCTGCTCACCAACGACGACAGCGCCCAGGGGCGCGACACGACCTTCGGCACCGACGGCAAGGGCCTCTACGAGCTCCGCCGCGCGCTCTGCGCGGCGGGGGCCGACGTGCTGACCGTCGCCCCCTGGTTGCAGCAGAGCGGCGCGAGTGCGCGGATGACCACGCCCGGCTTCAACCCGGTGCCGCTGACCGTCCAGGCCGTGACGCCACCGTCGTCGTACGCCGACGACTGCACCGACGCTCCGAGCGGCGCCGCCGTGTTCGGGGTCTGCCAGAGCGCCGGGCCGTGCGCGTCGACGACCCCGTCGGCGTCCCCCGCGGACGCGGTCAACGTCGCGCTGAGCCGGTTCGCGCAGACCTACTGGGGCGCGGCTCCCGACGTCGTCCTGTCCGGGGTGAACTTCGGGCAGAACGTCGGCGCCACGCTCAACCACTCCGGCACCGTCGGGGCGGTCGTGACCGCGCACGAGTACGGCGTACCGGCCATCGCGCTCAGCGCGGAGGTCCCGCACGACCTCGCCCAGATCCCGCACGTGCCCTTCGCCGCCACCGCGGCGTTCGCCGTCCGGCTGCTCGACGAGCTGGTCGAGCGCGACGCGCTCGACGACGACCTGGTGCTCAACGTCAACCACCCGTTCGTCGCTGCCGGAGGAACCGTCGGGCGTCCGGTCATGACGGTGGCCGGGACGTCGAGCAACCCCGGTCTCAGGTTCACCGGCGACGTGCCGGCGACCGGAGGGACCTACCAGCTGGTGCCCACGTCCCCGACTCCCGAGACCCGGCGGCGCGCCGACACCACCGCGTTGGCCGCCGACAGGATCTCGGTGAGCGTGCTCGACGGCGACTGGAGCGTGGCCTACCCCCCGCCCAGGGTGCTCTCGGTCGTGCGGCGCCTCCCCTGACGGGGTGACCGCGGCGGCGCCCCCTCAGGGGACCGGGGGCGTCGCCGCACGCAGCTCCGCCAGCCGCCCGGGGATGTCGGTCCACGGCTGCAGGTCGAAGGCATCGCTGAGATCGTCGAGCAGCGCGCGATCTCCTGCCTCGAGGTCCTCGCGCCATGGCTGCTCCTGCATCTCGACGAGCTCGCGTTCCCAGTCGTCGGCGAGACCGTCGAGGACGAAGCTCACCTCCACCGCGAGCGCGAGGAACTCGCGGAGGTCGCGGCCCACGACGACGTACGGCGAGTCGGCGAGCGGCACGTAGAGGACGACCGAGCCGTCGGGCATCAGGTAGTAGTCGCTCTCGCCCCCGGTGCTGGCGAACGGCGTGCCACCCGCCGGTGGCGGCGGGCAGTCGACCCACGGGTCGAACTGGTCGGGGCCGAGCACCAGGAACCCCATCGCGCTGAACGCCGATGCCGTCCCAGGGTCGCGGTTGACGAACGCACGCAGCTTCTCCAGGTCGTCCACGAGCCGACTCTCCCCCCTACCAGGCGGCGCGAAGGGCCGCGTCGAGCTCAGAGCCGACGGGGTCGTCGACCGAGCGCACGAAGACCGCCGTGACCGTGCCGCCTCCGTTGGCGTCGAGCCGCGACGCGATCACCCGCCAGGCGGCGAGGTTGGGGTGGTCGACGTCGGTGCACGCCGCCGCAGGGGCGAGCGCGGTGATCGCCTCGTCCAGCTGCTGCCGGCTGACCTCGAGGGTGGCCGTGGCGCCGTCGTGCTTCAGCACCGTGGCGAGGACGACCGCCGGCAGCTTGTGCGCGCCTCCGGGCGTGTTGACGTGCGGGAAGTCGCCGTCGACGGCGAGGCCGTACGACGCGGGGAACTCCCACCCGTCGATCTGCGCAGCGAGCCGCTCCCGGATCGCCGCGAGCCCGTCGAGCGTCGACCACTCGTCGAGCGGGTCGTCGTCGAACGCCCGGAGGCCGTCGAGGCTGGTGCGGTTCTTGCGGCGCCGGTAGTCGGCGGAGCCCTTGACGCCCTTGCGCCGGAAGTACGGCGGAAGCAGGTCGCGGTCGCGCTCGAAGCTCATCAGCGGCACACCGAAGCCGCAGGAGTCCGAGACCCGCTCGACGTCGACCACCACGATCGCCCGCGCCCCAGGAAGGTCGGCGAAGTGACCGGCGAGCGCGTCGTACTCCTCGTCGTAGATGCCGACGACCCGGCCGGTGCCGTGGAGGCGGACGATGTTGGGCGGCCCTTCGAACGCGCAGAACATGACCGTGATCCGGCCGTTCTCCCGCAGGTGCGCGATCGTCTCGCTGCCACTGCCGGTGCCGTCGACCCACGCGAACGTGCGCTCGTCGAGGACGGCGGACGTCCCGGGGATGCCGCGCGGGGAGACGTTGACGTGGCCGTCGGCGGCGAGCGGCGCGGTCGCGACGAAGAAGACGCGCTGCGCTTCGATGAAGTCCCGGAGCCGTCCGGTGATGGCGGGGTGAACCTTGCCCATGCGGTGAGCCTAGATCCGGACCTACGGGAGCTGTGCGTCGGTGCTCCACACCTTCGGTGGCGCAGCGGACACGCTCATCTGCTTGAGCGAGACGGTCTTCTTGAAGACGGACCGCTTGTACGGAAGCAGTACCACGAGCGCGACGCCTTCCCGGTGCTCCAGCTCCACCCGGACGGCGTAGGTCCCGCGCGCGAGCACGTCGGCGACGAACGCGACGGCCCGCTGGTCGTCAGCCCTGGCCCGCGCGCCCTCGTAGAGACCCCTCAGGATCGCCTCCGACTCGAGCGGCGCGGAACTGTCGTCGACGGCCGCCAGTGAGGTCTCGCCGTCGGTGGAGACCGCTGCTCCGTACGGCCAGAGCTCGCCGTGCGCCGTGAGCTGTTGCTCGGCGAACGGCACCACCGCCCGCAGCAGCCCGTCGAAGTCGGCCTGCGCACGCTCGGAGGTGAGGTCCCGCCACGTCGCCATGGCCGCGATGGTGGCACAGCTTCGGGAACCGATCGACGATCCGCGGTGTAATCAGGACAGAACCGACCAAGGACGCCACTCCCCCGACCAGGACCGGAGCCAGCGACGGACGAGACCGAGGCGGTACGCCGCGCTCAGGCGGGTGACCGGGACGCGTTCGCGCACCTGGTCGCCCGGCACGGTGCTGCCGCGACCCGGGCTGCGGCGTGGTTCGGGGCGGGCCCGGAGGCCGACGACGTGGTGCAGGAGGCGTTCGTGAAGGCGTGGCAGGCGCTCGACCGGTTCCGGCCGGAGTCGCCGTTCCGACCGTGGCTGATCCGGATCGTGGCCAACCAGACCCGCAACACGGTGCGCGGCCGGGGCAGGCGCGAGGCGCTGGCCGTGCGGGCGTTGGAGCTGCGCGCCGGACCGGACCCCGCGCTCGACGCGGTGGCGGCGGAGCGCCAGCGGGCCTTGCTGGCGGCGGTGCGGTCGCTGCGGACCGCCGAGCGGGAGGTCGTCGTGTGCCGGTGGCTGCTCGGGCTCAGCGAGGCGGAGACCGCCGCCGCCCTGGGCATCCCGGCCGGTACGGCGAAGTCCCGCGCCTCCCGGGCGCTGGCGCGGCTGCGCACCGAGCTGACCGACCTGGAGGTGAGCCATGATCGAGCGTGAGCTGGCGGCGCTGGCCGACCGCGTCGCACCCGAGGCGCCCGCCGACCTGCCCGAGCGGGTGCTCGCGCGGCTCGACGTGCGGACGCCCCGGGAGCGGCGGCCCCGGGTCGTGGCGGCCGTGGCGGCTCTGGCTGCGTTGGCCGCCAGCGCGCTGCTCGTGCCGCAGGTGCGGGCGGCAGCGGCTGACCTGCTGGGCGTGGCCGGGATCGAGATCTCCTCCGATACCCCGGACGCGCCACCGGACCCCCGGGCGCCGCTCCCCGACTCCCGGGGCATCTCGCTGACCGATGCCGAGGCGCAGGTCGACTTCCCGATCAGCGTCCCGGCCCGGCTGGGTCGGCCGGACGAGGTGTTCGTCGCGGACGACGGACGGGTGGTGGCGATGACCTGGCGGGACGGCGGCCTCCTGCTCGACCAGTTCGACGGTCGACTGGGACCTGTCTTCGCCAAGGAGGTCGGAGCGACCGGACCGGAGTTGGTCCGGGTGCGGGATGCCCGGGGGTTCTGGATCGGCGCGGCGCACGACCTCACCTACGTCGACCGGAGCGGCGACGAGGTGAGGATGACCGCGCGGCTGGCGGGGCACAGCCTGATCTGGGAGTCCGGTGGCGTGACGTTCCGGCTCGAGGGCGAGGGGCTGCTCCTCGCCGAGGCCGCTGCGATCGCGCGGTCCGTGCGCTGACCGGGAACCTCGGGCACTCCGGCGGGGTAGTGCGGGCATGAAGACAATCGCGCGATCGGCGTGCGTCGCCGTACTGTCCCTGCTGCTGGCCGCGACCGCCTCCCCGGCGGTGGCCAAGGGACCGACCGACGTGGACGTGTCCGGCCCGGGCGTCGACGCGGCGTTCGGCTGGACCGAGCGGGGCGGCGACATCGACGTCGGGAGCCTGTCCGAAGCGGCCCGGATCACTCACCACTGGGACGGGAGCGGACTCGGTCCGTCGCCCTCGCTGACAGCCGACGAGCTCGGACCCCGCTACGTGCTGACCTGGACCGTCGGCCGCAGCCACTGGGCCGTCCAGCACGCCTACCCGTTCGCCGAGGGCGGGGCGTGGGTGCACTTCCTCTCACTTCCCAGCGAAGGACCGGGCGGCTGGGTGCGGGCACCGGGCCTCGAACGGCAACTGGTCACGCTCGGCGCAGGCGCGCAGCGACACGCGCCGGCCGCCGAAACCGTCGAGCCCGCGGCTGGCGTGACGGAGCTGGACGGGCCGGCCGAGGCGGTCGGCGCGGCAGAGCCGGCGAGCACGGCCGACCCCGCGTCGTCGTACGACGTCGTGGTGGCCGTCGGAGTCCTGCTGGCAATTGCCGTCCTGGCTGGCGCGGTGCTGGTCACCCGGAAGCGCTTGCTCAGCCGAGGGCGAGCGGTCGGCTGATTGGTGCCAGATACGCCTCTTTGCCGCCGGATCGAGGCGTATCTGCGACCTACGGCGCCCGTGATCGTGCGGTTTGGGACCAAACGTCAGCCCAGTGTCGCCCAGGCCCATTCCCGCCCGCCTGGGAGAGCTCAGCCGGTGACGGCTCCGAGCGCGGCGGACTGCACGGTCTTGGCGTACTTCCCCAGCACTCCCCGGGTGTACTTCGGGGGAAGCGGCGCCCAGCCCTCCTTGCGCTTCTCCAGCTCCTCGGGCTCGACGTGCAGCTCGAGGGTCCGGTTGGCGACGTCGAGGGTGATCGCATCGCCGTCGCGGACGAAGGCGATCGGGCCCGCGTCGACGGCCTCAGGGGCGATGTGGCCCACGCAGAGGCCGGTGGTGCCGCCGGAGAACCGGCCGTCGGTGATCAGCAGGACGTCCTTGCCGAGGCCGGCGCCCTTGATCGCACCCGTGATGGCGAGCATCTCCCGCATGCCCGGACCGCCCTTGGGACCCTCGTAGCGGATCACGACCACGTCGCGCGGCTGGATCTTCTGGTCCGCGAGGGCGTCGAGCGCCGCCCGCTCGCCGTCGAAGACGCGGGCCGTGCCGGTGAAGGTGGAGTCGTCGAAGCCCGCGCTCTTCACGACCGCGCCCTCCGGGGCCAGGGTGCCGTTGAGGATGGTGAGGCCGCCGGTCTGGTGGATCGGGTTGTCGAGTGCCCGCACGATCTCGCCGTCGAGCCCACCCGGGTCGATCTCGGCGAGGTTCTCGGCCACGGTCTTCCCGGTCACGGTGAGGCAGTCGCCGTGCAGCAGGCCGGCGTCGAGCAGTGCCTTCATGATCACGGGGATGCCGCCGACCCGGTCGAAGTCGACCCAGACGTACTTGCCGAAGGGCTTCATGTCGGCGAGGTGCGGCACCTTGGCGCCGATCCGCGTGAAGTCGTCCAGCGTCAGCTCGACCTCGGCCTCCCGGGCGATCGCGAGCAGGTGGAGGACGGCGTTGGTCGAGCCGCCCAGGGCCATGGCGACGGCGATCGCGTTCTCGAACGCCTCGCGGGTGAGGATCTGGCGGGCGGTGATCCCCTTGCGGAGCATCTCGACCACGGCCTCACCCGACTTGTGGGCGAAGCCGTCGCGGCGCCGGTCGACGGCCGGCGGGGCGGCCGAGCCGGGCAGCGCCATGCCGAGCGCCTCCGCGACCGACGCCATGGTGTTGGCCGTGTAGGCGCCGCCGCAGGCACCCTCGCCCGGGCAGATGGCCCGCTCGATCTTGTCGACCTCCTCGCGGGTGATCTTGCCGGCCAGGCAGGCACCGACCGCCTCGAAGGCGTCGATGATCGTGACGTCGCGGCCGTCCACGTTGCCCGGCAGGATCGAGCCGGCGTACAGGAAGACGCTGGCGAGGTCGAGCCGGGCGGCCGCCATCAGCATGCCGGGCAGCGACTTGTCGCACCCGGCGAGGAGCACCGAGCCGTCGAGCCGCTCGGCCATCATCACGACCTCGACGGAGTCGGCGATGACCTCGCGGGACACCAGGGAGAAGTGCATCCCCTCGTGGCCCATCGAGATGCCGTCGGACACCGAGATGGTGCCGAACTCGAGCGGGTAGCCTCCGGCGGCGTGGACGCCGTTCTTCACGGCCTTCGCGAGCCGGTCGAGCGACAGGTTGCAGGGGGTGATCTCGTTCCAGCTCGAGGCGACGCCGATCTGGGGCTTGGCGAAGTCGTCGTCCCCCATGCCGACCGCGCGGAGCATGCCACGGGCCGCGGTCGCCTCGAGACCGTCCGTGACGTCGCGGGAGCGGGGCTTGATGTCGGGCTGCGAACCCGTGGAGTCGGCGCCATGATCAGTCGGTCGAGCCATGCGTCGAGGGTAGTCGGGGACGCCGCCCGCCCCCGGCCCCTGTCCGCCGAGCGGCGCCCGGAACCGCGGCCGGGTGATCAGATCTTGTATCGGTAGTCAGTACGGATGTACGGCGCCCGCCCTCCCGCGAGCCTTTGAGTGGATATCCAGCACGACATGACCGGGGGCGGCCAACCATGACCACACTTCTCATCAGCCTTGATCTCGATCCCGAGCGCGCGGACGAGGTGCTCCGGCTGCTGCGGCTCGAGATGGCGCCCTGGATGCGTCAGCAGCCGGGCTTCGTCTCCAGCCACTGGTTCCTCGCCGAGGACCGCCGGCACTGCACGATCACCGTCGAGTTCGAGAGCGAACCAGAGGCCGCCGAGGTCGCACGCGCCACCCTCGCCCTCCCCTCCAACCGCGCCCGCTCGTGGAACGTCGGCCGGGTCGAGACGGTCGCCGACCTGGACTTCGCTCCGCGGCCGGGGTTGCGGCTGGATGGGTGACCGGGTGCATGGGGTTTGGTCCCCAACGGCATCGATCTCGCCCCCGGACATGCGGTTTGGGACCAAACCGCACGACATCTCACCCCGCCAGGTGCGCGGCGAGCTCCCCCCGGTCAGCCGCGCCGGTGCGCTGGAGGAGGCGGGCGACGTGGGTCTCGACAGTGCGGACCGAGAGGAAGAGCCGGTCGGCGATGGTCTTGTTGGGCATGCCGTCGACGACGAGCTCGAGCACGTCGTACTCCCGCGCGGTGACGCCGATGCGCTGGAGGTGGGCGGGGACGCGGTCGCTGCCCACGGCCCGCCGCGGTACGGCGATGCCGGCCTCGCGCATCGCGACCCGGCACGCGGAGGCGGCCTCCGTCTGCCCGTAGTCGACCAGGCCGTCGAGGACCTGTCGGAACCACTGCTCCGGGGCGCCCCACCCGTCGGCCGCGGCCGCCCGGGCGACGAGCACGCGAGCGTGCAGCTCCATCCACGGCTCCCGGCCGGGGAAGGGCCACTCGGCGTCGGCGAAGACCCGCTCCGCCTGTTCCTTCTCGCCGGCGCGGCCGAGGGCGACGGCGTCGGCGTACCGCAGCACGAAGTGGTTGTAGGGCGAGTTGGCCTGCGGCCCGTTGCGGATCTCCTCCCGGGCGGCCGCTCCCCCGTCACCGGCGGTGTCGAGGACCGTCTCGAGCAGTGCCCACAGCCCGCGGGTCGAGAACGGGAACGACGGATAGCTGCGCGCGGCCTTGATCGCGGCGACCCAGTGCTCGCGCGCCTCGTCGTACCGCCCCCGGGCCAGGGCGACCGGTCCGAGGACGTGCCCGGGGACGGCGACGGCGAAGACCCCCTCGTCGTGGGGCAGGTCGAAGCCGGCTGCCAGATCGGCCGCCATCGCGTCGTCCCGGCCCATCAGCCCCTGGGTCAGGGCCCGCACGACGTGCGCGAGCGAGAGCTCGGGCAGCCGGAGCCGGCCCATCATCTCGATCGCGATGTCGATGGCGGCCATCGCCTCGTCGAGCTCGAAGTAGCGGGTCCGCAGCATGTTGAGGTCGAGCTCGACCCGGGCGGCCGTCGCGATCGCACCGGCGGCCAGGGCGGCGCTCCGGGCGGCCACCAACCGCTCGTCGTGGGGCCGGCGCTGCACGATGTCGAGCGCGCCGAGGGCTGCGAGGAGCCGGCAGCGCCACAGCACCAGGCCGCTGCGGTCGGCCAGCCGGAACCCCTCCTCGAACGCCTCCTCCGCCTCGACCACGTCGCGCCCGCGCGCTGCCCGGCCGAGGATCTCCCAGGCCTCGCAGGCCACTTCGGGCCGATCGGTGCCGACCTGCTCCAGCGCGGCCCGGGCCCGCTCGACCGCGAGGTCCCCCTGCTCGCGGCCGAGGGCCAGCCGCGCCTCCAGGACGTGGACCAGGGCCGGGTCGCCCGCTGCCTGGGCGAGCGTCTCCTCCGCCTCGTCCCACCGCCCGCCGACGAGCAGCGCCCTCGCCAGCCGGAGCCGGAGCCGGGCCAGCCGGTCGGCCTCGTCGCCGAGCGCGACCAGGTCCTCGACCAGGCTCTCCGCCGCGGTCACGGCCCGGGGGATGTCGCCGGCCAGTGCGTGCACCTCGACCTCGGCCTCGCGGATGTCGAGGTCGAGGTCGGCGCCCGTCTGGGCGGCCGCACGTCCCAGCGCCTCGTGGGCACTGGTCAGGGCACCGCGGGCGATCGCCTGGCGCGCCGCACCCAGCCAGTGCTCGGCCGCCCGGGCTCCGTCGCCCGCGGCCTCGAACAGCTCGGCCAGGGCCTGCTCGGAGCCGGCGTCGCGCTCCGCACCGATGGCGTCGACCGCCGCCGCGAGCATCGACGCCAGCCGGCGGCGGTCCGGGGGCAGCACCGTGGCAAGCACGGCCTCCCGGGTCAGCGCGTGGCGGATCGTGAACCGGTCGCCGTCGGGTACGACGAGCCGCTCCCGCCGCAGCTCCCGGATCGCCGTGCCGGTGGCGCGGTCGTCGAGGCCGAGCGCCGCACCGACCACCCGCCAGTCGAAGTCGGTGCCGAGCAGCGACGCCGCCTCGACCACCTCGCGCGCCGTGGGCGACACGGCGTCGAGCCGGGTCTCGACCGAGCGCGCGAAGGACGGCGGGACGGTCGCTGACGGCTCGGCCGTGAGCCGCCAGCCCGCTCCCTCCTGCACGAGCCCCCCGGACGTCTGCAGGTCGGCGAGCACCTCCTCGACCAGCAGCGGGAAGCCCGCCGAGAACCGCAGCACCCACTCGGCCAGCCCGTCGGGCGCCCCACCGCCCAGGCAGGCGCCGAGCATCTCGGCGACCTCGTCCTGGCCGAGCGGGGCGAGCTCGACCGGGGTGGCCGCACCCCGCGCCTGAAGGGCGCCGAGCAGCTCGGTGACCACGGGCGCGTCGTACGGCCTCGTGGTCGCGACGACCACCAACGGCACGTCGCGGGCGTTGTCGGCGACGTACTCCAGCACGCCCAGGGTCTCGGGGTCGGCCCAGTGGAGGTCCTCGACCAGCAGCAGCACGCCCGGCCCGTCGAGAGCGGAGGCGAGCCGCAGCAGCCCCTCGCCGACGAGCATCACCGACGACCCGCCGTCGTCGGGCGCCGTGCCGAGCTGGGGAGCGAGCCGGCCGAGGGCAGGGAGGTACGGCGCCAGCCGCCGGTCGTCGGGCACCGAACCCGTGCGCAGCCAGCCCAGCAGCGCCTCACCGAGCGGCCGCATCGGCATCGGCGCGGCCGAGCGCACAGCCCGGCCGGCCAGCACGGCCATGCCCGCCTCCTGCGCCTCCGCGAGTGCTGTCGCAGCGAGCCGGGACTTGCCGACGCCGGGCTCGCCCCGCAGCACCCACACCCCACCGCGACCGGCGCTGGGCAGCGCAAGCGCACCCCGGAGCTGTGCCATCTCGTCCGCCCGGGAGACGAGGACCGGACAACGCACGGCCTGATCGTAGAGGGCGGGCGCCACGGAGGCAGCGAAGTCTGGATACGTAGTCGCTCGCGTTCGTTGCGTAGTGCCCGCGGATGTGGCGCACCCCCGCCACCGACGACGGTTGAGACACCTCCCACCGGACCCGGGCCCAAACAACCGGCCCTCCACGAAAGGCACTTCCCATGCGCAAGCAGATCCTCGGAGCCACCGCCGTCATCCTCGGCACGAGCGCTCTCGCGATCGGCCTCCCGGCCGCCCCCACCCACGGCGCCGCCTGGAAGCCCACCACCCCGATCCCGTTCCCCGCCGGGGTGGTGACCGACGTCGAGGTCGTCTCGACCGGTCCCGGCGACGCGGTCGCGGCGGCGATCATCAACGGCGCCGTGCACGCCTACACCGCGATCGACGGTGCCTGGGTCGGCCACGACGAGGTCCGCAGCGACGTCGACGCGACCGGCCTGGTCCTCGCAGCCAACGGCAACGGCGACGCCGTCGTCGCCTGGGAGGAGGTCGTCTCCGGCGACACCCGGCTCCGGGCCAGCCGGCAGTTCACCTCGACCAGCTGGCTCGGCGTACAGCTGCTGACGCCGGCCGGGAGCGACATCGTCGGCGGTGCCGACATCGGCATCGCGGCCAACGGCCTGGTCATCGCCACCGCGTCCGTCGACGAGGCCCAGGCCCACCAGAAGCTGCTCGTGACCGAATGGGCTGAAGGACAGGTGCCCGGCGCTCCCCAGGTCCTCTCCGGCTCCGACTCGTGGGGCCCCTCCCTCGACGTGAACAAGAAGGGTGAGGCCCTCGTCGCGTACACCTACAGCGGGCTCATCGACGACGTCGTCACCGTCGCGCGGCGGACGCCCGGCCAGGGCTGGAACCTCGGCGACAGCACCGGCAACGAGGGCAACGTCGCCGCCGGCCCCGACGTCGCGATCAGCGACAACGGCCAGGGCCAGGTCATCTACGCAGTGACCGCCAGCGACGCCTACATCATCCAGACCAGCCGGGTGCTGCCGGACGGCAACGCGCTGCCGGACGCCACGCTGGGCCCGGTCGACGAGTTCGCCAGCGACCCGAGCGTCGACATCAACGCCACCGGGACCGCACTGTTCACCTGGGTCTCGGACAAGAACGGGACGACGACCGTCCGCTACGCCAGCGCCGCCAACGACGCCTATCCCGGCGCCGCGCAGGTGCTGGGCGGCACCGTCCCGGACGCCATCGACCCGACGGCTCGCGTCTCCGACAGCGGCCTGCGCGTGATCCAGCACAGCGGCAACGGCCAGGTCGTGACCCACACCAAGACCCACGCCGCGCAGCCGTTCGTCGCCGTCTACAGCGGCACCGGCTTCCACACCGACGAGGCGGTCGACGTCGACCGGGAGGGCAACGCGGTCCAGGTCGCCTTCAAGCCCGTCGGCGGGACCAGCGGCCGGTTCTTCGACGCCGCCGGGCCGACCGCGACACTCGGTGCGCTGCCCTTCGCGACGATCGTCAAGACGGTCCCGGTCAGCTGGACCGCGAGCGACTCGCTCTCCGCCCTCACCGGCACGGACGTCTACGTCTCGTCGGTCGCCTGGAACAAGACGGTCTTCACCGCCCCTGAGGTGGTCGTCCACGACGCCCCGGGCACCGAGGCGACCGTCCCGGTCATCTCCGGCACGACGTACTGCATCCAGACCCGCACCTCCGACGCCGCCAACAACTCCACCACCACGGCCAAGCGGTGCACCACGGTGCCCCTCGACGACCGGGCGCTGGTCGGCAACAACTGGAACCGCGCGACCGGCACCGGCCACTTCAAGAACACGGTGACGACCACCAACCAGAACGGCGCCGTGCTGACCCGGACCAAGGTCAAGGCCAAGAAGCTCGTCCTCGTCGTGCAGAAGACCGCCAACAGCGGCACCGTCAAGGTCACCTTCGACGGCCAGGTCCTGGGCAGCTTCAGCCTCGCGGGCTCCGGCAAGAAGCAGCAGATCTCCCTGGCCAGCTTCCCGGCCGTCAAGGCAGGGGCGCTGACGATCAAGGTCACCAGCCCGACCGGGAAGCCCGTCAACATCGACGGCCTGATCGTCGCCAAGTGACCACCCCGGCTCCCACCTCACCCTCTCCACTACCTCCGAAAGGCATGACGATGCGCAAGCAGCTCCTCACCTCACTCGCCGTCACGGCAGTCGCCGCCGGCACCCTCACCCTCGGCACACCCGGCAGCGCCGGCGCGGCCGAATGGATCGACAACGGCGCCATCAACGGCGGCATCGCTGGTACGGCGACCTCGGTCGACGTGGCCAGCACCGGCCCGGGCGACGCCATCGCCGCGTGGACGGTCCCGGTCGGCGACATCGACCGGGTCTACGTGGCCCGAGCGGTCAACGGCGACTGGGGCAGCCCCTCACCGCTGAGCCCGGTCGGCCAGGACACGAGCGACGTCCACGTCGCCGCCAACGCCAAGGGCGACGCCGTCGTCACCTGGGAGCACCCCGGCGGCGGGCCCGACCTGCTCGTCGTGGAGGGCCGGCGGCTCACCGCAGGGTCGTGGGGTCCGATGACCAACCTGGTGCTGACGCCGAGCGAGGCCGACCTGCAGCACGACGTCGCGGTCACCAAGGCCGGCCACGCGACGGTCGTCTACCGGGTCGCGAACGGCGCCGACAGCACGCTCCTCGTGTCCGACTGGCCGAAGGTGGGCGCGGTGACCTCGAGCCCGATCGAGCCGGGCGGCGACGACGAGTTCCTCCCCTCCCTCGCGGCGAACGACGACGGTGACGTCCTGGTGTCCTTCGCCAGGGGCGGGGTGATCCACACGCTCTACCGCAGCGCCGGCTCGGACAGCTGGACCCCGGAGGCCCCGGTCATCTCGGGCACGGGCGAACCCACCTCCTCGGTCGCTCTGCGTCCCGACGGGTCGGGCGTGGTCGTCGGCATCAAGAACGGCACCCCGGACGTGGTCCACGCCGTCGAGATCGGCGCCAACGGCGCACCGGGGCAGTCGACCGTGCTGTCGAACCCCGCCCTCGACGCCCGCCACGCCTCGGTGACCGCCAACGGCGACGGCGACGTGCTGGTGGCCTGGGAGACCCACGGCGACCAGGGCTACGGCGTGGACTCCAGGACCCGCACCGCCGGCGGCGGCTACTCGACCCTCGGCGTCCTGCAGGCCCCCGTCATTGGCAACAGCCAGCACCCGGAGACGGTGCTGACCGACCACGACGTCCGGACCGTCGTCTCGTCCGGGGACTCGGTCCTCCGGGTCTTCCACCGGACGACCGGGTTCCAGGGATCGTGGGAGAACCACGACGCCGGGCCGTCGCTCAACATCGGTCAGTACGCCGCCGACGCGGATGCCGAGGGCAACGTCGTGGTGGTCGGCACCGGCGCCGGCCAGGTCCACGCCGAGTTCCTCGACGCGGCCGGCCCGGTCACCAAGGTGGTGAAGCCGAGCAAGGGGATCTCCACGACCGACCAGCTCAACGTCGGCTGGTCCGTCCTCGACTCGCTGTCGCCGGTCGCCCCGACCGTCGACGTCTACGCCACCACCGCGCCGTGGAACGCAGCGGGCCACACCGACCCGGCGATCGTCGTCGACAACGCGACCGGTGACCAGGTCGACTACCCGGCCGCCCCGGGCACGACGTACTGCTTCCAGGTCCGCTCGCAGGACGGGGCCGGCAACTTCGCCAACTCCCTCCCCAAGTGCACCACGGTCCCGCTCGACGACCGCAAGCTCGCCGGCCAGGGCTGGACCCGCGCCGAGGGCGACGGTCACTTCCTCGGCACCGTGACCAGGACGAGCACGAAGGGCAGCACCCTGGTCCGCAAGGGCGTCCAGGCCAAGCGGCTCGCGCTCGTGGTGCAGAAGAAGGACAAGAGCGGCACGGTCCGGGTCTCGTTCGCCGGCAAGGTGCTCGGCACCTTCAGCCTCAAGGGCTTCGGCAAGCGCCGGGTGATCAACCTGGCGACCTTCCCCGAGGTGAAGACCGGCAAGGTCAAGATCACCGTCACCAGCAAGAACAAGCCGGTGAACATCGACGGCCTGGTGGTCGCCAAGTGACCGAGTAGAAGACGAGCATCACCCGAGGCCAGCGGTTGGCCGGCGCCTGAGTGGGGAGGGCGCCGGTCAGCCGCTTCGCTGTGCTCCGGGCCCTCAGCTGCTCGCCCGTCAGTCCTTCCAGGTCCCGGCCTTCACCGACATCACGTCGGGAAGGTTGTCGACGATCTGACGCCAGGTGGAGCCCTCGTCGGTCGAGGCCCACACGGCGCCGTTGCGCGCCCCGAAGTAGACCCCGGCGGGGTCGTGGAGGTCCGTGCACATGGCGTCGCGCATGACGCCGACGTAGAACGAGTCCGGCAGGCCTGCGTCGTACGACGTCCAGGACTCGCCGGCGTCGTCGGAGCGCCAGACCCGGGCCTTCGCCTCGGGCGGGTAGCGGCCATCGCCGGCACCCAGCGGGAACACGTAGATCGTGTCGGGGCGGTGCGGGTGGACGACGATCGGGAAGCCGAAGTCGCTCGGCAGGTCGTCGCCGATCGAGGTCCACGACCCGCCCTCGTCGTCGGAGCGGTAGACGCCGCCGTGGTTCTGGAGGTAGAGCCGCTCCGGCCGGCTCGGGTGACGGGTCACCTTGTGCACGCACTGGCCGAACTCCGGGTAGCGCTGGTCCTCCGGCAGGAAGTCGGCGCGGATGCCCTGGTTCCGCGGTGCCCACGAGGCACCGCCGTCGGTGGTCTGGTAGACGCCGCCGGTCGAGATGGCGACCGTCACCGAGCCCGGGTCGGTCGGGTGCGGGAGGATCGTGTGGAAGGCCTGGCCGCCGAAACCGGCGCCCCACTCCGGCTTCTGAGGGTGGTTCCACAGCGCCTCCTCGAGGGCGAAGGTCGCACCGCCGTCGACGGACCTCCACACCGCACCGGGCTCGGTGCCGGCGTACAGGATGCCGTCCTCGCAGCCGGGAACGATCTGCCACACCCGTTCGACGGTGGCGCCGCTGCCTTCGGGAAACTTGATCCCCCCGCCCGGGGTCTCCTGCCAGGTCTCGCCGAAGTCGTCGCTCCACCGCACCTGCGGGCCCAACCAGCTCGACGAGGCGCCGGCGAAGAGCCGGGGAGTCGCGCCGCGGGTGTCGACCAGGCAGGAGTAGACCTCCTCCATGTCGTGGTGCGGACCACTCCACGTCCACTCGTCGCGCTCGTCGTCGGAACGACCGATCCAGCACCCCTTGCGGGTGCCGACCATCAGGACTGTGCCCATCCGCTTCTCCCTTGCTCGGTGGCTGCTCCTAGATTGACCGAGTGGCGCCCACGATGTCATCGGTCTCCGACAGCCGGCTTTCCCTCCGGGGTACGGCGATCGGGCTGGTGCTCATCGGCATCGCGTCCGTCCAGCTCGGCGCCGGCGTCGCGAAGAACCTCTTCGACGAGATCTCCCCGACGGGCATCGTGTGGCTGCGCCTCGCCTCGAGCTCGCTCGTGCTGCTCCTGATCGCTCGTCCGCGGCTCGGAGGTCGCGACCGCAGGGACTGGCTGACCGTGCTGGGGTTCGGCGTGTCGCTGGCGCTGATGAACTGGGCCATCTACCAGTCCTTCAGCCGGATCCCCATCGGGATCGCGGTGACGATCGAGTTCATCGGACCGCTCGCGGTGGCCGTCCTCGGGTCGCGCCGACCCCGCGACCTGGTGTGGGTCGGGCTCGCCGGGGCCGGGGTGCTCCTGCTGGGCGCCGAGCGCGCCGACCTCGACCCGGTCGGCGTCGCCTTCGCGCTCGTCGCGGGTGCGTGCTGGGCCGGCTACATCGTGCTCAGCACCCACACGGGGCGGCGGTGGGAGGGTCTTGACGGACTCGCGGTCGCCAGCGTCATCGCCGTACTGCTGCTGTCGCCGGCGCTCGTCGGCATCGACCGCGACCCCCTCGTGGATCCGCGGATCATCCTGCTCGGTGCTGCGATCGGCCTGCTCAGCTCGGTGATCCCCTACAGCTGCGAGCTGATCGCACTCCGCCGGCTGCGTCCCGCACTGTTCGGCATCCTGATGAGCCTGGAGCCGGCGGCCGCGGCCCTGGCCGGCCTCGTCGTGGTCGGCGAGCACCTCAGTGCCGTGCAGTGGGCGGCGGTCGGGTGCGTGGTCGCGGCGAGCGTCGGGGCGACCCGGGCGGCCGCGCCGGCCGAGCCGCCGCCAGCGCCGCCCATCGCCGGTTGACGTGAGGTCTCGCACCCAGCCTCATTTCACCGAGATGTCACGTCGCTGTGATGCGCGACGGAGTCCGGCGGGTCTAGGTTGGAGGAACCACCGAGCCCCCATCGGAGCGATGCGATGTTTCCCCCCATGCGCCCTCTCGTCCGACTCGGCCAGGCCATCTCGGAATGGCCGGTCGCCTCCCAGCAGCAAGCCCGCCGCAACGCCATGGTCGCCCTCACCGCCTGCGCGCAACGTCGTGCGGAGCGCGAGGAGGTGGCGTCGTACCTCGCCCAGAAGGTCGCCCGTCGTGACGACCCGGCGGCCGACGTCCCTGCGGCAGGAGTCGTCGCGCACGCCTGAGACCGGCCTCCCGGTGCGTGTGCGGCAGGGCACACGCCGGATCGGCGGCGCCTCGGGCAGAATCTGGGCATGCCCACCCCCATCCCGGATGCCACCCCGGGTGCAACTCCGGATGCCACCGAGACCGCAGTGGTGTCGTTCCACGACATCCTGTCCGACGACGGCACCCACGTCCGGGCGTGGACCAACGACCCCGACGGCGTGATCGACGGGCCGACCGTCGTCCTCTGCAACGGCCTCGGCACCAACGCCTACATGTGGCCCGCCCTGCTCGACCCCGACTGCGGTGTCCGGATCGTCTCGTGGAACCACCGCGGCGTCGGCGGCTCCGAGCGACCCGTCGACAAGCGGCACGTCGAGATCGAGCACTTCGTCGAGGACGGCCTGTCCGTGATGGACCACTTCGGGGTCGACCGCGCCGTGCTGATGGGCTGGTCGATGGGCGTCAACACGATGTTCGAGCTCGCGGTCCGGCATCCGGAACGGGTGGCGGGCCTGTTCGCGGTCGCCGGCGTCCCCGGCGACACCTTCCGCACCATGCTGGCGCCGCTGCGGCTGCCCCACCCGATCGCGCGGCTGATCACCGTGAGCGCCTGCCACCTCGGCAAGCTCACCGGCTGGGCGGTCAGCCCGATCACGACCCGGCTGCCCATCGGGCCGCGGGCGATCGCCGTGATCACGCACAGCGGGTTCATGTTCAAGGTCGCCGATCCCGAGCTCGCCGCGATCGGGATCGAGGAGTTCATCAAGACCCCGGTGCAGTGGTACGCCCACATCGCGCTCGGCACCTCCAAGCACGCCCGCGTCTCCCTGAGCGGCATCGACGTCCCCGTCCGCTTCATCGCGCCGAAGTACGACCTCCTCGCCGGTGCCCGCGACATGGCGACCGCGGCCGAGCGGCTCGGCGATGCCGACTACATCGAGCTGCGCGGGTCCCACTTCATCCAGCTGGAGCAGCCGGACAAGGTGCACGAGCTGCTGCTGGAGTTCCTGGAGAAGGTCGGCGTCACGGCTTCCTCGGCCTAGTCGGCCTGATGGGGTCGCTGGGTACTGTCGCTGCATGAGTGCCCGACGTGCCCGACGTACGGCGGTCGCCCTGGTCGCGGCTGCAGCCCTGCTCGCCGGCTGCGGTGACGAGGACCCGGAGGGCGGCGCGGACGGTACGTCGCCGACGTCCTCTGACTCCTCCGAGACCTCCGGCCAGCCGACGGACCCGACGTCGTCCGGGTCGGCCGGGTCGACGGGCGACCAGTCCGGCCGACCCCAGGTGGTCGCGACGATGGCCAGCGGGCTCTCCGTCCCGTGGGGCGTCGACTTCCTCCCCGACGGGCGCGCTGTGGTGACCGAGCGCGACACGGCGCGAGTGCTGGTGGTCACGCCTCCGGAGAGCTCCGGCGAGGGCGAGGTGGTCGAGGTCGGCCGCATCCCCGAGACCGCGCCGCAGGGCGAGGCCGGGCTCCTCGGGGTGGCGGTCTCCCCCGACTTCGACGAGGACCACCTCCTCTACTTCTACGTCTGCACCGCCGAGGACAACCGGGTCGTGCGCGCCGAGCTCACCGGCACCCGGCTCGGTGAGGCCGAGCCGATCCTGACCGGCATCCCCAGCGGGTACATCCACGACGGCGGGCGCCTGGAGTTCGGCCCGGACGGGTTCCTCTACGTCTCCACCGGCGAGATCGGCGAGGAGGACCTCGCCCGCGAGCGCACCGGGTACGCCGGCAAGATCCTGCGGATCACCACCTCCGGCGACCCGGCGCCGGACAACCCGTTCGACGACGAGGTGTGGTCGTGGGGCCACCGCAACGTCCAGGGGCTCGCCTTCGACGACGACGGCCGGCTCTGGGCGAGCGAGTTCGGCTCCAGCAGCTTCGACGAGCTCAACCTGATCGAGGCCGGCGACGACTACGGCTGGCCGGTCGTCGAGGGCGACGGCGGCGAGCCGGAGTACCACGATCCCCAGCTCACCTGGCCGGTCGACGAGGCGTCGCCGTCGGGGTTGGCCTACCTCGACGGCCAGCTCTGGATGGCGGCGCTGCGCGGCGAACGGCTGTGGCAGATCCCGGTCGACGACGCGGGCGCGCGCGAGCCCACGTCGTACTTCACCGGTGACTTCGGCCGGCTCCGCACCGTCGTGGCTGCGCCCGACGGCCGACTCTGGCTCACCACCAGCAACCACGACGGGCGGGGTGACCCGACGGCTGAGGACGACCGGATCCTCGTGGTCGAGCCGTAGGCAACGCCTGCAGCTTCATGCACCCCGCCGCTCCACCCGCGCCCGCCGCGCGGCACGGCGCAGCGTGGTGAGAACCGCGGGACCGAGGAGGGCGATGGCGAGCGCGTTGGTGATCGCACGGCCGGTGTCCCAGCCGCCGGTGGAGGTCAGCACGGTGTAGACCACGAACCGGTGCAGGTTCTCGAGGACCGGCGCGCCCGGCGCGTAGGAGAGGTCGGTCGAGTCCTGGCCCGGGACCTGGATCCCGAGGATGAACGGCCAGCCCCACAGGTTCATGAGCAGCCCGTAGGCGTAGGCGGCGAACATGCCGTACGCCACCAGCATCGCGATCTCCCAGCGCCCCGAGACCCGCCGCGGGAACAGGCCGGCGAACATCCCCACCCAGCCGGCGACGAGCATCTGGAACGGCAGCCACGGCCCGACACCGGCGGTCATCAGGGCCGAGGCGAAGAGCGAGGTGCAGCCGAGCACGAACCCGAAGCCCGGCCCGAAGACCCGCCCGCCGAGGATCAGCAGGAAGAACACCAGCTCCAGGCCCGCCGTACCAGCGCTCACGCCGCGCAGCACCGCGTTGACGGCGCTCAGCACCCCGAGGATCGCGAGCACCCGGGCGTCCATGCCGCCCTCGCTGATCTCGGCGAGGACCACCGCCAGGATCACCGGCAGCAGGCCCAGGAAGAGGAACGGCGGGTCCACCCGCTGGGTCGGGTCGGCCTCGAGCAGCAACGGCCAGCCGAGCATCATCAACCCGATCAGCGAGGCCAGCCCGAGGACGACGGCCGACCGCAGCCGGAGAGGTACGGCGACCCGCTGGTCGGCCGCGCTCACGACGGCACCTCGGCCACCGTGGGATCGCCCGACCGCAGCGCGGCGGCGACCTCGTCGACGCGCAGCCACCCCGGCCCGAGCACCTTCGTCACCTGCGGTGCGAAGGCCGGCGACTCGGCGATGACGTCGCGGACGGGGCCGCTGGAGACGACCTCGCCATCGGCGAGCACGACCACCTCGTCGGCGACCTGGGCGACGAACTCGACGTCGTGGGTCGCGACCAGGACGGTGCGGCCGTCCGCCGCGAGGCCGCGCAGGATCTCCGCGAGGGCGTGCTTGCCCGGGTAGTCCAGCCCGCGCGTCGGCTCGTCCAGCAGCAGCACCGGCGGCCCGGCGGTGAGCACGATCGCGACCGCGAGGGCGAGGCGCTGGCCCTCGGAGAGGTCGCGCGGGTGACCGGAGGGGCCGATGCCGGGGGCGAGCCGCTCGAGGAGTCCGGCGCAGGTCCCGGGGGCGGCGGACGCCGTACGGTCCGCGGCCCCGCACTCCTCCGCGACCGTCTCCAGGTAGAGCAGGTCCGCCGGGCTCTGCGGCACCAGTCCCGTCGTGCGGCGACGCGCGTCCGGCTTGAGGCGGTGCGGGTCCTCGCCGGCGATCCGGACGGTGCCGCAAGCCGCGGCGTGCCGGCCCTGGAGCGCCCACAGCAGCGTCGACTTGCCCGCCCCGTTGCGGCCCATCAGCGCCGTCACGGTCGCCGGGCGCAGCTCGAGGTCGACGTCCTGCAACGCGGGCACCGACCCGTGCGCCACGACCAACCCGCGCACGAGAACTGCCGGCTCGCGTCGTACCTGACCTAGATGTCGTGAACTCGGGGAATTCGCGACATCGAGGTCAGGTACGACGGAGGGCGGCGCGGGAGGCGGGCCGAGCCGCGCCCGCAGGTCGGCCGTACGACGACGCGCGTCCCGCACCGTGAGCGGGAGCGGCGACCAGCCGACCAGTCGACCGAGCTCGACCAGCGGCGGGGCGATCGGCGAGTCCACCAGCAGCTCGGCGGGATCACCGACGCGCACCTGCCCGCCTGCGCCCAGCAGGCAGAGCCGGTCGGCGAACGGGACGACCCGCTCGAGCCGGTGCTCGGCGACCAGCACGGAGACACCGAGGTCGTGGACCAGCCGGGTGAGGGTGGCGAGCACGTCCTCGGCGGCGGTCGGGTCGAGGGCGGAGGTGGGCTCGTCCAGCACGAGCAGCCGGGGATGGGTGGTCAGCACCGACCCGATCGCGACGCGTTGCTGCTGACCGCCCGACAGCGTCCGGAGGTCGCGGTGCCGGAGGTCGGCGATGCCGAGCAGGTCGAGGGTCTCCTCGACCCGCCGGCGCATCGTCGGCGCGGCCAGCCCGAGCTGCTCCATGCCGAAGGCGAGCTCCTCCTCGACGGTGTCGGTGACGAACCAGGCAGGAGGGTTCTGGCCGACGTACCCGATGGCGTGCGCCCGCTCGCGTGCCGGCCGCTCGAGCACGCTCTCGCCGTCGATGACGACGTCCCCGGTCAGCGTGCCGCCCGTGAACGTGGGGACCAGGCCCGCGACGACCCCGAGCAGGGTCGACTTGCCGACGCCGGTCGGCCCGGCGAGCAGTACCAGCTCCCCGTGGTCGACGGCCAGGTCGACGCGGTCGAGCACCACCCGCTCGCCGTACCGGAAGGTGATCTCGCGGAGCTCGAACATCACGCAGCCACCTCCGCCGGCCGCTCGGCGGGGGCGGCAGCGACGGGCGCCCGGTTGCGCGCGGTCAGCGGGGGCGGGGCGACGAAGACCGGCGCGACGCCGACGAGGACCGCGACGACGGCGCCGAGGCTCAGACCCGGCGCGACGAGCACGCCCGGGTGTGCGACCAACGGCTCCCCGCGCTGCACGAGCCACAACCCGGCGCCGACCACGACGCCCGACAGCGCCACGAGCACCTCGGCCGGATGCCAGCGCTCGGGTCGGTAGCGGGTCCGCTCGACCCGGCGACCCGCGAGCGCGAACCCACCGAGCGCCGCTGCCACACCGAGCCCGAGCATCGGCCATGCCAGCAGCCGGGGAGCGGTGGAGTCGAGGAACGCGTAGACGCCCACGCAGATGCCGATCAGGCCGAGGATCATCAGCGCCCCGGTGGTGCGGCGCTGGCCCGCGGTCGCCGTCCCGGACCTGCCGTAGCCGCGGGCGTCCATGCCGGCCGCGAGCGACAGCGACCGCTCGAAGGCGTCCTCCAGGATCGGCACGAGCAACCGTCGTACGCCGCGCACCCGCCCCCGCTCACCGCCCCGGAGCTGCTGCGCCGCGCGCACCCGGCGGGCGCTGTCGGCCAGCTGCGGGATGACGGTGATCGCCACGACCATCGCCGTACCGATCTCGTAGAGCGCAGGCGGCAGCGACTTCATCAGCCGCTTCGGGTTGGCCAGCGCGTTGGCCGCGCCGACCGCGATGAGCAGCGTGGCGAGCCGCAGCCCCTCGTAGACCGCGGCGAGCAGCTCCTCGCGGCTGAACGGGCCGAGCAGGCTGATGCCCGCGGCCCAGTGGGGCAGCGGGATCTCGGGCATCGCGAGCAGCACGTGGCCGGCGTCGTTGCCCCCCACCAGGACCCGGAACAGCACCCGAACCACCAGCACGACGACGGCGAGCCAGAGGTAGAGGCGGAACGACCGCGCCCACGGCTGGTCGCCGCGGCAGGCGAACACCGTGATGGTCGCGACCGCCACCAGCAGCACGAGGAGGAACGGGTTAGTCGTGCACGACGCGCCCACCGCGAGACCGACCGCCCAGCACCACCAGGCGACCGGGTGGAGGTCACGCGGCAGTCTCATCCCGTGCGCCTCCGGAACACCGTCACCAGACCCGCCGCACCGAGCACGAGTACGGCGAGCCCCAGCCCGATCCACGTGGGGAGCGCTCCCCCGTCGTCGCCCGAGGCGTCGGTGCCGAGGTCGCTCTCGGGCGGCCCCGCGGTGATCTCGCCGGCAGCGGGAAGGGCGGCGCTGCTCGACGTCGCGGACGCCGACGGGTCGTCGCGCTCGCGGTCGCGCCGCTTGCGAGCCTCGGCGGTGGCCGTGTCGGTCGCACGGGAGGTCGGTGCGACCGAGGTCGTCGGTGCCGTCGTGGTCGCGGTCCCGTCGGTGGACGAGTCGGCGCCGCCGTCGTCCTGGTCGCGGCCACCACCACCGCCGCCACCGTCTCCGTTGCCGCCGTTGCCGCCGTTGCCGCCGTCGCCGTTGCCGTCATTGCCGCCGTTGCCGTCGTTGCCGTCGTTGCCGCCACCGTCGCCGTCGTCGGTCGGCTCGGGTTCCTCGTGCGGAGTGGGCACCACGTCCGGGGCCTGCGCGTTGCCTCCGCCCTCGTGCCACGAGAACGCGACGTAGCCCCCCTCGGGCACGGTCAGCCCGCCGACGCCCTGGTTGGAGAACCGCCACTCGCCGGACTCGCCGTCGGACCACCACAGGCTCCAGAACGAGTCGTTCTCGAGGCAGGGGCGGTCGTCGGGGAGTCCGGTCACCTTGCACACGTAGCCGGGCTGACGGGGGTGGTACTCGAGCGCGAAACCGGCGTCTGGGAACACCTGCGAAGCAGACTGACCGCCTCCGTCCGGGGCGCATCCGGCGCGGGTCGGGCCGCCGACCTCGTTGTAGTCGACGATGACCGTCACCCCGGAAGCACCCGGACACGCCGCAGCAGCAGCCGAGGCCGTTGCGCTGCCGGGCACCAGCACACCGGTGGTGGCCGCCACCACGGCCGCCACCACCGGTCCGAGGATCCTGGACGCCATCGGGGTCAGCGGACCTTGAACGACTTCCGGCCGCTGCGGTCAGCGAACTGGCCGACGACCTTGATCAGGTGGGTGCCCCGGTCGCGACCGACCCGGAAGTCGGCCCGGAAGATGCCCCGGGTCGACGCCTTGCCGCGCGCGACGCGGTCGCCGTCGTACCGGACGATCACGCGCTCGCCGCTGAACAGGCCACGGACCACGATCTCCTGCTTCCCGCCGCGGCGGACCACGGTCTTCCGGTCGAAGGGGACCCGCTTGGCCGCGAGGGCGACCCACTCGCTGCCGACGCCGGCCTGAGCGGCGTTGACCTGGACCCCGACGAAGCCGGTGCGGTCGGGCACGCGGACCCGGGCGATCGCCGTGCCGTCGCCGCGTCCGACGACCGCGCCCGAGCGACCGCCGATCTGCGCGCAGGCGCGCTCGCCCGGGGCGAGGCCGGTCACGGTGAACCGGGCCGTGCCCCCGCCGTTGAGGAACTGCGGGAGACCTTCGAAGGACAGGCTCGCGCCGTCCTCGGCGGCAGGAGCGGCCAGCAGCGCGGGGAGCGCCTGGATGCTGGCGAAGTCCCACTGGCCGGCAGCGCCGACGGTGATGCCGTCGGCCACGCCCGCGGCGAACGCCGCGTTGTCGTAGGCGATCGCACCCCAGTCGTCCTTCAGGGCGCCGTCGCAGCGGACCCCGACGACCTGGCGGCCACGGATCCAGGCGGCGGCTGCTTCGGCGGGCTCGTGCTCGCCCGCGAGGTTGAGCGCCCACCCGGCGAGCCCGGTGCTGTTGGAGTTGGGCCCCTCGGTGGCCGTGCCACCGTCGAACGAGCCGTTGGAGGCCTGCTGGGTCTTGATCCAGGCGACCGCGTCGGCGAGCGCGGTGTCGAGGTCGGCGGCCTGAGTGGAGTCCGCAATCGTCAGGTCGGACAGCAGGATCACGACGACCGCCGACGTGTCGACCGGCGGGGCGGCCCCGCCGCACGGGGTCGCGAAGTCCAGGTGGAAGAAGCCGGGACCGCACTGGAGGTCGAGCAGGAAGTCGAGGGCCGTCGGAGCCTCGGCGGAGCCGGCGAGGGTCAGGCCGCGCGTGGCCCACGCCTGACCGAAGACGTTGGAGAAGTCGCCGAAGCTGCTGGTGTCCTCGATCCGACCGGACGACGTGGTCGCGCCCTCCATCTGGGCCACCAGGTCGACGCCGCCGAACGCGGTGGGGTCGCCGGTCGTCTGGTCCTCGACGAACGACAGCAGCTTGCCGGTCGAGCCGGCCCACACCTCGGTGCCCGGGGATGTGTAGGCGTCCGCGTTGGCCTCCAGCGCGGTCGTGATCGCGGGCAGCGCGTCGCGGTCGCCGACGGCATCGAGGGCGTACGCCGCCTCGACCGTCGCGCCGAAGTCGTCGAAGTTGAACTGGTCGTTGTGGATGACCCCGTTGGTCAGCTCGCTCTCGATCCAGGCGGCGCCGAGGTCGACCGGCACCGGGTCCGCTCCGTGAGCGTGCGAGGTGGGCGTCGGCCCGCCGACGACCAGGCCGGTGGCCAGGAGCGAGCCGCCGAGCACGGCCGTCCCGAACCGGCGAAGGGTGAAGCTGGACATAGGTTCCTTCCCGCTGCAGCACGGGTAGGAACCGACGTCGGCCCGACCCGCTGCTCTCCGCGACAGCGTGGCGTCAGGACGCGCCGCGACAGGTGCTCCGGCTCGCCGTACTCGGTGAGAAGTGCGGCCTACGGTTGCGGGTCAGCGCCGGACTCGGACCGGCTTCCCCCGCCACGGGCGTATTGGATTAGTGGCTGCAGCCTAATCCCGCGCGGCGTCAACCTCACCATCCGGCCGCACCTCGGAACCACCGGCTTCCGCGACCGCCTCCGGTTCGACGAAGAAGGCGAGCCACTTGATCCCCTGGTCGTCGCGCAGCCAGATCTCCGTGGCGCGGACCTGATCACCGGGTTGGACGTCCGGAGCAACGTCGCCGGCGAAGAGCGGGCGTCCGCACCTGTCGCCCTCCCGATCGAAGCAGATCACGTTCGGTTCGGGACCAGAGTCGTCGAAGTACGACACGACGGGAGCCGCGAACGATTCCCCGATCTCGAGACCGGGGTCGCCGGTGCCGACCAACCGGGGGACGACAACGGTCACCGCCGCGCCGAGCAGGAACGCGACGACAAGGAGGAATGCACGGTGACTGACCACACGGGCAAGCGCACCCCGCCCGTCCAGGTCGGTCACCCCCACTTCAACCATGCCGCGAGCGTGTAGGCGCGGGTGCCGGGCCGGTCGACGCGGACGAGGGAGGTGGCGATGGCTCCACGCCGGTCCTCGTGCGGGGCGCCCGGTCCCGTCCACTTCGCGCCGAAGTATTGGAACGCCGGAGAGTGCCACGGGGACAGCACCTCGGGACAGATCTCGTTGGACACCGAGTAGGTGGTGCCGGAGCGCGAGGAGGTGACCGACGTCGTGGTGCTTCGGCAGGAGTCCTCGATCTCGCGCGTCTCACCGGGAGACCACTCGACCGCGTGCGCTGCACTGTCTTCGTACTCGGCACGAACGCCAACGCCCTGCAGGTAGTCGCAGCATGCTCCGCCGCGCTCCTCCCAACCGGTGGCCTGCATCCGGTTCGAGATCAGCCAGAGGTTCCGGTTCCGGAAGTCCAGGCTTCGATAGTTGCAGTTGTAGTTGTACTTCGTGCCGTCGCCCGGCTCGTGCTCAAACGTCCAACGGCGGGTGTCAAGGAAGTCACCCCTGGCGGCCGCTCGGTCTCCGTCGCGCTGCGCAGCCGTCTTCCGCGTCCGCAACGTCGCCGACGTCACACACCCGCGCGGGTCGATGGCCTTCGCGAACTCGCAGGCCTCCTCGCGGCTGAGGTGGCCACCGGCGAGCGTCATCTCGAAGACCGTCGGATCGAGGCTGCGCTGACTCCGAGGCGACGGCTCGATCGAGATGCGCGCCGTGGCCGAGTTGCCCCGCTGAGTGACGGTGACCGGCGGGGCATCAGAGCCGTACGTCGTGATCGTGGAGTCACCGACCCGCACCGTCTGGACCACGACGCCGGACTTCGTGATGTGGACCGATCGTTCGGCGCTCCGCGGCGCTGGACCGCCCTTGTCCCCACCACTGTCGTCCGCCTGACTGACTGCCGTCGGCGCGACCGCCACCGCGAGGGTGGTCGCGATCACAGCCCCGAAGAACCTGCCCAAACGCGTCTGAACACCCATTGGTGACCTCCCGAAAAGTCTTCGACGGTCCCAACCTGAACCGTCCTGGTTCCAATTTGAACCAGCGGCGGAAGGATGTCAACACCTCCGGGCACGGTCGCGGAGAAAGGGTTCCAGGCTCAGGTCAGCTTCTCGAGGATCAGCTCGCGAACCCGGCCGGCGTCCGCCTGACCGCGCATCTCCTTCATCACCGCACCGATGAGGGCTCCGGCGGCGGCGACCTTGCCTTCGCGGATCTTGTCGGCCACGTCGGGGTTGGCGGCGATGGCGTTGTCGACCGCGGTCGAGAGCGCGCCCTCGTCGGAGACGACGGCGAGGCCGCGCTTCTCGACGATCTCCGCAGGGGTGCCCTCGCCGGCGTACAGGCCCTCGAACACCTTGCGCGCGAGCTTGTCGTTGATCGTGCCGGCCTCGACCAGCTGCTGTACGGCGGCGACGTCGGCCGGCGTCACGCCGAGCTGGTCGATCGCGGTGTCGGTGTCGTTGGCCCGCCGGGCGAGCTCGCCCAGCCACCACTTGCGGGCCGTCTGGGGCGTCGCCCCGGCGGCGACGGTCTCCTCGACCAGCTGCAGGGCGCCGGCACCGACGGTGTCGCGCATCTCGAGGTCGGAGAAGCCCCAGTCCGCCTGCAGCCGCGCCCGCTTGGCGGTCGGGTTCTCCGGCAGGGTGCCGCGGAGCTCCTCGACCCACTCCCGGGTCGGGGCGACAGGCACGAGGTCGGGCTCGGGGAAGTAGCGGTAGTCCTCGGCGTCGGACTTCTCCCGCCCGGACGTCGTGACGCCGGTGTCCTCGTGCCAGTGGCGGGTCTCCTGGAGGATCCTGTCCCCCGCGTCGAGCACCGCGGCGTGCCGCGACATCTCGTACCGCACCGCACGCTCGACCGAGCGGAGCGAGTTGACGTTCTTGGTCTCGGTGCGGGTGCCGAGAACGCCCGAGCCCTTCGGCGCGAGCGACAGGTTGACGTCGGCGCGGATCGAGCCCTGCTCCATCCGGGCGTCGGAGACCCCGAGCGCGACGATGAGGTCGCGGAGCTGGGCGACGTACGCCCGGGCCACCTCGGGCGCCTTGGCGCCGGCGCCGGTGATCGGCCGGGTCACGATCTCGATGAGGGGGATGCCGGCCCGGTTGTAGTCGACGAGGGAGTAGTCCGCTCCGTGGATCCGGCCGGTCGCGCCACCGACGTGCAGCGACTTGCCGGTGTCCTCCTCCATGTGGGCACGCTCGATCTCGACCCGGTAGGTCTCGCCATCCCCATCTTCTGTCGGCACAGTGACGTCCATGTAGCCGTCGAAGCAGATCGGCTCGTCGTACTGCGACGTCTGGAAGTTCTTCGGCATGTCCGGGTAGAAGTAGTTCTTCCGCGCGAACCGGCACCACTCCGCGATCTCGCAGTTGAGGGCCAGCCCGATCCGGATCGCCGACTCCACGGCCTTGCCGTTGACGACCGGCATCGAGCCGGGCAGGCCGAGGCAGGTCGGGCACACCTGGGTGTTCGGGTCGGCGCCGAACTCCGTCGGGCAGCCACAGAACATCTTGGTGACGGTGTTGAGCTCGACGTGGACCTCGAGGCCGAGCGCCGGGTCGTAGGACGCCAGCACGTCGTCGAAGGGCACCAGCGTGTCCGAACGTCCGGTCATCGGGCGTCTCCTTGCTCATCGCGCTTGTCGAGATCCGGCGCCCGGTCCAGCAGCGGCCCGCCCCACTCGGCGGCCAGCAGCGCCTCGAGCGCCGCGCCGACCCGGTAGCACCGGTCGTCGGCGAGCGCCGGGGCGAGGACCTGGAACCCCACCGGCAGCCCGTCCTCGTCGGCGAGCCCGGCCGGGACCGAGATGCCGGGCACGCCGGCCAGGTTGGCGGGGATGGTGGCGAGGTCGTTGAGGTACATCGCCAGCGGGTCGTCGAGCTTCTCCCCCAGCTCGAACGCCGTTGTCGGCGCCGTCCGCGAGACGAGTACGTCGACCCGCTCGAACGCCGCCTCGAAGTCGCGGCTGATCAGCGTGCGCACCTTCTGCGCCTGGCCGTAGTAGGCGTCGTAGTAGCCGCTGGACAGGGCGTAGGTGCCGAGGATGATCCGTCGCTTCACCTCGTCGCCGAAGCCGGCGTCGCGGGTCGCCTTCATGACGTCCTCGGCGCTGGGCAGGCCGCCGTTCGCCCCGACCTCCGGGACGACCCGCAGGCCGTAGCGCATCGCGTCGAACTTGGCGAGGTTGGAGGAGCACTCCGCCGGCAGGATCAGGTAGTACGTCGCGAGCGCGTGCACGAACGTCGGGCACGAGACCTCGACGACCTCCGCGCCGGCCTTGACCAGCAGGTCGACCGACTCCTGGAACCGGGCCATCACACCCGGCTGCCACCCGTCGCCGGCGAGCTCGGTGATCACACCGACGCGGACACCGGACAGGTCACCGGTCGCACCCTCGCGAGCCGCGTCGACCAGCGACGGGAGCGGCTGGTCGACCGAGGTCGAGTCCAGCGGGTCGTGCCCACCGATCAGCTCCTGCAGCAGCGCCGCGTCCAGCACGGTCCGGGTGACCGGCCCCGCCTGGTCGAGACTGTTGGCCAGCGCGACCAGGCCGTAGCGCGAGACCGCGCCGTACGTCGGCTTCACGCCGACGGTGCCCGTCACCGCACCCGGCTGGCGGATCGAGCCGCCGGTGTCGGTGCCGACCGCGAGCGGCGCCTCGAACGCCGCGACCGCCGCTGCCGAGCCACCGCCGGAGCCGCTCGGGATCCGGGTCTGGTCCCACGGGTTGCGGGTCGGGCCGTACGCCGAGTGCTCGGTCGAGCTGCCCATGGCGAACTCGTCCATGTTGGTCTTGCCGAGGATCGGCAGGCCGGCGGCCCTGATCTTGCGGACGACGGTCGCGTCGTACGGCGGGATCCAGCCCTCCAGGATCTTCGAGCCGCACGTCGTGGGCAGCCCCTTCGTGGTCAGCACGTCCTTGACCGCGATCGGCACGCCGTCGAGCGGGTGCAGCGGGGCGCCGGCGGCGCGGCGCTCGTCGGACAGGGCCGCCTGCGCGAGCGCGCCCTCGGCGTCGACGTGGAGGAACGCGTGCACGCCGGCCGTCGCGTCACCGTCGACCGCAGCGATCCGGTCGAGGTGGGCCTGGGTCAGCTCGACCGAGGTCACCTCGCCCGCGGCGAGGGCGTCGGCCAGCTCGGCTGCGGTCTTCTTGATCCACGATCCCTGCGTCATCACTGCTCGTCTCCGAGGATCCGCGGCACGGAGAACCGCCCGTCCTCGCTCGCCGGCGCGCCCGACAGCGCCTGCTCGGCCGTCAGGCACGGCCTCGCGACGTCCTCCCGGAACACGTTCGTGAGCGGGATCGGGTGCGAGGTCGGAGGGACGTCGTCACCGGCGACCCCGCTGATGGACGCGACCGACTCGAGGATCACGGCGAGCTGGGGTGCCAGGTGGTCCAGCTCGGCGTCGTCGAGGTCGATCCGGGCGAGATCGGCCAGGTGGGCCACCTCGTCGCGGGTGATGTCAGGCATGAGCGCCAGTCTAGGGATGCCGGCGGATCGTCAGTCGTCCGGCTCAGGATGAGGAGGCGTTCCTCCCTGACTCGCCGGACCGGGGAGGATCGGACGCGGATACTGCATCGGATCCTCCCCACTCCTCGGTCACGACGGGCAGTTCGGGCAGCGAAGCAGGTGGCCGGTCCAGCCCCGGCGATGCAACAGCTGGTCGAGCTTGCCGGCGGTGATGCACGGGCGGTCGAAGACCTGCCCGTAGCCGATCCGAACGGTGTGCTCGCTCTCAATGGCGGCATCCAGGTCGCGTTCCAGGTCGCGATCACGAGCCGCGGCCCTGTCGTGGCCGAGACGCCCGTCGAGCTCAACGATCTGGATCCACGATCCGCGCGGGCCTCGATAGACGACATCGCGCATCATCGGCCGTCCCGACCGGACCACCCGGTCCTGGCGGACCCCGCGGGGGAGCCCGTGGGGTCGCTCGACATCGGTCAGGTAGCGGTGCTCGAGCACGGAGCAGGTGCCGCCGTCCACGTCGTCGAGCACCCCGACCAGCAGCTCGCGGCGGTGCAGGCGCGGAATCTCGTCGATGCGGGCACGCAGGCGCGCCGCGGTCGTACGGCGCCCGCCGCAGGCATCGGCCAGGGCTGCGATCATGTCGAGCTCGCGCGTGGCCGTGTCGGCGAGGTCGATGATCGTGTCGTCGTAGCGCATCCGCGGTGGGCTGAGGTTCCATCGCACCTGCTCGTCGAAGCGGCGGCTTCTGCGCACGTGCACGCCGTCGGGCTCTTCGATCCGCCGGGTGTGGGCGACCATCACCTCGATCGCGGCGTCGTCGTGACCGCGGCGTCCGGGTCCCTCGTGCGCGCGAAGGGACGAGACGCCGTCGAGCGCGGCCGGCCAGCAGGCGAGCACGGCCGCCCATGCTCGCTGTCGCCAGGACAGGGGTCCGGTGTGGTCGACGTACACCCCAGGGTGAACCTTCACCCACTCCCGTCGGCGGACGAGGCGCGCGATCGCGTGGGGCGGCAGCCCGGTGGCGAGAGCCTGTCGACGGGAGATGACGCCGTCCTGGAGCGACAGCAGCGCTGCGATCTCGTCCATGCCCGACTGGGTGCCCCGTAGCCGACCTGGCTCACACCTGGCCCCTCGCGACCTGTGGATCGCCGCCTGAACCCATGAACTGGGGAGGATCCGACGCGGAAGGTGGCTGTTGCGAAATCGCCGGCCGGGGTCAGTGACCTTGGCAGGGGTTCGCGAAATACTGAGACATGGCTCGCAACTACCGCCCGGTGATCAGGGATCAGGAGTTCCTGCTCCCGCCGAACA
>Ga0164290_1000675_pt1 | contig 93549 bp, 90 predicted proteins | sample Micstemetagenome_FD_108782 | JGI IMG/M metagenome (GOLD analysis project Ga0164290, IMG submission 108782) | Contaminated culture microbial community from soil near Moab, Utah, USA - Microcoleus steenstrupii SON62 (Illumina Assembly) | ecosystem: Environmental > Terrestrial > Soil > Soil crust...
ACCCGCGACGAAGTCCGGCGGGCTTCACAGCGCAACCCCGAAGGGGCGGGCCGATTTTGGCCCATTGCTGCGTTGCTCGTCGGGCACGATGGTCCGCATCGCGCCTCTCCTCGCGCCTTGCACCGGGCCAGAATCGGCTCCGTCACGGTGACCCAAAATGGTCGAAAACGCTCTAAGCCGCAGCGCGTTGCCGACCACGATCAGCGACGAACCTGACATGGCGATCGCGGCCACGAGCGGCGTGACCAGCCCCATGAAGGCGAGCGGCACCGCGACGATATTATAGCCTATCGCGAACAGAAGATTCTGCCGCACGACGGCCTGCGTGCGCCGCGCCATGCGGATCGCCTGGACCACCGCCATCATCCGGTCGCCAAGAAAGACACAGTCGGCGGCATTCTTGCCGACATCGCTTGCCGATCCCGGCGCCATCGACGCATGGCCGGCCGCAAGCGCCGGACCGTCGTTGAGCCCATCGCCGATCATCAGCACCTTGCGTCCTCGCGCCGCCTGCCGTGCGATCGCCGCCAGCTTGTCCTGCGGGCTCATTCCCGTCTGCGCCGTCAGGCCAAGGTAGCGGGCAACGGGGGCGACCGCTTCGGCACGGTCGCCCGACAGGATCATCGCCGGGATTCGCTCCGCCCGCAGCGTGCGAACCGCGTCGCGGGCGTCGGGACGCAACTGGTCGGCGAAAGCGATCGTCGCGACCGGGCGACCGTCGATCGCAAGCTCGGTCGCGAGGATATCACCGAAGTCAGCGCCCTGCGGCCGTCCGAGCGTCACGACGCGGCTGCGCCAGCGCGCCTCCATCCCGAATCCCGGCTTTTCCCGGATCGCGCCGGTTTCGGCGGCGCGCACGCCGGCCGCCAGAAGCTCACGCGTCAACGCCGCGCTCAGCGGATGGCGGCTCGCCCGCGCCAGCGCGAGGATCAACGATCGCGCGTCTTCGTCCAGCCGCTCCAGCCCGATCGCTTCGGGACGGCCGAGCGTCAGCGTGCCCGTCTTGTCGATCAGCGCCAGATCGACCTCGGCCAGCCGTTCGAGCGCCGATCCGTCCTTTACGAGCACGCCCGCGCGCATCAGTTCGCTCGCCGCGACGATCTGCGCCGCCGGCACCGCGAGCCCCAGCGCGCACGGACAGGTGATGATGAGCACCGCAGCGGCGATCAGCAGGCTGTGATGCCAGCCCGCGCCCGCGACCATCCATCCGGCACAGGCGAGCAGCGCAAGCACATGGACTGCCGGCGCATAGAGGCGGGCGGCGCGGTCGGCGATGCGGACATAGCGCGACTTGCCCTGCGCCGCTTTGCCCATCAGCCGCGCGATATCGGCGATTATGGTGCCGGTGCCCGCGGCGGTGACGCGCACGTGGATCGGCGCGTCGAGATTCAGCGTCCCCGCATGGACGCGGTCGTCGGCGCGCGCGGGCTGGGGCGCGCTCTCGCCCGTCAGCAGCGACAGGTCGATTCGGCTCGTCCCGCCGGTGACGACACCGTCGGCGGCAAGGCGTTCGCCCGCTGCCACCAGCATCTCCATGCCCGGTTCGAGCGCCGCGGCGTCGACCCAGCGGCTGCCCCCCTCTGCATCAAGCACCATCGCTCCCGTTCCCATATTGCGCAGCAGCGCCGTCACCCCGTCCCGTGCGCGGTCGCGCATCACGCTGTCGAGCCAGCGGCCGGTGAGCAGGAAAAACAGCAGCATCACCGCGCCATCGAAATAGGCGTGCGGGCCGCTCGTCGCCGTCTCATGGAGGCTGATCGCGCAAACGAGCGCGACACCGATGCTGATCGGCACATCCATGTTGGTGCCCCCCCGGCGCAGCGCTCGCCACGCCGAGCGAAAAAAGGGCCGACCCGCATAGGCAACGGTCGGCAGTGCGATCGCCGCCGACAGCCAGTGGAACAGGTCGCGCGTCGCCCCCGCTGCGCCCGACCACACCGATACCGACAGCAGCATGATGTTCATCATCGCAAAGCCCGACACCGCGACGGCACGCAGCAGCTCGCGGCTCGTTTCCGCCCCGGCTTCGGCCTGGCCGGAATCCTCGCCGATCGGGTGCGCGTCGAATCCCAGGTTTGAAAAGGCGTCGATCAGGTCGGGCATGTCGGTGTCGGGCGCGCAGGACAGGCGCACGCGTTTTTCGGTGAAATTGACGCGCGCGGCGGCGATGCGCCTGTCACGCACCAGCCCCTGCTCCAGCTTGGCGATGCAGCCGACGCAGCGAATGTCGGGCACCGCAAAGTCGCGTTCGACGACGACGGCCGCGCTCATCGCACGTCCCTGCGATAGCGCGCTTCGTCGGCGCCGCGCCGGACGGTAAGGTCGAGCCGCCAGCGCCCCACCGCCAGCGGCTCGACCGAGCGCAGCGCGCCGCCCGCCGCGCGCTCGAAACGAAGCGCGGCGGACGCGGTGCGCCCGACGGGATGATGGATCGTCGCCGCAACCCGAACGCCGTCGAGCGCAACCCCGTCCTTGCGGATGGTCAGCAGGACGCGCCGGGTCGCGTCGAGCGCGATGATCGCGTCCCATCCGAGCCGGTCCTGCGCGCGGGCGCGTTGCAGCCATTCATTATAATGCTGGCTCGCGACATAGCTGTTTTCGACCGTCTTGCCGCCAAAGGTCGACAGGGCGAAGCGGGCCATGGTGACGTTCACCGCGATCACGACCGCAAAGAAAGCGACGAGGATCACGGCCATATGTCGGCCGGTGAAGCGCCGGGGCGTCGGTGTGTCAGTCATTGTCCTGTCTCCGGCCGGTCGAACTGGATGGTGTCGCTGTCGCCGCGCGGATCGCCGTCGAGGCCGCGCGTGCTGATCGTGAAATCCTGCCGCGCCGGTCCCGCGCCGGGCGCCGCGACGAAAAGTCGGACGCGTGTGACGCTGTCAGGGGGCAGCGTCAGCTCGATGCGCCGCGCCGCATTTTCGCGCGAACCGGCGTGGGTCCACAGCACGGCGCCGGGCAGGCCGCTGACGCTCACCGCGGCCTCGCGCGGGCGCGTTTCCATATTGCGCAGCTTCAGCGTGTAATTGTTGCGGATATGGCCGTCGGACAGCTGGACATAGAGCGGGCTGCGTTCGTGCTGGACGGCAAGATCGAGCCGCGTGCGCTGGCCGAGCGAAAAGAGCATCGCCGCGCCGATCGCGGTCCAGACGCCGAAATAGATCAGCGTGCGTGGGCGCAGCAGCGTCCTGCGGATCGGCCGCCCGGCGCCGCCCGCCCTTTCGGTCGCCGCATCGTCGAGCGTGCAATAGTCGATCAGCCCGCGCGGGCGTCCGACCTGCGCCATCACCCCGTCGCACGCGTCGATGCAGAGCGCGCAGGTGATGCAGCCGATCTGCGGCCCCTCGCGAATGTCGATGCCGGTCGGGCACACCGCGGCGCACTGGTTGCAGTCGATGCAGTCACCAAAGGCACCCGGGTGCGCCTGCGCCTTCTTGACGCTGCCGCGCGGTTCGCCGCGCCAGTCCTTGTAGGTCACCAGCAGCGATTTTTCGTCCATCATCGCGGTCTGGATGCGCGGCCAGGGGCACATATAGACGCACACCTGTTCGCGCAGGAATCCGCCAAGGATGAAAGTCGTCGCAGTCAGCACGGCGACGGTGCCATAGGCGACGGGGGCTGCCTGGCCCGTCCAGAAGTCCGCCGTCAGCGCCGGCGCATCGGCGAAATACATGATCCATGCGCCGCCGGTCCAGAAGGCGATGATCAGATAGATGCCATATTTGACCGCCCGCTTCGCAAACTTTCGGGCTGTCCACGGACCGTTCGCCAGCCGCAACTGCGCGTTGCGGTCGCCGTCGACCAGCCGGTCGACATGCTGGAACAGGTCGGTCCACACCGTCTGCGGACAGGCATAGCCGCACCATGCGCGCCCCACCGCGCTGGTGACGAGGAACAGGCCGATCCCCGCCATGATGAGCAGCCCGGCGACATAATAGAATTCGTGCGGCCAGATCTCGATCTGGAACATGTAGAAACGCCGGTTCGCAAGATCGACGAGCACGGCCTGATCGGGCGCATAGGGGCCGCGGTCCCAGCGGATCCAGGGCGTACCGTAATAGATCGCCAGCGTCACCGCCATGATCGCCCATTTGAAACGGCGGAAGGGGCCGTTCACCGCCTTTGGGTAAACGCCCTTCCGCGCTTCGTATAGCGGCGCGGACTGGCCGGAGAGGCCTTCAGGGCTGGCCATCGGCTCCCACCCCTTCGGCGGCCGGCGCCAGCCCCTTTTCGCCGCCGCCCAGCGAATAGACATAGGCCGACAGCATCTTGATCGTCACCCGATCGAGCCGGTTGTTCCAGCGCGGCATCACGCCGTTGCGCGGCTGGTTCACCGTCGCGGTCAGGCTGTTGCGATCGCCGCCGTAAAGCCAGATCGCGTCGGTCAGCTTCGGCGCGCCCACCTGCCGCCCGCCCTCACCGCCCGCGCCGTGGCAGACGGCGCAATTGGCGGCGAACAGCGTCGCGCCGCGCGCCGATGCGGCGCTGGCCGCTTCCTGCCCGCTGATCGTGCGAACGAAACTGACGACATCGTCGATCTGCTTTGCGTCGAGAATGCCGTCGCGACCGAAAGCCGGCATCAGGCTGGTCCGCGTTGCCTTGTGATCGGGGTTCCGGATGCCATGGGTGACCGTATATTCGATGCTTGCAAGGTCTCCGCCCCACAGCCAGTCGTCGTCGGTCAGGCTGGGGTAAAGATTTTTCACCCCTGCTCCGCCTGCGCCATGGCACTGCACGCAATGGACGCGGAACGCCGCGCCGCCGCCCTGCACCGCCGCCTGCATCAGCTCCGGCCTGTCAGGCAGGTCGGTGATCGCGGTCGCGGCGATGGCGTTGACCGTCGGCGCGCGGCGCCGCGCGTCGGCGGCTATTTCCTTTGCCAGGTCGCCGCGGCTCGACCAGCCGAGCACACCTCTGGTCGCGCTGTCGACCATCGGCCAGGCCGGATAGAGGATGACATAGGCCAGCCCCCAGACAATCGTGGCGTAAAAGGTCCACAGCCACCAGCGCGGCATCGGCGTATCGAGTTCCTCGATCCCGTCCCATTCGTGACCGACCGTGCTCGTGCCGGTCGCTTCGTCGATGCGCTGTTTGGGATCAGCCATGCTCGTCATCCTTGAAGATCATGTTCGCGGCCTCTTCGTTGCGCGCGCGGGCGCTTGGCCGGAACGGCCAGGCGATCAGCGTGAGGAACAGCAGGGTCATCGCGAGCAGCCCCCAGCTGTCGGCAAAATGCCTGAGGTCGTCATAGGTCATCGCGCCGCCCTCATTTCGGAGGGCCGCTCCTGCGCCGCCGCCTTGTCGACATCGACCAGCGTGCCGAGCATCTGGAGATAGGCGATCAGCGCATCCATCTCGGTCACCCGCGCCGGATCGCCATCGAAGTCGCGCACCTGCGCCTTCGGATAACGCTTTTGAAGGTCGCCCGCCCCGGCGTCGGGGTCGGCCTGCGCGCGGATGTCGTCGTTCGCCTTTTCGATATCGGCCGTCGTGTAGGGGACGCCGACGCGGTAGAGCGCGGTCAGGTCGTTCGACATATCGCCAGCGGCAAGTTCGCGCTCGGCCAGAAAGGCATAGGGCGGCATGATCGATTCAGGGACCACGCTGCGCGGGTCGATCAGATGCGCCTTGTGCCATTCGTCCGAATAGCGACCGCCGACGCGCGCAAGATCCGGCCCGGTGCGCTTCGACCCCCATTGAAACGGATGGTCGTACATGCTCTCGGCGGCAAGGCTGTAGTGACCATAGCGTTCGACCTCGTCGCGGAACGGACGGATCATCTGGCTGTGACAGGTGTAGCAGCCTTCGCGCATGTATATGTTGCGCCCGGCGAGTTCGAGCGGGGTGTAGGGGCGCATCCCCTCGACCTTCTCGACCGTATTGTCGATCCAGAAGAGTGGCGCGATCTCGACGATACCGCCGATCGCCACGGTGAACAGGGCAAGCGCGCCAAGCAGCGTCACATTGCGCTCGATCCTCTTGTGGCTCGTGCGATTTTCGGCGGGTTTTGCGGTCATGGGCCGGGCTCCTTATTCGGCGGGCACGGGCGCGAGCGGACGATCCGACGCAGCATGGTGGGGGGTTTCGGTCATCGGCTTTTCGGCGCGGCTTTTCCCGGCGAGCGTCGCCCAGACGTTGACGATCATGATGAGGAAGCCGGCGAGATACATCGCCCCGCCCGCCGCGCGGATCAGGTACATCGGATGCATCGCCGCGACGCTCTCGGCAAAGCTGTAGACGAGATAGCCGTCGGCGCCATATTCGCGCCACATCAGGCCCTGCATGATCCCCGCCACCCACATTGACGCGGCGTAGAAAACGATGCCGACGGTCGCGAGCCAGAAGTGCCAGTTGACCATGCGCAGGCTATAGAGGCGCGGACGGCCCCACAGGCGCGGCACCAGATAATAGACGCAGGCAAAGGTGATCATGCCGTTCCAGCCGAGCGCGCCCGAATGGACATGGCCGATCGTCCAGTCGGTGTAGTGCGACATCGAGTTGACCCATTTGATCGACATCATCGGGCCCTCGAAGGTGCTCATGCCATAGAAGGCGAGCGCCATTACCATCATGCGGATGATCGGGTCGGTGCGGATCTTGTCCCACGCGCCGTTCAGCGTCATCAGCCCGTTGATCATCCCGCCCCAGCTCGGCATCCACAGGATCACCGAGAACACCATGCCCAGCGTCTGCGCCCAGTCGGGCAGCGCCGTGTAATGAAGGTGGTGCGGTCCGGCCCAGATATAGAGGAAGATCAGCGACCAGAAGTGAATGATCGACAGGCGGTAGCTGTATACCGGCCGCTCGGCCTGCTTCGGGACGAAATAATACATCATCGCGAGGAAGCCGGCGGTCAGGAAAAATCCGACCGCATTATGCCCGTACCACCATTGCGTCAGCGCATCCTGCACCCCGGCGAAGGCGGCGTAGCTTTTCGATCCGAAAAGGCTGGCGGGCATCGACAGATTGTTGACGATGTGCAGCATCGCGATGGTGATGATGAAGCTGAGGTAGAACCAGTTCGCGACATAGATGTGCGGTTCGCGGCGCCTGACGATGGTGCCGACGAAAACGGCCAGATAGGCCACCCACACGACCGTCAGCCACAGGTCGACATACCATTCGGGCTCGGCATATTCCCTCGCCGCGGTGACCCCCATAAGATAGCCGGTGGCGGCGAGGACGATGAAGAGCTGATATCCCCAGAAGACGAAGCGCGCGAGGTTCGGAAAGGCGAGCCGCGCGCGGCAGGTGCGTTGCACGACGTAAAAGCTTGTCGCGATCAGCGCATTGCCGCCGAATGCAAAAATCACCGCCGACGTGTGGAGCGGTCGCAGCCGCCCGAAGGTCGTATATTCGAGATTGAGGTTGAGCGCCGGAAAGGCGAGCTGGAGCGCGATGAACAGCCCCGCCGCCATTCCCGCTATCCCCCAGAACAGCGTCGCGATGACCCCCCAGCGCACCGGATCGTCGTCATAGGCGCCCTGGTCGGCGGGCATCTTCAGCAGACCACGCGCGATGGCGCCATAGTCGGCGCGACTGATCGTCGCCCACAGCATCGCGAGGCAGGCGAGCGCGACGATGACCATATGCGCCGCGAAGGGCGCATCGACCGCAAGCGCCGCCATAACCAGCGCAAACAGGGCCAGCGCCAGCCAGCCTCCCGCCTTCGTCACCAGACCATCCATATCGCTTGTCCCTGCCTGGCGCGGCGGGGTCGCCGCGCGGTTCGCGCCCGCCATGAACGCGTGCGCGCGGCGAAACATTGATCGGGATCAACGAAATTGTTGCGCCGCATCAATGCCCCGCGACCGGGCCCGACGCAGGGATGCGCCGTCCAAACAGGAGGATCATTGCATGAAGACCAGAACGCTTCCGCTCATCGCGCTCGTCGGCGCGCTTGCGCTGCCCGGCCAGGCATTTGCCAAGGCGGGCGACGTCCAGTTCAAGCTGCTCGCGACCTATGTCGCCCCCGACGGCAAGATCAGCGACGTCAAGACCGACCTGATCGGCCTGCCCGCGGGCACGCAGGCCAAGGCCGACGACAATGTCACGCCGACGGTCGCGATCGAATATTTTGTCTCCGACGCCATCTCGCTCGAAACCATCGCGGGGGTGACGCAGCATGACGTGGACGGGCGCGGCGCGCTGGATGGCGCAACGCTGGTGTCCGACGCAAAGATCGTTCCCGCGACGCTGACGCTCAAATATCATTTCGGCAAGGACGGCGGCGTGCGGCCCTATGTCGGCGTCGGCCCCAGCTATTTCATCTTCATCGACGAAAAGCCGGGCGCGACGACGCGCGCGCTGGGCGCGACGCGGCAAAAGATGGGCGACAAGCTCGGCGCCGCGCTCCAGGCCGGGATCGACATTCCGCTGGGCGGCAAGGGGCTGGCGCTGTCGATCGACGCCAAACGCTATTTCCTGCGTCCGACCGCGACCTGGTATGCCGGCGGCACCGAAGTGCTGAAGACGCGGCACAGGCTCGATCCGTGGGTGATCAGCACCGGGGTCGCCTTCCGTTTCTGAGCGGAAAGCCTATCCCGCCATGACCTCCATCGCCGCGCGGTCGTGGATCACGATCTCGCGGCGTGAGGGCAGATCGAGCAGACCGTCGGCGCGCATCCGCGTCAGCTGGCGGCTTGTCGTTTCGATCGTCAGCCCCAGTATGTCGGCGATCTGCTGGCGTCCGAACGGCAGTTCGAAGCCGTCGCGCGCGCCCGACCGGCACCCCTGCCCCGCCAGGCGCTCGGACATTTCGAGCAGGAAGGACGCGACCTTCTCCGACGCCGATTTCCGCCCGAGCAGCATCATCCAGTGCCGCGCCCGGTCGAGCTCGTCGAGCGTGCGACGGAGCAGCTTCTGCTGCAAATCGGGATGCGATCCCGCAAATTCGTCGAAATTGTTGCGATTGAAGATGCAGACTTCGGCGTCGGTCATCGCGGTGACGCTATAGGGGCTTTCCTTGCCGAACGGGCGACCGATGAAATCGGACGGAAAGACGACGCCGACGATCTGCTCGCGCCCGTCGGCAGTCGAGACGACGAGCTTGAGCACACCTTCGAGCACGTTGGCGACCACGGGCGCGCCATCGCCTTCCCACAGGAGCGTCTGGCCGGCGCGCACCTTCTGCTTGCGCCCCATCCGGCTCAGCGCAGCCAGTTCCGCGGGGTTGAGGCTCGCGCAGATGGCGCGGTTTCGGACAATACAGGTCGCACAATCGGACACCCCGTCGCCCTACAGCAAGGCTGCGGCTTTGGAAAGCGTCGCGAATCGAAACGTTCGGGCGGGTCGACATTCGGAAGATGGCGCGTCGGAGTCGAAGACGGTCGCCGGGCGAATTGCGGCGTCTCCGTGACCCGCATCGCGGCGGGCTTTCGGCGCCTGAGCACCGAAGCCCGGAAAGCCGACATTGGCAGACCGCCAGAGCGGAATGTCGATTCAGCCTAGTGCATGAGCAGCAGGGGCGCGGGCGCGACGTCGAGCATGAAACGCGTGACGCCGCCGAACAAGGTTTCGCGCAGCCGCGACCGGCCAAAGGCGCCCATGACGAGCAGCCCGGCGCCGATCTCGTCGGCGACGCGCACCAGCACTTCTTCGGAAGCATCCATTCCCTTCGCCTCGCGGCGCAGCTCGCCGTGGACGCCGTGCCGCGACATATAGCGCAGCGCATCCTCCGCCGCGACGCGGCCGTCGTCGTCGCCAACCGTCACCAGCGTGACCGAGGCGGCGTCACGCATCAGCGCCACGCCGGCGCGCAGCGCGCTCGCCGCCTGCGGACTGCCGTTCCACGCCACCATCACCGGCGCGTCGAGGTCGATCGGTGGCGCTTCAACGGGCAGCGCAAGAACCGGCACCGGGACCGTAAGCGCCAGGTCGGCGGCGATGGTCGACGCATGCCGCCCTCGCCGGTCGGCCGCGCCAAGCGAGACGAGGGAAAGATCGGCCAGCGTCGCGGCGAGCGCCATCGTCGACAGCGCATCGCCGTCCGCCACCGCGATGTCCCATGGCACATCCTCGCGCTCGAGCTCGGCGCGCAGTCGCTTTTCCAGCTCGGCATCGGCGATCTGGGCCTGCGCCAACTGCTCTTTTGCCAGATAGACACCGCCGAACGGATCGGCTGCGATAAATTGCTGATAGGGCGAACTGATCAGAAAGCTGAGGTGCGAGCCAAAGCGGCGACCGATCGCCAGCGCGCTTTCGATCCGCGTGGTCAAGCCTTCGTCGCCCGCGGCGTGAATGAGGATATTCTTCATCGTCCAGTCTCCTGCGAGGGGATGAGATTGGATCATTTGCGGGATCGTATCATTGATCCGCGTCAACCCGCGAGCGACTTTCGCGGCGGAATGGTCACCGCGGCAGCCGTCGCTTGCCGGGGATCGCCTTTATGCGCGATCGGTCAGGAAATGTCGACCGCGTCGTTCCAGCGCAGATATTGCCCGCGAAAGTGAATGCCGATGAGACGGCCGGTCCGGACGTCGATCACCGGCGATCCCGAATTGCCGCCCAGCGTCGAGCTGTCGTGACGCAGCAGGTAATTGGCGGTGTCACGCAGCATGATCCGTCCCGGCTGCACGCGCTTCACATTATAGATGCCGCGAAAGATACGGTCCATGACGGCGGCGTCGTTGCGGCGCGAGTCATAGGCGGGATAGCCGATGACCACGACATCACGCTGCGCCGCCAGATTGGCGAGGCCCGCCGGGATCGGGCTGGGACACAGGCCGGGTCGCATCTGCAGGATGGCGATGTCGAAGCGATCATGGACGCCCCAGATACCCGTCACCGGCACATCGGCGACCGCGGTGCTGCCGATCTCCTGCCGGAAATCGGCGCGCACCGCGACGCCGTCGTGGATGCGCCAGCCGCGGCCGGGTTCGTAGGACGCGAACTCCTGCACAACATGGCGATTGGTCGCGACGAGGTCGGGCGCGACGACAAAGCCGGTGCCGACCCAGTCGAGCGCGATGCCGCCCTCCGTTTCGATCCGGCATGTCCGCGCAATCGCCCGGTCGATCCCCGCGCGATAGGTTTCAAGATGCCGCCATTCTTCCGGCGGCGGCAGAAAAGTGCCGTCCTGCACCAGCAGCGCGGGGCGCAATTCGGTGTGGACGATCGCCTCCAGCGTATCAACCTCGCCCGGCGACAGCGCGGCGGCGGGCAGTTCGGGCGACAGGCGTTCGGTCAGCGCGACCAGTTCGTCCTGCGCGATTCCGGCGGCGCCCACCGATTCCTGCGCCTTCGTCACTTCGCGCCGCGCAATCGTTTGGCCTTGCTGCAACCAGCGGGGCCGGTCACGCCGGACGAGGTCGAGCAGGCAGCGGGACCGTTCGTCGCTTTGCATCATGTTTCTCCCGGATCGAGCGGCGCGATCAGCTCGGCCAGGACGCGCGCCGGCCTCAGACGGGTTCCGAGCCACTGCCGCAGGCTCGGCGGACAAAGCCCCGCTTCGATCATCCTTGCCTCTTCGCCGTCCAACGCGCGGCGAAACCCGCCAAGATCGAGAAAGGACTCGCCCCGCGCGAGGTGGATCAGCGCGAGCAGGTCGGGCCGCAGAAGCTCGCCGCCCGCCACATCGGGGGGCAGCTTGCGAAACGGGCGCCAACCGAGCAGCGCGGCGCCGCGCTCTTCGACGCTCAGCGGACAGCGGGCAACCGGCCGAGCGAGCGGCCGCCGGTCGATGACCGGCACCGCCATCGCGTCGCGCATCCAGTGGAGCAGGCCAAGCGAGGCATGGATCGACCCCGCTGCGCCGTTCGTCGCGCGATGCCCGACGCCGCGGCTCAGCCACAATATGTCGCCGGGGACGAGCGCGATGTCGGCGGCGCCCGCATCGCGCTCGACCGCAAAAATCTTGGCGCCCGCCAATTGCAGGATCAGTACGTCGTGCGGGTCGCGGTGCCATTCCAGTCCCGGCGCGCCCGGCGCGCCCGCATAGACATTCACCTGGGCGGGCTGGCGGGTCGCCCCCTCGAACGCGCGCGCCAGCCGGTGCCAGTGGAAATCGAGGCTGTCGACTTTCTGGAACACGACGGTGCCGCCGCTGTCGATCGTCTCGGCCACGCGGTCGGCGTCGACGATGGCTTCGCCCAGATTGCGCGCGGCGACGGTGCCCGCGCAGCTGTCGAACGCGCGTATCTCGTCGCGGCCGGGCCGGGGTCGCAGCGTGGCCGCCAGCCGCTTGGCGACCGCTCTGGGTTGCCCGCGCCAGACCGCCCCGCCACCGCGCAGCAGGCGCACGCCTGCGGCAACCTCAACCGCCGACGCAGCCGCGTCGAGCAGTGGGGCGACGGCACGCGCATCGCTGCCGCAAAGCAGGCGCACCCGATCGACGGCGGGCGGCGGCGCCATGTCAAGCATCGGCGGCCCTCTCCATCGCGCGCACGACCCATCCACCCGCCGCCGCGATATCGCCCGGCGTCAGGTCGGCAAATGCGAACTGGCGCGCCAACGCCCCGCGCGATGACGGAGGCGGCACCATGGCGCCGCGGCGCCGCGCCACGGGCCATTCGGACAGCGGCAGGTCGGCGAGCGGCCCCAGCAGGGCCGCGCCGTCCAGCCCCGCGCCCGGCAGCACCGCTCCTCGCGCGACCAGCCAGCCGAGCGCCGCCTCGCGCCGCGCCGCGATCAGCGCCGCATCGATTCCGGTCCTGGCCGCCGCCCCGGCCGCCACGATCCGGCCGCTTCCGTCGGCGACCAGGACCAGCGCGACGGGCAATGGCGCCGCGACGCGGAAACCATGCCCGGAAAGCTTGCCGATCCGCACCAGATCCAACGGCTTTGCGCGGCGCGGCCCGCCCCGCGCCAGCGCGTCGATCGCGCTTCGTTCGATCATCTCATACGCCGCCGCGCGCAGCGCGCGATTGCGGTCGAACGCAAAACCGAGTCCCCTCGATGACGCGGGAAGCACCGGCCGCCCGCGCCGGTGAAAGGGCAGCCACGCCGCCGCCGCATCGCCATGACCGCAGGGCGCGCCGCGCCAGTCAGTCAGCGCGACGCGCTCACCACTGCCCGGCGGCACAAGCGCGGCGCCGTAGCGTTCGAGCATCTCGCCGGTCGCGCGCGCCACCGCGTCGCAGCGGCGCCATCCCGCGCCAAGCCCCAGCGCGACGTCGGCGGCCGCTCCCAGCGCACGCACGTCGCACCCTTTGGCCACCGCGATCCAATGCCGAACCTCGGCGAAATAGCGCGTCGACAGTTCGGCGAGCGGCCCGGCGCCGGGGACGAGCAGCCGCTTGCGCCGCTCGCCCGACGGCAGCGTCTGGCAGGTGCAGCCCGGAAGCGCGAGCAACGCGCCGCGCGGCGCAGCGGCCACGCCGAGCGAAGCGCGGCGCGCGGCCGCACAGGCACGGCAGGCAACCGCGGCGGCACTCATGCGCTCAGCCTTTCGGCGGTCGCGAGCGCCGTGAAATGATCGAACACCGGAGCCAGCCCACAACAGCGCCCAGTCTCGCCGCGCAGCGCGGCGATATGGCTCTCGTGCGGACACCAGCCTTTGCAATGGCCATACCAGGCGCACGACCGCAGCCGCAGCCAGCGCTCGGCCTCGCGCTGCTTCAGCGCCGCCATCCCGGCGCTTGCGCGAATATCGGCAAAGCTGCGCTCGGCCAGATTGCCGAGCGCGTGGCTGGCCGACCCCAGAAACTTGTCGCAGTGGCGCACCGTGCCGTCGGGCTCGATCCCGAAATAACCGCCAAGGCAGGGGCCGTTGAGCTCGCAGAAACCCGTCGGCTGGCGCTGCCATGCCGCGTGCAGCGCGTCGATCTCGCGGACGTCGAAGCGCAGGTCGGGGCGTGTGCGGAGCAGGTCGAACAGACGAATCAGGAAATCGGAAAAGGCGGCGGGCGGCAGATAGGGGCCCTCGCCGGTCCCCGCGTCGGGCCGCACGGGCAGGAATCCCGCTGCGTGGACACCCGCGTCGACCAGTTCGCCGACCAGCCTTTCGATCGGATAGGCCGCGATCTCCGGCGTCACGACGATCAGCACCCCGGCAAAGATGCCCGCTTCGCGCAGCCGCGCGATCCCGTCGATGACGGCATCGAACGATGCGCCTCCGCGCGCCGTGCGCCGCTGGCGGTCGTGGATCGCGCGCGGTCCGTCGAGGCTGACGCTGACCTTGAAGTCGAACAGCCGCCACAGCGCGACCACCCGGTCGGGCAGCGCGGCGGCGTTGGTCTGGATCGAATTGGTAAATATCTGCCCCTGCCGCCGCAGTCGCGCCTGTAGCCACAGAAAGCCCAGCATCTTGCGCACGCCGAGCAGGCTGGGTTCGCCGCCGTGCCAGATGAAGCGCGCCGCCGCGATCGACCGGTCCTCGGCGACGCGCCGCACCATCAGCGCCTGCGTCGCCGCGGTCATCTGGTTCCCCGGCCCTTCGCGCCAGTCGGTGCAATAGGTGCAGCGCAAATTGCAATGCCGGGTCAGCTTCGCGATCAGCACGAGACTGCCCAGGCCCGTCGGCGGCCCCTCGACGGGCATCGGTTCGGCCGCCGCGAAGGCCGGGTCGGTAAGGCCGAGCGCGGGCGCGGGAATCATCGCCAGCCCGCTCGCAGGCGCAGCGCCCAGATGGATCAGCCGGTCGAACGCCCGTGCGTCATCGGGCGCCAGCCGGGCGCGCAGCCAGCGGCGCGTTTCATTGAGCGCAGCAAGCGCCGCGGCGCCGTCGCTGCCCGCGGGACGCAAGGCGGGCTTGGCGCGCAGCGCCTGCCCGACCTCGGGCGGCAGTTCGTCCGTTTCGGCGCAAGCCGGCGGCACCGACGCCCCCGGCCGCAGGAAGGACAAGAGGTCACGCGCGCGATCGAGCAGCAGCGCCGCGACCGCATCGCGCTCCGGCCGCAGCATGGCCGCGAGCCGCGCGGGCCTCTCGGCCACGATCCCCGCTTCGGCGGCCTCGATCGTCGCGACGCTCATCGCCGCCGCGCCGGCAGCGCCAGCGACAGATGCAGCCCGCCTTCGCTCGCGATCAGCCCTTCATGGCTCAGCAGGCGCAGCGAGCGCTCGACGCGCTGGAGCGGTTCGTCGATCAGCTCGGCGACACGCCCGGCGCTCAGCGGCTTTTCGAGCAGCGCCTGGAAAATGCGCGCGTCGCGTCCGGTCAGGCGCGTCAGCCGCGGTTCGGGCGCGTGGCGGCTGTCCTCGACGGTGACGACGCCGGGCGACGAGAAATAGCGCAGTTGCGGGCGCCAATCGCGCATCCACGCCTCTTTCCAGACCCCGATCGCCTCGGCCATGCCGTCGAAATCGCGGTCGGCCAGCGTGTTTTCCAGCTCATATTCAAAGAAATAGGCGATTGCCTCCTTGTCGATCCGCGCGGGCACGATGAAGTCGAGCGAGCGTTCGGGCTTGCGGCATGTCTTGGGAAAGCTCGCTTCGTCCTTGAACAGCGGGCTATAGCGTTCGAGCCACACGCGCAGCCCCGCCGAGGGTGGCTGCAAATGGTGCAGATGGCGGAACAAATCCGCCTGTTCGGCATAAAATTCGGTTTTTTCGCCCGGAAAGCCCCACAGCACGTTCCAGCTCACCGCGACGCCATAATGGGCCGACCAGCGCAGCAGGTTGACATTGTCGAGCCCGCGCACGCCTTTGCGCATCAGCTTCAGCACCGGGGTCGACAGGCTTTCGATTCCCGGCTGAATCGTGCGGATTCCCGCATCCGCCATGTCGCGAATCTCGTCGGGTTTCAGGTTCGATTTGACCTCATAGAAAATGTCATAGGTCGCATCCGCCGCCGACAGCCTGGGCAGCAGCGCGCCGCGATAATCGCGATCGATGATGTTATCGACAGCCTCGAAATGATAACTCCGATGCCGCTCGGCGAGCTCGGCAAGCTCGGTCCACACCCGGTCAGGCGACTTCGACCGGAACTTCATCGTCAGCGCGTTGAGCCCGCAAAAGACGCAGTGGCTATGCTCGCCCCACCAGCATCCGCGCGCGCTTTCAAAGGGGATACGGACGTCGTTGCGCAGCCCGATCTGGACGAGGCCCAGATATTCGGCGCGATCGAAATATTCGGTGTAATCGGGGGTCGGATTGCAATCGAGCGCGGTGATCATCTTCGCGGGTTTGTTCTGCCGCACCGTCCCGTCATCGTCGCGCCAGCTCAGCCCGGTGACGCGGTCGATCCCCTCGCCCGCGTCAATGGCACGGAGCAGCGCCGGAAAGCTGTCGTCGGCCTCGCCGCTCAGCACCAGCTCGACCTCGGGCACATGCGCGATCCATTCGGCCGCCATGTCACGCTCGAAATTGGCGCCGCCGAACAGGAAGCGCGCCCGCGGCAGCATCGATCGCAGCCGCCGGGCAATCGCAATCGCCGCCGCAGTCTGTTGAAAGGTCGAGGTGAAACCGACGACCGTTGGGTTCGATCGCGCAATCTCTTCGGCCGCCAGCCGGACGAAGCGCGGCACCACATCGCGCCGGACGATCAACAATTGCTCGGCGTCCTTGAGGTCGAAAGCCGCGAGCATCGCGCGTCCGTCGGGATCGGGCGCATCGGGACCGAAAGCCTTGACCGAAAACAGCCAGTCGCCCACCGCCACGCCGCGATCATTGGCGATCCGCTCGTAAAATTCGCTGCCGATCATCACCGCAAAATCGAGGAACAGATGGTGCGTTCGCGCACTCCAGCCGCACTGGCGTGCGAGCGCGGCGAGCAGGCCGACCTGGATCGAGGGGCGGCGAAAGGAGTTGAAGGGGGCGGCGACCAGCGCGATCGAATGAACCGATCGCGCCGACGCCACTTCCTTCGCCTCTGGCGCAGCCTCCTGCGAGACGGCCGCGCGGCGGCGCGACCTCTTGACGGGGGCATTCATGACGAACCTTCCGGCTTAACGCCCGAATCCCCCGGGCAGGCCGCCCAACGGCCCCGGATTGACAACCGCACCGCCAAAGGCCGGGTTGGTGCGCCATCCGCCAAGCTGGTCGGTCGCCAGATCCTTCGACCAGTCGACGCCGACGCAGGCGACGCCGACGCCCACACCGACCGAATCCATCACGTCGCCTCCAGGTGACAGGATACTGCCGAGCCGACCCTGCTCGACCTTGGTAAGCCCCTGGAAAGCGTCGGACAGTTTAACATCGCGAATGCGCGCCGCATTGGCGACCTTGATCGTGCGGATATTCTCGATCGACGGCCCCTCGGTTGCCAGCACCTGCTGGAAATGATGCGCCGCCGCCCCCAGAATGCCGAGAAAATAGAGCCGCTGTCGGTCGGTCAGGCGGCTGTCAAGGTCTTCCAGCGCATCGCCGATCTTGTCGAGCTCCTCGCCTGTGAGTTCGATCGTCGTTGAAGGTCCGGACATGCCGCCCGAACCGTGAAGCGCTTCAATTATCTGCTTGATCTGTGCCTCGATCGCATCGAGGCGGGCGGCCACCGAAGTGGATGATTTTGACTCTGCCACGTGTCGTCTCCTGCAAGCAACGGACGCGACCCAGGCATTTTCTGTTTTGCTAACAGTCGGTAATAAAGATTTCGGTCGAGTTGCCGGACGTGGTTAATTGATGATTGCCCCTGCTTGCCGCTTCACCGCACCGCCGCCGGGTCACGTCCCGGCGTTGAATTCGGCGACGAGGTCGAAACGGTCGCCGCGGAACAATTGCCGGACGTGAGTGACGACGCGGCCAGCACGCCAGGTGGTGCGATCGAGCTCGAGGCAGGCGGCGCGCATCGTCACGCCGAGTTGCGCCGCCTCGCTCCGCGTCGGCGTCACCGCCCGGATCACATGGCGCGCCTCGGTCCACGGAATATGGCCAAGCAGCCAGGTGCCGGGCGCTTCCGCCCGAAAGTCGGCATTCGCCGCATCGGGCACCTCGTCGAGCGCGATGAAGCGCGTTTCCAGCGCGAAAGCTTCGCCCGCTGCGAAATGTATCCCCTCGACGCGCAGCGCAGGCGGCGGGCACTGCGCCACCCCGTCCGATTCGATGCGCATCGCGTTCAACGACCAGCGATAGGCTTCACCCCGCGCGGCGATCAGTTCGGCTAGGTCGGGCACCGCCATCACCGCCGAATGGACCGGCGGGTGCGCGACGAAGGTGCCCGCCTTGCGGCGGCGCTCGACCAGCCCGGCCGCGGCGAGTTCGCCCAGCGCCTTGCTCACCGTCGCGCGCGCACAGCCATGGCGCGCGGCAAGTTCTTGTTCGGTCGGTACGCGGTCGCCGGGGCGCCATTCGCCCGAGCGGATCGCCGCGGCGATCTCGTCGCGAATGCGCCGCGCGGGGTTCATGCGAGCAGCCGGTCGAGGCAGGCGCGATAGGCGGCGGCGATAGCGTCCGCCGCGATATGGCGCCCCTTTTCGACGCGCTTTTCGCCCGCGCGCCACACGCAATCGATCGCCCCGCCGCGCGCCGCGAAGATCCAGCGGTCGAGCAGGGTCGCCTCGTCGGTCCCGGCGAAGGAAGGATGATCGAGGTCGAGCGATACGATGTCGGCGGCCTGGCCGACGGCGAGCCCCGCGGGCACGCCGAGCGCCTGCGCGCCGCCGTGGACGGCACGGCCGAACAGATTGGCGCCGACGAAGGGCGCGGCTTCATCCGCCAACAGCGCCCGCGCGCGATGCGCCAACCGCTGTGAGTATTCGAGCGCGCGCAGTTCGCCCGCCGCATCGATCAATATGTTGCTGTCGGTGCCGACCCCGAAGCGCCCGCCTGCCGCGAGATAATCGACCGCCGAGAAGATGCCGTCGCCAAGATTGGCCTCGGTGATCGGGCACAGCCCCGCCACCGCACCGCTGGCGGCAAGGCGCAGCGCTTCGCTCTCGTCGAGATGGGTCGAATGAATCAGGCACCAGCGCTCATCGACTCCCGCGTTGTCCAGCAACCATTCGACCGGTCGCGCACCGCTCCAGGCGATGCAATCGGCAACCTCCTTCACCTGCTCGGCGGCATGGATATGCACCGGCCCGGTCGGTGAGATTTGCAGCAGCGCCGCCAATTCGCCCGGCGTCACCGCGCGCAGCGAATGCGGGGCAACGCCGATATTGGCGTCGCCGACGAGCTTTGCCCGCGACGCGTCGAGCAGTGAGGCAAAGCCGTCGATGTCATTGAGGAAACGCCGTTGGCCGTGGCTCGGCGCCGCCGCGCCGAAATTGCCATGCGCGTAAAAGACGGGCAGCAGCGTCAGGCCGATGCCCGTTACCGCGCTCGCCTCGACGATCGCGCCCGCCATCTCGGCCCGGTCGGCATAGGGTGCCCCCGCCGGATCGTGGTGGAGATAGTGGAACTCGCCGACGCGCGTGAAGCCGCCTTCGAGCATCTCGGCATAGGCCTGCGCGGTGATCGCCGCGACATCCTCGGGCGTCAGCCGGTCGAGGAAGCGGTACATGATCTCGCGCCAGCTCCAGAAATTATCGTCCGGGCGGCTGCGCCGTTCCGAAAGCCCCGCCATGCCGCGCTGGAAACCGTGGCTGTGGACGTTGCACAGGCCGGGCAGCGCGGCGCGGTGGCGCTCTTCGCCCGCCACCGCCGCAACCCCGGTTTCGATCGCTTCGATCCGCGTGCCCGCGATGCGGAGCCGCACGTCCTTTTCCAACCGATCGCCGATCCACGCGCGCTCGAACCAAAGCGAAGCCATCATCCGTCCTCATATTATGTCTAGACATAATGACGCATCGGCGCGAGACTGTCCAGATGGAGCAACGCTGGACGAACGCCCGACTCGCGACGATGGCCGGAGACGACCTCGGCCTGATCGACGACGGCGTGGTCGCGGCGAAGGACGGGCGGATCGTTTATGCGGGGCCTGCCGCAGACGCGCCGACGACCGACGCGAAGGTCCATGACTGCGAAGGCCGCCTGATCACGCCGGGACTGATCGATTGCCACACCCACCTGGTCCACGGCGGCAACCGCGCCAACGAATGGGCGATGCGGCTCAAAGGGGCGACTTACGAGGAAATCGCGCGCGCCGGCGGCGGGATCGTCTCGACGATGCACGCAACGCGCGAAGCCAGCGAGGCCGAACTGGTCGCGAGCGCCCTTCCCCGCCTCGACGCGCTGATCGCCGAGGGCGTCACGACGATCGAGATCAAGTCGGGTTATGGACTTCGGGTCGATGATGAACTGAAGATGTTGCGCGCCGCGCGGGCGCTCGGGGAGCATCGCGCGATCCGCGTCGAGCCGACCTTCCTCGGCGCCCACACGCTGCCCCCCGAATATCGAGGCGACGGCGACGCCTATATCGACCTCGTCGTGGGCGAGATGATCCCGGCCGCTGCATCACTTGCCACCGCGGTCGATGCCTTTTGCGAGGGCATCGGCTTTTCGCCGGAACAGTGCGAGCGCGTCTTTGTCGCCGCGCGGGCCTATGGGCTCAAGGTCAAGCTTCACGCCGAACAATTGTCGGCGCTGAGCGGCAGCGCGCTCGCGGCGCGGCATGGCGCATTGTCCGCCGACCATCTCGAATATGCGACCGAAGAGGATGTGCGCGCGATGGCCGAAGCGGGCACCGTCGCGGTGCTGCTCCCCGGCGCCTTTTATTTCACGCGCGAGACGAAGCTGCCGCCGGTGGACGCGATGCGCCGCCTCGGCGTGCGGATCGCGCTCGCAACCGACAACAACCCCGGCACCTCGCCGACGACGTCGCTGCTGCTGATGCTCAACATGGGCGCGACGCTGTTCGGGCTGACGGTGGTCGAAGCGCTGCGCGGGGTGACGGTCAACGCCGCGGCCGCGCTCGGCTTGTCGGAGGAGATGGGGACGCTCGAAGCCGGCAAGGCCTGCGATCTTGCGATCTGGAACGTGAACGACCCCTCCGAGCTTGTCTACCGCGTCGGCTTCAATCCGCTTCACCAACGCATCAAGGATGGACAATGATCATCAACCCTGGCGCCATGACACTCGCGGACTGGCGTGCGATTTACGAAGGCGCCAGCGCAAAGCTGAGCGCGGATGCGTGGGATGCCATCGACGCCAGCGCCGCGGCCGTGGCGCGCATCGTCGCCAAGGGCGCGCCCGTCTATGGCATCAACACGGGCTTTGGAAAGCTCGCGAGCGTACGCATCGCCGACGACGAACTCTCGACGCTCCAGCGCAACATCGTGCTCAGCCATGCCGCGGGCACCGGCGCGCCATCGCCAGCGAAGATTGTTCGCCTGATGATGGCGCTGAAGCTCGCGAGCTTCGGTATCGGTGCGTCGGGTGTGAAACGCGAGACGGTCGCAATGCTCGAAGCGATGCTGGCGAAAGGCCTGACGCCCGTCGTCCCGTCGCAGGGGTCGGTCGGCGCGAGCGGCGACCTGGCGCCGCTGTCGCATATGGCCGCGGCGATGATCGGCGTCGGCGCAATCGAGGTTGGCGGGCAAACCCTGCCCGCCGCCGAAGCGCTTGCGCAGGCGAATCTCACACCGATCGAGCTTGGCCCAAAGGAAGGGCTGGCGCTGCTCAACGGCACCCAATTTTCGACCGCCAATGCGCTGGCGGGCCTGTTTCGCGCTGAAACGCTGTTCCGGTCGGCTCTGATTACGGGCGCGCTGTCGACCGAGGCGGCCAAGGGTTCCGACGCGCCGTTCGACGCGCGCATTCACGCGCTGCGCGGCCACGCGGGGCAGCGCGAGGTCGGCGAGGCGCTCCGTCGCCTGATGGCGGGATCGGCGATCCGCGCGTCGCACGCGGTCGACGATCCGCGCGTGCAGGATCCCTATTGCCTGCGCTGCCAGCCGCAGGTGATGGGCGCCGTGCTCGACCTGCTCCGGCAGGCGGCGGCGACGCTGGCGATCGAAGCCAATGGCGTCTCGGACAATCCGCTGATCTTCGCGGACACCGACGAGGCGCTGTCGGGCGGCAATTTCCATGCCGAACCCGTCGCCTTCGCCGCCGACATGATCGCCATGGCGCTGTGCGAAATCGGCTCGATTGCCGAGCGCCGCATCGCAATGCTCGTCGACCCCGCGCTGTCGGGCCTCCCCGCTTTCCTGACGCCGCGCCCCGGCCTCAACTCGGGCTTTATGATCCCGCAGGTCACCGCCGCCGCGCTGGTCAGCGAGAACAAGCAGCGCGCTTACCCCGCGAGCGTCGATTCGATCCCGACCAGCGCCAATCAGGAGGATCATGTGTCGATGGCCGCCCACGGCGCGCGCCGCCTGCTCGACATGGCCGACAATGCGAGCGCGGTGATCGGCATCGAATTGCTCGCGGCCTGTCAGGGGATCGACTTCCACGCCCCGCTCAAATCGAGCGATGTGCTGGAGTCCGCGCGCCAGCATCTTCGCGCCGCTGTCCCGACGCTCGAGGACGACCGCCATTTCCATCCCGATATGGAAGCGGCGATGGCGCTGATCCGCGACGGCAGCCTGGTCGCTGCGGTTCCCGCCAATCTGCCGGGAGTCGCCTGATGGACTGGCTGCGCGTCCATCGCGGCGACGCGCCGCTCGTCATCGCCTTCCCGCACGGCGGGACCGACTTGGCGGGGCTCGACGAACAATTCGTCTCGCCATGGCACACTCAGATCGACACCGACTGGTGGATTGCGGAGCTTTACGCCTTTGCCGCCGATATGGGCGCGACGCTGGTTGCGACCGACGTTTCGCGCAGCGTGATCGACATGAACCGCGACCCGTCGGGCGCGTCGCTCTATCCAGGTCAGGCGACGACCGAACTCTGCCCGACAACGACCTTCGATGGCGAACCCCTCTATCGCTTCGACCAGCCCGACGAAACATCCATCACCCAGCGGCTTAATCTTTATCACCGCCCCTATCATGAGGCGCTGACCGCCGAGCTCGACCGGCTGAAAGCCGCGCACGGTTGCGTCGTCCTCTACGATGCCCACTCGATCCGCAGCCATGTCCCGCGCCTGTTCAACGGCGAATTGCCGCAATTCAACATCGGCACCAACGGGGGCGCGACATGCGCACCCGAACTCGAAACCATCGTCGCGAACATCTGCGCGGCGAGCGGCCACAGCCATGTCGTCAACGGGCGTTTCAAGGGCGGCTGGACGACGCGCCACTATGGCTGCCCCGACGATGGCATCCATGCGATCCAGATGGAGCTGGCGCAGCGCGGCTACATGGCCGAGCCCGCCGCGATCACTCACGCCAACTGGCCCTCCCCCCTCGACCCCAATCCCGCGATCCGGCCCGTTCTGGAGCAAGTGATCGCCGCGACCCTCGATTTTGCGAAAGGACGTACATGACCCGTCTCGACAACAGCCGCGTGATCCGCCCGGCAACCGGCGCCGAAATCACCGCCAAAAGCTGGCTCACCGAAGCACCGATGCGGATGCTGATGAACAATCTGCACCCCGACGTGGCCGAGGCGCCGCACGAGCTGGTCGTCTATGGCGGGATCGGCCGCGCCGCGCGCGATTGGGAAAGCTATGACCGCATCGTCGAGACGCTGAAGCGATTGAACGACGACGAAACGCTGCTGATCCAGTCGGGCAAGCCCGTCGGCGTCTTCCGGACGCACGAGAATGCGCCGCGCGTGCTGCTCGCAAATTCGAACCTCGTCCCCGAATGGGCGAATTGGGAGCATTTCCACGAGCTCGATCGCAAAGGGCTGATGATGTACGGCCAGATGACCGCAGGCAGCTGGATATATATCGGCAGCCAGGGCATCGTGCAGGGCACGTACGAAACCTTCGTCGAAATGGGCCGCCAACATTATGGCGGCGACCTTTCGGGCCGCTGGCTGCTCACCGCCGGGCTTGGCGGCATGGGCGGCGCGCAGCCGCTCGCGGCTGTGATGGCGGGCGCAAGCTGCCTCGCGATCGAATGCCAGCCGAGCCGCATCGAGATGCGCCTGCGCACGGGCTATCTCGACAAGCAGGCATCGAGCATCGACGAAGCGCTGGCGATGATCAAGGCAGGCCATGCCCAGGGGCAGCCCGTGTCGGTCGGCCTGCTGGGCAACGCCGCCGAAATCCTGCCCGAGATGGTCCGCCGCGGCATCCGCCCCGACCTGCTCACGGACCAGACCTCGGCGCACGATCCCGTGAACGGCTACCTCCCCGCGGGCTGGAGCCTCGAACAATGGTTCGCGAAGCGCGAGAGCGATCCCGCCGCCGTCGCAAAGGCCGCGAAGGCATCGATGGCGGTGCATGTCCGCGCGATGCTCGACATGCAGGCGGCGGGCGTGCCGACGACCGACTATGGCAACAACATCCGCCAGATGGCAAAGGATGAGGGGGTCGAAAATGCCTTCGACTTTCCCGGCTTCGTCCCCGCCTATGTTCGCCCGCTCTTCTGCCGCGGCATCGGCCCCTTCCGCTGGGCGGCGCTGTCGGGCGATCCCGAGGACATTTACAAGACCGACGCCAAGGTGAAGGAACTGCTTCCCGACAACAAGCACCTCCACAACTGGCTCGACATGGCGCGCGAGCGCATCCGGTTCCAGGGCCTGCCTGCGCGCATCTGCTGGGTCGGGCTTGGCGATCGCCACCGCCTCGGGCTCGCGTTCAACGAGATGGTGGCATCGGGCGAACTCAAAGCGCCCGTCGTCATCGGCCGCGACCATCTCGATTCGGGCTCGGTCGCCTCGCCGAACCGCGAGACCGAAGCGATGCGCGACGGATCGGATGCGGTCAGCGACTGGCCGCTGCTCAACGCGCTGCTCAACACGGCGTCAGGCGCAACCTGGGTGTCGCTCCACCATGGCGGCGGCGTCGGCATGGGTTATTCGCAGCACGCCGGGATGGTGATCGTCGCCGACGGCACGCCCGAAGCGGCAAAGCGGCTCGAGCGAGTGCTATGGAACGATCCGGCGTCGGGCGTGATGCGCCACGCCGACGCGGGTTATGACATCGCCATCGCCTGCGCCCGCGAGAACGGCCTCGATCTTCCGAGCATTTAGATGACTCGTCGCCCCCGCGAAGGCGGGGGCCGCAATCGGCCTGTTCCTAAGTCGCTGCGTAACCCGACAGCGGCCCCCGCCTTCGCGGGGGCGATGGATCTCTTCATCCGTCATCCCGGCGAAGACCGGGATGACGATCAAACGAGGGGGAACAGTGTGTGACGCCCCGATAGGGCTTGGCGCCCAAAGCTTCGCATCCTAAGGCTGTCCCCAACGATCAGGGAGAGCCGAACACCGATGTCCGAAGTCCAGCCGCCAAGCCATCCCGAAATCCGCGAGGCGGTGCGCCGCCTGTGCGCCGATTTTCCGGGCGACTATTGGCAAAGGCTCGACCGCGACCGCATCTATCCGACCGAGTTCGTCCGCACGCTCACCCAAGCGGGCTTCCTGTCGGTGCTCATCCCGGAACAATATGGCGGGTCTGGCCTCGGCCTTGGCGCGGCGACCGCCGTGCTCGAGGAAATCCACCGATCGGGCTGCAACGGCGGTGCGTGCCACGCGCAAATGTATACGATGGGCACGCTGCTCAAGCACGGGTCGGAGGCGCAGAAGCAGAGCTGGCTGCCCGCGATCGCGCGCGGCGAGCTGCGCTTGCAGGCCTTTGGCGTCACCGAACCGACCGCCGGCACCGACACGACGCGCATCCGCACCTTTGCCAAGAAAATCGGCGACAAATATATCGTCAACGGCCAGAAAATCTGGATCAGCCGCGCCGAGCATTCGGACCTGATGATCCTGCTCTGCCGCACCACGCCGCGCGAGCAATGCACCAAAGCCTCCGACGGAATGAGCGTGCTGCTCGTCGACATGCGCGACGCGGTGGGCAAGGGTCTGACCATCCGTCCCGTCCGCACGATGCTCAACCATGCGACGACCGAGCTGTTTTTCGACGACCTCGAAGTCCCCGCCGCCAATCTGATCGGCGAGGAGGGCAAGGGGTTTCGCTATATCCTCTCGGGCATGAACGCCGAGCGCATCCTGATCGCGTCCGAATGTATCGGCGACGGCCGTTTCTTCGTCGACCGCGCGGCCGCCTATGCCAGGGACCGCTCGGTCTTTGGCCGCGCCATCGGCGAGAATCAGGGCGTCCAGTTCCCCATCGCGCGCGCTTATGTCCAGATCGCCGCGGCTGCCGAAATGGTCGACAAGGCCGCGCGGCTGTTCGACGCCGGAACGGATTGCGGCACCGAAGCGAACATGGCGAAGATGCTGGCGTCCGAAGCCAGCTGGTACGCGGCCGACATGTGCGTCCAGACGCACGGCGGCTTCGGCTTTGCCGAGGAATATGATATCGAGCGCAAGTTCCGCGAGACGCGGCTCTATCAGGTTGCGCCGATCAGCACGAACCTGATCCTGAGTCATGTCGCGACGCACGCGCTGGGCCTGCCCAAGAGTTTCTGATGGACGATTATTCCGCCTGGGTCGGTCGCAGCGAGACGCGCGAGGATGTCGCGACCGCCGCGCCGCTTGCGGGCCTTGCGGCGCTTCTCGACCACGATATGCCGCCATGGGCGCCGGGTATGGTTCCGCCGCTCGGCCACTGGCTCTATTTCCTGCCGACCGCGCGCCAGTCGGCGATCGGCGAGGACGGCCACCCGCGCCGCGACGAACACGGCCTGCTGCCACCCGTGCCGCTCCCGCGCCGCATGTGGGCAGGCAGCCGCATCGACTTCCTGGCGCCGGTTCCGATCGGCGCTGCGCTGACGCGCGTGACGACAATCGACGCGATCAGCCCCAAGCGCGGCAGGGGCGGCGACCTCTTGTTCGTGACGCTGCGTCACGAGATTTTCGCGAATGGCATCTCAGCGATTCGCGAAGAACAGGATATCGTGTTTCGCGAGGCCGCGGGATCTGCTCCCGCCGCAGCACCGCCCGCGCCCGTCAGCCCCGAACCCGCCGATGCCGTCCGCAGCATCATGGCCGACCCGGTGCTGCTCTTCCGCTACTCGGCGCTGACATTCAACGCGCACCGCATCCATTATGACCGCGACTATGCCCGCGATGTCGAAGGTTACGCCGGGCTCGTCGTCCACGGCCCGCTGATCGCGACGCTGCTGATGGACCATGGCCTGCGCGCCGGACTGATCCCCCGCAGCTTTGCCTTTCGCGCCGAGGCACCGCTCATCGACGGGGCGCCCTTCGACCTCTGCCTTGCGCGCGACGAACAGGATACCCGGCTATGGTCGCGCGACGCGACCGGACGCCGAACGATGCGTGCGACGCTGACCTGAAGCGAATGCCGAAGACCCGAGGCCGATAATCCGGTTCATCTCCAGCGTCGTCGAACCGCGGATGCGATGGTGCGCCCGACAGGATTCGAACCTGTGGCCCCCAGATTAGGAATCTGATGCTCTATCCTGCTGAGCTACGGGCGCGCCGGGGTCCGTGTAGCGGGGCCGCGCGTTCAGCGTCAATCAACTTGGATCAATTAACGGCATCGGGCGGCACGATGGGGACAAGCAGAGGCATGGCGGCGATGCCGTCTTCGCGCAACGCCTCGGCCTCCTCAGGCGACGCCTGGCCGTGGATCAGTTTTTCCGCCACACGTCCCTCGTGCATCGCGCGCGCCGCGGCAGCGAAATCGCGGCCGACCCAGCGCGAATGCGGCAGCATCTCGGCCTGCCGGGCGGCGATTTCGGCAATCACGCGGCGCATAAGCGCGGGCGACGGTTCGCCGTCGACGGGCTCCGCCGCCGGGGGTTTCGATACGATCTGCTGGTTCGACTTTACCCCGACGCGCGGCGCCATCACGGCCTTTCTGACGTCGCTGTCACCACAAACCGGACAAGCGATCAGCCTCCGCGCCTGCTGATCGACAAAGCTGTCGCTGCTCGCGAACCAGGCTTCGAACCGATGATCGCCAGCGGCGCAGCAAAGATCGAACACGATCATGGCTGCGTCTCCTAGGCGCGTCCGATCAGCGCGTCGAGTTCGCCCTTCGCCTCGAGCGCTGCGAGGTCGTCGCTGCCGCCAACGTGTCGGTCGTCGATAAACACCTGCGGCACCGTGCGCCGCCCGCCCGCGCGCGCGACCATGGCCTCGAATCCCGCGCGGTCCATCGTCACGTCGATTTCGCTGAAATCGGCGCCCTTGCCATCGAGCAGTCGCTTGGCCCGCGTACAATAGGGGCAGAATGCCTTGGTATATACTTCGATCTTGGCCATGTGCCTATCCTGTCATCCTGCGGTCCATATCGGAATCCAACGAGGCAATGTCAATTTCGTTGCCGGTTGCCGCATCGGGCACGACACGCGCCCAGGTGAGCGCCGACACGCGCGCCGCGCCGCTGCGGCGCAGCGCGCGCGCGGCGGCGCGCAGCGTTGCGCCGCTTGCATGGACATCATCGACCAATATCAGGTGGCGGCCCGCCGCCCGCGCGCTGGCACCGTCGGCGAGCGCAAAGGCCCCTGCAACGACGCGCTCGCGTTCGCGCCGCCCCTTGCCGCGGAGCGAGGCCGTCGCCTTGACGCGCCGCAACAAGTGATGATCGTGCGGCACTCCGGTCAATCGCGTCAGTGCGTCGGCGATAAGCGCCGCCTGATTGAACCCGCGCGACCAGAGCCGCCAGCGATGCAGCGGCACCGGGACGAGCAGCATCGCGTCGATCGGTCCCAGCGTCGCGAGCGACCGCGCCATCAGGCGCGCCATCAGGCGGGCGTGCCCCGTCCGACGACCATATTTAAGGCGCAGCGCCACCGTCCGCGCCACCGGGCCATAAGCAACGGCGGCCGGCGCGCCCGCGAACGGCGGCGCGTCAGCCAGGCAGGCGCCGCACATCATCCGCTCGCCGGGCAGCGCCAATGGAAGCGGCAGCGAACAGGAGGCGCAGCAGGGGTCACCCAGAAAATCGAGCGACGACCAGCAGGCGAGGCAAAATTGATGATCCTCGCCAACGACCGCGCCGCATCCGGCGCAACGGGGCGGCAGCGCATAATCAATGATCGCGCGCGCGGTGACACGGAGAAGCTGCCACGCGGTGCCATTCGCAACGTCCGATATTGTCCCATCCTCCGTCGCGCTCGTCATCGTCCGCTTGTGAAGCATCGCCGGGGACGGCACAAGCGGCGCATGTCGCAGCCGCCCCGTCCACTTTTTTCCCCTGCCCGCCACCGCGCACAGCGGGACCGCCTGGCGCGCCTGCCCGCCAACGCCAATTTCCTTGCACCGATCGTCGCCGAAACGCTGCTCGACCGGCTGGCGATGGTCACGCGCGCCTTTCCGCGCACGCTGGTCGTCGGCGCGCACGATGCGGCGCTCATCGACCGGCTGCGCGCGACCGGCACCGACCTTTGCATCATCGAAGCTGCGCCGCGGCTCGCCGCGCGGATGGGTGCCATTCCGGTCGAGGCCGACGCGATCGACCTGCCTTTTGGAAGCTTCGAGCTGATTGTCTGGCCGGGCGGGCTCGACAGCGTCAACGACGTGCCCGGCGCGCTGCTGCGCCTGCGCGCGCTGCTCGCGCCCGACGGGCTGCTGCTCGGCGCCTTCGTCGGCGACGGCAGCCTGCCGCGCCTGCGCCGCGCGGTGATGGCCGACGGGGTGCGCCCGATCGCGCGAATGCACCCGCAGATCGACCTTGCCGCGATGGGCAATCTGCTCCAGCGCGTCGGCTTTGCGCTGCCCGTCGTCGATGTCGAGGCCCTGAGCGTGCGCTATGGCGACTGGTTCGCGCTGGTGCGCGACCTGCGCGCCGCGGGTCTGTCGAGCCGTCTCGACCCCGCGCCGCCGCCGCTGACGCGCGACGAGGCGGCGCGCATCGCCGCCGCCTTCGCCGCCGCCGCCAATCCCGATGGCCGCATCGCCGAAGCCTTCCGCATCGTCCATTTCAGCGGCTGGGCGCCGCACCCCGACCAGCCGCAGCCCGCGCGGCGGGGCAGCGGCACCGCGTCGCTGGCGGAGGCGTTGAAGCCGCATGAGGGAAGGGAGAGATAATCTCTCGCGAAGGCGCGAAGGGAGTAGCCGTCGATGCCAGGGTGTGGCCACCATTAATTGAAAAGACCATGTACCCCCGCGAAGGCGGGGGTCCATCTCCCGTCGGCTCAGCATGGCACCGATCGGAGATGAACCCCCGCCTTCGCGGGTACACACAGTTTTTCCGTGCAGCGCTTGGATTCTGTCACTCGCGCGATCGACCCATTTGTCAGATCAACGCCTCCAGCAATCCGATCAGCGGCTTGTCGGCGGGCGGCATCGCGAGGCCGTGAAGCTCGACCGGGCGCACCCAGCGCAGCGCGCTTGCGTGGCGCGCCACCGGCGTTCCACGCCATTTGCGGCAGACATAAAGCAACAGGAGCAAATGTCGGTCGCCGAGCATGTCGCTCGCGAAGCAGGCGGGCGCGAGGCACGCCTGATCTATGTCGATACCCAGTTCCTCGTCGAGCTCGCGGATCAATCCCGCCTCGGGCGTCTCGTCGGGTTCGATCTTACCCCCCGGGAACTCCCACAGCCCCGCCATCGCCAGCCCCTCGGGCCGCTGCTGGACGAGCAGTCGGCCGTCGCGGTCGACGAGCGCCGCGGCGACGACGAGAAGCGAGGTTTTTGGCGGTTTTCCGGGATCCAGCACGGACAAATTGTTAACCTTCCTATGCAAATATCGGCATCCTCGGGAACTATATGTCAGCGAGGGGTGGAACAATGCGCAATCTTTACAGGCTGATGCGGTCGACCAGGGCCGCAACAGCCGTCGAATATGGGCTGATCCTGGCCCTTATCTTTCTGGCGGCAGTAGTCGCCGTAGGCAATGTCGCAACTTCAACCAACAACATGTGGAACAATGTATCGACCGCCGCGGCGGAGAATCTTTAAGGCAAGGCGTTCCATCTTGGGGCCCGGAAGCACCGGTCCCTACAAGGCCGTTAAGATTTTCAAAACCTATTAGACCTAAACCGCCAATGTTGACCCAGACCAGACCGTCAACAGGGTAAGTGAAATCAGGAGACCAGTCATGAAGTTCATCAAGAAGTTCGTTCGCGACACCAAAGCCGCCACCGCCATCGAATATGGCCTGATCGCGGCCCTCATCGCCGTCGCCGGCATCACGGCGATGACCGCTGTCGGCGAGGGCGTCGGCAACACCTTCAACGCGGTTTCGAACGAACTCAACTAATCGCGTTCAGTCACGCAACAGGCGTGAAACGAAACAGAACAGGGCGGTGGGTCATCCCACCGTCCTTTTCTTTGCCATCGGCGTCGGCGACCTACCGATTGGCGTAGACAATGATTTTCACCTTCTGCCCCGGCGTAAGGCGACTCGATGCGGTCAGCCGATTGAGAACCTGAAACCGTTCGGTCTGATAATCACTGTAGGCCATCCGTCGCGCGAGGCTGGCCACCGTGTCGCCGCGCCCCACGGTGACGACATCGACGCGACGCGGCCGGATCGCGGCGGCTTCGGACGTGCTCAGTCGCCGCACGCTAGCGAACATCGGGTCAAAGACGCTGCTGCGCCCCGCTTGCGTTAGCGTGACGAAATGAAACGCCTGGCTGGGCGAAAACTCATAAGCGAAAACGGTGACATCGACCTGCCCCGACTGGCTGTTGACGCGCGCGGTCGAATAATAGGCCGGAATCCCGTTCACCGTCGTGCGCTGGATCGTTCCCGGGCTGATCGCCATATTGCCCGCGACGGCGCGAAACACCGACGCGATATAGGCGTTCATGTCACCGCTATAGGGGGCGGTCGAAAACTGCCCCTGGCCGCCATTGCCGCTGATCGACACCGCCGCCGTGCCATTCTGCATCACATAACCGCTGGGGACGGTAAAACGGAGGCGAAGATCAGGGTGCAGGAAATTGCGCCCTTCGACCACGCCTTGCGCGGGATCGTCGCCGTAGAGCACGCCATCGACCGACGCCAGAAAGGCGTCGGCGTTGCGCATGCCGCCAGCGCCGACGCGATTGGCGAGCGATTGCGCGTTGCGCACGCGCGACGCAGGGTCGGGGTGTGTGCTCGCCCATTCGGGCAGCGAACGGGCATTGCCGCCTGCAAGGCGGGCGTCGAGGCTGGTCTGGTTGGCGAGACTCGCGAGCATCGTCGACAAGGCCATCGGATCATAGCCCGCACCGCGCAGATACTGGACGCCCAGCTGGTCGGCCTCCAATTCCTGGCTGCGCGAAAAGCCCAGCGTTGCGAGCTGCGCGATCCGCATCGAATTATTCTGGAGCAGCCCGCCAAGCCCACCGAGCAGCCCGCCATTGTCGCCGATCGCGCTCCCGAGTACGGCGCCGAGAATGCCGAGGATCGAGTTGCGCGTCGCCGCCGACTGGCGCTTCTTGCTGTGCTGCGCGGCGACGTGGCCGACCTCGTGCCCCAGCACGCCCGCCAGTTCGGCCTCGTCGTTCATCAGCGCCATCAACTGCCGCGTCACATAGACATAGCCGCCGGGGATCGCGAAGGCATTGTTCACCGGCGAATTGAGCAGCGTGACAGTAAAGTCGCTGGGCGAACGCGACAGGCCCGACTGGACGGCGATATTCTGTCCGACACGATTCACATAGGACGCCTGCGGCCCGCTATAGGCGCCGCCAAACTCCTGCAGCAGTTGCGGATGCGCCTCGTCGCCCTGCTTGCGTTCGGCGGGCGAGATGCTCGTCGCCGTCTTGATCGGTTTCGTCCGCGCGTCGGCCGTGCCGTTCATCCCGCCGCCGCCCGCTGCCGCACAGCCCGCCAGAATCGCGGCGATCGTCGTCACTGTCGTCAACCGGCCCATGATCGCGCCTCCCACCTTTGTTGCCATCGTCCAGAATATCCCTATCGTTCCATAGGACAAGCGTGGGCCAGGGACCGTCGCTTGCCCGTTATGCAAAGAGGGAACGCCGGCGGGGTGGATCGGGTTCCGCGCTCGTCAGGCGCGGCCCATCGCGAGAAACTTTTCCTCGCGCGCGGCGAGCAAAGTGTCGCGGGGAAGGCCCGACAGACCGTTCAGTTCCTGTTCAATCGCATCGCCAAGCGCGGCGATTGCGGCTTCGGGCGCGCGGTGTGCGCCCCCGACGGGTTCGGGAACGATCCGGTCGATGATCTTGAGCGCCAGCAGATCCTGCGCCGACATCTTCATCGCCGCCGCTGCCTCCGCCGCCTTGTCCGACGTGCGCCACAGGATCGAAGCGCAGCCTTCGGGCGAGATCACCGAATAGACGGCATGCTCGAACATCAGCACGCGGTTCGCCGCAGCAAGCGCGATCGCGCCGCCCGAACCGCCCTCGCCGACAATCGCCGCGACCATCGGCACGCCGAGCGCAAGGCATTGTTCGGTCGAACGCGCGATCGCCTCGGCCTGCCCGCGCTCTTCGGCCTGGATGCCGGGAAAGGCGCCCGATGTGTCAACCAGAGTCACCACCGGCAGGCCGAAACGGTCGGCAAGCTGCATCAAGCGGATCGCCTTGCGATAACCCTCGGGCTTCGCCATTCCGAAATTATGCTTCATGCGCGACGGGATGTCGTCGCCCTTTTCATGGCCGATCACCATGACGCGGCGACCCCGGAACCGGGCCAACCCGCCCAGGATCGCCTGGTCGTCGCCGAAGTTGCGGTCACCCGCGAGCGGCATCCAGTCGTCGAACAGCCCCGCGACATAATGTTTGAAGTGCGGCCGGTCGGGGTGGCGCGCAACCTGCGTTTTCTGCCACGGCGTCAGCCGGGCATAGATATCGCGGAGCAGCTTGGCGGACTTGTCCTCCAGCCGGGCGATATCGCCCTCGATATCGAGCGTGGGATCGTCCCCCATTTCGCGCAGTTCGGCAATCTGTCGATCGAGCGCGGCGACCTGTTTTTCGAAGTCCAGAAAGGCTGTCATGCGCCGTCGCTAGGCCGAAGGCGTCTTCAGGTCAACGCCATCCATCCGCGCCAGCGGGTGCCGACGGTTGACCAGTTCGACGAGGCGCCGACTGTCGACATGTGTGTAAATCTCGGTCGTCGCGATATCGGCGTGGCCGAGCATGAGTTGCAGCGCGCGCAGGTCGGCGCCGCCTTCGAGCAGGTGCGTCGCGAAGGCGTGGCGCAGGACGTGCGGGCTGACCGCCGCCGGGTCGACGCCCGCGCGCGCGGCAAGTTCGCGCAGCATCTGGAACAACCGGACGCGCGAGATATGCGCCTTGCCCGACGGAAACAGCCATGGCGATCCGCCGCCGAGCAAAGGCAACCAGCGATCGAATGCCGCGCCCGCGCGCGCCGACAGCGGCACCAGCCGCTCCTTGTCGCCCTTGCCGCGGACGATCAGATAGTCGCGCTCGCCCGCCACGGCGCGGCGCGGCAGCGACACCAGTTCGCTCGCCCGCAGCCCCGATCCATAAAGGAGTTCGAGGAACAGCAGCATCCGCACCGCCGCGAGAGGGGGCGCTTCGCCTGCGGCCTCGGTAGCCGCTTGCTCGAACAGGCGTTCGACATCGTCGTGATTCAATATGCGCGGCAGCGGGCGCTGCGTGGTCGGCCGCGCAATGTCGAGCGCCGGATTGTCCGCGCGCTCGCCTTCGTCGAGCAGGAAGGCAAAAAATTGCCGCAGCGCCGACAGCTTGCGCGCCGCGCTGCTCGCCGCCAATGCGCGATATTCGGCCATCAGTTGCCGCAGCACCGCGGAATCGGCCCTGGCCAGCGGCCCCTTGGCCCACTCGGCCGCCTGCTCCAGATCGCGGCGATAGGCGGCGAGCGTGTTGCGCGACGCGCCACGCTCGGCCGCCATCATCTCCAGAAAACGGTCGATGAGCGCCGCGTCAGACATCGCTGAAAACGGCACCGGCCCGCTCCCCCACCCGGCCTCCCCGACGATAGTAACCTATGGGAGGCCGGGTGGGGGAGCGGGCCGGTGCCGCTGCGTTCAAAGGACGCTCAGACACGCACCAAAGCTTCGGCGGCGATCATCCGCGCTTCGGCGGCCAGCCCCACATCGCGCAGCGCGCGGACGATATGATAGAGATGATAGGGCGGCACCTTCGACCAGTCACCCTGCATCCCCGCCGCCGCGAGCAGTGCGACCATGCCGGGCTCGCGCCGCTCGGCCGCTGCCATCATCGCGCGCGTCCAGCGCGTCTGCCGTCCCAGATCGACGTCAAGGTCGCGCGCCGCCGCGGCTGTGGCATTGGCGTCGAGCCGCCCCAGCCCGGCCAGCCCCGCAAGCAGGAACTTCGAGCGCAGATAATCGGCGCTGTCGTCATCGTCCGAGAACCGTTCGACCGCGCTCGCGCTCATGTCGCCGAGCGCGCGCGGCGAGCCGACCGCAAGCACGCCCCAGGCGCGGCTGCCCGCTTCGACACGGGGCACCCACGCCAGCGCATTGGCATCATAGCCTGCCGCGAGCATCGAACCCACGAGCTGCCACGGATCCTCGCCGACGTCGGTGCCTGGCGGCAGCGCGGCGGCCGCGCGCGCGGTCGCGATCATCGCCGCATAAGCCTCGACAGGCGTGCTCGCCGCGCTCCACAGCCCCTCCATCGCCGCATAGCGATCGGCCCCGGCCGCCGCACCGAACGCCGCGCGCAGTCGGTCGGTCTGCGCCACCAGCCCTTCGCCGGGTTCTTCCTCACCCGCCGCGGCGCTCAGCAGCGACACATAGGCTTCGCTCGACAACACGCCGCGCGTCGCGGCTTCGGGCGCTGCGGCGACGCGCTGCGCCATATCGGTCATCGGCGCGAGCACGGTCCAGCCTTTCATATAGGCGGGTGCGGCGCCACGCAGCGCCTCCGGCACCGGAATGGCGGTGGCGGTCGCCATGCCGAAGCGCCAGCTCGTCAGCCGCTCGACATTATCCCATTCGATCGTCGTCGAGCGCCGCCCGGCGCCCGTCGCGCCCAGCACGCGCTCGGCGAGCAGAATGTCGAAGTTCGACAGTCGGCCGCTCGACCGCACGCGGCCGATCGCCCAGCCCGCCGGCCCCGCTTCGCCCGACAGGCCCGCACAGATCGCCGACGCGAGCCGCCAGCTGTGCTCGTCGCCATGCGCCAGCCCCGCGGGCACATAAGGACAGAGGCCCGCCGGGTCAGCCGTGGCAAGATAGGCCTGCTGCGCCGCGGCGACGAGGCGCGGGCTCGCGCGATCATAGTCGACCGACTGCACGATTCGCCGCGCCGTCGTCGATTCGCCCATGCGAAGCAACAGCGACGCGCGCTCGGCGGCCAGGTCGGCGCCGTTGATCGTCGGGGGCGTGTCGATCGCCGAGGCGAGTGCGCGGCGCAGCAATATCTGGCCCCAGCGCGATGCAAGCTGGCCATTCGTTTTGCGCATGATCGCCGCGGCATATTGGCCGCGCACGCCAAAGGCGTCGGGCGCCAGCCCGCCGGTTTCGGGCGTGAGCGGGCCGATCCGCGTCAGCAGACGGCGCGCGCCGGGTGGCAGATCATATTTGAGCCCGCCCGATTCAACCGCTTCCTCTTCCGTATCCTCGTCTTGGTCAGCGCCCGCCGCATCGCTCGCGCTGCCGCCGATCGTCGGAACGACCGCAGGCGGCGCGCTGCCATTCGTCGGCGGCGACGTCGGGGTCGGCGATGGCGTCGGGGCGGGCCGCGGCGCAGGCGTGTCGACGGGGTTGCCGAACCCTTCGGGCAGCAGCGATTCCTGCGCGATCGCGGGCAGCACCAGCGCCGCGGCCGACAGGCCCAGCGCCAAGGACAATGTCGTTCGCTTCATACTGCGGCGCTTTCGGCCATCTTGTCGTTCCCATCCACCTCGATCGTCGGGCGCGCCATCTCGCGCCAGCTCGCTATCCCAGTTGCCGCGCAGCAAAACCATTGTCCCCTGCGGTTCGGGCGGTATAGCCGCGCGCACCATGTCGCGAAACCCGAAAAGCCCGGCGCGTCCGTCGCCCGACGCCATCCCCGCGTCGATTCGCGACCGATCGATCGTGCTCGTCGGCCTGATGGGGTCGGGAAAATCGACCATCGGCCGCCGCCTCGCGCAGCGGCTGGGAATGCGCTTCGCCGACGCCGACGACGAGATCGAGCGCGCCGCGGGCATGACGATTTCGGATATTTTCGCGCGGTTCGGCGAGGCGCATTTCCGCGACGGCGAGCGCCGCGTCATCGCGCGCCTGCTCGGCGGCAGGCCGATGGTGCTCGCAACGGGCGGCGGCGCCTTCATCAATGACGAGACGCGCGCGCTGATCCTGAAGGACAGCCTCAGCATCTGGCTCGACGCCGACATCCCCACGCTCGTCGAGCGCGTTGCCCGTCGCAGCCACCGTCCGCTGCTCAAGGATCGCGATCCCGGCGAGGTGCTCCGCGAACTGGCCGCGGTGCGCAATCCCATCTATGCCGAAGCGCATATCCGCGTCAGCTCGGCGAGCACGCCGCACGAACATGCGGTGCGCGCGATTCTGGAGGCCCTCAAAAAATGGAAAAACTGATCGTCGAGCTGGGCGCCCGCAGCTATCCGATCCTGATCGGCGACGGGTTGATCCGCGACATGGGCGCGCATGTTGCGCCGCTGCTCAAACGCCCGCGGACGATGATCGTCACCGATACGCATGTCGCCGATCATTATCTGCTCCCGCTCGGCACTGCGCTGGCGAAGGAGAATATCGCCTTCTCCTCCTTCGTCCTCGACCCCGGCGAGGCGACGAAGAGCTGGGCTGGGCTCGCGCGCCTCACCGAATGGCTGATCGGTGAAGGCATCGAACGCAGCGACCATGTCATTGCGCTTGGGGGCGGCGTGATCGGCGATCTCGTCGGGTTCGCGTGCAGCATCGTCAAGCGCGGCTGTTCCTTCATCCAGGTGCCGACGACCCTGCTCGCGCAGGTCGACAGCAGCGTCGGCGGCAAGACCGCGATCAACGTGCCCGCGGGCAAGAATCTGATCGGCGCCTTTCACCAGCCAGCGATGGTCGTCATCGACCCGACGACGCTCGAAACCCTGCCGCGCCGCGAACTCGGTGCGGGCTATGCCGAGGTGGTCAAATATGGGCTGATCGACGACGCCGGTTTTTTCGCCTGGTGCGAAGCGAATGGTGCAGCCTTGCTCGCGGGCGACAGCGCCGCGCGGGCCCATGCGATCGCGCATAGCGTCGCCGCCAAGGCGCGGATCGTCGCCGCCGACGAGCGCGAGACGCAGGATATTCGCGCGCTGCTCAACCTCGGCCACAGTTTCGGTCACGCGCTCGAGGCCGAAACCGGCTATTCGGACCGGCTGCTCCACGGCGAGGCGGTCGCGGCGGGCATGGTGCTCGCGCACCAGTTTTCGGCCGCCAACGGCCTCTGCCCCGCCGCCGACGCGGCGCGCGTGCAGGGCCATCTGGCGAGCGTTGGCCTGCCGCACAGCCTCGCCAGTGCGGGCATCAACAGCGGCGGCGCCGAACTCGCCGCGCATATGGCGCACGACAAGAAGGTGCGCGGCGGCAAGCTGCCCCTCATCCTGACGCGGGGGATCGGGCAAAGCTTCGTGACCGAGGATTACGGGCTCGACGCGGTGGCGGCGTTTCTGGACGGCGTTCGGACGCAGGGCGCTGGCACGTAACAAAGCAGCCGCGTGTCCCCGCGGAGCCGAAGGCGGCGCGAAGCGCCAACGCGGGGGCCCATCATCCGACGGTTCAAAATCGCACCCACAGCAGATGCGCCCCCGCCTTCGCGGGCGCGCACGCTCTTATCAAACCGTCCCCGGATCAGCCGCCTGCATCGCTTCCTCGTCGCGCGCCGCCTTCGCCGCGCGGCGGCGCTGGCGGAAGGTTTCGATCACGCTGTCCGCCTCGCGCCCGCCGCCGGGCTTGAAGCGATGGTCCATGCCCGCGGTCAGGTCGCCCTCGTCGATCTGCGCCGCCAGCCGCGTTTCGTCGAGCTGGCGGAACGCGGCTTCGACATCCTCGATCTCGCGCGGGTCGACGTCGAGCTCTGCGAGCGCCTTGAGGCCAAGCGCGACCGAGCTTTCAAACACCTCACGCACCGCGCCCGCGACGCCCGCGCCGTCGATCGCGATCAGCTGGCGGCGATCGAACACGCGCGCGAGCACACGCGCCTGCGGAAAGGCCTCGACGATCGGCCGCATCGTCGCGGCGTCGAACGCGGCGTCGTCGATGCAATAGATGATGAGCCTTGCATCGTCGGCGCCCGCGCGCCGCAGCAGATCGAGCCGCAGCCCGTCGCCATAATAGACTTTGGTGTCGAACCGGCCCGACCGTTCGATCTGGCTCGGCTTCTTGTCGATGAGCGTCACCGAACAATCGACCGCGTGCAGCATCTGCGCCACCGTCTGTCCGAACCGGCCGTAGCCGATCACCAGCGCCGAACCGCGCGGCGCATGTTCGGGGCCGTCCATCGCGGGGCCGTCGCGGTCGGGCGCAAACTCCAGATTGCGCGCGAACAGCATCAGGAAGGGCGTCGAGATCATCGACAGCGTGACCACGGCGCTGAACAGGCTTGCCGCCTCGGGCGCGATGAGCAGCGCCTGCTGCGCCTGCGTGAACAGCAGAAAACCGAACTCGCCGCCCTGGCTCAGCAGCAATCCCAGGCCGAGCGCTGTCTTCCACGATTTGCCGAACGCGCGGACGATCAGCGTCAGCACCGCGAGCTTGACCACGACCAGCGCGGCCGCGAGCCCGACGACGCGCAGCGGGTCGGCAAGCACGACATTGACGTCGAGCACCATCCCCACCGCGAGGAAAAAAAGGCCGAGCAGGATCAGGCGGAAGGGTTCGACATCGGCCTCGATCTCGTGCCGATAGGGCGAATCGGCGAGCATCACGCCCGCGATGAAGGCACCGAGCGCGGTCGACAGGTGCAGGCTGTGCATCAGCGCCGCGCTCGCCAGCACCGCGAGCAGCCCGACCACCACGAACAATTCGCGCTCGCCATAGCGGCCGATGAGCCTGAGCAAAGGATTGAGAATGAACCGCCCCGCGAGCACCAGCCCGATGATCGCGCCGACCGTATAGAGCGCGAGCATCGCGCCCGGCGGCGCCGACGGATCGGCAGGCGCGCGCGACAGCGCGGCAACGATGGTAATCATCGGCACGATCGCCAGATCCTGAAACAGCAGGATCGAAAAGGCTTTCTCACCGAAGGGCGAATTGATGCGACCCGAGCTTTTGAGGCCGGGGAGCACCTGCGCGGTCGACGAGAGCGCCAGCGGCAGGCCGAGCGCGATCGCCGCGGCGGGGCTGAACCCGAGGATGAGATAGATGAGGCCGGTGAGCACCAGCCCTGTGACCACCACCTGCGTCATGCCGAGTCCGAAGATCGCACGGCGAAGCTGCCACAGCCGCCGCGGGTGGAGTTCGAGCCCGACGAGGAAGAGCAGGAAGGCGATGCCGAGTTCGGCGATCGCCAGCTTCGATTCGCCGCCGCCCACGAGCGCCAGCCCGTGCGGCCCGACGATCGCCCCGGCAATCAGGTAGCCGAGCACGGCCCCCAGGCCGAGGCGGCGAAAGATCAGCACGAACAGCGTCGCAACGCCGAGCAGGATCGCGCCTTCCAGCAGCGCGGTGTCGGTCGCGGTCTCCGCTGCTTTCTCGGCCGCCTCGGTCGTCGCGGCGGATAGCGCGAGCAAGATCATGCCGCCGCTGCCCGCTGCTCGAACGCGGCGATCGCGGCATCGAAGGGCAGCAGAATTGCGCCGTGCCGCGCCGGATAATCGCGCGCGGGGGCGAGCAGATCGAACCCCGGCCAGTCGGGTTGCGCGCCGGTGCCCGCGAACCAGCCCGCGATGCCGTCGCGCGCGCGGCGCAGGTCGGCGAGGCCGCGGCCGGGCGCATGGCGCGCGAGCAGCGCCGCCGACGCCTGCCCCAGCGCGCACGCCTCGACATGCAATCCCACGCGCGTCACAAGCCCGCCCTCGTCGGTGTCGAGATCGAGGATGATCGCGCTGCCGCAGAGCGGCGCACGCTTGCTCGCCCGGTATCGCGCGTCGGGGTTGGGCAGATAGTCGGCGGTGGCGATCGCCAACGCCAATATGTCCCGGTTATAAAGCGGGGCGCTCATGGTGCGACCGCCTTTGCTTCGGCATCGCGCGCCTCGGCGCGGCGTTCGGCGATCACCTTGCTCATCGCCGCGCCACTCGCGCTGAGCGCGGGGTAGGTCCGGCTGGCCGTCATCCATTCGGGGCGCGGTGCGGTGCCATAGCCGATGTCGTAAAGCAGCGTCAGCAGCATGAAGCCGATGGTGGCGATCAGCAGTCCCTTGATCGCGCCGAACCCTGCGCCCAGCCCGCGGTCGAAACCGCCGACGATCGACGCGCGGCTGCGCCGTCCCATCGCGCGCGATCCCCATTTGGCCAGCGCAAAGACGCCGCCGAACAGCAGGACAAAGGCCAGCACCGCCGCCCCGCCGCCGGCGCCGACCCAGCCGCTCGTCAAATCCGTCACCGGCGCGTGAAAAAAATAGACCGCCGCGATCGCCAGCACCCAGGCGAGCAGCGTCGTCACTTCCTGCACCAGGCCGCGCATGAAACCGAGCACCGCGCTGCCGCCGACGAGCGTCAGCACGATCATATCCAGAGCCGTCAAACTTCCCATGCTCGCGGGGCTAGTCGCGCCCGAGCATCAGGTCAACGAGTTCGCCGACCCGCGCAAAGCCCGTGACGCCGATTCCGTTCACGCGCTTCATCCCCTTCGGCCCCCAGCCGCTTGAGAATCCAAGCTTTGCCGCTTCGCGAAGCCGCAGCGCGTCGTGCGCGACAGGGCGCACCTCGCCCGAAAGCGACAATTCGCCGAAGACGATCGCATCGGCGGGCACCGGTCGCTCGCTGAACGCCGAGATCAGCGCGGCAGCAACGGCGAGATCGGCGGCGGGATCGGTGAGCCGGTAGCCGCCCGCGATGTTGAGATAGACTTCGGCCGCCCCCATTTGCAGCCCGCAGCGCGCCTCCAGCACCGCGAGGACCATCGCGAGCCGCCCGCTGTCCCAGCCGACGACGGCCCTGCGGGGAGTCGCGCCGCTCGCGAGGCGCACGGTCAGCGCCTGCACCTCGACCAGCACCGGGCGCGTGCCTTCCAATGCGGGGAACACGACCGATCCCGGCACGTCGCGGCTGCGGTCGGTCAGGAACAGGCTCGACGGATTCGATACCTCGCCCAGCCCCTCCTCGCCCATCGCGAACACGCCGATCTCGTCGGTGCCGCCAAAGCGGTTCTTCACCGCGCGCAGGATGCGATATTGGTGGCTGCGCTCGCCCTCGAACGCCAGCACCGTGTCGACCATATGTTCGAGCACGCGCGGCCCGGCGATCGTCCCGTCCTTGGTCACATGGCCGACGAGCACGATCGCCGCGCCGCTATCCTTGGCATGGCGGATCAATTCCTGCGCGCTCGCGCGTACCTGGCTCACCGTCCCCGGCGCGCTGTCGATCAGGTCGCTGTGCATCGTCTGGATCGAATCGATCACGACGAAATCGGCGGTCTGGCGGTCGAGCGTCGCGAGAATGTCGCGCACCGACGTCGCGCTCGCGAGCGCCACAGGCGCATCGCCCAGCCCCAGTCGCTGCGCGCGCAGCCGCACCTGCGCCGCGGCCTCTTCGCCGCTGATATAGACGACCGACCTGCCCGCCTTGGCGAGCCTTCCGGCGGCCTGGAGCAGCAAGGTCGATTTGCCGATTCCCGGATCGCCGCCGATCAGCGTCGCCGAACCCGCAACGAAGCCGCCGCCGAGCGCGCGGTCGAACTCGGCGATCCCGCACAGCATCCGTTCGGGCATCGAGCTCGCGGCATCGAGCGTTTCGAGCGCGAGCGTGCGTCCGCCTTTGCTCAGGTCGTGCTTGGCCGAAAAGACGGTTTCGGCGGCCTCTTCGACCAGCGTGTTCCACTCACCGCAATCGGCGCACTGCCCCTGCCAACGGTAAGATACGCCCCCGCAATTCTGGCAAACATATTGACGCTTTGCTTTGGCCATGATCAGCGCTTAACGTGAACAAAGGACGAACGCCAGCCTCTTTCCACATTCGTCACCCCGAACTTGATCCGGGGTCCATTCAGCGCCGCGGCTATGGATGCCGGATCAAGTCCGGCATGACGAAAACAGGCGAGCACGGTTCATATTTGACGTTCATTGCTCTAGGGCGATGGCCAAGCCGAATCACCTGCCCGCAAGAAAGCCCATCCCATGAAATTCTTTGTCGACACCGCCGAAATTGACGCCATTCAGGAGCTCGCCGCGACCGGCCTGCTCGACGGCGTCACCACCAACCCGTCGCTGATCGCCAAGTCGGGCCGCGACTTCAAGGACGTGACCAGGGAAATCTGCGCGCTGGTCGACGGCCCCGTCTCGGCCGAGGTCGTCGCGCTCGATCATGAAACGATGATGAAGGAGGCCGAAATCCTCCGCAAGATCGCCGACAATGTCTGCATCAAGGTGCCGCTGACGATCGACGGCCTCAAGACATGCAAGGCGCTGACCGGCGACGGCACGATGGTCAACGTGACGCTTTGCTTTTCGGCGGCGCAGGCGCTGCTCGCCGCCAAGGCGGGCGCAACTTTCGTCTCGCCCTTCGTCGGGCGCCATGACGACAATGGTTTCGACGGGATGCAGCTGATCGGCGACATCAAGCTGATCTACGACAATTATGATTTTAAGACCGAAATCCTCGTCGCGAGCGTGCGCCATGGCATTCACGTCCTGCAGGCCGCACAGATCGGCGCCGACGTGATGACTGCGCCGCCCGCCGTCATCAAGGGGCTGTTCAAGCATGTCCTTACCGACAAGGGCATCGAAGGCTTCCTCGCCGATTGGGCCAAGACCGGCCAGTCGATTTAAAGCGCCTCGTCATTGCGAGGAGCCGAAGGCGACGCGGCAATCTCCAGTTGTCGGCGTCGCTTAAGGCCGATGCCTGGAGATTGCTTCGCTGCGCTCGCAATGACGACGAGAGCGGCTGCATCCTTTCCAGTTGACGTAAACGTCAACCACCCGCGATACTCGCCCGAAAGGGAGAGATTCGCGATGACCGACACCACCATCCTCACCGAACGCCAGGGTCACATATTGATCGTGACGATCAACCGCCCCGAGGCGCGCAACGCGGTCAACGCCGCCGTCCATGTCGGACTCGGCACGGCGCTCGAAACCGCCGAAAACGATCCCGAAATCCGCGCCCTCATCATCACCGGCGCGGGCGACAAGGCCTTTTGTGCGGGCGCCGACCTCGTCGCCCTGTCGCGCGGCGAAAGCCTTTATCCCGACGACCCGGCGCAGCAGGCATGGGGCTTTGCGGGCATGGTGGCGCACCCCATCTCCAAACCGATCATCGCCGCTGTCAATGGCTTTGCCTTTGGCGGCGGGTGCGAGATCGCGCTGATGAGCGACATCATCATTGCCGCAACCCACGCGCAATTCGGGCTGCCCGAGGTCAAGGTCGGGCTGTTCGCGGCGGCGGGCGGCGCCTTCCGCCTCGCGCAGCAAATCCCGCGCAAGCTCGCGATGGAATATATGCTGACCGGCGACCCGATCCCCGCCGCGCGCGCCGCCGAATATGGGCTGGTCAATCATGTCGTCCCGCTCGCCGAGCTGATGCCCACGGCGATTGCGCTCGCCGAAAAGATCGCCGCCAACGCCCCGCTGGCGGTGCAGGCATCGAAGCGCGTCGCGCTCGGCATCCAGGACGGGCGGATTGCGGCGGACGCGCCCTATTGGGAGCATAACACGCTCGAGCGCAGCGCGCTGATGCGCAGCGAAGATGCGCGCGAGGGCCCGCGCGCCTTTGCGGAAAAGCGCAAGCCCGAGTGGAAAGCGCGTTGACATGACCACTGATCCCGAACGCATTCCCGTCATCATCGGCGTCGGACAGGTCAACGACCGCCCCGCCGATCCCGACGACGGCCTGGATTCGCTCGGACTGATGGTCGCCGCGCTCAAGATTGCGGCCGAAGACGCGGGCGTGCCGCTCGCCGACATCGACAGCCTCGCGATCGTCGACCAGATCAGCTTTCACCACCTCGGCAAGCTGTGCGAACCCCTTGCCCAAGCCATCGGCGCCAACCCCGCGATCAACTATCAGTCCGCCGCGCCGCACGGCGACACGCCCGTCCGCCTGCTCAACGAGGCCGCGAACCGCATCGGCGCGGGCGAGGTCAGACTTGCGGCCATCGTCGGCGGCGAGGCGCTGCGCACCGCCGCCGGGCGCGCCGCCAAGGCCGCAAGCGGCGAGGACAAAAGCTATAATGCAATTCGCAAGGTCGCGACACGCCGCGAGCCCGACTATGCCCAGAAACATGGCCTTGCCGCACCGGTCGATGTCTATCCGCTCTACGAAAATGCGACCCGCGCCGCGTGGGGGCAAAGCCTCGCCGACGCGCAGCTCGAGAGCGCCGAAATCTGGTCGCGTTTTTCCGAGGTCGCCGCCGCGAACGACGGCGCGTGGATTCGCAAATCCGCTTCGCCCGACGACATTCTCGACGTCAACGAACGCAACCGCCCGATCGCCTTTCCTTACTCAAAGCTGATGGTCGCGAACTCGTCGGTGAATCAGGGCGCAGGCTTTATCGTCGCCAGCCTCGCCGAAGCGCGGCGTCGCGGCATCGCCGAGGACCGCCTCATCCATGTCGGCATGGGTGCCGCGGCGAAAGAACCACCGACTATCCTCCACCGCGACCGCTACGATCACAGCGTCAGCATGGAGGTGTCGATCACGCGCACGCTCGCGCTCAATGGCATGACCGTCGACGATTTCGACTGCGTCGAACTCTACAGCTGCTTCCCCTGCGTGCCCAAGATGGCGCGGCGCATCCTCGGTTGGCCATGCGATCGCTCCGCGACGGTATTCGGCGGGCTGACCTTCGGCGGCGGGCCGATCGCCAATTATATGAGCCATGCAATCGTCTCGATGGTCGAAAAACTGCGCCGTGAAGGCCGCTATGGCTTCCTCTTCGCCAATGGCGGCTTCGCGACCGACAATCATTGCATTGTGTTGGGCAGCCAGCCGATCGCGGCGGCAAGCTTCCCGCAGGATTTCGACTATCAGGCCGAAGCCGAAGCCAAGCGCGGCCCGGTGCCCGACCTCGTGGAGGATTATGCGGGGGTGGCGACGATCGAAAGCTATACGGTCTTTTACGGCCGCGACGGCGCGCCGAAGGCGGGCGTGGTGGTGGCGCGGACACCCGATGGACAGCGCACGCTGGCGCATGTCGATGTGGGCGATGCCGCGATGCTGGCGTTTTTGACCGACGGAACGCGGGAGCCGGTGGGGACCGAAGGGCAGGTGGTGCAGCTTGAAGAGGGGTTCGGGTGGCGGGGGGTCTGATCCTCCCCCAACGGGGGAGGGGGACCACCCGAAGGGTGGTGGAGGGGTACAGGCCCGCATACACCACGCTCGACTGCACGTGCCCCTCCACCATGCTTCGCATGGTCCCCCTCCCCGTTCCGGGGAGGATCGCTAAATCTCGAACGAAACCCCCTGCGCCAGCGGCAGCGCATCCGAATAATTCACCGTATTCGTCGCGCGCCGCATATATTGACGCCAGGAATCCGACCCGCTCTCGCGCCCGCCGCCGGTCTCCTTCTCGCCGCCGAACGCCCCGCCGATCTCGGCGCCGCTCGTGCCCAGATTGACGTTGGCGATGCCGCAATCGCTTAGCGCCAGGAAGCGTTCGGCTTCGCGCATGTCGGTGGTGAAGATCGCCGACGACAACCCCGCGGCGACATCATTGTGCAGCCGGATCGCGGCGTCGAGTTCGTCGTAGCGCATCACATAGAGAATCGGCGCAAACGTCTCCTCCAGCACCGGCCCGACCTGTCCCGGCATCTCGACAAGCGCGGGGCGGACATAGTAGCTCGCTCCCTCGCCCACGCGCGCGCCGCCATGCACCACGCCGCCTGCCGCTTTCGCAGCCGCCAGCGCCGCCTGCATGGCATCATAAGCTGCGCGGTCGATCAGCGGTCCCACGAGCACGTCGCCTTCCAGCGGATTGCCGACGCCGACGCTGGCATAGGCCGCCTTCAACCGCGCGATAAAGCCGTCATAAATGCTGTCGTGGACGAACAGCCGCCGCGTCGTCGTGCAGCGCTGCCCCGCCGTCCCCATCGCGCCGAAGGCCACGCCGCGCAGCGCGAGGTCGAGGTCGGCCGAGGGCGCGACGATCACGCCATTGTTGCCGCCGAGTTCGAGGATCGCGCGCGCAAAACGCTGCGCGAGGCGCGGTGCGACCGCGCGGCCCATCCGCGTCGATCCGGTCGCCGAGACCAGCGCCACGCGCGCGTCGTCGACCAGCGCCTCGCCCGCCTCGCGCCCGCCGATCAAAAGTTGCGACAGGCCTTCGGGCGCGTCGCCGAACCGCGCCGCCGCCCGCTCGAAAATCGCCTGCGTCGCCAAGGCCGTCAGCGGCGTCTTTTCCGACGGTTTCCACACCACGCTGTTGCCGCACACCAACGCCAGCGCCGCATTCCATGCCCACACCGCCACCGGAAAGTTGAACGCCGAAATCACGCCGACAACACCCAGCGGATGCCACACCTCCATCATCCGGTGCCCCGGCCGCTCGGTCGCGATCGTCAGGCCGTATAATTGCCGCGAGAGACCGACCGCGAAATCGCAGATGTCGATCATCTCCTGCACCTCGCCCGCGCCCTCGGAGGGGATCTTGCCCGCCTCGATCGTCACCAGCCGCGCCAGATCGTCCTTCGCTGCGCGCAGTTCCTCGCCGAACAGCCGGACGAGTTCGCCTCGGCGCGGGGCGGGGACGTGGCGCCACGCGCGAAAGGCCGCGGTCGCCTTGTCCAGCGTCGCGTCGATCGCCGCCGCGTCGGCGACCCGCACCATCGCCACCTGCTCGCCGGTCAGCGGCGTGAGCGACGGCATCGACCCGTCGGTCCACAGAGCGCGGTCCACCCCCAGCCCGTCGAGCAACCGCCCGACATCATCGCCGATCCCGGCCATTGCTTATCCTTTCGCTCTCGTCATTGCGCCGCCCTCTAATCCCCTTGCCCCGTTCGTGTCGAGCGAAGCATGTGCCGAGCATATCGAAGCGTGGCGACGCGCCGAAGGCGCGCGCGAAGAATGGGCATCTCGACTTCGCTCGATGCGAGCGGCTAAGGGGAGCGAATAAAGGAGAGTCCAACGTGTCCGAACTGCCGCCGTCAGAGCCCCTTGTCCCCGTCCCCGCCGACGCCGCCGCGAACACGCATTGCACCGCCGCCGATTACGACCGGCTCTATCGGCAGAGCGTCGAGGATCCCGATAGTTTCTGGGCCGAACAGGCGAAGCGCATCGACTGGATCACCCCGCCGACCAGAATCGCGAACTGGTCGTTCGATCCCGTCGACATCAAATGGTTTGAAGACGGCGTCCTCAACCTCTGCCACAATGCCATCGACCGCCATGTCGCCGCGGGACATGGCGACCGCACCGCGATCATCTTTGAACCCGACGCGCCCGACGGCGAGACGCGGCACATCAGCTATGCCGCGCTGCTCGCCGACGTCGTGCGTTTTGCGAACACGCTGAAGAAGCTGGGCGTTCAGAAGGGCGACCGCGTCACCATCTATATGCCGATGATCCCCGAAGGCGCGGTGGCGATGCTCGCCTGCGCGCGCATCGGCGCGGTGCACAGCGTCGTCTTCGGCGGCTTTTCGCCCGAGGCGATCCTCGGCCGCATCGAGGATTGCGGCAGCGACTGGGTGATCTGCGCCGACGAGGGGCTGCGTGGCGGCAAGACCGTTCCCTTGAAGGCCAATGTCGACAAGGCGATCGAGCGCGTCGATGTCAAAGCCGTGCTCGTCATCGCGCACACCGGCGGCGACGTCGCGATGAAGGAAGGCCGCGACCATTGGTACGACGCGTTGTCGGCCGATGTCGGCGACGAATGCCCATGCGAGCCGATGAACGCGGAAGACCCGCTGTTCATCCTCTACACATCGGGATCGACGGGCAAGCCCAAGGGGGTGCTTCATACCGTCGGCGGCTATAGCGTGTGGACCGCCAGCACCTTCTATTATGGCTTCGATTATCGCGCGCTTGAGATTTTCTGGTGCACCGCCGACATCGGCTGGGTCACGGGACACAGCTATGTCGTTTATGGCCCGCTCCAGAATGGCGCGACGACCTTGATGTTCGAGGGGGTGCCGAACTATCCCGACCACGACCGCTTCTGGCAGGTCGTCGACAAGCATCGGGTCAACATCCTCTACACCGCGCCGACCGCGATCCGCGCGCTGATGCGCGAGGGTGACGATTATGTGACGCGGCATAACCTCTCGACGCTTCGCCTGCTCGGCAGCGTCGGCGAACCGATCAACCCCGAGGCATGGCGCTGGTATCATCAGGTCGTTGGCAAGGGCCGCGTGCCGGTGATCGATACCTGGTGGCAGACCGAGACCGGCGGCATCATGATCACCACCCTGCCCGGCGCGCACGCGATGCAACCGGGGAGCGCGGGCAAGCCCTTCTTTGGTATCCGTCCCGAACTCGTCGATGCCGACGGCAAGACCCTGGCGTGCGAACAGACCGGCGGCGCAGCCGAGGGCAATCTCTGCATCACCCACAGCTGGCCGGGGCAGGCGCGGACGATCTACGGCGATCACACCCGCTTCGCCGACACCTATTTCTCGACCTACAAGGGCAAATATTTCACCGGCGACGGCTGCCGCCGCGACGGTGACGGCTATTGGCGCATCACCGGGCGCGTGGACGACGTCATCAACGTGTCGGGGCACCGCATGGGCACCGCCGAGGTCGAAAGCGCGCTCGTGCTGCACGAGGATGTCGCGGAAGCCGCGGTCGTCGGCTTCCCGCACGACATCAAGGGCCAGGGCATTTACGCCTATGTCACCCTGAACGCCGGGGTCGAACCCACCGACGCCATCGTCGCGGCGCTCAAGCAGCAGGTCCGCAAGGAAATCGGCCCGATCGCAACCCCCGACCATATCCACCTGACCCCCGCCCTGCCCAAGACGCGGAGCGGCAAGATCATGCGCCGTATTTTGCGCAAGATCGCCGAAAACGACTTTGCTTCGCTGGGCGACACCTCGACGCTCGCCGACCCGAGCCTGGTCGACGGGCTGATCGAGGGGCGACAGAACAGGTAAGTCAATTTCGCATTTGGGGCTTGATCGGCAATCATGACGCTCGCGTTCTTAGGCGTCATTGCGAGCGCAGCGAAGCAATCTCCAGCTTGCGTAGCATCCGGACGATAGCTGGAGATTGCTTCGCTGCGCTCGCAATGACGGAGTGGCGTCTACAATGATGAACAGCTTATCGCCGGATCAGAACCGGAAGTCCGGCAATTCCGCCAGCGCGATCCCCAGCGCTTCGGCCCAGCCTTCCGACACGCGGCGGAAATAGGGGTCGTCGCGCTCGAAGCGGCGCTCGCGCACGGTGGTGAAATCGTCGCGCTCGTGGATCTTGAGGTCGATCGGCAGGTCGACCCCCGCGTTCGCGCGGATTGTCGAATCGAACGAGACACAGAGCAATTTCACCGCATCCTCGAACGACATCGCGGGGTCGTACGACCTGACGATGATCGGACGGCCATATTTGGTCTCGCCGATCTGGAAAAAGGGATTGTCCTCCCCCGCCTCGATAAAATTGCCCTCGGGATAGATGAGGAACAGCCGTGGCTCCGAACCCTTGATCTGGCCGCCGACGATCAGCGAGGCGCGAAACAGCGACTCCGCCGCGGGGCCCTCCTCGCTGTGACGCATCACGACGCTGCGCAGCGTTTCGCCAACGATCGTCGCGACCTGAAACATCGACGGCGCTTCGAGGATCGAGGGATGACGGTCCTCGGGCGCCTTGGTGCGCTCGTCGAGCAGGCTGACGACCGCCTGCGTCGTCGCCAGATTGCCCGCCGACATCAAGGTGATGACGCGCTCGCCCGGCACGTGCCAGCTGCGCATCTTGCGCACCTGAGAGATATCGTCGACGCCGGCGTTGGTGCGCGTGTCCGACATGAACACCAGCCCCTTGTTCAGCCGCATTCCCACGCAATAGGTCATTTCGTCCCGTAATCCCCGCCCCGGTCGCCCTGAATCGTCCCCGCCCGCTTATTGCTGGACCTGCAACTGGACAACCAGATTTTCCTGCCCCGCGCCATAGCGCATCCCGCGCACCGGCGCGGCATCCCGATAGTCGAGGCCCGTCGCGACGCGGATATAGCGCCGGTCGGGCGAATGGCCGTTGCTGACGTCGAAGCCGATCCAGCCGATATGGTCGAAATGCGCCTCCGCCCAGCCGTGCGTCGCATCCTGGTGCGTGCGGTCGTCCATCATCAGATAGCCCGACACATAGCGCGCCGGATGCCCCAGATGACGCATCGCGGCGATGAAGATATGCGCATGGTCCTGGCACACCCCGCCCTCGCCGCCGAGTGCCTGTTCGGCGCTTGTCTCGGCATCGGTGACGCCAATGCGATAGGGCAGCTTGTCCAGGATGAGCGCCGACAGCGCGTGCGCGCGTTCGATGTCATTGGCATGATCGCGGCCCAGCTCGGCGGTCAGCGACCGCACCCCCCGCCCCGCGCGCGTCAGCGGTGTGGGACGCAGGAAGGTCCAGAGCGGCATCGGCCCGCGGTGCGACCCGATCACCCCGTCCCAGGTGATGAGTTCGACCTCGCCGGTGCAGCGAATGACGAGTTCGCTCGCACCGCCATCGACCGCGACGAGATCGACGCCATTGCCATGATGGTCGGTGTAATGAAGCTGCTGCGCGCCGCCCTCGATCTCGATCCGCCAGTCATGGATCAATTGCTGCCCCGGCCGCTCCTTGGGCGTCAGCTTGAGCTGCTGGAGCGCATAGCGAACCGGGCTGTCATATTGATAATGGGTGATATGTTCGACGCGCAGCCGCATCTTCACTCCACAAAGCGGTAATCGCGCTCGATCTGCCGCGCGAGCGCGGCGTTGGCGCGAAGGAAGTCGGTGATGAATTCGTGCAGGCCGCCGTCAAAGATCGACGCGATCGGGCGCGACAACCGGTCGTGGCAGATGGACGCGCCCATCCGCACCGCCTCGGTCTCTTCCCCATAGGCGCGCGCCAGCCAGCCGAGATTGTCGTTCATCTTGTCGCAGCAAAAGGCCAGGCTGCGCGGCATCTGTTTATAAAGGATCAGAAACTCGGCGATCTTCAGCGCGCTGATTTCGGTGCCGTACAGCCAGTGATAGGCGCGGTGCGCCGACACCGACCGCAGGATCGTCTCCCACTGCACATTGTCGATCGAGGTGCCGATATGTGCCACCGAAGGCAACAGCAGATAATATTTGACGTCGAGGATGCGCGCGGTGTTGTCGGCGCGCTCGAGGAAGGTGCCGAGGCGCGAGAAATTATAGCCGTCGTTGCGCAGCATCGTTCCCGCAAAGGCGCCGCGCACCAGCCCGCTCTGCTGGCGGATCGCCGCAAGCACATCGGGCAGATCATCCTCGCGCACCTGCCGCCTCAGCAGGCTGCCCAGCGTCATCCAGCTCGTATTCACCGCCTCCCACGCTTCGCGCGTCAGATAGGTGCGCGCGGTGCGGGCATTGTCGCGCGCCTGCTTGATCACCGACAGGATGCTCGACGGATTGGCGGGATCGCGCAGCATGAAATCGACCACGCGCTGCGAGTGATAGTCCTGATGCGCCTGTCGAAACGCATAATCCTGTCCCGCGGTCACCAGCACCGACCGCCATTCGTCGGCGGCGGTGTTCGACCGCGTCAGCGCGATGCGAAAGCCTGCGTCGATCAGCCGCGCGTTGTTTTCGCTGCGCTCCAGATAGCGCGCCATCCAGTAAAGCGCCCCGGCGGTCTTCCCTAGCATGGGCGCGCCCTCCTCCCCTCCCGCTTGCGGGAGGGGTAGCGAGGCTTGGCAGCTTGCTGCCTAGCCGCAGCGGGGTGGGTCTGCGGCGCTAAGCGAATACCCACCCCGCTGCGACTAGCGAACAAGCTCGCAAGTCTCGCTGCCCCTCCCGCAAGCGGGAGGGGAGTGGAAGGGCTTCGCCGGATGACAATCAGGCCCATCAATCCTCCAGCACCCACGTATCCTTGGTCCCGCCGCCCTGGCTCGAATTGACCACCAGCGATCCCCTGGTCATTGCCACGCGCGTCAGCCCGCCGGGCGTGATGCGAATGCCCTGCGGCGACATCAGCACGAAGGGGCGCAGGTCGACGTGGCGCGGCGCCAGCCCCGCCTTGGTAAAGATCGGCACGGTCGACAGCGACAACGTCGGCTGCGCGATATAATTGCGCGGATTGGCCTCCAGCTTGGCGCGGAAGGCCGCGATCGCCTTCTTCGTCGCCGCCGGGCCGACGAGCATCCCGTAACCGCCCGACCCATGCACTTCCTTGACCACCAGTTCGGGCAGGCGGTCGAGCACTTCGCGCAGATGCTCCGGCTCCGAGCAGCGCCAGGTCGGCACATTGGGCAGCAACGCCTTCTCGCCCGTATAAAACTCGATGATGTCGGGCATATAGCTGTACAGCGCCTTGTCGTCGGCGATCCCGGTGCCCGGCGCATTGGCGATGGTGATCCCCCCGGCGCGATAGACGTCCCAGATGCCCGGCACGCCGAGCAGCGAGTCGGGCCGGAAATTGAGCGGGTCGAGGAAGTCGTCGTCGACGCGTCGATAGAGGACGTCGATCGGCGTATAGCCCTGCGTCGTGCGCATCGCCACCCGCCCATCGACGACGCGCAAATCATGCCCCTCAACCAGCTCGGCGCCCATCTGGTCGGCAAGGAAACTATGCTCGAAATAGGCGCTGTTGTGGATGCCCGGCGTCAGCACCGCAACCGTCGGAGTGCCCCCACAGGCGGGCGGCGCGCAAGCAGCGAGCGATTTCAAAAGGTTGAGTGGATAATCGCCGACCTCGCGAACCGAAATCTTCGCGAACAGCTCGGGAAACATCTGGAGCATCGTTTCGCGATTTTCGAGCATGTAGGAGACGCCCGACGGCGTGCGCGCATTATCCTCGAGCACATAAAATTCGTCGGCGCCGGTGCGCACGACGTCGATGCCGCTGATATGCGTATAGACGCCGCCGGGCGGGTCCATGCCCATCATCATCGGCAGGAAGGCCTCGTTGCGCGCGATAAGTTCGACGGGAACGCGCCCGGCGCGCAAAATCTCCTGCCGGTGATAAATGTCGTGAAGGAAGGCGTTGAGCGCGCGCACGCGCTGCTCGATGCCGCGCGACAGCCGCCGCCATTCGCTCGCCGAGATGATGCGCGGGACGACGTCGAAGGGGATCAGCCGCTCGTCGGCCTCATCCTGGCCATAGACGTTGAAGGTGATGCCCGTGGTGCGGAAAAAGGCTTCGGCCTGCTGGGCCTTGCGCTGGATGCGCGCTGCGTCTTCGCGGTCGAACCAGTCCGCATAGTCGCGATAGGGCGCCCGGACCGCGCCATCCTGTCCCGTCATCTCGTCGAAAAAGGAAATGCCCCAGCCCTTTCCACGCAACATGCCGTCGGCCCGGTCGCGCGCGCTGGTCGGCGTGCGCGACCCCAATTTCCTGCCTGCTGCGTCGCTTGTCTGGCTACGCGGCCGCCAAGCTTATGATGGCGATGCTAATCGCGCGCCCGCGCCTTGGCAAGCGGGCTTGTAAAGCCCGGCGCTGCCGTAACTTCATGGAGTAGGCCGGTTATTCCCTCGTCACCCCGGACTTGATCCGGGGTCCATGGCCTCGCCGCAGTCATGGATGCCGGATCAAGTCCGGCATGACGAAGGAAGACCGAATCAAATCGCCCCGTGGCAATGCTTGTATTTGCGCCCCGATCCGCACGGGCACGGCGCGTTGCGGCTGATTTCCAGCGCGGCATAGGGGTTCTCGCCCTTGGCGATGTCGTGCTTGGGCACCTGCATCGGCGGCAGGGTGTTCGCGATCACGCCCAGCGATCCCGCGTCGACGTCGGCGCTGTTGTCCTCACCGGTGAACGGGTCGATGTGCGTCGTCAGGAAATCGGGAAGCTCGGGAAGCGGGAGCGGCTCTGGCTCCTCGAAGCGCAGGTCGAGGCGGGCGACGGTGCGCGTCACATCCTCGCGGATGTTCGACAGCATCCGCTCGAACAGCGCGAACGCCTCCTGCTTATATTCGTTGATCGGCTGTTTCTGCGCATAGGCGCGCAGGAAGATGGCCTGACGCAGCGCGTCGAGCGTCGCAAGATGGTCCTTCCAGTGATGGTCGAGCGTCTGGAGCAGGATCGACTTTTCGATCCCCTTCCAGGTTTCGGCATCGACCAGCGCCGCCTTTTCGGCCGCGGTTGCATCGGCCATCTGCTGAAGCCGTTCCTCGAACACTTCCGGATCGACGGCGTCCTCCTGCATCCAGTCGTCGATCGGCGGGTTGAGGTTCAGGATATTCGCCACCCGCTCCTTCATCGCCTCGACATTCCATTGTTCGGGATAGCTTCCCGGCGGGCAGGCGTCGGCGACGATCGCATTGACCGTCTCGGCGCGCATCGCCGCCATCACCTCGTCGACGGTCTCGCTGTCGATGATCTCGCCGCGCTGTTCATAGATGACCTTGCGCTGGTCGTTCATCACATTGTCGTATTCGACGACCTGCTTGCGGATGTCGTAATTGCGCGCCTCGACCTTCTTCTGTGCGGTCTCGATCGCCTTCGACAGCCATTTCGACCCGATCGCCTCGCCATCCTCCAGATTCTTGTTCATCATCTTGGCGAAGAGCGTGTCGGGGCCAAAGATGCGCAAGAGGTCATCGTCGAGGCAGAGATAGAACTTCGACAGGCCGGGGTCGCCCTGGCGCCCCGAACGGCCGCGCAGCTGATTGTCGATGCGGCGGCTTTCGTGGCGCTCGGTCGCGAGCACGAACAGCCCGCCCGCGGCCTTCACCGCCTCGCGCTCGGCGGCGACTTCCTCACGGATGCGCGCCTCGGCGGCGTCGCGCTCGGGGCCCGCGGGCATGTCTTTGAGCTCATCCTCGATGCGGAACTCTTCGTTGCCGCCCAGTTTGATGTCGGTGCCGCGACCCGCCATGTTGGTCGCGATGGTCACCGCGCCGCGACGCCCCGCCTGCGCGACGATATGCGCCTCGCTTTCATGGAAGCGCGCGTTCAAAACGCTGTGCGCGACGCCTTCCTTTTCGAGGAAGGAGGAGAGCAGTTCGGACTTTTCGATCGACACGGTGCCGACGAGCACCGGCTGGCCGCGCTCCTGCGCCTCGCGGATCGTGCGCGCGATCGCGCCGAACTTGTCGGTGATATTCTTGTAGAACTCGTCTTCCTCGTCGATCCGCGCGATCGGGCGGTTGGTCGGGATGGTGACGACGTTCATCTTGTAGATGTCGAAAAACTCGGCCGCCTCGGTCGCCGCGGTGCCGGTCATGCCCGAAAGCTTCGGATACATGCGGAAATAATTCTGGAAAGTGATCGATGCGAGCGTCTGGTTCTCGGGCTCGATCTGCACGCCCTCCTTCGCCTCGACCGCCTGGTGCAGGCCGTCGGACCAGCGGCGCCCCTCCATCATCCGGCCGGTGAACTCGTCGATGATGACGACCTTGCCGTCCTTGACGATATAGTCGGTGTCGATGCGGAACATCTGGATCGCCTTCAGCGCCTGGTTGACGTGATGGACGATCTGGGTGTTCTCGATGTCATAGAGGTTGCTGCCCTGGAGCAGCCCGGCGGCTTCGAGCAGCCGCTCGACATGCTCGGTGCCCTCTTCGGTCAGGCTGATCGACTTGGACTTCTCGTCCTTCTCATAATCCTCGTCGGTGAGCTGGAGCACGACCTCGTTGACGCGAACATAGAGTTCGGACTTGTCGTCGGTCGGGCCGGAGATGATCAGCGGCGTGCGCGCTTCATCGATCAGGATCGAATCGACCTCGTCGACGATGCCGAAATTGAACGGGCGGTGGACCATCTGCGCGCGGTCGAACTTCATATTGTCGCGCAGATAATCGAACCCCAGCTCGTTGTTCGTGGCATAGGTGATGTCGCTGTTATAAGCCTCGCGCCGCTGCGTCTCGTTGAGATTGGGGACGATCACCCCGGTGGTCAGCCCCAGAAAGCCATAGACGGCCCCCATCCATTCGGCGTCGCGGCGCGCCAGATAGTCGTTGACGGTCACGACATGGACGCCCTTGCCCTCGAGCGCGTTCAGATAGCAGGGCAGCGTCGCCATCAGCGTCTTGCCCTCGCCCGTCGCCATTTCCGCGATCTCGCCACGGTGAAGCACGACGCCGCCGATCATCTGGACGTCGAAATGGCGCATGCCCAGCGTGCGCACCGCCGCCTCGCGCACCGTGGCAAAGGCTTCGGGCAGAAGGTCGTCGAGCGTCTCGCCCGCAGCCAGCCGTTCGCGGAACTTTGCCGTCTGCGCCTGCAATCCCGCGTCATCGAGCGCCTGCATCGCAGGCTCGAAGGCGTTGATCTTGTCGACGATCTTGCGGATCGAATTGACGTAACGGTCATTGGACGAGCCGAACAGGCTCTTGGCAAGGCCGGAGAACATGGAAATATCCTTGGAATATCAGTTGGATGTGCGGCGACGACAGACGCGCGCATGTCGAAAAAGAACGCCCATGGCGGGGCGGCGCCCAGGTCAGGGACGAGGAACGGAGCGCTATTCGAGCGCGCGGTCGCTTCCGGTGAGCAGTCCGGGAAGGTGCGGCGGCGCCGCCTTGCGCGGCTTGGTGCAACTCGTCGCGCTGCGCCGCGTCGGCGCATTGGTCGCGGGGCGGCGGACGCTGTCGCCCGCCTCGACCTTGGCCGAGCTTTCAGCGAGCAGCACGAGCGACCCCATCGCCGCCGGCATGGCGGGCGCGGCAACCGCCCGGTCGGCACTCGCCAGACCGGTCAGCAACGCCAAAAGGGTCAACAACAACCGCAAGAATCGCCCCTCGTTTTTCGTGACGGAGCGGAAATTATTGCGCCCCGTTCGCTGAACATAGGGTGAAAGCGGGACGGCGTCTAGGGGTGAGCGGAATGCCCGCATTGGGGTGGTGAGCTTCCGGTCCTCCCCCGCAGGGGGAGGGGGACCATGCGAAGCATGGTGGAGGGGTACGGGCCCGCATAGGCCGCGTTCGACCGATGGTGCCCCTCCACCACCTTCGGTGGTCCCCCTCCCCCTGCGGGGGAGGATCGTAACGGCCACTTCCGGTCGTTAGCGGACATTACCCCAATTGCGGATTCAGCTCCTTCACCTCCTGCAAGAAACTCTTCGGCTTCTTGAACAACCTGCTCTTCCGGTTGACCTTCAGCCCCACGACCTCGGCCAGCTCCATCACGAAATGGACGCAGTTGCGCTTGTTCAGGCTGTAACTCGGCTGCTTGCGGTCGCGCCATTCGGCGACCTTGGCCAGAATGCGCGCATAGGTCGCGTCGTCGACGACGACATCGAACTGGTGGTCGCTCTTGGCGATATAGTCTGGCTTCGACGATTCGACCTTGCCCTTCACCGATCCGAACAGGATCGCCGGGCTCACCGACACGGCGGTAAAGCCGTAATTGGCATCGACCGCCTCACCCGTCGCATCAAGCTTGCCCTTCATCACGATGAAGGCGTGCGGAAAGCGGTCGCCGAAATCATGGCTGTAGAAGCTGACCGTCACCGCGGCCTGCGCCGACGCGAAACAGAGCAGCAACAGCGAGGCGAGCATCAGGGGAAAGCGCAGCATCTTGAGGCTGATACCGGCCGCGCGACGCTCCGCCAAGCCGCGATTGCCGCTTGACGGACATGTCAACTTCGCATCTTGTGAAACTGACACAAATGTCAGGAGGGAGCGGATGACGCGGAAGGCGATTTTCATCACCGGCGGGGGTTCGGGCATCGGCCGCGCGGTTGCGCGTCATTTCGCGGGCCAGGGCTGGTTCGTCGGCATCGCCGACGTCAATGCGCAGGGGATCGACGAAACCGCCGCGCTGCTTGCCGACGGCGCCGCGTCGCGGCACGTCATGGACGTGCGCGATCGCGACCAGTGGAAGGCCGCGCTCGCCGACTTCGGCCGCGCCAGCGGCGGTCGCCTCGACGTGCTGTTCAACAACGCCGGCATCGGGTCGGGCGGCCAGTTCATCGACATGGCGCCCGAAGAGGCCGACCGACTGATCGCGATCAATTTCGGCGGCGTCGTCAACGGCATCTATATGGCGCTGCCGCTTCTGCGCGCGACGCCGGGATCGGCGATCCTCAACACCGGGTCGGCGTCGGGATTCTATGGCGTCGGCGGGCTCGCCGTCTATTCGGCGACCAAATTCGCCGTGCGCGGGCTCACCGAAGCGCTCGAAATCGAGTTCGCCAAGCATGGGATCAAGGTGCGTTCGCTGATGCCGGGCTTCATCGACACGCCGCTGCTCGACCAGGTCAGCGCCGACAGCAACGAACCGGCGCGCAACCGGCTGTCGGCGAGCGGGTTCGAGATTTCGCCCGTCGAGGATGTCGCGCGCGCCGCATGGGATGCGGTCCACGGCGACCGGGTGCATGTGCCCGTCGGCAAGATGGCGCGCCGCCTGTCGCGCCTCGCCCGCTGGTTCCCCGGTCTGATCGCGCGCCAGTCGAAGAAGGTCGACGGACTGGGCACGGCAGGACATTGACGGCGGACGGAGCGACATGCGCGAGCGACTGGCTCGTCATTCGCGCAGCCCCCGCAACGCCGCCCCCGCCGCGAACGGCCCGATCGCGGTGAGCAGCAGGCTCGTCGCCGCCAGCAGCTTCACCGCGCCGCGCCCCGACGGGTCGAGCATCCCGGCGCCAAAAATCAGCAATGGCACCGCGAGCGGCAGCACGAGCAGCCCGCCGATGGCGCTGCCGCCCTTGTGGCCGGCGGTCAGCGCGGCGCTGAGCACCGCCAGCGAGGCGAGCGCCGGAACCGCGACGGCGATGCCCGCCGCGAGCGTTTCGACGCGCGCGCCATCCTGCGCGAGCAATGCCGATGCGGGGAGCAGCGCGATCAGCAAAGGCAGGCCGAAACCAATGGCATGGGCGCCGATCTTCACGGCCGCGATCACCTCGTCGGCGAAGCCACGCACCGCGAGCTGATCGAGCACGCCCGCTTCCTTGTCGGGCTTCACCAGGCGGTCGATCGGCAGCAGCGCGGCGAGCAGCGCCGCCACCCACAGCATCCCGCCTCCCGCACGCCGCAGCAGCGGCGCATCGGGGCCGACCGCGAAGGGAAAGGCGGTCGCGACGAGCAGGAAGAAGAGGACCGGCAGCCACAGCGCCCCACTGCCCCACGCGCGGCGCAGGTCGCGCAAGAAAAGGGCGATGAGCGCGGTCACGCGAGCGCCCCCATGTCGAGTTCGGCCAGATCCGGCACCCCCAGCGCAAAATGCGACGCGAGCAGCACTGCCCCGCCATTCGCCCGATGCGTCGCAATCGCGGCCATCAGCCGGGCCGCCGCGGCTTCGTCCATGCCGTTCGCGGGTTCGTCGAGCAGCCAGATCGGCGCGCCGCCGGCAATCACGCGCGCCATCGCCGCGCGTTTGCGCTGGCCGGTCGAGAGCATCGCCACCGGCACATCGGCCAGAGGATCGAGCGCCATCGCGTCCATCGCGCGATCAACCGCGTGGCCGTCGACCGTATCGACCCGCGCCCAGAAATCGAGCGCGCGGCGCAAGGGGAGTTCGGGATCGAGCGCCGCCGCCTCGTCGATCAGCGCCACCCGTCCGCGGCGCACGACCGTTCCCGCGGCGGGGCGCAGCAGCCCGGCGGCGAGGCGGATCAGGCTCGACTTGCCCGCGCCATTAGGCCCGCGCAGCCACAGCGCGTCGTTGCGGCTGAGCGCGAATGACAGACCTTCAAACAACAGCCGGTCGCCGCGAATGCACGCCACGCCGTCGAGCGCGAGCAGAGTCGTCACGACATATCCTCGAGCGCGTGCATATCGTCGTCCGAAAAGCCGAAATGATGCCCGATCTCGTGGATCAGCACATGACGCACCAGCCAGTCGAGCCGCTCGCCGCCCTCGATCCATTCGACGAGGATGGGGATGCGATACAGCGTCACGCGGTCGGGCATCCCGCCGCTTTCGCCGATGCTGCGTTCGGTGAGCGGGCGCCCTTCGTACAGCCCCGTGAGATCGTAAGGATGCTCGATGTCCAGCGAGGCGAGAATCTCGTCGCTGGCAAACTCCTCGATCGAAATGACGAGATTGCGGATATGCGGCTTGAACACATCGGGCATCGCGCCAAGCGCCGCCTCGGCCATCGCGAACAGCGCGTCGGCGTCGGGGGCGGCGCCGGTCCATCCGGCGGGCAGGTTGCTCTTGTCGCTCATCGCGCCCTTCCTTATGGGCCGGGCACGATATTGACCAGCGGGAGAAAGACAATGGTCCGGAAACTTGACGATGCTCAGCGCAGCGCGCTGCTCGCCCGCTTTCCTGAATGGACCTATGAACCCGTCCGCGACGCGATCTCGCGCCAGTTCAGGTTCGCCGATTTCGCGCAGGCGTTCGGCTTCATGGCGAGCGTCGCGATCATCGCCGAAAAGATGGATCATCACCCCGAATGGTCGAACGTCTACAATCGCGTCGACGTCCTGCTGACGACGCACGATGCGAACGGACTTTCGGAGCGCGACGCGAAGCTCGCCGAAGCCATCGAAGCGCTGCTCTGAGCCCCGCTCAGAGGATTTCGCGCACCTTGTCCTGCGGACGGCACAGCCGCACGCCCTTGTCGGTTTCGACAAGCGGGCGTTCGACATAGGCGGGGTTCGCCGCCATCGCCGCGATGATCGCGTCGGGGTCGGCATCGGGCAGGCCGCGCTCGGCCGCGTCGGTGCCGCGCAGGCGCAGCGCGTCGCGCGGGGCCAGCCCGGCGTCGGCGAACAGCTGGCGCAGCTTCGCCGCGTCATAGGGATTTTTGAGATATTCAACGACGGTCAGTTCGACGCCCGGCGTCTCCTGAAGGATCGCCAGCGTCTTGCGCGAGGTGCCGCAGGGGGGGTTGTGCCAGATGGTCGCTTTCATGTTCATGGGCCGCGTCCTAATGCCGCCTTACCGCAGCGTAAACCCGCTATTCATGGCATATATGGCACAATTGCCCGCATGAAGGGGAACCACCAGCTTGCCTTTCGCGGCGGAACCACGATTTATGCAAGGTCGAGGGACCGTCAAAGGGCGGCCGATGCGGGGTTGCTGTCAAAGTGAGTGAATTGATCGATCGCAGGGCATTGCTGGCCGGGCTCGCGGGCGCGGGGGCACTGGCCGCCCTGCCGGCGCGGGCGCAGCTTCCGAACTGGGTCCAGCAGCCGATGGCGCCGCCGCCGGTCGACTATCTGGCCGTGGCGAAGAAGCAGCTTGCGATGCAAGGGCGCAACATCCCGCAGACCGACCGCGTCGGGGTGGTCGATTTCGGCCTGCCGTCGTCGCGCCCGCGCTTTGCGCTGGTCGACATGGTCGCGGGCACGGTCGACCTGTTTCCGGTGACGCACGGCCGCGGGTCGGACCCACAGCATGACGGCTGGCTCAAAAGCTTCTCGAATCGCGTCGGCAGTCTCGCGACCTCGCGGGGCGCCTATCGCACCGGCGACTATTATTGGGGCGCCAACGGGTCGTCGATGCGGCTCGCGGGGCTGGAACCCGACAACAGCAATGCCGACGTCCGCGCCATCGTTGTCCACGGCGCCTGGTACGCCGACCCGGCGCTCATCGCGACGCAGGGCAAGCTGGGGCGGAGCGAGGGGTGCTTCGTGTTCGGCGAAGAGCTGTTGCCGATGATTCTCTACAAGCTCGGCCCCGGACGGCTGCTCTTCGCCGACCGGCTAAGCGCGCCACCGCCGCTGCCCGCGCCATTCGACCTGCCCGCCGACCCGCTGCCCGGCATGGAGAATCTGCGCCGCGCGAGTTCGGTGAACGGACCGCTGCCGACGACGGCCGATTGAGCGAAAGCCGAACCAGGCGCCGTTCACCAACCATCGCCATCCCGGATCAAGTCCGCGATGACGATGAAACAGTGACCTGCTTTCCGGCCGCGACGGGCCGTCGGCAACCTAATCCCCCGTCCCGCAGGACACCGACCCGCTGCCGACATTGCGCACCGTGCAGACCGGCCGCCCCAGCACGACCGTCCGCCCGATCCCGCGCGCCGTAATCGCGGCGCTCTTGACCGCGCGCAGCCGATGATCGCCCGCGCCTTCGCTGTCGCTGACCAGTTCGTCGACCGCGAGCGCGCCCGCATCGACCATGCCCGCGCCCGACAACGTCATTTGCGCCTTCTTCGCCTTGCCGCCGAGCGTCATCGTGCCGTTGCCGATCATTGCGACCTGTAGCCGGTCGGCCGCCACCGCCTCGACCGTCAGCCGCCCCGGCCCGCGCAGCCCGACCATCGCACGCTGCCCCGCCAGCCGGTCGATGGCAAGCGATCCCGCGCCCGCCAGCGTCGCGCTCCGCAGATTGGCGGCGTTGACCCGCACGATCACCGGCCCGCGCGGTCGCCCGCGCTTCTCATCGCCCGCAAACTGCCGCTCGCTGATCACCAGCCGACCGTCGCGCGCCTCGACGCTCAGCCGGTCGAGCGCATCCTGTGGCCCCGTCGCCACCGCGCTCACCGGGGCGCGGCTGACGACCTCGACCGCCACATCGGCCTGCACCTCGATCGCCTCGAAGCTGGTGAGACCATAGCGTTTCTCGGCGCCCGATGCGGGTGCGGCCAGAAACAGGGTGCTTGCCGCCCATGCGGCCCAATACAGCGGGCTGGTCATGGCGCCATCCTATCGCGTCGGGCGGGACGGCGCCATAGCCGCGTCATTTGCAGATTGCGTCGCCCGATCCCAGCGCCCGCGTCGAACATTTGGCGCCGCCGCCGATCGTCGCGTCGCCCGACCCCAGGATGTTGATGTCGGCGCTGTCGCTCGCTTGCGCATCGACGTCGCCCGATCCCGCAATCGACACGTCGAGCGTCGAAGCCCTGAGATCGCTCGCCGCGATGCTGCCCGATCCCGTCACGTCATAATTTCCCGTGCCGATCGCGCCGCCGCCGACCGCGAGGTCGCCCGACCCGGTGATGGCGAGCTTGGCGCGTTTGCCGTTCATCGCCGCGATCTTGAGGTCGCCCGATCCGGTCACCACCGCTTCGACCGCGTCGCCCTCGACCGCATCGGCGTCGATCGCGCCCGAACCCGTCAGGCGCACTGCCCGAAGCGCGGGCATCACGACCGTCACCTCGACCGCCTGATCCCCGTCGAAACGGAGCATCGAGTCCTTGCGGCCGATCGACAGCATGTCGCCGTCGAGCTCGATTTCCAGTTCGTCGATCACCGCCTGCGGCCCGCGCGCGACGATCGAGAAATTGTCGCCGCGGCGGATCGTCACGTCGTCGGGGCCCGTCACCTTGACGCCGGTAAAACCGGTCAGGTCAAAGCCCTGCGACTTCGTCGGCCCCGCTTCGACCGTGCGCTTGCCGTCCTTGCTCTCGTTCGCCATCTCGGCGCTGCACGCCGTCACCGTCATCGCAAGCATCAGCGGCAGCGCCGCCATCGTCCAGTTCCGCATCGAGAATCTCCTTTGTGTATTATTTGCATAACACACGCCCGGCGGGCCTGTCCAGAGGCGCCGCCATCTTGTCGCCACCTTCCTGCGCCAGAGCCGCGGCATGAAAGACCGGTTCGAACGTCACAAACAGCCGTGGACCGCGGCCGAAATCGACAAGCTGCATATGCTCGCAAAGAAAGGCATGGCGCTCAAGGCGATTGCAAAAGCGCTCACGCGAAGCGAGGAATCGGTGAAAACTCGCGCCAAGGCCGACGGGCTGTCGATCGCCAGGCTGCGCTGAGCCGTCGATGGGCCTCGCCGAATATGACGCCATCGTGCTGGGTGCCGGCGCGGCCGGGATGATGTGCGCCGCGGTCGCGGGGCAGCGCGGGCGGCGCGTCCTGCTGCTCGACCACGCCGATCAGGCGGGCAAGAAGATCCTGATTTCGGGCGGCGGGCGCTGCAACTTCACCAATATCCACACCGCCCCCGACCGCTTCCTGTCCGCCAACCCCCATTTCGCGAAGTCGGCGCTCGCGCGTTACACCCCCGCCGACTTCATCGCGCTCGTCGAAAGATATGGCATCGCCTATCACGAAAAGACGCTGGGCCAGCTTTTCTGCGACGGGTCGGCCAAACAGATCGTCGCGATGCTGCTCGACGAATGCGCAAAGGGCGGCGTCGACGTCCGCTGCGGCCAGCCGGTCGGCGCGGTGGACCATGCCGACGGGCGATTCCGCATACGCTTCGGCAGCGCCGACTTTGCCGCACCCAATCTGGTCATCGCGACCGGCGGCCCTTCCATCCCCAGGATGGGGGCGAGCGGCGTCGCCTATGAGCTTGCGCGTCAATTCGGCCTCAAGGTCGTCGAGCCGCGCCCCGCGCTCGTCCCGCTGACGCTCGGCGGAGACGATGTGTTGTTCCGCGAACTGTCGGGCGTCGCAACCCCCGTCGATGCGCGCGCGGGCAAGGCCGCCTTCCGCGAAGCCGCGCTCTTCACGCACAGGGGCCTGTCGGGGCCCGCGATCCTTCAGATCAGCAGCTATTGGCGCCACGGCGAACCGGTGACGATCGACTTTCTGCCCGATGCCGCGCCAGGCTGGCTGCTCGAGGCGAAGCGCAAAAGGCCGCGCGCGACGCTGGCGTCGGTGCTTCCCCTGCCCGACCGCCTTGCGCAGACGCTCGCCGACCGCCTCGCGCTGTCCGGCGAACTCGGCGCGCAGACCGACCGCAGGCTCGCCGACGCCGAAGCGCGCCTCAAGCGCTGGATATTCCATCCCAACGGCACCGAAGGCTTCGCCAAGGCCGAGGTCACCGTCGGCGGCATTGCGACCGCGAACCTCTCCTCGCAAACAATGATGGCCAAAAGCGTGCCGGGACTGTATGCGGTCGGCGAAGCCGTGGACGTCACCGGGTGGCTGGGCGGCTATAATTTTCAATGGGCCTGGGCCAGCGGACACGCCGCGGGTCAGGCGCTTTAGGAAAAGATCAACCTATCATTCCCGTCATGCTGAACTTGTTTCAGCATCCATGGCCTGACGCTGCGACCTTGGGCCATGGACCCTGAAACAAGTTCAGGGTGACGACATATTTGGCGGCAAAGCAGCGCCGCACAGGACAAGAAGAGCAATGCCTTTCGACCATCTTTCGCCCGTCCTTGCGGACGCCCTCACCACGCGCGGCTATGAAGCGCTCACCCCCGTCCAGGCGCAGGTCACCGAAGAAGGGGCCAAAGGCCGCGACCTGCTCGTCTCGGCGCAGACCGGATCGGGCAAGACCGTCGCCTTCGGCCTCGCCATGGCCGACGAGTTGATCGAGGACGACCGCCTGCCCTTTGCCACCTCGCCGCTGGCGCTGATCGTCGCGCCGACGCGCGAACTCGCGCTCCAGGTCAGCCGCGAGCTCGGCTGGCTCTATGGCAAGGCCGGCGCGCGCATCGCAACCTGCGTCGGCGGCATGGATGCCAGCCGCGAGCGCCGCAACCTCAACCAGGGAGTCCATATCGTCGTCGGCACGCCGGGGCGCCTGCGCGATCATCTCGAGCGCGGCGCGCTCGACCTTTCGGCGCTCCGGGTCGCGGTGCTCGACGAGGCCGACGAAATGCTCGACATGGGCTTTCGCGAGGATCTGGAGGAAATCCTCGACGCGACGCCGCAAACGCGCCGCACTCTCCTTTTTTCGGCGACGCTTCCCAAGCCGATCGTCCAGCTCGCCAAGCGTTACCAGCAGGGCGCCCTGCGCATCTCGACGGTCGGTGAAGACCGCGGCCATGGCGACATCGCCTATCAGGCCGTCACCGTCGCCCCCGCCGACATCGAAGGCGCGGTGGTCAATCTGCTCCGTCTCCACGACGCCGAAACCGCCATGCTTTTCTGCGCGACGCGCGACAATGTCCGTCGCCTCCACGCCAGCCTTGTCGAGCGTGGATTCGCCGCCGTCGCGTTGTCGGGCGAGCATAGCCAGAATGAGCGCAACCAGGCGCTCCAGGCGCTGCGCGACCGCCGGGCCAAAGTGTGCGTCGCTACCGACGTTGCGGCGCGCGGTATCGACCTGCCAAGCCTCAGCCTCGTTATCCACGTTGAAATCCCGCGCGACGCCGAAACGCTGCAGCATCGGTCGGGTCGCACCGGACGCGCGGGCAAAAAGGGCACCGCGGTGATCATCGTCCCCTATCCGCGCCGCCGCCGCGTTGACGGGATGCTGCGCGGCGCGCGGATCGAGGCCGAATGGATGGACGCGCCGACCGCCGCCGACGTGCGCGCGCGCGATCAGGAACGGTTGATCGAAAAGCTGCTCGAGCCACAGGATCATGAGGCCGAGGATATGGAGCTCGCGCGGCGGTTGATGGCCGAGCGCAGCCCCGAAGACATCGCCGCCAGCCTGGTGCGCGCGCACCGCGCGCTGATGCCGCCGCCCGAAGAGCTTCTCGACAGCGGCCCACGCCCGCGCGGCGAAGCGCGCGACCGCAAAGACCGCCCGGATCGCGGCGAGCGCCGCGACCAGTTCGACGACAGCGTCTGGTTCCGCCTCAACATCGGCCGTCGCCAGAACGCCGACCCGCGCTGGATCCTGCCGCTGCTCTGCCGCCGCGGCCATGTGACGAAGCACGAAATAGGCGCGATCCGCATCGGCCCGTCCGAAACCTTGTTCAACATCCCCATCGCCATCGCCGACCGTTTCGCCGAAGCCGTGCGGCGCACCGCGAATCAGGATGGCGAGGATGATGCGGGCGTCGCGATCACCCCGGCGCCGGATGGCCCGACCTGGCCGCCGCGCCGCGACAAGGGCGCTCCCAAGGGCGGCCCGCGCGGTTCGCGTGGTCCCGGCGGCAATACCGAACGCTACAAGCCCAGGCCCTATGGCCAGCGCAGCCCGCGCCGTCCGGCGAAGTAAAACCCCCGGATCCCCGAGCGAAGACGAGGGGCCCGTTCGAGCGAAGCGAGACCGTCCGTCACCTGGTCCGCCTCGACTTCGCTCGGCGCAGTCCCTCGTCTTCGCTCGGGAAATCGGCGGTTGAGGGTTGCACCCCTCCCTGCCTCACCCCAGATGGGCCGGACAGCAGGAGCGCGCGCCATGAAAGCCATCCAAGCCTTCATCGAAAACCAGGGCGGACCCGAGGTCATCGACTGGCGCGAGGTCAGGCTGGACAAGCCCGGCGCCGGACAGCTGCTCATCCGTCAGACGGCGATCGGGCTCAACTATATCGACATCTATCACCGCGACGGCACCTATCCGGTCGACCTTCCCGGCGGGCTGGGGCTCGAAGCGGCGGGCGAGGTGATCGCGGTCGGCGAAGGCGTCCACGGCTTCAAACCCGGCGACCGCGTCGCGACCTTCGGCCCCGAGCGCAGCGCCTATGCGAGCGCGCGGCTAGTCAAGGCGTCGTCGCTGTTCAAGCTGCCCTCGGCCATCGACGACGAGATCGCCGCCGCCGCCTTACTCAAGGCCTGTACCGTCGAGGCGCTCGTCGAGCGCTGCGCAAAGGTCGAGGCTGGCTGGCCCGTCCTCGTCCATGCCGCGGCGGGCGGGGTCGGGCTGATCCTGGTCCAGTGGCTCAAGGCGATCGGCGCGACCGTCATCGGCACCGTCAGCACCGAGGCGAAGGAACAGGCCGCGCGCGAGGCCGGCGCCGATCATGTCATCCGCTACAAGACCGACGATGTGGCCGCGCACGTCCGCGAGATCACCGACGGCCAGGGCGTTCCCGTCACCTTCGACGGCATCGGCATGGCAACGTGGGACGTGTCGCTCAAGGCCACCGCACGACGCGGGCTGATCGTCAGCTATGGCAATGCCGGCGGCCCCGTCACCGGCGTCAACCTCGGCATTCTCGCGCAGCATGGCTCGCAGTTCGTCACGCGGCCGACGCTGTTCGATTATTATCTCGACCCCGGCGAACGCGCCGCGGGCGCCGAACGCGTTTTCGGGATGATCGAAAGCGGCGCGGTGAAGGTCACGGTCGGGCAGCGCTATGGCTTGCAGGATGCGGCACGGGCGCACGCCGATCTGGAGGCTGGACGGACAACGGGGTCGAGTTTGCTGATTCCCTGAAAGCTCCCCTCCCGCAGGCGGGAGGGGAGCAATTACGCCTTCAACCGCTCCGCATGCCACGCGACATGCTCGGCCATGAAGGTCGAGATGAAATAATAGCTGTGGTCATAGCCCGGCTGCATCCGGATTTCGGCTTTCTGGCCGTTCCGCTCGCACGCCGCGACGAGCAATTCGGTCCTGAGCTGCTCGGTCAGGAAATCGTCGGCGTCGCCCTGATCGACGAGCAGGTCGGGGACGCGCAGCCCGTCGTCGAGCAATGCGCACGCATCATAGGTGCGCCACGCCTCGCGGTCGTCGCCCAGATAATGGCCGAGCGCCTTTTCGCCCCAGGGGCAGTGGATCGGCGACACGATCGGCGAAAAGGCCGAGACAGAGCGGAAACGGTCCTGATTGCGAAGGCCGATGGTCAGCGCGCCATGCCCGCCCATCGAATGGCCGGTGATCCCCTGCCGCGTCAGGTCGGCGCTCGGGAAATTGCGCAGGATCAGCGACGGCAGTTCGTCCTCGACATAGGATCGCATCCGATAGTGTTTTGCCCAGGGCTCTTCGGTCGCATCGACGTAGAAACCGGCGCCGAGACCAAAGTCCCAGCCGCCGTCGGGGTCGTCGGGGACGCCCTCGCCGCGCGGGCTGGTGTCGGGTGCGACGAAAATCACGCCATGCTCGGCACATGCCGCGCGATACTCGCCCTTTTCCATCACATTGGCGTGGGTGCAGGTCAGCCCCGACAGATACCAGAGCATGGGCAGCTTCGCACCCGGCGCGTGGTCGGGAACGAAAACCGCAAAGCTCATGTCGGTGCCGGTCGTCGTGCTCGCATGCCTGTACACGCCTTGCGTGCCGCCGTGGCTGCGAATGGTGGAGAGGGTTTCGAGGGTCATGGCTTGTCCTGAACGGGGATGGTCGCGGCGCGGGGAACATGACCCCAATGACGGAGGAGGTCCAGTATCGCCGCGCCCGACAGCCCCAGCGTCGCGGTGTTGCGCAGCGGGTGGACGTTGACGCGCTCGGCCGTCGCGAGCCCCGCGTCGATGACGACGGCGATGCTTCCCGGCTCGGCATTGATCGCGGCAAGCGGCGTCACCGACCCCGGCGCGATACCGAGCAGCCGCCGCATGTCGTCGGCCTTGCCGAAGCTCACACGCTTGCAGCCGATCGCGCCTGGCAGCGCCTTCAGGTCGACGCGCGCGTCCGACGGGACGGTGACGAGCCAAAAAACGCCGCCCGCGTCCTTCAGGAACAGATTCTTCGTATGCGCGCCGGGGATATCGGCATTCACCGCATCGCTTTCGGCGACAGTGAATACCGCAGCATGTTCATGCGCGGTGAAGGGGATCGCCAGCGATTCGAGGTCGGCCAGCAAGCCCGCTTCACCGCGCATCGACACCCCGGTTCAGGCGACGCGGTGGAGCGCGCAGAGCTTGTTGCCCGACGGGTCGCGCAGATAGGCCAGATAGAGCTGACCGAAACCGCCTTCGCGAATGCCCGGCGGTTCTTCGATCGCGGTGCCGCCATTTTCGACCCCCGCCTTGTGCCAGGCATCGGCCTGTTCGGGCGTGTCCATCGCGAAACCGACGGTGCAGCCATTGCCCGCGGTCGCCGGCTGGCCGTCGATCGGTGCGGTCACGAGGAACAATCCGCCCTTGTGCATATAGATCAGCCGCCCCTTGTCATCGACGATCCCCGGCTTGCCGCCGATCGCCTGAAAGGTCGCGTCATAGAATTTCTTCGATGCCTCAAGGTCGTTCGATCCGACCATATTATGACTGTACATGCTTCCGCTCCTGCTGTTTTTGGTTGCGATTCGCTACCTATCGCCTCTTTGCGACTAACGGAAGACCACCGTCTTGCGCCCGTCGATCAGCACCCGCTGTTCGGCGACCCAGCGCACCGCTCTCGCGAGCACCTGCGCCTCGACATCGCGGCCGATGCGGATGAGGTCGTCGACGCTGTCGCGGTGATCGACGCGCTCGACCGCCTGTTCGATGATCGGACCTTCGTCGAGATCGCTCGTCACGAAATGCGCGGTCGCGCCGATCAGCTTGACCCCGCGCTCGTGCGCGCGGTGATAGGGCTTTGCGCCCTTGAAACCGGGCAGGAAGCTGTGGTGAATGTTGATGCAGCGCCCGGCCAGCTTCGTTGACAAATGCTCCGACAACACCTGCATATAGCGCGCGAGCACCAGATAATCCGCGCCGCCGCGCGCCATCACGTCGAGGATCGCCGCTTCCTGTTCGGCGCGGTTTGCGTCGCTGACGGGCAGATAGTGAAAGGGCACGCCGTGCCATTCGGTCAAGCGGCGAAGATGTTCGTGGTTCGACACCACGCCGACAACGTCGATCGCGAGATTTCCCGTCGACCAGCGGTGGAGCAGGTCGTTAAGGCAATGGCTGCCCTGCGACACCGCGATCACGAACCGCGGCTTGGCGCTGCAATCGCTGATCCGCGCATCCATCTGGAAGCGATGGGCGACAGGCGCAAAGGCGTCCTGCACCCCGGCCAGGTCGCCCGGAAAGCGCGGCCCCGCGCCGCGAAACGCGACGCGCATGAAGAAGCGCCCCGAATCGAGGTCGGCATATTGCTGGCTGTCGAGGATGAAGCCGTCGCGTTCCGCGAGCAGCCCCGTCACCGCCGCGACGATGCCCACCGCGTCGGCGCAGCTGAAGGTCAGGACATAAGGCCCGGTCACATTCTTGTACCCCTCACTCGGCAATTCCGTGTACCCCCGCGAAGGCGGGGGTCCATCACCCGACCGCGCCAGCTGGCACCGTTCGGAGATGGGTTCCCGCCTTCGCGGGGACACACCAGCTTATGGTCGCTTCGGTGCGCGTATCAGTACACGACGACGCTGCGGATGCTTTCCCCCGCGTGCATCAGGTCGAACCCCTTGTTGATCTCTTCCAGCCCCATCACATGCGTAATCATCGGGTCGATCTCGATCTTGCCCTGCATATACATGTCGACGATCTTCGGCACGTCGGTGCGCCCCTTGGCGCCGCCGAACGCCGTGCCGCGCCAGTTGCGCCCGGTGACGAGCTGAAACGGCCGCGTCGATATCTCCTTGCCCGCTTCGGCGACACCGATGATGATCGAGGTGCCCCAGCCGCGGTGGCAGGCTTCGAGCGCGATCCGCATGACCTCGGTATTGCCCGTCGCGTCGAAGGTGTAATCGGCGCCGCCGTCGGTCATCGTAACGATCGCCGCGACGACATCCTCGCGGCTCATGCCCTTGGAGTTCAGGAAAGCGGTCATGCCGAACTTGCGGCCCCATTCCTCGCGCGCCGGATTGATGTCGACGCCGATGATCTGGTTCGCGCCGGCAAGCCGCGCGCCCTGGATCACGTTGAGCCCGATGCCGCCGAGGCCGAAGACAACGACATTGTCGCCGACCTGCACCTTCGCCGTGTTGATAACCGCGCCGACGCCGGTGGTGACGCCGCAGCCGATGTAGCAGCTCGTCTGGAATGGCGCATCCTCGCGGATCTTTGCGACCGCAATCTCGGGCAGCACGGTGAAGTTCGAGAAGGTCGAGCAGCCCATATAGTGAAAGATCGGCTGGCCCTTATAGGAAAAGCGCGTCGTGCCGTCGGGCATCAGCCCCTTGCCCTGCGTCGCGCGGATCGCGGTGCAGAGGTTGGTCTTGCCCGAAAGGCAGCTTTTGCACTGGCGGCATTCGGGGGTGTAGAGCGGGATGACATGGTCGCCGGGCATTACCGACGTCACGCCCGCGCCGACCTCGCGCACGATCCCTGCGCCCTCATGCCCCAGCACGCTCGGAAAAATCCCCTCGCTGTCGAAACCGTCCAGCGTATAGGCGTCGGTGTGGCAGATGCCCGTCGCCATGATCTCGACCAGCACCTCGCCCGCCTTCGGGCCTTCCAGATCGAGTTCGACGATTTCGAGCGGCTTTTTCGCTTCGAACGCAACGGCGGCGCGGGTCTTCATCGGCGGTCTCCTTCTCGGCGCTCCCAATCAGGCAAATGGATCGGCAATGCAAGCATGTGATCCTGCCCGTGCCGGCCGGACAAGCGAGGGCCGCTGGTCAGCAAACGTCGATGCGCTCGGCCGGCGCTGCCCGCCATGCCATCAGCATCCGACCGGGACGCTGGCCCGGCCGCCCCGTCGACACGAAGCCGACGCGGCGCAGCAGCGCGCGCGAGCGCTCGTTGTCGGGGTGGCATTCCGCGACGATCGAACAGTCGGGCCGCGCCGCACCGAGCGCCGCAACCACCGCGCGCACGGCTTCGGTCGCGATGCCCTTCCCCCGCGCCCGCGCCGCGAACCAGTAACCGATCTCATATTCACGGCCTGCGCGGCGGTGTACGCCGACGACACCATAAAGCTCGATCCCGCGCCTGTCGCGCACCGCATGGAACACGTCCCCGCCGCCCGATCGCGCGATGAGCGCGCGCGCATCGGCCTCGGTGAAGGGGGCGGGCAGAAAATGGACGCGCGACGTCACCGTCTCGTCCGTGATCGCGGTCAGCGCGCGCGCATCGTCGGCGGTCAGCGGCGCGATGCGGCAATGGTCGGTCGACAGGGAAAGCAGCGTATCGGTCATGTCGCGTCTTCTCTTCAAAAGCGCGCGCCGCGACCGAAAGTGGGCTTGGTGATGTGATGACAACCATTCGCCTTCCGGTCACGGCGGCGATGGTCACAGGTGATGCCATGCCGCTCCTATGTAAAGGAGCGCCAATACGCCTTGAATCGGGTGGATCGGTCGTTGGTCATCGCGCGCGGCTGTATCAGCCGTCCGTCGCGCGATCAAGCGTGCGATACAGGACGAGCGCATCGACAAAGCCCAGCTCCGGATGCGCGAACGCCCCCGGCAATCGCCCGACGATCGCGAACCCCAGCGATTGCCACAGGCGCACCGCGCGCGCGTTGGTCGCGACGACGAAGTTGAACTGCATCGCGCGAAAGCCGCGGTGGCGCGCTTCGGCCAGGCTGTGCTCGGCCATCGCGCGCGCAACGCCGCGACCGGTCGCCGCCGCGTCGGTGATATAGCCCGCATTGCACACATGCGCGCCGCCGCCTGGCTGATTGGCGCGCAGATAATAGGTGCCCAGGATCGCGCCGTCGGCCTCCGCCACGAACACCGCCTTGTCAGGGGCGAACCAATAGGCGAGCGCCGCCGCCTCGGTCATGTCGCGGTCGAGTGCATAGGTTTCCCCCGCACGGATCGTCGGGCCGATGATCGCCCAGATCGCGGCGGCATCGGCGGGCGTCGCGGGGCGGATCATCATCTCAGAAACGGCGCGACGATAGCGTCGGTCACGCGCAGCGGCCGCCCGCTCGCCTTGTCGAGCAGCGCCCACACCGTCCGCGCGCGGACATGCAGCTTCCCGTCCGCGCCGGCAAACTCCATGAAGCGGTCGAACTTCGCGCCCTGCGGCCTATCGGCGACCCAGGTGCGCGCGGTCACGGTCTCGCCGGGACCAAGCGCGCGCAGATAGTCGATCTCGTGCCGAACGACGACCCAGATATACGCATCCTTGTGGCTCTGCGGCGCCACCGCATCCCAATGGCCGGTCGCGACCTGCTGGATCCACTGGACCCAGACGGCATTGTTGACATGCCCCAGTTCGTCGATGGCGTCGGGCGTGGCGGTGAGGGAGAGAAAGAAGTCTTTCATTTCGCAATCATAGCAAGTCCCTCCCGCTTGCGGGAGGGGTAGTGAGACTTGCGAACTTGTTCGCTAGTCGCAGCGGGGTGGGCATAACGTGACGTCGGACTGCCCACCCCGCTGCAACTAGGCAGCAAGCTGCCAAGTTTCGCTGCCCCTCCCGCCTGCGGGAGGGGATTTGGTCACGCCAGTTCCACCGTCGTCACCATGTAGCCCGCATCGCGCAGCGCCGCGACGAGGCTGTCGAGATGCTCGCGGTCGCGCGCTTCGCATTCGATGTCGGTGATCAGTCCCTTGGCGGGCAGCGTCGTGAAGATGCGCTGGTGATAGATTTCGATGATGTTGACCTGTTTCTCGTCGAACAGCTTCATCACCTTGAACAAGGCGCCGGGGCGGTCCTGCAGCCGGATGCGCAGCCGCGCGATGCGCCCCGATCGCGCCAAATCCCGAAGCAGCACGTTCGCGAGCAACCGCGTGTCGATATTCCCGCCGGTGAGCACCAGCCCGACCTTGCGCCCCGCAAATTCTTCGGGATGCGCGAGCATCGCGGCGAGACCCGCCGCGCCCGCGCCCTCCACGACCGTCTTTTCGATCTGGAGCAGCAGGCTCACCGCGCGTTCCAGATGCCGCTCGGCAACCAGCACGATGTCGTCGTTGAGTTCGGCGACGAGTTTGCGCGTATAGGCTCCCGGCTCCTTCACCGCGATGCCCTCGGCCAGCGTGTCGCCCTCGCACGCCATGTCGACGCCGTTCAATTCGGCGTACATCGAGGGATAGAGTTCCGCCTGCACGCCGACGAGGCGCATGTCATTCTTGATCCCGCGCGCCGCGGTGCCCATGCCCGCGAGCAGCCCGCCGCCGCCGATCGGCACGATCAGCGTGTCGAGTTCGGGCACATCCTCGAGCATTTCGAGCGCTACAGTCCCCTGCCCCGCCGCGACATGCGGATGGTCAAAGGGATGGACAAAGGTAAGGCCGCGCTCCTCCTCCAGTTCGCGCGCATGGGCATAGGCGTCGTCGAACTTCTCGCCATGAAGCACGATCGTCGCGCCGTGACTCGCGGTCTGCGACACCTTCACCTGCGGCGTCGTGCTCGGCATCACGATGGTGACGGGCACGCCGAGGCGCTTGCCGTGATAGGCGAGGCCCTGCGCATGATTGCCCGCCGACGCCGCGATCACGCCGCGCGCGCGCGCATCGTCGTCGAGCAGCAGCAGCGCGTTCAAGGCCCCGCGCTCCTTGTACGCCGCGGTGAATTGCAGATTCTCGAACTTCAGCCACACATCGGCGCCGACCAGCTCGGACAGCGTCTGCGAATGCAGCGTCGGCGTGCGCACGACCGCGCCGTTAATTCGCCCCGCCGCCGCGCGCACATCGTCCAATGTGATCGCCGGTAAATCGGCGGCGGAGGTCAGGGTAAGGTGATCGGTCATAGCGATAGGCCCCCTACCCCATCTGGCGCGCCGCGCAAACCATGGTTATGGATCGCCCCATGAGCGAACAAAAATTGCGCATCGGCTTCATCGGCACCGGCGTCATGGGCGGACCGATGGCGGGCCACCTCGTCCGGGCGGGTCATCACCTCACCGTCTATAACCGTACGCGCGCCAAGGCCGATGCGTGGGTGGCACAGCACGGCGGCGCCGCGGCATCGACGCCCGCCGACGTCGCTCGCGACGCCGATGTCGTGCTGACCTGCGTCGGCAATGACGATGATCTGGCGCAGGTGACACTGGGCCGCGACGGCGCGTTTCGGGCGATGCGCAAGGGCGCGCTGTTCATCGACCACACCACAGTCTCGGCGCGCATCGCACGCCAGTTGTCGGTCGAGGCCGAAAGCCTCGGCCTGCTCTGCCTCGACGCGCCCGTGTCGGGCGGCGAAGCGGGGGCGCAGAAGGGCGCGCTGTCGATCATGTGCGGCGGGACCAAGGCGGCGTTCGCGGCGGCCGAGCCGGTGATGCAGGCCTATGCCGCGCGCATGGTCCATATCGGCGGCCCCGGCGCGGGACAGACGACCAAGATGGTCAACCAGATCGCGATCGCGGGAGTGCTGCAAGGCCTTTCCGAAGCGCTGCGTTTCGCGCAGGCGTCAGGGCTCGACACCGACAAGGTGTTCGAGGCGGTGTCGGGCGGCGCGGCGGCGAGCTGGCAGATGCTCAACCGCTGGAGCACGATGGCAAAGGACGAGTTCGACTTCGGCTTTGCCGTCGACTGGATGCGCAAGGATCTGGGCCTCGCGATCGACGAAGCCCGCGTCAACGGCGCGACCTTGCCCGTCGCGAGCCTCGTCGATCAATTTTACGCCGATGTGCAAAAGGCCGGCGGCGGGCGCAAGGACACGAGCTCGCTCGTGACGCGGTTGCCGAAATGAGCGGTGCAATCGAACTTACCCCGCCCCTCCCGCTTGCGGGAGGGGCAGCGAAACTTGGCGCGGCGAAGCCGGGCCTAGTTGCAGCGGGGTGGGCCTCCAACGCTCGCCGTCTGCTGCCCACCCCGCTGCGACTAGCCAGCAAGCTGGCAAGTCTCGCAGCCCCTCCCGCTTGCGGGAGGGGAGCGATTGCCGCCGCCCTCACCCTCACCCTCACCTCCCCCGCGTACGCCGATACGCTGGTCGACAATGTCAACGGCATCACGCTCGACAAGCAGGGCAAGCTCGTCCGCTTCACCGGTCTCGTGATCGATCGCGACGGCAAGGTGAAACAGCTGCTCGACCGCAAGGACAAGCGCCCCGAACGCCCCGATTTCAAGGAGGATGGCAAGGGCCGCACGCTGATCCCCGGCCTGATCGACGCGCACGGGCATGTCATGGGGCTGGGCTTCCAGCTGATGCTGCTCGACCTCAGTGACACGAACAGCCTGGCCGAAGCGCAGGCTGCGATCCGCCGCTATGCCGCCGAGAATCCCGAAATGCCGTGGATCATCGGGCGCGGCTGGAATCAGGAAAAATGGGGTCTCGGCCGTTTCCCCACTGCCGCCGATCTCGACGCCGCGGTGCCGGACCGTCCCGTCTGGCTCGAGCGCGTCGACGGCCATGCGGGCTGGGCGAACAGCGCGGCGATGGCGGCGGCCAAGGTCAGCGCGGCAAGCAAATCGCCCGAAGGCGGTCGCATCGAAATGGCGGGCGGCAAGCCGTCGGGCGTGTTCGTCGATGCCGCGATGAGCCTGATCGACAGCGCCAAGCCCAAACCGCTCGCGCGCGACCTCGACCGCGCGCTCTATCTGGCGCAGCAGAAACTGCTCGAACAGGGGATCACCGCGATCGCCGACATGGGCACGACCATTCAGGACTGGCAGGCGTTTCGCCGCGCGGGCGACAAGAAACAGCTTGCCGTGCGCATCATTTCCTACGGCGCCGACATCGACAATATGGCGATCATCGCCGGGTCCGAACCGACGCCGTGGCTCTATGACGACCGCCTGCGCATGGTCGGGGTGAAGCTCTATCTCGACGGCGCGCTGGGTTCGCGCGGCGCGTGGCTGAAGGCGCCCTATGCCGACGCGCCGGGTCAGAAGGGACTTCCCCTCCTCACCCCGGCGCAGCTTCGCAACAAGATGGTGCGCGCGTCGATGGACAAGTTCCAGGTCGCGATCCACGCGATCGGCGACGCCGCCAATGCCGAGGCGCTCGCCGCGATCGCCGACCTCGACGCCGACCTGCCGGGCGAGCGGCGCTGGCGCATCGAACATGCACAGGTGATCGACCCCGCCGACATGGCGCGCTTCGCCGAATTGAAGGTCATCGCCTCGATGCAGCCGGTGCATCAGACGAGCGACCGGCTGATGGCCGAAGCGCGGCTGGGGCCGGATCGCCTCGCGGGTGCCTATGCGTGGCGCAGCCTCCAGAATGCGGGCGTGCGCCTCGCCTTCGGCTCCGACGTGCCCGTCGAGAGCGCCAATCCCTTCGCGGGCCTCGCCGCCGCCATCGCGCGCACCGACGCAAGGGGCGAACCCTTCGGCGGCTGGCGGCCCCAGGAAGCGGTGAACCGCGAAACCGCGCTCGACGGCTTTACGCGCACGGCGGCCTATGCGGGGTTTGCCGAGGACCGCATCGGCACGCTGATGCCCGGAATGCGCGCCGATTTCCTGATCGTCGATGCCGACCCGCTGCTCGCCAGCCCCGACGAGATCCGCCGCATGACCCCGCTCGAAACCTGGATCGGCGGCTATCGCTATTACAAGCAGAAGGAAGGTGCGACGATTGGCCGCTGATAGCCCCTCTCGCCGCGCGCTGCTGACCGGCCTCGCCGCGCTGCCGATTGCGACAAGCACCGCCGCGGCCGAGCGCAAGGAACGCCGATCGAAAAGGCGCAAGGCGCCGCGGCCCAAGGTCCAGCATGTCGACGTCGCGATCATCGGCGCGGGCGTGTTCGGCGCGTGGACCGCGTGGCACCTTGTCCGCGCCGGAAAGAGCGTGCGCCTGTTCGACGCCTATGGCGCGGGCAACGCGCGGTCTTCCTCGGGGGGCGCCAGCCGCGTGATCCGCATGGGCTATGGCGCCGACAGCCTCTATTCGGACCTGGCGCGCGAATCGCTGCCCTATTGGAAGGCGCTGTCCGACACCGCCAGCGCGCCGATCTTTCACAACACCGGCGTGCTCTGGTTCGCGCCGCAGGGCGAGGCCTATACCGCGCAGTCGCTCGCGTGGCTCCAGGCGAACCGCGTCGGGCACGAGCATGGCGACGTAACCTGGCTCCAGACCAAATATCGCCAGATCCAATTCTATCAGGGCGAAACCGGCATCCTCGAAACCGAGGCCGGCGCGCTGATCGCCGCGCGCGGGGTGCAGGAAGTGATCGCCGAGGCCGGGGTCGAGGTCGAGCGCGTCGTGATGCCCGCACCGCTCTTTTCCAGGCGGATCAGGCGCCACACGCTTCCCGACGGCGGCACCGCCGACCATCTGGTCTATGCCGCGGGCCCCTGGCTCGCCGAACTTTTCCCGCAGCAGTTGATGGGACGGATCGTCGCGACGCGGCAGGAGGTCTATCATTTCGGCGCGCCGCAGGGCGACACACGCTTCGCGCCGCCCGAACTCCCCGTCTGGGCCGATTTCAACAACGGCCGCATCGTTTATGGCATTCCCGATCTCGAAGGGGCGGGGTTCAAGATTGCCTTCGACACGCATGGCCCGGTGATCGACCCCGACACGATGGAACGCGATCCGACCCCCGCCGGAATCGCCGCCGCCCGCGCCTATGTCGCGCGGCGCTTTCCGGGGCTCGCGGGGGCGCCGCTGATCGGCGCGCGCGTGTGCCAATATGAAAACAGCGCGAACGGCGACTATCTGCTCGACCGTTTTCCGGGGCAGGAGCGCGTGTGGCTCGTCGGCGCCGGATCGGGGCACGGGTTCAAGAATGGCCCCGCGGTCGGCAAGCGCGTCGCGGCGCATATCCTCGACAAGGATCTGGCGGTCGAACCGCGCTTCAGTTTCGCGAGCAAGGGCACGGTGGCGGGCCGGACCGTCTTCTAATTTCTCGTCATTGCGAGGAGCGAAGCGACGAAGCAATCTCCAGCCATCAGCCTTGCGCGAGATTGAGGACTGGAGATTGCTTCGCTACGCTCGCAATGACGGGCTTAAAGCGGGGCAAAAATGAAACTCACCGACTGCCACAACATCGACGATTTCCGCGCGCTCGCGCGGCGCCGCCTGCCCTGGCCGGTGTTCGATTATATCGACGGCGCCGCCGACGACGAGGTCACCCGCCGTCGCAACCGCGACGCCTTCGACAGCTGCGACCTTATCCCACGCGTGCTCGCGGGAGTCGAAAGCGTCGATATGCGCACCACCCTGTTCGGGCGCGAAATGGCGATGCCGCTGTTCCTGTCACCCACCGCGCTGCAACGCCTGTTCCACTGGCAGGGCGAGCGCGCGGTCCTGCGCGCTGCCGCGAACGCAGGAACGATGGCGGGCATATCGAGCCTCGCGACGATCGGCCTCGCCGAAGCCGGCGCGCTGACCGATGGTCCCAAGCTGTTCCAGCTTTACGTCCACCACGACGAAGGGCTCAACCAAGCGATGCTCGACGCCGCGCGCGAGGCGAAATTCGATGCGGTCGCGCTCACGGTGGACACGATCGTCGGCGGCAACCGCGAACGCTGCCTGCGCTCGGGCTTCACTTCGCCGCCGCGCTTCACGCCGCGCAACATGCTGAGCTACGCCGCCAAGCCCGGCTGGGGGCTCAACTATATGCTCCGCGAAAAATTCAGCCTGCCGAACCTGGCGACGCATGTGTCCGAAGGGTCGAGCGTCCCTAAATCGGTCGCCGAATATTTCACCTCGATGCTCGACCAGAGCCTCGACTGGAAACGCGCCGAGGCGATCCGCAAAAAGTGGGACGGCCCCTTCTGCCTCAAAGGCATCGTCGCGGTCGAGGATGCGAAGCGCGCCGCCGACATCGGCGCCACCGCGATCATGGTGTCGAACCATGGCGGACGCCAGCTCGACGGCAGCATCGCACCCTTCGACGCGCTCGCGGGAATCGTCGATGCGGTCGGCGACCGGGTCGAGGTGATCTGCGACGGCGGCATCACGCGCGGCACGCATGTGCTGAAAGCGCTGTCGGCCGGCGCCAAAGCCTGCTCGGGCGGCCGCCTCTATCTCTACGCGCTCGCCGCGGCGGGCGAGGATGGCGTCGCGCGCGCGATCGCGCTGCTGCGCGCCGAGATCGAGCGTGGCATGAAGCTGATGGGGGCCCGGACCCTCGCCGATCTCGGCGCCGATAATCTGCGCTGGCGCTGACCTTCCCCCTTCGTCATCCCCGCGAAAGCGGGGACCCAGTTCCAGCGCCGCATGGACAACCAACTTGGCGGAGGGTTCCCGCTTTCGCGCGAATGACGATGGACGAATCCTGCCGTCGCTCCCAGCTTTCGCGCAACAAAGGGGACGGCCTCCCCCGAAGCCGTCCCCTTCGCGTGGCCGCGGACCCGCTAGGTCGTCAGAAGGACGCGCCGAGTGTGAACACCACGGTCGGATCGTACAGCGTATCGACCGCCTTCACCCCCGTCTTCGGGACGTCGGTGTCGATATATTGCGCCGAGAAAGTCAGCGGCCCCGCGGCGAAGGACGCGCCGAGCGACCAGTCGACATATTGGCCGTCGGGCGACACGAGGCCGAGCGAGCCGTCATTATAGCCGATCCCCGCGGTCAGCGTGACCGGGGTGTTCGGAATGCCAAAACCGGCGCCGAGGTTCAGATAGATATTGTCCTGGTCGCCGAGTGAATCCTGCTTGGGCGCATAAGCGACCATGCCGGTGATCGAGACGGGGCCGATGTCGTGCGACAGCTTGCCGATGCCCTCGAAATAGTCGGTCGGCGCGCCGCCATCGTCGCTGCCGGGATAGGTATACCAGGTCACGCCGATGTCGGCGGTCGTGCCCGGCGCGATTTCGGTGTTGAAACCGCCATAGACGTCGAGCTCGAACTTGCCATAGGCCGGGCTGTCGGGAAGCGACGAGCCCCAGACGCCGGCATAGAAGCCGCTTTCATGCGAAACGGTCAGCGTCGGCTGCACCGCGACCTTTTCGTTCGACAGCGAAATGCCGCGGAAGCGATAGTCGCTCGTCACCGCAATGCCGCCCGAAAGCGTGAAGGGGCCGCTGGCTTCTGCTTCTTCTTCCTGAGCGAAGGCGGGCGTCGACATTGCCGACGCGGCGAGCAGCATGCCGAAACACGCTTTGGTAAGAAACTTCATGGGTGATCCCCCTAAATGGTCAAACGGATCGTCCCAGCCTGCCGGACGCGTCCACACCTCTTTTTGCGGGTCTGTGACGGCGAACGATTCGAAATTGCCGATTTTGCTGCGACGCACAAACGAAAATTGCTCGAATGTTACGAATCGCTATCAAACTGTGTCTTTCCAGCAACAATCCGTCCCCCACGCGCCGGGCTTTGCCAAGCCGCGCGCAGCCAGCTAAAGAGCGCGCATATCCCCCTCTGCGAGCCATTAGCAATGAGCGATCATAATCCCGGCCTGCGCCCCTGGCGCGACATTGCACGGCGGACGAGCCGCCAGATCATGGTCGGAAACGTCCCCGTCGGCGGCGGCGCGCCGATCAGCGTGCAGACAATGACCAACACGCTGACGAGCGATCCGGCGCAGACGATCGACCAGATCCGCCGCTGCGAGGACGCCGGCGCCGACCTGATCCGCGTCTCGTGCCCCGACACCGATTCGACCGCGGCGCTCGGCAAGATCGTCCGCGCGGCGCGCATTCCGATCATCGCCGACATCCATTTCCACTATAAGCGCGCATTGGAAGCCGCCGACGCCGGCGCCGCCTGCCTGCGCATCAACCCCGGCAATATCGGCTCGTCGGAACGCGTCGGCGAGGTCGTGCGCGCCGCCAAGGCGAACGGCTGCGCGATCCGCATCGGCGTCAACGCCGGCAGCCTCGAGAAGGACCTGCTCGAAAAATATGGCGAGCCCTGCCCCGAGGCGCTCGTCGAAAGCGCGCTCGACCATATCAAGCTGCTGCAGGACCATGATTTCCACGACTACAAGGTCGCGGTGAAGGCGAGCGACGTCTTCCTCGCGGTCGCCGCCTATGCGCAGCTCGCCGACGCGGTCGACTGCCCGCTGCACCTCGGCATCACCGAGGCGGGCGGGCTGATCGGTGGCACGGTGAAAAGCGCGCTCGGCATCGGCAACCTGCTCTGGGCCGGGATCGGCGACACGATCCGCGTTTCGCTTTCGGCGGAACCCGAAGAGGAAGTACGCGTCGGCTACGAGATACTGAAATCGCTGGGCCTCAGAACCCGCGGCGTGCGCGTCGTCTCCTGCCCCAGCTGCGCACGACAGGGTTTCGACGTCATCCGCACCGTCCAGGCGCTCGAGGACGCGCTCGGCCACATCAAGACGCCGATGTCGCTCTCGGTCCTCGGCTGCGTCGTCAACGGCCCCGGCGAAGCGCGCGAGACCGACATCGGCATCACCGGCGGCGGCAACGGCAGGCATATGGTCTATCTCTCGGGCGTCACCGACCACCATGTCGAGGACGCCGACATGATCGCGCACATCGTCAGGCTCGTCGAAGCCAAGGCGGCCGAGATCGAGGCGGGCAACGCGGTAAGCATGGACGTCGCGCACGGCAAGGCGGCGTAGCGCGGAATCCTGCGAAGGCGGCCTTGGGGTGGATTCTGGCCTTCCCTTATCCGTCATCCCGGCGAAGGCCGGGATGACGATATTGGCATGTCCGCCTTCGGCCGAAACCTGCCGTTCCGGAAGCCATCACCGACCGTTTACATCGCTGTCAGTAAAGGCTAGTCTCCCTCCATCCTGAACCGGGGGGAGGATGCCGATGCTGGGCAAGTTCGACGCGCTGGACCGCCTCGTCCAGCTCCTGCTGCTCGCCGCCGGGCTTGGCGCGCTTGCCAATGGCGCCTTCATGCTCGTCGATCCGCTCGAATGGTATGTTTTCATCCCCACGGTCGTGACGACGGGCCCGCCCAACGCGCATTTCATCCGCGACATCGGCCTCGCCTATCTGGGGTCGGGCGCGATCCTCGTCTATGCCGCCGCGCACCCGATTCTCCGCTGGCGCGCCGCGCTCGTCGGCGGGCTGTGGCTGACGCTGCACGGGCTGCTCCACATCTATGAGGTGCTCGCGGGTATCTGCGGTCCCGCGACCTTCTGGGCCGATGCGCCGGGCGTCGTCGGTCAGCCTGCGATGGTGATCGCCGCGCTGGCAATTCTCTTCGCGCGCCAGCGGATCGCTCCGGCGGGCATTCCGCCGCATCTCTTCGCGCGCGCCGCCGACAAGGCGACGCGCGGCAACAGCCCCTATCTCGCCGACCTGATCGCCGCGCCCGGTCACGCCGCCGAAAAGTTCCAGCATTTGATGCCTGCGACCGCGCATCGGCACGCCGCGCCCGCCGACGCCTTTCACGCCGCGCGCATCGGCGCGACGCTCGCCGCCGACTGCGGCCCCTGCGCACTGATTGCGGCCGACGCGGCGATCGACGACGGCGTGCCGCGCGCCACCGTCAACGGCCTGCTCGCCGGCACACCGCCGCCCGCGCTGGCCGACGCCTTTGCGTTCGGCCGCGGGGTCGCCGCCCACGATTTCTCGGCTGATGAGGCAGGCGCGCGGATCGAGGCCGCGCTCGGCCGAACCGTCCGCTTTGAGCTGGCGCTGACCGCCGCGACCGTGACAGCCTATCCCGCGCTCAAGCGCGGGCTCGGCTACGCCACCTCCTGCGCGCTTCACAAACTTGAGGTTTGACAGCGGACCGAGCGCCCGACAGAGCCGCCCCATGACCCTCGCCATCCGCCCCGCCACCCGTGCCGACCTGCCGCTGATCGCCGAGTTCATCCGCGACCTCGCCGAATATGAAAGACTGTCGCACGAAGTCCGCTTCGACGAAGCGAAGCTCGGCGAAAACCTCTTCGGCCCGCGCCCCTATGCCGAGGTCGTGATCGGCGAAATCGACGGGACGCCGCAGGGCTTCGCGCTTTTCTTCCACAATTTCTCGACCTTCGAGGGGCGCCCCGGCCTCTATCTCGAAGACCTGTTCGTCCGCCCCGAAGCGCGCGGGTCGGGGCTCGGCAAGGCGCTGCTCGCGCATCTCGCCCAGCTCTGCGTGACACGCGACTGTGCGCGGCTCGAATGGTGGGTGCTCGACTGGAACGCGCCGAGCATCGGCTTTTATAAAAGCCTGGGCGCCAAAATGATGGACGAATGGACCGTGATGCGCGTCGATGGCGAGGCGCTCAAAATGCTCGCGGGCGTCTGACCTTGGCGGCGGCACGCCGCCGCGTCAGCGCCGCCGCGCGAACCAGATCAGCACGACGCCGACCACCGCGGCGACGACGCGACGCAGCGTCCATGTCGTGTCGCCGAGCATGAAGCTGCTCGCGGGCCAGCGCACAATGTCCAGCCCCTGCAACGCCCACAGCGTCCCGACCAGCACCAGCGCGACGCCGACCACCGCCAAAATCCCCTTTACCGCTCCCATCGCGTCTCTCCCCTATCGCCTTTGCAGGCCGATCAGCGGCCGCAGCCAGCCGATGCTGCGCCCGATCGCATAGAAAAGCCAGCACCCCGTCCCCGTCGCCGCGACCAGGATCAGGAAAGCGGGCAGCGCCGCGGTCCCCGCGCCGAGCAGAACCCAGCCGACGACGACGATGATCGTCTGGTGGATGATGTAAAAGGGAAAGACCGCCTCGGCGAGCATCGCACGCTTCGGATGGTCGCGGTTCGCATAACGGTCGGCGATCCCGACGAGCGCGACGATCGCCGCCCAGCCCTGCACCAGCCGCGCGACATCGAACGGCAGCCTTGCCCAGTCGGGCGGATAGACCCCCTGCTGCCAAAGCCACAGGATCGCCGCGACGATGCCATAGGCGCCGATCGCGACCAGCAGCGCCGCGCGCCACCAGCGCGCCACGCTCGCGAACAGCCGCTGCCGCACGCGAAGCAACCAGCCGATGCAGAAGGGCATCAGATAGTGAAGATGCGCCGGCCCATCGTCGAGCAGCGCGTGCGTCGGCGCATGACCATCGGACGCGGCGAGGACGAGCAGCCACCACAGCAGCGGGACGATAAGCAGTCCCGCCCCGCTCAGCAGCCGCGCCGCGCCATCGGCGATCCGGCCGCGCACCACCGCTGGCACCCACGCCAGCACCGCAACGGCGAGCATCGTATAGACCCACAGATAGGCGACGAACCACAGATGCTGCCACGTCGGCAGCACGATGCCGTCCAGCGTGCCGAAGCGGAAATAGTCGCCGATCCAGAAAGCGCCGAGGCTCTGCGCATAGCCGTGCTGGGTGACCAGCTCCACCCACGGCTGCGGCGGAATGATGACGAGGACGCCGAACAGCAGCGGGATCAGCAACCGCGCGCTGCGCGAGCGCGCAAAGGCCCCGCTGCCGCCAAGCTTGGCAAATAGCGCCGCGCTGGCATAGCCCGACACGAGGAACAGCAGCGGCAGCCGCCAACCGTTCGTCGCGAGCATCGGAAACTCGGCCCATTCGAGCGGCTCGGCGATTTTTACGTGCCAGCCCCATGGCACGAAAAACATGCCGATATGATAAAGGATGAGCAGCGCGAAAGCGCCGATGCGCAGCCAGTCCATGCCATAATGGCGTCCGCCCGTCATTGGCTCCCGTTTCTTGTCATTCTATCGTACTCCCGGCGAAGGCCGGGATCTCAACATCTCGTCCTGACGCACCGGCGAGATCCCGGCCTTCGCCGGGAGGACCAATAAATCCTAACCGAGCACCCGCCACGCCAGCCCGGCAAACTCGCACAGGAGCGGCCGCGTCTCGCGCGGGTCGATGATGTCCTCGACCCCGAATCTCTCGGCGGTGCGGAACGGCGAGCGCACGCGATTGAGCCGTTCGCGGATCGCCTCCAGATGCGCCGCCGGGTCGTCGGCTGCCTCCAGCTCGCTCTTGTACGCGACCTCGACCCCGCCCTCGATCGGCAGGCTGCCCCAGTCGCCCGAGGGCCAGGCGAAGCGATACTGGAAGCGCTCGGCGTTCGACATCGCGCTGCCCGCGATCCCGTAAGCGCGCCGCACGACGACCGACGCGAGGGGGACGGTGGCGCGGTAGATCGCGTTCATCGCCTGCACGCCGTAGCGGATCGTCCCGGTTCGCTCGGCCTCGCCGCCGATCATGAAGCCCGGATTGTCGACAAGGTGGACGATCGGCAGCCGGAACTGGTCGGCCAGCTTGACAAAACGCTCGGCCTTCTCGCTCGTCTTGGCATCCCACGATCCGCCAAGGTACGACGGATCGCTCGCGAGCACCGCGACCGGCCAGCCGTCCAGTCGCGCGAACGCCGTAATGACGGCCCGCCCCCAGCGCGCACCCATCTCGAAAAAACTGCCCTTGTCGAACACCGCGTCGGCAATCCGCCGCATCGAATAAACCTGCTTCGCCGCGCGCGGCACGATCGACAGCAGCGCCTCCTCGCGCCGATCGACCGGATCGGCGCATTCGGTGCGGAGCGCGCGATCGTGGATCGACGAGGGCAGGTAGGACAGAAAACGCCGCGCCGCCGCGAACGCTTCGGCTTCGCTCGCGACTTCGTCGTCGACGACGCCGTTGCGCGTATGTACGTCGCTGCCGCCCAGTTCTTCGCGGTCCAATGTGTCGCCGATCGCCGCCGCGACCGCCGGACCCGCCGCGAACAGCTGCGACAGCCCGCGCACCATCACGCTGTAATGGCTCGCGACGACGCGCGCCGCGCCCAGCCCCGCGGTCGGCCCCAGCGCGAGCGCCACGACCGGCACCGTGTCGAGATTGGCGATGATCTGATCCCAGCCGGGCACGTGCGGGATATAGGTATAGCCCATATCCTCAAGGCTTTTGACCGACCCGCCACCGCCGGTGCCGTCGATCATGCGAATGAGCGGCAGGCGATATTCATGCGCCATCGCCTCGCACTGCACGAACTTGCGGTGCAGCGCCGCATCGGCGGCGCCGCCGCGCACGGTAAAATCGTCGGCCGAGGCGACGACCGGCCGCCCGTCGATATTCGCGCGGCCAAAGATGAAATTGCTTGGCGCGAGGTCTTCCAGCGCGCCATCGGGCGCATAGATGCCGCGCCCGGCGATCTTGCCGATCTCGCGAAAGCTGCCCGGATCGACGATCGCGGCGAGCCGCGCCCGCGCGTCCATCTTGCCGCGGCTGTGCTGCCGCGCGACCTTTTCTTCCCCGCCCATCTTCTCGGCCATCGCGCGGCGCTGACCCAGCTCATCCACTTCCTTTTTCCAGCTCATGCGCGAAAGCTAGCTTACGTTGACGGAAACGTCATTCCCAAATTCTCCCCTCCCGTATACGGGAGGGGCAGATGGGAGAGAGAGATGACCGACAGGAATCTTGCAGGGCGCGTCGCGCTCGTCACCGGCGCCTCGCGCGGAATCGGGCGCGGCATTGCGCTGGGGCTGGCGGAGGCGGGCGCCGACGTCGCGGTCAACTATACGCGCGGCGCCGAAGCCGCCGCCGAAACCGTCGCCGCCATTCAGGCGCTCGGTCGCAAGGCCAAGGCCTATCAGGCCTCGGTCACCGACGAAGCCGCCTGCGCCGCGATGGTCGCTGCCGTCGAAGCCGATTTCGGCCCGATGTCGATCCTGATCAACAACGCGGGCATCGCCAGCCGCGGGCTGTCCGTCGCCGACACCGACCCCGCCGAGGTCGACAAGCTCTTCGCCGTGCACGCCGCCGGCCCGCACCGCCTCTCGCGCCTTGCGCTGCCGCAGCTCCGCACCCACGCCCGCAGCGACATCATCATCATCTCCAGCATCGCGACCTATGTGAATGCGCCGAACGGCGCCCCCTACACGATGGCGAAGGCCGCGAGCGAAGCCCTCGCGCTCACGCTCGCCAGGGAGGAACTGAAAAACGGCGTCCGCGTCAACATCGTCGCCCCCGCGCTCACCGTCAGCGACATGGGCGAGAAACTGTCGCGCGCCGTCACCGGCCAGGACGACATTCACCACCTCGACGCCAAAATGCCCTTCGGCCGCGTCGCCGTCCCCGCAGATGTCGCCGCGGCGGTGCTGTGGTTCGTCAGCGACGCGAACAGCTATTGCTCGGGGCAGAAACTCAACATCGACGGCGCGGGGCAAGCGACGTTTCGATAAAACTTTCCGGGGCGATGGCAGCTAGCGACCGGTAGTTGCCCTCAACTTTATCGTCATCCCGGCGCAGGCCGGGATCTCACCCTATCGGTTTGCCGCACCGGCGAGATCCCGGCCTGCGCCGGGATGACGGATAAGGGAAAGGCAGGAATCCACCCCGAAACCGCCGTTCACCCCGCTCTGCGTCGCGCACCGTATAGGAGGCGCGATCAATGCGCCAAACTCCGCTACAGCCCCCACCATGCGCCCCGATTCGCCCTCGCCCGTCATCCCCTTCCTGATCGCCTGCGCGGGCATCGCGACCTTTTCGGCGATGGACGTGCTGATGAAGGGGCTGTCGATCGACATCGGCGCCTATAACGCCGTGCTGTGGCGCACCGGAGCGGGCACGCTGCTGAGCGGGCTCCTTTATTTCGCGAGCCGTCCCACATGGCCCGGCAAGGCGACGATGACGATCCACGCCTGGCGCTCGGTTTTCGTTGCGGGCATGGCGCTCTGTTTCTTCTGGGCGCTCGCGCGGCTGCCGATCGCCGAAGCGATCGCGCTCGCCTTCGTCGCACCGCTGATGGCCCTCTACATGGCCGCGATCTTTCTGGACGAGAAGATCGGCCCGCGTTCGATCGCGGCGTCGCTGCTCGGGCTTGCGGGGGTGATCGTCATCGTGGCGGGCAAACTGGACGGCGATTATTCGGACGAAGCGCTGCTCGCGGTCGGTGCGGTGTTCCTTTCGGCGGTTTTCTACGCCTACAACCTCATCCTCGCGCGGCGGCAGGCGAAGATGGCCGAGCCGCTCGAAATCGCCTTTTTCCAGAACGCGTTTGTGACCGCGATCCTCGCGCTGGGCGCGCCCTGGTTCCTCGCCGTCCCCGCCGCCAGCCACGCGCCGCACATCGTCGGCGCCGCGGCGCTCGCCACTGCGTCGCTGCTGCTCTTGAGCTGGGCCTATGCCCGCGCCGAGACGCAGATCCTCGCGACGACCGAATATACCGGCTTCCTCTGGGCGATGCTCTTCGGCTGGATGTTCTTCGACGAAGCGGTGACGCTGCCGACCTTCGCCGGTGCGCTGCTGATCGTTGCCGCCTGCCTGATCGTCGCCCGCAAGGCGCCCCACGGCGACCCGATCGAACCGGCGGCGGCTTAGCAAATCATCTCACGCGGAGACGCGGAGATTTTGCATTTGCCGCGAAGCGGCGCTCCATTTCGGCGGAGCGTCATCCGCAACGCCCGAATAAAATGGGGCCTATCGGCCCAGCGCTCTTCTCCGCGTCTCCGCGCGAACAACATCACACCGCCGCGCGCGCCAGCCGGTCGTTGATCGCCGCGCCCAGCCCCTCGAACGGGATCGCCGCCACCGCGATCCTCGGCTTCGCGCTCGCCGCCCCCGCATGCAGCGCGTCGAACAGGCGCGCCGCCGCTTCGGTGAGATCGCCCGCCATGCTCAGATCATAATCGCCGCGAACCGCGCCGAACCCGATCCCATATTCGTCGTCGGCAAACGCACGTGCACCCAGCCGCATCGGCTTGCCCGGCGCATAATGGCTCGCGAGCATCCCTGGCGCGATGATTTCAGACCCCTTGCGCTCGGTCACCGGCAACCCGCTCGCCTCGGCCAGCATCGCCGCCGTCACCGGCCCCGGCCGCAGCACTTCGACCGCACCGTCCTTCACGCGCGCAATCGTCGATTCGACTCCCGCGCTCGTCGGCCCGTCGTCGATCACCAGCGCGATCCGTCCGCCCAGGCTCGCGAGCACATGGCTTGCCTTCGTCGGGCTCACGCGTCCGCTCGCATTGGCGCTCGGCGCGGCGAGCGGCGCGCCCGACGCCGCGAGCAGCGCCTGCATCGCGCGATGCCCCGGCACGCGCAGCGCAATCGTCCCCAACCCCGCGGTCGCGATGCTCGCGACCGGACACCCTTCGGCACGCGGCACCACCAGCGTCAGCGGCCCCGGCCAGAAGCGCGCCGCGAGCGCGCGCTCGGCCGCGCCGAACTCACCCAGCGTCTCGGCGACCGCCAGCGTCGGCACATGGACGATCAGCGGGTTGAAATCGGGCCGCCCCTTCGCGGCATAGATGCGCGCCACCGCCTGCGGATCGCGCGCGTCGGCGGCAAGCCCGTACACCGTCTCGGTCGGCACGGCGACCGGCTGCCCGGCGGCGATCAGCGCCGCCGCCTCGGCGATCGCGGCATTATCGAACGCGCGAACATCAGTGGACTTTGTGCCTTCGGCCATGCCGCGCTATAGCGCCCGCGCAACGAGATTCACCAGGAAAGTCGGCACCCGATATGACCTATACGCCGCCCACGACCGAACAGCTCTTCGTCCTCAATCACATCGCGCGCATCGACGCGATGGCGCAGCACGATCGCTTCGCCGCCGCAACCCCCGACATGGTCGAGGCGATCGTCGCCGGCATCGGCGAGTTCGCAGCCGAGGTCTACGCTCCGCTCAACCGCGTCGGCGACACGAACAATCCCAAATGGGACAATGGCAAGGTCATCATGCCGCCGGGCTTCAGGGAGGCGTATAAGGCGTTCGTCGAAGCGGGATGGGGCAGCATCGACGGCCCCGCCGAATATGGCGGACAGGATCTGCCCTTCACCCTCGCGACCGTCGTGATCGAGGCGCTCGGCAGCGCGAACATGGGCTTTTCGCTGTGCAGCATCCTCACCCCCGGCGCGATTCATGCGCTGATGGCCTATGGCACCGAGCAGCAGCGGCAGACCTGGCTCCCCAGGCTCGTCACCGGCGAATGGAACGGCACGATGAACCTGACCGAGCCCGCCGCGGGCAGCGACGTCGGCGCGCTGCGCTCGACCGCGGAAAAGGTGACCGAGGGCGAGCACGCCGGCCTCTACAAGATCAGGGGCCAGAAAATCTTCATCACCTTCGGCGAGCATGACCTCACCGACAATATCGTCCACCTCGTCCTCGCGCGCACCCCCGGCGCGCCCGAGGGGACGCGTGGCATCTCGCTCTTCCTCGTCCCCAAATACCGCCTCGACGCCGAGGGCAAGCCGACGATCAGCAATGGCGTCCATTGCGCCTCGATCGAGCATAAGCTCGGCATCCACGGCTCGCCGACCGCCGTGATGGTCTATGGCGAGGATGAGGATTGTCTCGGCGAAATCGTCGGCGAGGAAATGGGCGGGATGCGCGCGATGTTCGTGATGATGAACAACGCCCGCCTGATGATCGGCTGCCAGGGCATTCAGATCGGCGAGCGCGCGACCCAGCAGGCGCAGCGCTTCGCCGCCGAGCGCGTCCAGTCGGCGCTCGCGGGTTCGCCCGACCGCACCCCGGTGACGATCGACCGGCATCCCGATGTCCGCCGCATGTTGTGGCGGATGCGCGCGCAGACCGAGGCGGCGCGCGCGCTCGTCTATTATGCCGCGGCGCAGACCGACTTCGGCAAATTGGGCGACGAGGCGGCGGCGATGCGCGCCGAAGTGCTGATCCCGCTGGCAAAGGCGCACGCGACCGACATCGGCTGCGAGGTCGCGAGCCTCGGCATTCAGGTCCATGGCGGCATGGGCTTTATCGAGGAAACCGGCGCCGCACAGCATTATCGCGACGCGCGCATCGCGCCGATCTATGAAGGCACCAACGGCATCCAGGCGGCCGATCTGGTGGGTCGCAAGCTGGGCATGGCGGGCGGCGACCTCGTCCGCGGCCTGATCGACGACATATCGCACGGCGCCGCCGATTTCCCCGAATTGCAGCAGCTTGTCGATGCGTGCCGCGCGGTCACCGACTGGATGGTCGGCGCAAACACCGCCGACCGGCTGGCGGGCAGCTACCCCTATCTCACCATGCTCGCGACCGCGACGTGCGGCTGGCTGATGGCGGTCCAGCACCGGGCCGCGCGCGCCGCGCTCGATGCGGGCGAAGGCGACCGCGCCTTCCTCGAAGCCAAAATCGCCTCGACGCGCTTTTACCTTGAACAGATCGTGCCCGCGGCCACGGGCCTCGCGGCGTCGGCGCTCGCCGGCGACGCGGCGCTCGAACCGCTGCCCGCGATCGCCTGACCCGTCTCGTCGCCCCGCCAAAAACCGCAGGATTCCCTCCATGATTAACGCGATGATAACCATCTGGGACTAGACGCGACCGGCAATTGCTGGAGACGTGCGTGCCCATCCCGGTCAAGAGTCTGATCATCAGCTGGCGCAGCATCGGCTTGTCGCTGTTGCTGGCGCTCGCGGTGGGAATAACCGCGGCTGGCGAAGTGGCCGATCGGGTTCTTGATGCTGTAGTGGGTCGTCTTGCGACACGCCCGGTGAGCGGGGAAATAGTGATTGTGGCGCTGGACGAGCGCACGATGGCGCAATCGCCAAACCGCAATTTCTCGATGACCCAATATGCCAATGTCGTCGAAGCAGTGGACAAAGCTGGCGCGAAGCGGCTTTTCGTCGATTTCTACTTCGACCGACGCGAAGGCGATCGTGATTTCTCCCGTTTCGTCAATGCAGTGAAGAATATGGGCGACCGCATAGTCCTGGCGGTTTCGACACGTCAGGTTCCCGGCCGTGAAGACAAGGTCACGACGTTCCCGAGCAAGAAGTTCGGCCCCGACGTTCCCATTGCGAGCATCGCTGTAGAAAGCGAGTTTTGGCAGGTATGGCGCGCGCCCATTGCCTATCGCGCCGAAGGGCGGCTGCTGCCTAGAGCATGCTGTTGTTTGACGGAATCGGGATTCCCTAGATTGTTGTGATGTGATTCAAGGTCCGTGCGGGAGGAGAGCACGGATGACGCGACCCTATTCGGAGGATTTGAGGGAGCGGGC
>Ga0164290_1000676_pt1 | contig 93509 bp, 89 predicted proteins | sample Micstemetagenome_FD_108782 | JGI IMG/M metagenome (GOLD analysis project Ga0164290, IMG submission 108782) | Contaminated culture microbial community from soil near Moab, Utah, USA - Microcoleus steenstrupii SON62 (Illumina Assembly) | ecosystem: Environmental > Terrestrial > Soil > Soil crust...
GGCCCATGGGGCACCAGCGTCCAGGTCTCGACCCCCAGCGAACCGGCCACATGAACCGTCGTGTTGCTCACCGAAATCACCAGATCCAACGCCGCAACTTGCGAAAAAAAAGCGTCCATGTCCTTGAGTGAATCAACGCCGGGGTCGTTGATGATGTCGACACCGTGCGTGGACTTGAACGCGGCGATTTCATCGGCGTGTTCGCCGTACTGCAAATTCACGAAGCTCAGGCCGGGCTGGGTGAGGATCGCGGCCCAATCGTCGAGCGTCGTGCTTTTCACTTCGCCCAAACGATCGGCCTTGCTGCGCCAGGAAATGCCGATCAGCGGATTGTCGCCGTAACGACGGCGAAAGTCTTGAGTCCGCGCCGCGTCCGCTTTCAAGACACCTTTCGTCTTTGGAAACGTGTCGATACCAGGGCGCAGAAAGCGCCCCAGCGAGCCCATGGCGCACTGAAAGTCATACGGGTGCCGCCGCTCGGCCTCAGTGAGCGATTCATCATGACTGATCACCCGAGCGTCCGGGTAGGAGCGCTGAAAGACCGGCACCAACCGCGGATCGCATTGAACGGTAAGCGTAGCCCCGCGCTCGATCAAATCGGGCAGCATGGTGCCGTAAATCAGCGCATCGCCCACACCCTGCTCGGTCCACACCTTGATGGATTTGCCCTGCAGCGGCTCGCCGTCCCAATACACCGGCGGCACGGGCTGGCGGGCAATCTGCTCGTCCAAGTACCAAAACCGCCCGTCGTAATCGACCCAGCCCTCGGCGAGCCACCCCATGCGCAACAGCGTGATCGAACGGTGGATGCGGGCGATGGGACTGCGCGGCTCGATCACCAGCGCCTTGGCGAAGAAATCAAGCGCCGTATCAAGCTGGTCTTTGTCCTTATGAAGATTGCCCAGGCCCACATACGCCGTGATGCACTTCGGATCCACGGCCAGTGCGCGTTCAAAACAATCGGCCCTGAAGCGCCAATTGCGTTGAGCGCCGGCCGATGCGGCAAGACCCAGCCACCCCTCAGTCTCGTTGGGATTGGCCTTCGTCGCGCGGTCGTAGAACTCGTGGGCCTCATCCTTTCTTTTCAGGTCCATGAAGCATTGGGCCTTGTTGACAAGGGCTTCGTAGCGCTCGGGTTGCAGCGCAAGCGCCTTGTCGTAGGCGTTCATGGCGGCTTCGAAACGCTTGGCTTTGCGCAAAGCAGCGCCGTAATTGATGAAAAACTCGCACGTCGTCGGCCCGATGCGCTTGGCGCGCTCGAACAGCTCCAAGCTGCCGTCGATCTGATTGGTTTGATAGCCCACGACGGCAAGCATGTGCGTCGCCTCGAAATGGCTCTTATGAATCTTGAGGGCTTCGCGGTAGCCAATCTCGGCACGGACCAGATCGCCCGCACGGTGAAACCGCAGAGCGTCGAGGAACATCGTTTGAGACGCGGGCTGCGCCGTAGGCTTGGATGACTTTTGAGACATTGAAAATCAGCGGCGCACGAAGGTTCAGCCCGCGTGCATCATGCGCGCCTTCTCGGCGAACCACAAATCGGCGTAGCCGCAATTGCGGTAGTTCTCGAAGTAGGGCCCGCCCTCGGTGTAGTGCAGAAACGAAACATCATCGAGCGGCAACGCGGGGTCATAGTCGACGAGGTGATTCCACCGCCCCGGGATCGCGCCGATCAGCGCATCATCGCCCAGCCACTTGAACTGATGCAGTTCCAGGCCGGTCGCGCGGTTGACGTAGTCGGGCGTCAAGGCGTTGCACTTGGCGTTGTTGAACAGGATGACGCTCGACCAGTTCTTCTTCTCGTACTTGGTCTGCGCCGCGTTCAGGAACTTGATGTCCTCTTTCGGGCGATGATCGTGCTTGACCACCTGAACGGCGAAACGCTCGTCGCGCAGCGCCCACAATTTGGCGATGTCGTCGACCATGAGCATGTCGCAATCGCAAAACAGGCTCCACCCTTCGTAACCACTGAGGTACGGCGTGAGAAAGCGCGAAAAGGAAAACTCGGTGGACTGCAACGGGTGTTTTTCGCGGGTGAACACGCCCTTCAGGTTCGACAGCGCGAGCGGGACCAACTCCACCGGCACGCTGGAGCGCGCAATGATGCTGTGCGCCAGGACATGGTAGGCCACGGCTTCACGTGGGTCGTAGCCGATAAAAATGCGGATCATATTCTGCACTCTATATTCATCGATTGAAGACGACATTCATCTTCACGGACCGGCCGCCTTCATCGCCGTGTCCGAACCAAAAGACAATCCCGACAAGCGCTGCCTGCAGGCCGCGAGCGCCGCGGCCCAATCGCCGTCGGCCCCCTGAACAGCGTAGTTGACCGAGGGATACCATGGGCAGCCGACCTCTGACCTCATCCAGTACCAATGCCGGCCACGATTGGACGGCAGGAGCAACATGGTGGGAACACCCAATGCGCCGGCAAGGTGCGCGGTGGTGTTGCTGATGGTGACGATCAGGTCCATGGCGGCTACCTGGGCGGCGAAACGGTCCATATCGACGATGGCATCGACCTCGCGGTCGATGATGATCGTCTCACCCACGGCCTGCGACGCCGCCCCGATCTCGGGGTCATGATCGCCGTACTGCAGGCTGACGAGAACCGGCCGCGGATCTGGCCCTTCGCCCACGATGGCGGCGGCAATCGCCGCCAGACCGATGCTTTTTAATGCGCCGAGCTCGGGATTGGCACTGACCCATGACACGCCGACCACCGGCCGCGCCGCACCACGGCGATAGCGCTGCCCCAACCGCTCGGCCGTCGCCCCATCGGCCTTCAAGTACGCCGGCGCATCCGGGAACGACGCCATTGTCGGCCTGAACGCTGCACCCAGTTCGGAAATGGAAAGTTGAACGTCGAAAGTATGCAGATCCAACGTCCGCAAGGCCGCACGGTCGCGGATATCGACGCCCGGAAACGAGCGCCGGAACAGCGCGACTAGCCGCGCAGAACAGAGCAGGGTGACTTTGCGGGCCGCAGCGGCGACGTCCGACAACATCGACGCCGTGAGAATTTCATCGCCCAGCCCCTGCTCGGTCCAGACCAAGACCGACTTGCCAGCCAGCGGCTGCCCGGACCACAACGCCACGCGGTCTTCCGGCGGGCGCTCGGTATCAGGATGCACCTTATGACGCCACGTCAGTTCAGCCCACCCTTCAGCGAGGCGGCCCGAGGTCAGCAGCGCGAGGCTGCGGCCATGGCGGGCCTCGGGATAGTCGGGTTTGAGAGCCAGAAGCTCGTCAAAATAACCGATGGCCTCGGCCGTGCGGTCGATCTCCGTCAAGTTGGTCGCCAAATTCAAAAGGATGTTGGGATGACCGGGCCGGAGTTGATTCGCTTTGGTGTAAAGCGTGTCGGCCTCGTGGCCGCGACCTTGGCGGCGCACCGCCGTACCGAGGTTGTTATAGATTTCGTAAGCATCAGGCGACAGCGCGACGGCTTGGCGGTACCTGGCCTCGGCGGCGGATACTTGCCCGAGGGCGGCAAGCGCCACGCCGCTCATATTCAGGGCTGCGACGTGTTTGGGATCATGCGCGATCACCTTATCGAAATACTCCAGCGCGCGTGCCAGTTCGCCGGAGTCCTTGGCCGCGCGGCCCAACTCGAAAAAGGCGGCAACTTCTTGTCCGGGAAACGCCGCAAGCGTCTCCAGCACCGCCGCCGCATCCTCAGCGCGCTGGTTGGCCCGATACACTGCAGCAAGGTTGAGAAGAAATCCCGCCGCGTCAGCCGAGCCCGTGGCGTGGAGGGCACGCGCCACCGCTAAAGTCGCCTCACGCACGACATCGTCCCAGATCCCGGGCCGTGACTGACGCAGCAGGCGGACTGCGCCGTACCAAAGGCACCTGGCCTCTTTTTCCTGCCAGTACCAGCGCAGCCCGAGCCCGGGCGTGGCAGGCACCATGACATAGGCGGGAACGCCGACCGCACCGGCGAAATGCGCGGCGGTATTGCTGGAGCACACCACCAAGTCCATGGCGGCGACTTGCGCGGCATACCCGTCGAGGTCGTTCAACGGGTCGATGCCGGGGTCGGCGATGACCTCGACGCCGTATTCCGACTTCACCATCGCCAGCTCGCGGCTACAGTCGCCGTATTGCAGGCTGACGAAGCGCACGCCGGGCGCCGCGAACAGCGCGCCCCAAACCCCTAGGTTCACGCTCTTGGCGTCGGCAAACTGCACGCCGGAACTGCGCCAAGCGATGCCAACCAAAAGCTCATTCGCAGCCGAGCGGTAGCGTGAGCGCAACGTATCGGCTTTCGCGCGATCGACTTCGATGGTGTGCGTCGCCTGAGGAAAAGAGCCGACGCCGGGCCGCAGCGTGCCGCCGAACGAGGCCAGCGGCGCCTGAACTTCGATGGCGTCGCGTTCCTCGGCCGGAAGCACGTCGCCGAAAACCTTGAGATCAGGATAAGTGCGCTGGAACAACGGTTGCATGCGCTTCGAGCATAATAAACGTACGCCCGGCGCGCGGCGTCGGATATCCTCCAGCATCGTGGCGTACATGAGTTCGTCGCCGGGACCCTGCTCGGTCCACAGCAGCAGGGACTTGTCCGACACGTCCTCGCCCGACCATGCAGGAATGCCCGGCTGCGCGCGCGACAAGGCGGGCCGGTCGGCGGTCTTGAATCGCCAATCGTAGCATGTCCAGCCCTCGCCAAACCGGCCCAGAAAGAACAACGCCTCGGCGCGCGTCACCCAATGAACCGGATTGCCCGGCCAGCGCTGCACGGCGGACTGCGTCAACTGTTCAAGTTCAGTCATCAATCCGAGGATGCGATAGACGTTGCACAGGTTGATGACGGCATTTTCGTGTTGTGGATTGAACCGCACTGCGGCTTCGTGAGCCTTGCGCGCCGCCTCATAGTCCTTTCGGTCCTGATGCAGCGACCCGAGGTTGTTGTAGTAGGCCGAGGTTGCGGGTTTCAGGCGGATCGCTTCCAGGTAATGCCGCTCCGCATCCGCGTGACTGCCCGCGCGCTGCAGAACGCACGCCAAGTTGAAATGCGCATCGGGTGATTTGGGCTGCAGCGACACCAGCGTCTGAAGCAGACCGATGGCCGTCGGCAGACGGCCCTGCTGCGCCTCGGCAAGGCCCAGTATGTTGATGGCGTCTGCATCCTTCGGCTTGACGGCCAGGGCTTCGCGCGCGGTGGTGGCGGCGGCAGCATAATGCCCCCCGGCAAAATGTTGAGCGGCCTTCGCGGCGAGCATGGATGTGACCTGGACGCGCCGCGTCATGACCGCGCGCCCTCTTTCAAACTTTGAACAATGGCGGCAATGACGTCGGACCATTGGCCCGCCCGCGATTGCCGGAACAGCCGTACCGACGGGTACCACGGGCTGTCGTGGCGTACGGTGAACCAATACCACAACGAGCCCGGCCCCGTCGGCACGAGAACCCAGGCCGGAACGTTCATGGCACCGGCGAAATGAACGGTGGTGTTACTGGTGGAAATCACCAGATCCATGGCCGCGATCTGCGCCGCCGAGCGGTCGGGGTCTTGAAGCGCGTCGATATCTGGATCGCGTAAAATGTCGATCCCGATCGTCTTGGACACTGTGGCGATTTCCTCGCCGGTATCGCCGTATTGCAGACTGACAAATAACGTATTGGGCGCCGTCAGAACCGGAGTCCATTGGCCGAGATCGACCGACTTGAACTGGCCGGTGAACGGATTTTCGCTGCGCCAGGACAGGCCGACGATGCGCCGACCTTGAGCCAAGGCCTGATATTTCGTGCGCAAGGCTTGGGTCAGATCGGGGTCGGCCTTGAGATAACCGCGATGCGGCGGAATGGACTCGAGCGTCGGTCTGAAAACCTCGCCCAGCTCGATCAGCGACAACTGATGCGTCGGCTCGGCCTCGGCGATGGCGGCTTGCGGTGGCGTGGTCCGCGGCACGACATTCAACCGGGGAAACGAGCGCTGAAACAGCGGCACCATACGCCGGGAACATTCAAGCGTGCATGACCCGACGCGGCCGAGGATATCGGGCAGCATCGAGGCATACAGCACTTCGTCGCCGAGCCCCTGGTCGGTCCAGAGCAGGAGGCGGGCCTCGGACCCGGCGTCCGGGGTCCACTTCGGATAAGGAAAGTCGCGGCGCTTCGAAGCCATGATTTTCTGGTCGAAGCGGTTGATGTAGTTCTTCCAGCCTTCGCGCAGACGGCCGAGCACCAACAACGCATGAGCGGTGTTGGTCAACGCGCCGTGAAACTGAGGCTTCAGGGTCACAGCGCGTTCATAGCAGGACAGCGCCTCGGCGAATTCCCCCTGATGCTGAAGCGCGATGCCCAAATTATTCCAGGCTTCGGGCATCTGCGGGTTCGCGCCGACGGCGCGGCGTTGAAAGGTGATCGCCTCGGCCGTCGCACCGCGCGCTTGCAGCACCAGACCCAGGTTGGTCAGCACCTCGGCATTGCCGGGGTCGATCCGGTAGGCTTCCCGCGCCGAGGCTTCGGCCGCGTCGAGTTTGTTGAGGTTCAACAGCACACCCGACAGATAAGCGTGCGGCAGCGCGTCACGCGGGGCCAGGGGAATGACCCTCAGGAAGTAGGCTTCCGCTTCGGCCAACCTGACCTGACGATAACGCAGGATTCCCATCAGCAGGATCGCTTCGGCTTTGTCGGGGAATCGCAACAGACACGATTTGAGTGCCTCCTCGGCGCGCGCTTCATTGCCCAGGGCCATGTAGGTCTGCGCGAGCGAAACATACGCGGCACTTTGATTTGGGAACTGCGCGATGCAGTCGAGGAACACATTCACTGCGCCCTGCTTATCTCCGCCCGCATCCAAGGCCGTGGCCAGACCGATCAACGCCTCGGGATACGAGGGGCGCAAGCGCAGCGCCGTGCGGAACGCCGCCGCAGCCGCGTCATGGCGCTGCACCGCGGCTTCGGCCTTGCCGAGGTTGGCGTGGGCGTCGGCTGCCGCCGGAGCCGCAGCCGCCACCTTTCTGAAGCAGACGACGGCCTCTTCATGACGCTGCAAAGCGGCGTAAACGGCACCAAGCAGCGCCGTCGTAGGCTGGTCAGCAGGTTTAATCGTGACCGACTTTTCAAGGGCACTCAGGGCGGCCTGAGGCTGACCCATCTCGTACTGCACAGCGCCCAGCAGATAATAGGCGTAGGCGTCACGCGGATTGCGCTCGAGCACCGCCTGATACAGCGCCGCCGCTTCAGGCCGCCGCCCCGATTGATGAGCCGTGATCGCAGACGCCAGAACGCGCTTGGCCTCATCCTGCTGGAGGGATCGGTTCATGATGCGCCCTGCGGCATCGCATGACGGGCGCAAGGCTGAAAGCGGCGGGGCGGACCCATCGTCGGCGACTATCCGGCATCGATGGACGCTTGACCCGCGACGCGCATCACCTCGTCCACGCTCGTCTCGCCGCGATAGGCCTTGATCAGGCCGTCTTCCATCAGGTCGCGGAAGCCGTGCGTGCGCGCGGCCTGGAACATTTCAGTGGACGGGCGCTGACGCATGACGAGTTCGGCCACGTCGTCGGTCATCGCCGCCATCTCGTAGATACCGAAGCGGCCGCGATAGCCCGTGCCCTGGCAGGCCTTGCAACCTTTGGCCGCGAACCACTGCGGCCGGTCGGGCAGCAGCGCGGGGAAGTCACGCTTGAGTTGCTCGCAACGCAGCTTGACCGCGGCCGGCGGCTCCTCGGGCGTACGGCACTGGGCGCACAGCTTGCGCACCAGACGCTGGGCCATCACCAGACGAACAGAAGAGGCCACCAGGAACGGCTCGACGCCCATGTCGGCCAGGCGCGTGAAGGAACTCAGCGCGTCGTTGGTGTGCAGGGTCGAAAACACCATATGGCCCGTCAGCGAGGCCTGCACGGCGATCTGCGCGGTTTCAAGGTCGCGGATTTCGCCGATCATGATGACGTCGGGGTCTTGGCGCAGGATCGAGCGCAGGGCGCGCGCGAAGGTGTAGCCGATGTCGGATTTGGTCTGAACCTGGGTCACACCCTCGATGTTGTACTCGACCGGGTCCTCGACCGTGATGATCTTGCGCTTGCCGTCCTTGATGAAGTCGAGCGTGGCTTTCAACGTGGTCGATTTGCCCGAGCCGGTCGGGCCCGTGACGAGAATGATGCCGTGCGGCTCGTTAGCCAGCTTCGAGAACAACTCCAGGTGATCGGCCGCCATGCCGATGCGCTCGAGCGAATAGGCCTTCTGCTCCTTCATCAGCAGACGCATGACGATGGACTCGCCCCACACGCCGGGCAGGCACGAGACGCGGATGTCGAGATCCTTGCCGCTGATGCGCGTCCCGATACGGCCGTCCTGCGGCAGGCGACGCTCGGCGATGTCCATGCCGGAGATCAATTTAATACGCGAGGCGACCGCGTCGAAACGCGAGCGCGGCAAGGTCAGGCGGCCCTGCAGCACGCCGTCGACGCGGTAGCGGATTTCAAAGTCGTGCTCGCTGGGCTCGACATGGATGTCCGACGCGCCCTCGCCCACGGCCTGGGCCAGCGTGTTGGAGACCAGTTCGACGACCGGGGCCTCCTCGGCCAGTTCGCGCAGCAGCGCCACGTCGCCGTCGAGGTCGCGGTTTTCCGACGACAGCTGACGGCGCACCAGGTCGATCATGAACTCAAGGTCGCGCGCGCGCACCAGCCACCAGACCAGCGGACGGCCGGCGAACGTCTGCTCGACCGTTTCGACCAGAAGCTGGCCCAGCGGATCGCGGCTGATGCAATTGACCCCGCCCTGGTCGTCGATCCACGGCAGCGCGGCCTGATCGAACCACCAATCGGCATCGATGTTCGAGGCCCGTATGGCCTCGATGTAGACCTCTGGCGCCTGGGGCATCTTGTCGGGCGTGACCAAGGCCAAGCCGAGCTGCTCGGACAGGGCCTCCAGCACGGCCTCCTCCGAGACCGCGCCCAACCGCACCAGGATGGCGCCGAGACGGCCGCGGAAGGAGTCTTGAAACGCCAGCGCTTTGGCCAGGTCGGCATCATTGACGACCCCGCGCGCCGACAGAATGTCGCCCAGACGCCGAGGGACAGCGGCCAATGACTGCGACTGCCCGAGCAGGCTGCCGGCGCTCAACGCGCGTTCAGCGCTACTCGACGTAAGTGAAGTCATTGGTCCAACCGAAGGTCGCCATGTACGTGCCGTTGCGGGTCACCGACATCAAGCGGTTCACGTGCGTCGGCACGATTTGTCCCGGAGGGCTGAAGCGCACCACCGGGCGGCCCTCGCCAGCCGACGGCGTGGGGTGAAGATTGCGCGCGACCAAGTCTGAAATGATCGCGAAGGAATTGTCGATCAGCGCCTCGAAGGCCGCGCGCGCATCCTTGCCCTGGCCTTGGGGCAGGTCCGGGAAATCGACCCAGACCGCCCGAAAGGTCTCGGACGATGTCTGCTTGATATCAACGGGATAGTTCAACATGGCGATGGCGGCACTACGACCGTGGGGCCGGTCATGGCAGGCGTTCAGATTAGCCCACGCCAGCCCCGGCAATGGGTTGACTTATAACCATATTATATCGAATTCCAACGGCGCGGTCGTCCCGGCACCTTAAAAAGGCGTCATACGGGACTTAAAGACCCGTTCTCGCCATGCTGGAAAAGCGCATCTTCAGCCGTGGCGGCGCAGCCGATCAGGCTTTATTGCACAAGCATGCCCAATTGCCGCCAGCGCGGCTTCCAAAGGGTTTCATATTCTTTGAACCGGGCCTCGAGTTCAGTCAGATTTTCCTGCTCGCCTTCGATCATTTGGCCGCCCTTCACCATCCGTTTGCCGGAGGACTTCAAGGCCCGCCAGGCATAACTGACGGGGTCCTTGCCCATCCCGTCGGCGATGATGAACAACTGGAAAAAGTTCGCGACGTTGTGGCCCAGACCCGACACCGGGGAGACCCAAAAAGACACGTCCTCGCCCTTCATCATGCGCTGCATCAGCGTTTCATTGAGACGCCGGCAGCGGACACGGCGCTGATCCCGCCCATCGTCTGAAAGCGCAGGCGTGATCACGTCCAGGCCCGTCAAGACCGCCAGGATTTCCAACAGACCGCCGGGCGAAAGCGCGGAGGGGCCCGACCGGTACATGATGTCGTGCGCGGTGACGGGGCCCCGCTCAAGCATGGCGATCACGGCTTCATAAGTTTCGTTTTTCAGCTTGAGCCCGATCAAAGGCGCCTTGACCACGCCGCCGGAGAATTTCGACCGATCCCCCGTCAGCACGAACGGAGTACGCTGCAGGGCGTCCATCGTGCCGACAAGCCCGAGGTTTTCGATGCCGCGGCCGTACAAATCGTAGCGGAATGTGCGGCTGAGGAAGGAATCCTTCAGCGCTTCGCGCTCGCCCGGCGCGACTTTGTCGAGCGCTTCGAGGACGGGGGCTTGGAAATTGTATTTATCGACGTTCTCCAAAGGTTTGCAGGATGCGAGATATGACAGCTTTGCGGATGCGAGTTGCCCGGCGACTTCATGCTGATAAAACGGATGCCAATCATGGTTGAAGTATTCATGCGCCAGATAACGCACGGGCATTTTCGCGATCCCATCCAGATGGCCCGACAGTTCCGGATTCTGGGTGAATACCGACGCGCCCAGCGCACGAAGCTCCATGGCGAAATCGATCGCTTCCTTGATGCGTGCGGGGGTCGGCCCGGCCGTGGAGCGGTATTTGCTCATCATCAACTCGCGCAGCACCTTCTTCGCCGACCACCCCGGCATCGCGTTGTAGCTCACCATAGCCACGCCGCCGTTCTTCAGGCGGCGCTGCATGAACCACGTCAGGAGCGCGCGGTTGGCGTCGTTCACCCACGACCAGACGCCGTGCAGGCCGATGAAATCGCAATCTGGAATCGCAGACGCCTCAAGATCGGCAAAGCCGGCCTCGAGAAACACGACGTTGTCCAACCCGGCCTGACGCGCGGTGCGCTGGGCCCACGTGATGTGATCGGGGTTAAAATCGATGCCGAAGAACTGGCCGTTGGGAAAAGCTGCCGCTTCGAGGAGCAGCGACAGCCCATAGCCGCAACCCAGTTCGACTTTCGTGAATCCTGCGGCAAGGTCGGGCCCCTCGCGGCCCGTCGCCGCCAGGGCAAAATTCTGCAGCAACGGGTTCAGCTCGCGGTAGTAGCCGCGGGTATATCCCAAATCCGTGACGTAGCCGTCCGACCAATTCAACGTCCGCTCCCCTCGGCTTCGCAGCCTGTCCAACCGGTGAAAATAGTCTGATGGCCCCGACTGGCGGCGTCAACGCAACGGCTTGCAGCGATGTCATGACAAGCCGGGCGACATCATCTTGAATACGCGCACCGGGCGGATTACGGATGGCGGATCAAGGACAGTGCAGCGCACCACTGCGCTTAAAACCCTCACAAGCCCACCATAAAAGATGACCCAAGATCCGCATCACCGCCCGCCCGCCGCGCCCAAACCCCTGCCCTACGGCCGGCAATGGATCGACGACGACGACATCGCAGCCGTGGTCGAGGTGCTCAAGGGCGACTGGATCACGCAAGGCCCGACCGTGGCGGCCTTCGAAACGGCCAGCGCCGCCATCGTCCAGGCGCGCCATGCGGTGGCCGTGTCGTCGGGCACATCGGCCCTGCATCTTGCCTATCTAGCCGCGGGTCTTGGCCCCGGCGACGAGATCGTCACGACGCCGATCACATTCGCGGCCACGGCCAACGCGGCGAGATTATGCGGCGCGGAGGTGAAGTTCATCGACATCGACCCCGAGACGATGTGCATGCCGCCCGCCGCCCTGGACCGGGTGATCAACAAGCGCACCAAGATCATCGCGCCGGTGGATTTCGCAGGCCTGCCCTGCGCGATGACCGATATCAACGCCGTTGCCGCGCGGCATGGACTGACGGTCGTGACCGACGCCGCCCACTCGCTGGGCGCGACATACGAAGGCAAGCCCGTCGGCGGTCTGTCGCACATGACCTGCTTTTCGTTTCATCCCGTGAAGTCCATCACCACCGGAGAGGGCGGCATGGTGGTGACCAATGATGGTGCTTTGGCCGAACGGATGCGCTTACTGCGCAGCCACGGCATCAGGCCCGCGCGCGACGGCGCGACCATCGCCGCCGCCGCGATGGATATCGAAGGCGGGGCGAACAACCCGGCCTCGGGACAACCGGCGGGCTGGTACGGGGAAATGCTCGACCTGGGCCTGAACTACCGCATCACCGATCTGCAATGTGCCCTGGGGCTGAGCCAGATCAAGAAATTGGGGATGTTCGTCGCACGGCGGCAAGCAATCGCCCAACGCTACCGCGCAGCACTCGCCGGCCACGACCTGATCGATTTGCAGACCATCCCCCAGGGCCGTACCAGCGCGTGGCACTTGTTCGTCGTCAAACTGAAGCTTGAGCGGATGGCCAAGACCCGCAAAGCGGTGTTCGACGCCCTGCGGGCGGATGGCCTGGGCGTTCAGGTGCACTACATTCCGGTTCACCTGCACCCCTACTACCGCCAGCGCTACCAGCACCGGCGCGGCGACTTTCCAAACGCCGAGCGGTACTATGATCGCTGCTTGTCGTTGCCGATCTTCCCGGCGATGAGTGACGAGGACGCCACCCGCACTCTCGAAACACTTGAAAAAGCCTTGCGTTGAGCCGGACTGGGCCGCCCCTTCCCTGCCGGCCTTACACCTTTTTTAGCTTCGAACCTGGTTTTGCCTGGGTCAGCGGGGCTAACTGACATGAAATTAACCTCGCGGCCCCGATCAAGTTGCTAAAATCAAATAGTTGCAACGGGTTACCTATCCGTTGCGGATCACCCTTGTCACCCGCGATAGTGAACCATGGCGCTGTGTCATGCCCGCCGAGCGACGCGTATGAGCCGCCCCGAGGGCGGCTTCATCCTCGCGTTGACGCTTTGGATCATCGCCGCCGTCGGATTGGTGGTGGTGGCGGTGAACCAATGGGTCTCGGCAACCGTGGACAATGCACGGGTCCTGAGCGAACAGGCCGAAATGGAACTTGCCGCGGCGGACATCCAGAACGAATTGATTTTCGCCATGGGCACCCGGCCCATGACGTACCGCGGCATGGAGGTCGGCCGGCTGCTGGAAGAGATCGACCGGACCGACGCCACGGCGTTGATGACAGCCGATTATCAAAGCTCGCGCTACATCAGGATGGACGGACGACCCTACCAGGTGGAGAGCAAGCCCGGATACGTCATCCGCATTTATGACGGCCGCGGACTGGTCAACCTCAACGCCGTCTCGGCACCCTATCTGCGCCGCCTGCTGGGGCTGTTCGAAATACCCGAGCCCGACCAGAACAGCCTGATCGACTCACTCGAGGATTATACCGACCGCGACGATCTCACGCGCATTTCGGGCGCCGAGGAGCGCGAATACGCGCGGTTGGGGCGCAAGGCTCCGGCTAATGCCTGGTTGATGACGCCGCTTGAAGCCCAGTACGTCCTGGGCTGGGACCAGTATCCGGCGTTGTGGCAACGCGAAATGGACACCCCGCTGCTCAGCACATGCACGGTCAGTGGGTTCAATCCGAATACCGCGTCGCGCGAGGCCCTGCTGAGCAATTTTTCCGGCCTGATGGAGGACGACATCCAGGCCGTCCTCGAACGGCGGGCGGTGCGGCCGTTCCGCAACATGCGAGAGTTCGCCTCAACCGCGAATACCCTGCTGCGCGACGAGCCGTTCTTCTACACCTTCGCCCCCGGCGCGTGCGTGGTCGTAGAAGTTTTGCGCGTGGATACCCAAGCGCGCGAGCGCTTTTCATTGACGATCGACAACTTCAGTGCCAAGACCAAACCATGGCGGATTGATTATGCCTTCTCCCTTCCCACAAAAAATCAAACAGCTGATCGAGAGCCTTTTCCAGAAGAGGTTTTCCCAGCCCCCGACACTCTGGATGCACTCGAGCGCGACGGACTCAACGTCGATGCCGCGGGGGCGCCGGCATCTATGGGTCTTGAGCCGACTGATGACCCGCCACCAAATCTTTAGCCTGCCGGAGGGTTTGCCCGAGGGAAAGCGCCGCGCCGCGCTGGACCTGATGGTGCGCAAGGCGTTCCCCTACAAGAACCCGCAATTCGCGGCCGCATGGAAAGGCAATCAGGCCTCGGTTTACGCCTGGGATGGAACCATGGTGCATGAGGCGCAAATCGCCGCCGGTGCGCCGCGCCAGATCGCTGTGGTGCCGGAGACCTTCATCCGCGCCCAGGGTGCCGACGGCGCGCGGCTGTGCCGGATGCTCGACGGAGTTGAAGGACAGTATTGGAACGGCGGATTCCTCCAAGCCAGCCGCTGGTGGCCGGCGACGCCGAACGCGGGCGAATGGCTGCGGTTTTTGCGCGCCATCGGAGCCACGCCGGACGCGGGAGAAACCGAACCCGGCGTGATCGATGCGCCCGTGCTCGAACGTCCGTGGACCGAAGGAACTTTTTCATTCGAGGATTGGTCCTCGTTGCTACAAAGCCGCCGGGCCATGGCCGTCGCGGCCGCGGCCGCCGTGTGCCCGTTTGTTTTTCTCGGCGGCCAGATCGCGGTCTTGTCGATCACCGAGCGCGGCCTTCAGGCCGAGCGCGCCGAACTGGATAAAGCCAACCGCAGCATCCGCGCCGACCGCGCCAAGGCCTACGAAAACCTGGACGCCATCGAGGAGTTGTCGCGGCTGGATGAATACCCCGCCCAGGTCCAGATACTGAGCACGGCCATGACGCTGCTGACCAACACGGGCGCGCCGCGCGTGCTGTCGTGGAGCTACGACCGGGGCAACCTGGAATTGGTGCTGCGCGGTAATCAGGACCTTGATCCGACGGCGTTCATTACGCTGTTCGAACGCGACAGTCATTTCGAGAACGCCAGCGGCACATTGATCGGCCAGGACCGCGATTTGCAGTTGCGCATGAACGTCGTCAAGACGGCGCAGTCGGAGGCGGGTCCGTGACGACGCTTTCCGGTCTGCTCACCGAACGTTTCGCGACTGGGCGCGCCTGGTTCGAAAGCCAACTCGCCCAGACCGAGCGGCTGCGCCCGATGCTGGCCGGCGGAGGCGTCGTGCTGTTCCTCGGCCTGCTGCTGGTGGCCGTTGGCGTCGCACGCGACAGCACCGCAGCCCTTCGCGCCGAGCAAGGCGAGCTCGACCGTCTGCGTCAGCAGATCAGCGAAGGCTCATGGGCTCAACGCAAGCAGCAAAGCGAGACGATGAAGTTCCAGCTCGCGCAACGCTTCTGGACGGCGGAAACGGCCGGCCTGGCCGAGGCCAGCCTGGAGCGCTGGCTGCGCGAGCGCATCGAGCGTCAAGGCGTGCGCCCCGACAGCATCAGGGTGCAGCGCGCCGCGGTATCCGCCAACACGGGCGCCACGGCGACCTCGGCGCTGACCGGCGTACAGCGCATGACCGCCAAAGTGATCATGCCGTTTGAACCCGAAGCGTTGGTCGAAGTGTTGAACGCGGCGGCCACATCCGACAAGATTTTGGTGATCGACCGCCTACTGATGCGCGCGGGCCGCAATCCGTTGATCGAAATGGACGTCTCGACGTTCGTGAGCTTGTCCGAGGCGGCGCGATGAACCTGACGCTGCCTGCCCCGCTCCAAGACGCTCTGGCGGCCGCAAGGCCCTACGCACCGCATCTGTTGGTGGTTGGGGCCTTCGCGTTGGCCGGAATCGGCGTAGGCGTGATCCAGGTCAACTCAAAAGCCGACCTGCCCGAGCAACGCGACCGCTGGGCGTTGCCTGCGGTTGCCGGCGCACCGTCGACGCCGGTTTCGGTTGACGACGTGACCGGATTGTTCTGGACCGAACAGCCGCGCCAGTCGCGAAGGAAGACCGCAGCGGAGCCGCCCAAGAAAGTCACGCCCTGGACGTTTGTGGGCACGATTGACCAAGGCATGCAGCGGGTCGCCGTTGTCGCCACCGAGAGCAACAAGATTCTGCGCCTGGCACCGGGCGATACGCTGCCCGATGGCGCCAAAGTCACCGACATTGTCGAAGGCCAATTGTCGTTCGAGCGCGACGGCGCTTCGCAAACGATCAAGTTATTCGTGGAGCAAAAATTGCAATGATCACTTCATCGGTTTACCGCAACGCTCCTTCAGGGGCCCCGAGCGTCCGCATCCGCGCCATGGCCATTTGGGCGGCCTCAGGATTGATGCTGAGTTCGTGCATCAGCACCGACGTGATCCCGAGCATCGAACCGCTCAAGATCGACAAGCCGGCCAATTCGGACAAGACCGTCGAGGTCGTATCGGCCAACGCCGCAACGGCGCGAACCCGACTTGAGTCGAGCCCTGGGCTGTCGACGCCGATCGGCCGCACTCTGGCGGAACCCTACTCGACCCAAGAGCCGCCCAAACTGACGGGCGAAAAAATCAGCGTCAACTTCGAGGGCATCCGCCTTCCCGCGTTCATCAACGCGGTATTCGGCGAACTGCTGAACCTGACGTTTGAAATCGACAGCGCAGTCCAGCAACGGGAACAGCTTGTGGCTTTGCGCACAGGCGAATCATTGGACCCGAATCAATTTTTCGGCGTTGTGCGTCAAGTCCTGGGAAACTACGGGGTCGGGGTGCTCTATCAGAACGGCGTGTATCGCATCGTCGAGAGCGCCACCATGCGCCAGGACATCCCGCGGATCGTCCGGTCCCGCGCCTTGCCGAGCGTGCCCGACGACATGCGCCCGGTCTTCTATTATGCGCCGCTGAGCGCGATTCCCGCCGCTTTGATGCAGAACTGGCTGCAGCAATCGCTGAAGGACCGTCTGACATATCAATCACTGCCCTTCGCCAACGGCCTGCTGATGCTGGGCAAGGCCGAAGATATCGAGGCGGCGAAGGAAACTATCATTGTTCTCGACCAGCCGGCGCTGGCCGGGTCCAAGAGCCTGCGTATTTCGCCGGCGTTCTGGAGCGCCGACAGAATGGCCTCGCAGTTGGTCGATGTGCTGACCGCCGAGGGCTACAGCGTCGGCGTAGGCGGTGGCGTGAACAACGCCATCAAGATCGTTCCGATCCGGGCCTTGAACATCCTCATCATCTTCTGTCCCGACGAAACGGTGATGCGTCACGTGCTGGAGTGGGCCACGGAGCTCGACCAGCCCGGGCAAACCGTCGAAACAAAGGGCATTTATTATCACCCCGTCTACAACACCAAAGCCGAAGACGTCGCCGAGGTGATTCAAGAGCTTCTGGGCATGACCGGCGGGGTCCGCTCGACGTCCTCGGGCAACGCCATGCAAAGCCAGCTGCCGATCACGCCGACGGCCGGCGGTGCGCAGGCGACCGGCGCAGCCGCTATGGTCGATCAGCGCGGAGCGGCCGCCTCGAACAAGGTGATCGTCGACAAGGCGCGCAATGCGCTGATTTTTCAAGGGACCGCCGAGGAGTACGCGCAGTTCCGCGTGCTGGTGGAGCAAATGGACCGCGCGCCGCTGGAGGTCATGATCGAGGCGACGGTCGCGGAGGTGACGCTCAGACAGGGCGAGACCTTGGGCTCAGTACTGAATTTCGACGACGGTGCGGCGGCCTTGGCATCGCGCTCGACCATCAAGTCGGATTCCGGCTTGGCCGTCAGCCTGATCCGCGACGCCGGCCAACTCACCGCTTCGCTGCGCGCGCTAGCCGACAAAAGCCGGGTCAACATTCTTTCCAGTCCGCGGCTGGTGGCTAGCAACGGCAAAACCGCGACCATCAACATCGGCACCCAAGTTCCGATCATCACCACCCAGCAGACCTCGCCGGACGGAACGGTGGGCGGAGACAGTACGCTGCTTCAGGACATCCAGTACCGCAGCACAGGCGTCAACCTCAGCATCGAGCCCACCATCAACTCCAACCGACGCGTTGAACTGACCATCTCCCAGGAAGTCAGCGAGGCTCAGGTGAACAACATCTCCGATGTCCAAAGTCCGCTGATCCTGACGCGCAGCATCAACACGACGCTGTCGCTCGACGACGGGCAGACGGCCTTGCTGGGCGGCCTGATCTCGGAAAACATAAGCAACTCGGAAAACGGGGTTCCGCTACTGATGGACATCCCGCTGATCGGCAGCATCTTTAAGACCGCGACCAAAGGCCGCAACCGCACGGAGTTGATCATTCTCTTGACGCCCTACATCATCGAAAACGCCGAAACTGCAACCGCGCTCAAGGATGCCTTCCGCGAGCAACTCACCGGGCTTGCCCCTCCTCCCGAGGCGAAGCCATAACGCCGCGCACCGGCCCCACCGGGCCGGGCGTTCCTCAACCTCAAGACCGGACTTAGAACGACGATGACGAAGACCACCGCAACCTCTCTTGCTCTTTGCCTGAGTTTTTCGCTGTTGACCGCATGCGCCGGGCCGCGACCCGAGCAAACAGCCGGAACCCAGCAGGTTTGCACCGGCGGGCAAAACAGCCTGACCATACCGCCGACGCCAGCGACGCAAGCCGCGATGGACGCGTTGATCTCCGAAGAGAAGAAGCAGCTTGATGATATTCTGCGCGGCGTCGCGGCGGGTGATGCCGGCGCGCAGATCGAATTGGGTCTGCGCTACGCCAACGGAACCGATGTGCCGCAGAACGGCGAGCGCGCGTTTCGTTTGTTCGATGCCGCCGCCAGGCAGGGCAATGCCGTCGGCCTCTTCTTTCTCGGCAGCGCTTTTGCCAACGGGCTTGGCGTCGAGAAGAACGACGCCCAGGCGGTGTTTCTGTGGGAAGAGGCCTCGCGGCTTGGGCATCCACTGTCGCAGTATTGGCTGGGCTTCATGATCGCCAACGGCCGCATCATGGGCGAAGGAAATTGGTGCGCAGCCCTTCCGCTGCTTGAAGCCGCGGCCGCCCGCGACATTCCCGACGCGTCGTTCATGCTCGGCAACGCCTACGATTCAGGCGCGCTCGGCACGCCTGATTACGAACGCGCCGCCGATTGGTACCGCAACGCGTCCCGGAAGGAATTAAATCAGAAAGCGCAATACAATCTGCGGGTTCTGATCGAGCGCTATCAGGCCAAGTGGCGCGAGGGCGACCCCGGCGTCGCCCCTCCGCCCAAGCCGGCCGAGCAACCCAAGCTGAAGATCAAGGACTCTTCAGCAAACAACGTCGGCTGATCCTCAGGCGCAAGGCAGCATACTATGACCACGGAGCTCTCGGCCACGATTGGCGCACTTGTCGCCGAAATCGCCCTGCTGGTATTTTTTTTCATGCAAGGACGCAAGAAACCCGTTCCGGGGCGCGTACGGGTGTTTCCTTATACGGCCGCAACCGTCGTCATGATGCTGCTGATCCTGATGACGACCGCTCATCTGATCAGCCTTTTGACGGGAACCCAATTGACGCCGAAAAGACCCAAGGGCATGAGGTAGCGGAGCATAATTTCCGCACCCACGGCATTCATGACCCAACCAACGGCGCAACAACTGCTGCAGGCCGCCTCCGACGAGATGCAGCAAGGTAATATCACCGCCGGCGAGCAACTGCTCGAGAAGTTTTTTTTGCTGCAACCCAACTACGCGCCCGCGCTTGATCTGGCCGCGCGCGCGCATTTGGCCATGGGTAAGGTTGACCTGGCGTTGGCGCGCGCCAAACAGGCCGTCACCCAGGAACCCGCCCATCCGTTCGTCCTGACATTTGCCGAAGCCCTGAAGGCGAAAGGCGACACGCAGACGGCGGCCAAGTACTTCCAGAAAGTGCTCGAAAAAGTGCCCAGCGAGATCCGCGCCCTGCAAGGACTGGGCGAGATTTATGAACAGGCCGGCTATCGACGCTTGGCGATCAAGAGCTACCAGGCGCTGCTGGCATTGAAGCCCGAAGCATTGGACGTCGCCATCAAGTACTCGAATCTGCTGCCCATCCCCGAGTTGACGAACGGCATGGACGCATTGCTGCGGGCACGGCCAGGACCCGAAGCTAAAATTCAACAGCGCATGGGCTATCTCAGCCATACTGTCGTGTACAAGGAGTGGGCCGAGCGCGCGCGACGCGGCCTGATGCCCTATCACGCCACCCAGCTAGACGAGATGTTTTTCACATTTTCCGCGGCGGATCGCGACGAATACGAACGACTCGCCGGCGAGGTGCTGGTGGTCAAACCGAACGACAAATCCGCCACATCGGCGATGGCTTGCACCTTGTTCTCGCGCGGCAAGCGCGTCGAGAGCGAACCGTTCTTCCACCGGATCGGCATCAATAAACCCGACTCCATCTACGACAACATCAACTTCCAGCCGGCGTTCTACGCCGCGTTGGAGGCCATGTCCGACGCCGACCTCAGGCGCAACGTGCCGCCGGTGACAGAGCTTGCGCCCGCCGTGTTTACAAAACCTGACGTCATCTATCTGTCGTGCAACTACTCGTACTTTGTCGATTTTGCGCGCACCATGCTGCTGTCCATCGATGCCAAGGCAGCGGGTGCGCAGGTCCACCTGCACATCATGGACGGCGAGGATGCCGACTGGGTGACGGCGAAGGATTTCTGCGCCCGGCTGAAGAATATTCAGATCGCGCTGACCGCCGAACGGCCCGGCGTGGACAAGATCGGGTTGATGGCAGCGCGCAGTTATTATCACGCCATCCGCTTCATCCGGCTCTACGATCACCTTAAGCACTACCGCAAGACGTTGTGGTTGATGGACGTCGATGCGCTGATGCATCAAGACCCCGCGCCGATGTTCGCCAAAATGGGCGCGGCGGACGCGGCCTTCCGCGCACGGCCGGGGCGGTGGGAACCGTGGAACCAGTTCAACGCCAGCGTCATGTCGATCGCTCCGACACCGGGCGGCCTTGCCTATCTGCGGCTGATCGCGGCCTACATCGCGCACTACCACAACGCCGGAGCCCTGCGCTGGGGCATCGATCAGCTAGCTATGTACGCCGTGCACGAGCACCTGAGGGACAAGGGCCAGGCCCCCTCGCTGCATCTGCTCGACGACCGCGCGGTCGATTACGAGTGCTTCGACGACAGCTACGTCTGGTGCAATTCCGGCCGCGGCAAGTTCCTTCAGCTCAAGCAGTTGCAGAAGGGTGCGGAATCCTCCATCGATCCCGACCGGGCGAAGTACTTCGACGCGCTGAAGGTTTTCGTCACGCAACTCAACTGACGATGCATCACGCCGAAATCCAAGGCCATTACGATCACTTCGCGCGCCGCGAGGTCATCCTCTCCACCCTGCGCGAGGCGGGCAAGAACGTCGAGCGCCTGACCCCCGGCGACCTTGCGCCCTTCGACCAGCTTCACACCTCGGGGCGCACGGCGAGCGAATCATTGATTGAATTGCTGGCCCCGCAACCAGCGCATCATGTTCTGGATGTCGGCTGCGGCATCGGCGGCCCGGCGCGCATGCTGAACCAAGCGGCCGGGTGCCGCGTGACGGGCATCGACCTGACGCCGTCCTTCATCTCCACCGCCCATGAGTTGACCCGGCGCACCGCTCAATCGGCGCAGATGTCATATGCCGTCGGCTCGGCCACGGCTCTGCCGTTTGCCGAGGTCAGCTTCGATGCGGCATGGCACATCCACATGAGCATGAACGTCGCCGATAAGACGGCAATGTATGCCGGTATTTTCCGCGTCCTCAAGCCCGGCGCGCGCTTCATCATCTATGATCCTGTGCGCGGCCAAGGCCCGGAACCGGCTTATCCGGCACCCTGGGCCGAGACCGCGCGGACGAGTTTCCTGCTGTCCGAGCGCGAGATGCTTGCCGCCATCACGCAGGCCGGATTTGTGGTGACGCAGACGAGCGATGCCACCAACGCCGGATTGGCTTGGTTCGCCGAACGCCAACGCATCGCGGCGGCGGCCGGAATCAAGCCCGACGCGCGGCTGGCCGCGATGACCGGCAACCATCAGCGCAACCTCGATCGCGGCGCGGTGCGCATCCTCTGCGCGGTATTTCAGCGCCCCTGAGCGTCTTGACCACGCATCGCGGGCGCGCTAATCACGCCCTTACGACGTGGGATTTGCTGACCGGCTTGCGGCCACGATAAAACCGCTAAAAAAGGTCGAGGGCATTGGGCCCCCGCCGTCACCGGTCGGGGGCTTTTTCATTGCCCCGTACGCTCAGGAGAGAGGCCATGAACATCGACTACGACGCGCAGCGCAACTGGAACACCGCCACGCAGCTGGTGCGCGGCGCCACCGAACGCAGCCAGTTCAGCGAGACCAGCGAAGCGATCTTCATGAACTCAGGCTACGTCTACGCCACCGCCGAGGAGGCGGAAAATTCCTTCAACGGCAACCTGGAGCGCTTCGTCTATTCGCGCTTCCGCAACCCCACCGTGGCGATGTTTGAAAAGCGCCTGGCCCTGATCGAGGGCGCGCAGGAATGCCGCGGCATGGCCAGTGGGATGGCCGCGGTTTTTGCCTCACTCGCCTGCCAGCTCAGCGCGGGCGACAGGCTGGTGGCTTCGCGCGCGCTGTTCGGCTCGTGCCACTACATCTGCGCGGAACTGCTGCCGCGCTTCGGCGTGAAGACCGAGCTGGTGGACGGTCGCGACTTGGGCGCCTGGAAAAAAGCGCTGTCGACCAAGGCCAACGCGGTGTTTTTGGAAAGCCCGTCCAATCCGGGGCTGGAAGTCACCGACATCGCCGCGGTGTGCAAGCTGGCGCGCGCCGCCGGTGCGGTGGTGGTGGTCGACAACGTCTTCGCCACGCCGCTGCTGCAAAAGCCGCTGAACATGGGCGCGGACGTGGTGGTTTACTCAGCCACCAAGCACATCGACGGCCAGGGACGCTGCCTGGGCGGCGCGGTGCTGGGCACGAAAGAATTCATCGTCGACAAACTCACGCCGTTCATGCGCCATACCGGCCCCAGCCTCAGCCCGTTCAACGCCTGGGTGCTGCTGAAGGGCCTGGAGACGCTGGAACTGCGCATGCAGCGCCACTGCGAGAACGCGGGCAAGGTTGCGGCGTTCCTGGAAACGCAAAATACGCTGTCGCGGGTGCTCTATCCGGCGCTGAAAAGCCACCCGCAGCATGAATTGGCCATGAGCCAGATGAGCGCGGGGGGCAACGTCATCGCCTTTGAACTTAGCGGCGGCAAGCCTGCGGCGTTCAAGTTCCTCAACGCGCTGCGCACCATCGACATCTCCAACAACCTGGGCGATTCAAAAAGCCTGATCTGCCATCCCTCGACCACGACGCATCAACGCCTCAAGCCCGAGGAAAAAGCCGAGGTGGGCATCACCGAGGGCTTCCTTCGACTCTCGGTTGGGTTAGAGGACCCGCGCGACGTGATCGCCGATCTGCAGCAGGCTTTGCGGGCTTGACGGCGGGGCCTGCAAGGCGCGAAATCATGGCTGAACGGCCCCACCATGAGGGCCGAGCGCAGGACTGACGGCAAGTTCAACGATGTACGAAAAAACCACGCGCGACATCACCATCAGCGTGCGGCCGTTCTTCCTGGAAGAACAGTCCGCGCCCGACCGCAATCATTTCGTCTGGGCCTACCGCATCAACATCCGCAACAAGGGCCCCGATACGGTGCAGCTCATCAACCGGCATTGGCGCATCACGGATAAATACGGACGCCTGCAGGAAGTGAAGGGCCCCGGAGTCGTCGGCGAGCAGCCGGTTTTGAAGCCGGGCGAGTCGTACGACTATACCAGCGGCTGCCCGCTCGAAACCCCTTCGGGGATTATGGCCGGATCGTATGAGATGACGACGCAGGACGGGCAGCGGTTTTTGGTCGAGATTCCAGCGTTTTCGCTAGACAGCCCGCACGACCGCGCGGCGATCAACTGACCCGCGGCTGATCCGCGGACAGCGCTCAAACGTAAAAAGCTTTGAATTCGGACTGAAGCGCTATACTCGGCCCAGGTTTGGAATGCCGCACTCGGCGGCACCGCTGCGCTTCGGATTTGTCATCAGAAAGGTTGCGCCGATGTCTCATTTCCCGACACGTTTTCCCGCGCTCGTACCCCGCGATCACCGCGAAGCCGGCGCAATGTCCTCGCGCCCCACCCGCACCCAGGCTGAAGACGCCGTGCGCACGCTGATCTTGTGGGCCGGCGACGACCCGGACCGGGAAGGCCTTGTAGGCACTCCCGACCGCGTCGTGCGCTCGTATGAAGAGTTTTACGCCGGCTACGCGCAAGACCCCGAAGCGATTCTCCGCACGACCTTTGAAGAGGTCGAAGGCTATGACGAGATGGTACTGCTGCGCGACATCCCGTTCGAGAGCCACTGCGAGCACCACATGGTGCCGATCATCGGCAAGGCGCACATCGCCTACTTGCCTAACAACCGGGTCGTGGGCATCTCCAAGCTCGCGCGCATCGTGGAGGCCTATGCCAAGCGCCTGCAGATTCAGGAAAAGATGACCGCGCAGATCGCCAACGCCATCAACAACGTGCTGAACCCCAAGGGCGTGGCAGTGGTCGTGGAAGGCGTACACCAGTGCATGACCACGCGCGGCGTGCAAAAGCCCGGCGTGAGCATGATCACCTCGACCATGCTGGGCGCGTTCCGCGACGACGCCTCGACGCGCCGCGAGTTCCTGGCTTTGACGGGCAGTAAATAATCCGCAAACGTCAGTTGATATAGCGGCTCATGTACTCTGCGAGCCGCTGCTTCAACTCGCGGTCAGCGTTGTCGAAGGCGGTGGTGACCATCTCGGCCCATGTCTTCTGCTTGTCAGCCTGGGTCGCGCCCTCGATCAGCGTGCGCCCGATCATGGCGCTGGCCTCGGCCTTGGAGAGAATTGTTCCGTTCGGATCGACCACCGCGATTTCAAGGCTGAGCGCGCCGTCGTAGGCAACCGCCTCCTCCTTTTTGAACCAACCGCGGATGCCCTTCTGGATGGGCAGTATTTTTTCCGTGATGCGGCCTTCGCTCATGGTCACGCGCAGCGTGTTGACGCTGTTGCCCGTCAGTTGAAAGCGCTGACCGACCCATTGGCGCAACGCCTGCTCGAACGTGGTCGGCGACAGATGACCCACCTGCGGGTATTCACGCGGCGTCTGGTCCTTGATCACCACGTCCAGCGACGTGGCATCGACCTTGTACATGGTCGCATCGGCGAACCGCGCCTGGGCGAGCGCGCCCGTCGACAGGCCCAGCAACACGCCCAATAAAATCATCAACCGCATCATCAAATCCTTTCTTCGTGTTCCAAACGCACCGCAGCGGCCAGCGCGTCGATGTCGGATTCGGAAAATATATAATCCGTCCGGCAGAATTCGCACGTCATGCGCACGACACCCTGCTCGGCGTAGGATTTCACTTCCTCGCCGGGAAATGAGGCCAAAATGCGTTCGCTGCGCTTACGCGAACAGCGGCATCCGAAATTAATCCGTCTTAACGGCAGCACGCGCACGCCAATGGTGACGAACAGACGATGCAGCAGCGCTGCGGGCGGCAGGTTCAAATCCAGCATTTCTTTCTTGGTGACGCTGCCCATCAGGATCACCGCGGTGCGCCAGGCGTCCTCGGCCTCCTCGCCGGACAAAGCGACTTTGCCGCCAATCTCGGGCATGCGCTGAATCAGCAGCGCGCCCGCCCGCCAACCCTGCCCGCCGTCGGGCGGGGCCAGAGCGATCAACAACACCGAGGCCAACTGCTCGGAGTTGCGGAAATAATTGTGCACCGAGTCCGTGATGCTGCCGCCCACCAGTTCGACGATGCCCTGATAGCGTTCGGTATCCGGGCCCTGATCGACGGTGAAGGCGAGATGGCCCGAGCCCAACAGGTGTGCAGCCAGGTGCTCGGGTTTGCCGTGGGTCAGTTCGGCCGCCAGCTTGTCGGCGTCGAACTTGGCACAGGCGCGCAGTTCGCCCTCAGACGTCACATCGGCCACCAGCATGTGGACCGGGCCGTTGCCCTGGGCCTGCAGCGTGAACACGCCGTCGTATTTGATGCCTGCAGCGAGCGCCACAGCCGCCGTCATGGCCTCGCACAGCAACTCCGACACGGCCTGGGGGTCTTTGTGGCGGTCAAGAATCGCCGTGACGGAGTCCGACAAGCGCACGAAGCGCCCGCGAAACGCGCCGTCGGCCAGAACGAAGGGAAGGCAGATATCGGCCGCCCCCATCACAACCTCGTCACGACATGCACCAGACCAAAATGCCCTTCTGTGCATGCAGACGGTTCTCGGCCTCGTCCCACACCACCGAGCGCGGGCCATCGATCACCGACGCAGTCACCTCCTCGCCGCGATGGGCGGGCAGGCAATGCATGAACAGCGCATCGGGCTTGGCCGCGGACATCAGGGCGTCGTTGACCTGAAACGGTAACAGCACGTTATGCCGGTTGCCTTCCTCGTCGCCCATCGAGACCCAGGTGTCGGTGATGACGCAGTCAGAGCCGCGCGTCGCCGCCATGGGATCGGCGGTTTCGATGATCTTGGCACCCTTGGCCATCGCGGCGGCGATCACGCCGGGCTTCACGCGCAAAGCCTCGGGGCAAGCCAACCGCAGCTCAAAGCCGAACAGGGCTGCGGCATGCACCCAGCTGACGGCGACATTGTTGCCGTCGCCGCACCACGTCACCACGGCCTTATTGATCGAGCCCTTACGCTCTTCGTAGGTCATGATGTCGGCCATGATCTGGCACGGATGGGAGTCATCCGTCAGGCCGTTGATCACCGGCACGGCGGCGTAGGCCGCCAATTCCTTCAAATTCTGCGACGCATGGGTGCGCAGCATGATGGCATCGACATAACGCGAGAGCACCCGCGCGGTATCGGCGATGGTTTCCCCTCGCCCGATCTGCGTTTCCTGCGGCGACAACACAAGCGCGTTGCCGCCGAGTTGCGCCATGCCCACCTGGAACGAGACGCGGGTGCGCGTCGAGGGTTTCTCGAACACCAGCGCGATCGACTTGCCCGCCAAGGGTTGGGCCTTGCCGCCGGGCATCTGACCCTTTTTCATGGCCGCGGCAAGATCGAGAATCTTGCGCACCGCCGCTGCGTCAAACAGGTCAAGGTCGAGAAAATGTTTGGGCGAAGACGACATGACCTACACCGAGAGTTCCGCAGCCGCCTTGTCGATCATGCCGCATGCGGCGTCGATTTCCGCATCAGTGATGATCAGCGGCGGCAGGATGCGCACGACGTTCTCGCCCGCCACCACGGTCAACAAGCCGTGCGCCATTAGTTTCGCCACGACCTCGCCGTTGGGCACGTTGCACTTCAAGCCCAGCATCAGGCCCTGGCCGCGCAATTCGGCAAACACCTTGGGGTGTTTTGCGACGATGGGCTTCAGCTTGGCACACAACTTGTCCGCCGTGGCTTTCACGCCGTCGAGGAAACCCGGGGCCAGCACCACGTCGAGCACAGCATTGGCCGCCGCCATGGCCAGCGGATTGCCGCCGAACGTCGAGCCATGGGTGCCGGGCGTCATGTACTTGGCCGCGCGTTCCGTCGCCAAGCATGCGCCGACCGGGAAGCCGCCGCCCAGGCCCTTGGCCGAGGCGACGATATCGGGCGTCACGCCAGCCCATTCATGAGCGAAGAGTTTGCCCGTCCGTCCTAGGCCGCATTGGACCTCGTCAAAAATCAGCAGCAGGCCGAACTCATCGGCCGTGGCGCGCAGGCCCTGCAAGTACTGCGGGTCGGCGGGAATGATGCCGCCCTCGCCCTGCACGGGTTCGACCACGATGGCCGCCGTGGTGGGTCCGATGGCCGCGCGCAGTTCATTCAGATTGCCGAAGGGCACCTGATCAAAGCCGTCGACCTTGGGGGCGAAGCCGTCGAGGTGCTTATCCTGATTGCCCGCAGCAATGGTGGCCAGCGTACGTCCATGAAACGCGCCGCGCGCGGTGATGACGCGGTACTTTTCCTTGGCGCCCTGCGCCTGATGGAAACGACGGGCCATCTTGATCGAACACTCCATGGCCTCGGCCCCGGAGTTGCAGAAAAACACCGTGTCGGCGAAGGACGCCGCCACTAACCGCTCGGCCAGCTTTTCCTGACCCGCGATGCGGTAGAGGTTGGAGGTGTGCCACAGCTTCTCGGCCTGGGCCTTGAGTGCTGTAACTAAATGAGGATGCGCGTGGCCCAAGGCGGTCACGGCGATCCCTGCGCCGAAATCGAGAAAACGTCGTCCATCGGTGGCGTACAGCCACGCCCCTTCGCCCCGGTCGAAGACCACATCGGTTCTGGCGTACGTCGGCATCACGGCGGGGATCGACATTTCTCTTGACCTTTCTCACCTTCGACAAGGCGTTGAACGGAAGTTCATGGACCCCTTTTCAGGGGCCCACATCAGCGGCACGACGCGCGAAAAAAATTTGGGCGGTTCCTAAAAACCGCCCGTTCACGCCCCGTATTGATTGCGCCAAAGGCCAGCCTTGTCAACGGCCCGGGCCATGAAGAATAGGGGGTGAAACGCGGCAAAGCCGCTTAGGCTTTGAGCTTGTATCCTCGTCGGATCAGCAGATAGGTGGCGACGAAGAGTGCGAGGTTCAGCATCGTCAGCACGACGACGCCGAGCACGGGCTGGCTGGGCTGCTGGCCCAGGAAGCCGTAGCGGAACCCGTCGATGTTGTAAAAGAACGGGTTGTAGTGGGCGATGAACTGCGCCCACTCGGGCAGCCGGTCGATGGTGTAGAACGTGCCCGACAAAAACGTCAGCGGCGTGACCACGAAGTTGGTGACCGCGGCCATGTGGTCGAACTTCTCCGCCCAGATCGCGCCCAGCACGCCGACCGAGGACATGAACAGCGACCCGGCGACGCCGTGGAAGATGATCAGCCAGATATTGTGCAGATGAAGCTCGGCGAAGAAGCCCATGACGGCGACGCAGGCCGCACCCACCACGATGCCGCGCGTCGCCCCGCCCAAAATCCAGGCGACGGACAGCTCAAAGGCGCTCAAAGGGGGCATCAGCACATCGACAATGTTGCCCTGCACCTTGGCCACCAGGATGGACGACGAGGTGTTGGCAAACGCGTTCTGGATCATGGTCATGATGACCAGGCCCGGCACCAGGAAGTCGGCGAACGGATAGCCCGCGATCATCACGCCCTCGCGGCCGAACGCGAACACCATGACCAGCAGGAACATCAGGCTGGTGATGACGGGGGCGGCGACCGTCTGCACCACGACCTTCCAGAACCGGCGCACCTCTTTCAGGTAGAGTTCCCACATGCCGCGCCAATTCACCGCGCCGATGACGCGCGGCGGCGGGACGGAAAACACGGCGGAGGTGGAAGCGGCGGTCTGGGTCATGGCACAGTGTGGAGGCAAAAACGCGCAGCGGTTTAGGCCTGTCGGTCCCTCATGGCAAGAGCAGATGTAAAAAAGCGGGCCGCCAAACTGCCGACCAAACGGCGGCTGGGCAACATCGCGGCCTACTATCTCAAGCGGTTCAGTTCCAGCGCGGAGAACCTACGTCGCGTGCTGCGCCGCCGCGTGATGAAGATGACGCTGGAAGCGCCTGATCTGCGCCCAGCGGCCTTCCTGGCAGCTGATGAGGTGGTGGCGGAGTTGGTGGGCCGCGGTCTCGTCAGCGACGCCCTTTATGCGGCGGCCAAGGTCCGCGCCGACCAGGCGATGAAAAAACCCCGCGCCAAGACCGCTGCAAAGCTGCGCGCCAAAGGCGTGGCGAAAGCGACCATTCAGAAAGCGCTGGAGGATGAATCCGAACCAGACGCGGACTTCGAGGCGGGCCTGGCCATCGCGCGCCGCAGACGCCTGGGTCCGTTTCGTGTTGGTGAACGCACACGCGAGACCGACCGCAAGGATTTAGGAGCCTTGGCGCGTGCCGGACTGAACTTCGCCACGGCCAAGCGCGTGATGGACTGGACCGAAGATTAGCCGCGCGCGGCGAAGGATGCGTTCTCGGCGCGGATGCGCACCCACAACACCAAGCCGTTCAAGACCGTGAACACTACCGCGACAGGCCACGCATCGACCGCCAGCGGCAGCACGGCGATTTCCAGCGTCACGACCACGTAATTCGGATGACGAAAAAACCGATACGGCCCGCCGGTAATCAGCGGCACCGCCTTCGGGACAATGATGCGCGTGGTCCAGTAGCGACCCAACGTCGTCATCACCCACGCGCGCAAAACCTGCAGCGCGAGGTAAACGCCCAACCAAGCAAGATTGACCTCGGAATGATTCACGCCGACCCAGAAGAACAGGCTGACCAGCCACAACGTATGTACGCCGACGATGAAGGGATAATGGCCCGCGCCGACCTCGGTTGCACCCTCGGCCATCAACCGACGGGTATTGCGGTTAGAGATCACCAGCTCCGCCAGCCGCTCCAGGCTGACCAGCGCCAGCACAATGAAGGCCGCGCTCATGGCAGCGTCATCACCGCAAACCCCGCCGAAAAGCCGGGACCCAGCGCCGACATGAGGTGCCGCCCCTTCTTGCCGCTGCCGAGTATTTTCTCCAGCACCGCCAGCACCGTCACCGCCGACATATTGCCGCGTTCGGACAGCACCTCGCGCGCTTCGGTCAGAGCGCCGGGGGGCAGATCGTAGGCCTGCTCGATGGCCGAGATCACCTTCTCGCCGCCGGGATGAACGATGAAGCCCGCAAGGTCGTTCATGCCGAGCCCATTGCGTTCCAAAAACGCATCGCTGACGGCGCGCATCTCGTTGCGCACCAGCGTGGGAATATGGCGCGAGAAAATCACGCCCAGGCCGTTGTCCTCCACACTCCAGCCCATGACGTCGCGCGATTTGGGCCAGGTGTGCTCGCCCCAGGCGTCGACGCTGGCCAACGCGCCATCATCGCCGTCGCCAGCCTTGAGCAGAATCGCCGCAGCACCGTCGCCGAAAATCGTGGTTCCGATGATGTTGGCCTTGCTGTCGTCGGAGCGGCGGAAGGTCAGCCCGCACAACTCGGTGCACATGAACAGCACCCAGGCCCCGGGCATGGCACGCGCTAGAGCCGCCGCGCGCGACAATCCGATCACGCCGCCGGCGCAACCCAGCCCGAACACCGGCAGGCGCTGGGTTTCAGGGCGCAGGCCCAAGGGCTCCTGCAGCAGCGAATCCAAACTGGGCGTGGAAATTCCTGTCGAGGACACCGTCACGGTCGCGGCTATTTGGTCAGAAGAAACGCCCGCCTGAGCCATGGCCGCGCGGCCCGCATCGGTCAGCAGCCGCAACGCGTGCTGCTCGAACAATATCATGCGCTCGGGCCAGCCGTGATCGACGCCATACCATTCCAAGGGCACGCAGGAATGGCGCGCGTTCACCCCGGCGTTGCCGTAGCTGCGGATCATGCGCCCCATCAGCTCGGGTTTGTGGCCGAAGACTTCCGCGGCCTTGGCCATCACCTCGGCCTGTACGAAACGGTACGGCGGATAAGCCGTGGCGAGGCCGTGCAGGTGAACGACGGTCATGCGCTCTTGATGAATCGCGCGACGGCGTCGGCCCAGCACTGGGGCTGCTCATCACAAATGTCGTGCGTGCCGCCGATCAACTCGACATAAGCCATGTCCGGGCGCATGGCCCGGGCGCGCTGCGCCATGTGATAAATATCGTCGCCGGTGTTAGTGAGGATCAGCGTGGGCACCTTCAGGCCCATGAACGCGGGCGTCATATCGTACTCATACGCGGCCTTATGCCCGTACCAGAACGTTTCACCGGCCAATAAAGTTTGCACAAAGTTCGCCTGCATGGCGTCGAGCCGCGTCCAGCCCGCCGTGGCGGCGACGCGCCCCTGAAAGCGCCTGGCCAAGTGGCTGCCGTCGGCTTCGATCTTGACCGGTCCCGGCTTGCTCACGCGCTCGGCGCGCTCCTCGGCCGTGAACACCGGCGGGCCGTTGAGGATCAGTTTGGTCACGCGTGCGGGGTTGCGGAACGCGAATTCGGTGACGTTCATGGCCCCGGTGTGATGACCTGCGAAATTCGCCGCGCGCAAATTGAAGTGATCAAGCACAGGCGCGAACATTTTGGCGTAGTCGGGCACGGAAGGCCGCGGGTTGGGCACGTCGGAACCGCCGTAGCCGGGCGTATCCACGCCGATCACCTTCAAACCCGCCGCCGCCAGCGGTGCATAAACGGCGCGGTACATGTCGGCCGAACTGGGCGATTGGTGCGACAGGATCAGCGGCGCGCCCTCGCCCAACACCCGCAGATGCAACTGGCCGAAGGGTCCGTCGATGTAGCTGCGCCGGGGCTTCACGCTTTACCGCCCAGCACGAAGTCGGCCACCGTCGTGGCCCACGGCACGCCTTCGTCATAGACGATGTGATAGGTGCCGCCGTCCATGGTCGCGAAGGAGAAGTCGGGCCGCAACTTGCGGATGCGCTCGAGCGTCATGTGCAATGAGTCGCCGGTGTTGGACATGATCAACGTCGGCGACTTGATTTTCATCAGGTCGGCCGCGCTGTCGTAGGTGAAGGCGGCGTGATGGCCGTACCACTCCAAAGGCCCGGCCGTGAAGAACAACACCGTGGACCAATGGATCGCCTCCAGGCTGGCACCCGGCGACATGGCGCGGCTGGCGGCAAAGCGCTTCTGCAGATGGCCGCCGTCGGGTTGCGGCGTCTGGTCGAAGTGCGGGCGGGCCAGACGCACCTCACGTTCTTCGGGTGTGTACAGCGGCACGCCGTGCAGCGCCAACCGGTCGACATATTCTGGATATTTCGCAGCAAATGAAATCGCTATGGACACGCCGGTGTGGTGGGCGGCGATATGTGCGCGCTTCAGGCCCAAGGCGTCGAAGGCGGCTTTCAGGTTATCGGCGTAGTCGGGGATGGCGGGCGGCGTGGCGGGCCCGTCGGACATACCGAAGCCCGGCGTGTCGATTGCCACCGCGCGCAGGCCGCGCGCGGCCAACGCGGGCATCACGTTCTTATACTGCAGCCCCGACCATGCGGTCTGGTGCAGCAGCACAATGGGATGGCCCGCGCCGTGCTCGCGGTAGTGAACCTGGCCCATGGGCGTATCGACATAACCTTTGCGCATCACTTTCTCCGACTCTGTCGGCGGCGAGCGTAGCACAGGACGGCGCATCGCCGGATCAAATGCGCTTTATTCTTCGGTGCCCAGCGGGAACGGAAATGCGGCGGGCTTGGCGTCAGTGGGAACGTCGATCTCACTATCCAGACGGACCGCCTGCAATACGGGCTTGAGCCGGTCGATGAGATGGCGCGCTGCGCCGCGCAGGTCGTTCGCCGCCAACGGAGCCCACGCCAGATATACGCCGCCGTTGGGCCGGTACGAGGTGAGTGCTGCATTTTGAACGGCGGAACGGATCGCGGCTTGCAGGTTGGCGGTGGTGGCGACCTTCAGCCATTGCGGCCTGACGCCCAGGTGCCAGACGGCGATCAGCCCTGGTGCGGGCTGCACGGCGGCCGGATCAAAGCTTGCCAGCAGCGGATAGGGCGCGCCCTTGGGCAGCCAGGGCGTCGCGGGGCCTTCGGGTGTGCGGATCTTGTCGACCAGCGACTTGAGTTTTTTGCCGATGGCCATGGCGCACCCAACTAGGGCAGATGGTCTTTGGCCGCCTCGCGCAGGATGATGAGGCGGTAGAACACGACGTTGACCACGACGACGATCAGGCCGGCATAAATCACGTCGCTGAAGAAGTGCCCGCCCTGGACGATGCGCACCCAGCCGACGAAAGCCCCGAACGTCAGCCCGGCACCGATGCCCAACGCGCGCCATTTTTCCGGCAGCATGAAGCCGAAGGCCGAAACCCAGAACGCCACGGCGGCATGGCCCGAGACGAAGGAGCAATTGCGCGTACATTCATCGGCCACCCACAAGGGCGGCGTGTAGTCCGCCTGCCCGCCGAAGATGGTCAGGTCCTTGGGCCGCGCCCGGCCCCAGTTGGGCTTCAGCAGCGATTCCACGATCAGCCCCGGCCCCACCAGCAGCGTCGCCATCAGGTAGATCGCGCGGTTGGTGGTCATGCCCCAGAACCACTGCTCGTACCAGATTCCCGCGACCCACAGCGCGACGGCAAACACGAACGCGCCCAAGATCATCACCGGCACGGCGGAGCGTACGAACTCCAGCAGGCCGTTTTCGTCCCAGGTAAAGCCCGTCCCGGGCACGTAGAACTGCGTGCTGATCCAGATGTCGAAGCCCGGGAAGAACATGAAGAACAGCACCAAGCCCAGAATCCAGCGGCTGGGCTGGGTCTTCAGGTCGGTCCACAAACGTTCGAGCACTTGCATGACTATGGAACAGGGAAAGACGGCGTTGCGCCACTGTACCCGCGAAAGCCGCGCACAAGAAAGGCATTCAACGTGATGTCGTGGCCCGGGTACGCCGTGGTGCGCCAGCGGCCCAGGGGCCTGGACTCCGCGAAGGCCGCCGGAACAGCCGACCCCTCGGGCCTGCGCGTGACATAGATGAAGTCGCGCCCGGTCATCTCGCCCAACCGGCTGGTCATCTCGAAATGGTTCTTGGGTTTTGCGTTCGGGGCCCACATCTGCGCGTTAAAAGGATGTGGCCGCGTGTAGTAGATGATTTCGGCCATGACGCGCCGGTCGTCGAACAGGAACGGCAGGCCCGGGTTCTCGGCCTGGAGATCGCTCGACCAGGTCCCGACGCGGTTCCAGCCGCGGGCCTGGAGCAGCGGATCGGTCTTGCGGGTAAGCGTGATGCCGAGGCGTTCCGCCCAGCCATCGTAGTTGTAGAGCGCCACCATGGTGCAAACGTGCAGGCCGGCCGCCGCCCACAGCCAAGATTTGCGCTGGGTGCGCAGAGCCCACATGCACACCCACACCGTCGCGGCGATATAGGCCGTGGCCGCCCAGTTGGCATTGGCGCGCGACAGCAGGGCCTGCACCGCGATGACGACGATGATCGGCAGCGAGAAACACGCCAGCAGTTTGTCCGATTGAGGCGCAGTGCGCAGCGCCCACGTCGCGGCGATCAAGGCAATCGCCAGCACCGGACCAAAGACGCCGAGTTGTGCCGCAAGAAACTCCGCCACTTCGGCGGGGTGAAACAAATCCGCGCCGAGGTTCATGTTGGTCATCGTGTGCCGGTAGCTGACGAATCCGTTGGCGACGTTCCAGGCGATGTTGGGTGCTGCGATGACCAGAGCGATCAACCCCGCCCCCGCCGCCCGGCGCGACAACAGCAGTCGCCGACTGTCAGGGTCGATAACGGCCGCCAAGGCCGCGCACAGCACGAAGAACAGCATGGCGTACTTGGCAAGCAGACCCACGCCCAGCGCCGCGCCCAGCAACATCCACCAGCGCCGCTCATTCCGGCGCAGCAATCGCGCCACGGCGAACAACGCCACGGCCCAGCACAGCAGCAGCGGTACGTCGGTGGAGGCCAGCACCGAGGAGAAGGTCACGCCGGGCAGCAGCAAATACGTGACGGAACTCCACAAGCCCACGCGCGCGTCCGCGACCTCCTTGGCCAACGCGAACACCACCAGAGAAGTAGCCGCGTGAAGCAGCGGCGAGGACAGGCGGATGCAGGCTTCGCCGTCGCCGCATACCGAGGTGGTTCCGGCGATGATCCAGGCCAGCAGCGGCGGCTTGGAGAAATATCCGGCAGCCAATTCGCGCGACCAGATCCAGTACTGCGCTTCGTCCATCGAGAGCGGCACCGGCTGAACCATGAGCACGAGAATGCGCACCAGCGTGACCGCCACCGCGATCAGCAGCGCCAGGTTGCGGTACGCCAAAGCCTCGGCATCGAGTGGGGAAAGGCCGGTGGAACGGATGTCAGCCATCTTCGCGATAGAACAAAAAAGCCGAACTCAGCAACAGCGCGATGACCGCCGGGGCCCAGGCGGCCAGCAGCAACGGCAACGTGGTCGCCAAGCCCAACGCGTAGGTGAACTGGCTGAAGAAATACAGCAAAAACCCGGTGGCCACGCCCACGGCACCGCGCAGGGTCCAGCCGGCCATGCGCGCCTGGGTGGTGAGGAAAAACGACGCAGCCAGCAGCACCATGGCACACAACATCATCGGCGTGGCCATCAGCGATTGCAGATAAAGCCTATGAGGCAACGCCGAAAACCCCGCCGCCTGGGATGCCGCGATGAACTCGGGCAGATCCCAGAATGACAACGTCTCCGGTTCGGCGAAGCTGTCTTGGATTTGCGCGAGCGTGATCGTCGTGGGCCGGGTGTAGGTCTGGTGGCGCACGGGCGGGCGGGCCGGTTCCATGTCCAGCGTGTTCTGCAGCACGAATGCACCGTCGCGCAGTTCGCCGCGCTCGGCTTCAATACGACGGAGGAGTTCGTTTTTCGTGTTGGTCACCAGAATGGTGACGGCGTTCAGCGACAAGGCGCCATCCTGCTGCTGCACGGCTTTGGCATGGACGATGGCGGCTTCCTCGCCCTGGACCTCGCGCAGCCAGAAGCCGCTTTCGCCGATGTCGAGCGCGGTGACGTCGTTGCGCACCAGCCCGTCTTTCTGCCGTTCGTAATTTGCATACAGCAGTGCGGCCAGCGGATTGAAGATCATCAGCGTGAAAAAGCCGATCGCGGCGGCCAGGATCACGGCGGGTGCCAGCACCTGCCACACCGACACGCCGGCCGAACGGATGATGACCAACTCATGATTCCGGGCGAGCCGGAACAGCGCGAACATGACGGCGATCATCACCGCGAAGGGCAGCGTGTCCTGGATGGTGTGCGGGGCCTTCATCAGCGCCAAGCCGACCAGCGTCGACAGTTCAGCACCATCGGAACGCACCGTGCGGCGCAGCAGCTCGATCGTGTCGAACAGCAAGATCAGGCCCAGGAACACCGCCAGCACGCCGGCCAGCGACGCCAGGAACTGACGGCCGAGATACAGCGACAACAGCGGCGCAAAGCGGGCGATGGCGAGCATGGGAGCCGAGAATAGGCGATATGCCGCGGCCTGCAAATCAGGCTTGGCTGTGGCGAAGGCGTGCGCGCCGACGTAAGATCGGCGTCATGGTGAAACTGACCAAAATCTACACCCGCGGCGGCGATCAGGGCGAAACCTCGCTGGGCGACGGTTCGCGGTTGAAAAAGCACGACCCGCGCGTGGCCGCCTACGGCACCGTGGACGAGGCCAACTCGGCCATCGGCGTGGCGCGCCTGCACATGAACGGATTGCCCGCCGCGTTCGACGCGGCACTGTCGCGCATCCAAAACGATCTTTTCGATCTCGGCGCAGACCTCTGCACACCGCAATCGGCCGATGAAAAGCCCGGCGCGGCGTTGCGCATCGTTCAGGCCCAGGTCGACCGGCTGGAAAAAGAAATCGACGGCTTCAACGCCGGTCTCGCCCCGCTGAATTCGTTCGTGTTGCCCGGGGGAACGCCCGCGGCGGCCCATCTGCACGTCGCGCGCACGGTGGCGCGCCGCGCCGAACGCGACATCACGGCGTTGGCGCAAACCCAAACCATCAACCCGCCGGCCATCGCCTATATCAACCGGCTGTCGGATCATCTGTTCGTGCTGGCGCGCGCGGCCAATCAGGCGCTTGGGCAAAAGGATGTGTTGTGGGTGCCGGGACAGCATCGAAACTGAGCGCACGGCTTCTAACTTATTGCAGCGCAATCCAACTTTAAGCCCATCCTCAGCATGAACTTTCTTAATTTCATGTTGCACCGCAATACCAATTTGTTTGACACCCCCCAGGCAACGGACTAGTCCTATCGCCGCCCGGATGAACCCGCGCCAAGCGGCTTTCGGGCATACGACCTGGGGTTAAGCATCTGCCACAATTTGCGGAAATGAGCCGATGAAGGTTCTCGTCGCCGTCAAGCGCGTGGTCGACTACAACGTCAAAGTCCGCGTCAAAGCGGATCAAACGGGCGTCGAACTCGCCAACGTTAAAATGTCCATGAATCCCTTCGACGAAATCGCCGTCGAAGAGGCCGTGCGGATGAAAGAGGCCGGCAAGGCGACCGAGATCGTCGCCGTCAGCATGGGCCCCGCCGCCTGTCAGGAAACCATCCGAACGGCATTGGCCATGGGTGCCGACCGCGGCATCCATGTGCAGACCGACGCCGAACTTCAGCCGCTGGCCGTGGCCAAGCTGCTCAAGGCGATCATCGCCAAGGAAAATCCGAACCTGGTCGTGCTGGGCAAGCAGGCCATCGACGACGATTCCAACCAGACCGGCCAAATGCTGGCCGCGCTGATGGGCTGGCCGCAGGGCACCTTTGCGTCCAAGGTCGCGGTGGACGGCGATAAAATGTCGGTCACGCGCGAAGTCGACGGCGGCCTGGAAACGGTCAGCCTCAAATTACCTGCGGTCGTCACCACCGACCTGCGCCTGAACGAGCCGCGCTACGCCTCGCTGCCCAACATCATGAAGGCGAAGAAAAAGCCCATCGAAGCCATGGCGCCCGACGCGCTGGGCGTCGACGTGGCCCCGCGCCTCGTGACGTTGAAGGTCGAGGAACCGGCCAAGCGCAAGGGCGGCGTGAAGCTGCCCGACGTGCCGACGCTGATCGACAAGCTGCGTAACGAAGCCAAGGTGCTGTGATGTCCTGCCTCGTCATCGCCGAACACAACAACGCCGAGATCCGCCCCGCCACGCTGTGCGCGGTGACGGCCGCCCAGCAGATCGGCGGCGACATTCACATCCTGGTCGCCGGCAAGGGCTGCGCGGGCGCTGCCGCCGCCGCCGCCAAGATCGCGGGCGTGACCAAGGTGAAGGTCGCCGACGCGGACGCCTATGCGCACAACCTCGCTGAGCCCCTGGCCAACCTGATCGTTGCCGCCGCCGGGGATTATTCCCACGTGCTCGCGCCCGCCACGACCACGGGCAAGAACGTCATGCCGCGCGTGGCCGCCCTGCTGGACGTGGCGCAAATCTCGGACATCTCGGCGGTGAAATCCGCCGACACGTTCATCCGTCCGATCTACGCCGGCAATGCGCTTGCCACGGTGCAGTCCAAGGACGCCAAGAAGATCATCACCGTACGCACGTCGACGTTTGACAAAGCTAAAGCCGACGGCGGTTCGGGCGCAGTGGAAAACATCGCCGCCGCCGCCGACCCCGGTACGTCGAGCTTTGTGGGCCAGGAGCTGTCCAAGTCCGAACGCCCCGAACTCACCTCGGCCAAGATCGTCGTCTCGGGCGGGCGCGGCATGGGCTCGGGCGAGAACTTCAAGATCATCGAGGCCCTGGCCGACAAGCTGGGCGCTGGCGTGGGTGCGTCGCGCGCCGCCGTCGATGCGGGCTTCGTGCCCAACGATTACCAGGTCGGCCAGACCGGCAAGATCGTCGCGCCGGAGTTGTACATCGCGGTCGGCATCTCGGGCGCCATTCAGCACCTTGCCGGCATGAAGGACTCCAAGGTCATCGTCGCCATCAACAAGGACCCCGAAGCGCCGATCTTCCAGGTCGCCGACTACGGTGTCGTGGGCGATTTGTTCCAGCTCGTCCCGGAAATGACCAAAGGCCTGGGCTGAACGCCCGGCGCGGCCGGCCGACAGAACGTCACAACAGAGGACCACTGATCACATGAACGACAATGCAGGACGCACGACCATGACCGCGTCTACGAAACAATCCAAGTCGCCCATCAACATCAAGACGGTGGGCGTCATCGGCGCGGGCCAGATGGGCTCAGGCATCGCCCATGTTTCGGCCGTGGCCGGCTTCGACGTCGTGCTGTGCGACATCAGCGAGGACCAGCTCAAGCGCGCCATCGGCAACATCGACAAGAACATGACGCGCCAGGTGAGCAAGGGCGCGATGGCCGAGGCCGACAAGCTCGCCGCACTGGCCCGCATCAAGACCGCGACCGGCATGGAGATCATGGGCGACCGCGACCTCGTCATCGAGGCCGCCACCGAGGACGAAGACCTCAAGAAAAAGATCTTCAAGTCGATCTGCCCGATGCTGAAGCCCGAGGCGATTTTGTGCTCCAACACCTCGTCGATCTCCATCACCCGCCTGGGTACGGTCAGCGACCGGCCCGAGCGCTTCATGGGCCTGCACTTCATGAACCCGGTGCCGGTGATGAAACTGGTGGAGCTGATCCGCGGCATCGCCACGGAAGAAGCCACCTTCGCCGGCGTCAAGGAGTTCGCGGTGAAGCTGGGCAAGCAGACCGTGTCGTCGGAGGATTTCCCGGCGTTCATCGTCAACCGCGTCCTGATCCCGATGATCAACGAAGCCATCTACACGCTGTATGAAGGTGTGGGCACCGTGAAGGCCATCGACACCGCGCTGAAGCTGGGCGCCAACCATCCGATGGGCCCGCTGGAGCTGGCCGACTTCATCGGACTGGACACGTGCCTCGCCATCATGAGCGTGCTGCACGACGGCTTGGCCGACACCAAATACCGCCCCTGCCCGCTGCTGGTGAAGTACGTCGAGGCCGGCTGGCTGGGCCGCAAGTCCGGCAAGGGCTTCTACGATTACTCCGGCCCCGAGCCGATCCCCACCCGCTAAGCGGCCCCCGAGACCGGCCATGAGTTTACGAGCGCCTGATGTCACGTCAGGCGCTCGTTGCTTTTGGGCCCTGACGATTTTGTGCGCGGCACTTTATCTGCCGGGCCTCGCCTCGCTGCCGCCCGTGGACCGCGACGAAGCGCGCTTCATGCAGGCGAGCAAGCAGATGATCGAGACGGACGACTACGCCCGAATCCGATTTCAGGCCGAACCCCGCGACAAAAAGCCCATCGGCGCGCACTGGCTGCAGACGGGCGCGGTCAGCCTGCTGTCGGCTGATGATCTCACGGTCACATGGCCCTACCGCCTGCCCTCGGCGCTGGCTGCGTGGCTGGCGGTGCTGGCGACCGCCTGGACGGCGCGGCGCATGGCCGGGCCCGAAGCGGGCCTGGCGGCGGGCGTGATACTTGCCACCAGCGTACTCATCATCGTTGAAGCGCACCTCGCCAAAGCCGATGCGATGTTGCTGGCAACGAGCGCCGTCGTGTTTAGGGCTTTGGCGGCGGCCTATACCGACACCATGACGCGGGTCGTGGCACTTATGTTTTGGGTCGCGCTCGGCGCGGGCATTCTCATCAAGGGTCCGATCCTGCCTGTCGTTGTTGTTCTCACACTGATGTCGCTGGCAACTGCGGATAAATCATTGGCGTGGTTTTCCCGCCTCAAACCACTCATCGGCGTTCCGGTCATGCTCATCATCGCGAGTCTGTGGCCGCTGGCGGCGGGCCCCGAGGAAGTAATGCGTTTCGCATCCTCCGCGCTCAACGACGATTTGCTGCCAAAATTATCCGGCGGGATTGAAACTCACGGCGCGCCGCCGGGCATGCACCTGCTGGCGGCCTTTGCGACGTTGTGGCCCTGGTCGTGGGCGGTGCCGTTCGCCGCCGTTGCGGCGTGGCGCATGCGGGATGAACCTCTGGTGCGCGCGGCGTTGATGTGGATCGTGCCCTTCTGGCTGGTGCTGGAGCTTACGCCCACCAAGCTGCCGCACTATCCACTGCCGCTGTTCCCGGCCCTCGCCATTTTGATCGCCGTTCATCTGCGCGCGTGGCCGCAAACGCGCATATTGGCCACAGGCCTCGGCGGCTTGGCCATGCTGGTCGTCGCTGCGACCGGAGTGGTGACGATGTTGGGTGACAAAGTTCCAAGTTTTTCCGACCTGAATGTGTCCCAGCGGCTGCAAAAAACTCTTGGCGCGACCGCGCCCGACGCCGCGCCCATCATTCTGGTGGGCTACAGCGAACCTTCGGCGGTGTTTCTGCTGGGCACCGGGACGATCCTCACCAATCCCGAAGCGGCGGCCGGACTGCTGAGCGCGAATCCCAAATCCATCGTCGCGATTGACGAACCGCAACTGCCCGAATTGGAAAAATTTGTTAACGCCGCCGGGCAAAAGACGGCTCGCGTGGCCGAGATTCCGGGTTACAACTACAGCCGGGGGGCCGCCGTCAGGCTGGTCGTGGTGAAGGGAACGCCGAGCGCACAACCATGAACGTCGATCCGCGTTTCAAGGCTGATGTTGCGCCTGCGGTCTCACGGCCCGAGCCGATCCCCCTCGCCCCGCCGGCCTGGGTGCCGTGGCGCGAAATCGCGGCCTTAGGCGTCGCCACCGCCGCCCTCAGCGTCGTATTCATCGCCTGGATCGACCTGCCCATCGCGCAAGTCTTCGGCGCACAACGCGACGCGGTCTGGGTGGATTTTTTCCGAACTATTACGCACGCGGGCAACAGCGCCTTTTGGTACGTGCCCGCCGTGCTGGTGTTTTGCGCGGCGCTGTGGCGCAGCAATCACGACCCGCTGCCCGGCATGAGTTGGGAATGGCGCCGGCGGGCGCGCGCCATGCTGTTCGTGGTTCTGTCCATGGCCGCGTCGGGCACGCTGGTGAACCTGTTGAAGATTTCCTTCGGCCGTTACCGCCCGCGGTTTTTCTTCAACGAGGGAACCTACGAGTTCGCGCCGTTTGCACTCGCCTTGAAGGACTCCGGGTTTCCCTCGGGTCATTCGCAGTCCATCGTCGCGGCGATGATGGCACTGGGCTTCATCTGGCCCCAAGGCCGCGCGCTGTTCTGGGGCTTCGCCCTGGTGGTGGCCTCCAGCCGCTTCATCACCACGGTGCATTACGCCAGCGACGTGATCGCCGGCGCGTTCGTCGCCGTAGCGGTGGCCTGGACGATGCAGCGTTATTTCGAGCGCAACGGCATCAAGCTGGCGTGGAAGGCCTAACTGGCTTTCTTGGCGATCAGCTTGGACAGCGCATCGACGACCTTCGGCGCGGTCCAGTCGATGGTGCCTTCCAGCCGGCCGACTTCCTGCCCAGTCTGATCGAGGATGATGGTGGTGGGCAAACCGCGCAGGGCGGCGTCCTTGGCGAAACGCGCCTTGGGCTCGACGTAGAGCGCGATGTTCTTCCAGCCGTTCTTCTCCACGAACGGCTGAGCGACCTTCAGGCCTTCGCGGTCCTGCGACACGGCCAGGACTTGCAGCCCCGACGGCCCCAGCTTGGCCTGAAGGGCATCGAGCGTGGGCATTTCCTTGATGCAGGGCGCGCACCACGTGGCCCAGAAGTTCACCACCAGCACCTTGCCCTTCAAGGCCGCCAGCGTGGCATCCACCCCCTTGGCGTCCTGCATGACAGTGGACAGGGGCCCCGGCAGCGGTTTGGCGTGCCACGTCACGTCCTTCTCATCCTCGCCCCCGGCCGCGAGGGCAGGGTTGCTTGCCAGCAACGCGGGCGCGGTGATAAGCACCGCCCCCAGAGCGGCGGCCTGGACGAATTTGCGGCGTAACAGCGGCTGGCTCATGGTATCTCCAAGGTCGGCGGAACGATCAGGCAAGGTAGCACATGACAAGCAAGATGTGGGGCGGTCGTTTTAGCGCGGGCCCATCGGCTGTCATGGCCGAAATCAACATTTCACTGCCATTTGATCGGCGCATGGCCGCCCAGGACGTGCGCGGCAGCATCGCCCATGCCGAGATGTTGGTCAGCCGCGGCATCATTTCAAGCGCCGACGGAAAAGCCATCATCGAGGGCCTGAACAAGGTCGCCGCCGAGTTGGCCGCCGGCACGTTCCCGTTCAAGGATGCTCTTGAAGACATCCATATGAACGTCGAGGACCGGCTGAAGGACCTGATCGGTCCCGCCGCCGGACGGCTGCACACGGCCCGCTCGCGCAACGATCAGGTGGCGACGGGATTTCGGCTGTGGACGCGCGACTTCATCGACAAGACCGACGCGAGCTTGAAAACGCTGCAAAGCGTGCTGATCGACAAAGCCGAAGCCCACGCCGCGACCATCATGCCGGGTTTCACGCACATGCAGGTCGGCCAGCCCGTCACCTTCGGCCATCATATGCTGGCCTACGTCGAGATGCTGGGCCGCGACCGTGGCCGCCTCGCCGACGCGCGCAAGCGGCTCAATGAATTACCCCTTGGCGCGGGCGCGCTGGGCGGCACGTCGTTTCCCATCGACCGCGACATGACGGCCAAGACACTGGGTTTCGATCGGCCCATGGGCAATTCCATGGACGCCGTGGCCGACCGCGACTTCGCACTCGAAGTCATGGCGGCGGCGAGCATCGTCTCGGTGCATCTGTCGCGGCTAGCCGAGGAATTGGTGATTTGGTTCAGCCCGCAATTTGGGTTCATCAAATTCACCGACGCCTTCACCACCGGCTCGTCCATGATGCCCCAGAAGCGCAACCCCGACGCCGCCGAACTGGTGCGCGCCAAGGCCGGCCGCGTCATCGGTGCGCTGGTGGGCCTGTTGACGGTGATGAAGGGCCTGCCCATGACCTACTCCAAAGACATGCAGGAAGACAAAGAAGCCTTGTTCGGCGTGGCCGATACGCTGGAGCTGTGCATCGCGGCCACGACCGGCATGATCGCCGACCTAACGCCCGTACCCGAGCGCATGAAGGACAGCGCGCGCAGCGGCTATTCCACAGCCACCGACCTGGCTGATTGGGTGACGCAGAAACTGGGCGTTCCGTTCCGCGAGTCCCATCACATCACCGGGCGGGCGGTGAAGCTGGCGGAGAGCAAGAATTGCGAACTGCGCGAGTTGTCACTGGCCGATCTGCAAAGCGTCGATGCACGCATCACCGCTGACGTGTTGAAGGTGCTGACGGTGGACGCCGCGGCGGCAAGTCGCACCAGTTACGGCGGCACCGCCTCCGACAACGTGCGCACCCAGGCCAAGGCCGCGCGGACGCGCTTCCTGGGCGAGAGGTTGCAATGGTAGCCAAGCGCATTTTACTGGCGATGATGCTCGTGGCCGCGCTGGCCGCCTGCGGCAAGCGCGGCGAGCTGACGCCGCCCGCGGGCAATGAATACCCGCGTCAGTACCCCAATCAGTAGCCCGCGATGCATCATTTCACCTACAAAAGCGGCGTGCTGCATGCGGAAGACGTCGCCATCCCGGACTTGGCCGCGCGGGTCGGCACGCCGTTCTATTGCTATTCCACCGCGACCCTGACCCGGCATTATCAGGTGTTCCGGTCCGCCTTTGGTGCGTTGGACGTGGGCGTACACTTCGCGATCAAGGCCAACAGCAACTCGGCGGTGTTGCGCACGCTGGCCAATCTCGGAGCGGGCTTCGATGTTGTCTCGGGCGGCGAATTGCAACTGGCGCTGAAAGCCGGCGCCACGCCCGCGCAGATTGTTTTTTCCGGCGTGGGCAAGACGCATGAGGAACTCGACCTCGCAGTTCAACTGAGCGTCGGCCAGGTGAACGTGGAGTCCGAAAGCGAACTTCACAGCCTCAGCGCGGCCGCCGCGCGCGCGGGCAAGACAGTCCGCATCGCCTTGCGCGTCAACCCAGACGTGGACGCGGGCACGCATGCCAAGATCACCACGGGGCTGAAGGAAAACAAGTTCGGCATCGACTGGACGCTCGCCTTGGGCCTGTACCGCAAGGCCAAGGCGCTGCCGGGTCTGGACCCGCGCGCCATTGCCGTTCACATCGGCTCGCAGATCACCGACCTCAGACCTTTCGAGGACGCATTCCTTCGTGTCAGAGATTTGGCGCTGATGCTGCGCGCCGAGGGCATCGAGATCGATCATCTCGACCTCGGCGGCGGCCTGGGCGTGCCTTACGATTTCTCAGCCAATCCACCGCCCCTTCCCGCCGATTACGGCAGCATGGTCACCCGCGTGTTCGGCAACTTGGGCTGCAAGCTGGCCTTCGAGCCGGGCCGTTTGATTGTCGGCAACGCCGGTATTTTGGTGTCCAAGGTCGTGGTGATGAAGTCCGGCACGGCCAAGACCTTCGTCATCCTCGACGCCGGCATGAACGACCTGCTGCGCCCGGCCATGTACGACGCCCGCCACGAGATCATTCCCGTGCACGAGTCATCGGCCCAAACCGCGCGCGTGGACTATGAAATCGTCGGCCCGGTGTGCGAATCCTCCGACAAGTTCGCCTCCGCCGATTTGCCCCCGTTGAAGGAGGGTGATCTGGTGGCCCTGTTGACGGCCGGGGCCTACGGCGCGGCCATGTCCTCGACCTACAACACCCGGCCGCTGATCCCGGAAGTGCTGGTGGACGGGGCCAAATGGGCCGTGGTGCGCCGCCGCCCCTCGTTCGAGGAAATGACGGCGCTGGACCAGCTTCCGCCCTGGTTGGCCTAAAAGATTTTAAGCAAAACCTTGCGGCGGTTTTCGCCGAACCGCTTTACACTCAGGCCCATGGCCCTGATCGATCCTTCCCTGGCAAATCTGCCGCGCGCGGTGCAACTGCGGCTGGCCGCGGCATGGCTGGCGGCCGCCTGGGAACGGCTGTGGGCGGCGCTGTGGCTGCCCGTCAGCCTCGCCGCAATGGCAGCGGCGCTGGCGCTGACGGACATTTTGCCCAGCCTGCCGGGCTGGCTGCATGCCTCGGTGCTGCTGGCCGCCTTGGCGGGCCTCGGCGTCGTCACGGCGCGCGCGTTACGTGATTTCCACTGGCCCTCGCTGCAAGCCGCCAAGACGCGCCTGGAAGCCGACGCCGCGGCGGCCCATCGCCCGCTGACGACCGTGCAGGACACGCTGGCGGCCGCACCCTCACCGGCCCAACAAATATTATGGGCGCTGCATCAATCCCGCGCGGCGGCGAGCCTGGCTGCGTTGCGTGCGCGTCTGCCCGCGCCGGGCGTGGCGGCCCGCGACCCGCGCGCGATGCGTGCGGCGGCCGTGATCGCGCTGTTCGTCGCCGTGGCGGGAAGTTGGGGCGACATGGGCCCGCGCCTGTATCGCGCCGCATGGCCGGCGTGGGATGAAAGCGCTACCGGCCCGAACGTCAAGGTCTGGATCACGCCGCCCGCCTATACCGGACGCTCGCCGATCTTCGTGGAAAATCCGCCGAGCCAGGGCGCTCAGGTTCCCGCCGTCCTCGAGGTGCCCGAGCGCAGCAAGATGCTGGTGGTCGTCACCGGCACGTCGCGCGAAACCGCCGTGCATGTGGGCGAGACGGTCGCGCCACTGGCCAAGGTCTCCGACAACAGCCTGCGCGCCGAGCAGGACGTGCCCAACGGCGAGAGTTTGGAAGTGCGCCAGCGTGGGCGCGTGCTGGGCGCGTGGCCCATGGAGCCGATCGCCGACCTGCCGCCGAGCGTGGGCTTCGTGCGCGCACCGCGCGAGGCCGGCCGCTGGCGTCTTCGCCTGGACTACAAGGCGGCGGACGACTACGGCATCGAGACCATCCGCGGCCGCGCCATCAGACCCGAGCAGTTCGCCGCCAGCGTGACCGACCCCGGCGTTGAGGTGGAGAGCATCGATTTCGACGTGACCGTGCCGCCGTTCAATCCGCGCGAGGCGGTGCAGGCCTCGCTGCACGACCTGACCGCGCACCCGTGGGCCGGGCAGAAGGTGCTGGTGCAGCTGACCGTGACGGATCAGGCGGGTCAAAGCGCGCCCAGCGAATGGGCCGAGGCCGTGCTGCCCGAGCGGGTGTTTCAACATCCCGTCGCCAAGCAGATCATCGCCGTGCGCAAGGGCCTGCTGACGGACCCCGAGAACACCGTCGTGGCGGGCTTCCGCACCCTGTCGCAGATCCTCCTGTCGCCGCAATCCTTCGGCGGCGATCCGCGCGTCGTGCTGGAACTGGCCGCGGCGAAATACCGCCTGGCCTACGACGACACGGCCGCCGCGGCGCGGACGTTGCCGCCGATCCTGTGGTCGGCGGCGGTGCGCATCGAGGACGGCGACCTAGCCGTGGCCGAGCAGCGCCTGGACGCCGCCGAACAGGCGCTGAAGGACGCGATGGAGCGCGGCGCGCCCGCCGAGGAGATCGCCCGGCTGATCGAGCAGTTGAAGCGCGCGGTCGCGGACTACGCCAAGGAACTTGCCGCGCGCACCCCGGACTCCGAGATGAATCTGCTGCAACCGCAAAAAGGACAGCGCTCGGTCGGGCCCGAGGACTTGGCCAAGATGATGGACGAGTTGCGCCAGATGACGCAGATGGGCGCGAAAGACGCCGCCCAGGACATGATGGCCGAGCTGCAGAACATGCTCCAAGCCCTGCGCTCGGCGGCCACGAACCAAGGCGACAACGCCGACGTGAAGACCGCGCAGGAGATCATGCGCGATTTGAAGTCGCTGACGGCCGAGCAGTCCAAACTGCTCGACGAGACCTTCAAGCAGGCGCGCGAGGCCCAGACCGGCAAGCAAAGCGGCGAGCAGCAGAAGGCGCAGCAACGCCGAAGCGCGGATCAGCAGGAAAAACTGCGCCGCGAATTGGGCGACCTGATGGGCCGCATGGCCGAAGCCGCGGGCCAGATCCCCGACAGCATGAGCGATGCCGAAGCCGCGATGCGCGAGGCGCGCGAGGCGCTCAACGCCGGCGCTTTGAAGCCGGCCACCGACGCCGAGGCCGAGGCGCTGGCGCAGCTGCAAGACAGCATGCAGCAAGCCAACGACCAGCTGATGCAGTCATTGGCGGAAAAAGGCGTGGCGGGCATGGTGCCGATGCCGGGCGAAGGCGAAAGCGGCAACGACCCGCTGGGCCAGCGCAGCGGGCCCGACGACGACACCCAGGTGGACATCCCCGAAGCGCCGGACGCCAACAGCATGTCCGAACGGGTGCGTGCGATTTTGGAGGAAATTCAAAAGCGCGCCTCTGATCGGACGCGGCCTGCCGACGAGCAGGACTACCTGCGTCGGCTGATGAAGCAATTTTAAACCCGACTATTCTTCTTCCGCCCAGGCCATGCGGTAGCCGCCTTTGGCACGCGCCATGTCGGGCAGTTCCAGACGCAACTCCACTTCCACGGTCTCAGCGGGATTAAGCAACGGTGACGGCGGCGTGGTGTCGGATTCCTGGATGACTTCGTTGCGCTCGTTGAGCAATTGCAGCTTCATCACCGGGACGGGCTTGATGATTTTGTCGATGTTGGAGACAAAGCCGCGCACGACCAGCGTTTCGATGCCGCCGATGCGTTGCAGGCGCTTGCTGGATTCCGCCCAACGCAGTCCGTCGCCGGGGCGCGCTTCGGCCACGCCTGTTTTTTCATAGAACGTCTTGGCGGCGGGCATGATCTGCTCCACCAAGTCACGGCCGAACCACAGCAGCGCCGCGACGGAAATGAACACAAGCGCACTGACGGTCATGGTCAAATAGGCGGGGTTGACCGGCTTGCTCTTCTCGCGCTTGCCGCGCACCGCGGCGGCGGCACGCATCTTTTCAGCGGCGGCTTTCTTGCCGCCCCTGGCCACGCCCATTTGGCCGCCGTCATCGTCATCCTCACCGGCACCCGGCCCGCTGCCGCCGAAATTGGGGCGATCGTCATCCGCACCGACCAGATCCTTATCGTCGGCGTCGGACTTGCCTTGAAACAGCTCGGAGGCCTCGTCGTCCTCACCCGCGCCGGGACCGCCCGGGCCACCGCCGCCCATCTCGCCGGCGTCAGAGGGCTTGGCCGCGCCCTGCTTCAATTCCGCGCCATCGTCCTTACTCTTGCCGGGGCCGCCGCCCGGTCCGCCCGCGGCACCGGCTTCAGGCATATTGGCCTGGGCCGCACCTGGGCCTCCGGCCGCGCCTGCTTCTGCCATCGATTGCGCCGGCGCTCCGGGACCGCCCGCCGCGGCCATCATGCTCTCACCGGGTTTGCCGGGGCCGCCTTCGGGGGCCTTCATGCTCTCGCCGGGTTTGCCCGGGCCGCCCTCGGGGGCCTTCATCGATTGACCCGGCTGACCGGGCCCACCGGCCGCAGCCATCATGCTTTCGCCAGGTTTGCCCGGGCCGCCCTCTGGCCCCTTCATTGATTGACCGGGCTGACCTGGCCCGCCCGCCGCACCGGCGTCACGTAACGACTGCGCCTGACCTGGCCCGCCCGCCGCACCGGCATCGCGCACCGATTGCGCCGCCTGACCTGGCGCGCCCGGGGTTTGGTTCCACGAAATCGCGGCATCGCCCACCGCACCCGCGCCCGCCTGACCCATCATCGACTGCGAGGGCCCGCCTGGACCACCCGCCGCGCCCGCGTCGCGCAAAGACTGCGCGCCCTGTCCGGGTGCGCCGGGCTGATTCTTGTTCCACGAAATCGCGGCGTCACCCACCGCGCCCGCGCCCGCCTGACCCATCAGCGACTGCGCGGGCCCACCGGGGCCGCCCACAGCACCGGCATCGCGCAGCGACTGTGCGCCCTGACCGGGTGCGCCGGGTTGATTCTTGTTCCATGAAATGGCCGCGTCACCGACGGCTTTCGCCCCGGCTTGGCCCATCATCGATTGCGGCGTGACGCCGGGCGCAACAGCCATGGCGGCCCCGCCGGCCGCGCCCATGACTGATTGCGGCCCGCCGGGAACGCCAGGCGCACCCGGCCCACCGGCTGCGCCTTGACGCCAGGAGATCGCGGCATCGCCGACCGACTTCGCCCCGGCCTGGCCCATCATTGATTGCGGCGTAACGCCGGGGGCCACGGCCATGCCCGCGCCGCCGGCCGCACCCATCATCGATTGGGGCGACATCGGCGCGGCAATCGGACCGCCCACCGCGCCGGGTTGACGCAGCGATGGCGGCGACATGGGAGCGCCCGGCCCACCGACGGCACCGGGGCGCATGTTCTGCATCGCTTGTGGCGCACCACCCGGTGCGCCTCCGGGACCGCCCACGGCACCGGGTGCACCCCCTGGTGAAGCAATGGCGCGCGCCGGTTGACCGGGCGCGCCCGGACCACCGGCGGCTCCTTGTTGGCCTTGAAACCACGATTGTCCTTGCAAGGGTGCCGCTTGAGGCGCTGCGGCGTTCGCCCCGCCCGGTCCGCGCATCAATGAAACCGCGCCCTGCGGCTGCGGTGCTCCGGCCACGCCGCCTGCGGCGGCGGCTTGCATAGGCGCGCCGGGCGGCGGACGGCCGACCGCGCCCGCGGCCATGGCGGGCGCGCGCGGTGGTGCCTGAGCGGGCTGCGGCGGGCCCATGCCCATTTCTGAGCGGGCGCGCGCGGCATACTCCTGACCCATGATGTCGGCAATATCGAGGGTCTCCACCTGGGCTGTCTGGTACCAAGAGTGGCCGCAGCTCGCGCATTTGAGCGAGCGACCCTTCTTGCCCAACAACTCAGCTGGAATCTCGAAATGAGCCGTACAGTTCGGACAAGTAATCCGCATTACGCTTCCTGTTGCACGACGGCGCGCTTTTTATAGACCATGGTGTCGTGTTAAGGGGAGCCAAAGTTCACCCACAAAACGCCAGCATCAAGTAAAGCCCGAAACCTTCAAGCAATCGTTAATAAGCCCTCTGCACACTTTTCCCGGCGTGAATCCTTGGCTCTGTTTCGATCAAAAACCAAAGACATGGACGCCGATCCGGTGCGGCTGGACGGCGTGGGCTTGCGCTATGCCAACAGCCCGGAGATTTTCGCCGACCTGTCGTTGACGCTGCCGGCCCGCTCGCTGCATTTCCTCACCGGCCCGTCGGGCGCGGGCAAAACCTCGCTGCTCAGTCTTCTGTATCTGGCCAACCTGCCCAGCAGCGGGCACGTCCGCTTGTTCGGACAAGACATCGCCCAAGCCTCGCGCACCACGCGCACCCTGATCCGCCGCAGCTTGGGCGTTGTATTTCAGGACTTCCGACTGCTCGACCACTTGTCGGCCTTCGACAACGTCGCCCTGCCGCTGCGCGTGACCGGCGCGCGCGAGGACACCGTGCGCGAGAACGTCTCGGAGTTGCTGCGCTGGGTCGGCCTTGATGGTTTGTTCGACGCCCCGCCCGCCGTGCTGTCGGGCGGGCAGAAGCAGCGCGTCGCAATCGCCAGAGCGGTCGTGACGCGGCCCAAGCTGATCCTGGCCGACGAACCCACCGGCAACGTCGATGATGCGATCGGCGAGCGCCTGATGCAGTTGTTCGTTGAACTGCACAAACTCGGCGCCTGCGTGATCGTGGCAACGCACAACGAACGGCTGGTCGAGCGCTTCGCCTTCCCGCGCCTACACCTCGACCGCGGCGCGCTGAGCGTCATTCCGGCGGCGGGCTGAGGCGATGGCCGTGGGCTCGTTCCTCCCTCCCGCCGGACGCTCGATGATGGGCGGCTTCCTCGCCGCCATCGTCGCGGTGCTGGTGTTCATCTCGGGCCTCGCGCTCACCGCGACGGGTTCCATCGGCGCGCTGGTGAAATCTTGGAACACCAGCGTGACCGGCACCTTGACGGTGCAGATCTCGGGTCCGGACAGCGCCGCGCGGGCCACGGCGGTGACGGCGGCGTTGAGCGCCCTGCCCGACGTCGCGCGCGCCGGACTGGTGGCCGACGAACGCATGCGCGCGATGCTCAAACCCTGGCTGGGCGATGAAACGCTGATCGCGGGACTGCCGTTGCCGGTGCTGATCGACGTGGAACTGGCCGAGCGCACGCCGCAGGCCGCCGAGCGCGTCGGCGTCGCGGTCAAGGCCGCCGCCCCCGAGGCGGTGATCGACGACCATCGCGTCTGGTTGAACCGGATCGCCGATTTTGCGCAGGGCTTAAGCTACGTCGCGGCGTCGCTGATGGCGTTGTGCTTCGCCGCCCTGGTGCTGACCGTGATCTTCGCCACGCGCGCCAGCCTGACGGAATACATGCACGTCATCGAGGTGCTGCACCTGGTCGGCGCGCGCGACCGCGCCATCGCCGCGCAGTTTTCATGGCGGGCGGCGCGTCAAACACTGTGGGGCGGGCTGCTGGGTCTGTTGGTGTTCGCCCCTGCCGTAGCGATCTTGGCGTGGCTGGCACAGCGCATCGACGCAGGCCTGCTGGCCCCGGTGACGCTGCCCGTGGCGTACTGGTTCGGCCTGGCCGCGTTGCCCGTCATCGCCGCGCTGATCGCATTCTTATCGGCCATGACGACCGTGCGCCGCGCGCTGGCCGCCATGGTCTAAGGGATTCTTTTTTCCCCCCAGGGCCCGTATAGTCGGCCGATCATGAAGCGCGTTTTCATCATCCTCATGTCGGCGGCCGTGGCCGCGCTGGCGGGCTGGACGATCGGCTGGGTCGGGTTCGCCTCGTCCATTCCCAGCGCCGTTGCCGACACCGCGACACACACCGACGCCATCGTGGTGCTGACCGGGGGGCGCGGGCGGGTGGAAACCGGCGTCGAACTGCTGCGCCAGGGCTTGGCCCCCAAGTTGTTCGTCTCGGGCGCGGGCGGACGGGCGAGCCTGGACGACCTGCTGCCCGATTCCCTATCGGTTACGCCCGAGATTGCCGCAGCCGTAACGTTGGGCCGGGAAGCCGACGACACGCCGGGCAACGCAGCAGAGACCGCGGCCTGGACAAGCCGCGAAAACATCACCTCGCTGCGGCTGGTGACGGCGGCCTATCACATGCCGCGCAGTTTACTGGAGCTTCAAACCGCCATGCCGCGGATGCGCATCGTTCCTCATCCGGTGTTCCCCGCCAACGTGAAGGCGGACTGGTGGCGGTGGTCGGGCACGGCGGGGCTGATCGCGCGCGAGTACACGAAGTACCTGCTGACCTGGCTGCGCATACGCCTGATGGGCGCGTCCGGACCGTCATGATTTTATTTCGCTCGTGGCTGTACACGATTCTGTTTCTGGCGTGGTCGTTGTTCGCTTCGGTGATTCAGTTGCCGTGCCTGATCACCCGGCGCGGCGCGCTGGGCGGCATCCGCATGTGGGCGCGCGTGGTGATGATCCTTGCGAAGTATGTGGCCGGCGTCTCGTTCCGCGCCGAAGGCAAACACAACATCCCCAAGGGCCCGTGCATCATCGCCGCACAGCACCAGTCCTCGTTTGAGACTTATCGATTATTCCTCGAGGTCGAAAAGCCGATCTTCGTGCTCAAGCGCGAGCTGATCTTCATTCCCTTCATCGGCTGGTACATCCAGCGCGCAGGCCTCGTGCCCATCGACCGAAACGCAGGCGCCAGCGCCATGCGCAAGATGCTGCGCGCCGCTGAGGCCGCGGTGAAGGACGGCGCGCAAGTGCTGATTTTCCCCGAAGGCACGCGCATCGCACCGGGCGTCCAGGCGCCTTACCGCCCCGGCGTGGTGGCGCTGTACAACCACTGCAAGGTGCCGCTGGTACCCATGGCGCTGAACTCGGGTTACTTTTGGGGCAAGACGCGTGTGCGCAAGGACCCCGGCGAGATCGTGTTCAAGTACTTAGCCCCGATCGGACCGGGCCTGGGCAAAGAAGAATTGCTGAGCACGTTGCGCGAGAAACTGGAAACCGCCGCCGCCACACTGCCGAAGCTGGAGAGATAAATGAACATCAATGAGTCCAGAAGCGTGATGCAGCGCGAACGCATGCGTCTGGGACAGGTGCGCAAGTCGTTCGCGGCGGGTGTCGAGCAACTCGCCGCAGGCAAGACCGTAGCGATCGAGTTCCTGGCGGCGGGCGTTGACTACATTCAAGCGTCCATGGATCGTTTGCACGACCAGGACCAGCGTATCCACGACATTCTGAAGCCGCATGCACTGAGCAGCGAAGAGATGGCCGTCCTGGCGCATCTCGACACACGCCTTGCCAAAAGCCGCGCGGCGCTGGCCCAGCTGATCGCGGCACGGGATGCCTTCCGCGCCGGGCAAGGTGCCGACGCACCGGCGTTCCAGGCCACGGTTGCTCACTTCATGGACGTATATTTCAATGTCCTTTTGAAGGGCCAACATTCGACGCTGGAGATGCAGAACAAGATATTCACGGATTCCACCTGGAACGACGTGGCCGGCGTGACTCAGGACTCTCGGGTCGTCGAGGCGACGTTATTCGCAGAAGTGAAAAAGCACGCCCCCGCCGACGCCGATCCGGACGGATTTAAGTCAGGCCCGCCGGCCGCCTAATCCTTGTAGCTGGGATCAAGCCGATCCAACCGCCGCAGCAGCGCCGCCCAGGCGATGGGCGTGGTCCGGCTGGGGCCCTTGGGCCGGGACTGCGCGGTGACTTTGTCGCGCACCGCTTGACTGGGCAGGCACAGCGCCGCACCACCCGATTGCGCGGCGATCTGAATCTGGCAGGCGCGGTGCAGGCTGTAGGCGCGCACGAAGGCTTCGGCCACTGTTGTTCCAACCGTCAGCAGGCCGTGATTGCGCAACAGCATGTAATTTTTCATACCCAGATTGGCGTTGAGCCGCGCGCGTTCCTCCACGTCCAGCGCCACGCCTTCGTAGTCGTGATAGGCCACGTCGGCGGCCAGCATCATCGCGCCCTGCTGAAGCGGCAGGAGGCCGTCGCGCTGGCACGACACCGCCACGCTGTCGACCGTGTGCAGATGGATGACGCAATGCGCGTCGGCGCGTTGGGCGTGCACCGCGCCGTGAATCACGAAGCCGCCGGGATTGATGCCCAAACCCGTTGCGTCATGCAGCACCGTGCCGTCGGCGGCCACGCGCACCAGCGACGAGGCGGTGACTTCCTCGAACAGCAGGCCCATGGGGTTGAGTAGGTATTCATCCGCCGTTCCCGGCATCCGCGCCGACATGTGGGTAAAAATCAGATCGTCCCAGCCGTAGAGCGCGGCGAGACGGTAGCAGGCGGCCAACTCAATCCGGGCGCGATGCTCCTCGGGCAAGAACTGGTGGACGGCGGAACGCTTCACCGCGGCGGTCATGGGCGACTCCTCACGTTTGGCCCCATGATCATAGGGCTACCGCGGCGTCTCTTGTAAAGCATTGAAACTCAACGCGTTCGAGGCCTTGCCGGGCATCATCTGGTTGGATTTTAATGCTCTGCCCAATGAGCAGCGTTCAACCCCCGCAACCGTCCCCCTCAACCATGCCCGCCCAACGCCGGGGCAAGCGGCTGGCGTCGGTGTATCTGCGCCCGCGCGAGATCACGCTGGCACCCGAGGCCGGCGTTAATGAGGCCATTTCGGCGGTGATCACCGGGGCGCGCGATCATTGGCTCGTCAACGAGGCCGCCGCCCGGGAAGGTCACGACATTGAAGGCGTGCATCAGGTGCGCGTGGGGCTGCGGCGGATGCGGTCGGCCTTGGCGCTGTTCAAAAAGTTCATCCCCGAAGCGCAGCGCGTATGGCTGAACGGCGAGGCGCGCTGGCTGCTCAACGAGCTGGGCCCGGCGCGCGATCTGGACGTGTTCGCCGTGGAACTGCTGCCGGCGGTGAAAACATCCAACGCCGAGCACCTGACGCGCGCGCTGACGACGGCTCGGCGTCTGGCCCAGCACAGCGCCCGCACCGCGTTGGCGTCGCCCCGCGCGCGGCGATTTCTCGCGCGGTTGGAAACCTGGTTGGGCGGATACGGCTGGCGGACGGGCGAGGCCAAGGACGCCCGCGCGGTCTTGGCGCGTTCCTTCGCGCTGCGCGCGCTCAACAAACGCCTGGTCAAGATCCTCGCTCGCGGCAAAACCATCGACGCGCTGCCCATCGCCGAACTGCACGAACTGCGCATCGCGGTCAAGAAAGTGCGTTACGGCGTGGAGTTCTTCCAGTCGATCCTGCCCAAACGCCGGGCGGCAAAACTCTCCGCGACGCTGAAAGACCTGCAAGACAGCCTGGGCCGGTTGAACGATCTCGACGTGGCCGAGCAGATCGTCAACCAGCTTACGGCGGCGGCGAAGCAGACCACCGCCGCACACGCCATCGCCGCGGCGGGCGCAAGCATCGTCGCCCACCACCGCCAAGCCGCGGAGGATGCCGTGACCGGCATCGCTCCGCGCTGGCGCAAGGTGAGAAGCGCCGGTTTACTTTAGAAGCCAAACCGCATACCCGCCTTGACGGCGTGGGCGCTCAGGCGGCGGTTGAAGGTGAAGCTCGGCACGCCCGAACCTTTGCCCGCGTAGGACGGGCGGTTGGTGGTGGTGTAGGTGTAGCCCACGTCCACCTGGCCGCCGGGAATGTCGTACGCCACGCCCGCCGCCACGCGGTAACCCAGCTCGGTGTCGTTGTCGTCGATGATGTCGAACTCGCTCGACGTGCCGACGTTCAGCCGGGCGGTGGTTTCAACGTCAAGCCCGGCGCGCACCAATCCCACGCCTGCGCCGACGTAGGGCGTCAGCCGGTTGCCGAGATCGAGATCGTAGTAGCCCATGGCGAAGCCCGACCAGGCATTGAGGTCGCCCTCGACGCCGGGGCCCAAGCATGGCTGGGCGGGAAAGGTGCCGCACGGCACGAACACGCCCGATTCCGAGTACGCACCTTTGAGTGAGCCGTCGAGGTAATCGACGCTGAGTTCTAATCGCACGGGCTGCGCGAAGCGGTAGCCCACCGCTCCGCCGACGGTCCAGGCCGTGCCCGGATCGAGCGACAGATTGGCGCCGCCTGCGGGCGAGACACTGGTCATGTTGCCCAGAAAAGCTGCGCCCGTCTGAAGCGAGCCGTAAAAACCTTCCTGCGCGCGCAGCGGCGCGGTGCTAACCGCCAGCGCGCCGATCACGGCGGCGGCGAACGAGACGGCCTTGAGGCCCTGAGACGACAGCGAACGAGACATAAGCATGAGACACCCTTCGGAAATAACGCCGCGACCTGCGGCACGGGCGCGTTATTAGCTTCGGGAATGTGGCGTCAAAATGGACGTTTCTGCATACGGGCATTGCAAAATCGCAAACACATCGGCCGCGATTTCGCCGTAATTTCTGAGCAGCCGAATTACACCTCAAGCGCGAAGACGCAACCCGTGCGCTTGAGGATGTTGAGCTTGCTGAGGTCGTCGCCGTGCGCCTCGCCGCCGTCCTTGGCGGCGAGATCGCGGTTGGTCTCGTTGCGCAGGATCACGATCACATCGGTGTCGGGTTCCAGCGCGAAGGGAAATTCGTGCCAGGTGCCGATGTGCATGCAAAAGCCGTCGCGGCCGTCGAAACGGAAGGCTTCGAATTTGTCGTAGTCGGGCTCGGACCCCGTCGTCGGCGCGCCGAACACCGCGATGAACGGCTTGCCGCCGAGCGGAATGAACGCCTGGGTGTGCTTGTAGTGCCGCTCGATGTGCTCCAGCTCGAAGGGGCGCGGCTGTATGGTGGCGAGGCTGAGACAGGTATCGCTGTCTGATTGAAATGTCACCGGCTTGGTGATGGCGACATGGCCGCCGTAAAAGCCGCTGTCGGCCGGCTTCAGGCCCGAGCCGCGACCGAGAATCCGCCCGTAAGGCGCCAAGGCCTCGGGGCTCGCGGGTTTCACCGCGATCATACGCCGCTTGATCTGCACGCCCGACGCGCCGTCCATGGCCGCCTCCTTGATAAAGCGGCCCCACCTTATCCGCCGTGAACGGCGGCGCAACTGTCTGTTGGCCTGGGGTGCGCGGCACGGCTAAGGTCGGTCCGAGCAGAGCCCGGCCCGCGGGCCGCCGCAGGAAAGGGACGCCGCCATGGCCATCCAAATCACCCGCCACTTCGCCACGGTCAAAGGCGAGCGCCAGGTCCACTACCGCCGCGCCGGGAGCGGGCCGTCGGTCGTGCTGCTGCATCAGTCGCCCACGTCGTCGCGCGAATACATTCCGTTGATCCGTGAACTGGCCGAGAAAGGCTTCACCGTCTTCGCCCCCGACACGCCGGGCAACGGCATGTCCGAACCTTTCCCGGGCGATGAGTGGCGTACGATGGAGCAGTTCGCCGACGGTGTCGCCAACCTGATGGACGAGCTGGGCATCAAGAAAGCCCCCGTTTACGGCTTTCACACCGGCGGAGTGTGCGCGCTGGCTTTGTGTCTGCGACACCCCGAGCGCGTCACCGTGGCCATCATGAACGGCTACATCCAGATGAGCAAAGAGGAGGTCGACGAGATCGTCGCCAACTATCTGCCGATGATGGAACTGAACTGGAGCGGTTCGCACCTGACGTGGGCGTGGGCGCGCTTCCGCGAGCAGATGATCTTCTTCCCCTGGTACCGCAAGGACACCGCGCGGCGCATGAACTACGACATTCCGCCGCCCGCCAATCTGCACATGGCGGTGATGGACTTCATGAAATGCCAGGACTACCGGCGCGCTTATCGCCCCGCGTTCCTGTTCGACTGCGCGAACGCCGTAACGAACATGAAGGGCAACATGGTCATCACCACGACGCAGACCGACGTGCTGAACAAATACCACGCCATGATGTCCACGACGCCCGCCAACGTGCGCACCTTCAACCCCGCCACCGGCGATGAGGCCAAGGCGAATTTCATCAAGATCATCGCCGAGAACCCCGCACCCGGCGCGGCACCCGGCGTGGTCAAGACCAAGCCGATGCCCGGCAAGATCTGGCAGGACTATCTGCAGATCGAAGGAGCGTCGCTTTACGCGCGGCGCAACACGGACGGAAAAGGCCGCCCCATCGTGTTCGTCCACGCCAGCGCCAGTTCCAGCACGTCCATGGACGGCTATATGACGCCCTTCATCGGCAAGCGCCCGGTGCTGGCCGTGGACCTGCCGGGCAACGGCGAGTCCGACAACCCGATGGGGACGACGGTGACGGTCGAGGCTCAGGCGAAATATCTGGCCCAAGCCATCCGCGCGGCCGGTTACGACGAGGTGGACATCTTCGGCTATTGGGGCGGCTGCTGCGTGGCGGTGGAAACCGCCGTGCAGAATCCCAAGCTGGTCAAACACCTCGCCTTGCCCACCTTGATGGTGCTCGACGACATAACGCGCGATGAGTACCTGGCCAACTACACGCCGACGATTGAGTTCGAGGAGTTTGGCGCGCACTGGATCAAAGTGTGGAACATGGTGCGTGACCAGGAGCTGTTCTCGCCTTGGTACAAGCGCAAGAAAGACCACATCAGCCGTTACGGCGAGCCCAACATCGCACCCGAAGTGATCCACCGCCGCACCGTCGATTTGTTCAAGTGCCTCGACATCTACCAGGGCGCCTATGCGGCGCACTTCCGCTATCCGATCCTGACCAAGCTGCCGCAGGTGGACTGCCCGGTGTTGCTGGCCAACCCGGATTCGGGTGCGACCAAAAAGGCCCTCGCCGTCACCAAGGCGGGCACGGCCAAGGCGCTGCCGCGCGACATGACGGTCCTGGCGGCCGACCTCATGGCGTTCCTCGGGTAAGCGCCATGTCAGTCGAGGTTTGGGGCTTCATCCACATTCTGCTGTTCGTGTTCTGGCTGGGCGCGGACGTGGGCGTATTCGTCAGCGCGATCTTTGCCAAGAATTCCAAGTACAGTTTCGAAACGCGCGCCACCGTGCTGCAGGCGGGGCTGATCGTCGACACATTCCCGCGCATCTGCTTCGCGCTGATCTTTCCCGTGGGCCTGCACCTCACCGCGGCGCTGCAACTCTATCCCATCGAGCCGTGGGTATTTATCGCGGGTTGGGCCGTGGGCCTGACGTGGGTGGCGGTGATCTTCACCATCGGGGCCAACCAGGGCAAACCCCTCGCCGAGACGCTGAACAAGATCCAGTTCGCGTTTCAGGCCGTGATGGGGCTGATCTTCACCGTCATCGGCCTGAACTCGCTGGCCGCAGATGCGCCCATCGACCAGCCGTGGTTCGCGGTGAAGATTCTGTTGTTCGGCCTGGTGTTCTGGGCGGCGCTGGCCATCGACCTGTGCTTCCGGCCGTTCCTGGTCCCGTTCATGGAGATCGGCCAGCAGGGCTCGACGCCCGAACGCGAGGAAGCCGTGCGCCGCGCGATCAACAACACGCTGGTCGCCGTCTCGACGCTGTATGTGCTGATCTTCGCGATCGCGTTCATCGGGAAGGTGAAGCCGTTTTAGGCGGCATCAATCCGGATCGCTGATGTATCGCTGCAGCGTCGGGCCGATGTATTTCGCCACTTGGTCCTGCGACATACCCACAATTGGCGGCAGCTTGATGATGTAGCGGCAGAGCGCCATGCCCAAGAGTTGACTCGCGACCAGCCCCGCACGTTCAGCGCCTTTTTTCTTGCCTGCGGCGCGCATGACCACCGGCATGACTTGCTTGGTGAACATTTCACGCATTTTCGCCGCTGCGAACTCATTGGATGCGGCAGAGCGAATCAACAACGGCAGGCCGTGGTTGCGGGTTTCACCTTCCCATAAACCGAGATAATGCCGCGCCAGCGTTTCGCCGAAGCGTTCACGCGGAACATCGCTCAGGTCAGGCAGTTTCAGGTCGAAGACCACAGCCAGAGCAAACAACTCATCCTTGCTGCCGAAATAACGGATGACCATCGCCGGGTCGATGCCCGCGCGACTCGCCACGTCGCGTACGGTGGTACGGTCGAACCCGCGCAACGCGAACAAATCCCGCGCCGCGTTAAGGATCGCGGCTTGAGTTGCCTCGCCCTTGTTTATCTTTGCTTTTTCGGTCACGCGCTCAATATGTCAACGACCGTTGACAAAAGCAAGGCCTGGATGTAGAAAGTCAACATGCGTTGATATTTGGAGAACCGCCATGCTGCCGAGCACCACCGAGATACTGATCGTCGGAGCCGGCCCGACCGGCACCGCGTTGGCCATTCAGCTTCAAAAGGCCGGCATTTCGCATCTTTTGATCGATAAGCTGCCCCAAGGCCAGAACACTTCGCGTGCGGCGGTGGTTCACGCGCACACGCTGGACATGCTTGCTGAGTTGGGCGTTTCAGAAACCCTCGTGGATCGGGGATTGAAACTTTCGAAATTCGCCATCCGCGACCGCGACCGGCCGCTTCTGCAGTTGTCGTTCGATGGCCTGCCTTCACCGCATTCTTATCTGCTGATGGTGACGCAAGACGTCACGGAAGCGGTGTTGACCGACCGCTTAACGGCCTTGGGCGGACACGTTCATCGCGGCGTGGCCGCGACCGCATTCAAGACGGACGCCGAGCGTGTTCGGGCGACGTTGTGCGTTGGTGAACAGGAGCACATCGTCGAAGCCAGGTACATTATCGGCGCGGACGGCATGCACAGCGTGGTACGCGAGGCCGCCGACATCGGTTTTGACGGCAAAACCTACGCGGAATCTTTCGTCCTAGCCGATGTACATATGGACTGGCCGCTGGGCGCCGAGGAAGTCTCGATGTTCTTCTCGCCGGCCGGTCTCGTCGTCGTGGCCCCGCTGCCGAGCGGCGCGTTCCGAATCGTCGCGACCTGCGAAATCGTGTCGGATCAACCGAGCCTTGCGGATATTCAGACCCTGATTGACGAACGCGGCCCGTCGGAAGCCCGAGCAATGATCAAAGATGTCGTGTGGGGTTCGCGGTTTCGTATCCATCACCGGCTGGCGCAAACCTACAGAAACGGCCCCATGCTGCTCATGGGCGACGCCGCGCACGTCCACAGCCCCGCCGGCGGGCAAGGCATGAACACCGGGCTCGTCGATGCAGTCGTATTGGGGCAACTGCTCACGGACGTTCTGCGCGGCGTGCGGCCTGAATCGGCGCTGGATACCTACGAAGCGCTACGCAGGCCCGCGGCTGAGAAGGTTCTGGCGATGGCCGGAAACCTGACGCATTTCGCGACGATGACCAGCCGGCCCAAACGCGCGTTGCGCAACGCCATGTTGTCGGTCTTGAACCTGTTGCCGCCGGGCAAGCGGCGCATCGCGATGAACTTCACCGGGTTGACACGGGCCGATCATGCGAAGCTTCCGCCCGTAGCGACGGGCAGCGACCTGCCCTTCGTGCCCCAATCCCGAGTGTATCCGGCCGAGTAACCGGAGCAGGCTCGCCATGTCAGACAAGAAAGGTCAGTTCCGCAAAGCTTTCGACTGGTGCGAGGAACGTCTTCCTATCGTCGGATTCATCGACCGCTTCATCGGTACCAAGTACCTCACGCCCAGGAACTTGAACTACTTCTGGAACTTCGGGTTCCTGGCGTTGTTGTCGCTGGCGCTGATGATCATCTCGGGCCTTTTCCTGTCCATGCACTACACCGCCCACGTCGATCATGCCTTCGACTCGGTCGAGCGAATCATGCGCGACGTGAACTACGGCTGGCTGATGCGCTATTTTCACGCCAACGGTGCGAGCTTCTTTTTCATCGTGGTCTATGTCCATGTCTTCCGCGGGCTCTACTACGGCTCATACAAGGCCCCGCGCGAAGTCATCTGGTGGGTCGGGTTGCTGATCCTGTTCGCCATGATGGCGGCGGCCTTCCTCGGCTATGTCTTGCCGTGGGGCCAGATGAGTTTCTGGGCCGCCACGGTCATCACCAACCTGTTTTCGGCCCTGCCGTGGGTGGGCGAATCGATCACCTCGCTGCTGTGGGGCGGGTTTTCCGTCGACAACCCGACGCTCAACCGCTTTTACGCCCTGCACTTCCTGATCCCGTTCGTCATCTGCGCCTTGGTGGCGCTGCACTTCTGGGCGCTGCACATTCCGGGATCGGGCAATCCCACCGGAGTCGAACCCGCGCCTGGCGAGAAGATTCCCTTTCATCCCTACTACACGGCCAAGGATACGTTCACGATAGGCCTGTTCATGCTGGCGCTGTTGGCCGTCGTGTTCTGGGCACCAAATATGCTGGGACACCCGCTGAACTATGTGAAAGCCGACCCGTTGGTGACCCCGCCGCACATCGTTCCGGAGTGGTACTTCCTGCCCTACTACGCGATTCTGCGCGCCGTGCCCGACAAGCTGCTGGGCGTCTTGGCGATGTTCGGGTCCATCTTCATCCTCTTCATATTGCCGTGGCTCGACACCAGCCGCGTGCGCTCGGCGATGTTCCGCCCGGTATTCCGCGTGTTCTTTTGGATCTTCGTGGCCGATTGCGTGCTGCTGACGTGGTGCGGGGCGCAACTCGCCGAAGGGTGGCCGTTGCTTCTCAGCCGGATCGCCACATTCTGGTATTTTGTGCATCTCTTGGTGGTGCTGCCGGTGGTGGGCTGGCTTGAAAAACCGACGCCGATCCCGGACGGCATTGAAAAACCGACCACGGCGTCGATAAGCTCGGCGCATGACTGAGCCCGCAGCAGCATCAGTACCGGAACGGCCGCGCGTTGTGATCGTCGGCGGCGGCTTTGCCGGACTTGCGACGGCCAAGAAACTCAAGTTCGCTCCAGCCGACATCACTCTCATCGACCGGCACAATCACCACCTCTTCCAGCCCCTGCTCTATCAGGTCGCCACGGCGGGATTGTCACCGGCCGACATCGCCTATCCGATCCGCGCGATCCTGCGCAGCCATCGTCGCACGCGGGTGCTGATGGCCGAGGTCACAGGCGTCGATACGGCGAACAAGCGCGTGATCACCGACAGCGGCTTAGTCCCCTACGACATTTTGGTGTTGGCTACGGGGGCGCGGCACGCCTACTTCGGGCACGACGAATGGGAGGCCTTTGCGCCCGGCCTCAAGACCATCGACGACGCCACGCGAATCCGCCGCGACATCCTGATGGCCTTTGAACGTGCCGAGACCTGCACCTCCGACGTCGAACGCCGCGCATTGCTGACCTTCGTGATCGTCGGTGCGGGGCCGACCGGCGTCGAAATGGCCGGTGCCATCGTCGAACTGGCGCGCAAAGCGCTGCGGTGGGATTTCCGCCGTATCGATCCCCGCCAGACCCGCGTGATTCTGATGGAAGCCGGCGCGCGGGTGTTGCCGTCCTACCCCGAGGCACTCTCGGTAAAAGCCAAGACGGCCCTGGAGAAACTCGGGGTGGAGGTGCGACTTGGGACACCCGTAACGGCATGTGCGGCCGGACGCGTGCAGGCCGGAGGGCAGAGCATCGATGCCGGAACCACCATCTGGGCGGCGGGTGTCGCGGCCTCGCCGGCGGCCGACTGGCTGGGCACCGCCAAGACCCGCAGCGGGCAAGTCGTCGTGCTGCCTGACCTCACCGTCCCTGGCTTTCCCGACATCTTCGTGGCCGGGGACACGGCCAGCCTTGCTGGGCCCGGCGGCGCAGCGCTTCCCGGTACGTCTCAGGTCGCCGCACAGCAAGGTGCCTACATCGGCAACGTGATAGCGGCACGACTCTCAGGGCAAAGCGATGTCGGAGCGTTTCGCTACCGTCACCGCGGCGACATGGCGACGATCGGCCGCAAATCGGCCGTGGTCGATTTCGGGTGGATTCAACTTTCGGGATTCATCGCCTGGCTGCTGTGGAGCCTTGCGCACATCTATTTCCTGATCGATTTCCGCGCCCGGGTGATCGTCATGATGGAGTGGGCCTGGGCCTACTTCACGTTCAAGCGCGGCGCGCGACTGATAACCGGCGGCGAAGAGAGCGGTCGGCGATAGAAAACTAAAACCCCGCCCACCCGCAGGCCTTCAGCGCCTCGACCATGTGCGGCGGCGGCGGAGCTTCGACGCTGACGGGCGGGCGGCTGGGATACAACGGCAGCGCAATCCCGCGCGAGTGCAGCATGAGGCCGGGCGTACCCTCGCCGTCGGACTTGCCGCCCTTTATGCCGTACACATGATCGCCCACCACCGGGCAACCCATGGACTGGCAATGCACGCGGATCTGGTGCGTGCGTCCCGTGCGCGGCTTCAGCTCCAGCCACGCGCGGCCCCCGCCCTGGCCCAGCACCTTGTAGTCCGTCAGCGCCTCCTGGCCGTCCTTGGCGATGATCATTTTCCAGCCGCGCTGCGGCGTTTCCTTTTTCAGCGCGAGGTTGATGCGCCCCTCGGGCTTGGGCGGCGTGCCCTCAACCACAGCCCAATAGATTTTCTCTACCCGCCCGCCCGAGAACAGCACGCCGGCCTTGCGCAGCGCCTTGGGATGGCGGCCCAGCACCAGGCAGCCCGAGGTGTCGCGGTCGAGGCGGTGGGCGAGGCCCGGCGGGCGCGGCAGGCCGAACTTCAGCGCATGGAAATAGTCCTCCATGTTGGGCCCGCCCTTGGGGCCCGCATGTACCGGAATACCGGCGGGCTTGTTGAGGATGATGATCAGCGCGTCGCGGTACAAAATGCGCGCCAGGATGTCGTCGGGCGTCAACGTCACCCGCGCCGCCCCGGCCGATTCCTTGTGCTCGCCTCGCGCCATGATCCTGGCTGCCTCTTCCTGTGGTCTTGGCCGAAGCTGATATCCCACGCCGCGCATCATGGCCAGGACCGCAATTTTCCTTGACTTGCCGGGGACGGACTCACAAATCTGGCCCCATCGTCGCGCGCCAGCCGACGCCGGAACCGCCCCGCCCATGTCCGATTACTACTCCAGCCCGAACGACCCGCGCGCGGTCCGCGAGATTGCGGAGAAGTACGGATTTTGCCTGGTCAAAGGGCTGTTTTCACCCGCCGAGATAGAAGACTTCGAGGCCCGCGCGGCGGCAGTCCCGCGCCTGAAGGACGGCGGGTTCCCGGACCTGTACTCCTGCCCCTCGCTCCGCCATGCCATGCTCGACGAACGCGTCCGCAACATCGCGCATGAGCTGCTGGGCCCGGATTTGGTCTACTACCGCGAAACCGCCATCGCCTATGAGGACACGCCGGGGGCGTTGACCGACAATCCCTTCACCGAGTTTCACTGCGACGCAAAGGGCACGCGGGACAACCTGCAGAAGTTCTGGAACGGCAACGACGGCGAAGTATATCCGGCCTACCGTTTCGCACTCTATTTCCGGAATTACCGCGACTACAGCGGCGGACTGAAGGTCGGCGTGCGCACGCACGTGCACAAGAGCGAGAGATTCAGACAGTACTATGATGCCGCCGGCGTCAGAACCTTGCCGATCACGCCGCAGTGGGTGGAAAACTACATCCTCGATCTGCCCAGCGCACCGTTCGAGCTTTATAACGTGCCGAGCGTGCCCGGCGATCTGGTGATCTTTAATCTGCGCACGTTCCACTCGGCCGGAGCGTTGCGCTACCGGTCCAGGCCGGGCTTTGCCACCCTGCCCATCGTCGACGAAGCGGTAAAAAACAGCTTCCCCGATCTTTTGCTTCCGCCGTCGCCGGGCTGCCGCAACGCGCTCTTCTTCGATTACGGCGCACGTTCGGAAGCGCTTGATTACTACATCAAGTGGCGCGCGCTGGAATCGGCTGGCACCGAGACCGCCACGGCGCCGCTGTGCGAGGAGGCAATCCCCGGCATCCAAATCCGCAATGACCGCGCCATCCTCGCGATCGGCACGCTGCTGACGGTGGTCATGAAGTCGGCCAAGATCGATCTCGATGCGGTGGCGACCACGCAATGCGAGAAGATCATGCGCTCGGAGCTTGGGGCAAAGTTCATCCGGCTTTGTCTTGGTCACGTGCAATATTCACCTTATCATCCGCATTTCGACGTCGCGGGTTTTCAGGTCGGCTATGAACGCGATCCTAAGGCTGCGTTTCTCAAGGCCATCCGCGAGATCAGGTCGGCTTTTGTGCACTTCCGCGAACGCAAGAAGGCGCAAAAATCCGACGCGGGCTTGCCGCCGTATCCCGAACCGCAACCCATAGAAACGTCGAAATATGCCGCGACATAGGCCAACCCCGTGAGCCGCCGCGCGCCGCATATCGCCTGCTTCGCCCCGTACACCGACTGGTCGATACACAGCGCGCGACAAGTCACCATCCTGCAGGCGCTGCGCCAACGCGGCTGCACGGTCACCTACGTCACCTGCGACGGTGCCTTCAGCGACTGCGACCTCTATCAGCCCTCCACCGGCGGGCCCGGCGCGCGCCCGGCCGATGCATGCTCGTTCTGTCAGGCGCGCGTGGCGACCCGGCTGGCCGGCTGGGGCATGGCCTTTCACTGGCTCAGCCGCTGGCTTGCGATCGAGGACCGGCGCACGGCCGCAGCCTGGGTCGGCGCGCTCAAGCCCGCCGATTATCCGTCCGCGCACTTCAACGCCTGGGCTTTGGGCGCTTGGGTGAAGTCCAGCGTGCATCGCCACCTGCGCCACAACGTGCTCGACCTTACCGATGCGCAGACCACCGCAGTTTACGGCAGCTATCTTTATAGCGGTGTGCTGGCCGCCGTTGCGCTCGAGCGTCTGTTCGCCGAAGAAAAGCCCGATGCACAACTGCTGTTCAACGGCCGCATGGGGCCGACACGGATTGCATTGGAGCTGGCCAAGGCACGCGGCATCCGCACCATCTGCGAGGAGCGCGGCTACATCCCAGGGCGGATGATGCTGTTCGACAACGTCAACTCCCTCGACGTGCGTGGGCTGGGCGAATTGTGGACCGCATGGCGCGACCTGCCGCTGAGCGCAGATGAGATCGCCGAGATCGGCGCGACGCTGAGCGACCGCTGGCACGGGCGCTCGACGGACATCTCGCAGTTCAGCGCCGCCCTGGGCTCGACCAAGAATGCCGTCGCCACCCTCGGTCTCGACCCGGCGCGCGAAACCTGGGCGCTGTATACCTCCAGCCTCGACGAAGCGACCGACCTCGATACACGCGGCGAAGCTTTCCCCTCGCAGTACGCCTGGATCGACGCCACGGTGGATTTCGTGCGCGCGCACCCCGACCTGCAGCTCGTCATCCGCACGCATCCCAATGCCGGCAGCAAGAAATCGCTGGGCCGCAACGACCAGGATCTGGCGTACTTCGCAGCCCTGCCCGCACGGCTGCCGCCGAACGTGAAGCTGGTGCCCAGCGACAGCGCGTTTGGCAGCTACGACCTGGCCATGGCCGCGACGCTGGGCCTGATCTGGCGCTCGACCATCGGCCTGGAGATGGCCGCCATGGGACATCGCGTCATGCGTGTGGGCAACGGACCGCTGGCGTTCGCGGAGTTCATCCGCGCGCCGACATCGGGCGATCACTACGCTGAACTGCTCTCCGCCGCGCTTGAAAACAGGTGGACGCATCGCACGGACGACACGTTGCAGGCATGGCGCTTCGCGCACGTCTTTTTTTACCGCTGGTCGCTGCCGTTCCCGCTTGTGAACCAGCCCAAGTGGTACGTGGGCGAGATGGCTTACGATGGAATGGATGCGCTCGCCCCGGGCCAAGACGCCGCACTCGATCACATCTGCGACGTCTTCATGAACGGCCGGCCGCTGTTCACCGCCGCTTCAAAACGAGCGGCAGAAACGACTGACACGGAACGCACCGACGTTCTGGCACGCATTGCGCCGTATCGATTGCAGGCTTGATTGGCGCGCCAATGGGCAATCGAAACGCGCTCAAGTATGGGAGCTATTCTGTCGAGGCTGTTGCGGATCGGCGCTATGTGCGCGAATTGATACAAGAGGCGCGGGAATTGGAAGCGTGGATATTGAGGCGCGATTAAATCCACCTATGGAATCAATACGATCCAAGGCTAAGTTTTACAGGTTGAAAAACCGAGAAACCCGTAAACGAAACAATGGCCTTTTATAGCCGACCATAGCAGTGAAACGCCTCCAAGCACGCCGGCCACAGACAGAGCGTAATAGGTCAAGCCTAGCGGCAGAGTCATTATGATTGGCAAAGACAACAGCGCCAACCCGAATAGCCCACGCGCCATCCTGTCTACATCACCCACATTTTTTTTCATCGTGGCGACACTCCTGAAAAATGACAATTTTAAATACTACGTCCAGGCAGTTCGCGCGAGTCATATTGCCGCAGCAATGCGGGAGGCACGGTAGGGCCAAGGGTAGCGGCGCACCAAAGGGAAACCGCAACGCGCTAAAGCAAGGGCCTCATCCAACTGCACCGTGATACACAACCCACCAACAATTGGACTATTGCAATCCCAAGGCGTTAACGGTGTGCGCGTTTGGTGCAACGGTCCGGGCTGCAATCGCCACACTATTCGGGCCTTCAATGAACTGCCGGTGAAGGATGGGACGGTTTTCACCGCCCTTCGTTTTCGCTGCAATGTTTGCGGCTGACGGAACACGCTCGTCCAGCCTGACTGGCCCAGTAGGTCGGTACTGTATCCAACAACAAGCAACTAATTTTGCGATAGGTACGCGCGCAAATGAGCGCAGCCTGTCCAAAGCAAATCGGCAAGCCCTATGCCGTACGTTTGCCTTACAGGGGGCAAAAGATTAACGACTAAACTCATAAGCCAGTGATTTAATTGGCGCTCCCAGCGGGATTCGAACCCGCGTTTCAGCCTTGAGAGGGCCGCGTCCTAGGCCTCTAGACGATGGGAGCGAAGGACGGCCCTTATATAGAGCAGATCACGCGGCGGATATAGGTGCTCTAAGCTGTTGTTTGGTCGCGGCGGTTCGCGGAAAACCGGTTCCCACTTTTCCGCACGCCGCTCTACGTCAAGGTCGAGGAGTCGGTGTTGGGGCTGTAGGCCAGGAACGGCCGGGTGATGAAGGCGCGCATGCTTGGGAAAAAAGCGTTCATGCGCCCGTCGATGGTCGAGCCCGGCCACTTCTCGGCCATGAACGGAATGTCGGTGCCCTCCAGGGTCAGCGGATAGCAATCCTGCACGAGGCGCGCAGCACCTTGGGGGCTGACCCAGTAGCAGCACAAACCGAAGCCCTTGAGCAGCCGGAACGGGCGTACGTCGGCGATGGTCGTGGCGGCAAACGCGTTGTCGATCCAGTCGATGTCCGGGTTCTTGGGGTTCATCAGCTCGCGGGTCACCAGGCCCTGGGGGCTGACCGTGGAGAGGATGGAGTTGGTGTTGGCGGAAAACAACACAATGTCGGCGCGTTCAAGCAGCCCGGCCTTGGCGGCGATATACGCGGGCAACGCCGGGTGGGTGATGACGTCGTCCTCCATCACCATCGCGCCCGCCCCCGACGCCGCGATCATGCGCCACACGGCGCGGTGACTGGCCGCGCACCCGACGATGCCGTCAGTCACCGCGTCGGCCGCGACAAGCTCGGCGGTCATGAGGCCTGAGGAGACGCGCTCCTCCCTCGAGATGTCCGCGCCCTTGATGGCGCGCAAAATGGTGATCGCGCCCAGGTGCGCGTTGCGCTCAGCGAAGGTGCGGTAACGTTCGCCCTCGGGGTCGAGACTGATGGCGTAAAACACGTGCCGCGCCGACCTGCCCGTCAACCGGCGGGAAACGCCAGATATCCGTCCATCGTGCCGCCGGGACCGGAGGACAAGAAGAAGTCGAGCAGAAGCGGCTGGCCTGCCGCGACGGCGTAGCCCGACAGATCCGTTTTGCCCTCGGCGGCCAGAACCTCGTCGTCGATGTAGAAGTTGCCGGTGGCCGTGCGCGACGGCCGGGTGAGGATGGCGTGGGCGGCATCGGCCACGATGTCAGTGGTGCGGCAGTGCTTGAGCATCGACTTGCCGCCCAGCTCGAATTCAATCGCCGCCGTCGCGATCGCCGTGCGCGGCCACAGCGCGTTGGCGGCCACGCCTTCTTTCTTGAACTCGGCGGCCATGCCCAGCACGCACAGGCTCATCCCGTACTTGGCCATGGTGTAGGCCAAGTTATTGGCAAACCACTTCGGCGATAAATCCGGCGGCGGGGAGAGATTCAAGATATGCGGATTGGCGGCTTTCTTCAGGTACGGCAGCGCCTTCTGCGAACACAGAAAAGTGCCACGGGCGTTGATTCCATTCATCAAATCGTAGCGCTTCATCGACGTCTCCAGCGTGCCGGTGATGCTCACCGCGCTGGCGTTGTTGATCAGGATGTCGATGCCGCCGAACGTTTCGGCGGCCTTGGCCATGGCGGCCTCCACCTGCTCCTCGAAGCGGATGTCGACCTGCAAACCGAGCCCCTTGCCGCCCGCGTCGTCGATCTCTTTCGCCGCGGTGAAGATGGTGCCGGGCAGCTTAGGATGCGGATCGACGGTCTTGGCCGCGATCACCACGTTGGCGCCGTCGGCCGCGGCCCTTTTGCCGATGGCCAGCCCGATGCCCCGGCTGCCGCCGGTGATAAAGAGTGTCTTGCCCTTCAGACTGCGTGATGGATCGGCCATGCAATAGCTTCCTCTGTGCGGGCTGGAGCCGGCGCGTCCAGCGCGTGGACTGTAACGCGCTCTATCATCGAGGGCACTGAAAATTGCACGCCAAAGCAGGTGCTTGCGATGAGCCGCGCGAGCACCACATAGAAAGTTATGTGCTCCCAACAAAGAGGCCGGCCACAATGATCAACGTCGACAAACTTCTGGGTCAGTTATTGAACTCGGGTCAAGGCAAGACGCTTGCGGGCGGCCTGTTGGTCGGCGGCCTGGCAGGTGCCTTGACCGGCAAAACCGGCAAGAAAATCGCCTCGAGTGCGCTCAAGATTGGTGGTGCGGCGGCGGTAGCGGGCCTAGCCTATACCGCTTATCAGCGTTACCGCGCCGATCAACAGCATCGCACACTCCCTGGCGGCGGCGCGCCGCAGCCCTTCGCCCGACGCGCCGACGAGATTGTGGACGTGGTCGAACTGCGCCACAGCGGCTATCTTCCCCCGGCGGCGGATACGGCCGCGGCCGAAGCCCTCAGCCGAAAGCTGATCCGCGCCATGATCGGTGCCGCCAAAGCCGACGGGCGAATCGACGCCGATGAAAGCGCAAAAATCTTCGGCCAGATCGACGCTCAGGGACTCGACCCCGAAGAAAAAAGCTTTCTGCTGACCGAAATCGGCAAACCCTTGACGGCGCGCGACGTGGCGGCGACGGCCCGAACTCCGGAAGAGGCGGCTGAAATCTATGCGGCCTCAGTGATGGCGGTGAACCCCCATGGAACCGCCGAGCAGGGTTATCTGGTTGAATTGGCACAACTGCTGCGCCTTGAGCCCGGCTTGGCACAGACTATCCGCGACGGGGCCAGGGCCGGCTGATCGAAGATTCGTGATCATCGCTCGGATTGCCCTACAGGCCGTTTGCGCCTAGGGTCTGGCGCTCGTGCGATTCTGCCTCTGGAATGCAATGCAGACGATTCGACCCTCGTTGCGGCAAGTTACGGCTGCTTTCAGCGTCGCCCTGATTCTCATCGGCGCGGTGATTTCCGGGCATGCGCGCGCCGCACACATCAACGGGCTGACCAGCGCAGGCGCGCCCTGCCACCACGACATGAGCGACGGTACGACCGCGACCGACAACACCGCGCTCGACCTCTGCCGCGAGCTGTGCCTGAACAAGGTGCCCGACACGGCCATCACGGCCGCGACCGTGCAGCCCGGCATGACGTCCGTTCTTGATGCTCAACCGGCTTATATCGTGTTCGCTTCACCGGCCCTTACCCCGACGGCGGCTGGTCGCGTCATCACGACCGATCACCGACCGCGACCAGCCCTCACCCCCGCCACTCCCCGCCTGCTGATTTAGACCGCGCCACAACCGTTGAACCGCGCAAGGTTTTGCGCGCGCGTTGTTTGTGTAGTGTGCGGACATGTTTCATCAAAATCTTCTTCTCGGCCGATTTGTCATCACCAGTGCTTTTCTGGCCCTGGGTGCCTGCGCGAGCGTCGACCAGAACGCCGCCTTCGACGGTGTGCGCGGCACCATCGGAAACCGCGTCGGCCAAGAACTGGCCTGGCGCACGGACGCCGCCGCCGAGGCCGACGTCGGCGCGAAAGTCGATGCGCTGCTGTCGGCCGAGCTCAGCTTCGACGGCGCAGTGCAGGTGGCGCTGTTCAACAACCGCGGGCTCCAGGCGCGTTATGCCGAGATCGGCATCGCCAATGCCGACTTTGTCCAGGCGGGGCTGCTGTCCAACCCCGTACTCGACCTGATGATCCGGCCCACCACCAACCCGTCCGAGGGCAGCATTCTGGAGTTCGGCCTGGCGCAGAACATCCTCGATCTGTTCACGCGTCCCGCGCGGCAGAAGATCGCAAAGGCGGAGTTCGAGAAGGCGCAAAATGAAGTGGCCGCTGCGGCGGTGGAGATGGTGGCTGAGGTCCGCGCGGCTTATGTACACGCGCTCGCCGCGCGCAACGCGCTGGCCGTGACAAAAGAGATCGCCGCGGCCAGCGAAGCGTCGTGGGAACTCGCCCAGCGCTTCCACAAGGCCGGAAACATCTCAGACCTTGAACTGGCCGAGGAACAGGCCGCCCATGAAGATAACGCCGTGATGCTGGAGGAAGCCGAGGTCGCGGCCGTCACGGCTGCGGAAGATTTAAGCGAGCTTCTCGGCGTCGGCTCGGAGCGTGTGAAGCTGCCCGAGCAGTTGCCCGCGCTGCCCGAGGCCGAGGCCGCGTCCGCCGAGGCCGAGGCCGTGGCGCTGGACCGCCGCCTGGACATGGTGGCAGCACGCAAGGCGGTTTCGGCGCAGGTCGAAAGTCTCAAGCTGAAAACCAGCACGCGCCTGTGGCAGGAGATCGAGCTGAAGATCGACGCCGAGCGCGAACCCGACGGCCAGTGGGCCGTGGGGCCGGGCTTAGGGTTCGCACTGCCGCTGTTCGATCAGGGTGGGCCCAGTGTGGCGCGCGCGGCGGCCGAACTGCTGAAGGCCGAGAACGAACTGCAGGCGCTGCAAAGCCATGTGCGGACCGAGGTGCGCAAGGCCGCCGCCGAGGTGGCCGCGGCGCGGCGCATCGCGGAACGCTTCCGCAAGACCATCCTACCGCTGAAGGAGGACATCGTTCAGATGAAGTTGAAGGAATACAACTTCATGCTGATCGGCGTGTTCGACGTGCTGATGGCCAAAAACGAGCAGGGCGAGGCCTATCTCGACTATATCGAAGCGGTGCGCGATTACTGGTTGGCGCGCGCCGAACTGGCCGCCGCCATGGGTGGGCTGGCTGTTGATACGAAAGGGAGCGCAACGCCATGAATGCCTCGCGCCGCAGTTTCTTCTGGTCGTCGCTGACGGGCCTGAGTTCGACCCTGATCGGCCGCGCGCTGGCCCAGGACGCAGACGCCGTACGCCCCGCGCAAGGCTACACGCCCGTTCGCACGCTCAACGGTGTGACGCTGCCTTACGTGATGAAGGACGGCGTGAAGGAGTTCCGACTAGTCGCCGAGGAGATCGAACACGAGTTCGCGCCGGGCACCACGGCCAAGTGTTGGGGTTACAACGGCCGCACGCCGGGCCCGACCATCGAGGCCGTCGAGGGCGACCGGGTGCGCATTCTGGTGACCAACAACCTGCCCGAGCACACGTCGGTCCACTGGCACGGCCTGTTGCTGCCCAGCGGCATGGACGGCGTCGGCGGGCTGAACCAACCGCACATCAAGCCGGGCGAGACGTTTGCGTATGAATTCACCCTGCGCCAGAACGGCACGCACATGTACCACCCCCATGCCGACGAGATGGTGCAGATGGCCGTGGGCCTGATGGGCATGTTCATCATCCACCCGAAGAACGCGCCCGCCAAACCCGCCGACCGCGACTACGTGATCTTGCTGCACAACTGGGCGATTCATCCCGGCACCTACCGGCCCGATCCGTCGGTCATGCAGGATTTTGATTTGTGGACCTTCAACAGCAAGGTCTTCCCGGCCATCGAGCATTTGGTGGCGCGCACGGGAGAGCGCGTACGCATCCGGGTCGGCAACCTGTCGATGTGGAACCACCCGATCCATCTGCACGGCCACGTCTTCCAGGTCACCGGCGGTGACGGCGGGCGTTGGCCCGAGACGCAGTGGCGCTCGGAAGTGACCGAGACCGTCAGCGTCGGCCAGACGCGGGACATCGAGTTCGACGCCATCGCTGGCGATTGGGCGATGCACTGCCACATGGCGCATCACACGATGAATGCGATGGGCCATGAGATTCCCAACACCCTGGGCGTGGACCAGTCCGACGTCGGCATGAAGATCGCGCGATTGCTGCCCGGATACATGGCCATGGGCGAGCGCGGAATGGCCGAGCATCAAGACCACACCGGCCACATGCCGGGGCCCAAGAACACCCTGCCGATGATGATGGGCACGGGGCCCTTCGGAAACCTCGAGATGGGCGGCATGTTCACGGTGGTGAAGATCCGCGACGATCAGCCGCCCGGCGATTACACCGACCCCGGATGGTATGAGAACCCGCCGGGCACAGTGGCCTACAAAGTATCGGGTTAGGAGCAAAAGAATCTATTGATCCGCAAGGGGATACACAGCGTTACCAAATCCCCGCGGGGATCAGGGTAATTGAGTCGCGTTCATCCGGCCTGAACGCTATGATTTTGAATATGGGCTGGTTGCGTTGCGTACGGGAGAAGCGTTGTTTTATCTGGGAACCAACAAGGGAGAACGACCATGAAGAAGCTGCTGTTGACGACCGTTGCCGCCGGGGTGTGCGGCCTGTTTGCCACCACGGCATCCGCACACAATACGTTGACCTCCATGGAGGGCTACGCGGGCTATGTGACGGATTTTGAAATGCGCGTCACCCACGGCTGCAAAGGCAGCCCGGTGAAGGAAGTACGCGTGAAGATCCCCGAAGGCGTGATGCGCGTCTCGGTGGGTGCCAACCGCGACTGGAAGACCGAAGTGAAGATGCGCAAATTGGACAAACCCGTGCCCGGTGAAGGCGGCAACATGATCACCGAGACCGCCGACGAGATCATCTGGAAGGATCCCGTCAGCCCGATCCCGGCCGGCGGCACCTTCGAGGGCTTCAAGTTCCGCGGCTCGCTGCCGAAGGAAGAGGGCAAGATCCTCTACTTCCGCAACATCAGCGTCTGCGAGCAGGGCGACGACAAGTACGTCGATTTGCCCAAGGAAGAGCTCAAGCCGACGGATCCGGATTTCAAAAAGAAGCTGTGGGCGTTCATGACCGCCACGCCCGGACCCTCGGCGTTCCTGATCACCGTCAAGGCGCCCAAGCCGCAATATCCGTGGGAGCCGGTGGAAATGGCACCCAAGGGCAAGGCCGAAGCACCGGGCCAACAGAAAGCGTCCGCGAACTAAACCGACCTGCGACACGCGGCGGAGCGGGCGACCGCTCCGCCGTTGCCGTATCTGAACACTTTGCCTCATCTGAACACCTTGCCGACAGGACCCGACATGATTTCGCTCGCCCGTTGTTTCGCGCTGCTGCTGACCCTCGCGTGGTCGCAAGCCGCCCTGGCCCACGCCGTGCTGCTGGGCTCGACGCCCAAGGCCAACGAGATGCTGGCGGAATCCCCCAAGGAACTGATCTTGAATTTCAACGAGGACGTCGGCCCGATCTTCTTCAAGGTGCTCGACCGCACCGGCAAGGAAGTCGGCAAGCCCGGCGAGATCATCATCGACGGTCAGAACATCAAGCTGCCGTTGAACGAAGCCCTGCCAAACGGAACTTACGTCCTCACCTACCGCGTCATATCCGCCGACACGCACCCGGTCGGCACCACGTTCGGTTTCTCGGTCGGCGAACCCATGGCCGACATGAGCCAGATGAGTGCCAGCACCGCGGAGGCCTCGACGCCCTGGACGTATGCGGTCGCAGCCAACCGCTGGGTGCTCTACGCCGCAATGCTGTTGGCGGCCGGCTCGGCGCTGTTCACCCTGGCCGTTCCCACGCCCGGCGGCGTCGGCGCAGCGACCTTCGCGCTGGGCCGCACCAGCGCCGTCGTCGCGGGCGCGGCCTATCTGCTGTCCATCGGGTTCGGCGGCGCTGAAATGGTGTTGGGCGGCGGCGCGGCGCTGTTTTCGCCCGATGCCTGGGCGCGCGGCGCAGACTCAACGCTGACGCCCAGCGCGGCGATCGGCATTCCGGCCATGCTGGTGCTGATCTACGCCTTTGCGCAAGGTGCCGAGAAACCCAAGACCGGCGCGCTGGCCGTGGGCGCGGTGGGCGCAGTGGCCAGCTTCCTGGTCACGGGCCACGCCGCCACCGCCCCGCCGGTGTGGCTGATGGCCACGGTGGTCGCCATCCATCTGTTCGGCACCGCCTTCTGGTTCGGCGCGCTCTATCCGCTGTACAAGACGACGCAGGCCGCCGATGCGGTGCAGGCGGGCGGCGTGATGAACGTCTTTTCCAAGTGGGCGGTCTATAGCGTGGGCCTGATCGTGCTCAGCGGCATCGTCATCTCGGCGGTGCAGGTGCAAAGCCCGGCCAATCTCGGCGGCAACCAATACAGCATCAGCCTGTTGGTCAAGATCGCCCTGGTGCTGATGATCCTGGGCTTGGCCACATATAATAAGTACAGCCTGACGCCTGCGCTGGAAAAAGGCGACGCCGCTGGAGCCGAACGCATCCGCAGCACCATCAAAATCGAATTCGGCCTGTACGTGCTGATCCTCGGCGCGGCCATGTCCATGACCCTGACCACTCCGCCGCGCGCCATCATGGATCAGTCGGCGGGCGGCGGCATGGCGATGATGGGCGAGGGCTTCAAGGCCAGCCTGCAGGCCAACGGCTACACCGCCGACATCGACCTGACGCCCGCCAAAGCCGGCGAGAACATGATCATGGTGACGGTGAAGGGCAAGGACGGCCAGATCATCACCACGCTCGCCGACCTCGAGATCACCGGCAATCTGCCGGCGGCCGGCATCTCCGACGTGCTGGTGAAGGGCGAGAAGATGGACGGCGGCATGTGGCACGTGATGTTCCAGGAAATGATCATCCCCGGCGACTGGACGCTCAAGATCGACGCCTTCATCGACGACTTCGACAAGGTGACGTTCGAGACCACCGTGCCGATCAAGTAGGCCGCCATGATCCTGTCCATCGCCAAGAAGGAGCTGACCTCGGCCTTGCGCGACGGCCGCGTGATGTGGTCGGCGGCGATCTTCATCGTCATGCTGATCGCCTCGTTGGGCTCGGCGGCCAGCCGCTATGTGGACATCTCGGCCGAACGCGCCGCCGCCCAGGCCATCGTCAACGAGCAATGGGCCAACCAGGGCGAGAAGAACCCCCACGCCGCGGCGCACTACGGCGTTTACGCCTTCAAGGCCGTCACGCCGCTGTCGTTCTTCGACACCGGCGTGTCGAGCTTCACCGGGGTGTCGGTGTGGCTGGAGGCGCACAAGCAGAACATGGCCGAGGGCGAACCGGCGCGCGACGCCACCGCCATCGCCCGCTTCGGCGAACTGACGGGGGCGTTCACATTGCAGATGCTCCTTCCCCTGCTGGTGATCCTGCTGGCCTTCGCGTCATTCGCGGGCGAGCGCGAGCAAGGCACGCTGCGCCAGGTGCTGGCCATGGGCGTTTCGCCGGTGCAGTTGTTCTTCGGCAAGGCGCTGGGTGTTGCGGGTGCCGCAGGGCTGTTCGTGCTGCCGGTCTTCATCCTGGGCCTGATCGGCCTGGTGCTGACACCCGGCGGTGCGGGGTTCATCGGCCACGGTCTTGTGGTGATGGCCGTGTACGTCATCTATGCGGCGATTTTCCTGTTTCTCACCCTGGCGGTGTCCGCCGCCTCTGATTCCTCGCGCACCGCGCTGGTGGTGATGGTGGCGTTCTGGGCGGTCTCATCCGTGGCGCTGCCCAAGGCGGCCGCGGATTCGGCCAGGCTGATTCACGACACACCCACCGCCGTGGGCTTCCAGAAGGCGATCGCGTCGGATCTGGAAAACGGCATCGACGGCAAATCCTTGGACGCCCTGGTGGCCGAGCGCAAGGAGGCCACGCTGCGCCTGTACAAGGTCGACGCCATCGAGAAGCTGCCGATCAACTTCCAGGGCATCGTGCTGGGCCTGCAGGAGCAGGTCAGCAACGCGGTCTTCGATAAGAACTTTGGCCAGCTCTACAAGACGCTCGATGCACAGAAAGGCGTGTTCGAGACCTTCAGCGTGCTCTCGCCACGTTTGGCGGTGCAGATGGCCTCGATGGAGCTGTCGGAGACCTCGCTGGGCAGCCACATCGACTTCACCCGCCAGGCCGAGAGCTACCGCCGCAACCTGATCGACACCATGAACAAGGCCATGACCATGAACTCCTCGGGCGCGAACCCCGATTATCGCGCCGGGCCGGAGCTGTGGACCAAAACCGGCGTGTTCGCCTACAAGCACCCGCCGCTGGGCAAGCTGTTGGCCGGCCTTGGGCCCAGCTTCATGGTGATGTTCCTGTGGCTCATCGCGTCCATCGTCGCGGGGCTGATGGCCGCGCGCAAACTGAAGGCGTTGGCCGCCTGATATGTTCGGCATCGTATTTCATCAAGAACTGAAGGTTCTCTCGTCCAACCGCACGTGGTGGGGCATCCTCGGCCTGCTGGTGCTGCTCACGGTGTTTGCAGCGCTGAACGGCGAGGCGCGTTTCGAGCAGATGGCCGCCACGGCTGGCAAGCTCAACCAGGACGAAGCCACGACCCAGGCCGCGCTGAAGAACTCGGTTGCGCGTTACGACGCCAACCCCGCGGGCGATCCGCCCTCGGTAGCCAGCCCCGGCAACGTCGGGCTATCGATTTTGGGCCATTACACCGTGATGGCGCACGATGCGCTGGCGCCGCTGTCCGTGGGCCAGAGCGACGTGCAGCCGTTCTACTACCGCGTCACCGCGCACCCCAGCCACACGTTCCTCAGCGCCTCGGAGATCCAAAATCCCCTGGCGCAGATGACCGGCAGCTTCGACGTGGCCTTTGTGATGATCTTCGTACTGCCGATCCTGATCATCGCGGTGTCGTTCGATCTGATGTCGCGCGAGAAAGAGGGCGGCGTGCTGGCGCTGATCGCAGCCCAGGGCGTGAGCTTACGCACGCTGATTCTGGCCAAGGTGGCCGCGCGGGCGATCATCCTGCTGGCCATGCTGCTGGCCCTTGTCGTGCTTGCCGCGATCCTGGTGGGTGCGGATTTATCGCAAGCTCCCGCCTTGACCACCATCGCGCTGTGGTTCGCCGTGATCGTGGGCTACGCCGCATTCTGGTTCGCGCTCGCCTTCTTGGTCAACGCCATGAACTGGCCCTCGGTGACCAATGGGGTCGTTCTGGCCAATCTGTGGCTGTTGTTCGTGGTGGTGCTGCCCTCGGTCGTCAACGTGGTGGCGGGCACGCTGTACCCCGCACCCTCGCGCGTGGAGCTGACGACCGAGATGCGCGAGGCGACGGAAATCGCCGACAAGGAAGCCGCCGAATCGCGTGAGGCCTATCTGTTCGATCACCCGGAGCTGGCGGGTGCCGGGGCAGGAGCCATGGACGCCTTCTACATCCAGGTGCTGGCGACCGACGCCGCCGTGGAGAAGGTGGTCACGCCGATCATGGCTAAGTTCGCCGAACAATCTGAAAAGCGCGAAGGCGTGGTGGACCTGCTGCAATACACCTCGCCCGCCATCGCCGCCCAGCAGGCGATGAACGCGCTTGCCGGGACCGGCAACGCGCGCTTCGAGGACTTCACGCGCCAGGTGCTGGCGTTCCACGAGAACTGGCGCGGCTTCTTCATCGGCAAGATCGTCAAGGGCGAGCGCATGACCGCGCCCGACTTCGACGCCATCCCGGCGTTTCAATACGCCCCGCCCCCGCCGAGTTTTACCTCGGCCCTGGGCCCGCTGATGTTTTTAGTTTTGGCCGTCGTCGTCTTGATCGGTTGGGCGGTGCGCCGCTACGCGCGTTATCCGGTGATTTAGAGGGAGACGTCCATGGGCGAACTGATTTCGCGCCGCACGGCCTTGGCCTCGGGCGCGGCTGTCTCCGTCGCCGCAGTATCTAACCCCGCCTCGGCGCGGCGCACATTGGACCTGACGACACCCGCCGACAGCCTGTATGCCGTAGTGAAACTGCGCGGTGACTTGTCGGGCAAGCAAGTGCTGCAATGGTACACCGGCACGCTGAGCCTGGTGGTGCCGGGCAAGTTGCCCGCACCCGTGTGCCGCTATCAGGGCATCATCCGCACCACCTGGTCGCCCCAGCCCGACGGCAGCTTCAAGTACCGCACGTTCGATTTGGGCTTCTTCGGCGACCTTGAGACCGGCAAGCACGTCGAGAAGATCACCAACCCCATGACCGGCGAAATCGTCGAACCGATGCAGGTGCGCGACGGCCCCATTTCGAGCATCTATTCGCTCAACGGCGCCTTTGCAAATAGCGCCAAGCCCGACCCGACCAAGACGCTCTCGCTGCCTTGGGTGATCTCGGGCAACGACGTGTGGTATTCGGCCAGCTTCGGTTTCGAGTTCCCCAACGTGCTGCCGCCCGCCCAATACCCCGAGTTATCCAGCACGGACAAGGCGGTGCAACGCAGCCAGTTCACCTACAAGGGCCGGTTGTCGGAACTCGAGGACGAAAGCCTGACCAGCGCGCCGATGGAGACCATCATGGTGGTCACCTCCACCATTCATCCGTGGCTGAAGATGGGCCGCATGCCCGGCATGCAGCTGATCCACACATTCTCTCATAAAATCGCCAAGCCCGAGGAGTCCTCGCGCGAGATGCAGGACTTCATGGCCAAGGTCATGCCCGACTACTTGACGATGGAGACGCCCTTCGAAGGCGCGGGCAATTCCTTCGAGGCCTACAAACGCCAGCGTATCGACAAAAAGACCTAACCAAACGGAAAATGCCGGCCCTCGACGACCGGATGGGGACTGTCGGCGGCCACCTCGGCGGCGTCGCGCTCGAACATCTCCTCCAGCTCCCTGTTTCCCGCCTTGGCCAGGTCGATCAGCTTCTGCTGGTCGGTGTGGTGGGTGTAGTGCTCGAACAGGCGGCGCTCATCGTGATCGCGGAAGGTGCGCATGGTGCGCTCGGCCTCGGCACGCGGCATGCCTAAGCCCATCAGCATGTCGCGCGCCAGTTCCAGCGCCGAGAGCAGCGTCTCGCGCTGCATCAGCGTGATCCCTAAGTCCATCAGCCGGTAGGCATGTTGCCGGTTGCGGGCGCGAGCGTAGATTTTCAGATGCGGGAAATGTTTGATGACGGTCTCGGCTGTGCGCACCGAGGCGTCGACGTCGTCGATGGCCAGGATGAAGATTTTGGCCGCGTCGGCTTTGGCGGCACGCAGCAAATCAAGCCGCGAGGCATCGCCATAGTAAACCTTATTCCCGAAGCGCGTGACGAAATCCACCTGATCGGCGCTGATGTCGAGCGCGGTGAAGCGGATTTTGCGCGCGGCGAGCACGCGGCCGAAGATCTGCCCGAAACGGCCGAAGCCTGCGATGATCACCGGGTTTTCCTCGTCGGGCATTTGTTCGTACACCGGGGCTTTCTTCGGCGTCAGGCGCGCGCTCAGCCAATCGTTGGCCAGCGTGAAGAACGGCGAGGCCGCCATGGACAAGCTGACCACCAGCACCAGCAGTTCGTTCTGGCCCGTGGACATCACGCCCGTCGTGACGGCCGCGCCGAAGATGACGAAGGCGAACTCGCCGCCTTGCGCGATGGACACGGCCAGATCCTTCGCCGCCCGCCCGCCCAGACGCCAGGCGCGGCCCAGCGCGTAGATCACCAAAGCCTTCGCGCCCAGCAGCGCCGCCACGAGGGCGGCGATGGCCAAGGGCCGTTCGACCAGCAGGCCGAGGTTCAGGCCCATGCCGACGGAGATGAAGAACAGGCCCAGCAGCAGGCCCTTGAAGGGCTCGATGTCGGCTTCGAGTTCGTGGCGGTATTCGGAGTTGGCCAGCAGCATGCCCGCCAGGAACGCGCCCAGGGCCATAGAGATGCCGATGGAATACATGGCCAGCGCCGTGCCGGTGACGATCAACAACGCCGTGGCGGTGAACAGCTCGGGGATCTTGGTGCCCGCCATGGCGCGTAAGACGGGGCGCAGCAGGAAGTGCCCGCCCAGGATGACCGCCACCACCACGCCAACGACGCGCGCCACGGCCAGCCATAGCGGCATGTCGGCGGCCATGGCGCTGACGCCCAGCAGCGGGATGATGGCCAGCATGGGAATCGCCGCCACGTCCTGGAACAGCAAAATCGCGAAGGCGGCGCGGCCGTGGCGCGTGGCCAGTTCGTTGCGCTCGGCCAGGGTTTGCAGGGCAAACGCAGTCGATGACAGCGCCAGGCCCAGGCCCACAACGATTGCAATCGTCGGCGGCAGCCCGGCCAGATATGCCGCACCGCCGATGACGACCGCCGACAGCAGCACCTGCGCGCCGCCCAGGCCGAAGACCTGCGAGCGCATGGTCCATAATCTTTGCGGTTGGACTTCCAGGCCGATAATGAACAGCAGCAGCACGACGCCGAACTCGGCCACGTGCAGGATGGACTCCACGTCGGCGATCAGCGCCAGGCCCGCGGGCCCGATCACCGCGCCGGCGACGAGATAGCCCAGCACCGAACTGAGGCCCAATCGCTTGAAGATCGGAACGACGATCACCGCCGCGGCGAAAAAGACCGCCGCCTTCGTGAGAATATCCATGCATCACCCTGCTTTGCAGCCATTCTCACTGAATGGGCGATGCGGGCAAGGAGTTTAGCTTTGGTCGGATTAGCCCTCGGGGCCGCCGCCGGCGGCTTTGGCGAAGGGCGTGGTCTCGCGCGGCTGGGTTTGCGCGACGGCGTCGACGCCGTCGAGGCGGCGCTTGAGCGCGTTGACCTCCGCCGTCAGCGCGCAGATCGCCTTGGCCGTGGGATCGGGCAAATCATCACTGGGCGCGCCGTAGGGCGCGAAGGACTCCAGCCGTGCGGAGGCGTTGGCCTCGACCGCTTGGGCGGGAATCCCCACCACCGTCGTGGCCTCCGCCACGTCCTTCAAGACGACGGCATTGGCCCCGACGCGCGCATGGGCATGCACGGTGATGGGCCCCAGAACTTGCGCGCCCGCGCCGATCACCACGCCCTGTTTGATCAATGGGTGGCGGCGCTGGGCGGTGCGCACGCCGCCGCCGATGCCGACCCCAATGCCGCCCAATGTGACGCCGTGATACAGCGTGACGTCGTCCTCGATGACGGCGGTTTCGCCGATCACTACGCCGACCCCGTGATCGATGAACAGGTTTTGTCCGATGCTGGCGGCGGGATGGATTTCAACGCCGCTGAGCCACTTGCCGAGCTCCGAGATCAGACGGCCGAGGAAATGAAAGCCGCTGCGCCACAACGCATGCGCGGCGCGATGAAACAGCAGCGCACGCACGCCGGGATAAAGCAGCGCCACTTCCAGGCGCGAGCGCGCGGCGGGATCGCGCACGATGATCGAGTCGAGGTAGCGGGCAGCGGCGGCGAACATGGCGGGGTCCTTGAAGCACACGGAGTTCGAAGCACAGGGAGTTCGAGTCGCGTGCCTCTAGCAGACCACCCGGACAAATAGGAAATAAAATCTACCGGATGACCATTTATAACTAGATTTGAGATGAATATTCTCCTATAGCCGCGTAAATCGCTGATTTTCCACCATATCCAGAGGTCCGCCTATGGACGCCATCGACCGTAAAATCCTCTCCATCCTGCAGACCAACGCCGGCATGGCCATCAACGACATCGCCACCCGCGTCGGCCTGTCGCAGACGCCGTGCTGGAAGCGCATTCAGAAGATGGAACAAACCGGCGTCATCAAGGGCCGCGTGGCCGTGCTCGACGCCAAGAAGCTCAACCTGGGGCTGACGGTGTTCGTGATTCTGCGCACCAACCAGCACGACGACATCTGGCTGCAGAAGTTCGCCCGCGCGATCAAGGAAATGCCCGAGATCACCGCCATCTGGCGCATGGCCGGGGACATCGACTACCTGCTGCGCGTGGTGGTGCGCGACATGGAGGCCTACGACGCCTTCTACAAGCGCCTGATCAAGCGCATCCCGCTCAACGACGTGTCCTCGACCTTCGTGATGGAGGAACTGAAATACACCACCGCGCTGCCCTTGGACGGCCCGGAGCCGAAAGCGGCGGGATGAACGAATATTGCCGCGACACCCTCATTTTGATATCATGATATCAAAATGAGGGTCCCATGACCGCCATCCTGATCCGTAACGTCAAGAGCCAAACCAAGGAAATTCTGCGCCGCCGCGCACAGCGGCGCGGCCGCAGCCTCGAGCGCGACTTGCGCGACGTGCTTGAGCGGCTGGCCAAGTCGGAGGCCGAGACGCCCGACGATACCGAACCGTTCGGGACTTGGCTGATGGCCGCATCGCGGCCTGGCGTTAATCTTGATCGGACGCTCAAGCGGTTGCGGTCGGCCAAGGTGCGCATTCCCGATCTGAAATAGGTCTCCGCGCATGATCCTGCTCGATACCAATGTGCTGTCCGAGGTCTTGAAGGCTCAACCAGCGGCAGCGGTCATTGGGTGGCTCGACCTTAACTTCGACGACTGCGCTCTCTGTAGCCTAGCGCTGTTTGAACTCAAGGCGGGTGTCGCGGTGATGGATCGCGGCAAACGTCGCGATCATCTTGACCGGCTGATCGACCGAACGGTGCCGCGCTTCGGCCAGCGGGTTTACTCGTTTGATTCGCAAGCGGCTCTTGCCGCTGCTTCGCTTCTATCAGTCGCGCGGGCAAAGAATCTGCCCGCGCACCAAACAGATAATCTGGTCGACCTACAGATGGCTGGTATCGCTACGGCTTACGGTCTCGACCTCGCCACGCGCAATATCCGTCACTTTCGCGGCCTTGGACTCACTTTGATCGACCCCTGGCGCGGCTGATCTTTACCTCACGCTCTTCGGCGCCGCCTGGCCGTCGGGGATGGCCGTGCGCCACGTCAGCGGCTCGCGCACCTTCTTGAAGTCAGCTTTCACCGCCTCGAGCAGCTTCGGGTCGGTGTAGAGGTCGATGGCCGTGGCGGCCAGCACCTTGCTGGCGGTGGACAGCGCCTTGGTGCCGATGGACGTGCCGGTGGCCGCCACCACGGGCCATGAGTGCATCGGCAATCCATACCCAAACGAGGCGACACGAATTCCACCCACGGGCACGAACCACGAGATGTCGGCGACGTCGGTCGAGGCCTGGCCCGCCGGCTCGAATACCTCGCGCAGCGGTTCCAGCCGCGTCGCCAGCGTGATGCCGGCCTTGGTGTAGTCAAAACCGAACGGGTCCTTGAACTCCTTTTGCGTGGTCGAGGCAAACGCAAGCTCGGCGGCGGTCCACTGCGGTTGGCCGAGCATGGCGAAGTTGCGATGCAGCGATTCCGCCAGCGGCCGGTTGCCCAGCATATCGTGGGTCTCGGACTGCACCGTGACGGCGTCGAGTTCGGTCTTGGTCATTTTCGCCGCCGCCTCGGCGATGTCCTTGACCCAGGTATAATATGAGTAAGCGTCGTCGAAATTGTTGGCCCGCACGTAGTACCAAACTTCCGCTTCCTGCGGCACGACGTTGGGCTGGCCGCCGCCCTTCGTGATGACCGAATGGATGCGCGCCTCCTGCTTGATGTGCTCGCGCATGTACTGCACGCCTACGCTCATCAGCTCGGCGGCGTCGAGTGCGCTGCGCCCGCTGGCCGGCGCGGCGGAAGCGTGTGCCGCCACGCCCTTGAAGTGGAACTTGGCGTTGATCAGCGCCTTGGACGAGGAGAAGCTCACCTCGTTCTTGTCGCCGGCGTGCCAGTGCAGAATGGCGTCGTCGTTTTTAAATAAACCATCACGCAGCATGTAGACCTTGCCGATGCCGGTCTCCTCGGCGGGCGTACCGTAGAGCTTGATGGTGCCTTTGACCGCGCCCGAGGCGATCAGCTGCTTGACCGCAATGGCCGCGCCCACGGAACCGACGCCGAAAATGGAATGGCCGCAGGCGTGACCCGATTCCGGGTTGGCGCCGATCTTCGCCGTCGGGCTGTCGGACTGCGAGACGCCCAGCAGCGCGTCGAACTCGGCCAGGATGCCCACCACGGGGCCACCCTCGCCGTAGGTCGCCACGAACGCCGTGGGCATGCCCGCCACGCCCGCCTTGACCGTGAAGCCGTTGGCCTTGAGCAGGTCCTGCAGTTCCTTGGACGATTTGTGCTCCTCCAGGCCCACTTCCGCATAAGTCCAGATCTTGCGGTTGGCGGCCTCGAGGGTTTTGGTGTTGGCCTCGACCCAGCTGGCGGCGTCTTTTTTCATCTGCGTTGTGTCAGCCAATGCAGCCCACGACGACGTGGCCAGCAGCACGCCGAACAGCGCGCCGATGCTGCGATTAAAATTGGTCATGGTCCCCTCCTCGCCTTATGCGAACATCTGCAACAACACCGCCGTGACCGCCTTAGCGGCCTCGGGCGGCAGCGCGCCGACGCGCCGGTGAATCCGACTCTTATCGATGGCGCGGATTTGGTCCAGCGCAACTTCGCCGTTCTTGCCGCTGAATTTGACCGCGACGCGGCTGGGATACCCGCGCACCGTCGTCGTCATCGGCGCGACAATGACCGTGTCGAGGTGCCGGTTGACCTCATCAGGCGACACGACGACGCACGGCCGGGTCTTTTTGATCTCCGCGCCGACCGCGGGATCGAGCGGCACCAGCACCACGTCGTGGCGCTTGACGGTTTTCACCAGCGCCATTCGCGGCGGTCCCAATCGGCGGAGAGATGATCGGGCAACAAATCATCCCGCCCCTTCACGGCCTTGGCGAAGGCCTCGTCCCAGCCTTGGCGGGGCTTGCGCCTCGGGTTCAGGACGACCTTGCCGTCCTCGACAGACAGTTCGGCGGTCGCGCCAAAGCCGCATTGTTGCAGCACGCCCTTGGGCAGCCGGACGCCGCGTGAATTGCCGATGCGGATGATGTCGATTTTCATGGTATGCCCGATGTAATTACATTGCTATGATAGAATCCGTACAACCATGATGCAACCCCGCAGACAGCCATGACCCGCATTCTGTTCACGCTGAGCCTGCTGTTCACCACGCACGCCGCCGCCGCCGACCTCGCCAAGACGATGGACCTGATGGGCCGGTGGATGCACGGCAACTACTCCACGCAAGGCCAGCACGAGGCCGACATAGCTTCGGACAAACCCGACAGCGAAAAACACCGCCTGATGTTTCAGCTGTTCAAGCGCATCGACGCTCCGGGTTTCGACGGCTTGCTGTTTTTCGAACAGGGTTCGCGCGACGGCTCCACCGACCCGGACATGATCTGGCGCTCGGCGCTGGTGCAGATTTTACCTGACGAAAAGCTGGGCGTGGTTCGTTACCGCGAGCTGGCGTTCAAGGATCAGAAAACTTGGCACAATGCCCACCTGACGCCGGAGAAATTCAAGGGCCTGACGCCAGATTTGGTGACGTGGGATGAAAACTGCGACTTCTTGGTGACGCTGAACGCCGCCGGAACGGAAATCGCCGGGCCGATTGCGAAAATGAAATGCAGCCAAATCAACCCGGGCACCGGCCAGCGCATGTACGCCGAGGACGCCATCGTGATCAAACCCGACGAGTTCTGGTTCCTGGGCCGCTATATCGACGCCGAGGGTCGCCACGTCTGGGGCAATGAAAGCGACGAGTTGAACAAACTCGTGCGCTTCGCGGAAGTTCCTTAAGCGGTCTTGCGCCGCAGCCGCATGATGGCGACGACGATCACCAGCCCCGCCGTCAGTGTTTGAATGACGGTCAGGAACAGCATCTTCGCGCGGTGAACGTCCACCGCCGCTTCGATGGCGCGCGGCATCGGCTCGGGATGACCGAGGATGATGGTCAGGAACGCGGCATTCTCCGCCCAGTCGCACAGACAGGGAAACACCGCCCACATCCACCAGCCGCGCTGGAAAGCCTCGACCAAAGTTTTTGAGCCGCTTTTGCCCACCAGCCACGCCCACAGCAGCACGGTGAACCACGTGGCGATGGGCGGGAAAAACATGTCGAGCAGCGCGAAGTTGAGGTAGGCGCCCGCCGAACGTTCGCTCATCGCGCCCAACTGGATGATGATCATTTCCCGCGTCAGCGGATATTGCAGGTCGAAGGGCACAAAGCCCGCCGACACGGCTTGGTACATCGGCGTCAGGATCAGGTTGAACGCCGCGATGCACGCCACCAGCAGGCCGAGGGCGATCAGCACGTTGCGCCCCGAGGCGCGGTCCGCGATGAACTGCGACAACCCGATCATAAGCTACCGATTGACCATGATGACTTTGCCGAAGTGGTTGCGGTCGTTGACCATCTGGTGCGCCGTGGCCAGCTCGGCCATGGGCAGCACGGTATCGACGATGCCCTTGAAAGTGCCCGCCGCGAACAGCGGCACCGCCTGCTCGTTGAAGGTCTTCACCGTGCCCGAGTAGTAATACTTGCTGGTGTCGATGCTCATGGAGATCAGCTCGACGTTGCGCTCGCCGATGCCGAGATCATAGCTGACCACGCGCCCGCCGGTGGAGCCGTAGTTCATCACCTTGCCGTGGGGGGCCATGACGTCGAGCAATTTTTGAATCGTCTCGCCGCCGATGGTCGAGCACGCCACATCGATGCCGTATCCGCCCGTGTCGGCCTTGATGCGCGCGACGATGTCCTCGGTCTTGTAGTTATAAATGCCGTCGCAACCCCACTCCTTCGCCTTCTTCAGCTTGGCGTCCTGGCTGGCGGTGCCGCCGACCCAGGCACCGCGGTGCTTGGCGATCTGCAACGCCGCCGAGCCCACGGACGAGGCCACCGCCTCGATCAGCACCTTCATGCCGGGCTGAACATTGCCCATGGTCACGATCGCGTGCCACGCCGTGTGCCAACCGACGGGAATCGCCGCACCTTCCTCGAAGGACAACGTCTCGGGCAACAGCATCACTTTACGCGCATCGGCCAGCACCTTTTCCGCGTGCGAGCCGCGCGTGCGCGCCATCACCCGGTCGCCGGGCTTGAAGGCCGTAACACCCGCGCCGACCTTCTCGATGATGCCGCCGCATTCCATGCCCAGCACTTGCGGCAGCTTGATGCCCGAATACGTGCCCGCGCGCATACGCGTCTCGGCGAAGTTGATGCCCGAGGCCTTGACGATAATCGACACCTCGCCCGGGCCCGGCTGCGGATCGGGCTGTTCGATCCACTGCATCTTCTCCGGCCCGCCGAACTCCTGCACCACCCATGCCTTCATCGCCCATACTCCATCATTTTTCTAACGCCATATGTTTTTGCACGTCGTCGACATCAATGCCCGACGGCACCGGCTTGAGCAGCAAATAAAACAGCCCGGCCAGCACCAAGGGAATGCCTACCACCAACGTAAACGCCATGTCCCAGCCGATGCGCTCCACCGCCGTGGACACCAGCAGCGGGCCCAAGGCCGTGCCGAAGTTCACCGCCAGCGAGCCGCAGAACGCCAAGCCCGTGGCACGTAAATGAGTAGGAAAAATCTCGGCGATGTAGGCGAATTTCACCGCCGACGCGCCGTAGAAGAACATGGTCATGACCGCGAAGGCGGTGATGGTGCCGGCGTAGGTTTCCGTGCCCCAGACCAGGAACAAAAACGCAGCCGCACCCAGCAGCGTCCAGAGGACGACAGTGGTGCGCCGCGTCAGCACGAACTCGCCCACGTAGGCCGCAATGATGTAGCCGAACACGCCCACGCCGTTGCCGATGCCCACCAGCAGCGAGGACGAGCCGATCTCGAAGCCGCGCGATTCGACGAAATAGGTGGGGAAGAAGATCGCCGATCCGCCATATGCGATGACGAACAGAAATTGTGCGATGAAGGTGGTGATGGAGCGGGCGCGCATCTCGGGCGTGAACAGATCGCCGATGGACTTGAACAGGCTGCGCCCTTGCGTCTTATCCTGCACCGACTCATAGCGCTGCGATTCCTTCAGCAACGCGCGCACCACCAGCACATAGGGCAGCGACAACAGCGCGACCAGAAACAGCGCGCGCCAGCCGATCAGCGTCAGCAAGGGGGCGGCAAACAGCGAGGCGACGAACCAGCCCATGGGGTAGGCGGTCTGCAGCAGGCCCGCCATGATGCCGCGGTAGCGCGCCGGAGCCACTTCCGTCACGATGGCGCCCGTGGCCGGATACAGCGCACCGCCCGAGAAGATCGCGCCCGCGCGCAGCACCGTCAGCGAGATCGCGCCCGCGACGAGGGAGTGCGCCGCCACGAAGACCGACGCCCCGACCAACGAGACTTGCAGCATGCGGCGACGACCGAACCGGTCGGTGAGATGGCCGAACCAGACCTGCAAGATTCCGCCGACCGCATAGGACACGCTGACCACCACGCCCATGGTCTGCAGCGACAGGCCCAGGTCGGCGCGCAGCGAGGGTACGGCGTAGGCGAACAGGGCCAGATCAAGCTGGCTGAAGCCGTAGGCGAACAGGCAGACGAAGAACGCCCGACGGGGATAGCCGCGTGTTTCCGACCAGATCGACATAAAGCGTAATACCGCTGCGAATAATGCTCGCTCGGTGTAGCGGTGCGCGCTTGTCAGATCAATTTGATTTCCGCCAGGCGTTCGCGCAGGTAGTCGTCGGCGGCAATCGGCACGGGATAGCGGTTGGGCCGCTCGGGCGTGACGCACGAGGGCAACGTCTTGATCGGGTAGTCGGACGCAAAGTGCTGGAAGAACGGCAGCGAATAACGCGGAAACGCCGCGCGCTCAGGCTTCGGGTTCACAACCCTGTGAGTGGTGGACGGCAGCACATGGTTGGTCAGCCGTTGCAGCATGTCGCCGATGTTCACCACCACGCAATCGGGCGGCGGGTCCACGTCGCGCCAATGGCCGTCGCGGTCGAGCAGTTGCAAGCCCGCCTCTTCCGCGCCCAGCAGCAGCGTGATGACGTTGATGTCCTCGTGTGCGCCGGCACGCACACCCACGGCGTTGGGCGATACCGGCGGATAATGCAGCAGACGTAGAATGCTGTTGCCCATCTTCACGCCGTCGTCGAAGAAGTCGGGCGTGAGGCCCAGGTAGCGCGCCACGGCCTTGAGGATGCGCAGGCCCAACATATCGAGCGCCTCATACAGGCGGTACGTCACCGCGTCGAAGTCGCCGATGGCGGTCATCGTCACGTTGGCCGGCATCAGCTTCTCCAGGTAATGCCCGGCGGGCACCTTGCGGCCCACGTGCCAGAACTCCTTCAAGTCCGCACGCTCCGCCCCCTTGGCGGTCTCGATGCCGAAGGGCGTATAGCCGCGCTGGCCGCCCGCGCCGGGAATGCGGAACTTCATCTTCTCCGCCTCGGGCATGGCGAAGAAAGCGCGTGTGCGGTCGAACGCCTGAGCGATCACGTGTTGTGGGATGCCGTGATCGGAGACCACGGCGAAGCCGTAACGCGCGAAATCCCCGCCCAGCGCCTGAGCGAAGGCCTCGGGATTTTTCTCGCCCTCGGCAATGGAGCGCGGCGGAATCAGCGTGTTGGGCATGCGGTCACGTTCCTACCGGGACAGTTTAACCCAAATTCCTGCCGCAGCGCACCTAATGGATGATGCCCAGCTCCATGTTGCCGACCAGACTGATTGCCCTAGAATATGAACATCTCATCAGGAGCACTCCCATGCGGTTCTTCACTCTCATCGCGGCATTGGTCTTCAGTCTGAACGCTCACGCCCTGGAATTCTCCACCGTCGCGGGCCACGGCGGGGTGCCGCTGGTGGTCGTGCAGGCGGGCAACAAGCAGGGCCCGGCGATCTTGTTCATCCACGGCTATTCGCAAAGTTATTTATCCTGGGAGAAGCAGCTGAGCGACCCGGCGCTGCTGAAGGACTTTCATCTCATCGCATTTGACCTGCGCGGACATGGCGCGTCGGGCAAACCATCCAATGCCGAGGACTACACCTCCGAAGCCTGGGGCGGCGACGTCAATGCCGTCATCAAGGCCACGGGCGAGCGCAAACCCGTCCTCGTGCCCTGGTCCTACGGCGGTCCCGTCACCATGTCCTATGTGCGCCACTACGGCGTGGCGGGCATTTCGGGCATCAACTTGGTCGCGGGCGGCACGGCGCTGGGCGGGGCCAATCCGCCGCCGGACATGAACGACCCGGCGTTGAAAGAGCGCATGGGCCGCTTCATGGCCATGACCAACCCCGACACGTCGGCCAATCTGGCCGCGACCAAATGGTTCGTCGGCTCGCTGACCAAGCAGCCCCTGCCCGCCGCCGAGACCGAGACGATCTTGATCTACAACATGCTCACGCCCGCTTACGTGCGCGCGGCCATGTTCAAGTTCCAGCCCAACAACAAAGACCTGCAGGGCAAGATCACCGTGCCGGTGCTGATCACCCACGGCGATGCGGACGGCGTGGTGCCCTATCAGACCAGCCTGGACACCAAGGCGCTGATTAAGGGTTCAACATTGTCCACCTACAAGGACATCGGCCATGCGCCGTTCCTGGAAGCCCCGCAGCGCTTCAACACCGAACTCGCCGCGTTCGTGAAGAAGGCAAACAAGAAATAATCGGCGCGGGATGTGGACGAGCGGCGAGAGGTTTATTCTGCGGCGGCATACACCGGCATAACGCCAGCCTGTAAATAACAGGCAAAATACAGGGATATGCCGGGGCGGAATATTCCGAGAAGGCATAATCTGCGGCGAGTATTTACTCTGAGCTAGCCCCGATTTTCCGGACGGGTTGATACGGTATCATGGTTTTCAAGTTCGTGTTCGACCGGACTGCGGTAGTCCAACGCGGCATGAGCGCGCTGGCGGTTATAGAAGACC